>Ga0209518_1000008_pt1 | contig 421269 bp, 434 predicted proteins | sample RifGroB1_FD_183993 | JGI IMG/M metagenome (GOLD analysis project Ga0209518, IMG submission 183993) | Groundwater microbial communities from Rifle, Colorado, USA - Groundwater B1 (SPAdes) (version 2) | ecosystem: Environmental > Aquatic > Deep subsurface > Groundwater | place: Rifle, Colorado...
CGTAACAAAAATGCTTCAAAAACACCCTGAATTTAGCTTTCGAAATGTGAGAATGTTTGTAATACTTATTTAGATTGATTAATGAAGACATTGCGGCTTATTATACCGCTTTAAGTTTACTAGCCCCTATGATATAATCCTGATATATCAATAAAAAAAGAGGTTCATTATGACTCGCCTTGAAGGAACAATATCCAATTTTATTGACGTTGCAAAAAAATTAAATGATGTCCTCGATGATTTCAAACGCAATTCTCCAGATAAATATGCGGAGATTCTAGATAGTTTCACTTTCCCTGTAGGTGATGGGGCATGTGGATCAGATAGGAACGCCTGGATTAATGCTATCGAGGAACTAGCAACGCTTCCAATTACAGCGGGTTCTGAATTTGGTAGGATTGTAAGACATGCTGCCATTCATTACAAACTATGTCAACAGAGGCGTATTATTGGTCGAAATGTTTTTCTTACACTTATCTCTTGCTCGGAAGTACTCCATAATCACATTTGGGCAATGGCTTTCCCCAAACAAGGATCCATCGGTGGAGCGCGGGCTCGTCAGTCTGAGCGTCGTACATAAAGTTCGTTACATTCCCGATCCGCCGTCGACCACACCAGCATCACTGTCTACTGCCCGTACCTTCCACCGGAGTTGCCAACACGCCGAACAACTGCAGAACTTGTTTCACGCCCTTATCCGCGGTAAGTAATGCCTCCTGCAGTGTTTTATCTCCACTATTCACCGAGTTGATCACGTTTTCATAGTACTTAATCGTTTGGTCATTAATACCGTTGTCAAACGTGCGCGAAGACAAGTACCACGACTGCGCTTTTGGCGCATCCTGAATATACGCGCCCATGTACGGATCGGAGGCAATGAGATCTTTCATGTCCACGCGCGAGTAAATTTCGCCAAACAATCGTGGTGTATTTTGCGCGGACGCGTTGTGCAGTTTTTGCATCACGTCTTTACTGCTCATGTACACTAACAATTTCCATGCAACATCTGCGTTCTTGCTCGTTTTTGATACGCCTTCCGCCCAGTAACTCGCAAACGCAACGTTCGTACCTGGAAGTTGTGGTACCGGTGCAATACCAAAATCAAGGTTTGGGTTAATAGATTTTACTTCAAACGCTCTCCACGAAGGCGCGAACATCATCGCGGATTTTTCTGTCGCAAATGCATATGTTGAGTTTGGAAGCGTTTCATCCCACACCTTGAGCGCGCGGTAAAAGTTGGTGTAGTACTTGATTGCGTCGGAGGCAAGCTGTGTGCTGGGATTCGCTGGATCGGCATTGTTTTGGAAAAGCAAAAGGGCGAGAATATCAGAAAAATTGTCCACGTTTGTGGTTGTACCAAGCGCGATGCCGGCGCGGTCAATTTTCTTTGTTGTTGTGTTGCGGACTGTTAAGTCTTTCGCAATTGTTTCGAGGTCAGCCCACGTCGTTGGCGGTGTTTTCCCAGCCGTTTGGAAAAGCGTTTTGTTGTAGTACAAACCAAGGCCGTCATACATAAGTGGAATGCCAACAACGCCATCGGGTGTTTCAAGGTCTTTTGCGGCAGCAGGGTAAAATGTTTTTTCAAAATCTTGCCGGGATATGAGTGAAGACGGGAGTACCGCAAGCGATGTTCTCAGCATTGGCGTCCATGTCGCGTGGAAGCGGAACAGGTCTGGACCCTGTCCTTTTTTGAGTGCGTCTTGCAGGCGTTCGCGGTAGTCTTTTGGAGACTGCTGTTGATACTGTACGACGACATTATTTTGTTTTTGGAACTCACTTAATACGTCAGTCATCGCGGCAGAGGGTTCCCATAGCCCCCAGTAGGTGATCGTTTTTTGTGAACCGCCGGGGCGGGCAACGTCGCCGCCTGTTTGCGTATCTGATCCGGCCGGCGGAGTGGTTGAAAGGCTCGGTCCGTTTTGCTTTAACCCGCCAATGACGCGCGAAACAATAAAGAAAATGATGCCGAAAACAACAAGACCTCCCAAAATAAATGGTAAAAATCGGAATGGTGATTTTTGAATATGGCTTGGATCTGCCGTCGCCACCGTTGCTCCTACTTGAGAGAAAGACGGGTTTTCTGCAACCGATGGCTGTGTGGAAAACTGTGGAGTTTGTGATTGTGGTTGCGGTTGCCCCTGTGGTTGCGCTGGTAAAGACTGCGGTGATTGAAACACTGATGTTGGATCGGGCATGATGATTCCTCTATACTACAATACAACACATGAGAAAGTTCCCACAAGGGAGCAAGCGGAAAAGCGGACGATACCAATCACTTCGCCGTACCACGCTCCATATTTTTCTCGGCTTTATTACTGCACTCTGCATTTTTCTCGTGTGGGTGTTCGCTATTTTTCGAAGCACTCCTTACATTTTACCCGGAGTGTCCGTAAACGGCGTTGAGGTTGGCGGAGAAACAAAAGAGCGCGCGGTTGAAATGGTCCGCGTGGCCATTCAGCATAATCAGCAAAAACTCCCTGATATTGCGTTTACCATCGAACGCTCCACCTTTGCAACGCCGTCCGCAAGTCTGGGTATGCGACAAGACGTTGAGTATGCCGTAGATCAAGCATTTTCTGTTGGCCGGTCTTTTTCTCTGTTCAAAAACGTCATTGATATTACCGATGCGTACCGGCACGGGCGCGCCATTTTTGCGCCATATGTGTTTGATGGCCAACGCATACGTAGCTGGACCGCGATGGTCGCAAAAGAAGTTGATGTTCCCGGGACAGAACCGTCTCTTGTGTTGCGCGTTTCTGGAAATCCTTCCACTCTTTCTGTGATTCCTGGAAAAGAACGGCGCGTGGTAGACACAACCGCGCTTGTTGAAACATTAAGCCAGCGTTTTCAAGAACCTCCCCCCCATATTGCACTACCTATTGTTGTTCGCCCGGCACTTACCCCGGACGAGAGTATTACTATTCAAAACCGGGCAAAAAACTTTGTCGGCAAATCCATTGTTGTTCGTATTGATTCATTTTCAACCACACTCAAAGACAAGGCATTGATTGATGTGCTTGCGCTCCCCACTGGGTTTCAGAAAGACCACATCCTTACGTTGGCAGAACGATGGAAAAAAAGTGTTGAGCGCCCCGCGCAGGAACCTAAGTTCGTATACGATGGGAAAAAAGTTACGACGTTTGATCCTCCCATATATGGACGAACTATTTCTATTGATGAGACTGTTCGTAGTTTTACCGACGCGATGCATGCTATTGAGTACTCGAAGCTCGGTCAAGAAAACGAGCGCTTCATCGAAATTTCTGTTGAAAAAACATATCCAAAAACGTCGCTCAAGTCATTGAATACGCTCGGCATTAACGAGCAAATTGGATATGGCGACTCGTTGTTTTATCACTCTATTCCAACGCGTGTTCACAATGTTGTACTCACCGCGCAACGCATTGATCTTTCGCTCGTTGCGCCAGGAGAAACGTTCAGCTTTAACGCGCATCTTGGCGACGTTTCTGGAAAAACAGGGTTCCAGCAAGCGTATGTTATTCAGGAGGGCCGCACGGTGTTGGGTGATGGCGGCGGGGTGTGTCAAGTTTCCACAACCGTGTTCCGCGCTGTACTGGATGCTGGTTTACCGATTGTTGAGCGACACGGACATAGTTATCGTGTTGGATATTACGAGCAAAACTCCGCGCCCGGATTTGATGCAACAGTGTTTGCGCCATCGGTTGATTTTAAGTTTAAAAATGACACGCCTGCGTATATTTTGGTCCATACCGTTCCCGATGCGAAAAATTTAAGCTTACAAATCGAGCTGTGGGGAACAAAAGATGGGCGGACTGTTGAAATTTCTGAACAAAAAGTGTGGGATAACGTGCCGCCACGGTCAACAATATATCAGGACGATCCGTCATTACCGCCCGGAGTATTAAAGCAAGTTGATTGGTCGGCGCCGGGGGCAAAAGCATCGTTCAAGTATGTGGTAAAGCGAGATGGTGAAGTGTTACAGGACCGCGTGTTTAAGACGGTGTATCAACCGTGGGCGGCGGTGTATTTGAGAGGGATTTAAAAAAATATCAATCTACTGATGTTGCGTAAGCCCTCGAATCTTTGCCTCAATAAGTTCTTTTATCCCTTTTTTGAGTTCGGAAATATTCCCCGCTTCTGTAAGTCCCTGAGCGGTGCTCAGCATAACTTTGCCATCAGCGTAAAGCATTACCGTTAAACCACGTAACTGGGCAGACACATATTTGGTGGGGTCACAAAAAATTGCAACATCTTGGGGTTGCGTGTCAAAACCTTGTGCAAGAAGGGGTACAAATTCTTTTCTTACATAGGCTTCCATCTGGCCAACAGAAAGCATTTTTATATCTTCTACCAATCCTCATGTAACATACCCATCGATGTCTACCAACTGAAGTCCCATATTTCCTCCTTTGTCCTTTGTACAGTCCCCGCAATTGTATCGTTTTTTTACCTCAAGTCAAACTTCCCATTTCCCTTTCCTTCGAGTACAATCGGGCCATGGACACAGCCTTTATTCCCAAAGATCATGAGTCATCAATGTACGCGTTGTGGGAACAAAACAACGCGTTTCAGCCTGACCTCAAAAGTACAAAAAAACCGTTTTCTATTCTCCTTCCTCCGCCAAATGCTAACGCGTCGTTACACGCCGGTCACGCAATGTACGTGATTGAAGACATTTTAGTCCGGTGGAAACGCATGCAGGGTTACCCCACTGTGTGGATTCCCGGCACCGACCACGCGGGATACGAAACACAGTATGTGTATGAAAAACAGCTCTCGAAACAGGGAAAATCACGGTTCGAGTTTGACCGGCAAACACTGTATGACGATGTTGCGGCATTTGTGAAACAAAACTCCGGCCTCATTGAGGAACAGCTCAAAGTTCTTGGATTTTCGCTTGATTGGTCGCGTAAAACATTCATGCTTGATGAAAAAGTCATCCGCATTGTGTACTCCACGTTTGAAAAATTAGTGAAAGACGGCTTAGTGTACCGCGACAACTACATCGTGAACTTTTGCCCAAAGTGTGGCACGACGTTTGCTGATCTGGAAGTCAACCATATTGAGCGCAAAGATCCGCTGTACTACATCAAGTACGGCCCGTTTACAATCGCAACGGTGCGGCCAGAAACAAAGTTTCGCGATGTTGCATTAGCGGCACATCCAAAAGACCCCCGGTATAAAAAGTGGATCGGGAAAAAAGTTGAAGTGCTTGGGTTGCTTGGCCCTGTGAGCATGACTGTGTTGGCCGATGAAGGCGTTGATCCAAAGTTTGGCACCGGCATCATGAAGGTGACCCCCGCGCACGATCCGCATGATTTTGCATTAGGAAAAAAACACAACCTTCCTGTTGATTCTATTATTGATACCCGCGGCCGCATGGACTTCTCGTGGTACTTGAATACACATAACGAAAAAAATACCGAGGTTAAATATCTTGACCGCGCGAAAAAATATCATGGAAAATCGGTCAAAGACATGCGCGTACTTATGCTCGAGGATCTCAAGCAAGATGGCATTTTAGAAAAAATTGATGAGAACTACACACATAGTGTCGCGGTGTGTTACAAGTCCGACCATGACATTGAACCGCTCGTGCTCCCCAACTGGTTTATCCGCATGAAACCATTAGCTGAGCCCGCGATGAAAGCAGCAAAAGAAGGCCTCGTAACATTCGTGCCAAAGCGGTTTGAAAAGCAGTACTACCAATGGTTGGAAAAGTTCATTGATTGGCCAATTTCCCGTCAGATTGTGTGGGGCATCCGCATTCCCGTGTGGTACTCCGTCAAAGAAAATCCTGATCTTGAGGTAACGTTTTTAAATGCAAAACATGAACGTGTGATTGGAAAAGTATCTGAGCTCCTTGCGCAACACAACACAATGCAAGAAATCACTGATGGGCTCCAGCAGCTTCGCGCTTCAGCCAACGCTAAATTTGTCGTGAGCGATAAAAAACCCGGCGAAGAGTACTTGCCGGAAACCGACACATTTGACACGTGGTTTAGTTCGGGCCAATGGCCGCTCACAACGCTCGACTATCCAAATGGTAAAGATTTTAAAACATTCTACCCAACAAGCGTGCTCGACACGATGTGGGATATTTTGTTTTTCTGGGTTGCCCGCATGATCATGTTTGGGTTGTACATGACCGGCGAAGTTCCGTTCAAAACGGTGTACCTCCACTCGATGGTTACTGATGAAAAAGGCCAAAAAATGAGTAAATCAAAAGGCAACGTCATTAATCCTATTGAAATCGTGAACGAGTTTGGCGCGGACGCTTTGCGTATTTCGTTGGTTGCTGGATCAACGCCGGGAAATCCCATCGCGTTGAGCAAGGAAAAAGTAAAAGGCTACCGGAACTTTGGAAACAAATTGTGGAATATCGGCCGATATATTCTGTTGCAACACGAGGCTGGAACAAAAATTATTGCGCTACCCAAAAAACTAGATAAAGAACACGCGACCATACTCAAAAGTCTGAGCTCAACAGTAAAGTACATCACTTCCGCACTTGAGAAGTACCGCTTCTCCGATGCCGCGCTTCGCCTTCACGGATTTGTGTGGGATGAGTGTGCAAATACGTATCTTGAAAAAACAAAAAGCAATACAGATGGCGGTGAAACATTCACGACACTCGTACGCGTATTCACAACATCTCTTAAACTTCTTCATCCATTCATGCCGTTTGTTACGGAATCCATTTGGCAGGAATTTTCTAAAACACACCTTGTTGATGAACCATTACTCATGACCGCAGAATGGCCCAAATCAGTCTGATATGATAACTCAATGAGGGATTCACTTATTTTCGCTCTCGCGTATCTCAAATACGGCATTGATACTGTCGCACGTACGCCGTCTTATATTGTCCTGTGTGTATTTATTACGATCACACTGATTGCAACAGCGTTTCGATGGGACTCGGCAATACTGAAAACACATCCACTCATGGGAACTACTTCCCCATCAGCATATCTCAACGCTATTCATTTTCTTGTTTCGTCATATGGAGACCGACAGGCTGCGGAAGTTTTGGCGAAACAGATACGTGATACAAAAGAACTTGATGGCGCGCTCCATCCCGAAAACCGTATTAAAAATCTAGAAACATTTTGGCAATCGGTGGCCACTCAACAAGCAAATGCGCGTGAAGCGTTGTTTGCGTTGGCAATCATACACGTTCAACTCTATGAAGATGCTCAAGCAAAGGAGTCCGCACAACATGCGATGCTCGTCGAGCCAAACGATCCACGGAGAAATCAAGTACTTCGGGAAATACTGCAGAAAAATTAACCCTTTTTCTCTTCTTTTTTCTCGGGAGCTGCTGGTTTTATTGCTGGTTTTGCCGCCACTTTACCGGCTGGCTGTTTCGCACCAGCGCCAGCCTCAGCTGCCACTTCGCCTTCTTCGCCCTCTTTCTTCGCGCCTTGTACCGTTGTTTCAGTTTCAACTGGCTCAACAACCACTGGTTCCTCTTCTTTCTTTGGCTCTTGAATCAGCACAAGCACTTCTTCTGGAGGAAGCTTCACTTCAATTTTTGCGCGGTCAAACTGGAGATCAGAAACTTTATATTCCTTCCCAATTTCCGTAAGCCCACTAATATCAAACACAAACTTTTCTGGAAGATCGGATGGCAACGCCTCAACCTCAATCTCGTCGTGGAGCGCGAGCAAAACGCCACCAGCTTTCACCGCGACAGACTCTCCGATGAGCTCGAGCGGAACTTTTGCAGTCACTTTTTCTTTCAAGTCAACTTGCTGAAGATCAACGTGAAGCAGTTTTCCGGAAAGCGGGTGATATGCGATGTTGGTAACAAGTACGGGGCGAGGCGTTGTTTCGCCTTCAATAGTGAGTTCAATAAGACCCGTTTCTCCGGCAGCCGCAAATGTTTTTGTAAATGCAATTTCGTCGAGTTCAATCGAAACCGAGGCGGTGTTGCCGAACACATTCGCCGGAAGCTTGCGCTGCGCGCGGAGTTGTTTTACCTTTTTTCCAAGAAGCGTGCGCTTCTTTGCTTGAAGGATGTGTTTCTGTTTCATAAGATGCTGATTCTATCATCACTCTCGAGCAACTTCAACAGCCATGTACTGGTGCGTGTCCATCGCGGTATCAAACTGAATAATGTTCCCTACCACCGCACCTTCCGGCGCAACAACCACCGCTTGCAGTGGTTTCTGCACTTGCAGAGAAAGCGAGGCGGGATAGGCATCGCTTCCGGGCTGACGTTGGAGAAAGAGCGCGTATGACGTAATTTTGGACGTAGTAAGTTGCGTGGTGTAACTCACCGTCACCGTCGTGGTCTTCCCCACCGGAATATCCAGAGGAAATCCAATAACACGCTTTCCAAACTCACTGTCCTGCGTAATGGCCGAAGCAGAAAGCGGTTTTTGGTCAATCACGATATTTGTGAGCTGAGTAAAATCAGGAACATACAGGCGGATGTAATCTCTATACGGGCCCGCCGGCCAAGCCGACGACGGCGCGCCATTGGTAAACCGCATCGTGTGCGTATGAATCGCAGCATTTTCCGTCAAGATGACGGAGTGGTTCATAGACCGTTTTACATAAAAATTCGCACGGTTTACCCCGACATTGGTGTCTACATGAAAAACCGTATCAACAAAGCATGGATACTGCGCAAACTGCGGCGGGCACGGCGGAGTTGCCACTGCCCCACTCCACCCAAGCAGGGCAAACGTTTGTTGAATGTCGCTATCGTTTACCGCAAGTAATGTGTCGCTCGTTTCTAGTGTTTTTAAAAGCGCCGTTCCAAGTTTTTCCGCAGGCTCAACATCGCGCACTACCTGCACCGCTGAAAAAATTGTGCTGGAAAGCGCGGTTAAGTACTCCCGCTTTTTTGTGCCCGTGAGCGAAAGAGACAACTCACTTCTGTTCTGCAGGCGTTCAAAAATGTTCTCAACAGAAACCGACTCGTTATCATAGTCCGCGACACGAACCGGCCTAATCGCCCGGAGTATTTCTTGTAGCGTATTCGCGTTAATTCCGATTACCCCGTCTATCTTTACCCCCAGTTCTTTCTCGATAAACCATAGTGATTGGCGCGCGGTTTTTGGAAAGTCCGGACTCCAGTTGCTGTCGCGGAAGTACCACTGTTTTTCTGAAAGATATTTTTGCAAGTCGGCCGGCGGCTCAACTTTGCCATTAAGCAGGGTGTCGGCGGCATACGAATCTTGGACTTGAACGTCCAACAACTTTCCTTTGTCAAACGTAACAAGTGCAAAACTGCCGATAAATCCGCCCGTTGGGCGTAGTTCCAGCGGGTTTTGAATTAACACAAGGTATGTTTTTTTCTGTTGAGTTCCGAACATCTGCGCGACCGCAGGGAGCGCATGATCAATCGAAATGGTGTCTTTCCGCAACTCCATGAGCTTTTTCTGCAGCGCCTGATATGTTTTATCATCCTCAAAAAGTGTGTTTTGTTTTGCGCGTGAAAGTTCAGCAGAAAACTGCGCAAGTTGCTTCTCGACGTACTCCGTGTCGCTCTGCACTTGGTTTACGTGTGCAAATGGCTGTTCATTCCCAGATGACACTACTTGAATAAATATATTCGCAAGCGATTGAGAGAGTTGCGCGCTCGACTGCATCGCCGCCGCCCCCTTCTCTAAGATTTGAATAAGTTGTTCTGTGTCTTCAACAACATCTTCTTTTCCAAAAAGTGAGTACAATGGGGTAACGACTGGCCGCACTACCTGAAATACGATAGCCCTTCTTTGCAAAGCAGATGTTTCTTTTTTGATACTTCCCTGAGTAAGGGCGTCGGAAAACAGGACCGCCTGCGTTCCTCGAAGCGACGCCTGAATCCCCTTTTTAATGTACTCAAAAAGCAGCGTTACGCTTAAAAGAAATATTCCCGCTATGGTGAGTGAAAAAAGAATAATTTTTGCTTCTTTATTGAGGTAACGAAATAATGGTTTATGCCTAGTGGCCTGGTCTGAGCGGCGCTGTGGTGAGCTTGGTTGTGGGGACATAGACGGCGCAGGCGCTTGGCGGTTCTTCTGAAACAGTGCAAATAGTACGCGCTCTTTTTCGTGCTCTTCGTGATCGCTTTCAGATTGAGATTGGGGCTGAACTTGCGGCGCCGTTTTTATTTTTATCTGCGGGACTTGCCGACGCACCGTCCCCCGGACTTCAAACTCTGTTGGAAGGTGCGAAAAAAGCGAGTACGTCTTGGAAACTGGAATAACAATCTTTTTTTTCTGCGCAGCTTCATCGCGCGCTTCTTGGCCAGTTTTTGTTGTGATCCGAACCTCTCCCCTCTTTTTTCTCCCATTCAAGATTTGATCAAGTACTGTGCGGATATTTTCAGGACTTACTTCAAACACATCCACAATCATGACAAGCGACTGCTTTGCTATTTTTTTTATCTCTTCCTGGCTAGACTCAAAAACGTTCTCTGAAATAAGGAGAAAACATGGGCTCCCCCACTCTTTTCCTTTTTGTATTGCGAGCGCAAGTGTCTCGGCAGTCCCTTTCCCCCATCGGTCAGCGGAAAAAACCACCGCGTATGGCGTTCCCTTGGGAGGAAACCGGGAAAATTCGTGCGCGAATCTCCCCTCGTACTCTGGATTTTGTATTCCAACGTGGCGTACAAGCGTTTCCACAAACACGCTCTTCTCACCGAAAAAGATAACGGGGATACTCTCCTGAAGTGTTTCTGTAATAAAGCGTCGTGGCATGGCGGGCAGTCCTCTCCCCCTATCCTACTTCACCCTGACATTGGGTTCAAGATTAACGCCTGGAACGCTTCCCTTCATGAAGATTCTTTAAAAATTCCAACATAACGACGTTGAGTTTTCACGTTTTTGCTTTACCCATGTTTTGAGAGATATATTCTACTTGTGTGAGGATTATCGTGATGTAATCTCTGCGTCAAGCGCGGCATTCACCAATGCGTCAGCCCGTGCGTTTTTATCGCGGGGAATATGCGTGAATATATATGACAGTTTTAACGAGTCAAGAATGATGTGGATTTTCCTCACATACTCGAGAATGTGTGGTTGTTTTACTTTATATGTCCCGCTCATTTGTTGAACGACTAAAAGGGAGTCGAGAAAAAATTGAATCCTTGTTGGTTTCTCCTTCCCAGAGGAAAGCGGGGAAGTGGGGGAACGGGAAAGCCATGTTGATGCCTGAAGAAGCGCTTCATACTCTGCGGTATTATTGGTTGTTTGGCCAATATACAAACTTATTTCAAAAAGCGTTTTTCCTTGAAATTCTCCATGGACTCCTATTGCGGCTGGCCCCGGATTTCCCCGGGCTCCACCATCAGTAAAAATTGTTAGTGTGGAATCACTTACTTTTTGCATCAAGATTCCCCTCAGGAAACACCGTGAGTCTTCTTTCTATTCCTTCGCCCTCTGACTGCGTAACAACACCGGCGTCTTTGAGTGCCATATGCACAAGCCGGCGTTCTTCAGGAGAGAGCTGGGGAAGTGTTTCTGGTTTTCCAGACTCTTTAACCCGCTCAGCAACCTCAAGCGCCATCTGTTGAACAGCGTCGCCCCGACGCACCTTGTACTCATTAATGTCAACCGAGATGCGTTTTTCTCCCAATTGGTCGCGGAACGTTGTCGCGACAATGCGCTGAAGGCCGGTGAGCGTTTCACCACGGCGGCCAATAAACATCCCAGAGTCTTCCTCTGGGACGCGAATTGTTGCTTTAATGGTCTGCTCGTCTTCTTCTATGGTAATTTCTGCGTTTTCACACCCCATGTGGGCGAGTGCCTGTTCCAGATAATCTTGAATCGTCATGCCGTCTCCTTTTTTGCGCGTACAAATATTTTATTCCAATACATCTTGAGTCCACCTGGGCCAGAAACAAGCCATTGCTGGCCAATGCTAAACACTGTACTTGCAACCCAATACACTGCGAGACCAGCGGGGAACTTGAGCGCTGCAAACGCCGTCATAAAGGGAATCATAAACACCATTTGCTTCTGAATAGACTCCGCCATGTCTTGCGCGTTTCCTTCTTTTTTATTTGCTTCTTTCAGCTTTTTTGACTTTGCATCATCTGGAATGAGGTCGTGTGACTCGACGCCAGGCAAAACCATCACTGACAATATCAACTGTGTAAGTCCTGCGAGGACGGGGAGAATATATGTGTGGTCTGGTTTCGCTAAATCAATAGTAAAAAACATTGTGTTGATTGTTACACCGTTTACTTGCGGAGTATTAAGAAATGTATTGAGCCCTTGATAAAGAATAATGAGCGCGGCAAACTGAAGAATAAACGGCAAACAGCCCGCGAGGGGGTTGACGTTGTGTTCTTGATAGAGTTTTAACTGTTCTTGCTGAAGTTTTGTCTTATCTCCCCCATGAAGCGTTTTAAGTTCGTCTAGGTGCGGCTTGAGTTCCTGCATTTTTTTCTGTGTTTTCATGGTTGGAATAGAGAGGGGGGCGAGGATGCCGCGCAAAATCAGTGTAAAAAGAATAATGGCAAACCCAAAGTTTCCGCCAGAGAGTTGGTAGAGATAGACAAGAAAATGGAGAATTGGTGCCGTGATTTGTTCCATATGTCGCGCGAACGAATATACGTATGATCTGTATTTATGATCTACACGAGAGAATGCGTTTCATTCCCATCAATAATCCCCGCATTGTACCATATTTTTGAATGCTTCTTGCCGCATACTCACTGCAGGTGGGGGAGTGGATACACTCCGGCGCGCGACCAAACGCCGTTTTTTCCATAGACCGAAATACTGGGTACACTGCCCGATAGGCATTAACGAGTCCTATCGCGCATTTCTGTGAGAAGGTGAGTGATGGTGCGCTCGAGTGAGTCATGCGTTTCTCCTGCTTTATGAATAATAATAATACACTCTTTGCCTTGTATTTCGGTGGCGTTATTAATAATTTTTTCTTGAATAATCGCGCTCACGATTCTTTTGAGAAGATTGCGCCCTGTTGCTTTTCTTACCACAGTCGCCGGAACAATAACAGCGGCGCGCGGTGTCTTATCTTGAGATTTTCTCCAATAGAGTCCTACTCCGCGCAGTGATACCCGCTTTGCCTGAGGAAAAAATTTCTTTTCTTTGCGGAGGTGAAGGCGATTCTGTTGAGGAAGCATGCGGTGCGCTACACAGTCAGCGTTTTTCTACCTTTTTGTCTGCGCCTTGCCAAGACCTTGCGGCCATCTTTTGTCTGCATGCGCTTGCGGAATCCGTGCGTGCGGGTCCGTTTCTTTTTCTTTGGTTGCCATGTGCGAAATGTTTTTGCCATGTGGGCATTATATCAGGAAAAGCCGAGAGTACAACGTCACCGCCCTCTGTTTCTTTATGTTCTTTAGTTATCCACATCATCATTTTTAACAAATGTGTTTTTTAGTCCGTCTTTTTTCCTACTTGTAAAATGTGGATAACTGCATATAAGATTGGTGGACGTTTCCCCGCCCAAAAACTCTATTGCGTATATCCACGCAGTTCTGTCACCAAACGCTGCCCAATTCCGCCCGCCAACGTTACACATAAAAGGCGCTCATATGACCATGATGACTCCACAAGAACTCTGGGAAAAATCCCGCCCACCACTTGAAGACGCTCTCTCAAAAAGGATGTATACTTTTTGGTTTAGTACAACAGAACTTACCGAAATCCGTGAAGTCGGAGAAGACCGCGCGATCGGTGTTATTAGCGGCTCAAGCGTTTTTCATCTTAGTAATGTTGAAAATAAATACTACGCGCACATTAAGGAAGTGTTTGACAAACTTACGGGGAAAAAATTTGAACTTCAGTTCGCCATTAAGCGGGGAGTGAAAAAACAGAAGAGCATTGCTGGGGGAACGGGGAAGGGTTCATCAAAGAAAAATCCTCAAGAAGAGTTCCCCAACCTTTTTTCGCAGGAAAATCAGCGCATTGAAGGATCTCAAGAAAAAGGTAAAACATTTCCCACCTCGTTTACGTTTGCCCTGCAAAAGGCTGGCCTTCGCGAAGACTACGCATTTGAAACGCTCGCTGTTTCTTCAAGTAATGAAATGGCACACGCCGCCGCGGTCGCGGTGTCACAAAATCCCGGAACCGCATACAACCCGCTTTTCCTTTACGGCGGGGTGGGGGTGGGGAAAACCCACCTTATGCAAGCAATCGGCAATAATATTTTGAGGAAAAATCCACAAACGCCCATTGCATATATTACGGGCGAGCAGTTTACAAACGAAATCGTCGCGGCAATTCAGCAAAAGCGCACGATTGATCTCAAGAAAAAGTTCCGCAACTATAAGGTACTCCTTGTTGATGACGTGCAGTTTATCGCAGGGAAAAACACCGTGCAGGAAGAGTTTTTCCACACGTTCAACGCGATCACACCGGCGGGGGGACAAATTATTTTGACTTCAGACCGCCCACCACACGAAATCATGTTGCTTGAAGACCGGTTACGTTCGCGGTTCGAGGCCGGGCTTATTGTTGATATTCAGCAGCCCTCGTTTGAACTCCGCACCGCCATTTTGCTCATCAAGGCTAAAAAACTCGAGCTCGACCTTCCTATGGATGTGGCACAGCGGATTGCTTCGGCGATTGAAAGCACCCGGAGGCTCGAGGGAATCCTTATTAAACTCCACTCTGAACACACTCTTTTTAAAAAACCCATCTCTATTGAGCTTGTGGAGGAAATTTTGGGGAAAATCGAGAAAGTTGAGTTTCCAAAACAAGATATTAAGCCCGCAGAAGTATTAAAAACGGTTGCCGCGCAGTTCCATCTCACAACAAATAGCCTCAAGGGGCCGTCCCGAGTTAAAAATCTCGTTGAAGCTCGGCATATTGCGATGTATATTCTCCGGTATGATCTCGGGGTAACCCTCGATCAAATCGGTCTTTTGTTTAATGGGCGGGACCACTCCAGCATTATTCATGCAACCGAAAAAATTAAGGCTACTATTATAGAAAATGAGGAGCTCCGCACTCGGGTAAACGCGGTAAAAACAAGCCTGTCATTCCGCCAAGAGTCGTAGTCCTTTCCCACATTTCTAGACCACAATGGTAAAAAGATGTTGATATCTCTACTCCAATTGTGGGAACTGTGGACAACCCCAACTGAGTTATCCACTTACCCACAAAATTGGGCGGTTATCCACAAAGTTATCCACAGTTTTCCACATAGTATTCAACACAAATATCTCCCGAATTACTTGAAGGGCCGTCGATGAGTTATCCATTTACCCCCATTCCTACTACTAGTACTACTATTGTATATACGTTTAAGAAAGACACGAACAGCCCCTCCAGGAACTCTCTTTAACAATCCTTCTCAAAACTATCGGTACTTCACAAACCTCCTTTACACGTTTACAATTCGGGCACGATGCAATTCACTATTCTCCAAGAAAATCTTTTAAAGGCAACACAAGAAGTTCTTCGTTTCATTCCATCAAAAACACCGCTTCCGATTCTTTCATGTTTTCTTCTTGAGGTAAAAAGGGGGGAAATATCCTTCTCCGCAACGGACTTGCAGACAGGGATCAAAGAAACCGTTGATGGAAAAGTGATGAGTACGGGGGCTACCGCGCTTCCAGCAAGAGTATTTGTCGAGTATATTTCTTCACTACCAGCCGGAACAATTGAAGTCGAAGAAAAAGATGCAGAGCTTCATATAACAGCGGGGAAAGCGTCAGCAGTGTTTCAAATATCTTCTCCAAAAGACTTTCCACAGTTCCCAGAAAAAGAAGGGGAGGATGTTGTTTTGCCGCGCGAAGCATTTCTCTCGATTATAGAAAAAGGAGGACTTGCCTCTGGTGTGGATGAAACGCGCCCCGTATTCTCATCGCTCTATATTGAAGGAAAAGACGGGGTATTGTGTGGGGTGAGCACCGACGGATACAGGTTGGCACGGAAAGAAGTAAAGATAAAAGGGTGGAAGTACGACGGCATCCTTTTGCCAACCAAAGCCGTCCGCGAAATTTCCCGCATCATTGACCGCCTGCACGTGGAAAGCGTTGGAATAAGCCTCTCTGCACGCTTAGGGCAAGTCTTTTTTACCGCCGGCGATTTATTTTGCAGTGTTCGGCTCATCGAAGCAAGTTTTCCGGACTACGACACAATTATCCCAAAAGAATTCGGTGTTCAAATAAAGTTTCAGCGTGAAGAATTTTTGTCTGCACTCAAAACTGCGCTTGTATTTGGAAAAGAAAGTTCTGGAATTATTAAACTTTCCATTCAAAAGGACTCGTTGTTGATTACTGCATCATCAAACGCTGTTGGGAAAAATGAAACACAGGTTGATATAGAAAAAATTACGGGAGAAAATGCAGAAATTGCGTTCAATGGGAAGTATCTTCAGGATTTACTGTCCGCGGTTACCGGCGAGACCGTGTGGTTTGGAATGAATGAGCCATTAAAGCCTGGAATGTTCAAAATTGAAGGTGAAGAAGGATTTGTGTATATCGTGATGCCGTTCCGTATGCAGGGGGAAAGTTAGATTTAAGCGGCCGCCTGCAGTTGTGGTTGCGATAGCGGTTGACCAGCCGGCGCTGGAGCGTTTTGTGCCTGGCCAGAGAGTTGCGAGGCACTTCGTTTTTGTAATATTTCTTCAGGATTCGTTGTAATAAGGTCGTGTTCGTCTTGCGACGCAACGACGCGGATCGCGACATGATTTTGTCCGGCAAAAAATAATCCTTCACCAACGTCGCTTGCTATCAAAAACCTCCGCTCTCCTTCGGATAAGAAAAAGACTTGTGAGAGATAGGGGATCGCGGCAGACGACTGTTTCATTAAAAATTGAATGGACGAGTTTGTAACAATCGCTTTTCCAAAATCGTTGTTCAAAAAGTCCTCAACGTCCTGTGTGATCGTGGTGATGCCAAGATAATACTTGCGCGCGCGCTTCGCCATGGAGTGCAAGAAACTTGCGGAGTCTTTGTACTTCATAAAGTACCACGCCTCATCGACGATCAGAATGCGTTTTTTAAGGTTTTTCTTAATGCGTGTCCAAACAAAATCAAGGATTAAAAACATCGCAATTGGGCGAAGTTCCTCTTCCATTTCTTTCACGGAAAACACAGTGAATTGATTTGTGATGTTGATGTTTGATTTTTGATCGAAAATACCACGGAATGACCCCTTGATGAATTTCTCCAGGCGCGCGGCGAGATTTTGGGACTCTTGGTTTTCCATTCCAAGAAGCGCTTTATATAAATCTTCCATAAGCGGAGGTTCATTGGTTTGTGTTGCCGGATCGGGTGTAATTCCTTTGGCCTTGTATGCCGCGATGAGCGCGCGGTCGAGCATCGCGTCTTCGGTTGGAGAAAGCTCTCCCATCATAATTTTTAACAACGTATGAATGGAAATAATCTTCATTCCAAGCTCATTTTCACCCTCTTCATAGACCGCGCTCAAATCAAACGGATTGATTTTTTTAGGAGAACTAAACGTGAAGTTGATGTACTCGCCGCCAACGGATGTGCAAAGATCTTCGTACTCATGTTCGGGATCAAGAACAATGAGTTCGACATCAAACATGAGCTGGCGCAGAGCCTCAAGCTTCACGGCGTATGATTTTCCAGCACCGGATTTTGCAAACACCACCATGTTCGCGTTTTCCATACTAAACCGGTCGAAAATCACCAACGAATCATTGTGCTCATTTACGCCGTACAACAGGCCCGTGTCGCTTGTGAGTTCGGCTGAAGTGAATGGGAATGTTGTCGCAAGCGACGTGGTGTCCATGTTGCGCGTGATCAAAAGTTTGTCCACGCCGATCGGGAGGGTGGTCTTAAACCCATCTTCAATTTGAAGCGCAGCAACCTTGCTCACAATAAGTAATGAGCCGAGCATGGAGCGGATTTTATTTGTTGTTTTATTGAGTTCTTCCAGTGAAACATCAGAAATAGTGATATACAGTCCAAACTGGTAGAACCGTTCTGCGCCTTTTGCCAACTGTTCCTGGATTGATCGCGCGTCTTCTAGCTTAATTTCGGTATTAATATTACTCAGTTTTCCTTGCCGAATATCCGAACTAATTTCAGCCTCCATTTCAGTGATTTTCCGCCGTAAATCATCCAGAATCTTCTTTGATTCAACAGGGAAAATATGCATAGAAATGTCCAATGAATGCGGGAAATTAATGAGTGGGGAGAGCCAGTTTGCCGGAACGGTTCTTGGGTAGCCAGCGACAAATAATGTGCGGATAAACACATCATTGATTTTTTGGTATGAAAAATCCACCTCAATTGCTTCCGGCGCAATAATGTCTTGGATGCTCACAAGGCCGGATGAAAATCGGTCAAGATCTTCTTTTGAAGGAATATGGGGCTGAGTACTGGACGGGACAGTCGCCCCGCCGCTAGAGCTAGCGTTTTGCTGCGCAGAGTCTTTTTGTTTTGGTTTTAAAAACGGAAATGTGATGGGCATAGCAATGCACTCATGGTATCAGGCATATGTATGATGTTCAACACCGCGCCCCACGCCCCCTAAGCGTCTCCCGCCCCTGCGCCGAGCGTGGTACACTGAAACGGTATGGCCGCCCTACAATTTAATGCAATCCAATCAACAACACAAAACTATCTCGAAATCTACGACGTTACAAACGATCTCGTCATTTTGCGCGATGGAACCGTGGCGCTTCTCCTGACGACAAACTCGCTCAACTTTGGACTGCTTTCCGAAGAAGAACAGGACTCGATCATTTACACGTACGCCGGCTTATTAAACTCACTCTCTTTCCCCATTGAAATCGTGATTCGGTCGCAGAAAAAAGATATTTCCGTGTATCTTCATTATGTTGAAGAACTTGAACAAAAAAATCCGATGCCAATTCGCAAAACGCAGATCCGCCGGTACCGCGAGTTTATTCAGGAGTTGGTAAAAGAACGGAATATTTTAGACAAGAAATTTTATATCGCAATTCCATTTGCGGGAGCGTCGCTATCGCTTTCCGGCGCGATTCCGAACATTAAGAAAGAAAAAACGTTTTCTTTAGATAAAGCGTATGTTCTCGAAAAAGCAAAAACAGACCTGGAGCCCAAACGCGACCACTTGATCGCGCAGTTTGCCCGCATCGGACTATATGCCCGCCAGCTCACAACGCAGGAAATTATTCATCTCATGTACACGATTTATAATCCTGGGACGTCTGAAGGACAGAGAATGACGGATACGGGAAGTTACACAACGCCGCTTGTTGAGGCGAGCTTGCAAGGAGTGATGAGTCAGCCAGCGCTGCAGTCGTTCACAAAAGATGCGGATATGGGTGAAAAAGTAGCACCGACACCAGCGCCACAAGCGCAAACCCCAGCACAAACGCCCCCACCAACTCAATTGGAAGAAAAACCCATCGTGCAACAATCCGCGCAACCACCCCAATCAGAAAAAACGAGTGGAACTGTCCGCATTATTCCTCCAGGAGAGCCGGTAAAAATTCAGCCACCGACAATGCCAATAACGCCAACGATGCCAGGAGCATCAGTACCAACACCATCAACGCTCCAGAATTTACAAACTCCAACACCGGTGGTTTAATTTTTCGCGCGGATTTCCAGAGGCCCAAGAATAGCGTTATTCATCGAAAGCGTGATTGGATCAAACGTAAACCCGTCTTTTTCTGTGGTAATGCGGTACTCGCCAGACTTGAGTGGGGATGTTGAGAAAAACTGACCAAGTCTGTTTGTTTTGATCGCGCGCACAGGAAAACCATCTGCCTTTTGAATCTCAATAATTGCGTTCTCAACAATTTTCCCTTGTTTATCCAACACCATGCCAACGACAACGTTAGGGGTCGTTGGTGTTTTTGGAAAGGGGAGCATTGTGTTTACCGTAGCCTTCGTTGCGGTATCCGTTGCTTGTGATGAAAACGCAACTTGATCGGAATGATAGTGAAGCACATCTGGCGCTGCTTTTTGTGGTTGTAGCGCTTGTTCAGGCTTAATTCCTTGAGCAGTGTCACGGGCAACAGAAACAGGTTTTTCTCGCGCAATAGTCACGGTTTTATTTATCCCGGGAAGCACGCGGTCTTTCAACTCTCTTTGTTCTTTGATTTTTGAGAGTGAAATAATGCCGCGCATTTTTGACGGATCCTGCGCGTGTAAACTATGCATCGTAACAACGAGCGATGGTTTTTCAGCATACTCATCAAGCATATTTGGTCCACCACTGGAAACGGTAACATTCTTTGCCGCGGGAGTAGTGTCGTATAACTGCTGAAGCGCCGCGACCCTATCATATATTTCTTGATCAAACTCATCCCGCACGACTGGTTTTGCGATGGACTCAAAATACGCCTGTGCACGCGATGACCTGCTTTTTGCCGAACTCATCGGAAGTGGCGCAGTAGCCACGGTTTGCGAGCGCGTATATGAAAAAAGATCCGGCACGCGCAATGATTTTTTCCAGTTGAACTTTGTTGGGTTGTAAATGGCGCGGATAAACGCGAGAAACCATTGGTCGAGTGGCCGTTCCTCAAGCGGGAGAAACGCGAGCGCTGCTCCAGCTAGGACAAAGATAATAATAAGCGGAAACTTAAAAATCTGAGGAAGATTCGAAGAATATGTTAAAAATGCAAGCACGCCGCCCGACGCCAGTTCAAAAAACTGTTTCAGTGTCATGTTTCCAATGAGATGGAACTCGTATGACGTTACATTCTGTGGGACAGGATGCTCTTGCATGAAAACATTGTAGCAGAGAAGAAGGGCGACCGATTATTGCGTAACCGCAGTGGTGATAATTTCGATGTGAGTGGGAAGCCCCTGTGCATTTTTTGCCGTTCCACCAAAGCGGTAATAGGGAATATATGTTTGATCGGATGAAGTAAAACGGTACTCAATGTGTACAGAGTCAAACACAGCTTCGGTAAGAGCGCTAAGTGATAAAACATTTCCACCAACGATAGCAGAAGAAACAACTGTTCCTTTTCCACCCCGCAAGTTTTCAAGAGCCTGATTCATAGAAAGAGGAGTAATGTTTTTATCTTGTGTGGGTTGTGGTGGAACTATACTAAACTTCAGCTTTGCAATAGTCCCATCTGAACGAACAAAGGCCAATGCGGTTGGAGCAATTGTGCTTTCAAAGAAAACAGGGTATTCGTTGAGTGAAAATATAAAAGGAATGCTTGCAAGGTTTGCAACGATCCGATCTGCTTTTTCAAGATCATGTGTTTCTAAGAAAAATAATGTATTTTTTCTATCAGGCAACAGGTGTTCTGTGTTAAAACCCAAAGAAGCAAGAAGGATTTCGGCGTTTTGAATACTGTTTGTAAATGTTTGTTCCAACTGAAAGGTTGTTTTTGACGGCGATCCTCCTTGGCGGGAATACTCGACAGAACGGGAAACTTTGCTGTATGAAATTTCTTCCTGCGTTGATGGATTTGTCCATACTCCCGCGTATGTTCCGGGTGGAAGAGCAAGTTTTTTAGCAAGAGCGGAAGCAAACTCTTCTGGTAACTGAGTTTTTCCGCTGGTATATGTTGCAAGTGTTAGGGGAAGAGTTGGCGCTGTTCCGGTGAAAGAAAATGATTGTATTGAAAGTTTTGGAACAATAGCAGGAATGTTTTGTTCAGCGCCTTCGGGCAGGGTGGGTTTTTTAGAACGTGAAAAGAGCACAAACCCAATGGCGAGCACCATGATAACAATACATAGAATAATCCAAGATGATTTTTTTGAAAAAGTGAAGTTCATAATGTACTCGTATTGTATCCCGGATCGCATTTCGACCGAACTTCTCCATCCATTATTGGTGGTTCCTGGACGATTTCATCACGGTATGCCCCGTGAACCTCATAGTGTACGTGTGGCCCCGTTGAATGGCCGCTACTATTTACCGTTCCAATAACGTCTCCAATAGAAACAGAAGCCTCTGTCCCCGCACCAAAGTTACCAAAATCGTTGAGGTGTCCAAAGAAAAACACGAGATCTTTTCCGTTTATTGTTGACTTAAGGATGACGTGGTTTCCGTACCCACAATCTATGCCGAATGCACTAGCAATACTACAAATTCCAAATCCTTCTGGGTAAAATGTTGCAACTCCGGGATACGGAGCGTATACCGGAGCACCCGTTGGCGCACCAATGTCAATCGCTTGTCCACCAAGTCCTGGTCCTACACCACACACATTTTGCCCGGAAAGCCCCGTTTCACACCCATGATGAACGCCGTGAGTGCCACCACCGAGCCGTGAAGAATAAACATCGAGTCCATTCACTTGTCCGCTCGTTGGCCAGCATCCCTGATTACCAACTCCAGTTGCGTATATTGCAGAACGAATACTGCCTTCTACTGATGTTTGAAATGCCAACTGCCGTTGTTGTTGTGTAAGTGCCCCCCATCCCAAAACTCCAAGCCCTGTTGTGGCGACAACCGCTCCGGAGAATCCGCCGACCGTTCCAAGCCCCGCGCTTAACTGAGTCATAAAAGATGAAAATCCGGCACCAAGCCCAGTGAAAAATTTTGTTAGTCCACCTAGGGCCCATTTTCCAACAGCAGCAAAAAGATTTTTTGTTACTCCAAGGAGACCCGAAAGATTTGCGACTCCTTGTGAAAAAAACCACTTTGCTCCTTGCCAAATTGCCCATCCAATAAGACCCAAAATAAGTGCGATCGCGGCCATAATACCGGCAAGGATCGCGAGCAACAACTTGAGTTGTTTCCCAGTCATCTCAACAAGCTTGTTGTATGCGTCTTGAATAATTGGGCCAAGAACTGGAATTTGCGAAGCAATTTGAATAACTTGGTTGAGTTTTTCAATGGCGGCAGCGGCTTCAGGTCCAAGAACGCCAGCGGCTAATATCGTAAGCACAAATTGACCCAACTGCCGGTCAAGATTGTTTTTATCCTGCGCGCCAGTAAACATTGGCGAGTTTTGTCCGGCAGAAAATCCCTCACCCATGAATTCGCTCAACGCGCTTCCGGCCTCAAACAGCCCATCGTCACCGATATTTTGAAGATACAAAAACTGCACAAAATCCTGGCTCACGCCGTACTGCATAAAAAGCTGGTACAGCTGAGTTGTTTTCTCTTTTTGATGAAGCTGTTTCCATACCGTTGCAGAAAACGGTGTCGTAGGCGCGAATTGATTCACTAAGTATTCCTGTATGCCTTGTGGTTGGCCAAGAAAATTCTGTATATGTTGATTGAGGGTTCCGCGGAAACGAGCACCGGCCTGATTTGGCTGAGGGGAAGTGCCATACAATCCCGCGGCAACCTCCTTAAATCCGAACGCCTGCAGCGCTTTTTCAACACCTAGCGTTACTTGCGGCCGCACCCCGTGTGTGGGATCGGCATACAATACGCCGTTTTGATGCGTGAGCGCATAGATTTGTTGGCGGTGCGCGGAAATATAATGCAAAAAGAATGACTGCCAAGAGAATGCTTGCACTCCGGCGGCTTTTGCGCGTGCGATCTCGGCCTCAAGATTTCTTTGTATCGTTGGACTTTGAAAAAGATCACTAAACAACCGTTCAAACGCTTTTTCATCCATCCGATCAACATTTGCTCGTGTAATTGCCAACGCTTTAAGTCGCAAAAGTACACCGTTAATATCTTGTTCGGGCACATGAATAGTTGTTAAAAATGTGCGGAGGTTTTTTTCAAGTGAGTCGGTATATGCCTCAGACGAGCGGATATCGGAGCCCGCTTTTTGATTAAACTCCGCGATTTTTTGAAGATTTGCTTCAAGCTCTTTACCATTTTCTTGATTTTTTAAAACGCCGCTGAATGTTGCGTTATCAATATTCTGTGCGATGGTTGCGGGTGTAATGGAGGCAAACTGCTGGGCAAACCGCTTTTTTGCCTGCACCTTGTTTTCAAACAATTTTCCATTTGTGGAGTTGAGCGCATCGAATAGCGCGTCTTGGAATGATCTCTTTGTTTGCGCGCGAATCATGATATCGCGGAACAACCGAAGTCGGGCGCCCGTTTTTCCAACATCTTCTGGCCGGAGTTTTTGCAGTTCAAGCAAAATAAATGGATATAACTCGTCGCGCGACTTAAAAAATGTGTTACGGAATACCACAAACTGCTGGTCATTTACACCATACGAAGCAGCGATACCACGAAGCACCGCCTCACGGATGCGTTCAGCCTCTTTGAGATACGCAATGTTAAACTTGTCGACGTCTTGCGCACGCGCATACAGGTCTTTATCAATAGGCTGGGGCGGTTTTTGTTCCTCCTGTTTCTTTTTCTCCTTTTCCTCCTTCTCTTTCTTCTTGTCTTTTTCGATGATGGGAATTGGAATACCAGCACCACCGCTAGTTTCTCCTTGTGCCTTCACAACTTCTTCTGCAGTCTCTTCCTCTTTTTTGAGTTCTTCTATCGCCCCAATGGGCAAAACGATTGACTGCGCTTCTTCCAAACACGCAACCAGCAACGCCGCATCATCAATGTCATTCTGCTTGCGCGCCGGCGTATATCCCTCAAGTTTTACCGCGCCAAATCGCGCGCTTTGCGCCCGTTCATTAAATACTTGCTGCTTATGAAAAATGTCGAGATCAAACTCTTCGGGAATTTGCAGGCGAATGGTAATCAGCAAACTCAAGAGTTTATTGAGTGAAATATGATATCCGCCATCACTGTCCGGTGTTACGGCGAGCTCGGCGAGCAGAACATCGCGCCCCGCATTTGTCTGAAGCTCATGCAAGAGATGTGCCGCATTCTCAATATCGCGCTGAGAAAACGGAACTTTTTGCAAGCGGTACACAACACTCTGAAGCTTGTGATTTGTAAGCCGTACTTCTGGAAAAAACTTTCGCGCAGCGTCTGCCATATCCGTATTGTATCTCAAACATGATTACGAGATTGAAGAAAAAGAGGCGGACATCACCCGATTGAGAGGAAGAAGGGTGGATTGAATAAGCTCGCTCGCTCCAACGCGGCCAAACTGAAAAAAATCTGTTGCGGTTGGATCAGAAAACTCCCCGGCCCCCGTTGTTGTGCGCGAATCATCAGCAAAACTATTCTTTTCCCACGTCAGCTCGCACCGCCAACACACACCGCACTCACCAACAAAGTCTGTGTTTCCGCACGCGACACATGTTCCTTGTTTGAAGTTCTGGTCAAACCGTTCTTTGCCGATCAACTGCGCAATTTGATCCTTAGTAAACACGTGGCCACGGTCTTTAATCGCGGTAAACAACTCAGCCGAACCCATGCTCGGCAACCCAAGCCCCTGCATAAATGAGGTGCTGTTTGCCATTTCGGTAAACCGCGTGAGTCCGCCAAAACTTCCAACCGTACAATCTAAACCAGAGTACATGCGGGATAAAACATTTCCCATAGAAGGAGCCTTTTCAACCAAAGAGAGAAGATGAGTATTGCGTTGTTTCTGTAGTTGAATATCTGTCGTGTGGGCAGAGCGGTTTTCTGGATTAAAACTTTCTGTATATTGTGCGAGTGCTGCTTGAGTATCAAATGTTTTTTTCTTGTGCAGAAACGTATTCATGACGATGTCGAGGGCAACACGATTGAGGACGAACTCCCGCGTGTGATCAATGATGCCGTGCGCGCGGAGACGTTCAAACCGCGCATATTCTTCCAATAATACCGTCGAAATATACTCTGTGGCAGATTGAATAACTGGAGACAGTTCAGAAAACTGACCAAGCGCAGTTTGTTGTTCTATAAAAAGTTGTTTGAATTTTTCATGCGATTGGAGCTGGGCAATCATCTCGCCAAAAAACTCCATCGCTCCTAAGGGCTGATAGTGTGAATCAACTGTAAAGACGGTATTCATAATATCGTTTTCGGTTGGCCGCACTGCAGAATCTTTTTGAGCAAACTGCAGTGCCCGCACTTGTTCTTCATGCCCAAGCCGATTAAGGTATTGATGAATCAATACAACTCGCTGTTTTCCTTCAGGAAGCCAGGGAACATATACCTCTTGCCACACATTCCAAAATGCTGTTTTCCCGGGATACACATCAAGATTTTGTGGAAGAACAAAAAAATGTTTGGGCCCAACAAGTGGCCGGCGCGTTTCATCTACATGTTTTTGCAAATCAATGTCATGAGGGAGGGCGCCTTCATATGGGACAAGGCCCGCCGGGATTGTCTCTCCATCTACATATTCTAGAAGCGCATGTGGACATATAGTATTGAACTCCTGAATAACTGTAGCAACACGTTCAACCTGTTTTTTTTCCAGAACAAACCGCGCGCGATATTCCGCATTTGCCGCGTGTTCAACCGCCCGCGCGCTTAAATCACGCAAATCATCATTTCCGTGATCCGGACTCAGGAGGCGCAACGCCCCATCTTCTTGTGGTTCGATAGTAAGATAGCGCTGATCGTATACGGGAAAGCCAAGAATTTCTTTGAGTGCGTCGGTAAGTTGACGGCCGACAATTGCAGAAAGTTCAAACTTGATCTTTTCATATCTTTGTTGCGGTGACTCATGTTCGTATTTTTTGAAAAGATTGGGAAGAATGTAATCAAACACGTGGGAAAGGTTGAAGTGAGCGGCAACTTCGTGATTATTTTGTTGTCGTTTGGGCTGTTCAAATAGTTCCGATTGTCCAAATTGGTTGCGTTGATCAAACTGAATAGACTCAATAGTAGTGGTGCGCGCCATAAAAACCCCTCTTGAGGAGGGGATAATGTTTCAACCAAGCGCACTCGCGTGCGTGTGCATCTCCCTCGCTCGGAGATCAACACAATGTCTCGTTCCTGACTTTCGAGGCTAGGGGTTGCGTTGTCGCTTTTACCACCAGCGCTCGATTCACAGTTGCGGCACAGTCCGCGATTTGCACGCGGTTCCGAGTAAGAAAGAGTGTAACATGAAAAAAGATTTGCGAAAAGTCTTACAACTCAGCCCCTCAACTTAGCCTTTCAACTCAGCCTCGCAATGTAGCCCCTTCGACTCTTGTGTGGCCACCGTAAACTACCACCATAAACACACTTGACTCTATTCCCAATTGCACATATAATCATGTGCATATGGAAATAAACTATAAATCCTTGATTTCAGAAAGTACTACCCCCTTTTTTACCAGACAAAATCTAAAAATACTTTTAGGACGCAATCGACGCACAGTGGACTATCGCATCAAGTCTTTAATCAAAGACGGAATATTGGTCGCGGTGAAATCCGGATTTTATATCAATAATGTCTTGTATAAAAGCACTTCTACCCCCAAAGACATGGTTCTCTATATAGGTGGGATATTGGTGCCACAAAGTTATGTTTCTCTGGAATATGCGTTGTCTTTTTATGGTTTTTTGGCTGAGCAGGTATACACCGTCACATATATCACAACGCAAAAGACCAGAAAGTTTCAAAATAACCTTTTCAGTTTCTCGTACCGGAACATAAAACCGGCGCTGTATTGGGGATATATGAAACGCCCTTTTGGAGACTTGTCTTATCAGATGGCCAGTCCCGCCAAAGCAATGTTTGATTTTCTCTATTTGACTCCAGCGGGGACTGATCAAGCAACCAGAAATTTGTTGTTTGACTCACGATTCAATTGGGGAGCGTTCTCCGCCAAAGATAAAAAGGAATTTCAAGAGATTATAGAAAAATCCACATCAAAAAAGATGGCAAATATACTGAAATACCTGACACAGGAGAATGTTATATGAACAACCAAGGCATGTATCAAAGGAATGTCATCAAAGAACGTTTGCAGGATGAAATTCTACGTTTTATCTACAACAACGATGTGTATAGCGAATTAATTTTTACGGGGGGGACGTGTCTACGTAAAGTATATGGTCTTAATCGCTTGTCCGAAGATCTGGATTTTGATTTTTCTCCCGATGTCTCATTTGACACTAAGATATTTGCCAAAGACGTAAGGACATATCTATCGGCGGATACCAGAATATCCGGCAATAATAATACAGTGTTTGTCAAATTCCCCGACAACATTTTTGTACGATGTGACTTTTCCCCGATTATCTTAGGGGAATATCAAATACAAAAGAGCTTGATTATGGCTGACAATTGTCAATTTTTTGTTAATGCATATGATTTACCCACTCTTTATGCCAACAAAATAGCGGCTTTTTTAAGTAGAAACTTTTTTAAAGGAAAGTTTCAAAAAATTCCTTTCAAAGGCCGCGACATTTATGATTTGTATTGGCTCCTTCAGCTTTCGGCAAAAACAGGATACACCCTCAAACCGAACATCCCACGATTAATGGCCCTTTTGGGAAAAGATTCTTTGCTGGAAATAAAGAATTTTGTCAAAGACAAGATATGTGCAGTAGATCCGCAGTTTGTTTACAATGACCTGTCCCCGCTTATTGAATCTAAAGAGTTTTTGGATCAGTTTTTACAAGATTTTGGGAAAACAATTGTCAATCAACTAGACTATGTTTTAACATAAAAGTAATACATATTGACAAAGTATTACTTTATATAGTAGTATTACCACATGCACACAGCAACAATAACACAAAAAGGGCAAATAACGATTCCCTTGGTCTTGAGGGAAGCCTTTGGATTAAGAGCGTACGGTAAAGCCAGGCTGGAACAAGGAGATGGTTTCATCAAGGTATACGCGCAGGAGGACATTTTGGATTTAGTTGATACATTTGTTCCCAAAGTGAAAAAACCACTCATGAAAACCCGCGAGGCGTTTGAAAAGAAATATACGAGGTTTTAATGATCTATTTTATAGATACAAACATTTTTTTGAGAGTTCTCATACGGGAAAACGAAAGCGCGTTTCAGCAGAGTAAAGCCTTTTTAGAGATGGTAAAACGCAATGTATATGACGCGGTAACAAGCACGATGGTGATTTCCGAAATAGTGTGGACTCTGGGCTCCTATTACAAATTTCCAAAGAAAAAAGTACTACGGACAATACAAGGAATACTTCATCTCAGCGGGCTAAAAATCGTGGACGAATACGATATAAACAAATCTCTTGCACTCTATGAATCCCACACATGTAAATACATAGACGCCATGATCGCAGGAATGCCGGGGGTACAGTCGGGCGCCTGGAACATCGTTTCCTATGATAAGGAGTTTGACAAATTGGGTGTCAAAAGAGTGGTGCCCGCAAAATTGTTGAAATAGTATTGATTGTTATTCCCCTCCTTTTTCGTTAGTATGGAAGCTACTATGAGTGATGGAAACTTTGAGGGCGGAGCTCCGTCCACATCAGCACCAATAGCTCCGGTAGTAGATACGCCGGCGGTGCAGCCACCTCCATCCAATGAGGTCTCTGTAGAACAAGAGGCAACCAAGCGGTGGACTCCACCAAATCTTGATGACATTCCAGAGATGAAAAACGCAAAAAAACTTGGAGACAAAGAAACAAGCACAGACTATGCGGCGTTCAAAAAAAGAGATAAGGATGGGAGCCTCATTCACGTTGATTTATCTGGAATGACCGACGAACAGAAAGAAAAAATCGATGGAATAGACACATACTACGAGTTTGGGGGACAAACCGCGTATCATGATTTTGCAACATGGGCGGCCTCCGAAAAAGTTGGATTGTATGAGGAAAGGAAAAGCGAAGGCGGCCAAACAATAGGATTTCTTCCAAAAGAAGGAGTAAGTGTTAAAGACGCGTTTGATAGATTTCTCATTGAATCAGATAAAGGAAAAGCTATCGTCGCTTCAAAAACGACAGAAGTAGAAAAACAACGCGTGCGCCAAGAAGCAGATGGAGAATTTCTTGAGGGGATTGAAAAAGCGGTCGAAGACAGGAATTTGGGGGAGTTTACGCGACTGTATAGAGAAAGAATACAAAACGTCCTTAGAGATGGGGGGTTGAGCGATCAAGAAGTTGAAGAAATTTTTTCTTCGCAGAACGCATTTGTCCAAACGCTGAGAGAAATTGCAAGTAAAGGTGATCAAGATACAGAGGAAAAACCAACTGATGATGGAGTAAAAAAAGAACCCAAAACCCCTCTTGAAAAACTACTAGCGGGGGGAGATGAAGGAAGGCTAAAGAAACTACGAAAAAAACTTGGAGAACTTGATTTTTCTGCAGCGACAAACTTTGGAGAATCAATAGCCGCCGCAATTGAAAATGAAATGGACCTAGGAATACTTATTGATTATTTCTGCACAGGAAGGTATTACGACAAAATTGCGAAGAGCTTGGGATATAAATCAAAAGAAGAACTTGGGACAAAAGGAATTGGTCCCTCGGAAATTGAAGACTATACAAAAAGAGATCCCAAAAAAGAACTTCTCCTTTTAGCCAAGGGATTGGAAGAGGCGAGAATCATATCGGAAGAAGAATATAGAACCTATCTTGAGAGCGATTCCGCAGAAATATTAAAAAGTGAAGAATTTAGAAAAAAATTATCCAATATTTCGAAAGAAAATAAACATAAATTTGATGAAGGGATTGTGAAAGAAATGAATAGGCTTGGACATGAAATCTCAAGAGAAGGGTTTGCATATTTAATGATGATTCCTGAAAATGTAAAAAATCTTGGAGGAAATCAAACAAAAAACGAAGAACATGAGCAAGAGTAATATTGCATGGTAAAATAACGGTATGAATCCAGGATCGGGCTTATCAGGTTTTGAGAGAGGGAGATATTTTGATGCTCCAAAAGATGCTGGTGGCAACGTTATTCAACCCACCGCGTTAAACGAAATTAAACTAGATGGCCAGCATCCCTACGTTGCCGTAGATCTTTGGGAACAGTATTCTCTTGATCGGCTTCGAGAAAAAGAATCTTTCATTAGAGAGGCATTAATTTTATTAAATGCGGCGAAATCTCATCCAAAAATAACACCAGAAGATTTGGCGGCAATAGAACAGCTATCGAAACGAATTACAGACATTATTGCGAGACTTCCGGAAAAAGAAAAAGGAACAGACACAATAAAAAAATATTTACTTCGAAGAAAATCAATAGACCAAGTAACCTACGAGAGACTTACAACAACAGAGGCTGGTGCACGAGCAATTGCGAGAATGCTTATTGACGAAATGCATGTGCAAATAGGGATTATCCAAGACTCAGACAAAATTTATATTAACTCGGATATTGCATCTTGGAAATTTGAAATACAATCAGGACTAGAAACAGATCTCAAGTCCTTAGGAGAGTCTCTTCAGTCTTTAAGTCCAAGCCACGAAAAAATAGGAGAGCAGTTTCTCACAGATCTTTTTGCCATTTCGAAGTTAACAAAACTATGTAATGGATTAGAGAGTACACAAAAGAATGCTAAAGGAACGGCGGAGTATCTTGATAGTATTAAAGTTCATCTCACAGACGGACAGAAAAAAAGAATAATTGCCATAGCTGGAAAGGAATATTGCGAGAAAGATGGAAGGTATTTAGCGCAGGATGTTCATGATGCCTTAGTAATGTATGAGGCTTTATGTGCTCCAGAAATAATGACTATTGAAACGGAAGATGGAACAATTATTCATGGATATCCTGTTAAAACTAAATATAATGCATTTCCCCAAAGTATCGCTTCAAATATAGAAATAAGATACGCAATTAGAAGAGCAATAGGTGCGATTCGTGGAGAAAATCCCACAGAACTTGGGCAATTGGGACGCGACTTGACTGTAGCTCTTGCAGAAAAAGATCCAAAAGAAAAAAGAAGAAAGATAAAAAAACTTTTAGAAGAGAATATTTCTTTTTATAAGGAAAAGGCAAAAACAGATGAAAAAGCAAAAATGGACGATGCGGGAACAACAAAACATTCTTGGTTTGCGGAACTAATGGCGATTAATTATCTTGAAGGAGAAGTATATTCTGCGCATTATGATGCTGGACAAATAAAAAAGGACTCAAGCGGACAACCTATTCTTGGAAGCAGTGGCTATCCAATCATTGATCGCTTCGGTGGATGCGCCGCAACGTATAAGTTTGCCGTTGTTACTAATGCGGCGGCCGGCATGGCGAAATATAGTATTCCCGGAGAAGCGGAGCGAGGAGACCCAGGACCACCAATCTTAAGAAATATTTTAGTTGCTCCACTACTTCCATTAGATGAATACCTTTTTATTGAGGAAGGGAAGCGTGGGACAGCGAGCAGATTAATGGGAATGACTTTACGTGAAGCAATTTTTAATACAACCTCTGCAGAAGAATTAGAACAGGTTTGGAATAGTTCCGCAGAGAATCTTATTAACGCAGATGAACAAGTTCAGGGGGCCATACATGAGGGGTGGGCATTTTGGGAGATGATGGTGAAGGGTATGGGAATTAAATTTTCTAAGATTGCCCACGTTGCTGAATGGTCAGAGGGACTTGACATAGAAATAGATCCATCCATAGAAACCAAATTAAAGGGGGTGTCGAGCGGAATAGAATACTGGCTAATAAGGGATAATATTAGAAATAAAAATTCTATTCAAAAACTTTTTGTGAAAGAATTTGGATCAGGAACCGATTGGAGAAAAGAATACATAAGATACAAAAAGTTCGAGGCAGTTGTAGTTGGGATAAAAAGGAGCGGGGGAGATGTTGATTTAGCGGTTCAGCAATTTCAAAGAAATGAAGGATTAACACAAAATATTGTGGACACATACAAAAAAATATACAACGAATTGCGCAAAATTGCCTCACAGGACTTTGATTTGGCGGAGGGTTGGGATAAGGGATCTCCTGGCGAAAATGATGAATATTTTATGAGATTTTCTGAGCGCGTGTTCACAAGAATTTTTGGTATTGATATAAAACAGACCAAGGAAGGAAAGTATGGAGAATTTGTTAAAGAAATTTTCAAAAATGACGTAACTGATTGGATAAGGACAATGAAAAAATTTGTTATAGGGCTTCTTGTTATAGGACAAATACAACTCAATAAAGAGGCAGCAAACATTCAAAAAGATGATGTGCTCGCTATAAAAGCAATGTTAAATTATGATTTTTGGCACCATGAGCAAGAACGGCTTTCCGTGAAAATAGTGAGAGCGATGCGGGGAATTAGTGGTAAAACAATTGAATTTACCGGAGTTGGTCTGTTTGAGCAAGATGAAGTTAATGCAATTATGAAAGATGCCGGAGTTCCGCGTGGAGTCATTGTTGACGCAGAGCACGTGTGGAAAAGAGTACAGCAAATCAAACACGGTTAATTACTTCTGTCTTAAACTGGAAATCCCTCATCACCTTTTACCGATTCGTTCCTACTAGGCTGGAGATTTGAGATAGTTTCTTTACGCTTCTTTGTTTCAGGTGTCTCTGGCACTTTTTCTGGCGTGAGAACCTGACCAATTTGCTCCGCTATTTTAATATTTGTAATCTGCTGGTTAGCGAACTTCGCAACTTTATCAACTTGTGGTGCCACGTATTTTATTGTAGCAGGGGCAACAGCCCCAACGCCAGTTCCTATAAGTCCTCCAGCGAGCATTTTGCCAACACCCTGTCCACGTTGCGAATATGCACCAACAGCTGCCCCCCCAATAGCACCAAGAGAGGAAGTTGCTCCAAGAGAAAGCGCTTCTGGGAGGATTTTTCCCATTCCTGGTAATGTGGGACCAATTCCAGGGACCAGTTGTCCACCCTTCCATCCTTTACCCAGATTTTCTCCAATCTTCGGCAACCACTCATCCATCAATCCCTTCGCGCCAAGCCACTTTTTGCTCATCTCAACAGCCTCGGGGATAAGCATGAGAATGCCGAGGGCAATCAGACCAGACGCAGCGCCGGAAAATCCATCACCCACTGTAATTTGTGGAGCCTGGAACCCACCGGTATCACCCGCGCGGTATCCAATACTTCCTTTTCCGCTTCCGCCAAGCGCGAGTGCAAGGAAAATCATCACGATCACAACGGGGAACGGCAATAATGTCGCAGCAAGGTTTTTTATCCATTGCACAAAATCTCCGCCGTCTTTGAGCGCACCAAGCAGCAACTGGAACGGCGCAAAAATCACCGAAATAATGAATGTTACATAACTTTTCAATAATTCAAAAAAGGTTTTGATGACTGCAAAAAACATGGCAACTGCGATAATGACATACCCAACGACACCGACTGATTTTCCAACGATGTTTGATGCAAAATCTCCAGTATTTGCGAAAAGGTTTTCCGCAATATCTCCAATTGCTTTTGCCGCACCACCAACAACACTCCCCTTTACTCCGCTGTCACCGATACCAAAAATAAGACCGAGACCATTTGTTACAATATCTCTTGATAGTGCGATGTCAATCAATGTAAGATTATCTCCAAACTTCGATGTATCAATCAAATTTGCAAACACCCCCGTGATGAAGTAAATCACAAGATACATGATGTCGATCATGAAGCCGGCGATGGCATACGAAAACGTAATCAGTAGCAGCGTAATCACGAGGTTGGGGAGCGCGTTACTAATGGTAATCACGGTTTGGCCGTGCAAATTCTTGCGGAACATAATCATGAACCCAATCGCGATAAACACGAGGACAAACACAACGTACGAAAGATCGCGGAACGCTTTCCACACAGGCAAGATGGGGTTCAAGCTCTTGAATCCGATGCCCTGCGCGTACGCCTGTGAAACAAGCGGAGAGTGTTGAAGAAGATCAGCAAGCCACAACTCGCCACTCGCAGGCGGGTTTTTAATCATCATCGCGATAGCATTTCCCATCTCAGGGACAACGCCCTTGACAACGTACTGGCCTTTTTCATCTTGCACGCCCAGCAACATTGCCCCAATGCCGCCAACTTGTGAGCCGGTGGTGTAGAGGGTGGCCGACTCAAGAGGATACGTTCCGGTTCTTGCGCTGTTGATGATGGTTTGGTCAAACGTCTGTTTCGAGGGGACAGCTTCGGCCTGCGCGTACGCAATGGGGGTGGCAAAAAACACAACAGCAAAAACGCCCAAAAACACCGCAAATATTGCGCAAAAAAACCGGCGGCCAAACTTCCTCATATGTTTCACATTTTACTGGCATCGTGAAGGGAACGCAACACACCTCTTTCTAGTAAAAAGACATCTTGACAAAAATAAATCATTGTATATGATGGTCATATACAACATGAAACCAAAAACAATCCTATTTCCAGAGTTATTACGGTTTGAATGGGATCGGGGAAATGAAAGAAAAAATAAAGAGAAACATGGAGTTGAACAAAAAGAATGTGAAGAAATTTTCTTCAACGATCCACTCATTCATCTTGATATTAAACACTCGATTACGGAAACACGCCTTTTTGCTTTGGGAAAAACACGCGAAGGGAGATATTTGTGCCTTATTTTTACGGTAAGAAAGGAATGTGTGCGGGTGATTTCTGCTCGAGATCAAAGTAAGGAAGAGCGATCAGCATATACAACACATAAAAGAAAGGGAAAGAAGAGGTAAATAGTATGAAAAAAATGAAAAAATCTATTCCGGTCTTCAAAAACGAGCGCGATGAAGCGAGATTTTGGTTGTCGCACGATACGACCCAATATATTGATTGGAGTAACGCCGCGCGCGCCGAGTTTCCCAACCTCAAACCAACCACGAAAACGATTACGTTGCGCCTTCCCATGATGTTGTTGAACAGCATTAAGAAGTTGGCAAACAAAAAAGACGTGCCGTATCAATCGCTCATGAAGGTGTTTCTTGATGAAAAAGTCAGAGAAGAAATGCTCACACCATGATAGAATCAGGGCATGCGGCTACGCTCAAAAATTTCTTTTTTCGTCTCCAGGGAACCCTCCACCCTGAGTTCCTCAAAAAGGAAATATCTCGCATATTGTATTTTTCTCATCATACTTTTTGCTTTTGAAATTTTTGCCACGCTTGCACCGATCAAAGCATTTGCCGCGGGTAACGTTCTTGGCACACACCTCGCATTTTTTGACCCGGGCAATCAAATTCGCATCCTTCAGTTCATTAAGTCGCTCAAACCACCCGCACAGTATCCTATAACCGCGGTTGCGGAAATCAGTTGGGGAGAGGACAGTAATAATTCGCTCACCAGCCTAGTGGCGGAGCTAAACGCAGGGGATTATGCAATTAACCTTCGTATTGCTGGACTGGCAGCGGACACAACACCAGCTCAGGTGGTCGCGCTCGCACAAAAACTCAATCAAGTTACATGGGTGTATGGCAAACCCATCATCATTTTTGGAAACGAAGATAATAATATTGATGTTGAGTGGTATTTTTCTGATCTTAGCGTTGCATCAGCAAAGTACGCCGAGTTATTTACCGCGTTCGCGGGTGCGTTGGACACATCTAAAATGGATTTGTCTGCCGCGCCAATTCCAGAACACCCCAAATATCCACAAAGCGCGTTTTTAAACGGCGCGGCAACCGTATTTAAAAGTCCAAAAATTTCAGCATTTGTATTTAACTTGTACGACAACGGCGCTGGCTCGTTTGAGCCGTCCGGGTGGAGAACTCAGCAAGCCTTTGAGGGGATTAAGCCTCGCAAAGTATTAACCGAGTTTGGTCCAAACCCGCAAAATCCAGCAGACAATACATATAAAAATTGGTCGGAGTTCCTCAAGAAATATGAAAATACCCTTCCTGAGGGGTTCCAAACCGCAACGGTGTTAGTCCCGAACTTGTGCGATAAAACGACAACGCTCGCGAATCAGTGGTACTACTACATTCTCGGCAATTTTTACGACTCAAACCTCAATGAAATTGATGAGTCATGTTCAGCGCAAACGGGAACCGTAATTTTTCCTGGGCCTGACGATATTCTTTCCTCTTGTGCAGCAACAGGCGGTGGTGCGGCGTGCGAGTCAAAGTTTCAGGAAGTTGCATCAAAGTACATGATGACGTGCTCGCCCGTTATTACGTTTAAGCCGAGCATTGATCCCGCAGGCGAGGAAATTAAAATAGGGTCGTTTGTGGGAACGCTTCTTGATTATTGTGCGAACAGGCAGTCGGATAACAACTGTATTTTTGATCCGGTAAAAAACACGATTGATGTGAATGCGTCTAGTGCGACATTCCCGTATATACGGAGCCAAACTCCTGGCCGCACGGGTAGCCTTGAAGGATTTTTTACCACGGATACCCAGCGTACGCGGACCAATGTAAATGATTTTACACAGTACTCACCGCTTTCCAAACTTCAACCAGCGGGATTAACGTGCAAGCAAAATATCCAACAACTTGAGTCCGTGGAAACGTTGTGCCGCGAGTTTTCTGATCCACTGAAACAAGGAAGAATGGCGGATAACCAACCGTCACTTGTTGAGAAATTCCGGTCTGCGCTTGGGCTTAAACCTGGCGCTTGCGACCTTAATGCAACAATTGATGGAAAAAAGTACCTCGATATCTTGAAAGATGTGCGGGATACAATGGGTGGCAATGCACAAAGCTATTGTACTTCTGACACATTTTTACATCCGCAGGCAGATACAGAAACTACATTGGTGAAACTCGTCATGCGGGTACAGCCGGTACTCCGTGCGGCATATAAAAAAGCGTACTTTGTTATTTATCTCCAAGCGCCTTCAGAAAATACGGATGCGGCATCAGCATTAATAAGCGCGCTTTTTCACACAAAAGACAAAGGTCAGGAGCTTTTCAAAGTCGTTCCCGTGCTCATTCCCGCAACGTTTGGATCACAGAAGGACGACAGCGATATTTACCGCATTGACGGAACAAAAGTTGAGGGAGCGTCGTTTAACGGAGCATACACACAAACAATTTCTCCACTCTTGAGTGGAAATGCACAAAAGAATATCTCAGATAAACTTATTGAGGATGAACAAACCATCTTTTCCCAAATGCAGAGATTGGGTGGGTCGGCACCGGGGAATCCTGACTTACTTAATGTTTCTGGATGTGTTCCAGGGCCAGAAAGTCAAACATCACTTGCATGCCAGTTTGCTTCCCGCGTAAACGCAGGGCTACAAAAACATGAGTTTACAATTCCAAATCAAAAGGGAACGTGCGAGTTTCACGAAGAAGTTGCTGGTGGGCAAACTGCACAGGTTTTAAACACGCCGGTTAAAGCAGGATTTTTAGACACCATTCTTGCATTTTTCTCCTCACTCTTTGAACCACAAAAGTCCGACATAAGTGTTACGGGAAATATTAACGCAGGAAAACTTGACGAGATTTCGGAAGAACAGGCAAAACTCCGCGTCTTTTTGCTTATTCCACGCTCAGAATTCGGCCTTATTAAATACACGGAAAAAGCATTATACCAGGCGATTGTTCCGGATGCGGCGTCACAAAAAGTTTTTACGGAAGTAAAAGAGGGAAAGATTTTAGACACGAATGAGTTTTTACGGACACAGGGAGTGATGTTGAATGAACAGGGTGGCGCAAAACGTTCGTATTTAACAAACGCATCACCCGCGCCCGTTATTCCTCCCGCAACACCTGTGCCGATCACGACAGAACTGACCGCGTCGTTCAAGCCCCAAGGAGACGCAAACCCGCTTCTGTATGGAGGGTGGTTAGCGCGCATGATTCACTCGTTTACCGCAAACGTGCTTGCTCCCGTAGCCTCAACAATTTATGATGCCAGCTACGAAACAACGAAAGGTTTAGAGAACTATTGGTTAAGGGGGGGGAAAGGAATGGGTTTGAACTACGGCAAGGAAATTACCTCATGCGATGGATACCGTCAGCAAACAACGATGATGCCCAACATTGCTGGAGTGAAACAGCAAATTTGTGACGTTGCCACAAAATATAACATTCCATATCAAGTGCTTTGGGGAACGTTTAAGATCGAAGGAGGGCGCGCGAGATCACGTGCATATAATGGCGGCGGGACGGTTGCTTGCAGCGTGAACTCTGTTGGAGCGGTTGGACCATTGCAGCATCTCGAAGATATCTGTCGCCCCGGCCAGATATCGCAGGAAAATGAAGCTCAAGGGAAAAATGTATGCGATTTTAATATTGGACTGGACGTAACGGCGCAAATTTATAAACGCTTTACCAATGATCCGAATTATCAATATGCAGACGGGAAACCAAATTGGTATTGGATAACGGGGGAGTATAACATGGGTGGTAAAGTAACAGGATTTGGGCCCAAGTGCGAAGGTGCGCCAGCGACCGACGGATGTAATGGAGCAAACTATTGCGTCTGTGCAATAGAAACATTTGCAGATGAGATTTCTTGTCCCAATGCTCCGGAATTACTGAATATATAAACACTTACGGTTGCACGATCCTAAAAATCGTGATTTTTTCACCTACCCCCGTGAACACACTAATAAAGTTAATAATAATCCAACCGAGAAGGGCAACGACAATACCGGTAATGGCCATCGTAAGCGTTTTCTTTGCCGCATCAGTTGATTTTGGATTTCCACCAGAGGTGAGATACAAAAACGAACCAATCAGCAACATCACAAACGCGGCAATGCCAATTGCGGTCATTGCAATACCAAGAATGTTTTGAACGACACACTCAGCGCCTTGTAGCGTGGCAACATCAGCGGTTCCTTCCGGAACTGTTTCAGTAGAGACACATCCGGACTGGATATCTTTCCATGACTTTGTTACTTGGGCGTGTGCCGGAGTTGGAGATGCTAAAACAGTGGCGAAGCAAAATACTGCAACAACGGAAGAAAAAAGAAACTTTCTCATGGGGTCAATTGTAGCATACACGAAAACCAAAAGACCTCCCTTGCGGGAGGCCTTCCAATTTCAAATCCCCTTTCAGAGGATTCTCTCTGTACACGGAAAAATTAAATTTTAGTACAACGGTTTAATGTTACTCAGATTGAAAATATCAATGCCGAACAAGAACGCGACAACCTGCATAAGCGCGTAGGACGCTGCAACAATGGCAAGGCCAACAAGCGCCGCGGTGATTTTTCCTCGAGCTGCTTCTGTCTTTCCCTTATCTCCGCCGGAAGTAATCCACTCAATGCCTCCGAGCACGAGATATGCGAACACGAGAATCGCGGCAACAATCAATGCGATTCCAAGGACGCGGGAAAACAACAAACCCAGATCAGTAATCAAAAACCCATTAGCCCTTGGGTCAATTGTAATAGGTGGCTTTGCCTGTGCAATCAACGCGAACATATTCCTCCTTTATTCACACGTATACCTGTATTGTACGGCGTGTTTTATAGTTTGACAATATCAATCCCAAACAGATACTGCAAGAGCCCAAAAAATGCAAACGATGCTGCGGTAATTGTTAACCCAATGATAGCGTTCGTGATGTCCTGGCGCGCGGCATCGAGTTTTCCTTTGTCTCCGCCGGCCGTTGTCCACTTTAGGCCGCCAAGAACGAGAAATGCAAACGTCGCAATGCCAGCCAATATTAAGCCAAAACCAGCAAATCTTCCAATAAATATACCCAAATCAAACTGCGTGTTCGGTGAAACTTTTGCGAGTTCACCCCCGATGTCTACCGTTGCTTGAAAAAGTGTCATAAAAGTTTCTTTCTATTTTGTCGTTCCACCATTATTAATTAAGCACACTAAAATCTGGCTTCAATAAATTAATGCCAAGCGGCCCACTCAGGAATGTGCTGATTGCCGCGACAGAACTCAACACAACAAATCCGATAACCGCTTGAATGATGCGCTCTTTTGCTTGCTCAATCTTTCCTTTTTCTCCACCCGCGGTAATCCAGTAGAATCCGCCAACGAGAAGATACAAAATAATGCCGAGACCACCCACAATAATGGCGGTCTGCCAGAGGACAGCAATATATTTTGCCAGTACGCCAGCTGCCGCGGCTGGAGTACTTGCATTCGACACATCGCCCGGTAACGCGGGGTTTGTAATTTGCGTGACAAGTGTTGACAAAATTATCATTTAAACAACCCTCCAAGTGCCGTTGCGGGATTTAAGATACTCAATCCGAGCACACCACCCACAATCCCAATAATGGCTTGTGAAACAATAACGATAATAAGCCCAATTGCGGCGTTTGTTAACTGTGTGCGCGCTGCCTCAACTTTACCCTTTTCACCGCCAGCCGAAAGCCACGCGAGACCTCCGAACACAAAGTACATGAGGAACATAAGACCGCCAACGATTGTGAAGAAACCAAGGAGGACGGAGAGAAACTGCTCGATGGGTTGGCCGCCGACATTTGCGCCACTGGCATCGAAATTAGGTTGGAAGTTTTCCGCTCCTGGTCCGGTAATGGTTCCTTCAAGTGGATTTTGTGCAAGAAATGTTTTCATATTAATTTATAAGTATTCGTTTTGTCCCCCACCACCGCCCCCACCTGGTGTTTGAATTGTTTCTTCCGGTCCCTTCAACTGTGGTTTCAAGAAAAACGTTGGATCCTTAAACAACACCCACCCCATCACCGCCATAATTGCTGGTGCCATAATCATCAACACAATGCCAAGCAAGCTCATGTTTAACTTGCTTAGTACTTTTTCGTGTGCCTTTGCGTCACCAGAACCAGTTAAGTAAAGATACCCAGCAGTGATAATATTGAATAGTGCGAACAACCCGCCCGATAACACAATAAGCGTAAGCATATTAGAGATAAAAACAATAAGACCGCCGCTTGTCCCATATGCTTTAAGTGCTTCGGGTTGCGTAATTGTTCCAAAAAAAGTTTCCATTTCACTCGATGTTTGTGCGAGAAATGTTGTTAGCATAATAAGTTCTTCTATCGTGCGTTAAAACGATAAAATCTGCAACCCCGTTACAATTTGTATGATCTGGATGATCCAGTACGACGCAAAGATTACGAGAAATCCAATGACCGCGCCGGTAATCGCCTGTGTTCCTTTTTCAAGTCCTTTTGGATCTCCTCCTGAGGAAATTATACTGAACCCACCAAACACAAGCAAGGCAAACACAATAAGTCCGGCGGCGATGTACGCGTTGGGCAACAATGTATTAATGAAGGCGGCAGGAGTTCCAAACGTGTCGGCAACAGTTTGAGTTTTATTGAGAAGAAATTTCTCTTTTAAATTAACTGCAGCCAAGAGATTCATACTGATATTGTAGCACAGGGCAAGTTCGGGACTTACTGCGTAGTTCCCGACCCCGTTGCTGTTTGTCCCGCGGTTGGTGTTGGCGAAGGTGTTGGTGTTGGACTAGGATTGTTTTTTGCCGCTCCACCGCCCCCGCCGTTGCCATTTTTGCCAACTTCTTCAACTTCTTGCGTCACTGTAAACGACGCTAACTCATCGACACTAAATATTCTTCGCTTCTTAAGATCTTCAAGCGCCTGCGTGTTAATAATGGGACTCAACGAAAGAATTTGTTGTTTCACATTCGGCGTGAGCGTATTTTTACGCAGTGAAAAATACACGCCCAATCCAATCCATACAACCGCGGCGAGCAAGCCGAACACAAGAATGTACAGCAGATCTTTACGCTTGAGGAGTGATGAAAGTTTTGACGTGTTTGGGTTCATATTTTTGATACCTTTGGTTATTTCTTTACTGCCACTGGAGCAACTCCATAGTATGCGGCTCTCAGTGTTGCCTTTGCTTGCAGGAGAGGGTTGGTTTGAACGACTGCCGCTCCGCGCGCGGTTTGCTGATCTTGTTGATTAATAATGAGCGTATCTACGGTTAAGTATCGGTCAGCGGAAAGAAGTGCTTGAAAAAAGTCATGAATGTCTAAGTAGGAACCTTTAACCGAAATAGTGAGAAGGAATGCGGTAACGGCATTTTGTTGGGGCACCGCGGGGGTTGCTGACGAAGTTTTTGCTGCTGGTTTTTGCCCAGGTTGTGCCGATTGTTCTGGGGTTTGACCGTCAGGAGTTGTTTCGCGCGGAACGCTACTGGTTTGAACGCTGGAAAGCACAACGTTGTGTTCTGATGCAATTTTTTCAATCCGGCGAAGTAACCCATCAATATCCGGTGTATTTGGAAGAGCAAGATCAAGCAGCGCTAAATCTTTTTGAAGCGCGAGTACCTCATTGCTTGTGGTGGAAAGCGCGGCGATTTTCTTTGTGAGCGCCTGGTCGGTCGTCTTTCTATCAGCAATATCTTTGAGCAATTGAGACATTGTGGTCAGCGTTGGCCCGATGGCGGCGAGCGCTAAAAACATAACCGCCACGATGGTAATAATGAGTTCAGTGGAAACTTTCGCGATGGGTTTTTGGTAGAACTTTTGCAGTTCCTGCATCGAGCGGTTACGGATCATGCTGAAGGTGACGCGGATTGGTGTGCTCATAATTTTTACATAGCGCTTTATTTTGCCAGCGCGATCCTCATCGTAAACTCAAATCCCGCTAGCCCCTGGTCCGAGCTTTTTACTTGATCAACAACGAGACCTTTTACAAGTGATTTTCTCTGTAAATTTACGATAAAGATCGCCAAATCTTTAGATGACGGCGCTGTTCCCACAACCTGCACTTGTTGGTCATGGAGTTGTGTAACAGAAAGAACAACATTTGGAGGAATAAGTGTGGAAACAACGTCAAGAATGTCCAGCGGTGTGAGTAGCGCTTTTTGCTGGGTCAAAAACTCTGTTTTCTTTTGAATTGTTCGTATATCGTTTTCGAGTGATCCATACGAGCTGATGAGGTTAGATTTTTGAGTAATGCCAGAATTGAGATCGGTGAGATCGCGGTCCAGTTTAAACCGCGTCGCAAAGCTGATAATCACGACGAGTTCAGTAAAAACCACGAGGTATCGCCCAATGTTTGATGCCCACAGCAACATCCGTCCAAGCGCCGTTTCGTAAAACGGGTCCTGCGGCATAAGATTAATAGAAAGTGGGCGAGGCTTTGTTGTCATGGTGTTGGTGTACGATGGGAGTACAATACAGGCTGTCCATTTCGTACGGAAAAAGTATGACAGAAAACACACTGATCTTCCAGCTGAAAAAGGGGAGCGCGCAGGCGGTGGAACGGTGGTACGCGGAGTACTCCAAACGACTATTCCGTTTTGTTGTGTTAAAAGTGTCAAATACACACGATGCCGAGGAGATTTGCCATGATACGTTTTTATCCTGCCTAGAAAGTCTGCCGGTGTTCCGCGAAAACTCCTCATTGTGGACGTGGATGTGTTCGGTCGCGCGGCACGAAATTGCTGATTACTTCCGCAAGCGCTACGCAAAAAAATTGTTACGCATGGTGCCGTTTAGCGATGCGGTGTTGCCCGAAAGTTATCTTGATATGCATGAAACATCAGATGCAGTGCGCGCCGTTTTACATGCTTTGCCGATCCGTGACCGCGAACTTCTCATCTTGAAGTATATTGATCGGTTGAGTGTGCAGAACATTGCCAGCAAGCTAAATATGAAGTTTAAGGCTGTTGAGTCGGCGTTGTTCCGCGCGCGCAAGGCGTTTCAGGCGGTATATGCGCAGCAAGAAGAAAACGTTGAGGAAAAGTAAACATGAAATCACACGATAAAACATTTATTCAGGCGATGCAAAATATCGCAAAAGAACAGAAGGTTTTGATGGAGACTTCACCGTTTCCGCAGTGGTTTGGGCCGGTTAATGCGCTGGTATTAAACCATGCGCTGGTTACGATTGTGGCATTATCGCTTGGAGTAAGTATGGTTATTTTTGTTCTGTATTTCCGATTTTTCTTTGCATTGGCGGTAGGAATGGCAGGAGGTCTAGGACTATGAAAATCAAATTTGTTTCATGGTCCATGGGATACAGTGTTTTTCAGGTCGTGCAAGGATTGTTGATTCACCCATACCAAACGATGCGGCAAGTGGTCCGCGAGCGCGTTTTTATTTGGTTGAGTTTCTCGCCCGTTTTTTTGTGGATTTTTGGTCTGGCGATTTGGAGGATTCTTGAGGTGTTACTCCTTCGCGTCATTCCGTATCCCAATGGCTGGATGTTTTTGGCGCTGTGGTTCACCACGGCGATTGGGATGTACCAGGTATTGCTGGCCTATTTGTTGGTGCGCTTTCTCTCGGTGGCCAGGCCTGAATGATTTTATCCCCCTTTTGCGACTAACGGTGCATGCCTCCGCAAACAGAACATCTTACACCAGAAGAAGTGGATGTATTGATTGAGGACTCGATTACGCACTATCCTACCCCTGGTACAGGAGCTGGAGGTGGAACGAGTTCAAGTATTCCAATGTGGCATCGGACAAATTGGGAGCGATTACATCTCCCAGGCATGAAGTTCTGTCCAACGTGTCAGGAAAAAGGAGAAAATCCTTTTCGATTAGGAACACGGCGATGTTGTCAGATTTGCGGGACAGTACTAGAATCTCAGCCACCACAGGAAAGCCAAGCAGTAATGTTGAGCGCGCCCATAATGCGGGCGCTTGTATCGAAAGAATAATATATGGCGACACACCTCATTCTTGTTGATAAAAACGACAATCAGGTAGGGGCGACTGATGTTTTGGATGCCCACCGTGGTGATGCAAAGCGTCATCGAGCCATTTCCGTGTTTTTATTCAACGAAAAAGGCGAACTTCTCATGCAACAGCGAAGCGCAAAAAAAATTGTCGGCGCGCTCCAATGGGCAAATGCGTGTTGTGGAAATGTTCACGATGGAGAAACACGCGAAGCATGTGCACACTGCCGATTAAAAGAAGAGTTGGGAATCACCGATGTTGTTTTGAAGCCATTGTGCACATTTGAGTATCATGTTCAGTGCAATCCAAAGTTCAGCGAGTGGGAAATAGACCAAGTGTTTGTCGGGGAGTATGATGGTGCAGTTCAACCGAATCCAGATGAAGTAAAAGCATACGCGTTTATGAAGATCGCGGATATTGAACGCCAAACAAAGTCGAAAAAAGAAATGTACACGCCGTGGTTCCACATCTTTCTGAAAAACAAAAACGTACACGATGAAATACAAAGGAGGGCGTATGCCAAATAGTGAAGGTGTAAAAATATATGTGTCGATGCGCGGGTTATTGGATAATGATGTACAGCGCGTGTTAACATTTCTCGCGCCGGATGAGTCGCAAAGAATCATGCACCTCGTTGGCGGCGAAGATGGATATACATATGAGCTTGTCAGCGGAGAAGGGGAGACAGAAACAGATTTACAACGGGCGGTTGAAGATTGTTTGAATCGTTTTTCCGGAGTTTCTTATACATTTATCGCAAAACTCGTACAAGAATTTGCGTTTTAAGCGTCATACTCTATGTATGAAAAAGAAAAACGTTGTTCTCATCAAACTCGGCGGCTCTATTATCACCAACAAAGATATTCCCATGTCGTTACGGCAGGACGCATTAGATAGATTAGTGCATGAAATTGTCCGCGCACGCCAAGAGCAAAAAGACACATTGTTCGTCGTTGGCCACGGCCAGGGGAGTTTTGCCCACGTGCCGGCGGTGAAGTATCAAACAATGCAGGGATTTGTGAACGATGAAAGCCCAATGGGTATGGCGATTGTTCAGGACTCTGCGGCTCAACTCAACCGCATCGTTGTCCGCGCGTTTCTTCAGCAAGGAGTCCCCGCGGTGTCGTTATACCCAAGCAATAGCCTGGTTACGAACGCGCGCAAACCAGTAGCATACTTTACCGATGTATTCGAGCAGTATCTCCGCCTAGGAATGTTTCCTGTAACGGGCGGTGACGTGATTGCAGATGAAAAACAAGGGTGCACGATTTGGTCCACAGAGGAAGTGTTGTCATTTTTTGCTCAGCAGTTTGTTAAAAAAGGATGGCACATTACAGGTATTTTTCATATTGTTGAAGTTGATGGCGTGTATGATCTCAACAAGCGCCTGGTTTCAAGGATCACGTACAAAAATTGGCCAAAAATAAAACAGGCGATTACCTGTACAAAGGGATTTGATGTGACCGGCGGAATGGGATTAAAGGTTGAGGAGTCATTGGCACTCGCAAAACTCGGGATTCCATCAAATATTCTTTCGGGACTTGTAAAAGACAATGTGTACAACGCTTTGGTTGGAAAACAGTGGAAAGGGACAGAAATCCTCTAGAGATTCTGGTACAATACTGCCTATGAACGCCTCGAAAAACACCATAAAACACATCGCCATCATCATGGATGGCAACCGCAGATGGGCAAAAAAACAGGGGTTGGGTGCAATCAATGGTCACCAGCATGTTGTAGATAATATTATCGAGCCACTCGTTGATCGGTGCATCGAACTCGGGATCAAATACCTCACGTTTTGGGCGTTCAGCACAGAAAACTGGGAGCGCGACAAAATGGAGCTGGAAGGCATGATGCAGTTGTTTCGCCACGCATTTGAGCGGAAAGTTGAAGATCTGCATAAAAAAGGAGTACGGCTGCAGATTTTAGGTGAAATTGATAAGTTTCCAAAAGACATTGCGGAGCAGGCGAGGCGGTGGGTAGAGATTTCTAAAAACAACACAAATATTACTGCGAGTTTTGCGCTCAACTATGGTGGCCGCGACGAAATCACGCGCGCGATCAAAAAGATGGTGCAGCTCAATCCAAGTTTAGTTGCTAATCAAGTGACCGAACAAAAAATTCAGTCATATCTTGATACCACTGATATGCCTGATCCCGACTTAATTATCCGCCCCGGTGGCCAACTCCGGCTTTCCGGATTTATGCCATGGCAGGGAGTGTATAGCGAGTTGTACTTCACTGATGTGTTGATGCCTGAGTTTACCGTTGCGGAGTTAGACAAAGCATTAGCTGATTTTACCGCGCGCCAAAGACGGTTTGGAAAATAACACCAGGCGTTTTGAGTTTCTCCAAGCAGATATTTACCCAAGAATGGTAATGCCGAACACAATTTGAAGAAGTTGTGCAATCCAGTACGATGCGAAAAGAAGAACAAATCCGATGACCGCTGCCGTCATGCGCTGCTTTCCCGCTTCTTGTGATTTTGGTTCCGCTGCACCAGTGAGCATTTCGAACCCACCCCAAATGAACATGAGAAAAAGGATAATCCCGCCAAAAGTGAGAAGGTACGGAAGGAGCGCAGAAAGAATGCCGCCGGGGGTATCAAGACCTTCCTTGAGGCCAATCGCGCCTTCGATGGTAGACATAATTTCGGAAGTTGCTCCGCCAGAACTTCTCCCAAAAGGATTTGCCCCGCCATTTTGTGCAAGAAGCATACCAATCATATGACGACCCTCAAAATCCTGGGATCTGCAACACCGTGATCCCTATTGTTTTTAATAGTACCATCGAAAAGATGATGAAGAGTAACCCGCTTACCGCCGCGGTAATTTTATTCTTCGCTTCTTCCGTCGCTTTTGGGTCACCTTTGCTTGTTGTAAGTTGAAAAGCGGCCGCCAACGTCTTGAGGAGTACGATGCCCCCGCCCATGCTAAGTGCGAGGCGGACAAAGGCGGTGAGGATTCCATTTGAGTCTGTTGGAATGCAACCGATCGCGGTCCAAACACCATCTTTATTTGAACAATTTTCACACTGGATTCTTGCAGTATCGTCGGAAACCCGGGCACAGAGTTTAAAAGAGGGGGTATTCCATGTCAATGGATCTTCGGTTTTGTATAGACACACAAAAGATCCATCTGCCGTTTCTTTTGGGATTGTATTTGCGTCACGACAGTGCTGGCTTCGGAGTCTTGTGACTTCATACCTAAAACACGCTGGTTGTCCGTGCTCACCGCAATCCGGATTTGGAGAGCATGTACATACCCCGATTGCGCCAACTCCGAGACATATTTTTGTGTCTGGTATTTCTGTTGGATCTGTACATATGGCAACACACCCAAATGGTCCGCAGTTCGGGAGACCTGATAATCCACAAATATTAACGCCGAGACATGAAGACGCTTCTACTGGGGAGAGGTGACCTGAACGGAGGAAAAGTAGAGATGTTGCGAACATGGAAACGACAAACAAAATAAATGTATTCACTTTCATACTTTTCGTATTTTACAATGAAAAAGACAGACATACTACAAGATATTATGTTACCCTTACTTTATGTCGCCCACTTTTCGCACACTCATTGTTTTGCTCGCACTCGTTCTGTCTTTTACCCTCGTTTATTCTGTCTCTTTTGCTCTCGACTGTGCTGGCGACTCTACATGCGTAAGTATCCAACAAGATATTGATAAACTTGCTGAAGATCTCAGGCTTAGTGTCAACGCAACCACCCCTTTAGAAAAACAAGTCGCCGGTCTTACGTCGCGCATCAACGCGGCACAGGCGGAAATCAACAAGGCAAAGAAACAAGCGGATACACTTGCGCGCGGGATCCAAGACCGCGAACAAAGCTTAGCTGAGCAATACGCAATCTTTAAGCAACGTGTGCGCGATCGGTACAAGCGAGAAAAAACATTCTCGCCACTCACATTGCTTTTTTCTTCAAGTACGGCGACTGAGTTTACCCGGCAGATTGGGTATTGGGAAACGCTGGAACGACGAGATCAATCTATCATCCAGTCGGTTGGTGAGGAAATTCTGCAGTTGGAAACGGATAAGAAAACGTTGGAAGTAAAACAAGGACAGTTGGCCGAGCTTCAAAAAAATCTGGACAAGCAAGCGGCGTTTTTTAAAGGAGAAATTTCAAAAGCAAAAGCATATCAAGCTGAGTTGAGTGGGAAAATCGCGGTGCTTTCTGCCCGCCAGCAGGAAATTTTATCTGAGAAAACCGGAACGTTTCAAACTACGGTTGGTGACGTACCGCTGGCCGATGACTTTAACGCATCGCCGGCGTACAACCCCGGGTTTAGTCCTGCATTCGCAGCGTTTTCGTTTGGTGCTCCACACTTTAAAGGTATGAGTCAGTACGGAGCGTACGGTCGTGCGAAGTCGGGCCAAAACGAAGAGGATATTTTGAAAGCCTACTATGGCAACGTGCGGATCGAAACTGTAGATACGGGCGGCAACATCAATACATCGTCCGGGAGCATGAATATCGAAGACCGCTATCTCATGGGCATTGCTGAGATGCCGTCGTCCTGGGACGCAAATAATCTCGCCGCGCTCAAAGCACAGGCCATTGCCGCGCGGTCATACGGTTTGGCGTACGTTGGGTGGCGGATGGGAAGCAGAAGCGTCAAAAGTTCCATTTGCACATCAGAAAACTGCCAAGTATGGAGTTCAAGTAAGGCAAGCAGTGCGCCGGATAACTGGAAGCGCGCAGTCCAAGAAACACGTGGGAAAATTGTAGTGAGCAACGCGTCTGGTGAAATTGTGAATACTTGGTATGCGTCAACATCCGGTGGCTATCAGGAAAGCTACTCGAGTCTTGGTCACTCGACCCCGGGCTTTTGGGACACAAAGAACGGCAGAAGCGGGTGGACAAGCGACGCATACGAAAAAATTGGCGGAAGCCCATGGTTTTACAAAGCGTGGTACAAGTCGCGGTCCGGCGATGCGTGTGGTCGGTCGCACCCCTGGCTTACACAAGAAGAAATGGCGGATGTCTTGAATGCTTGGGTGGTTTTGCAAGCAGGTTCGGATGACCGCGTTTCACCGCTTGGCGGATGTTGGGGTGGTAGTCCGTACTCTATTGATGAGCTCCGCAACAAGGCCAACGAAAAAGGCGGGGCGTTTACATCGGTTTCAAATGTTTCGATTGAGTACAGCGAAGGTGGATACACCGCCAACGTGCGGTTTAGCACAAATAAGGGGGATGTCAGCATTTCCGGGGCAGAGTTTAAGAAAGCATTTAACTTGCGTGCGCCCGGAAGAATTAGCTTGAAGAGTGGCCTTTTTTCGATCGAGAAGCGGTAACTCGCCACGAGCGCTGTAAGATTTGGACTTTCCACCTCATGGTACAATATCCTCATGTCACCGGAAATTTTCAACGCAAAAACAGCAAGAGCGGGAACACATTCCCAGAAAAAGATCGGGACTTCAACAACCACCCCGCAGTTTCACCCCCACGCTCAACAGCAACCTCAGTCCCACTCCCAACCTCAGCACCCTCACCATCACCGCAGAGCCGAGGACTACAGTACAATCATCGCTTCTCACAAACCAAGCACAAACTCGCTCGCCTCGTTTGCAATCCGTCCAGCAGGAGTAACGTTTGACTCCCAAGAACCCGATGAAGAAGTGCTTCTTTTCCTCCGTCAGCACATCATTATCAACATTCCTTGGCTTATTGCCGTAGCACTCATGATTATCACACCGCTCATTCTTCTTCCGTTCTTTTCTCCATTCAAATCAATTCCATGGAACTTTCAGTTTGTGCTCGTGTTGTCGTGGTACTTGCTCACCGCCGGCTTTGCGATCGAAAAAATTCTGATGTGGTTGTTTAATTCCTTTATCATTACCGATGAACGCATGGTGGACATTGATCTCTACTCGCTTATTTTTAAAGAGGCAAACTACGCTCAGATCGATAAAATTCAGGATGTAACCGTCAAAACCGGTGGTGCGCTCAACTCACTGTTAGACGTTGGTGATGTATTTGTGCAAACCGCCAGTGAAGTTCCGGAGTTTATATTTGATAACATTTATCATCCTACAAAAGTTGCGAAACTCCTCAACGAACTCATGATCGAAGAACACCGCGAAGAGTTAGAGGGGAGGGTCAGATGAATCAGCTCCCAGTCAGCCAATTTGTTTCTTTTTTCTCGAATCCACAGAACGCAACAAGCGCGGTGTTGGGCACCATGAAAATCCTCATCGTGCTTGTTCTTTCACTCTATCTCGTGTTTGGCGTTGTTATTCTCCGCCAAATTTCACTGATGACAAAAACGGTAGACACCCCGCTTACCCCCAAGATCAAGTTTCTTGGATATATCCACATGATTTTTTCAATCCTCGTATGGTTATGCGCGATTGTATTATTGTAGTATGATGCGTTTATGAGCTTCTCAACCGCTCCAGTTGTTGGGATGCCGGACAACACTTCTTGGCCGCAGGTATTTCAGCACTACACAGAATCCACCCTTTTTGTTTCTGCGTTTGTTATGAGCAATGGCGGTAAAGCGCGCACATACGGCCACGCATTCATTGAGCGGTTAGAGAAACTTCAATACAACAATGTTGCGGAACTTTCCTCGCTCCTTGAGCAGGCATACATGGAGTTTGAAAAACACATCAAATCGTTTTCTGCCGGATATTTTGAACATGCTGGGCGGGTGGTCGTGTGGTCAGTAAAGCAAGGTACAGTATTTCTTCAGCGGGAAGAAAAGTTTGGAAAAGTACTGCAAAGCGATGAATGGAAGGTAACCGAAGGAAAGGCTCAAAAGAATGACACATTTTTTTGCGGAACAGACGCGTTTTCTTCGCTGATGCCACTACACACGCATGAAAAAAATAGAAACATGCGCCCCGATGCGCTTGCCGAACTATTGGCTCAGCAGATTCAGTCGCACGCCGATACCGCGCGCATTGCGGCATACGTTGTACAGTCAGGTATTGCTGTATCATTCGCGCCAATCCCGGTGGAACCGTCATCGGCGAAAGAAGAGGAAAAGGTTCCTCCGTATCTATACTACTCTGGCGATCAACCAACTCAGACGAAAACCGGTCGAGGTACCGCACAGTTTAGCATTGGTGTGATGTTGCGCGCATTTTTTTCAACTCTCCAGCGCATCCCGTTTTTCCGCCGCCAAAGTGTGTATGTACGCTCTTTATCAAAAAAGAAAAGAATAGCGGTCGTTAGCGCTATGTTGTTGGTCATACTGCTGATGCTGATTGGCATTGGGTGGACTAAGCGCCAGGCGTCACTCAGAAATCAACACGTGCAAACTCTTCTTGCCCCGTATCAACAAAAAATGAATGAAGCCAAGGCAAAACAGGGCATTGATCTTAGCGCGGCGCGTATCTTGGCAAAAGAGGCGCTGACCGGCGCGCAGTCAACACTCAACGAAACTTCGAAAAAAAAGCCGGAGTACAAAAGCATTTCAGTGTTTGTAACAACTGCCCAGCAGTACTTTGACTCGATTTCCGGCGAAAAACATTTCGATAGTTTGCCGGTGTTTTTTAACTTTCAACTTGTACAGTCTGGGTTTTTGGCAAAAAAGTCTGCAGTTGTGGGCGAGACTGCGGTATTTCTCGATACAGAAACAAATGTTGGCATCTCGCTGAACTTGCACTCTAAACAATCCGCGCGCATGGAAATGGGGGACATTGCTACGTCGCGCGATATTACCGCGGAAGATAAACATATCATTGTGTTGGGGAGCGACGCGCTCTATCTCGATGGGAAGAAAGCACTCGAAGGCATTGATTCAACAAAAGACCCCGCATTTCTCTCAAGCTTTGGCGGGAATGCGTACGTGTTTTACCGCGGAGATGGTACACTATTGAAACACGTAAGCAGTGGGAGCACATTTTCTACTGGCACAAACTGGATCCGTTCCGCGCTTGGTTTTCAAAAAGACACCGCAACATCGCTCGCGATTGATGGCAAGGTGTGGATAGGAACAACCGATGGGCGGATCATCGTGTTTTCGCAGGGGACGCGGTTTTCGTTTACGACAAAAGGACTTACGGAACCGTTTGCCAGCGCGGTGATTGTGTACACCACGTCCGATCTTCAACACGTCTATGTGTTGGAAGCGGGTAAAAACCGTGTTGTTGTGCTGAATAAAGACGGAACGTATGTTGCCTCATACTTTGCGCCAGAGTTAGGAACAAGCACAGGTGTGCTGATTTCTGCTGACGAAAGCACCGTGTATTTCCCCTCTGGCTCGGTGGTATATTCGCTAAATCTCAAGTAAAATACGGGCATGCAAATGCTCATTGAAAACCGCCGCGCACGGGCGGAGTACACCATTGTTGAAACCTTTGAGGCGGGAATTGTGCTTTCCGGCCCCGAGGTCAAAATGCTTCGTTTAAAGAGGGGTGGTCTTGTTGGTGCCCACGTGCGGGTGATGCAGGACGAAGCGGTATTGTTGAACGCCCAGATTCCAGCATATCCATACGCTCGGCAGGAAGAGTACGATCCAAAACGCACACGAAAGCTGTTGCTCCACAAACACGAGATTTTAAAGCTGAAGCAGTCGCAGGAAACAAAAGGCTCGGCGATCATTCCGTTGTCTATAGGGATTTCACATGGATTTATGAAGGTGAAAGTTGCGATTGCCCGCGGAAAAAAGCAGTACGAACGGCGTGAGGAGTTAAAGAAGCGCGACTTAGCGCGGGAAGTCGAACGGGTGACGAAGAAGAGGATGAAGTAAAAAACTCATTGAGCGAGTGGATCACGAGGATTCGCAATGTGAGGGGTATTTTCAGCGATTTTTTCCTGAACGTCATCGACAAGAAAATAGCCTTCACAAAACACACCACCCCCAAATCTAACACAGCGAACATCGACAGCTCCTTTATTTTTTAGAACAATTTCTGCATATGTTTGATGCAATGGAAGTTCTCCAATGTCATAAAATATGACGCACAATGCTCCGCAACCCCCTCTATCTTGATGAAAAACGATGTCATACGTATGAATAGTCCCAGCACCAAACTCTCTATCCAGTTGTTGAGTGATGCCGAGACATAGGGAATCTACAAAATCTAAAACCCTGGGAGGACATGTTAGAACCTCTCTCGGTTTTTCCGGCCTACGGAAGAATCTTCCAACACTTCTCCCAATTTCTCCTAAGGCTGCTCGCATATATTCCTTTCCGGCAGGATATGGTACAACCCTCACATTATCGCACATCATCAATCCATTTCAAGTGGAGAGCTCCTCAAGTGGGAACGCAGAAAGACCCCGATAACGGCTGGACTTTTGAGCTGTTTTCTGATATAGTGCACCTCAAGTTACGGGGATGAATTGATTCGACGTAACGAGCTCTTTACCATCTGCAAGCCGTTTTGGACATAACGTAAAAATTCCAAAATACATCTGCAATTTCAACATTACAGAACTTGGTCGCGAAGACCGTAGACACAGCCAAAAGCCTAGTCTTTGGTTCTAACGTCCAACTCGCAGGCGTTTTCGCCTAAGAGCATTCATGCCGTCTTTCTCACTGATGGAGCGGTATGGGTGGAAACACAGTCAGTGTGGTAGCGAGTGCTCGAACGCGGCATTCGAATAAACTTTAGCGTTAGGGGAAAAAGTATGGTTGGTTTGCTTCCCGCTTTTTCCTTCACCAAAAGCATTCTACGCTTGTAGACGATGATAGATTTCTCTTACGGACCGCGGCTCATTACCGCGCATCTCCACACAAGAACGCAGTTCCTGTGGGATGCCCGAACGCAAGTGAGGGCGCCACCACCACAATATAAAATACAGATAAACCAAGCGCGCAACGCCTGATGGATGACCCACGAGTCATCCACTCATTTTATTGAAGACTTGCTTCCTCTAAGTATTGTTTGATTTCTTTTTGGTTTGTTTTATGTCCGGGCATATATAACACATCTTCTGAGTAATCAATATCTTCAAAGTATGCGAGTTGCACTCGAAAAAATTTTTCATTAAATTCTACTCCAAACAACACATCTGCTTGTGTGGCAAGTTCACGAAGAGAGAACTGTTTTAGTAAGAAAAAGAGATCAACATAATCCTTCCATTTTGCCCGTTTTCCCAAAGCAAATGCTTTCATTGCACCCAGCGTTAATAAGCTAGGTAATGTAATCACATTATCAAAATCTTTTTCGAATTTGATAGAGTATGGAAAAGAATAAAAAGTCAGTTTAACCTGATTCACAAGCACCGTTAACTCATTTTCTCCCTGAATATATGTATGTTCAATCTTTGCTGTTTTGTGGATCTGAGATTTGACGCGCTCAATATCAAATGTTCGTAGAGTAAATAAATCGAAGTCAATTGACCTACGATGGCCAAGATATAACGCAATAGCTGTTCCACTAACGAGACCAAACTGCGGAGTAAACACCGCAATCAATGGCAAAAGTTTTTCTTGGTTCTCGCTTAAAATGTTACGATGCATACTTTTGAAAAAAACGCATAAAATAGTGTTGTACTTCTGGAAGATAATTTGTACGGCGCTTACTATTCGTTTTGCGGAAAATCTGTGCAGTTTCACGCGACCCCTTAATCCTAATGTACGTTTTTACGTCCTCCCAATTCCCATAATTCAACACATGCTCAAGCACAAACTCGTCCGACAGTTGACCCGGATCTTTTACATACCAAGCTAAATATGGCTTTTGCTTTATAATGTCTTGAATAAACATACGAATAGTATAACAAAAAACAGCTGGATTTGGAGAAGAGTTACATTTTAAAACGAGTGGGCGAGTACCACGCCCCACACTTCTTTTGCTCCCGCTTTCTTTAAGACCTCGCACGCAAGGGACAAAGTAGTGCGAGTGGTTGCAACGTCATCCACCAATCCAATTTTCTTCTTTTGAACATCTTTTTTATGCAGACAAACAAATCCTTGTTGGAGGTTCTGTTTACGATCATCAACTTTTAATGATGCCTGCGAAGCTGTCTCGCGGATTTTTACCAGCGCATCTGTAAGCACGGGTGTCCGATTGAGCCTTCCTAAATGGTGAGCAAAGAGTTCGGCTTGGTTAAACCCTCGCACTCTCAGCTTTTTTGGATGCATAGGAACAGGAATAAGCGCATCAAACGACGGGGCAAAGTCGGGCCAGTGAAGCGAAAACATACTATATGCCTCTCGGGCGGCATCACACACGCGGGCATACTTAATCTTTTTCATGAGATCAGAAGCGGGCTCGCGGTACTGGACAATAGGGATAAAACCATCCAAACCAAGCGGGGATCGGCAGACGTCATGCGTTTTTCCATCGTTCGTTGGCCGGTCGCAGATTGGACAGAGCGAAAAATCAAAATACCGCAACTCTTGTTTGCATAAATCGCACAGATACGATCCCCATGCGTCACACGAGGCACACCGTTTTGGAAACAGGAGATCATCAATGAACATATCCGCACTGTATACCGCCGATCTTACAACGACCTTACGAAAATGAAACTGCTCAACGCATTGGGAGTTGGGGAAAACTCTGCGGATGTTCTGGTACAATACACATGCCTGGAGAGGTGCAGGGAATGGTTATCCGGACAGTCTTGAAAACTGTTGCCGCAAGGCATTGTGGGTTCGAGTCCCACCCTCTCCGCCAACTTATTGGAATAACCTGGAGGGGTCGCCTAGTGGTTTATGGCAATAGTTTACTAAACTATCAGCGCAAGCTACCGTGGGTTCGAATCCCACCCCCTCCGCAATATGAAAAACTCAAAAATAGAATTGTTCACGCATAGTGGTGAAACACTCGCAGTAATTTTTCAAGAATCATATACAGTTGTCCCCGGTGTTGTGTGTGATGTATAGAACTAACAATTACTCATCGAGATGGAATGGAGTCTGTTTTTGAGGTTAGTCCGGAACATGAGGGTTTTTCTCATCCAGTTGAAATTGGAGAAATCATGCAATGGCAAGCTGATGAAAACGAGAGTCTAGTGGTTTTTGAAATCTGTTTTCCACCCTATCAAGATGGTCGTTTTGAAAATCTACCCTAAACCACCACACGCTCCAGCGCTTTCCGCATATCGGGGTTTTTAAAAATCTCAGTGGATTGAAGAATTTCTTCTTTTGTGAGCCAAAGCACTTCAAAAATATCTTCATATTGAGCAGGGTTTTTTGTCACGTCAACCGTTGGTTCTCCAATCAATGTACATTGATATCCCGAACACACAATACGAATATTTTGCTCTGATGTATGAAGGACAAAATCCCAACCACCTACAGGACGTTGAATTTCAATGGTAAGTCCGACTTCTTCCATGACCTCGCGCAAGAGCGCGTCGTGTGATGACTCTCCAGGCTCAACGCCTCCACCTGGAATAGTGTGGAGGATTCTTTCGAGACCGCGATCAACAACTTTTTGTTTTACGATCAGAATTTTTCCGGCATAAACAATAAACGCCTTCACCGAAGGGCGGATTCTGACGATAGGTTTCATATCAATATGTGTTCCCCTAGAAAAACACGCTCCGAATCTGCGGTACAGCAAGAATAATCCCCTGAAGCACAGCTGATATCACGACGGTTATAATCAAAAACCGGTTTGAGTACGCCGGCGTGTGCTTTCCACGGACAAGAAACACGACGAGAAGTTCCAGCGCAACGAGCGTAGTAAAGACCGCACCGCGACTAAAAGACAATCCGCGGCTTAGTGCAAATGCAAAAACACTTAGCGCAATCACGGCTTGTCCAATCCCAACCCCGCCTATCCACACATAGTTTTCTCTGGTTAATAACGCCGTCCGGTTTACTTGGTATTTTTTCAACATCGTTCTTCCATCGCTGGGATCAATGGCAAGGGCGAGCGCGGGGAGTCCGTCTGTTACAATGTTGATCCACAGTATCGCCGGTGGCAGCAAGGGCAGCGGTAGGCCAAAAAGAAGCGCACCAAACATCACGCACACCTCGCCAAGGTTAGACGACAACAAGTACACAATAGTGTGGGTTAAGTTGGTAAAAACAGTTCGCCCTTCTTGGATAGCGGCCACAATAGTCGCAAAGTTGTCGTCGGTAATCACGATATCCGAAGCCTCTTTTGCAACGTCCGTTCCGGTCATGCCCATCGCAACTCCAACCTCCGCCTTTTTGAGCGCGGGCGCATCATTTACGCCGTCTCCTGTTACGGCAACAACGCGGCCCATTTCTTGAAATGCGCGGACAATCCGCAGTTTGTCTGTTGGCGTCACGCGGGCAAAAATACGCACGCGGCTTAAATGCTGACGAAGAATACTATCTTCATACTGCGCAAGCTGTTGGCCGGTTAAAATTTCATCATCATGGTCAATGAGGCCAATTGACTCGGCAATGGAACGTGCGGTTTCCGGCGAATCACCCGTCAACATGACAGTCATAATGCCGGCGCGCTTACAGATACGGAGTGCCTCAGTAACCTCTTCCCTTGGGGGGTCGGAAATGGCAACAAGTCCGGCAAACGTATATCCGGAAAATGTTTCTTTTTGTACTCCTTTTGTATAGTGTGCAGAAAGCCGTTTGTGTGCAAACGCCAACACGCGGAACCCCCGCCGACCAAAATCCTCCGCCTTCTTTCGATATATTTCTTTCTCTTTTTCATTCAGCGAACTGCAAAACTGCAGAATAGATTCTGCTGCGCCTTTCGCATACGCATGCGTTGCAGTATGCACAGCCATGGCTTTTCTATTGGAATCAAACGGATACTCCTCGATGGTGGGGAACTGTTCGCGCAGAGAAACCGTACTCAACCCGGACTTTTCGACAAGAATAAGAAGCGATCCCTCTGTTGTGTCGCCAAGAACGCGGAACTCTTTTCCACCATCCTCAACAAGCGCCAACGAACTCGTGTTACACAGCGCGCTAATGTGAAGCAAGATAGAAAGATCGTCGTGTGTGGCAAGATCTGCAATACGTTTTCCCGTTTTTTCTTCAATAATTTCTCCACTTTTTGTGTACCCGATTCCGGTTACGGTATACGCGCGCGTGGGTGTTACAAGATGTTTCACAACCATTTCATTTTTTGTTAATGTTCCGGTTTTGTCGGTGCAAATCACATCAACTGACCCCAAAGCCTCAACCGCGGGAAGCCGCTTTACAATCGCCTTTTTTCCCGCAAGTCGCTTGACGCCAAACGCCAAAGCAATGGTAAGCACGGCAATCAAGCCTTCCGGGATTGCGGCGACCGCGAGCGCAACTGCAGACAAAAACATATCGTACGGCCGTTCTCCCCGCATTAAACCGATACCCCAGATGAGGAGAATGAGGAAGCCAATGCCGATGCCGAGCACTCGACCCAAAGAAGAAAGCTTTTTTTCCAGCGGGGTATGCTCTTCATGTATTTCGGAAAGGCGCTGGGCGATTTGGCCAAACGCCGTATGAGCCCCCGTCTTTGTTACAAGAGCGACGGCTTTTCCCGAGAGCACAGTCGTTGCCATAAATGCCGCATCGTGTACACCCTTTGGCACAGGAACACTTTCTCCAGTGAGCGATGCCTCATTGACCGAAAGAGAAGAAGTGGACAAGATCTCGCAGTCGGCAGGGACACTGTCTCCCTCGGTAAGAATAACAACGTCCCCCGGAAGGAGCGACTTTGCTTTTATGAGTTTTTCTTTTCCATCGCGGATCACACGTGCATACGGAATGAGAAGTTTTTTGAGCGCAGCAATTTCGTGTTTTGCGCGCATTTCCTGAAGAAAACTGATTGATGCGTTTAAAAGGACAATGAAAAAAATAAAGTACGCATCTAATGTTTCGTGAAGATAGTACGATACGCTGCCGGCAAAAAGAAGAATAAAAACAAACAAGGAGCGGAACTGTTTAAGGAAAATGAAAATAACGGGAAGTTCACGCGCCTTTGGAAGAGTGTTATATCCAAACTGGTCCCGTAGCCGAGAAATGTCCTCCGACCGCAGTCCTGTCCCTGTAGGCTGTATCATGCACTCAGTGTATCATGGGAGTATGCGAGTTCTGCCCCGGCCCATCTCGAAAAAAAGAAGAGGAAAAATATACACGCACGTTCTTGTTTTAACGTTGAGTGTTGTTGTTGCGCTCTTTTTAGTTCAATCTTCTGCGGTACACCGTCTTTTAGAAGTCAGCAGAGAGCTGCAGATCGTATCCGCATTTCTTGCGGGAGTGTTTTTCACTTCAGTATTTACCGTTATCCCCGCAACAGCAGCACTGTTCGTTTTAGGAGAAGAAAGCCACGCGTTGTGGCTTGCGCTTATTGCGGCATTTGGCTCTGTGGTAGGCGACACGTTTATTCTGAAGTTTATAGAAAACGATATTTTTTCTGATGCAAAACTTTTTGTAACATCAAAAACGAGGGCAACATTCCGCCATATTTTACAAAAGAAACTATTCCGGCTCCCATTAACGCTTCTTGGAGCGCTTATTATTGCTTCACCCTTGCCGGACGAACTTGGTATAGCACTACTGGATATTGCAAAAATAAAAATGAAGTCGTTTTACCTCATTTCATTCGCGTTGAATTTTCTCGGCATTATCGCAATTATGGAAACAGGAACACTTCTCTCAAAATAGAGCGCCAAAATAGGGTACCAACACCGAACGCCGATTTAGAACTTCAGCTGATCTGCGTACTTTCCAATGACTGGCAACTCTTCCATCTTGCCGTTGAGTGCGTTCATCACACCCATCACCCAAAGCACAAGGAAGAATACACTAACGATCAAACCAATCAACCCGCTTGCAACCCAACCGAGCATGGGAAGCTGTGCCAAGAGTGATTCGGCAACATTCACCACAACGCTGGCGATCAACAATACAAGCGCTTGCTTGACGTGAAACTTCACGAATGGATCGTTCTTATCCTTTGTTAATAACGGAACAAAGAACAAAATGTAAGCGACCATCGCCATTACCGTGTTCTTTTTCCCAGACGTTGTTCGCGCTACCGCGCGCGATTTCTTTTTCGCAGGCATATTTCCTCCAATTGTTAGGCAGTACTAGTATCACTATAGATGGATTGAGTACAGATTGACAACAGGCACTCTCTCGAGCTACGCTAAAACGATGACCCAAAGAAAGAACGAAAATCAAGACAAAAGGGGAGGGGATGGTGGCGGAAGGACTGTTCCGCTTGCCGTGCGGATCCGCCCCTCAACCTTGGATGAGTTTATCGGCCAGTCACACTTAGTTGGTGTCGGCAAGCCTTTGCGCATTGCAATCGAAAAACATCAGATTTTCTCGATGATTTTTTGGGGGCCTCCGGGAGTTGGTAAAACAAGTTTGGCTAAGATTTTAGCGGGGGCAGTCAATGCTGATTTTTTTGAGTTGTCTGCGGTTTCGGCGGGGAAAAGCGATTTAAGGACGATTATTGATGGCGCTTCTGCAAAAACCAGGCGTACAGTTGTGTTTTTGGATGAAATTCATCGGTTTAACAAGGCTCAGCAGGATTTTTTGTTGCCCTATGTTGAGTCCGGGGTCATTACGCTGATTGGTGCGACAACGGAAAATCCCAGTTTTGAAGTCATTGCCCCATTGTTATCGCGGTGCCGCGTGTTTGTTCTGCGCGAACTTATCAGCGAAGAAATGGCTAAGATTATTGACCGCGCGTTAGTAACGCTCCATGCAAAAATGGACCAGGACGCAAAAGATTGGCTGACGGCAATGGCGAATGGAGATGGCCGCCAAGCAATTACGATGATCGAGAATGCGTTTGGGCTGTACACCAAGTTGACGGTTGAAACACTCAAGGATACTTTACAGTCCAAACACTTGCGGTTTGATAAACAGGGTGAGGAGCATTTCAATACCATCAGCGCGTTTATCAAAAGCATGCGGGCGAGTGATGTGAACGCAGCGCTGTATTACTTGGCAAGAATGGTTGATGCCGGCGAAGATCCCCTGTTTATTGCCCGTCGCATGGTAGTGTTTGCGAGCGAGGATATTGGAATGGCTCAGCCCACCGCTTTAGTGGTGGCAAACGCCGTGTTCCGCGCGTGCGAAACGATTGGATACCCCGAGTGCCAGGAAAACTTGGCGCACGGCGTGGTGTACTTGGCGAGTGCAAAAAAAGACCGGTCCGCATATGACGCATACTTCCGCGCTTTGAATGACGTCAAGCAGTTTGGCAACTTGCCCATCCCAATGAACGTACGCAACACGCCAACGAAACTCATGAAATCCTTGGGGTATGGTAAAGGATATGAGAAATACGATACAACAAGCCACTTGCCCGAGGAGTTGAAAGACAAGAAGTATTACTGATATAAAGGAGGAGGGGAAAATGATAAATGGAAGTTTGATTGACATTGCGGGACAAACAATAGAGCAGTCACGGATTGGCGAAAAAGCGAGGATTGCTCTTACAGTAGAGGAACTCAAACGACTTCTTACAAAGTGGCTCGAACGAAAAGAAGAGTTTACAATAGACGATATTCAAACTGCGCAGGCCAACATTGCTGGTCTTGGAGGATATAACCAAGCGGCGCAAGATACAGGATATTCCGCACAAGAGTTAAGAAGTATGACGAATGAATTAGAGTGAACTATGTCCCTCCGCACACAAATCACCGATCAGATCAAAACCGCGATGAAAGCGCGCGACACTGTTACTCTTAATGCTCTGCGGTACATTCTTTCAACGATTAAAAATGTTGAGATCGATGCAAAACATGAATTAAATGACGAAGAAGTGCTGAATGTGATCCAAAAAGAAGTCAAAAACCGCCGCGAAGCGATTATCCAGTTTCAGCAGGGCGGTCGTATGGACATCGTGACCGAAGAACAGAAAAAACTTGACGTATTATTAAAGTTCCTTCCGGCGCAGTTAAGCCAGCAAGACGTTGAAGAAAAAGTCCGCGCAATTGTTGCGGCACTTCCATCGAAAGATATGCCTTCAGCAATGAAAGCAGTGATGGCCGAACTCAAAGGCAAAGCCGATGGAAAAATGATTGCAGACGCGGTAAAAGTAGCGATTACTATATAACAAACTCAAACTTCTTTAACAATCTTTCTTGTTAAGTTAACTTCAAGAGAGAAGCTCTGAGGTCCCTTTTCCCCTTGAGCGCTAATACTAACAATGTATATGTTATTCCCTCTTTCAGTAACGGAATACGAAACATTTCGGAGAACCCCAAGCTTTGGATAAGATTGATCCAACCAAGACGTTGCTAGGAGTATAGCCTCTCTTGCTCCCCCTTCCCCATCTTGTTGTGTGGGGACAACCTCCCCACCACTTGGACTTGGAAGTGCCATAACTTTCCTTTCCGTTTATCTATCTTACCTATTGTAGCATTCCCCTAAGTTCTAAAGCGAATCCGAACACTACAATGTTCGGATATGACCAATAGGATACTGTTAGTATTTCATAACTGTTGCCACAAGATTACGTAGCTATACAGACTTGGACTATACACAGGATTATTCTCCCTTATTGTCTTCACAATTGCTGAATGTGTTGCAATAGCATTTCCTTGTTGGTCATAAGAAGTTGCTGTATATTTTCCAACAGGAATATTTTCGAAAATTGCGGCAAACAACCCGGGGACTTCTGGATGTTCTGGAGAATGAATCACCGCCTTTTCGTAAGAGTTTGACAACGTTTCATGCTGGATACGCACACGATACCCAGCAAGATCGTCGTAATGTGTGTTATAAACAGAAGCAAATAACGTTCCTTTTCCTTGCTCTCCATCACTTTGCACATTGACAGTTCGGACCCCTTGAACTAACGGGAAATCAGTAAGGTTATAGTATATGGTCAATGGTCCCTCAGTTTGTCCTGTAGGAATAGCGACTGTTTCATTATATTGAGAAAACCGCACGACATTTGTGTACTGCGTGTACTCATTGTTGGGATATACAACAGTAAGTGTGTATTTCAGACCCCGTTCTGGTTTGAGATCGAGCGCAACGGGACTATCATTAAATGCGTACCGGAAACCAAACGTTGTTGTTATCGTACTATTTGTTGCAGCTGTATCAGAACTCGTAATAGCAAAATTTACTCGAAATGGATCAGCAATCCCTTCTCTTTGTTTGAATGCATACACAAATGTTGTAAACTCCGCACGGTTTCCATTTGCTTGCGGCCCATAGATTTTTCCAGTGCCGGAAAACTTCCAAATAGGCATAAGATATCCAAATGGAAACTTTGTTGTGTCAGTAACCGTAGTTCTTCCAGCGTGGTTTGTACTGAGATAATACACCAGTTCACCAGAGGTAACAACCGCATCGCGAATATCATATCCATCGTCAGTATTCATTGTGGTGTATATATCGTTAGTGTTTTCGTGTTCGAACTTTTTTAGTTCAAAAACAAGCCCACCGGTCTTTTTAAGTTCGTCTAAAGCCTCCGGCATTTCTTTGAGGAGAAACTCTTGCGGTTTTGTAAAATCAATTGGATATGCATGCAGCCCATCGTCTATCGCGACTACCGTATTTCCTGGACCGACAGTAACGGTTAATCCCGTAAAAGAACTAAGCGTATACACGGGGTATGTATCTGTTTTTTTTCTGAAAATAACCATCCACGATTGTTGATCCCGCCAACCAAGGTCAATTTCCGTACGAAACAACATTTTTTGTTGTGCTGGTTGATCAGATTGCATCAACATACCATTTCTCGTTTGAACAACTTCATACCCACTCATGTCATACCCTTTTTCTTGTAAAAATTGTTGAGCTGCTGTAATAGCTAGCTCTTTCGTCGGGGCGGGACCCTCTTGAGGTTTCGTAAAATACCGGTATCCATCATCAAACGCATTAATCGCCAATACTCTGTCAGTCGTTTTAAACAGGAAAGATTGAGGATTCATGTTATCCAATCGTGTATGGGGTGTGTTTATTGAGAATTTTTTTGCAAGATCAGTTGCTTCTTGTTCTGAGTACTGTCCAAAAAAAATGGAGTAAATGGGAATGGTATGTGTTGTTTGCGCAAACGCTTGTTGAATAAACCGCATTGACTGTTGCTGTGGGATTTCAATCTTTAAGTTTCTAATATGTGTACCATTTTCCTCACCAAGAGAATAAAGCGGAATGTCTTTTTTAACCCGGGGACTTGTTGGGGGAGTTGGAGCAGTAGAATTGTTGCCCTGTTGATTTTCCTGTTGGCGAAGCAACTCTGAAAGCGGAAGTCCCTCAAAACTTGGTTTTACTTCCGTAAAAATTTGTTCAGTTAGTTTTTCAACAGGTTTATTTTTTTGAAACAAAAAGAAAAAAACAGCCGATAAGAAAGAAAAAATTGTAAGAAGTGTACAAGCAACAACAAATCGTTTATATAACCTAATTCGAGACCAAATTGGTAATAACGTGGATTTTTCTTGTGCAGAAATTTGAAGTTTATCATCCTTGGGAGTCATAGAAATGTGTGGTACTTCTGATTCCATATTCACTCTATTTTTTCATCGACACATATCTCGCCTCAACCGCTTGCCAATCAACAACATTCCACCACGCGGTAACGTAATCCGGGCGCTTGTTTTGATACTTCAAGTAATATGCGTGTTCCCATACATCCAAACCAAGAACGGGGAACTTGCCCTCACTCAATGGGTTGTCCTGGTTTGCGGTTGACATGATTGCCAGTGTTCCGACTGCATCGGCAACAAGCCACGCCCATCCACTTCCAAACCGCCCACCTGCTTCTGCGGCAAACTTTTCCTTAAACTGGTCAAATCCGCCAAATGTTTTTGTGATTGCTTCAGCCAAAGTACCAACGGGAACATCGCCTTTTCCTGGTCCCATAATGGTCCAGAACATCGAGTGGTTGTAGTGTCCGCCGCCGTGATTTCGAACGGCGGTACGGATTGCCTCGGGAACCGTGTTTAAATCTTTCAACAGTTCTTCAATGGGTTTATTTTGCAGTTCTGGAGCCGATTCCAACGCTGCGTTCAATTTATCAATATACGCCTGGTGATGTTTTGTGTGATGGATTTCCATCGTCTGCGCGTCAATATGTGGCTCAAGCGCGTTATACGCGTACGAAAGTTTCGGAAGTGTGTGTGGCATGTAGCCTCCTGTAATAAAAATGTTTGTGGTTTATGTACATCTAGGATAGCATAGTTATATGACGCTGTCCGATATCCAGACGAAAACCGGAAAATTTACAATTGCGGCGTGTGATCAACGCGCGTCGCTTGCGACAATGCTTGGCGTTGATCCGATGAGTGAATCGGGAAAGTCCACGCTCGAGCGCGTAAAAACGGTGTTCATGGAAACATTTTCTCCGATATGTTCTGGGGTGTTAGTTGATCCCGAGTTTGGCATGCCGAGCTTGGAGAAAAAGGGAAGGTCGGGCCTTTTGCTTACGCTCGAGAAACCACCATATAGTTCGTTTAATCCAGACGACATTCCAGATCTGTATGATGACGGTCTATATGGGAAGGTTGGGCCTTTTGCTGGGAATGGAACTGCGGCGGCAAAAATACTCCTGTGGTACAACCCATTAAGCAAAAACGCAGAGCTAAAACAACAGCTTATTCAGGAACTGTATAAACAGGCGCAGTCCGCACACACGCCATTTTTGCTGGAAATTTTACTTCATCCACTTGAAAAAAAGTTTCGTTCTAGTGAAGAAGCGTTTAAGCTTCAACTAGAAACGGTGCACACATTTGCAAACCAGTGCGATGTATTAAAACTTGAAGCTCCCGCACTGCCAAGCGAACCATTAGATATTCCAGCCTTTGAAAAGCGGTGCACTCAAATTACACAAGAGATGAAAAAACATTCTGGCACAAAAACAACGCCATGGATTTTACTTACCCGTGGCACAGCATACGAGCGGTTTTTGCTTGCACTCCAACTTGCGATGAAACATGGCGCAAGCGGATTTGCCGCCGGCCGCGCAGTATGGAAAGAGTTCGCAGAGTTTCCGACGGAAGAAGAGCAGTTCAAGTTTATCCGCACGGTCGCGCGCAAGCGCATGGAAAAACTCATTGAAATTGTTGTTTAACCGTACTTGCCCGCCCGCGAAATATATGGCATGAACAAAAAACTTTTACACACAGTGTTGTTTGCTTGGTTCCGCAAACACGGGCGCATTTTGCCTTGGCGCATGCGGGAATTATCAGCATTGCATAAAGCAAAAAAAATCAGCAAAACAAAAGTATCCGTACTTCGCGACTCAACCATTGCCAGCTACTTCACGACGAAATGGAATCGCGATCCATACACGATTATTGTTTCCGAACTCATGCTCCAGCAAACGCAGGTAGACCGCGTGCTGCCGAAATTTGAATCGTTTATCCGCAAATGGCCAACAGTTCACGATCTTTCCAAAGCAAAACTTTCTGAGGTGTTGATTGAGTGGAAGGGTTTAGGATACAATCGCCGCGCAAAATTTCTGCATGAAATGGCTCACGCAGTTGTTCATACCCATAAGGGAAACTTCCCGAAAACCGAAGAAGAACTACGGAAACTTTCCGGCGTTGGCGAGTACACCGCGCGCGCAGTTCTGACATTCGCGTATGGAAAAGATATCGGTGTTGTAGATACAAATATCCGGCGCATATTTTCCCGCGTCATGTTTGGGAAAGAAGCGGGGCAAGTTGATATTTCCACCAAAGAATTTTTTGCAGTTATTGATCAATCCGTGCCGCGCGGGAAAGGTGATCCGTGGAATCAAGCACTGATGGATTTTGGCGCACTTGTGTGTACGGCTAAGGCCCCAAAATGTGATGTGTGCCCGCTCCAAACGGTGTGTATAGCGAATCTTTCTGAACAAAAACACGGATTCAGAAACTATGCTGATTCACTCGCAACAAAAAACAAAAAAATCAACATAAAAAAGAGTGGGGCGAAAAAAATTCCGTTTAAACAAGCCGACCGGTACTTTCGCGGAAAAGTTATTGATATATTACGCGATGGCCATCAGCATATGGAAAAACTTTATCAGCAAGTAGAGCGTGATCATAAACTCCGTGATAAAAAACGGTGGGGAAATATTATTGAAAGCCTCATGATTGATGGGCTTATTGCTATTCGCGGCTCGACAGTGTCATTAGCATAAAAAGGAGGAGGAAGGAAGATAGTCTTGCAAACCACACCGCTTTTCTTTACCCTACACACGTATGCAGTATGTTTTCCTAGACGTTGAGACACAAAAATCTTTTGACCAGGTTGGAGGCAACTTCCCTGACCGCCTCGGCATCTCCTACGTTGGGATCTGCGTGCGAAACGGCTCATCCGGTAAAGGAGAAATGCAAGGATTTTTTGAGCAGGATCTTCCCAAGTTGTGGCCGATTCTCGAACACGCCGACGTCATCGTCGGATTCAACATTATTACGTTTGATTTTGAAGCGCTCCGTCCGTACTACACGGGCAATATCCGTGAGTGGCCGGTGCTTGATTTGCTTGACCGCGTAAAAGACTCAACTGGCCACCGCGTGAGCTTGGACTCAATTGCAACACAAACCCTCGGAGTGCAAAAAAGCGGTTCGGGACTGGACGCATTAGAGTACTATGCAAAAAAACAGTTCGACAAACTATCCATGTATTGTTTGAAAGACGTTGAGATCACGCGCGATGTGTATGACTATGGTGCCTCAAAAGGAAACATTAAATTTTTGAATAAGTGGAATCGGCTCATTGAAGCAAAAATAGATTTTGGGTTTGCGCCCAAAAAACACGTTGGTGTGCAGATGACACTCATGGGGGCATAGTCGAGTTGGCACACCCTCAGGTTTATACTATGACCATGGCAAAACTTTCAGAGTACAAAGGAAAGCGGTGTTTAACCGCTTCCGGCTGGCTGATTTACAACGATAAAGTCTTGTTTGTGAAACATGCGTTGTTAGGCATTTGGCTTTCCCCCGGTGGCCATGTTGAAGAACACGAGCTCCCGCACCTCGCCGCGGAACGCGAGTTTTTTGAAGAAACGGGGATTCAGGTGAAGGTGGTGAGCGCGCACCCGGAAGTTGTGTCTGCGCCGGAAACAGAAAATTTGCCACTCCCATTTGTGTATAACGTACACTGGATTAATCCGCCAGGTCAAGCAAAACCCAGTCCAACCACAGGAAAAATTTGTGAACAGCACTATGTGTTTGGATTTTTTGTTGAACCTGTTAGCAACATGGCCGATATAAAAATCAGCGATAAAGGGGTTGAAGAAGTGCGGTGGTTTTCACGCAAAGAACTTGCGGATGTGCAGACAACGAACACAATCCGCAATGAGGCGTACTATGCGTTTGACCGGCATCCTTCCGCAAAGAAAAACTCAACATCATCCCACCGGGCTATGGCTGCCCGCAAATCAGGCAAACATTGATCTCTTCCTGTACAATACTTGCTCAAAGCGCCTATGTTGAAGATTACAAACCTCCACGTTTTTGTTGAAAAAACACCGATTCTTTCCGGCGTTTCGTTGGTGGTAAAACCTGGCGAGGTACACGCCATTATGGGGCCAAACGGAAGTGGAAAGTCCACGCTGGCGTATACATTGGCCGGCCATCCAAAATATAGCGTCACGAAGGGTAATGTAAAACTGGACAAGCACAACCTTCTTGAAATGACTCCAGACGAGCGTGCCCGTGCGGGGTTATTTTTGGCATTCCAGTATCCCGTGGAAATTGGCGGCGTTTCTGTACAGAACTTCTTGCGCGCGGCATACGAAGCAAAGTTTGGTCCGCTCAAAAGCATTGTAGAGTTCCGCGAAATATTGCGGATTGAAGGGGAGAAAGTTGGAGTAAAAAAAGAGTTGTTAGAGCGCAATGTAAACGAAGGATTTTCTGGTGGTGAAAAAAAGCGGTTGGAGATTTTGCAGATGATGGTGTTAAAACCGAGCGTTGCTGTGTTGGATGAAACCGATTCAGGTCTTGACGTTGACGCGATTAAAACCGTTGCTCGCGGAGTTCGCGCAGTGATTGCCGCGCACAATACTGGAGTGATTGTGATTACGCATTATCAGCGTATCTTAAAATACCTTGAACCCGAGTTTGTGCACGTGATGGTAAAGGGAAATATTGTCAAAAGCGGCGGACAGAAATTTGGTGAAGAGTTAGAAAAAAACGGATATACATCGTATGTCTAGATTCGCTCCGATTAAACAACAGAAAAAACTCAAACTTCCCACAGATCCTGGTTACGCCTACGGCTTCTCCGATCCAACAAACACGTATGCGTTTATCGAAAAACCCGGCCTTTCTCAAAGTGTTGTTGAAAATATTTCGAGTATGAAGGGCGAGCCAACATGGATGCGGACAAAGCGCCTAGAGGCACTTAAGATTTTTCAATCAAAGTCCATGCCTCCTTGGGGCCCAAAACTCAACATAAACTTTGACGCGGTTCACTATTACCTCAAGCCGGTTCAGCAGGAAACACAAAAATGGGAGGACGTTCCGGAGTACATTAAAAAAACATTTGACCGGCTTGGTACCCCGCAGGCTGAGCGTGAGTACTTGGCTGGTGTGAAAAATCAATTTGATTCAGAAGTTGTGCAGGGGAGCCTCAAAGACGTGTGGAAAAAACAGGGTGTCGTGTTTTTATCAATGGATGAGGGACTGCGCCAGTATCCGGATTTGGTCCGTGAGTACTTTGGCAAAGTTATTCCGGTTGGCGACAACACATTCGCGGCGCTCAACACTTCGGTATGGAGTGGTGGTTCATTCGTGTACGTGCCGAAAGGCGTTGAAGTCACTTTTCCTTTGCAAGCGTACTTCCGTATTAACTCGCCCAACGCGGGGCAGTTTGAGCGCACGCTGATTATTGCCGATGAAGGGGCAAAAGTTTCGTACATTGAGGGATGTACTTCGCCGAGTTTTTCTTCTTCAAGCCTCCATTCCGCGGTCGTTGAAATTTTTGTGAAAAAAGGCGCGCGCGTGCAGTACACCACCGTGCAGAATTGGTATAAGCACGTGTACAACTTAGTAACAAAACGCGCGTTTGTGGAAGAAGAAGGCGAAATGATTTGGACAGATTTTAATATGGGCTGTTTAAGCGAGAGTTCTCGTTTATTTATAAAGGGAAGAGGATGTATTTCTATTAAAGATGTAAAAGCGGGAGACATTATTTGGTCTGTTGATATGCCGAACTTACAACCAATACAATCTCGCGTTATAGCATCAAAAATGACTGGAGTAAAACAAATTTTTCTCTTGGAAACAGAAAATCATCGTGAAATTGAAGCAACGAGTAATCATCCATTTCTTGTTCTCTCTCACGAGTCTGTGATGAAACATTATCAAACACTTCAATGGAAGCAATTAAAAGATATTAAAGTAGGAGACTACATAGGAACGTCTAAGGGGCTTACAGATATATACCAAAGCAAACAATTGGAGTTTCATTTTACCAAAAAAAGAAAAACAAACAAAGTTATACATGACCCAACAATTCCTTCTAGCACATCAGAAAAATTGATGTGGATTATTGGTGCATATATGGGAGATGGGTATTGTGAAAAGAATTCAAAAAAACAGTGGATTCGTGTATATTTTGCCATTCCCCCAAAGGATAAAATCAGGAAAAAAATGGAAAATACCCTTCAGGAAATATTTCATGTACTTCCGAAACCAAAAGGAATCTGTCTCACAATTCCTTCCATCATTGTTGCTGAATTTTTCCGTAGTTTACAACTCGGTGATACTGCAAAAACCAAAAGAATTCCCTTTTGGATATATGAACTTCCGTTAAAAGAGAGACTTGCTTTTATTGAAGGGTACATGGATACAGACGGATCTGTCCGGGGAAATAAAAAAGACAAAAATGGTATACAACTTGGCCAAATTATATTTGCAAGCGTTCATAAATTATTACTTGAAGATTTGAAATTACTTATGATTAGTTGTGGTCTAAATCCACTTAAAATTTCTACATATACAAAGTTTCGAACATTATATAAAGGTAAATGGAAATACTACACATGTCACTTTCTCACGCACAATATTAGAGATTACTTAACTTATATTAGGAGAAACGTTGAAGTACCGTCTCCTAGGATTGAATTTGTTCGAGTTGTGTCGATTATTCCACAGGGGAAAGAAAAAACATACGATCTAGAAATTAAAGGAACATCTAATTTTATTGCAAATGGAATTATTGTTCATAATAGCAAGCTCACAATGAAGTATCCCTCGTTCATTTTGGCGGGCAAGGGTGCAAAAGGAGAAACGCTTTCTATGGCGTTGGCGGGTGCTGGCCAACACTTGGATACAGGGAGCAAAGCGATTCATCTCGCGCCATACACGTCGTCAACGATTATCAGCAAATCTATTAGCAAAGACGGCGGGCGGACAAGTTACCGCGGGTTGGTGAGTATTGGCCCGAACGCGCACGGAAGCAAAAACAAGGTTGTGTGTGACGCACTTATTTTAGATTCACAGTCGCGGTCCGACACATACCCAACCGAACGCGTTTTGACGAACGACGTTTCGTTGGAGCACGAGGCAACGGTCTCAAAAATTGGCGAAGAACAACTCTTTTATTTGATGAGTCGCGGGCTTACAGAAGAACAGGCAAGCAAAATGATCGTGCGTGGCTTTGCCGAACCGTTGGTACGCAAACTGCCGCTTGAGTTTGCAGTAGAAATGAATCGGCTGATCGATATGGAAATGGAAGGATCGGTGGGATGAACGCACAAAAGAAAAATATTATTGATGTATCAGGGAAATCAGGCAGGTATGAAGTTATCCTAAACCGCGCTGGGATGGAAGTGAAGATTATTGGCGCGTTCCATCTCGCTGGAAATACCAAGCATGAGTTATCGCTGTTTATTGTGCATAAGGCACCAAGAACGCGCGCGGAAACAGAGTTGCGGGGAGTTGTTGAAGGCCACGCATCGCTCACATTATCCGGCACGATTATCATTGAAAAAAAAGCGCAAAAAAGCGAGTCATTTTTGCGGGAAAAAGTATTATTGCTTTCACCGACAGCGAAAGCAGAAGCAGTCCCCAATCTAGAAATTTTGGCAGATGACGTAAAATGTTCACATGCCGCGACAATGTCGAATATTTCAGAAGAGCAGATTTTTTACCTGATGAGCCGTGGACTCACACGCAAAAAAGCAGAAAAAATGATTGTTGAAGGATTCTTGCAGATTGGTTAATGGAATAGTGATAACACTCTTGGTTCCGGGAACACAACCGGCAGTGGCGAAAACCCTTCTTTGAACACGGTAAATCCTTTCCACCCCTTATATGTTTTTGGATACCGCTCATCGTATACTCCGCCAAAATCAAAAATCTGGCAACCCTCGGCCTTACTTTGAAGCATGGCATACCAAGTGAGCGCGGTAGGAGCGTGGGAAGCAAAACCCTCTGGTAAAGCACAAGCGCAGTAGTACGTAGCCATCTTTTCCCACACTGGAACGTACAACGCAGCGGCAAGTATGTTTCCGAGGTGGGCGGTGTACACATGGCCGTGTCCAGTAAAGTTGCGGACGAAATGGTGAAGAAAATCCTCAGGGAAACTTAATGCGTGTGGGCGGGATCGACGCCATTTTTTTTGAAGGTCGAAAAGTTCCTGTAAAACAGCGGGAGTGCATTTGGCAAACGAGATACGCGAAAGTTTCAACAGCCCTTTGCGTTGAGTGAGACCGATGTTATATCGCATCTTTTGTTTCATTTGGCTGAGTAATTGAGCTTCGGATAATCGCAGATCAATGAGCATGGTCTTGGAGTGTGCGAGTGGAGTGCATTGTTTTTTTATCCCATATCTAGCGAGCGTTGTATCCCAAACCGCATGATGTCCGGGCAAGTATGTGAGTTTTTTCTTTCCATACTGGAGTGCAACAGCGGGCTCTAACTGGAATAGCAATACGCGTTCTTTTTTCTGAACAAACCACAAAAAATTAGGATCGAATGTGTCAAAGTGTTGGGCCTTGGCAAACGCGACTGGTCCAATCCGGCGCACAAACACTTGATTTCCGGGTTTACCATACACCTGCCAATGAATATCGCGCATAATCTGTGCATGCATCGGTGTTTGATGGAGATCATGCTTCGTTGCAAAGAGGGTAAAAAGGTTTTGCGGCATAAAAATGGCCTGTGCGAGTATAGCGAGTATAATCGGGGTATGTTTGACCCGAATATCATTAAAAAAGACTTCCCCATTCTAAACCGGACTGTGCGGAACGGCAAACCGCTCGTGTATCTCGATTCTGCCGCGACCAGCCAAAAACCGCAGGCGGTCATTGATTCGATTGTTGAGTACTACACGCAGCACAATGCAAATGTGCACCGCGGAATTCACGCTTTGGGCGATGAAAGTACACGCATGTTTTATGCCGCCCGCAATACAATTGCAAAGTTTTTTAGTGCAGATACGAATGAGTTGATTTTGATGCGTAATACAACCGAAGCGATTAACGCGGTGGTGTACATGTGGGCAGAAGATCATGTTTCTGTAGGTGATGTGATTTTGACAACAGAGATGGAGCACCACAGCAATCTTGTTCCGTGGCAGGTGTTTGCGAAACGCAAAGGTTGCTCGATTGAGTATGTACGGGTTACGGAGTCCGGTGAGTTGGACATGGCCGATCTCAAAAAGAAACTACGCAAAGGTGTAAAACTCGTTGCGATGTCGCACGTTTCAAATACATTGGGCGTGATGAATCCTGTTGCTGAGATTTCTAAACTGGCTCATGTAGTCGGAACGCTCGTTCTTGTCGACGGCGCGCAAAGCGCGCCACATCTTCCGATTGATTTCCACAAACTTGGATGTGATTTCTTTGCGTTTTCCGGACACAAAATGGTGGGACCAATGGGGATTGGTGGCTTACTTGTCCGCGCCGAAGTATTCAAACACATGCATCCGTTTTTGTACGGCGGCGGCATGATTAACGAAGTGAGCTTGGACACCACCACGTTTGCCGATGTACCAGACGCATACATCGCCGGAACCCCAGATGTAGCAAGTACGGTTGGGCTCGCGGCGGCGTGCAACTATTTGTCAAAACTTGGCATGGAACAGGTGGTAAAACACGATGCTGAGTTGGTGAGCTACGCGCTTAACCAACTCAAAAAAATTTCACAACTTCATATTGTTGGCCCAATGGATGCAAGAAAGCGGTGTGGAAGTGTTGCGTTTATCTACGACGGCGTACACGCGCACGATGTTGCGCAAATTTTGGATAGCGAAGGAATCGCAGTACGTTCCGGCCATCACTGTACGATGCCGCTCCATGCAAAATTTAAATGGGGAGCAACAACGCGGGCAAGTTTTAATGTGTACACAACAAAAGAAGATATTGATGTATTGATTCGCGGAATTCAAAAAGTAAAAGAAGTATTTGGAAAATAACATGTATGTCCGACCTTTACCAAGAAATTATTCTTAACCACGCGGGCAATCCCCGAAATTTTGGCACGCTTACTCATCCAACCCACACGCTGAAAGAAGCGAATGCAAGTTGTGGTGACATGGTTGAAATGCAGCTGCTTGTTAAAAATGGCAAGGTCCAAGACGTCAAATGGCGCGGTGTGGGATGCGCAATCAGCACGGCAAGCTGCAGTATGGTTTCTGAGCTTATTAAAGGAAAACCGATTGCGTTTGCAAAAAAACTCACAGAAAAATTGTTGCTTAAAGAGATGGGGATGAATGCCATTCTTCCAACACGCGAGAAGTGTCTTTTACTTCCTCTGCGGGCGCTTCAGCATCTCTCACAGTAAGCACCTGAGGTACAATACGCCTGTATGAAGATTGTTCATCTCAGCACAACACCAGCGCGTGAAGTCATTACGGCCGCTATTTCCACACTGAAAAGCGGTGGGCTTGTTGTGTATCCCACGGAAACGACGTACGGCATTGGTGCAGATGCAACAAATCAAAAAGCAGTAGACAAGCTTTTGCAGTATAAAAAACGGCGGGAAGGCAAGCCACTTTCCATCGCGGTTTTCGATCAATCAATGGCAGAAATATATGTTGAGTTAAATGCAGCAGCAAAAAAAGTATATACAACATTTTTACCGGGCCCCATAACAGTTGTTTCAAAAAGCAAAGGAAATGTTGCAAAAGGAGTAACTTCGGAAACTGGAGCATTGGGAATCCGCATACCAAATTACCCACTCATACTTCAATTGATAAAAGCATATGGAAAACCGATTACAGCAACGGGTGCAAATGCGTCGTATAAAAAACGACCGTATACGATTCAAGATATTTTTAGCAACATTTCAGAAAAACAAAAATCGCTGATTGATGTAGTACTGGACGCGGGCGAGCTTCCGCACAACGAACCGTCTACAGTGATCGATACAACGTTAGATGATATCGAAGTCTTGCGGCAAGGCAGTATTACGTTTTCGGAAACATCACAGATAAAAACGCACAGTACGGAAGAAACAGTTCGCCTCGGGAAAAAAATAGTGCAGAAATACAAAAACCTGTTAAGTTATAAAGCGCTTGTTTTTTGTTTAGTTGGTGAGTTGGGAGCGGGCAAAACACAGTTTAGTAAAGGAATTGCTGAGGGACTAGGAATTAAAAAAACGATTGTTTCCCCGACATTTACACTTTCACGCAACTATCCGTTTGAGGGTGAGGGGAAAAAGTTAGAGTTCGTACATATTGATACGTGGCGCCTTTTTTCCAGCAAAGAATTTTTAGATTTAGGGTTTGCACAGATGATTGATTCATGCGATGTGATTGCGGTTGAGTGGGCGGATAAAGTGCATGATGTGTTGAATCAATACAGCGATGAAGCCAAACTTATTTGGGTGAAGTTTGAGTATGGTAAGGATGAAAACGAAAGAACAATCACGATATGAACATTTTAGCGATTGATACTTCATGTGATGAAACATCGGTCGCGGTTGTGCAAGATGACCGTATTGTTGCGAATATTATTTCTTCGCAGGTTGAGTTACACACACCATTTGGCGGCGTTGTTCCGATAGTTGCGAAACGCGCGCACGAGGAACGCATTAATCTTGTTGTTGAAAAAGCGCTCAAACAAGCGCGGGTGAAACTCAACAACATTGATGTGTTTGCCGTTACATATGGCCCCGGCCTAGCCATTTCGCTGGAAGTCGGGGTGCGCAAAGCAAAAGAATTTGCGCGTGAGTATCACAAACCATTAGTTGCGGTAAACCATATGGAGGGGCACATCTATGCGATGTTTGCCGGTGGTAAAAAAGTAATCCCATATCTTCCGTTGTTAGCACTGCTTGTTTCCGGTGGGCACACTGAGTTAGTGCTGATGAAAAATCACGGCGTATATAAATTAGTAGGACAGACGGTTGATGATGCGGCTGGCGAAGCATTCGACAAAGTTGCCCGCATGTTAGGACTTGGATATCCTGGTGGGGCTTTGCTTGCCAAACTTGCGGAAGAGGGAAATCCGCGCGCGTATCCGTTTACCATTCCTATGACGCGAACGGGCGATTTGAACTTTAGTTTTTCCGGCATCAAAACGGCAGTCATGCGGTTGATGAAAGAACTCACTCACGATGGTGCCCGTACGTTAACGAAAAAAGAAACTATGGATATTGCCGCGTCGTTTCAGCATATTGCGATTGAGCATTTAGTGAGAAAGACGGTAAGGGCAGTTGAACGTACGCATGTTCAAACGGTGATCATTGGCGGCGGTGTTTCTGCAAATCTATTATTGCGGAAAACATTGCGGGCGCGATTAAAACCATTGGGTGTTTCTGTCCTGTATCCCACAGATAAAAAGTTGTGTATGGATAACGCGGCCATGATTGGAATTGTTGCGTACTACAAAGCTCAGCGCGGAGAGTTTGTACAAGATATTGAAAAACTTGATAGAAATCCAGTTGCGGAAATTACGGATTAACGGCCAGAGTTTGCACGTCCATCCATGCGGTGAAATCCAGGGGGTGGGTCCCAATGTCTATCTCCACCAACACTTTCGGGGTGAAGGTTTTGCTTCAGTAGAGCACGATATTCTGCCTGAATATTATTAGGTAACCTTCTAAACATTTCAGCTAAAACTGCCGGAGCGACAGTTTCATCAGAAAAATATACACCAACAACTTCACCACTGTTTATTTTTGATCGAATAAATGTCATAAGATGCAAACGACCTTCATCATTCATATTTTCCACACTATCACATCTTTTAACCTACAATCCAGCCCCGTATATCAGATATAATACAAGTATGAATATTGTTGTCGGCAGTACAAATCCGGTAAAAATTGAGGCGGTTCGGCAAGCCTTTTCGCATCTGGGCATAGAAATTCACATTGAAGGGATTGATGTTGAAAGCGGTGTTTCCGCGCAACCACGGTCGGATACAGAAACAAAGCGCGGGGCGGCTCAGCGCGCACGCAAAGCGTTGAAACGTACCCCGACTGCAGATGTTGGCATTGGACTCGAGGGTGGCGTGCACAAAACACGCAGTGGATTATTGAACACGGTATGGGTGTGCCTGATTGATAAAAAACATCATCGTGAGTTCGTTGCGAATGGCGAGCGGTTTTACTTGCCTCCCGCCGTTGCGCGCCACATTTTAAATGGTAAAGAAATGGGGCCAGCACTTGATGAAATTACCGGTGAGGCGAACATCAAAAAAGGCCGGGGCATGATTGGTGTCATCACCAAGGGTCTGCTCACACGCACGGAAATTTACGCGCATTTAGTAAAAATAGTTGTTGGATTATGGCATGGGCAGGGCTGGGAAGAGGCATACTCGAAGTAAAACTGGTAGAATACACACCATATGGTAAAACATCGTGTTTTATCCGGCATTCGTGCAACAGGCCGCCTTCACCTCGGCAACTATTTTGGTGCGGTAAAAGGAATGTTGGCTTTGCAGAATGATCCTGACTACGAAACATTGTATATGGTTGCGGATGTGCACACGCTCACCACGCCATATACCATTGAAGAACTCCGCAAGAACCGCCGCGAAGTAATTCTTGATTACTTGGCGGCCGGGCTTGATCCCAAAAAAAGCATTTTATTCCAGCAAGCGGAAGTCAATGAACACATCGAGTTGGCATTTTATTTCTCCAGCGTCGTAACGATTGCAAAAATGCAGCACTTGCCAACATTTAAAGATAAAGTCAAACAGTACCCCGAACATGCCACAATGGCGCTCTTAAACTATCCAATTTTGATGGCGGCAGATATTTTGGTCTACAAAGCTTCGCTTGTACCGGTGGGCATTGACCAGGAACCACACTTAGAAGTTGCGCGCGAAATTGCTCGCCGCATGAATCAGGACTATGGTACCGATTTCCCTGAACCCAAGCGTTTTGCCACAAAAGGCGAGTACATTCCATCGCTTACTGGCGAAGGAAAAATGAGTAAGTCGGTTGAGGGAAGCTACATTAATTTGACCGATGATCTTGAAACAATCCGCAAAAAAATCCGTTCGGTGCCGACTGCGACAACGGCGGGTGGAGAAATGCCTGTCGGGGTGAAAACACTATTTGCGTTTTTAAATCTTGTTGATCCAGGCTTGGTAGAAAAGTTTCAAAAAACATACGATGCAGGAACACTCAAGTTTGTTGAGCTGAAAGACCACGTTGCCGAGGCTATTTCCAAAGAACTTCAACCGTTTCAGCAAAAACGGAAAGAACTAGAAGAAGATACGGCATATGTTGACCGCGTGATTGCGGAAGGTGCAGAAAAAGCCCGCGCCATAGCACAAAAAACAGTGAAAGAAGTGCGGGAAAAGATGGGACTATTATCTTGAGCGTAAAAGAGGAAAACGTGCCAGAAACAGATGAGCAATTTGCCGCAAGCATTAAAGAATCGGTTGGAGAATCCCGTCAAACTGTTGTTGGTATGGCAATTAATGCGAGGAATGCCAGGGACATAGCGGTAATGTATATGAAAGAAGGAAATGCCGAAAAGGAAAAAGAGTGGAAAGAAGAGAAAGAAAAGTTAGAACGATGGCTAAAAATTCATATTCGTAAATATGGGGGGGTACAAGCCATTGATGATTGGTTGAAGGAACACGATCCAGGACACGCCCTTTTAATGACGATTCCCAATATGGATTGGTCATTTCTTGAAAAAGCCTCCTAGAAGTTACCCAAGAAATTCAAATTCACGCACAAACATTTTCTTTAACCCCTTATCAAATGTTGCGATGCGTGTTGTTTTAAAATGCCGTGCGTACGCGATAATGCTGCAATCTTCCATGGATAACCAAGACGAAGTTTGTTTTGAGAAAATATCGAGTGTTTGAGAAAAAAGCGGATGTGTACAAAAAACAAGCGCAGTGTTTTTTGTTTGTTTATCAACAAAATGCCGCAGTAAACGACCAATGAGTTGTATTTGTTTCGTTTTTGTGAGTAAAACTGTTCCAACTTCTGCCAAAATTAAGTCGGATAATACTTTTTGCTGTGCCTCAATTTTTTTGACAAGTAACACCGCGCGCTCATGGAGCGAATCATGTTCATTAAAGTATGCGATTAAAACATTTGAATCGAGAATAATTGGTTTATTTTTCATCTTCATGAAGTTTTCCTCCATAAAGAATTTCATCAACACTTTTATCTTCAAAGTATGTTTTCCCACGCCAAGCATACAGTGTTGCAAGATCAGCAAATGTCATTTTCTTTCCCATTCTTTTTATCCGCATCTTTTTTAATTCCTTGGCAACGATAGGTTCCAGCTTACCCCGTACAAAAGCAGAAACAGGAACTCCTTCATGTTGCGCAACGTACCGCAAATCACTGTAAAACGCGTCGGACACTTTTAATGGAAAGATTTTTTTCTTTGTTTTTCTATAGTTCATGGTATATACACTTTATCAGAATCGTATATACATATCAATCGTCAGATATCTGCGGTTTATCGGATTTTCGTGTTGTTTCACCTGTTTTTGGATGATACAATCTCAGCCATGTCGCCAGAGCCAACACAATCAGCAGTGCAGTCAGCAACAAAGTCTTCAATTGCGTATGCGGATTTTGATAAACTCGACATCCGTGTAGGCACAGTGATTGAGGCGAGCGCGCCGGAATGGTCCGCCAAATTAATCCGGTATGTCGTTGATTTTGGTGAAACCATTGGAAAACGCGTCCTTTTCTCCGGTATCCGTAAGTGGTATGCTCCGGAAGACTTAATCGGCAAACAGTATTGTTTTGTGGTCAATCTCGAGCCCAAGAAAATGGGTGAAGAGGAAAGCCAAGGTATGATGATCATGGCCGACACAGAGAAGGGGCCGATTTTAACTCCGTTCTCCCAACCGGTGCCCAACGGGACAGGTGTGAGATAATACGCTTGAGAAAGAACGGGAAAGAACATTTTTATGGAAAAACAGACGAAAAAGCACATGAAGCATGACGTAAAGACTCCAGCACCTGCGCAGGAAAAATCTTCGCAACCCCAATCTACTCCGCAAGCTCAACAGACTCCGCGCAATGGCAGGCAAATCAAACGTATCGAAATTCAAGTCGGCATGGATCCGCGCAAAATGTTAACGTGGGCGCTCATTGGATTACTTTTTATCCCATACATTATTGCTTTACTCAATGGCAGTGGCAATGAAAAAATTGCGCTTTCTCAACTTGTGAATGATGTGCGGGATCAAAAAGTGCAAAAGATTAAGATCATGGGGCAAAATATTGAAGTGCAGTACAAGGATGGAAGCAAGAAAATCTCGCGCAAAGAAGATAGTCAAAATCTTGTTGAGGTTATGAAGGCTTCGGATATTGATCCGGCGCAGGTTGAAACGGAAATCATCACGCCGTCAGCACTCTCGCAGTTGTTCACATTTTTTGTGAGTTATATGCTTCCCGCGCTTGTTGTTGGCATACTGATTTTGATTGTGATGCGTCGGCAGATGGGTGGTGACTCCGGTATTTTTGCGATTGGTAAATCGAAAGCGAAACTATTTAACAAAGGCAAACAGAATGTAAAGTTTTCCGATGTTGGAGGTTTAACAGAAGCCAAGCGCGAACTCGAAGAAATTGTAGACTTTTTGAAGAATCCAAAAAAATACCGCGATGTGGGTGCGCGCGTTCCAAAAGGAGCGCTTTTAGTTGGCCCAAGCGGAACGGGCAAAACGATGCTTGCTCGAGCCGTAGCCGGAGAAGCCAACGTCCCGTTTTTGTCCATGGCTGGCTCAGAGTTCATGGAGATGTTGGTCGGCGTTGGTGCTTCCCGCGCCCGTGATTTATTTGAAACGGCAAAGCGCGTCGCCCCCTCTATTATTTTCATTGATGAAATTGATGCAATCGGCCGTATGCGCGGATTTGGTTCGATGGGCGGACACGATGAGCGCGAGCAAACGCTCAACCAGATTTTAGTTGAGATGGACGGATTTACACCAAACGATACAGTAATTGTACTGGCAGCAACAAACCGTGGCGACTTGCTCGACCCTGCGTTAGTCCGGCCGGGACGCTTTGACCGGCGTGTCACCCTCGACCTTCCGGATCTTGAAGAACGCAAGTTTATTCTTCGCATCCACGCAAAAAACAAACCATTTATCAAGGATTTGATTTGGGAAAAAATTGCTAAGCGCACTGTTGGTTTCTCCGGCGCCGATCTTGAAAACATGCTCAACGAGGCGGCCATTCTTATCGCGCGTGAAGGACGGACAAGTATTACGGCAAAAGATATTGAAGAGGCGGCACTCAAAGTTAAACTTGGCCCGGAAAAGAAAAGGCTCCAGTCGGATTACGAAAGAAAAATGACCGCGTATCACGAGGGTGGGCACGCTATTTTGGCCCACTACTTGCCAAACACCGATCCTGTGCACCGCATTTCTATTGTGTCGCGTGGCCGTGCGCTTGGATTTACGATGACGCCGCCGGAAACCGATAAGTATCAGCAAACACAGTCTGAGTTAGAAGATGAGATTGTTGTACTGTTGGGCGGTCGTACTGCGGAAAAATTAATCTTCAACGAGCTCACTGGCGGAGCAAGTAGCGATATTGACCATGCAACGCGCATTGCCCGTGCAATGGTGATCGACTATGGGATGTCCAATCTTGGCCCAGTGAATCTTGGCCCGCAGTATGATGTTTCGGACTATGGTCGCTCAATGTATGAACCACCAAAGTTGAGTGACGACATGCAGGCAAAAGTTGACAAGGAAATCAGTCAAATTATTACTATTGCAATGAAAAAGGCAGAAGTGCTTTTGGCAAAATATAGGAAAGAACTTGATAAAGTTGCAGCAAAGTTGCTCGAAGTTGAAACGCTTGAAGGCGAAGAATTTGAAGCCCTGCTTGACTCGAAGAAAACAAAACCAAAACACACGGGTATGTGATATGCTTGAACAATGAGTGGACAATCCCATCGTTTAACACGGCGTCTTTTTCATCACCGCAAGTTCCGTACGGTATTTGTTCTCATTTTAATATTCACAGTTGTATTGGGTTTTACCATCGTTCCCATTGAAGCAACAAGTCCACTGGCAAGAATACACACATCTGAAGAGGGGTTATGGTGGGCAGTTACCACAGTGACCGGTGTTGGATATGGCGACTTTGTTCCGATCACAACATTGGGGCGAGTGGTTGGCGCACTTCTGCAAATCTCCGGCGTTCTCATGTTTGGTCTTATTATCGGTATTATTGGTGTGACACTCACAAAACGGCAGGAAGAGTACTCATGGTTCCGTTTGTTCGACCGATTAGATCAGTTGGAAGAAAAACTGAACGCGTTAGAAAAAAAGAGCAAGTTTTTAATTCACAATGGGGAAGAAAAAGGGTAGGGTAGTCATATGTGTATTATTTCAACACAATGAGATATGTGCCAAGAAGAAGGAAAAAGATGCCGAGTACTCCGAACTGTGAGATTTTTTCCTTAAACAACAGTACGCCAAGCACAATTGCAAAAATAAAACTTAATTTATCAATAGGTACGACTTTGTGAACATCTCCAATCTGAAGCGCGCGGAAATAGAACAGCCACGAAAGACCTGTTGCAATACCGGACAATCCTAAAAACACCCACGTGAGTGTTGAGAATTTCCCAGCGTCTTTCAGATTTCCCTGAACGAGAACGATCAATAACGCAAACGGGAGGATAAAAAGGATGCGGATGAATGTTGCGAGATTGCTATCCACGCCCTTCATGCCGATTTTCGCAAAAATTGAGGTAAGCGCTGCAAACACCGCGGAGGCAAGAGCAAAAAGAAACCAATTCATATTTCTAGTGTAGTCCTGGTGTAAAATAAGGGCAACTATGATGCCCACCCATAAACCCATCCTTGTCCTCATTGATGGCCATGCTGTGGTGTTCCGCGCGTTTTACGCGTTCCCACCGCTTACGACCTCCGAGGGCGAGTTGGTCAACGCAGTCTATGGATTCACGCGCATCGTTCTTAAAGTGATCCGAGACCTTCATCCTGAGTACATCGCGGTATCGTTTGACATGGCGAAACCAACATTTCGGCATACCGCGTTTGCGGGATACAAAGCCCAGCGCAAAGAAGTGCCGAGTGAGTTGTTGGGTCAGTTGGGACGGGTGCACGAAGTGGTACGGGCTCTCAATATTCCTATTTTTGAAATTGGAGGGTACGAAGCGGACGACATTATTGGAACAATAGCAAAAAAAGCCGCGGGAAAGTCATTAAAAACGATTATCGTAACTGGCGACCGCGACGCATACCAATTAGTGAAAGACGGAATTGTTACGGTGTACATGCCACCTCGCGGAAATGATGATGCAAGAGAATACGCGGAAGAAGATGTGAAAGAAAAAATGGGCATTGGGCCAGATCAGATTATTGATTACAAGGCGCTCGCGGGAGACGCGTCAGACAACATCCCAGGAGTTGCCGGCGTTGGTCCAAAAACAGCGATCACGTTGTTACAAACATTTGGTTCTGTAGATGGAATTTATAAAGCATTAGTGCATCCTCAAAAACTGACACCAAAACGAAAAGTCGTCTTAAAAGAATCATTAGTGAAAAAACTTGTGGACAGTCACGAAAACGCACTGCTCAGCCAGAAGCTTGCAACAATTGATTGTGATGTTCCGCTCACGTTTAACGTAAAAGATTGCGCGGTCTCCGGCTATGACAAAAAAACCGCGGTAGAGCTCATACAAAAACTTGGATTTAAAAGTTTAGTGAACATGTTGCCGGCAGACGAGTTTGAGCAGGAAGTTCAGGGAGCGCTGTTCTAATGAAAAACACACGCAGCCTACGTGTCGCATTAGTTCATGATTATTTCCGCGAGTACGGTGGTGCAGAACGCGTTGTTGAGACGCTGCACGAGATGTTTCCAAACGCGCCGGGGTACACGGCATTTGTGGATAAACACGCGTTAGGAAAACAATGGCAGCGATTTGCCAACTGGGATATTCGAGAATCTTGGGCGGCACGCATTCCCGGTATTAAAACACTCTATTCGCCACTGCGTATTTTTTCTGCACAATTTTTTGAGTCATTCGATTTTTCCGCATATGATCTCGTCATTTCATCAACAAATATGTACATGGCAAAAGCCGTGCGGACACAACCGCCAACAAAACATCTCTGCTACTGCCACACACCGCCACGCTCACTTTATGGCTACACCACGATGATGGACTGGAAAAAGAATCCGGTAATCCGCGTTGGTGGAGAACTGATTAATCACTTTATGAGGATGATTGATTTCCGCACCGCGCAAAACCCAGATCTTTTTATCGCGAACTCAAAAGAAGTTCAGCGCCGCATTCAAAAGTTTTACCGCCGTGATAGCGTAGTGGTATATCCACCGATTCATGTTCCGTCTACTCCGCCAGCCCAATCAGCAAAAAAAGAAAACTTCGTCCTGTATGTTGGAAGACTTGGTGCGAGCAAACATGTTGATGTCGTGATTAAGACATGCAATCAACTCAAACGGCCACTCAAACTTGTTGGTGTTGGCCGCGATATGGAGTACTTGAAATCGATTGCTGGTCCATCAGTGGAGTTTTTGGGAAGTGTGTCTGATGAAATACTGCATGGTTTGTACGCCCGCGCCCACGTGCTTATCTATCCCGCGGAAGACGAAGACTTTGGCATGATTCCGGTTGAAGCGATGGCGTATGGAACACCGGTGATTGTTCATCACTCCGGTGGATTTTTGGAGACGGTGATTGAGGGAAAGACGGGGGTGTTTATACATGAACTTACCACGAGCGCGATGATTGAAGCATTACACAAAGCCGATCGCGTAGAGTGGGATCCGCGCAAACTTTACGACCACGCAAAAACATTTTCAAAAGAGCGGTTTACGAAAGAAATATTGCGTGTTATTTCACAAGTTCAGTAGAGAGTTATTTCTGCGGAGTGAGTTTAATAAACGCTACGCTGTTCGGGAGCATAGGGATTTGAACACGCAACTCCGCTTCAGTTGTTGCGACTTGCGCCGATCGTTGCATCCCGTCCAAAAATGTTTGTTCCAAAAGAAATGATTGATCTAAAAGGTTTGTAAACGTAACAGGAACCGTTTCGCCGTGTTTGCCAACGGGGTCAAAGTTTGCAAGTACAACCGTAACAGCATCACCTAGCCGCGCGGCCATTCCTTTTACCCACGTTCCTTTTCCAAGCAGTTGAAGCCGCTGATCACCAATGCGGTCAATCAATCGAAGTGCCGCATACCGCGGCTTTTGCCGTGATCCACTGGACTGGCTGGTAAACAACCCCCACCGTCCCCAGTACTGTTTACCCGCGGGGTCTGTACTGTCCTGAATCTCGAACACAAACCCGCGCTGAACACTTCCCATCATCTCGCTCGCCACCGCGGCCGTATGCGCAGCCCCGTACCCTCCGTCATAGCCCGCGTCGTTTTTGGGATCGTGACCCCACTCGGTAATATGAAACTCTAGCGTAGGATACTGCGGATACGCGTCAAGCCACTCTTTGGCATTCGCAACATCTTTTTGATACACGTCAATCTCGCGGTCATACCGGTGCCATGAGAAAAAATCCAACCGTAGTCGATTATCCGACGCAAACTTCAACACATTATCAAACCAGTTTTTGTAGAGCGCGGTGATTGCGGGTCCGCCAAACTTAAACGGCTTTGCCCCGTTATCCGCGGCCGCATCAGCGCCACGTGCTGCGTACGAATACAGCGTAAGATAATTTTTTGGTCCGTATGTTTTCCATCCGCCAAACAAGTCTGGCTCGTTCCACACTTCATAGATGACATTGTCAATCCCGCGGTCTTTGCTTAGGTGCTCGACCGTTTTTTGAATGACGAGCTGATACGCACCCCAATCGGTTGGAGTACCGGTAATATCACCATTTGGCGCGAGTGACATTGGCGTATATGAAAGTGAGACATATGGTTTCGCGCCAACTGCGAGAATGTCAGAAATAATAAGATCAAATTTTTCCCAGTGAAAAGTTAAGTTCCTTGGAGTGCCTTGCACAATGTCATAAAAATCGTAAATATGATCAATGCGGATGTATTCTGGATGCAACGCTTTCACTTGATCTAAAATAGGGGTGATCCGCCAATTTTTATCTTCACCGCCTTGAGCAAGATTCCGCCACGGGCGGGGCATGGGCCCAAGCACCGCCTGCGTATCAATCATGATGTTTGCGGGATCTCCAGTCGCGCCAATAAACAATAGGCGGAGCGTTTTGATGTTTAAGACACCAAGGACAATGCCAAGACCTAAAATAGCCAAAGGCAATAGAATACTCATCGCTTGCTTTATATGCGATTTTTTCGATGGAAACCGCCCAGAAAAACTTGACGAAGATGATGAAGGGGGAGAAAAAATCTTCACGTATCCAGCGTATGGGAAGGTTGGCATAAATGCAAGGCTGTGGTATTCTCCCAACGGAGGGGAATATGAAATTTTCTAGAGAAGATGGAGCAAGAAGAGTGCTACTTGGAAGTGCTGAGGGGGCAAAGGTGACTAATCCAGTATTTTTTGAATGTGATGTAGACTCAATACAACCTTATCTTCTCAAAGATATTGTTGTGGACAAGACAATGTTTGTCCATGCGAACCAGAAGCTTGGACTTATGTTACTGATTCTTGCTGAGGGAACATATGGTGATGGAACTCCCTGTTTTATCCTCGGTATAGAGGGCAAAAGGTATCTTCGCGTCCCGAAACAGAGTAAAAAGCTCAAACTCTTTCTTGGTAGTCAGGGATAATTCTCCTAATTTTTCACATTTTTCCTATAAAAACTCTTCTTGACACCCAATTAGCACTCATGCTATTATTCTGCTAATTGGAGGACGAATGATTGATCTCACCTCGAGACAAATTCAGATTTTGCGCGCTGTTATAGAAGAGTATTTGGAGACAGCGGAAGCGGTTGGGTCGGAGACGATCGACCGTAAATACAACCTTGGTGTTTCCCCTGCAACAATCCGCAACGAGATGGTTTATCTTTCCGAGCAGGGCTATCTTAAACAGCTGCACACCTCCGCGGGGCGCGTTCCAACTCCGCTGGCACTCAAACTCTATGTGAAAGAGTTGATGAACAAAAAAAACTTATCTGTTGCTGATGAAGTTTCAGTCAAGGAAAATATTTGGGAAAATCGTGATAATCTCGAACACCTTCTTCGTCATGCCGCAAAAGAATTGGCTGACCGAACAAAATCCATCGGTATTGCACTCACCGACGATCATCAAACATATGCGTCGGGATACGCGTATCTACTCAACATTCCCGAGTTTATGAACATTGATGTTACGCGCACACTGTTTTCTTTGTTGGAAGAAACGCAACAGCTTGAACACATTTTTCATAAAGAAAGCACGGGGGAAGAAATCGTTCACATGGTTTTTGGTGGAGATCTTGGAAATCAATATCTTGATCCGGTAAGTATTTTGTTTACAAACTTTACGTGCGCAAATACGCGGTGCTCGCTTGGAGTGATTGGATCCAACAGCGTCGATTATTCATACATTATTCCCATGCTAGAGCATGTACATAACATGATGGCAACGCTTGTTCCTGGAAAAAAGTAGAAAGGGCACACTATGGCAGATAACACAAAGAAAAAACATCAACAAAAATTAACCCGCGATTCACGTGTAGAAGAGCTAGAAACTCAACTTATAGAGAAAGATACCGCGCATAAACGCGCGCTTGCGGACTATCAGAACTTGCAAAAGAACACGCGCGAAGAACACGAGCGGTTTGCAAAGATGGCTTCGGCGCTTTTGATTCAGGAGTTGCTTGTGCCGATTGATCATCTGGAAATGGCGGTTGCGCATATGAAAGATACATCTTTGGAGTTGATCCACCGCCAGTTTATGCAGGTTTTGGAAAGAGAGGGTGTAAAAGAAATTGAAACATTGGGAAAAACATTTGACCCGCACACCATGGATGCCATTGATACGGAAACAGGAGAGAAAGACAAAGTCATCCGTGTCGCGCAAAAAGGATACACGATCAGTGGTGTCATACTTCGTCCGGCCAAAGTCATTGTGGGCAAAGGAGAGAGTGATGATAAAAATAGTACAAAGGAAAAGGTAGTAGAAGAATAATAAGGAGGAATATGTCAAAAATCATAGGCATAGACTTAGGAACAACAAACTCGGCAGTTGCCGTGATGGAAGGTGGAACACCAAAAATCATTCCAACCGCGGAAGGGCAAAACACGTTTCCGTCCATTGTAGAGCCGGTTAAGAACCTAGTTGGAGTTCCTGCCAAACGGCAGATGGTACTCAATCCAAAAAGTACAATCGTTTCGGTAAAACGTTTGATGGGGCGGAAACTCAGTGATCCGCAGGTTGAACTTACCAAGAAGCGTTTTGGATACAGCATTGTTGCTGGTAAAGATGGGATGGCCGCGGTTGAAGTGGCTGGTAAAACATATACGCCACAGGAAATTTCCGCTCGCATTCTTTCCAAAGCAAAAGCCGATGCCGAAGCATATTTGGGTAGCACGGTTGACCGTGCGGTGATCACTGTTCCCGCATACTTTGATGACTCACAGCGTCAGGCAACCAAGCAGGCCGGCGAGATTGCGGGACTCAAGGTTGAGCGCATTATCAACGAGCCAACCGCTGCTGCGCTTGCGTACGGTTTGGATAAAAAGAGCAACGAAACAATCGTTGTATACGACTTGGGTGGTGGAACGTTCGACATCACGGTGCTTGAAATTGGCGGCGGTGTATTTGAAGTAAAAGCAACCAATGGTGATACGTTCCTGGGTGGCGATGACTTTGACGCGAAGATCATTGATTGGATTATTTCGGAGTTCAAAAAAGAAAACGGTGTGGATTTGGGCAAAGATCCACAAGCGCTCCAGCGCGTTCGCGACGCAGCGGAAAAAGCGAAGATTGAACTCTCATCTGCTCAGCAGACCGAGATTAATCAGCCGTTCATCACGCAAAGCAAAGATGGGCCTGTTCATCTCACGATGACACTCACCCGTTCCAGGTTGGAAGAGTTGGTTGATGACCTCATCACAAAAACGTTTGGACCAGTAAAGCAGGCGCTCAAAGACGCCGGTATGACAACGGCAAAAGTGAATGAAGTCATACTGGTTGGCGGAATGACGCGCATGCCAAAGGTGCAGTCTGAAGTGAAAAAATTCTTCGGCAAGGAGCCACACAAAGGGGTAAACCCCGATGAAGTGGTCGCGGTTGGCGCGGCGGTACAAGGCGGTGTGATCGGCGGCGATGTCAAAGATATTGTTCTGCTCGATGTTACTCCGCTTACGCTTGGACTGGAAACAATGGGTGGCATCCGCACCGCATTGATTCAACGCAACACCACAGTGCCAACGAGCAAGTCGCAGATCTTCTCAACCGCGGCGGACAACCAAACGCAAGTGGAGATCAATGTACTGCAGGGTGAACGCGAAATGGCAGTGGACAACAAGTCGCTTGGCCGGTTCATTCTTGATGGTATCCCGCCAGCGATGCGTGGTATGCCTCAAATCGAGGTAACGTTCGACATTGACGCGAACGGCATTCTGCACGTTACAGCGAAAGATAAAACGTCGGGCAAAGAGCAGAAAATCTCGATTCAGAACTCGACAAACTTGTCAGAAGCAGAAATCGAGCGGATGAAGAATGAAGCTGAAAAGCACGCCGATGAAGACAAGAAGAAGAAAGAGTCGGCCGAGTCGCGCAACAACGCGCTTCACGTTTCATTTGAGATTGAGAAACAACTCAAAGAACACGGAGACAAGTTGCCGGAAGAAGAGCGCAAGAAAATTGAGGAAAACGTGAAGAAGCTCAAAGAGCTTGCTGAAAAACCCGAGTCCACAAAAGAAGAGTTGGACACGGCTTCACAAGAAACGTTGACCTCCGCGCAAAAAATCGGCGAGATTTTAGCAAAGCAGAACGCGGCACAACCTCAGGGGGCAGCCCAAGGTGGAGATGCGGCGCAGGCAGCGGGTGACAGTGCTGGCGAAGGTGAAGAGAAAAAAGGTGAGGAAAAGAAAACAAAGAAAAATGGAAAAGCACATAAAGGCAATGTTGAAGAAGGCGAAGTCGTAAAAAAGTAAACGTGAACCGCCGCCTTCTCGATTAAACATCTGGAGGGTGGCGGTTTTTTGATCTATAATAGACTTATCTCACGACAAGTCTAATCAGTACCTTATGACAACCAAACGCGATTTTTACGATATTTTGAGTGTAAGCAAATCGGCTTCTAAAGACGAGATTAAAGCCGCGTACCGTAAGTTAGCATTGCAGTACCATCCCGACCGCAATAAAGCCGCGGATGCGGAGCAAAGATTTAAAGAAATTAACGAAGCATATCAAGCGCTGAGCGACGACGAAAAGCGCAAGGCATATGATCAGTTTGGCCATGCGGCGTTTGACCCCGCTTCCGGCTTTGGAAGTAATCCATTTACCGGTGGTTCCCGCCAGGGTCCATTTACATATACATATAGTTCAACAAGCGGAAATCCGTTCGCTGGGTTTGACTTTGGCGAAGGTGGGGGTGACCCATTTGAGATCTTTGAAAGTTTCTTTGGTGGAAGCAATCCATTTGGCGGTCGTGCGCGCAGGAAGCCGCGATATACATTGACAATTTCATTTATGGAAGCCGCAAAAGGAACAGAAAAAAAAGTTGCGATTGACGGACAAGAGCACGTCATTAAAATTCCCGCCGGCGCAGACGATGGGACACGCATCCGGTTTAACGAGTTTGATATCACACTCAATGTTCAGCCCGATACGACGTTTAAACGTGATGGATACGATCTTTATATTGACCGCGAAATTCCATTTGCTACCGCAGCACTTGGCGGCACCATTGACGTGCCAACACTTGAGGGTGAGATGACACTCAAAATCCGTCCCGGCACGCAACCCAACACAATGATCCGGTTGCGCGGAAGTGGTATTCAAGAAATTAACGGTCGTGGTCGCGGTGATTTGTATGTTCGTATCATTGTTCGTGTTCCGGAAAAACTTACTCGCAGACAACGCGAGCTTATTGAAGAGTTTGATCTTTCCGACTAGATTTATAAATCACAGTAGTAATTTTTTACATCATTCCATGTTCACGAAATGAAAATGCATCATCCTTCGTCAAAATCATGTGATCGGCCAACTCTATTCCAAGGAGTTCGGCGCCCGCGCGGATTCGTTTTGTAAACACAATATCTTCCTCTGATGGCTGTGGATTTCCCGATGGGTGGTTGTGCACCAAAATCAGCGAAGAAACGGGATATTGTTTGATTGGCAAAAACACATCACGGGGATAAATCAATGTCTGATTCAACGATCCCATCGCCAATACTTCTTTGTGTTCCAGCGTATACCGCGCGTTTAAATACAAACACACGATCATTTCTTTTTGTGATTCACGCATATCGTGTAAAAATGCCGCAACCGCGTTTGGCGAAGTAAGTGGCGTTGAAGTTTCCATCCGCAGACGTTCTGCAAGTTCCCACACCGCGAGTACCATGCAGGCCTTTGCTTTCCCGATCCCCTTAATCCGCAAGAGCGTGTTCACATTGATTGTTGCAAGCGATTGTTTTTGCAGGAGTTCTGCCAGAGTTTTTGCCACAACTTCAACAGACCGCGTTTTTGTTCCCGTTCCCAGTAAAATACAGAACAGTTCGTAGGTATGAAGTGCTTTTGGCCCAAGCGCAAGCAAACGCTCACGTGGTTTTAGCGGAGAACTTCCAGTAGTAGTGCGTGGTTTTTTTGAAGATAGACTTGAAAAAGCGTCCATACACTACACTGTAGAGCAGAAATCTTGCAAACACCTTACGAAATCATTATTGGTCTCAATGAATTTGGTGTCTGCGGGAAAAAGATGCCGACGTTCCATGAGTCCAAACACAAAAAGAGGAATTCTTTTTAAGGAAGGCTTTTTTTGTAACACTTCTAAAAACATTGAAACTTCAAAAATAGGAAGTGCTCCGTCCAAAATAATCAGATCGGGAGGAGTTAAAATAATGTGCACAAGTGCGTCTGCAATAGCGCGCGCGGAGTTTGGTTCACATGTAATATTTTGTGTGAGTTCGTGATATACTCTACGTGTGCGAGAGTTCTGACTGATAAAAAGCACTTGAGGTAACATAAGTAGGGTATCTATCTAAGATAGGTAAAACTCTACATTGAGAAGATACTCTTGTCAAGGGGATAAGAGAAAAAAAGATATGTACGACAAAAAAATGCTCGGAAAACGAATTCGGGAAGCGCGCAACCGGGCGGGACTATCACAACAACAGTTGGCGTCTGCAATCGGTGTTTCAGATAAAACAATTTCGGCGTACGAAGTCGGACGCGTTGACCCCCCACTTGAGTCTTTGGACAAACTAAGCACCGTCACAAAACACCCCGTTGGATTTTTTATTGGCGATGTTTCCAGCAATATTGAAGCTCGTCTGAACAGTATTCTTTTTGAACTAGAGGAAATTTGTGGAGTTCTTAAAGATACCGGTATGGTAAAGACGAGTGTTGTCAAAGAGGCGATGGCAAAAAGATCTTCACTATCTTCTCAAGAATAGTGTGTATTTGCTGAATTTTTTATAGTGTTTCCTGATATAATGCTCCCGTTAGTATGAATGGCCTCTTGGAGGAGTCGTCCCACAAGGGGACTTCTAATTGTAAAAATATTTTGGAGGAGTCGCATAGTGGCCAATTGCACGTGCTTGGAAAGCACGAGCCCGCAAGGGCTCCGTGGGTTCAAATCCCACCTCCTCCGCAGAGAAAGAGTACAATAATAAAACGGCTATGAAGAAACAATTTCTTTCAACTCTTCAACAAGAACTTTCCCGCCTCGATACTGTTGGCATTTCCAAGCGCCGCGAGCGTGTCATAGAAAAGTTCACAGACGATCCCTCTCCGCAAGCCGTTATCCAAAAAAAGGCCCGCCGCATTTTTAACTCAAACGACTATCTTGGACTGCGTTTTCATCCAGCGCTTAAAAAAGCAGAACATGAGGCGTCGGAAAAATATGGTGTTGGCCCCGGAGCAGTACGGTTTATTTCTGGCTCGTTGGAAATTTACCACGAACTCGAACACGAAATCGCGAAGTTTCACAACAGAGAAGACGCGATGGTTATTTCTTCCGCGTTTGCGGCGAACGTCGCGGTTATTCCATGTTTTATCAAAGGTCAAAGTAAAGACTCGCTCGTGAGTGAGAACGCGCTTGTCGTGTCCGATGAGCTGAATCACCGCAGCATTATTGAAGGAGTACGTGCCGCAAGCATTGATTCGTTCCATAAAGCGATTTTTAAGCACATGGACGCGGAAGATTTGCGCCGCGTGTTAAAAGAAAATGAAGGAAAGTTTACGCGTGTTGTTGTGGTAACGGACGGTATTTTCAGCATGCTCGGCGAGTATCAGGATATAAAAAAACTCCGCGCTGTTTGCGACGCATTTGAACAGAAGTACGAGGAGGGGATTGTGCTGATTGTTGACGACGCGCACGGTGTTGGATGTTTTGGAAAAACCGGCCGCGGTGTGGAAGAAGTATGTGGAGCGCGCGCAGATATTTTAGTGGGTACATTGGGGAAAGCATTTGGTGTAGACGGTGGATATATTGTTGGAGATACAATTGCGATTGATTACCTACGCGAGGCGGCGGCGACGTACATTTACTCCAATCCAATTTCTCCGGGAGCGGCGGGTGCGGGAGTTGCGGCATTTGAACTTATGCAAAGAGCAGAAGGAAAAAAACTTCTCGCGCAGTCACAGCACAACATCGCGTTTTTTAAATCACTCATGAAAAAAGAAAAGTTCCAGTTTTCAGCAGACTCGCACCATCCTATTCAACCGTTGTTTGTTGGTGATTCGATTATTGCAAAATCACTTGCGCAAGCGCTATTTGATGAAGGATTTTTAGTGACGAATATTAACTATCCCGTTGTGCCAAAAGGGAGAGATGAAATCCGTATTCAAATCAGCGCGATCCACACGGAAGAAGACATCCGGATATTCGTTGAAACGCTCAAAAAACTCCGCAAAACAATAAAGTTTTAATTTACTTGTGAAGTGTGTACGGAACTTTCAACTTAAACTCTTGGTTTTTCATTCTCTGAACAACAGGATGTTCACCTGGGACAGTTTTTTTCTGGTCAACAACTTCTTCCAATATGGTATCCGCCTCCTCATATGTGAATCCAAACTCCTGTTCATCTGTTTGCCCGTTCCACAATCCAGCGGATGGATGTTTCGCTAAAATCTGGTGTGGTAATCCAAGGTACTGCGCGATCTGCCGAACTTGCGTTTTATACAGATGCGCAATAGGCTCAATGTCGGATGCCGCATCGCCAAACCGCGTAAAATAGCCCAAGTAATGTTCTGATTTATTTTCTGTTCCACACACCAGCGCGTTGAGCGACTTTGCGAGATCAAACAATATAATCATGCGGACGCGCGCCATAATATTCCCTTTGCGAATGGTTTCGGAAGAAGAAACGCGTACATCTCTACACAATGTATCAACGGGTTTTTTTATATTCATAATTTTCCACTGCATGGGAGTAAAAGAGTTCCACACACACATTGTTTTTGCATCATCCATGTTTTGTTTTGCGTATGGCAGTAACACCGGAGTAATGTGCTCCACCCCAAGCGCACGAGTGAGCAACGTAAGCGCAAGTGCAGAGTCAATGCCGCCGGAAACACCAATCACCGCGTAATGAATCTGTTGTTGCGCAAACGTGTTGCGGATGAACAAAACAATACGGTCAATATGTTTTTGCGCGATAGTATTTGTCATGTCGTTCATGGTTTTATTTTATCCGACGTAGAGTCTATTTTCCTGAATATACTGCGTAACTGCTGGAGGAACAAGATTGTGTAGGGATTGATTGTTTTTTACGCGCGCACGGACTTCAGTGGAAGAAATATCAATTGTTGGCATGGTAGTCAATCCCACCATTCCTGGGAGCAAACCGTTAAGTGGAAAACCAGTGCGCGGATATACATATATCTTGAACTTTTGCAGAAGCTCTGTATAGTGATGCCATTTTGGAAATAATGGAAGCTGATCGCTGCCGATGAGCCAAGAAAAGGAGTCCTGCGGTTGGGTTACCGCAAAATGGTTAAGCGTATCAATAGAGTAACTTGGCCGGTGAGACTCAGCTTCAAAAAGATTGATTGTGTGGGCGTGAAGGAGTTTTAACATTGCAATACGGTGGGTGGTTGGACTCAAATGTTTGGCAAACGGGTGTTTCGCGCACGGCACAAACCACGCCTCATCCGCAACGTTGGCTTGAATAATGTGATCGGCTACTTTGAGATGGCCATTATGTGGGGGATCGAAGCTTCCGCCAAAGAGCGTGATGTGCATAGGGTGTATTGTAGCGCATGGGACATATCTGGGATGACATGATAAAATATGCCTTTGATACATCAATAAACGAAGGAGGAGTGCAACAGTGGTCCACTTGGGCGGTTCGCTAAACCGCTGAGTCGAAAGACTCGCGTGGGTTCGAATCCCACCTCCTCCGCATATTTCTATGATTACGCCAACCGTTTTTCCATCAGAAATTCCAATTTATGTGGGTGATTCCAAAATTCCTGGAGTAGTCCGTGGAATTATGGCGTCCCGCGACATTAAAAAAGGCGAGTTGATCGAAAAATGCCCGCTTGTATTTATTCCAATATCAGAAGAAAAATACATCAAGAATACCGTCATTTGGAAGTACTATTTTGAGTGGACAAAAAAATATCATATCCTCGTTCTTGGATACGGGAGTTTATATAACCACTCATTCGAGCCGAATGCACAGTACTCGCACGACTACAAAAAGAATTTTTTACTATTCCGCGCAATCAAGAATATTCCAGCGCACGAAGAAATTTTTGTGAACTATAACTGGCATCCAGACAACGTTGAACCGCTCGACCCCGTGCACGGCATTCCGGACTTTTCTGGCGCCCAAGCAAAGTAATTATTTTTCTGATTTTTCCGCGAGATATTCCTCTCCTTGATCCACATCTGAGACTCCATGAATTTGACGAATCTGTGTGGTATGTGCATCAAGGCGACTCGTTGTTGATTGACGGATTTCATGAATATCTTCCCGCATGGAAATTAACTGCACCTCTACACGGCCTAATCGCGCTTCAATGGAACCAAATCTTGAATTTATCTCAACAAATCGCTTCTCCATTTTTATATCGTACAGTTCAAACGACTCTTTCAGCTCGACTTTTGTTGCAAACGTTGTGTTCATATATGGAAGCATCGTGTGTTCCCAAAACCTTGCAATGGTTTTTTGTACAACCTCTTGTACGATATTCGGAACTTCCTCACGGATAATTTCGCGCACAATGGTTTTTACGTCATCCTTTGTGACTGGTTTTTCATCACGTTGTGTTGAACGCATACGACCTCCTTTGGCCAAGTGGCCAGACTATGTAAAGAATAATGAGATCGCTCGCTGTGTGGAATGTGGACGCCCCTATATGTAGGTAAAAACAGTATGAGGGCGACGAACGTATGATCGTTATACACGCACTTTTTTCACCGGTCAACGGAATCTTTATATATCATCATGCATCATCCTTCTGCGTTGACCCAACTCCCGCCATGTGATACACTACCGCAGGTCATTGAACGGTATAAGAAGAGGTGGGGTTTCCCGCCTTTTTGTTTCTAAGGAGCACTATGGCAACACTACAGCACGCACAAATGCGATCGGATTTTTCAATTGCGCTCAACCAAATCGCAACAGAGCGGGGTATTGAACCAGACATTGTTCTCAAATCAATTGAGGAGGCAATTGTCGCGGCATACAAAAAAGACATGAATATTGCCGCCGATGATGAAGTTGCGATTGACGTTTCTTCCGTTGAGTATGACGACAAAGCCATCCCCGCTGTGAAATCTGATCCAGGCGTTTCGTATGTTGGGCAGCTTGATCCAGTGACCGGCGAAGCAAAAGTATTCAAACTTGATGGAAAAAAGAAAACAGACGTAACCCCCGCAGGCTTTGGGCGCATTGCGGCACAGACTGCAAAACAAGTCATTCTCCAAAAAGTCCGCGAAGCAGAAAAAGACGCGGTTATTAAAGATTTCACCACAAAAATCGGAACAATTATGGCAGGTATGATTGTCCGCTACGACGGCAAAAACGTCATTGTGGACATCGGCCGTGGCCAAGGATACATGCCGCCGGAAGAGCAGATGCGCGGCGAGTTTTACCGCATTGGTTCCCGTCTCACTGTGTATATTGCAGACATCCGCGAAACCATGCGCGGCCAAACAATTATCGTGTCGCGCGCAGCCAAAGAGTTGGTTGTTGAGTTGTTCCGCCGAGAAGTTCCAGAAGTTGCTTCTAATGCGGTTGAAGTAAAAGCAATTGCCCGCGAAGCAGGCGTGCGCACAAAGATTGCGGTGTTTTCATCGCAGACAGGTGTTGACCCGGTTGGTTCATGCGTTGGTCAAAAAGGTGTTCGTGTACAAGAAGTCATCCGTGAACTGAACAACGAAAAGATTGACATCATTCAATACACCGAAACACCAAAATTATTTCTTGAAGCAGCACTTGCTCCAGCCGAGAACTTGTTGATTGATATTGATGAAAAGAAGCATTCTGCGAATGTTACATGTCCAGACGACCAAGTGTCGTTGGCAATTGGCCGCGGCGGGCAGAACGTGCGCTTAGCCGCTAAGCTGACAGGATACAAAATCAGCATTAAGTCGGCTTCCGGTGTTCAGGCCGCAACCGCGACCGGCGACGAAGAGTTTGAGATTGATCAGCTCCCACTTACGCCTGAAATCCGCACAATGCTTGTTGAAAAGGGATACACGATGTTGTTCCAGCTCCGAGAGCATTTTGCAGAAGTTGAAGCAATTGATGGAGCAAAGAAAAAAGATGTAGATGCATTGAGAAAATCATTGGAGGCTGGTCAGCCAATACGGCCAGTTGAACCGGTTGTGGCGGTAGTTGCTCCAACAGCGCCGGTTGCAGAAGAGCCAGCAGTTGCAGAAGAGCCAGTAACTCCGGTAGTTGCGCCAGCAGTAGAAGTGGCACCTATGGCTGCAGAAGCAGCTCCAGTTGTCGTAGCGCCCACGGTGGAAGAAGTAAAGCCCATTGAAGAAGTGAAACCAGTCATTGAAGAGGCTAAACAGCAATAGGCATCATGGAATACGCACTATGAAAACCGTGCGCCGAAAGGATTTGAGACATGGCAATGCAAGAACGACCACCCGTCGTTACAATCATGGGTCATGTCGATCACGGCAAGACCTCGCTTCTTGATGCGATTCGCAAAACATCCGTTGCCGCAAAAGAAACCGGCGGTATTACTCAGCACATCGGTTCCTACCAAATTCAGCACAAAACCAAAACAATCACTTTTATTGATACACCAGGCCACGCAGCGTTTTCCGCGATGCGTTCCCGTGGCGCTCAGGCAACCGACATCGTCATTCTCGTGGTTTCTGCAGCCGAAGGTGTAAAACCGCAAACGGTTGAGTCCATTCAGCACATTAAAAAGGCTGGCGTCCAGTATCTTGTGGCGTTGACAAAAATGGACTTGCCGGATGCCAACCCGGAAATGGTGAAGGCCCAGCTTACCGAACGCGAAGTATTTGTCGAGGGATACGGTGGAGATATCGTGTGCGTTCCCGTCAGCGCGAAAAAGGGCGAAGGGCTAGATAAATTATTAGAAATGGTTTTACTTATTGCTGAACTGGCCGAGCTCAAAGCGGATCCTGTTGGCGCGCTCCAGGGCGTTGTCATTGAGTCCAAGCGCGACGCACACCGCGGAACATTGGCAACGATTTTGGTGAAAAACGGCACGCTCCGTGTTGGCGATACCATCTTTGCGGAACACGTAGAGGCAAGAGTCCGCACAATGCAGACGGCGGATGGTGTTTCGATCAAAGAAGCGGTCCCCTCAATGCCGGTAGAAATTGTTGGGTGGGAAGGTATTCCAAAGGTGGGGAGTTCGGTTACATCAACAAAACAAGAAGTGATTGCGATAGCGCCCGCCATAGTTCCGGAACTTCCAGCTGCTTCAACCGCTCCCGCAGTGCAAGAACTTCCTCCTGTAACAGGATTGGCTCTACCCACCGCAGTTACTGTTACCCCAGTTACCGTCGCTACTCCCGCTCCTGAAGAAAAAGAGAAACCAAAACTTAAGATCATCCTCAAGTCCGACACCGTTGGCACGCTCGAGGCCATTCAAGCCAGTATTGCGGGCGACGAAATCCTCACAATCTCCTCTGGTGTTGGCGAGATCAACGATGCCGACGTCCTTATGGCAGAGTCAACCGGCGCACGCATCCTTGGATTTAACGTAAAAGCAGCAAGTTCAGTCAAGAAAATTGCCGAAACGCACGGTGTCAAACTCAAAACATACACGATTATTTATGACTTGATCGAAGATGTGCAAAAACAGGCGCTTAAGCTCATCGAACCCACGATTGACGAAGAGGAACTTGGTTCAGCAGACGTGATTGCGGTGTTCGAGATGAAAGGCGAGCGGATCGCAGGGTGCAAAATAAAAACCGGCGAGATTACCAAAACCCAGCTCTATCACATCAAGCGTGGCGGCGAAATTATCGCCAACCCCAAGATTAAATCTATCCACCACAATAAGCTGGATATTGAGTCCGCCAAGGCGGGCACCGACTGCGGCATTGTGTTCCGCGGTTTTAGCGATGCCCAGATTGGCGATCTTCTTACCTCATACCGCGTGAAGGATGAGTAGCAATAATCGTGCGTTTAAGGCTTATACACTTCTTTGCGATGAGCAATGCGCATGATAGAAATATGTTGATTTGATTTTTGCTTATGTACCACGTAAATAATGCGGTAATCACCCGAACGTAAACGGTAAGTATCGCGTTCTCCATGAAGCTTTTTACATCCGTGTGGAAACGGTTCATTCGAGAGAAGATCGATTTTTTTAACAATTTGAAACTTGTTGCCTGAGGGAAGTTTGAGTAATGCACGCTTTGCCGAGGGAATAATGGTGACTATGGCGGGCATTAAAGATAATCCTCCGCCTTAAATGGAACTGCCTTTTTTAATTCTCCCGCAGCTATTGCCCGACGTACCTCCGCAGCATCTCCCTTGTCGTAAAATCCGTTGGCATATTTCTCGAGGTATTCAAGATATTCCGGGTCAACCAGAGCAGCTTTTGGCTTACTATTTTGCACAATAATAATAGGCTCAATTGCCGATGTAAGCCGATCAAGCCAGGCGTTAAGGTTCTGGCGAAAATCGGTAACAGATACAATATTTTGTACAGTAAACATAACAGAATTATGTACGTTATTTGAACTATTGTCAATAGGTAAGCGAAACAGTGTGTTTCGAGGAACTCAGGGTAGTCCCCCCTCAAGTGAAATAGTTATTCTTTTTTGAACTCAGGGTGCAGGGTTCCCTGGAGAGAAAAAGAATAACAATGAACATTTTCATTGATTGTTCCGCCCCCGGTGGTATAATGCGCGCATGATTGTTCCACAGGACGTGGTCTCACTCAAAGAGGTGTTCCAAAAAGCTCAAACGGCGTACGTGCTGATCAGCAGTTTTCCTACGTATGACAGTGTCGCCTCAGCCCTTGCGCTGTACTTTGCGCTCACTGATGCGGGTAAAGACGTCCATATCGCCTGTCCCGCACCCATGCGTGTCGAGTTTTCCCACCTATTTGGCGTGGATAAAATCAGCGAAAAAATGGGCAACCGTAACCTGATGGTTTCGTTCGATTACGAGGAAAACAGTGTCGAGAAGGTCAGTTACACGATCAGCGATGACGGAAAAAAGTTTAACCTCATTATTTCGCCAAAAACCGGTGGCCGGTCACTTGATCCTGCAAAGATCGAGTACTCACACACGGGCGCCGAAGCAGATCTCGTGTTTATGGTTGGCGTTTCCCAGTTTGAAGATCTTGCCGAGTTCTATGAAAACGAGCGTGGATTGTACACAAGCGCCTACACCGTTGCCATTTCTCCATATGAAACCACACCGTTTGCTGCATTGACGCTGAACACCGAAGGCCAGTCGTGTATTTCAGAAGGCATGACCGTGTTGTTGAAGGAACTTGGGATAAATCCGCATGATGACGTTGCAACCAACCTCTTGTCTGCGATGGAGCAGGCCACCAACCGTTTCCAGTCGCTTGGCATGACCGCCGAAACATTTGATCTGGTTGCGTACCTATTGCGCAATGGCGCCCGCCGGTCTACACCTATCACAATGAATCCCGCGCTCAATCCTCACGTTTCGGGTTCGACTCCTTCATTTGCTGAGGTTTTGCGTGCTCGGGCACAAGGCCAACCTATCCCAGTAATGCCGGTGCAGCCGATGCTCGTAACACAACCAATGATGTCGGGCCAGCCCGGAATAACAGGCCAGCCAGGTGTGCAAAATCAAAACGTCATTCACCAACTCCAGCATGAAGAACAGCACATCGTTCAGCCAACCCAACCTGCGCCAGACGAATGGACCAAGCCAAAGATTTTTACGGGGAAGACAATGGTGTAAAAAAACTACCATTTTCTCTAGAACATTCCCAAACTTGACAAGAAGTGTGTGTGTGTGTGATGCTGATGTTACGAGATATTAAAGGAGCGTTATGGCTTTTACCCCAGATCAAGTACGGCAGAGCATTGAGTCTTCAGCCGCAAACCCAGACCAATTAAGTACGGATCTTGCAAAAGAGCTTACACAAGATCGTTCTGAGCAAGTAGCAGCAAATTTAAAACTCGATGAAGTTTACGCCCAACTAGAAGGATTAAATCCTTCTGCGCGCATCGCCGAGTTAGCGCGTTTGGCAATTGGAGGAATTGGCGAGTTTGCGAAGGGGTATAGTAAACACCTTGAGAAGTCGGGTGAAGGAAGAAAGAAAAAGAAAGAACAGTATCAAGCGACTGTAGAGAAAACGCGTGGTCGCTGGGAAAAAATGGAAGAAAAAATGCGATTGAGAGAGGTCGCAGATAGAGCGGTAAGCAGGATTATGCAGGATGATGAGTACTTCGTTGGAAGGGATCGGGGGAGATTTGGACGCATAAAAGGTTGGGCAGAGCGTGGAAGAAAATGGATAGAAGAAAAAACAATAGGATTCCCCGAGTGGAGATCAAGAGTTAATGCGAAAAAAGAACAACAACATCTTGAGGGTGCAGCCAAGTATGCTCGACTTGCAGAAAAGCTGGGAGTAGTGAGTGAAGAAATAAGAAAACTGTTCAAAGAGATGGATGCTGATGCAAGTCGGACAGCCTCGGGCAATCTTAATGAAGCAATGACGGAAGAACAGCGAACTGGTGCTAATGTTACCCAAACAGAACAGATGTTTGGGAAATCAATGAGTCCTGCCGCAGAAGCAATAGGTGAAGCGACTCGTGCCGCAATAAAGCAAATGAATCCCACAGATACATTGGCTCAAGGACAGCGCGCAGAACAAGGAATTTCGGAACAAGCACAACAAGTACAAAATGAGTATTAAATAACGGAGAATATATGGATAAAATTGTGCAAATTATAGAGGAACTCACACAGACGATACTTTCAGATACAATGTTGGATGAGTCAACAAAAAGCACCCTTTTAGATCTTGCTGGAGAGGTTTCTCAAGATCCGACACCAGAAAATGTTAAGGCGCTTGTTCTTACATTGAAAACGCTTTCTAAAACAGAGAGATATCTCACCGCACTTGAAACATTGACCAATCTTTCAGCGGATTAGCCTTTTTCTTTCTCATATTGACTCTCTTTATGTGTAATGAAATACTACTGGTATTCTTCTTGTATGGTGAGGGAGATTTATGGCTGAAGAGATGCACAGTAGTGACTACGAAAAAGCGAAAGCTGATGCTACGAGTAAAGTTGCAGAAATAACGGCACAAAAAAACCAACTCGGAATGAGTGTTGAGGACGCACAACGCCAACAACAAAACTTGCGTGATATTTCAACGAAATTAAGCGAGCAGGAGCAAAAAGCTGGAGAAGTTCATAACGAACTCACTACACTTGACGTCAAAAGAAAGCTGTATCAGGAATTATTTACAAAACGCCAGAGAACAATAACTGAGGAAGAACAAAGATTACGACAAATAGAAGAGAGACTATCCGTTAAAGAGAAAAACTTTTTTGTGAGAGTTATAAATAATCCGCAAACCCCATCACTTCTGAGAGATTTAGCAAGAGGAATGTCTCAAAACACAATAGACTATGAATCCGAGAAGGAACGACGCGCTCAAACAATGAATGTTCTCAGGGCTTTTGAGGCAATGGCAGTAGAAGACGAAAAAAACCTAGAAGAATTATCAATAAAAAGAACGAAGATTGAAGAACAACTTGAACAAGTCCAGGGCGTTGCTGCAGAACTTGCTCGGCAAAAAGGAGAAGTAGAATCTTCCCCAGATGCCCAACGCGCAACCCTTGTTCTTGAAATGCAGCAAACGCTCGAAAAAGCAGAACAGGAACTTGAGCGTATTTCTGGAGAGGAACAAAAATATTGGAAGAGCTACAAAGAGAACATGTTTAATGATCTTGGTATTACAGAAGAGGATGTAAAGAAGTGGGAAGAAGATGCTATTAATGTTCGCAAGAAGATAGAGGCGAGGAGTCCAGAGGAGAAAACGGAAGCAGAGGATAAAATTGTCGAAGGTATGGATATTGGGAGAACGAGAAGACTTTGGATTACAAATAACCCATACGAAACTGCAGTTGACGTTCGGTATAACGAAAAAGGCGAAGAAAGACCCCTTATTGAATCAGCTGACAACCTTTCCCGGCGCGCACTTTCTGCTGTTGAGTATTTCAAACATATGAGAGAATTGGCAAAAGAACATCAAGCTAACCTTCCTGGAATTATTGAACAAAGGCAGGAGTATTATGATGGCCAGGTTCGTGAGCTCTCTGAAGCAAAAAGAAAAGAGCTGTATGCCAAATTCGGGGTTCCTACAGATGAAGAATATAAAGCGCGCGTAAATGAAATACGGGAAAATGGAGTGTTGCTGGAAAATATTGATCAACTGCAGTGGGAAGCAGACACGTTTGGGACAAAAGCGAAAAAAGATAAATTACAAAAAGCGCTAGGAAGAATTGAAAAGGAAGTTGACGCATATAACAAACAAATACAAGCATTAAAAGATCAAGCACAAAAAGAACTTGAACAGTGGGTTGAAGAAGAACTGAAGCCATTATTAAAATATTTAGCCGCTGATATGGCAAACTCCATAGAACATACTTGGGAAACATTCGAACATCTTCCAATGAATGCGAAACAAATGATAGCGAGTGGAGAATATGATACCGCTCTTACTCAGGCTGAGGCTGTTACACAGAATGTAGACAAACTCCGCGCGTTATTTACAGAAAAAGATGAGATTCTTGGAAAACTTAGTGAAGTTATTCTTGAACAAGAAAAAGAGATGGAGCAAGTTTCACAAAAAATGAAATCTCTTCGAGATAGAATGGAAGAACTTCAAATGCAAGTTAATGGTATGGAAGATATGCTTGCGACCATTCCATCAAGATCAACGAAGCAAAGAAGATCAATAGAGTTAGTAAGGCGGGGATTTAAGGAACAGATTGAAATTGGAAGGCGCGATTTAGCAAAATTTGAAAAGTTACGAGTCAGAGCACTGGAGCAACAAAAACAAATTTTGGATGCAGAAAAAGCAAAGTACTATCCCGTAGAACTTCTTGGTGGGAACCTTTTTGGTGATGAAGAGGGGGGAGAAGTTGCAGAAACATATAAAGCCTCTATGTATGGAAAGTCTGGAGTAGAAATTGCAAGAAAAGTAGGGAACGAACAAATAAGATTGAAAGTAGATGGTCAGTTAACCGATTGGGAACAATTGCGCCAGGGAATTGAGAATGATATACAAGAATTTGTTCAAAAAAAGAAGGAAGAAGAACAGAAAGCGCGTGAACGAGCAGAGGGAACTGAAGCGCAAAAAAGGGCAATAGAGCTTGTTGAACAAATGAGGAGTTCAAATGAAGAACTTTTGAATCTTATGTTAACAACAGAATTTAACAACGAACATCCTGCAAATAATCAAGAAATCGTACAACAAGTTGCAAAAGACATGGATACTGTTATGGATTGGGTTGACGCCGTTGGTGATGATGAGGTAAAACGGAAAAAGCTAGCGGATGTTCTTGGGGCAATGGCGAAAGTTCTTGATGAGGGTGGTGAGTATAGAAGAATGAAAAAAACACTTGAAAACTTATCAGCCGGACTCCGATCCAGCACATGATGGAAATCCATGACAGAGGCTCCCCCAACTCCTCCGTTAGAAGCGGAAACAGATATACAGACAGAACGACAATCTCCGAAGCTCGTTATTTCTTCAGAAAGAGTAAAACAATTTAGAGGAAAATACCCTCATATTGTTACCATGCGGGAAGCGATGCTTTCTGATCTAGAGCAAGATGAATCACAATTTGATGCAAGTGTTGTTGGCAAAGACGTTGCTCGAGCAAATTTTAAACGATATGTTGATGAGATTCGCTCCTCTCCCCTTACAACAATTCCATCTTTTGAAGAGATGCAAGAGTTTTTTTCACAGCCCACCAAATCCCAGGAAATTCCTGATGAGGAGGTTGTGGACGATACCGATCTTGATGAAAGAATTGTTCAATTTTGGAAAGAATATGATGATGTCAAAAATGCATTCACGAATGTATCCGTGACTATAGATCCCTCCGTTGCAGAGTATGTAAATTCTCAATTCGCTCAAATAGATCAGTTATCAGAGCTGAGTCTTTTTACAAGAGAGAATGTAGCTCGTGCGGAAGAAAAATTAGCAACAATACGTCGAAAATTAGATGAGCATTCTGGTGAAACACAACGGAAAGCTGAAGAATTAAAACAAGATCTTCAAAACAGGGTTCAGGCCGTTAGGACTCAACTCGAGGCATGGAAGGATAAGTTCGATCCAGATGACTATCAATCTATTTTGGAAGAGTGTGTGTATTTGGAAAGTGAAATGAATTCCGCCGTACTTGCTCGACTTAACTATATTAATCTTAGATTGGCTCACCTCGAAACTAAAGTTTCACAAAGTATTAATGCAATGATTGAAGATATCGAAAGAGCCCAAAGAACGTTTCCTGAGGTACTACGAGATTTTCTTAAAGAAACGAAAAACGCAAAAGGGAAAAATATTGTTGAGGGAGTAATGAATAAGATTTTTGGTAAAAATGAAAAGGAACATCAAGAAAAACTCGCACATTATTTATCGTTTTTGTTAGGTCTATGCACTTCTTATGGATTGCTTCACGCAGGACACGTTGATGCAGGCCTGAGTTTTAATTTTGCAGTATTCTCAGAAGTTTTTTCCGGACTTGCACAACTTACAATAAGTCGAGGAATGCAAGAGCGTGTTGAAATGCTCGAGTATCATCCTCGTGCGAAAAAGATTTTTGGTTCTCTTGCAGAGAAACATACGATTTCTTCTCTCATGGGAAGAAGTAGAGAAATTAGTAAGTATGTGTGGTCGGGTATCCACGGTATTGCGGCTGGGGCGGTTTTGCACACGGGATCAACTTTTATTGAAAACGCTATGAATACAAGCGCGCATCAACACAAAGAAGTCGCATCACTTACAGGGAAAGCCCATCAAGAACAACCGGTACAGCCGCAAGGTGATGGAGGTACCTCGACTGGAACGGGTGGAGAAACGGGGGAAGCAGGGGGAATTCCACCAGCCGAAACTCCAACGGTGGGACCACTAAGCGAACCAGTAAATATCAATACTATGGTGAGTCAAACAGAAGTTGATTTTATTGGGAAATTAGGACATACAGATTTTCCCCGTGCGAGCATGAATCTTCTGGATCACATTGACCACGCAATTGCCGAAATCAATGGCATTGATCTTACACGTCTCGCCCAAAACACAACGATAGAACTTTTTAATAGAACATATGCTAAAGAAGCCATACAAGCCTTACAGAGTGCGCTCCACGAACTTCCAAAAAATGTGCAACTCTATCAAATTCCAATGGACTGGCCAGCTGGTAAACGGTATCTTGTAGAAACGGCACTTTCTGGCTATGTCCGAACAGACCCCATGTATCAAGGATTACAACCCATAAACATGGAACATATAAAGGCGATTATTGAGTATTTGAATACATTACATTAAGGAAAAATATGGCAGATACATCAGGTATTGTCCGTTGGATTGAACTGTTAAAGCAACAGGGAAAAACTGAAGAAGAAATTCAGAACGCTCTTATGGATTTGAAGAACATGAGTTCACTAAATGTGTATACAACACTTGCAATAACTTTCACAGAAGATGAGTTAAAACAGATTGAAAGTATTACAGATGACCAAGGGGCAGAGAAAAAAGTTGAAGAAATGTTTCTTGCAAAGACAGGAATGAGTATTGCTGATCTTGTAAAGAGTGTTCAAGATGGGGTGGCAGGGCACGCCGTTCAGCAATTGCAAAAGAAAAGTTAGAACTCTTTCCCCTCAAGTTCTCCAGATATGGTATAATACCCCCAATACTATTCGACTAGATACTTTTCTGTCTTGCGTTTCTCCGTATACAACGACTGAAACATTCAAGCTCGGCAGACAAGGGAGGACATATGGCACTCAATGTAACTGCCAAGAAAAAAATTATTCAGGACTTCGCCACAAAAAAAGGCGATACTGGTTCACCAGAGGTGCAGGTTGCACTTCTCACCGAAAAAATCAATCTTCTCACTGACCATTTGAAGAAACACCGCAAGGACAATCACTCCCGCAAAGGTTTGCTGAAGATGGTTGCAAAGCGTCGCAGACTGCTCAACTTCCTTGAGCGCAAAGACGCAAAGCGGTACAATGAACTTCTCAAGCGGTTAAAGTTGGAAAAGTAAGAATTTTCTCTCACGAAATCAGAAATGTAGTGATATAATACCAGATATGCAAAGAGTTTCTGCCTTGAGTGTACAGCATACTGTTTCCACACCTCTTCCTCGTGCTTTTTATACATATTTTTGGGATATCTCACCGAAAAACATTGATGTCCAGAAACATACAAAATATATTATTGAGCGCATCATGACGTGGGGAGATGAAACTGCGTGTAGGTGGATGCACAAAACTTTTAGTTTAGAAAGTATTCGTGAAACACTGAAAACTTCAAGGAACTTGGACAAAAAAACCGCGGTCTTTTTCTCGTACATCTATGATGTTTCCCAAAAGGAGGTGCGATGTTTACAGAAACAGTCTCCCCCGAGACCAAGCGCATTTTGGCCCTATTAGCAAAAGAGCCATTTGTCCGTAAATACTATCTTGCTGGTGGGACTGTGCTCGCATTGCACTATGGTCATCGTATCTCATACGATCTTGATTTTTTTAGCCAAACTCCCGAGGAAAAACATATCATTGTAGACCGATTAACTGCATTGGGAAAAGTATTCATTAAACAGAATGATCAAGGAACATTTAATGGGATTCTCGATGATGTAAAGATTAGTTTTTTCATCTATCCCTATCATCTTTTAAAACCGACAACACGAGTATTGGATGTTGAAACCGCAAGTTCATTGGACTGTGCATGTATGAAACTTGACGCAATCGGATCGCGCGGATTAAAAAGAGATTTTTATGACCTCTACATGATTTTACATGAATATACACTCGACGAACTTTTGCATGCGTTCAAAGAGAAATATAAGACGGCAAGTACGGACCCATTCCATGTTCTTCGGAGTCTTACATATTTTATTGATGCAGAGGAAGATGAAGCAATCAATCTCCTTAAACCACTCGAATGGGATACAGTAAAAACTTTCTTTATCAAACAAGTGAGTAGCTTTACACGGGAACGTCTGGTATAATAGTTTGGATTAGGATTATATAAGAGAAAGGAATGGAGTTTTGGAGGGATTGAGTATTCACATGTGCGTGAGCATACCTATCGCGGGTAGTAGCCGAAAACGTAGATGCGAACACTGAATTCCTCTCAAATTTTCCAGTTATTGATATGAAGAAACCAAGTGTTTCAAACGTGTATTCCAAAACCGTCCACGTGGGCGGAAAAGAAATTAAACTCGAGGTCGGAAAGTTTTCCGAACAGGCCGCGGCCGCTGTATTGGCGACATGTGGCGAAACGGTCGTGCACGCAACAGTCGTGGGTGGCCGCGAGAGTACATTGGACTACTTCCCATTGCAAGTTGAGTATGTTGAAAAGCTCTTTGCCGGTGGGAAAATTAAAGGTTCACGATGGGTTAAGCGCGATGGTCGTCCAAACGATGACGCTGTGTTAAAAGGTCGTCTTATTGACCGTGCGATCCGCCCGTTGTTTCCCGAAGGTTTGAAGAACGAAGTGCAGGCAATTGCGACAGTGCTTTCGGTTGATAATGCAAACGATCCAGACATGGTTGCGATGGTCGCTATTTCCACTGCACTCTCAATTTCCAACATTCCATGGGATGGCCCAATCGCGGGTGTCCGCATGGGATATGTCAAAGAATTCAAAGAATTTTTGTTGAATCCGACATACGAAGAGCGCGCAAAATCGCAGTTAGATTTGGTAGTTGCGGGTTCTAAAGACGCGATTGTGATGGTTGAGTCCGGCGCGGATGAAGTAACAGAAGACGTGATGATTGACGCGCTCGCGAAAGCGCACGAAGCGATCGTTGGCGTTGTCGTAGATCTCGAAAAAATGGTCAAAGACATTGGACAGGAAAAGTTCACGTTTACACCCGTGGTTGCAGACGAAGCATTGGTAAAAACACTCGGAAAAAAGTATGCAAAAGAAATAAAAGAGTTCGTGAAACATGAAGCACTGCTTGAACCGGTTGGCGTGAGCGAGCTGGTTACCACGATGATTGCCGAAGATGAAACACAAGATGTTGGCAAACTTAAAGAAGCATTCCACGTGTTGATTAAAGAAGAAGCGCGCCGCCAGACTTTAGAAGATAAACTTCGCCCGGATGGCCGCAAACTTGATGAGATCCGCCAAATCACGTGTGAAGTAGACATTTTGCCACGGCCGCACGGGTCGGCAATGTTCAAGCGCGGATCCACCCAAGCATTAACAATTACGACATTGGGTGCCCCATCATTGGGCCAACTCATTGAAGACATGGAGGGTGAGGAAGAGAAACACTACATTCATCACTACGAAATGCCGCCGTATGCTTCGGGTGAAGCCGGCCGTTTGGGAAGCCCGCGCCGCCGCGAAATCGGGCACGGTGCTTTAGCCGAGCGCGCGTTGTTCCCGATGATTCCCGCGCAAAACGAGTTCCCGTACACGATTCACGTTGTTTCAAGCATTATGAGTTCGAATGGTTCAACATCAATGGCTTCGGTGTGCGGAAGCACGATGTCGCTGATGGCCGCCGGTGTTCCAATCAAAAAACCGGTTGCCGGTATTGCGATGGGATTAATGACCGATGGCAAGAAGCACGTTGTCCTTTCCGACATTCAAGGAATGGAAGATCACACAGGCGACATGGACTTCAAAGTTGCGGGAACAAAAGATGGTATCACCGCGCTCCAAATGGATATCAAGGTGAAAGGAATTTCAGTTGATATTTTGCGCACAGCACTTGGCCAAGCAAAAGACGGCCGATTGTTCATTTTAGGCAAGATGCTCGAAGCAATTGCTGAACCACGCAAGACATTATCGAAGTACGCGCCAAAGATTGTTCAGATTGAAGTTCCATTCGACCGCATTGGCGAGTTGATTGGCCCGGGCGGCAAGGTGATTAAAAACATCATCGCGACAACTGGTGCGCAGGTTGATGTCGAAGAAAATGACGAGAAAACAAAAGGCATTGTGAACATTTCTTCACAGGATGATGAAGCGATTGAAAAAGCCCGTGCATGGATCAGCGGTATGATGCGCGATGTTGTTGCCGGCGAAGAGTTTGACGGTATCGTAACACGGATTGAAAACTTCGGCATTTTTGTCGAGTTCTTGCCAGGCCGCGACGGACTTGTACACGTTTCGCGCATGAGTACTGAGTATGTTTCCGATCCACACGTGTTGTTTAAGATTGGTGACTCCGCGCATGTTCGGTTAACTGAAGTTGACGACCAAGGCCGGTACAACCTCACGATGCTCACAAAAGAGCAGGAAGAGGCGGCCCGCGCAAAACGCAGTAGCGAAGGAAGTGGAGAAGGCCGCGGAGGAAGTGGTTATGGTGGCGGTAGCTCCTCTGGAGGATTCGGTGGTGGCGGACGCAGCTTTGGCGGAGACCGTGGTGGCAGCCGGGGCGGATACGGTGGCGGCCGAGGTGGATCAGGTGGTGGCTATGGTGGTGGACGAAGCTTTGGCGGTGACAGAGGCGGTCGTGGTGGATTTGGCGGAAGCCGTCCCAGCTTTGGATCAGGCGGCGCAGGTGCGAACTCCGGCGGCGAACGTAAATCTCCAGGATATGCTGCGCAAAAGCAGTACTAATGTTTCATGGTACGATAGTTGTATATGCCCGACGCAGCCCCTAACGATCAAAATCTCCTTGCAGAGTTAACGCAGCTCAAACAAAAAGCCGATGCGGCAACGCTTCCCGAAGACTTAAAAGCAAACATTGATCAAATGCTTTCGCGTCTTCAGCGCATGGCGTCGCTCAGCACGTACTCTGAGGAGTACGACCGGACATCACACTATATTGATTGGATTGTTTCCCTGCCGTGGGATAAAAAATCAGACGATGTCATGGATTTGGTAAAAACGAAAGAAGTATTTGAAAAGCATCACTTTGGCATGGTTGACGTGAAGGAGCGGTTTTTTGAGTACGTCTCTGTTTTAAAATTGAAAGCGGGGCAGGAAGGAACGAAAGGAATTGTGCACGCGCCAGTGTTACTATTGGTTGGTTTAGTTGGAACAGGAAAAACAACATTTGCCTATTCATTAGCTGAGGCGTTAGGAAGAAAAATAGTCCGTATTCCGTTTGGCGGTATGAGTTCCGCGCGGGATTTACGCGGGCAGTCGCGTCTGCACTTGGAAGCAGAACCGGGGTATATTATAAAATCACTGCGCCAGGCCGGTGTTCGCAACCCTGTCATTTTGCTTGATGAAATTGACCGCGTTTCCGATGATACGCGCGGCGAAATCATGGGTGTGTTGGTTGAGCTATTGGATCCTGAACAAAACAAAGCGTTCACCGATTACTATATTGATTATCCATTCAACTTGTCCGAAGCAATTTTTATTGCCACGGCAAATAATACGGAAAAAGTTGCAACCGCCGTACTCGATCGTTTGGAAACGATCACAATGCCGTCGTACACCGACGAAGAAAAGATTCAGATCGGTAAAAACTACTTGTTGCCGCAAGCGCTGGTCGAGGCAGGCCTCAAACCTGAGCAGTTAATGATTGAAGAAGCATTATGGCCGCAGATTGTTCGTCCTTTGGGGTATGATGCTGGCATTCGTACGCTACAAAGAACGGTTAAAGGTATTGCGCGCAAATCCGCAAAACAAATTGTTGAAGGATCACTTCAGCAAGTTGTGATGAATCAGTCAAATATAAAGGAATATTTACCGACGTATTAGAATAATACACACGATGATGATGATGAACAAAGCAGCCGCACTCAAAGATATCCGCGCCCAGCTCGAAGCAGATTATGCCGACCTCCCCCTTGTTTCCAAACCCGAGGATATCGTTCCTGGCGAAGGAAATGGTGAAGCAGAGATTCTGTTTATCGGTGAAGCCGCCGGGCGCAACGAAGCAATTCAGCGCCGCCCATTTGTTGGACTTGCCGGAAAACTCGTTGACCGCCAGCTTCAAAAAATAAACATCAAACGTGAGGATGTGTACATCAGCAACGTCGTGAAGTGCCGTCCGCCGGAGAACCGCGATCCACTGCCGGAAGAAATTGCCGCGTTCGCGCCGTACCTCGATAAAGAAATCGAGATTATTGATCCAAAACTCATCATCACGCTAGGCCGATTCAGTATGGGAAAGTTTATTCCCGATGTCAAAATCAGCATGATTCACGGGCGATTACATAAAGTAAAGTTCAAAGGAAAAACGCGGTTTGTTTTGCCGTTTTATCATCCGGCGGCAGCGTTACGGCAAGGAAAAGTGATGGACATGTTTGAGAAAGATTTTTTGCGCGTACCAGCAATTCTCAAATATATTAAAGAACACGCGCAAGATATTCTTGTAGAAGAAACTATTATAGAAACGTTATTTTAGCCGCGCATATGCAGCACGGCTGAAACGTGAAAGGAAAAATATGAATGCATTAAAAATTATTCCGCTTGGCGGAATGGGAAACGTCACACGCAATATGTTCGTGTATGAGTATGACAATGAAATACTCATCGTGGACTGCGGTATCGGATTTCCCGAAAAATACATGCTCGGAGTTGATGTGCTTATCCCGGACGTGTCGTATATTCAAAAGCGCTTAAAAGAGGGGGCGAAAATTATCGCGCTGTGTTTGTCGCACGGGCACGATGATCACATCGCGGCTCTGCCGTACATTTTACCCATGCTCGATGCAGAGTTCCCGATCTTTGGATCTCCGCTCACCGCGGCGTTTGCGAAAGCCCGCATGGCCGACCACGGAATCGAAAAAGAAGTGCTTGAGTACGACGAAACCCGGCCGATGAAGTTTGGCAAGTACTTTGCGGTTGAAACGATTCGGATGACGCACTCGGTGCCGGACACGCGCCACCTCGTGATTCACACGCCGGAAGGTTCTGTGTATCACGGTTCGGACTTTAAACTGGACATGAACCCTGTCGATGGCATCCGCCCGGATTTCTCCAAAATCGCGACGATTGGAAACGCTGGTGTATTGTGCGCGCTCGTTGACTGTCTGCGCGTTGATCGCCAAGGATGGTCGCCTTCCGAAACCATTATTCTTGATGCACTGGAACGCGAGATACGTGACTGCAAAGGCAAGATGCTGATTACGTTGATGAGCTCAAACATTCATCGCGCCCAGCAGGCAGTGGACGTTGCGGTGAACCACAATAGAAAAGTTGTGTTGGTTGGCCGGTCCATTGAGCAAAACGCAGAAGTCGCCCAGCAACTTGGTATGTTGAACATTCCAAAAGGAACACTTGTGCAGAAAAAACACATGGACGAATACAAAGATAATCAACTGCTGATTATCATTGCCGGAAGCCAGGGCCAGCCAGGGTCCTCGCTTGTGCGCGCGGTGTACGGGGAACACCCACTTATTACCATTGGCAAGAACGACAAAGTTGTGTTTAGCACAGAACCAATTCCCGGCAATGGGCCGAACGTGTACGAAACAATTGACGAGTTGTCGCGCAACAACATTGATGTGTCGTACTCCGACATTGATGACGACTTGCACGTTTCCGGACACGCGGGAGTTGTTGAACAGCAGCTGCTCATTTCATTGGTGAAACCAAAGTACTTGATACCAATTGGCGGCACCGATCGCCACCGTGTCCAGTTCCGCCAAATGGCGATGAGGTTAGGATACGATGGCCGGCAAGTTCTGCTCCCAAAGACAGAGCAAACTGTTGTGATGTCGAAGGGTCAAGCCTCACAGGGCGAGGAAGTTCCACTCAAAGACCTCATGGTTGATGGGCTAGGAATTGGCGACGTTGGGAACGTTGTTCTCTCTGACCGCAAACTTATGGCCGAAGAAGGAATGGTTGTCGTCATTATCCCCATGAGTGATGGCGTGTGGGACCTCAAACGCATCGCCGTGGTCAGTCGAGGCTTTGTGTTCATGAAGAAAGCCGACGAGATGGTCCGCGCGATCAAGGAGGAAACAACCGAGATTTTGACAAAAGAGGGCAAGCGCCTCGATGAAATCGAGCTCAAGCGGACGATTGAAAAACGGTTGACAAAGCGGATGGACGCATTGATCGGCCGAACGCCGCTCATTTTACCGGTGTTTTACGAGGTATAACGAAAGATCGGGACTTCCCCTACCCTATATGAAAGATTGATAGATAGGACAAAGATGGAAGACCGTTTTTGAGTACTGTATTATATATAGTTCAAACTGAATCAAAAAGAGCAGAGATCGGGACTACCCATATACCAGCACTTCACAATCTAACAATTGGTATTAAAAAAACCTGTTCTGTCAAATAAAAAACAACATTAACGGGAAGTCCCGAACTTACCTGGTAGCCTTCCACCCCTTCCCCCCTTGTGCTAGGATAAAACGTATGGCACGTCGAGGAAGAAAACGGGCACTTTTCAAGGTAAAACTACGGGCGGAAACGCTCCACTCGTTGGGCGCACTTACACTGTTTGCGTGTGCTGGGCTTGTCGCGGCCTCATTCTCTGGCCAGGGTGAAATTCTGCAGGGAATGAATGACTTTCTCCGGCATATGCTCGGTCCGGTCGCGCTTTTTGTGCCATTTCTTTTTATCTCTATGGGTCTTGTGCTCACCGGCGTACGGTGGTCGTTTGCCAAACCACAGGTGTTACTCGGGAGTATATTGTTGACGCTTTCTATTGCGGTACTTGGGAAAACAGGAACACTCGGCGTGGATATGTACAGAAACCTAAGTGTCCTTATTCTGCCAGTCGGTACAAACATGTTGTTCATCACGATATTTGTTGCATCACTTTTACTCATGAGTGATACGTCAATTGGCGATATTTTCCGCTTTTTCCGCTCATTTATTGAAGTGCAAAAGGGTGGAGTGAGGCCGGAAAAAGGTTTTTCAAAAATTGCTCTCCCAAATATGATTTCTGGTGACTTTAAGATCCGGGGTGGTAATCAGGCACAAAAAGCAGCGGATGCCGCGCTTGCGCAAAAAACTGGCCTTGGTGGCCTTACCCAACAGCAAAAAGATGAAAAAAGAGAAATGGAAATTTATCACAAACGGCCTATTCTGTCTGATGAATCTGGGCTTCCTGAAAAAACGCTTCTCAATGTTCCTGGCGAACAAATGGTGTGGCAGCTTCCCCCGCTGAGTATGTTAGATCAGCGGTCTGGTGGCCAAGCCGACCGCGGTGATGTAAAAGGGAGCGCCGAGATTATTGAAAAAACGCTGGACTCGTTTGGTATCCGCTCAAAAGTGCGCGAGGTAAACCTTGGTCCGGCGGTTACGCAGTACGCACTGGAAATCGCGTTAGGCACAAAGTTGTCCAAAATTACGTCGTTGTCCAACGACTTGGCACTTGCTTTGGCCGCTCCAACGGGCCAAATCCGTATCGAAGCGCCAATTCCTGGCCGCGGGTATGTTGGCATCGAAATTCCAAACCGCTCACCTGAACTTGTCACAATGCGCGCGATGCTCACGAGCGATGCAATGAAGAAGGCAAAATCAAAGTTGTGCGTTCCGTTGGGGCTCAATGTTTCCGGCGAGGCGGTTGTTACTGACATCGCGAAGATGCCGCACTTGCTTATCGCCGGCGCTACGGGTTCGGGTAAATCGGTTGCTGTGAACGCGTTTATTTCATCAATCCTATTCCGCGCGTCACCAAACGAAGTGAAGTTTATTCTTGTTGATCCAAAACGTGTTGAGTTGACGCAGTACAACGATATTCCGCATCTTTTGACTCCGGTTATCGTGGAGCCAAAAAAAGTTGTTTCGGCGCTCAAATGGGCCATGAATGAAATGGATCGCCGGTACAAAACGTTTGCCGAGGTTGGCGTTCGCAATCTTGAAGCATTTAATGAGCTATCCGGATTCCAGGCGCTTCCGTACATCGTCATTATTATTGATGAGCTGGCGGATATTATGTTGTTTAACCCGGCCGATGTTGAAGAAGCCGTAACGCGCATTGCACAAATGGCGCGTGCCACTGGCATCCACTTAGTCCTCGCGACGCAGCGCCCTTCGGTTGATGTTATTACCGGTCTTATCAAAGCAAACATTCCTGCGCGTATGGCATTCAACGTTACCTCAATGACAGACTCGCGTGTTATTTTGGACAGTCCAGGTGCGGAAAAACTACTGGGCCGTGGAGACATGCTGTATACTCCTCCCGATCAAGCGAAACCGAGCCGTATCCAAGGTACGTATATTACCGACAAAGAAGTGCGCGCGCTCATTGATTTCATCAAGAAAAACGGGTTGCAGCCGCAGTATCAGGAAGAAATTACAACCAAGTTTATTTCCAATAAAGTCGGGGCGCGTGGTGGAACAGCGGGCAATGGTTCAGATGAAACCGACCCACTGATTGATGAAGCAGTTCGCATTGTCATGGAGTATGACCGCGCATCCGCCTCAGTCTTGCAAAGAAGATTATCGGTTGGATACTCGCGCGCGGCCCGCATTATTGACCAGCTTTTTGAACACGGCATTGTCAGCCCGCCGGAAGGAAGTAAGCCGCGCGATGTAAACATGAAAGCCGCGCAGGACTATTTGGCGAGTAAAGAACAAACCTCATGACAGAGATGAAGTCGGTTGGACGCCTTTTTCAAGACGAGCGGAAGCTCCAGCACAAAACGTTGGAAGACATTGCGAAACGCACCAAGATTCATGTAGAGTTTTTATCTTCGATTGAATCGGATGATTTTTCTGCGCTCCCGCAAGGCCCGTTTGTAAAAGGATTTATCCGCACGTACGCGTTGGAGCTTGGATTGGATCCGGAGCATGTATTAGCGATCTACCGCCGCGATTTTGGCGTGCAGCCTCAGCAAAAACTTGTTCCTGATGGTGTGTTGTATCCGCTCAAACGGTCTGTGTGGAGATGGTTTTCACCAAAAACGCTTGGAGCACTTATTGTAACTTGTGTTGCGGGCGTGTTTCTCATCTTTCAATTGATCTCGCTTCAACGACTGCCCATTGTAGTAGTCAGTAGCCCTTCGGACAACACATCAACAAAAAGTCCGGTATTTGTGAAGGGGAGAACGGATACCGATGTTGTTATAACAATAAACGATGCGCAAATTTCGTTAAATCAAGATGGTGAGTTTCAAACATCGCTTGAACTTTCAACTGGAGACCAAACAATAACGGTGCGTGCCGAAAATAGAAAAGGAAAAAGTACGATTGTCCGGCGTTCGATCAGTGTTGTACAATGAAAAGAAAGGAAATATATGGATCCACTTGTTCTTACACTCACTATTGTTAGCTCGGTGCTCGCAATTTTCTTAGTTATTCTTGGAGTACAGGCATTTTTAACGCTCCGCGATGTACGCGCGACATTAAAGAGAATAAATACGATTATGGATGTTACACAAAACACCGCGCTCCGGGCGCTTGTGCCATTTTCAAACATGGGCGGATTTGTTACAGGCATTAAAAGCGGGCTCAAAGTATTTGAAACATTCGTGCAGTATCTCCACAGGAGTATGAATGAAGAATGATATGCAAACGCAGGAAAAGAACTCCGGGGGTTTTACCGCGGGAATCGTTCTTGGTGCGTTAACCGGCATGGTCGGGATGTTTTTGTTCGGCACAAAAAAAGGCGAGAAAACATTGCATAAGCTAAAACAAAAATGGGAAACGATCAAGCCTACAATTGAAGCAGAACTTGAACAAGAGGGCCACATACTCGAGAAATCGAAGAAGCCGTTTTTCCAAGCCGTTGGCGAGATTGTTGATTATGTCGCGGACTCTCTGGAAAGTGGAGAGAAAAAATCAAAGCCTTTCATGATCGGTGGGACAAGGCAGCAGTCTCAGCAGGTGAAAAAGCGGTATTTCAAGAAAGCATAACTTTCCTCTGGTATAATCTTCTGTATGACTCCCAACGACCTTCGCACACAGTACATTGCATTTTTCTTTGTTCGCGGGCACGCAGAACTCCCTTCAGCCCCGCTTGTTCCGGAAAACGATCCCACCACGCTGTTTACAGGTTTTGGTATGCAGCCGCTCGTTCCATATCTTTTGGGTCAGCCCCATCCTGAAGGGAAACGCTTAGTAAACTCGCAAAAAAGTTTCCGGTCGGGGGATATTGAGGAAGTTGGGGACAATCGGCACACCACATTTTTTGAGATGCTTGGAAATTGGTCGCTCGGCGACTACTTTAAAAAAGAGCAACTCCAATGGTGTTTTGAGTTTTTAACGCAAACGCTTGAACTCGACCCAAAGAAATTATTTGTAACGGTATTCCGTGGAAACGATGCAGTTCCACGCGATACCGAGTCGGTGAAGATTTGGAAAACGCTTTTTTCCGATGTTGGTATGCAGGCGCAGGATGTTGATTTTTCTGAGCGCGACGGGATGCAAAACGGCCGCATTTTTTACTACGATGAAAAGAAAAACTGGTGGTCGCGGTCGGGCGTTCCCTCTGCAATGCCTACGGGTGAGCCTGGTGGACCGGATAGCGAAGTGTTCTATGATTTTGGTGCAGAACTGGGTTTGCATGAGTCCTCGCCATACAAAAATCAGCCATGCCACGTAAACTGCGACTGCGGCCGGTTTTTGGAAATCGGCAACAGCGTGTTTATGCAGTATCAAAAACAAGCCGATGGTTCGTTTACTGAACTTCCACAAAAAAATGTTGATTTTGGCGGTGGCTTGGAAAGAATTTTAGCTGCAGTACATGATGAACCAGATATATTCAAAACAGAATTTTTTAGTGATTTAAGAAATAAATTACTCGACGGAATAAATAAAGTAATAATAGATCAGACCAATCCAGAGTATACAAAATTGACTAATACAAGGGAATCTAGAGTAAGAATATTTTTAGACCACTCAAGGGCTGTAATATTTCTTATGGGTGAGGGCATAAAACCAGGGAAAAACGAAAGAGAATATGTGGTGCGTAGATTAATTAGAAGAGCTGATGATCAGTTATCTATCCTTAAATTAGACCACGAATTGTACTGGAAGGAGGCAATTTCTCATTATAAAAAAGTTTACAAAAATGTTTATAGTGCCTCATGGGATCAAGAAAATATTCTAGGCATCATAATCAATGAATTAAGAATATATGGTACTGTTTTTAAAAATGTTGAGAAAATAAAAATAGAATTAATAAAATTAAAAGAAAAATTTTCACCAATTTCCCTTGCTTCAACATACGCTGGTCCAGTTTTATTTCATTATCAAAGTACGTATGGAATACCTAGTACAGCAACTCTCCCATTAATAGAAGAAGTTGGTTTATTACCAAAATATGCTTTTACAAGTTTTAATAAAGAAAAAGCGTACCATCAGGAAAAATCACGCACGGCATCCAAGGGTATGTTTAAAGGGGGACTTGCGGATCACTCAGAAAACGTAACGAAGTACCACACTGCAACGCACCTTCTGCACGCCGCGCTGCGCAAAGTACTCGGTGAACACGTTTCTCAGCAGGGCTCAAACATTACGGGTGAACGACTGCGGTTTGATTTTTCGCATCCCACAGCGCTCACAGAAGAACAAAAAAAGAAAGTTGAAGATATGATCAATGAAAAAATCAAAGAAGATCTTCCCGTAACGCAAGAAATGGTGTCCAAAGACGAGGCGCTCAAGCAGGGGGCGATGGCATTTTTCAAAGAAAAATACGCCGATACCGTTTCCATGTATACGATCGGCAAAGATCTTAAAAAAGGCTGGTTTTCTAAAGAGTTGTGCGGCGGCCCGCACGTTGCGCATACCGGTGAAATTGGCCCAATAAAAATCACAAAAGAGGAATCAGTTGGCTCAGGGATTCGGAGAATCTATGTGCAGTTTGCCTAAGCTCCTCTTTCTTGATTAAATAGGGGTATGGGTCTGCCACATCTTTTTCCTGGTGCGAAAAAAACCACAGATCAGCGGGTGTTTCTTTCCCTGGATATTGGAGAAGAAACGATCACTGCTGGGTTGTGGAAGATTGAGAATAATACCATTGAGTTCCTCAAGACAAGTAGTCCAATTGAGTGGAAAGATACGTCTCCCACAGATGCCGCCGAGGCTGCGGACGTTGCGCTTGGAGAACTTGGCCAAGACGCCGACAACGTGCACGATATTGTGTTTGGACTTCAGGAATCTTGGGTGCGGGGGCAGACTATCGTTGTTGACCGCAAACCCGTTCTCAAACTTCTCAAAGAACAACTTGAGCTTCACCCCTTAGGATTTGTTGTAACAACAGAAGCGTTGCTCCATTATCTGCAAGCTGAAGAAGGCGGACCGATCAGCTCGATTCTTCTGCAGTACACAAGTGAGCACATCATTGTTACGCTCGTGAAAGCGGGCAAAGTGATTCGGACAGAACAGGTTGGTCGGAGTGGAAGTAGTGTTGCCGATGTTATCGAGGGATTAACGAGGTTTTCCGGTACCACATTACCATCGCGCATGATTGTGTACAGCGTCCGCATGAAAGCGGAGGAGTTGGAGCGGGAAAAACAAACGTTGCTCACGCAGGAATGGCAAAAGGCTGTGAAGTTTCTCCATGTTCCAAAAATTGATGTGCTCCCCCCACATACGGTGATTCGGGCGGTGTGTGTTTATGGAGGGACAGAAGTCGCGGTGTCGCTTGGATATATTCAGCGCGGTGAAGCGGAGTCGCTTGTTCAATCGGGAGTTGCGGTGGGAAACGTGCACGAGGAAGAACCATTGCCTGCAAAGCGTGGGAAAAGAATGGTTGTTGAAGAAGTTGTGCCGGATGTCGTTGTACCTCCACAAAAATCACCAATAACAATGAGTTCCGCGGAAGAGTTTGGATTTCATGATGTTGGGAGCGCTACGGGTGTGGAACAAGAACAACCGCGGGAAGAAATAAAAATCCGCGGGTATGTAACAGAAGAAGATACTTCGAATGTTTCTGGTATGGAACAGGAACGCGTAGAATTGCAGCCTCTATCGCAAATACAAAAACGCGCGTTCACCCTCCCCTCATTGGGGGCAATGTTTAGTGCAGTGCGTCTGCCTAAAATATCTCTGCCAAAAATTTCTATTCAACTACCGTCACTTTCCGGCGGCCAGACGGGACTAATGATTGGTATCGTACTCGTTGTTCTTCTCCTGGGAGTTGGCGGCGGCGCGTTCGCGCTTTCAAAAACAATGACGACAGCGTTCACCGTTGTGCTTAACACATCACCCATTTCAAAAGACATTGATATTACGTTGGATCCCACCGCAGCGCAGTCTAACCCCGAAGCAAATGTGGTAAAAGCGACAGTTATAGAAAAAGAAGTATCGGGCGCGATGGAAGGTGCGACAACGGGAACGAATATTGTTGGCGACAAGGCAAAAGGAAAAGTAACGATATATAACGCAACGGGGAGCGAGAAAAAGTTTCCTGCGGGAACAACAATTACTGCGGCCAACGGCTTTAAGTTTACGCTTGATGGAGAAGTGATCATTGCAAGTTCTTCCGGCTCTTCCGCGCTCAACTCTCAGTTGGGTCAGGCTGATGTAACAGTGACTGCCGCAAAAATCGGCGCAGACTCTAATCTCCCAGCAAAAACGGAGTTTTCTGTAGCGAACTTTGACAAAAAAACGTATGTTGCGTCTAATGCCGATGCTTTTTCAGGTGGAACGAGCAGAGAAATTCAGGCGGTTTCAAAAGCAGACATAGACTCTCTTTCCAGCCTATTAACAGAAGATCTTAAGAAAAAAGCAAAAGACGCGCTCGTCCAGGGGGAAATTGGTGACATACACATCATTCCGGCGGATGAGTTTGAAGTCAAAAGCCAGCAGTTTAGCGCAAAAGCGGGTGACGAAGCAAAACTGGTAAATGTTTCGATGACGCTTACGGCAAAAGGCGTGTCATATACCACCGCCGACCTCCTTCCGATCGCGCAACGGCAGCTTCAAGATCTCTTGCTCGATGGCGCAGTGTTACGACAGGAAAAAACGCAGTTAACTGTACAATCGCTCGAGCGTGACAAGGAAGCATATCAGCTGAAAGTTTCACTCGTGTCAGAAACAATTCCGGCGTTTGATAAATCTTCCGCGATCTCAAACATTATGGGTAGAACACTTTTGCAGAGCGTGAACATACTCAAAGACATGAAAGAGGTACAAGACGCGCGTGTTGTTGTTTTACCAGGCATCGCAAAAACTGTTTTTGGCGTGGTTCCAAAAGATACGAAACGCGTAACAATGCAGACAACGTTAGAGTAATGCGCGGTACAATACTATTCCTATGCAAAAAATCGTGTACAAGAAAGCGAGTCGGGTTTCCGTACAGCGGAACAGTGTTCCTGCGCCGTACCATCAAACAAAAAGCCGGAGGTTTGTCCACATCATTCCCGCGGTTTTAGTAACACTGGGGAGTATGCTGATTGCAAACGTGTTGTGGCCGATTATTTCGTATCAACTCTTCGTTTCTCCATCACTGCAAAAACAAGCGCTTCTTTCGCCGGTTGCGGATACTTCATTTGATGAAACTGGTTCGTACATTCAACAGGTGTTGCCTGTCCGCGCATTGGGTGATGAAAGAATTCCGCGCGAGCCAAAAATTTTAACGGAAGAGTTGGACTACACAAACCTTTCACAATGGTTCCCAACGCAGGAAATTCCGGAAGTTCGGCCGGAAGAAGCAATCACGTATGAAATTGACATTCCCGCTCTGCGTATTCAGCAGGCAAAAGTGAAGGTAGGCGGGCTTGCTCTTGATAAAAACTTGATTCAATATCCTGGTACTGCTAATCCTGGTGAACTGGGGTCGCCGGTGATTTTTGGACACTCCGTTTCGCCATTGTTTTATAATCCCTCGCTCAACAACCCACGGCGGTACGTTTCAATTTTTACAAAAATTATGGACTTAAAGAAGGGTGATACAATCACTGTCCGGTACGACGGTATTACGTATACCTACCGTGTAACGAACAAAATGGAAGTGAAACCTGAAGATACGTACATTCTTCAGCAAAGATATGATGTCCGGGAGCTGAAGCTTGTTACATGTACACCGCCGGGAACGGTACTGCGGCGCGGTATCGTGTTTGCCCAACTGGAAGACATACAATGAAACTTTTAGCGATTGATTATGGAACAAAACGTGTTGGTGTTGCGCTCAACCACGAGTGGCTCGCCGAACCGTTCGCGGTGTATGAGCGGTCTACCGCTTTGGATGAAGTTGTGAAGTTAGTGCGGTCAGAATGTATTGAGGCAGTGGTGATTGGTATTTCTGAGGGAAAAATGGCTGAAGATGCCCGACGTTTTACGCATGAGGTGTGTGCAAAGACCGGCGCCAAGTATATTGAAGTTGACGAAACGCTCACCAGCAGAGAAACGCATGAGAAACTTGCAAGTAGCGCAATGTCAAAACAAAAAAGACAAAAGCCGATTGATCACTACGCCGCTGCGGCAATCCTACAGGACTATCTCGACACGCATCAATCGTGAATATTTATTTCTTGAGTGCTAACGCACGGTCAAATGTTTTTTTTGCTGCTTCAAATCCCAAAAGTGATTTCACTTCGTGTTCATCGGCCCACTTCACGTCTTCCATTTCCCAATCGTGGTCGGCAATATTGCCGGACACGTACTCCATCACATAGTACTGGACGGTTTTAGAAATTTTTTCACCGTTGAATGTATAAAAATATGATTCTTTTTCTTGAATTAGCGTGATGATGTTTGCGGTGATGCCGGTTTCTTCACGCACCTCACGGATTGCCGTTGTTTGAGCATCCTCCCCCGGGTCAATCAAGCCTTTTGGAAATGCCCATTTGTGATAGCCAGAGTGCTTTGCGATCAACCACAATGTTTTACCGCCTTGGGTTTTAAAGACGATTCCGCCAGCCGAATGTTCAGTTTTCATAGATGTATTATTCTCTAGGTGAGATGATTTCTTTTTGAGGAACTCAGGGTATCGGGTTCCCTGGAGACGAAAAAAAGAAATGATCGAACACCTGTGCTCCCAAGTGGAATCGAACCACTACCTCAAGGTTCGGAACCTTGTGGTCTATCCGTTAGCCTATGGGAGCGAACAGCCCAATTATACCAGGCTTTCCTTTTTCCTATTCAGTCATATAATTCAAGCCTATGTTTGAAAAAGACAGTATTGAGTACAAACGCGTGGTTTCTCCAGGACATATTCGTCTGAGTGCGGAGTTACATGGAAAAATTGTTGGATCTGTGATCATCTTCATTCTTGAAAAGATTGCATTGCTCGAAAAATTTCATGTTGATTCAGAAGTAAGAAAAAATGGAGTAGGGACGCATATGCTTGAAGAAGTTGAGGCACTTTGTGTGGAACAAGGCGCTTTTCAACTTTTGCGCATTGGTATGTTTTGTGACGCAGACTCAATTTTTGAATATATCGCTATTGTGCAATTTTTACGCAAACGCAAATACAAATATCGAGGTATTTGGTTGTCCAAGAAACTTCGCTAATAGGGTTCTGTTCATCCATACGGTAAAATGGGCGGATGACCATGTGGCAGATACTTCCTAAACCATTCACAATTCTTGCCCCCATGGAGGAGGTAACGGATACCGTGTTCCGGCAGATTGTCACGCGCGCAGGCAAGCCGGATGTGTTTTTCACGGAGTTTTGCAATGTTGATGGTTTGCAGTCCAAAGGAAGGGAAAAAGTAATTCATCGCTTGCAGTACACAAAAGGCGAACATCCGATTGTTGCGCAAATCTGGGGAAACACGCCCGAGCATTACTACACAACCGCGAAAGAACTCGTAGAGATGGGATTTGACGGCATTGATATCAACATGGGATGTCCAGAAAAAGACGTGATTAAAAGCGGGAGCTGTATTGCACTTATCAACAACCGCACGTTGGCGGCAGAAATTATTGATGCAACACGGCGCGGAGCCAGAAAGTTACCTGTGAGTGTAAAAACGCGGATTGGTCTAAACACCATTGCAACAGAGGATTGGTGCGGGTGGCTCCTTTCCCAAAACCTTGGCGCGCTTACCGTACATGGAAGAACAGCAAAGGAACAATCTATGGTGCCGGCGCACTGGGATGAGATTGGGAAAGTGGTGAAGCTGCGGGATCAGATGAAACTCAAAACAATGATTATCGGCAACGGTGACGTGCGGGACAAACATGATGCAGAAGAAAAGGCGCTGATATATGGTGTTGACGGCGTGATGATCGGCCGCGGAATCTTTGAGAACCTGTGGTGTTTTTCTAACCATCAGCCAACAAAAGACGAACGCCTGCATATGTTGATAGAACACGCGCGGCTATGGGAAAAAACGTGGGGCAGTACAAAACACTTCGCGATTATGCGCAAGTTTGTGAAGGCATACGTAAAAGGATGGGATGGCGCAAGTGAGTTGCGGGCAAAGTTAATGACGGCGAACTCTGCTAGTGAGATGGAGAAGATAATTTCGACTTCACATGTCGAGACTTCAAAATAATCAACATAATAATGACGTTCATGATAGCAAGCGCTAATGGATACAGATATGTGGCAATGTTGTATTGTCCCAAAGCAGTAATAGATAAACCGTGTCGTAGCGCGTGTAAAACATAACTCACGAACGTTTCACTCTCCGGAGCTTTTATTGTTTTTCGTATTGTTGGAATAAATGCAAGTACGTCAACCGTTGTGAGAATAATAATGGATAGGGTTGGATCGTTTGTTAACAACCACGGAATAATCGCGAGCAAAGCCGCAATAAATATAATGACATCAGACCTTGTAATGTCCTTACTTCCATACTTGAAGGAAATAAGCGCGATGAAAATTGTGAGTAGTCCAGTTACTCCCGTTGTCCACGAACCAGCACCTCCTCCTTTATTTAGCCTTTTCTCATTTGCCAAAAAAGAGCAAGAAGAACACCAAGAAATGTTGCAGCAGAAAGCACATCAACAGCCATTCTTTGCGGTGTTTCGGTCATCTTCGACACAATGAGATTTTGTCCTTTAGGAATGGGGAACACAAGCATACCGGAGTTTGTAGTGTCTTTGTAGTTCACATCCACCTCTGTTCCATTGACCCAAACCCTCCAGCCAGGATAGTACATAGTGTGCTCGACAAGCGTTGTGGCCTGAGGCGCATAAGCAGAATACTGATGTTCTTGCGTTTTCCAGGATGTAACGTGAATCTTTGTCTTTGGCGCGCGCGACTCAACTTTTTGTACTGGAAGACCTTGTGGTTTTGGTACAAGCCATTGTGTTGCCTGTTCATCGGCCCACGTGGTCGTCCCCTCAATCGCATCACCTGTAAACTTTTCTTCAAACACAACCTGATTGACATGCCACTCGTCTTTGGCGATGGCAAACACGAAAACGATAGAAATAATCACAACGAGCCACGTCACAAAAGGTTTCCAGTTCATCTTTTTTGATATGTAGTACAAGCCGAAACTTGAAAGAATACTCAGCGAAGAAACAGTGATCATGAGGAACCGCCATGGGAACTGGACAAAGGGTAAAAGCGGGATACGGTCCCACAACGGTTTGGATATTGGAAACATAAAGAAAAGAGCCGCAAACAGCGCGATCCATGAAAAAAGGAAAGGAAGCGGAAAAGAGTGTTTGTTTTTTTTCTTGAGAATGAACACGGTGATGCCCGCGACAATGGTGAGCCCAAGATGTACCCAGCCAAGATTAAAAGAAAGTCCATCGTTGTGGCCTTTTACCGATCCTCCAAATCCCCATCCGCTTTGAATAAGTTGTACCGCGTACACAAAATGATCCGGATAATCACGCGCGATTGTTTGATCTAAAAACGTAATACTTTTTTCGGTTAACGCGGGAACGAGGAAGAAACTCGCCATCATAAGTCCGAGAACAAAAGAGATGCTCGCGTGAATTGTTGGCCACAACGATTTTTTATATATGGATTGCAAAAAACTATATCCAAAAAAGAAAGCAAAGAGGATGAGCGCCGATATGTTGTGTGAAATACCAAGGGCAAAAATAACAAGACTTGTAAGAAGAATGGTGTACTTCTTTTTCTGCGTGATCGCCTCAACGCCCCACAGAATAAGCGGGGTGAAAATGAATGCCGCGGACTCTGCCACGGACCCTTTAACGTAGATATTAAGGAGGCGGTACGGGGCGTACATGTACAACACAGATCCTAAGAGTGCGAAGGGAAACGGCACGTGTCTCCGGAGATACACAAACATGATGATGCCCGAAAGGATAAATGTAAAAGCAAGCTCAGCTTTCATGGCGGTGGTTGCCGAAAATCCTGCCATCATGATGGGAACGCCAAAGTAATACACGGAAGGATAGTTAAAGTTAAAAAATGGATATCCATATCCCGAGTAGAGGCGTTTTGACCAACGGACGGGGAACTGCCCGTCTTGAAACGCTTGGTAAAACTCATCCATGCGGATAAGGTGGCCAACGCCGTCATGCGATGAGAAATATCCAGGAAGAGTGAGGTCTTTAATCCCAGGAATGGCAAGCGCGATAACGAGAAGAATCGGAAGGAACAGTTTGAGAAAGATACTTTTGAATTTTTTACTGGGCATGACCACACTGTACCAAGGAACAGACCCACCTGTCCACATTGGTCTTGGGCGATGAAGGTCTATAAAAGGAACCAACTTTTTGCGTGGATTCAGACAAGCGTCATAGTATATGATGAATGATGTATGCTTTCAGATGAACAAATAAAATCCTTAGTTCTTTCTGCTAACCTTGTTTCCGAACAACAACTGCTCGAGGTTAGTGCCTTTGCCAAGACCGTCGGGCATTCATTACCAGAGGCTTTGATTGAAAAGGGGTTGGTGAACAGTGAGGTATTCGGAAATCTTGTGGCTTCTTCCCTCAATATCCCATATATCGCGCTTGCGAAATTGCAAATTCCAGAAGAAGTGATTAATGAGGTGCCGCCGAGATTGGCGAGAAAATACAAAATGGTTGCCTTTTCTCAGGCTGATGGGAATCTTCATATCGCTGTGGATGACATGCCAAGTTCTGAAGTTCTTGAGCTACTCGCCCGTAAAACTGGACAAAAAATAATCCTTTACTACGCGTCTTTCAGAGATATTGAAAATGCCATGCAGTTTTACAAAAAAGATATTCAAAAGACCGTGGATCTTCTTCTCAAGGAAGACACGGGTCGTTTCGAAACTCAAGATTTACCGGTTACAAAAATTGTTGATACTCTTATCCGTTTTTCATACGACGACAAAGCCTCGGACATTCACATCGAACCCCAAGAAAAAGACGCGATTGTGCGTTTTCGCATCGATGGAGTTCTTCGGGATGTCCTGACTATGAGTCGTGATCTGCACGACAGAATTATGACTCGCATTAAGGTGTTATCAAGTTTGCGCACCGATGAACACTTGAGTGCACAGGATGGAAAAATGCAACAACACATGGAAGAAGAAACGTTGGATATTCGTGTGTCTATTGTTCCAATCGCCGATGGAGAAAAAGCCGTGTTACGTCTTTTATCTTCTCGGTCTCGGCAGTTTTCTCTTACTGATCTTGGGATGGATGAAAAGGATTTGGCAAAAGTTACCCGTGCGTATACCCACTCTTTTGGTATGCTCTTGTCCACGGGCCCTACGGGATCTGGGAAAACAACTTCCATCTATGCCATGCTGAAAACCTTAAATGAACGAGGGAGTAATGTCACCACTATCGAAGACCCCGTTGAGTATCGTATTAAAGGGGCAAACCAGATTCAGGTGAATGTCAAAACCAATCTCACATTTGCCAATGGTTTACGCTCTATCCTTCGTCAAGATCCCAATATTATTTTTGTGGGCGAAATCCGTGATAGTGAAACTGCCGGTATTGCCGTGAACGCAGCCTTAACCGGACACTTAGTGTTTTCAACACTGCATACCAATGATGCCGCAACGACAATCCCCCGTCTCATTGATATGAAAGTTGAGCCGTTCCTTGTGGCATCAACAATCAGTGTCATTATTGCCCAAAGACTTTTGCGTCGTATCTGCGATATTTGTAAAGAGCCTCTGATGATTACGGAAGTAGAACTCTTAAAGAATTTTCCAGAAGATATGGTAAAACGTCATTTTGTTGCAAACGAAAAAGGAGAGGTTCAAATTTTTCATGGTCCGGGGTGCAAGACGTGTCGTAGCTCTGGATATGTGGGAAGGATAGGTATATTTGAAGTATTGGAAGTGACGAAACGCATTCGCGAACTCATCGTCAAACGAGCCGACGCCGACCTTATTACTATGGCAGCCGTTGAGGAGGGCATGACGACAATTCTGGATGATGGTTTAGATAAGGTTGCTAAAGGTGTTACCACCCTTGAAGAAGTTTTGCGGGTGACAAAAACGGAGTTTGTATGAACACACACGCCATTTTTCTTTCCACAAACGAAAAAATTGGCCTCATGAGCAATTTATCTACAATGTTAACGGCAGGTATTCCGATTTTAGAGGCGGTTGACTCACTCGAATTGGATGCAAAGGGAAACACAAAGATTGTCTTGCAAGAGTTACGCACAGATCTGAACGAAGGAGAGCGCGTGTATAGTACGATGAGCAAATTTCCACGAGTGTTTGATAAGGTGATGGTGAGTTTGGTGAAAGCTTCAGAAGAAGCGGGGACATTAAATCAAATCCTCAAGGATTTAAAAGAGAGCATAAAAAAAGAAGCGGAGTTTACTGACAAAATAAAATCGGCACTCACCTACCCCGTACTCATTTTGATTATTTTTATGGCGGTACTCCTTATGATTTTAATAGTTGTGATTCCGAAAATTTCAACAGTCTTTTCCCGATTATCAGTACAACTGCCATTGCCTACACGAATACTTATTATTGCATCAAACCTTATTTTGCATAATACTGTGCCGCTTCTTCTTGTCCTTGGAGTACTCGTTCTCCTCTTTATTTTGATCTACCGACGAAATCGAGGCTTAATCCTTGCTCCATTACTCTCACTTCCCATTATTTCTGACCTCGTACGCAAAATTGACTTAACCCGTTTTTCACACAGCATGTACTTACTTCTAAGTTCCGGGTTACCGATTTCCGCGGCATTATCGCTTGTTCAGGACGTCGTCATTCGGAAGGATATTGCGCGGATCATTTCACAAACCAGGGACATTATCATATCGGGAGGAAAATTATCTGAAGGACTTAAAAAGGGGAACCGTGTTGTACCAGCCATCATGATTAAGCTGATCGAGGTTGGAGATAAAACTGGGACATTGGACAAATCAATGCAAGATGTCTCCGAGTACATGGAGTATGAGGTTTCTAATCGGTTGCAGACGATCACAGTTCTCTTGGAGCCCATTATGTTAGTGTTTGTTGGTATTGTCGTAGGCGGCATGATGTTGGCGATTATTGCCCCAATTTATGGTCTTATTGGTCAGGTTGGGGGACGCTAGACTGTCAACTCATCACGAAAGCGAGTGTTGCAATGAGTTCTCTACAAAACGTTGGATTTACACTCGTTGAGTTGGCTGTTACGACAGCGCTTTTTTTAAGTCTACTCGCAATCGCTGTCCCCAATCTTTTGGGAATACGGGAACGTGTTGAAATGAGAAGTGTTGTGAACACTGTTCTGGCCGATATTCGGGGGCAACAACTCAAAGCAATGTTGGGTGATACGGAAGGTCGGGAAACGACCGATCTTTACGGGGTTCATTTTGAAACGAGTTCCTACACACTTTTCCATGGGGCAAGTTACTCACCCTTGGAGTCAACAAATATAGTGATCCCTCTTAGTGGGAATCTCCAGTTCGATCCCGTATCTTTTCCTAATTCAGCCATCATTTTTAACAAGGGTAGTGGGACGGTTCTTGGTTTTGATTCTCAGGCCCATTCGATTGTGTTGATAAATCCAAACACCAGCGAAACGATTTCGGTAACCTTTAATACATTTGGCGTTGTGACGGGAGTGCAATGAAACACTGGTATGCTCAAGGTGGTCAAATGCTTGTTGAAGTGTTGCTCGCGTTGGCGATAATGTCACTTGTCTTACCCGCGCTTCTTACAGGTATTGTTGCAACCCGCGAGGGTAAACCACAGCAAATGCAGCGATTGCAGGCTACAGCTTTCATGCGTGAAGCCACCGAGGCAGTACGTTCGGTTCGGGAAAGAAGTTGGGCGGGGATAGCGACGAATGGCCAATACCATCCAGAGTTTTCAGGTGGATTGTGGAACTTGGTCAGTGGAGGAGAAACATTTTCCGGTTTTTCCCGTTCAATTGATGTTTCATCTGTCTACCGTGATGCAAGCAATACCATTGCCGCAAATGGTACGTTAGATCCTTCTACCAAAAAAATTATCGTGACTGTTTCTTGGACTACTCCTAGAGTTACTACTGTAGATTCAACGTTTTATTTGACTCGGCATTTGGATAATCTGAAGCATCTTGAAACAACAGAAGCTGAGTTTAATGGTGGAAGCAAAACAAATCTGGTTGTCACCAATGTGAGCGGGGGTGAACTGCAGTTAATACCTGGTGGATCAAGTGACTGGTGTGCTCCGAATCTCTCCATGAATCCTACAGTGAATCTTCCCAAAAGCGGAGTAGCCAATGCGATTCATGCTATCGAAGGTAAGGTTTTTGCGGGTACTGGAGACAATGCTTCGGGTGTCGCATACGCGACTGTAACGCTTACAAATGCAAATCCTCCCATAGCCACGATTCTGAATACATTTGATGGATATAAAACAAATGCGGCATTTGGAGATGCGAATTATGCCTATTTAGCTACCGACAATAACAACAAAGAAATTGTGATCATTGATATCAGCGGATCATCGCCAACCGAAGCAGGAAACTTTAATGCTCCAGGCGTAACTTCAGGAACAAGTATCGCCACTGGAGCATCAATAGGATTCATGACTTCAGGAAACACTCTTTACAGTTTCGATCTTTCTAGTAGAAATGGATCCCGAAGCCAAGTAGGATCCCTATCAATAGCTGGAATCGGAAAAAAACTGGTGTTGAGGGGAAACTATTTGTATGCGGTTACTGATTCAGATACAACACAACTGCACATTGTTGATGTAAGCAACCCAGCGAATATGTCTATCATAGGACAGGCAAGTGTTGCCGGAAGTGCGGGGGTAGACGTATTTATGAATGCCGATAGTTCACGGGCGTACCTCGTAACTACCAACTCACCAACAATGCCTGAATTTTTTGTGATTGATACATCAATAAAAACTGGTGATCGTCCCACATTGGGTACGTACAATACAGGAGAGATGAACCCAACAGGTGTTACCGCTGTTTCTGGAAACAAAGCAATTATCGTTGGAACGGGAGGACAGGAGTATCAAGTAGTGAGACTTACCACAGAATCTACACCCGCGTATTGTGGAGGATTGGATATTGATTCCGGCATTCGTGGACTTGCTTCGGTGTTAGAAGCAGACCAAGATGTTTTTACATACATTATCACTGGAGACGCGTCCTCAGAACTAAAAATTATTAGTGGCGATCCGGGAAGTGGGGTAGCAACTGCAGGAACGTATGAATCGAGTACCTTTGATGCTGTTTACACAGTTGCATTTAACCGGTTCCGCGTACACGCCACACAACCTGCTGGGACAAGTATTACATATCAAGTTGCAGTTTCCCCAGCCATTTCAGGAAGTTGCACAGGAGCATCATTTTCCTACGTCGGTCCGGATGGTTCAGGAAGTACTTTCTTTTCTGCAGACACTAATCCTATTCCTTTCATCACGGCTGGTGCGTATGAAAACCCAGGACAATGTTTTCGCTATAAAGCCTATTTTTCAACATCTGATGTAAGCATCACCCCGATATTTTCAGATATCACAATCAATTATTCGCCGTGATGAATTGGGAAAACAATGAAACATACACTCAACAACAATGTTCAACAAGCAGGGTTTTCTCTTGTTGAACTCTTGCTCTACATGGGTTTGATCTCTATTCTCTTAGTGATCCTCATGTCTGTTTTTCTTTCCGCTCTTGACGTCCAACAGTCATCACAAGCAACTTCTACTGTAGAACAGGAGGGCAGGTATCTCTTAACCAGACTGGCATACGATATTCATCGAGCTTCAAGTGTAACGACTCCCGACAGTGTGGGAAGTTCTAGCCCGACATTAACGTTAGTGATTGGCGGAGTATCGTATGCGTACACACTTTCGAATAGTCAGCTCCTGTTAGCTTTAGATGGATTTTCCGAATCTTTATCAAGCGTTGATTCACACATTTCCGACCTTTCCTTTACCAAAGTAGGAAGTCCATCAGGTAAAGCAACACTTCACATGACCTTTACTGTTCAGGGAGTTGGAACAAGCTCACAACCATCAGAAATCCGTCAATATTCATCTAGTGTAGGATTGAGATAGTATGCCTCCCCATAAATCTTTGTCTTCATCCCAATCTGGACAAGCCTTAGTCATCTTGCTCATATTTGTAGCTGTTTCTGTAATGATAACGATTGCTTCTGTAACATTGATTGTTATAACCTCATCCGGAATGAGCAGTTTTGAACAAAGCACTATGGCCTATGATATTGCTGAAGCTGGAACTGAGAATGCGTTACTTCGGCTTTTGCGTAACCCCGCCTATACTGGGGAAACATTGACAGTGGGAGATGGGACAGCAACAATAACAGTGACAGGATCGGGGACCCAAACAATCACCTCTACTGGTCGTTTGAATAACTACCTACGGAAAATACAGGTTGTTGTGGTGGTCGATGATGTGGACACAATACAGTCCTGGATGGAAGTGTACTAAATATGCCCAATGTACTCCCTTCTTTGGCAGTGTTATACATCGAGGTCCAGCGCATGAGTCTTTGTAGGGGGAATGGTCAGATTCTTTGGGTAGATATTCCAGAAACAATTGTTCATAATTTCGAGGTTGTTTCAAAGCCAGAATTTAATACCCTGATTCGTAATTTTGTTGGGACACATACAATAACAGGGGGACCGCTTATCCTCATTTTCTCGGAAGCAATTGCCTTTGAAAAATTTTTTGCAGGGTTGCCTTCCGAACAAAAAGAAAGCGAGTTCCAAGTGTTTTATGAATCAGTTCCGTTTGAACGCACGCTCACTCGTGCGTATCCTTTCCAGAATGGATCAAAAGCAATCGCAATTAATCGAGATTTGTACGAATCCATACGGGATGCGTTTGAGCAGGTTGGATTTCAGATCCTTGCGGTTGTTCCTGGCTATGTGATGACAATGATGGGTTTTAATACTTTTGATGTTGAGACGGCAAAACAAATAATAAAAAAGTTCGATACGGTAAAACAGCAAACGATGATTGCTATCCATCAACCAGCTCGAACGATACAACAGCAGGAAGATGAACTGGCAAAAAAGCACACCCCGCTCATTTTATTGATCTTTTTTGTTTTTCTGGGGATTGTATTGGGGGGAACGATCCTTATTCTTCGATTGGGGAGCAACGTCCCCTAATATGACTCTTGACAAGAGAGTCTCTTTATCGGTACTCTAAAAGTATATGAAAAAACTAAAAATCACCGCCCAACGTGGTTTTACCCTTATAGAACTGTTAGTTGTTATTGGAGTTTTGGCGGTACTCCTTGCGATCGTTTTGATTGCTATCAACCCAGCTCGTCAGTTCTCGCAAGCGAACAACACAAAACGCGCGAGTGATGTGAACGCTCTCTTGAATGCGGTTCATCAATATGCCGCAGATAATAAAGGGAACATTTCACCATTAAACATTGGTGCAACAGCAACGGCGATTAGTACTGCCGGTACCGGCGCGGCATTCTGTGATGCACTTATTACACAGTATTTGGCGGCACTCCCGAGTGACCCGACAGGTGCTTTGGCTGGTAACCCAGTTCTCAAAGCAGACTGTGCTACCTACGGTGATACTGGTTATACCATTAGTAAAAGTGGTACAGATAACCGTATTACTGTCACAGCTCCTAGTACGGAACTTGGAGTTACAACGATTAGTGTGACTCGATAAAATGAAAAAACAAAAAGCCTTCTGACCGTATTGGAACAGAGGGCTTTTTTGGAGGGGTTAAGACCCTTCATGCTATTTGACAGCGTCGAGCCTCCTTCAGTAGTATGGATAGAGAGGAGATCAATATGACAAAGAAAAAAGGTGTGAAACAAGGATTAACCAAAAACACGCTCGTGTTGGTTTCTGTGTTTTTTATGCTTTTTGCCGTGTTTATAACCCTGCTGTATTACCGCCAAGTTGCTGATGTGCAGGCTTTTATTAAACTACAAAATCAGCAGCGGAATACGCTTCTGCTTGTCGCACCCTCTCCAAAGGCTGTTGCGCCGTTAAAAAGTAGATAATAGTACATTTTCTTTGTGTGTTATTTCAATAATGATAGTGGTGGGGGTTTTGGGGCACCAAGACTTCCTGCGGAGAGGGTGGGATTCGAACCCACGGTATACTTGCGCATACAGAGCTTTTCGAGAGCTCCGCACTAGACCACTATGCGACCTCTCCAATGTTGTGCGCCCAAGAAGAATCGAACTTCTGACCTTCAGATCCGCAATCTGACGCTCTATCCAACTGAGCTATGGGCGCATGATTAGTGGCAAATACACCGCAATTTTACCACAAATCTCTGGGAAATCGGGCATAAAACTGGATTTAGGCCTTATCCAGCGGGAACTTTTGCTGAAGCCACTGCGCGCCACGCTCGGCAAATGTTTGGACAGGCCGTTCGAACACAAGGTATTTTTCCAGAGCGCTTTTCACGTCTTCTTCTTTGACGTCGCTCAACACAAGTGAAAGATTTCCGATGAACCGGTGATAGTACTCAACATGCAAAACGCGTTGACCAAGCGCAGTTGAAAACCAAAATCGGCCAAGCATGTCCCATGTATATAATTTTTCCCCCATTCTGATCCCATACGTCGTAATGATATGTTTCGTGTTCTCAGGAGGAACGGCGGCGAGTGCGTAGCTGACAAACGCAAACGATACGATCACGGCAATCAGCAAGAACTGGCCCGCAAAGAACAAAATAATGCTGAGGAGAAAGACAATAACGGCGATCGTGGTGTAGTACTCACGGTCGCGCTTCTTAAACGGCCGATTTGCGGATTCCCAAGTCAAGAGAACTTCCTCAGGCTGGATTTGCTGCACCGGCGGAGCAGGCTGCTGCGTTTGTTGTACGCCTTGCGCTAACGGAGTTTCGGCAGGATTTTCCATAAGTCAAGCATAGCGTGGAGCGAGGGGTTTTACAACGTGGGACGAGCTTAATTATTGATTGACTTTTTATCACTATTTTGCTTTAATACCAGCACAGTCGTAAGACTGCAACGAATTGCCGGATCCCCGAAAGGGGATTTTTGGCATTAGAACGGATATATCCGTAGAAATTCTTCGGCATACTCCTTGATATCAATGAATTGATCTGCGACGTCTATAAGCTCTTTTGCGATTCTATATCGAGTAGAAAATATAACAATAGTTTTTTTGTGGCGTTTAAGATATTGACATAAATAAACAAAATCACTATCTCCGGAAAAAAGTATAAATACATCAAAATATTTTAGAAGTATTACAGCATCAACAGCAAGCTCAACATCAAAATTTGCTTTATGGATATCATGATGACTTTTTTGATCACGAATCACTTTTATTGGTTTTGTGATAATAGTAAAACCGATTTTGTCGAGCATTCCAAAGAAGCCTTGTTGTTTTTTAGCATGAAATGTTGGACCATAATATCTGAGCGATGTTGCTTGATTACAAGAATGAAAATATTGAGCAAACTTTTTGTAATCGACAGTTTTTCCGAATTTTTTAGCGGAATTTGCTAGATTTGCTGCGTCAACGAACACAACGCACTTACCTGTAAAAAGTAAATTATTGTTATTGTGTGATGAATGTTTCATTATATATAATTTTCTTTCATTCATTTTTTTGAAGGCGCAAAAATAAACTCATGTATCGTTCGGATTTCATGTTCAGCTTTATGAAAATCGTTTTCTGCTTGCCCGAGAAGTAAAAGGAATGGTTGAGGATTCGGTAGTTTTGCTTGAAGTAAAACGTGTTCTGCATGAGCAAAACAGCGAACAAGTATTCGGCAGGACTCTGGCAACACACATTCCCAAAATGCGGTGCGGAGTTTTTTTATGTTCCGCGACGCACTATATTTGAGTACAAGCGATACAACTGGCGTTATTCGCCCCTCTGTATAGTCTTGTTCCCAATCGTGAAGATCGTCATTGAGTTGTTTTGCTGTGAGGTACAAAAGAAAAAACTTTTGGATACCCGCAATGCGTTGGTGAGAATCCTGATGCGAAAGAAAAAGCGCCGCAACTGCGCACAACGCGTGACCAAGTGATTTTTTTCCTGAATGCATAAGAGGAGAAGTAATATGAAGAGCTTCTTTTACATATGCATCATCAACGGTAGCAAGTATCTTGTGACATGTTTTCCAAAAGGGATGATTTGTTGGGCAAAATTTTGCATATATCCGCAATGCTTCCCGATAAAAAAACGGAGCGAGTGGTAAAAACTTTTCTGCCTGTTTTTGTTTATCTATTCGAGCGTCAAGAAGGGTATACGAGATCCATCCGCACACATTTGCACAACCAAGTTCAACCAAGGTCCTATGTGAAATTTTTATTGAATTTTCCTGCGTGAGTGTTGAAAACGTAAGAAAAGGAAGTCCTGTGGCTTGCGCAGCATTTTTATCCAGTGAAAAATCATGCAAAACTTTCTTCACCTTTTTACGAAGCAAAAATGGAAGCCCTGTTATGCGTTTTTGTGTGAACGCAAACACTTCTTCTTTTATCTTCGCGTTTTGTGTTACGTCTTTTTTCTTTTGCATAGCAATCCATACAGATAATGTTTCAATACACAATGCCAATGTTGTTGGTGGTGACCCCGCCACGCGGCAGTCTCCATGAAAGTTTGTATATATGCAAAGTTCTCCCATGCCGAGTTTTGGATATGCAGAACAGAGCGACGTAATGCCTTTTTCTATCTTTTCTGTTTTTGAGTGAAGATAAAGAAGCGTGGTAGTTCCTAACGCTATGGTATGCGGAGTGTTTTGGTTGTTTTTCAATAATTCAAGTACAATAAACTCAACATATTTTCTTGCAGATTCAAGTTTTTCTTGTGTAGATGGTTGAGCTGAATGAAACATTCGTGCAAAAAAATATGCGCATGGAAGCGAAGAGGGGTAGTATGGCGACGCGCACGACATTTGGAATCGCTGTGCCAAGTACTTAATCTGTTGATCCAGCGTTACTCCGAACAACGAGAGAGCATACGCGATATTGCAGTTTACAACAGGATCAACATCGTGCCACTTTTTGTCCTTGGCAGAAACAAGCCAGGTTCTGTATGGTCCGCCAGGCTGTTGTTCCGATTGGCATAACGCGGAAGTAAATTTTGCTAGCATCTCACCGGTAATATACTGAGGATTGACGGCATGTATCGCCGCAAGCGCGCAGGCTGTATCATCCAGATCGTCAGGATATGGCCGAGTTTCTCTTTCTTTAGCGTTTCGTTGCCACCAGTTCCATGTTTTCGTTTCCTGGGTTTGGTGGCGCATGAGCCATGAGCAGATTTTTCCTCGCATGTTATCAAGTTGCGGATTATCTTTTATGAGTTGCGTGCAATGAAGGAACATAAACGCGGGAAAGATAACGGGAAGAGTATTCCGCGCATGGGGTGTCTCATTGAGTTTCCACGCATATGCATTTTTCCACGACAAAGCGTGCTGAGAAAGTAACGTTGTTATGAATCGGTCAAGAACGTACTGAATGTTTTGCGGGTCGATGATCACTCGTATATGGAAAACTCATACGAAATGTTGTCCCCTTTCCATCTATTGTTTGAAAAGAAAGAGTTCCGTGAAACATGTTTTCTACGATATCCTTTACAGCAGCAAGACCAATACCCGTTCCTTCCTTTGGTTGTTTCGTCGTAAAAAACGGTTGAAAAATAAATGGAACATATTTCTTTGGAATACCTCCAGCCTGATCAGTGATCTCAATCAATACGCCGCTCTTCATATTTTTCATGTGCACAGAAATAGTTTGAGGTATAGAATGTTTTTTTGGAGACGGATATGCTTCGATTGCATTCAACACTATATTCGAGATACATTGATGAAACTTTGCCGGGTCTCCATGCAAGATAACTAATGCGTTAAGTTCACATACATATTTGATATGCTTTTTCTGCGCCTCATAGTGGAGAAATTTACACGATTGCGTAATTTCTTTAGCCGGAGAGAACTCTTCGTCGCTCACGTGTTTGCGAATTTGTTTTCTTGTGCTATCAATCAATGATGCAATTTCTTGAAGTCCTTCATGGACAGTTTTAACAGATTGTTTTTGCCGAGTTTCAATCGCTGCGGCAACATATGTTAATGGGTTGGCAATATCGTGAATCAATCCTGTAGTAATTTTTCCAAGCGCGGCAAGGTTGTTCACTTCAATAAACTTTTCTTTTTGAATTCGTCGAAACTCTATATCGGCCTTATGTAAAGCACTATTTGTTTGTTCGAGCTCTTGTGTTCTTGCATGTACTTTCTGTTCCAATGAATCTCGTTCTTTTTGAAGTTCTTGTGCAGCATGCTCAATCTCTCGATTCGAAAGCCAGGTTGTAATTCCGATGACGCCTAAAATACCAGAATAGATCAGGATATCCATGAAACTTGTGTTGCCAAGTTTCCATAATTCATACGCTTCAAGAATTTTTCTATCCTGAAGGTAAAAAATAATAGAGATGCTAACGATAGTGCTGAAAACGAGTGCGAGCGCCCACGACGTATCAAGTAAAATGCCAGCGAATGTAATCGCAAGACCGTACGAAAGAAATGACATTGGTACATTCACGCCCCACGCAATACTGGTGTAGAGTGCAAGAAAAAACGTCATTAATACAAATGCATATCGCACATATTTTCCACCGTACGAATACGATGCGTAAAAGAAAAAGAGAAGCGCAACATCAACACTCCCGATCAGCCAAAACGGAACAGTCGCCTCAACTTGGTGCAGAAATACACGCGAGGAAAATACATAGAGTGTTGCCACGGCACTTATAGGAATAATTCCTAGCAGTATGATGCGGAATACATACGATCTCCTCGCGTCGTCATCTTTCTGCGGTTGGAACGTACGATTACGCCCCTCCCCACGGATCCATTGTTTGAACCGAAAAAGCAGTGTCACGGATTGTTGATGCATCTCGAAGCTCTTTTTTTGTTAATAATTCTTTGATGAGTTTTGCCATTGTTTCACCTCCTTTCTATGTGGAAGTGTACGCAATGAACATGAACTCATCCTGATTTTTTTAACACAAATCCAACGCCTTTTTTTGTTTCGATGGTGACACAACTTTTTGCACGCACTAATATTTTCCGTATGGTTTTTATATGCGTGTCTATAGCATTATCACTAACTTCAGCGTTCATGTCCCAAGCACATTCGATAAGTTGTGTTTTTGAAATGAGACGTTCAGCGTGGTCAATCAAACATTCAAGCAACATATAGTCTTTCTTTTGAAGAGGAAGGGGGGAGTTGTTGCAAAGAATATTCATTTGTGTCGGATGTATCGTAAGGTCGGCAAAAGCTTGCGGAGTTTCACTTTGTCTATGCTCTTTTCTTCTTAACAACGCTCGAAGGCGCGCGCGTAGTTCATCAACAGAAAATGGTTTTGTCATGTAGTCGTCTGCTCCACTATCGAGTGCTGAAATTTTCTGAAACACTTCACCATTAGCGGTCAACATAAGAATAGGTGTTTTTATTGCACGCAAACGCAACTCTTTTGCAAACGAAATGCCATCACCATCAGGAAGTGAAATATCAAGAATAAGGACATCATATGTGTTTGCTTCGGCAGCAAGTTCTGCCGTAGCGATAGATCCGCACACATCAATCACATACTGTTTTTTTAATTGATGGGACAGCGTTTGTGCAAGCCGTTGGTCATCCTCAACAAACAAGAGTCGCATCTCTCCACTATATACCCGCATGCAAGACCACTTTTGTTCGACAATCCCCGTCATATCCCGTACAATAAACGAAAAGCCCTCTTTCAGAGGACTCTCTTTGTAAACAAAAGGAGGGAAGAGCAATGTTCCGCAACCTTATCGGTCCCGTACAAGCATGGTTGCTCTCGCAAGGCCAGTGCGTGGGATGCGGCATGCCACTTTCTGAGGGGTCTACCCGCAATAAAAAAGACGGCTCGGTCCTCATCACCTGCAAATGCGGGAGAACATACTTTAAGTTCGGCGAGAAAAAGTACCGCCGCGCAAAAATGAGCGAGATTTCAGAGTAAACGGAATGAACGGTATGCAAAAATTAGCCACACGTATTTCCATCGCGCTTTCCCCCCTTGTTTTGAGTGTCGGTGTGCTGGGGTATGGCCTATTCCGTTTTCTGTTGTTGCCTGTTGATCTCAAAAACCAAACACCCGTGCGCGTGATCATTCCCCGCGGAAAAGGCGCGTCTTGGATTGGGAATGCACTGGAAGATGCTGGACTGATTCGGTCAAAGTACGTCTTCCGGTTTGTCGTGTGGAAGCAGGGCTTAACCAAGAGCATTCAGTCGGGGACGTACTCGCTGAGCAAAGCACAGTCACTTACCGAGATCGCACAAACCCTCACTAAAGGGACGGATGATGTGTGGGTAACGGTTGTTGAAGGGCTCCGGCGCGAAGAAGTTGCCAATGTATTTGCACACTCCATTGACACAGCGTTTGATACCAAAGAGTTTCTTACTTTGACCAAGGGGAAGGAAGGGTATTTGTTTCCCGACACGTATCTCATTCCAAAGGATGCGACGACTCAGCTAACCGCTACTCTCTTAACCAACACGTTTGCGCGCAAAGTAACGCCGGCAATCCGCGCGGGCTGGAAAGCACAGGAGTTAAGTGAACTCGAAGCACTTACGCTTGCTTCATTGGTCCAGCGTGAGGCGCGTGACCCCGCTTCCATGAAGATGGTGGCTGGTATTTTGTTGAAGCGTTTGCGCGCTGATTGGCCACTCCAAGTTGATGCAACGCTCCAGTACATCAAGGGGTTTGATGCAAATGAAAACACTTGGTGGCCCACCCCGCTCGCGGTGGACAAAAAACTCAAATCACCGTACAACACGTACTTGCACGTTGGTTTGCCACCCGGTCCGATTGCTAATCCGGGCCTGGACACGATGGACGCTGTTGCTTTCCCAACCGAAAACGAGTTTTGGTACTACCTCACCGGCCGGACGGGGGAGATGCACTACGCCAAGACTATTGAAGAACATAACGCAAACATTACGAAGTACCTATAAAATCGAGATTTTTATTCGATGCTGCTGATCTACTATTATAGGCTTGACAAAATCCGAAGATAACCGTACAATTCCGCCTGATTGGTAAAACATTGCCCGAGTATGGGATATCCCGTACAACGACAATGTTTTTTATTTGAGGGGAAGTGTATGGTGGGTAACTCAAGAGAGGGCAAGGTTCTTAGCGCTTTAGCTCTTGCTGCGTTGCTTGTTGCGTGCAACCGACCCGCAAGTGGAAATGCTATCCCTACAGAAATGGGTTCGCCCACTCCATCAAGAATCCCAACAGCAACAGAAGCCCCAACTTCAACAGAATCTCCAACTCCTTTCCCAACTCTACTGGCAACAGCGACAGAATTTTTAAGAATACTTACAGAAACGCCAGAGCTTCGCGGATTTTTGGAATCCCGCTACGGCGTTGGTCTTGATAGTGATACACCAGATCTCGCCGCACAGTTTGCAAACGAATTATTTTTGCTTGACGGCGAGGGTCGTGTCGTAGGAGTGAACCTGAATAGTACAACATTGGTAGAGTATGTTCGTGTCGCAGATGATGCAAGGGAACGAGGATTTGTTCCGCGTGATCAAGAGGCGGTTGTAAAAATTCTTCTGCAAAAACCAGACTGGAATGATGAATCAATAAGTATACAGGGTTTGGCTGTTGGAACGACTTCCGAGGCTCTTATAGCGCTTGCCGAGGCAGATCCCAATACAATCCCCCCAGACGGGTCGCTTGTTTTCCAAACGGTGGGAGGACAAAGTATTCCACTTTTTGTTGGTCCACAAGAAAACAATGATGATTCCATTACGGTGATGCATATCCATGAGAACGGCTCTGCAGATGTTACAGCGATGCAAGACGTATTCACTGCGCTTGTGAAACAAATTGATGCAAGTTTCGATGGCGCTTCATGGTCGGATGAGCGGGTACAGCGCATGAAAGACATAGTTTTCCAGCGTTACCTCAAGATTATAGGAAAATCTCATGTGGATGAAAAAGGAAACGTCATTATTGATGAAACATGCCACGTTGACCGCACTCCATTAGAACAGATGATGAGAATGTTGTCCTCTTTATGGCCAAAACTGCGGATTGTTGGACCACTTACTGTACTGAACAATGATAACAAGAGTGGACAGGGATTTGCTGATTTAACAGATGTTTCTCTTATTCCAAGAAAAGACGCAAACGGCATTGCTGATGGATTTTTTGTAGGAAAACTTTACCTTACCCGCTTCGAAGAACTTCTTGGCGATCGCGATTTAAACACGTTATTGGATGAAGAGATTGCCGATCTTATCATGAAGAGCCTTCGTTTTGTTGATGGAGATGTGAGCAACTATGAAAGATTGCCCTCAGGGTACTTGTCCGATGGGAAAGATGACACGGGAAAAGCAGTGAATCCAGAGTTACATCAGCGCCAAGTATGTGGACCTGACTCGATTGATCTTACGGCAACACCCACAGTAACAATGTCACCAGAAGAGGAGATTACGGTGACGTATCCTTCACCATCTGGAACTCCAAGAGCAACTGGAACGCCAACGCCGACAAGAACGCCAGAATCCACACCAACAAGCATACCTACAAATCCAAGAGAATCGACGGCTACACCAATGCCTCCAGGAACACCTGCCGCATCACCCGTTCCTGAATACACACAGTGGGCACCACAAACACCAGCAGGAGATCCTGAGAATACACCAACGCCTGGATCTGCTCCAACATCCGTTTTTGAAACATCAGTTCCAGTTCCAACCGTTACACCAATAGCGCCGTAATGATAAGGAAAATATGAAAAAATACTTTAAATACCTTTACTCAACATTGATTGGTGTTTTTGCCATAGCAATTCTTATTTTTGGCCAGTTTATTGCAAAAGCAACTCCAGGAATGGAAGCAGGATTGGGTGGCGATAAATCACAGTTGGCTCCAGGTGAGCAGTTTCAATACATTGTAACTGTGCAAAATACAGGGGACACCGATCTTCACAATATTATGGTTGCCCAAAATCTTTCTAATCAGGTCAATTATATTTCCGGAACAACGACTGCAGAGAAAGGTGGAACAACGGTGAACGTCACAGATGCATGGATTGCCGATGGAGTTACGTTGGGCACACTTGCACCAGCACAAACAGCATTTCTCCGTTTTTCAGTAAATGTAAGCAATAGTGCGGTTGTGGGATCTCAGGTAGAAAGCGTTGTTCAAGTCAAGAGTGATGAGTTCCCCAACTGGATGCAGAGAGCATATACCTTCACCGTTGTTTCTGGAAATCAGCGCACAACGCTTCGTGGTGGAAACTTCCTCACTGTGATGAATAACACAACGCAGGGGCCAATCGGCGACTCAGTCAATGTTGTTCCGTACAACGTTGTTGAGTTTTTCGTCCGTATCGTCAACGAAGGGCAAAATACTGCGCGGAACGTCCATATCCAGATGCAGTTTTCTGGTCAGTACGCGACAGTCATGAACCCACAACTCACACTTACATCAAACAACGCGGACACCATTTTTGACTCTGTTTCTGTGGTTTCCACGGCTCCTTCTGTTCTCATCTACAAACTTGGATATGCAATGATCGCGGGTAATACAGGACTCTACAACTGTCCAAACATGTGTCCAATTCCTGAGACATTTTATGGTTCACCGTTGAACATCGGTGACATCCAACCAGGGGAAGCGGCAACAATCCAGTTGAAGTTCAAGGCTGATGTGATTCCACAGTCAACGGCTACCCCTACTCCAACACCTACACCCACACCTACCCTGACACCCACGCCTACCCCGACACCGACACCAACACCAGGGCCAACCTGTAACTCGACATGCAATACCAACAGTGACTGTCCTTCAACACTCTTCTGTTACAAGCAGAACGGCTCCAACTCCGGCCTCTGCCGCAGGGAGTCAAACCCATCGAGTATCACGTGTGAGGACACCAACGAAGGCGGATTTATCGTCATCAAGTACCAAGATGACAGTGGCAACGGTTCACGCGAGTCAGAAGAAAAAGGTTTGAATTGGGAGTTCGAGTGGGATTTGTGCCGAGATAACAACAACTGCGACAACGCCTGGCAGTTCCAGAACAGTTACCTCACGTATGCTGACCGTAATGGAGAGGGTGGTCGTGTTGGTGGACTACGCGATGGCGACAAAGTGCGTGTCCGTGAAAAGTCAAAGGGTGGATGGAGCTCAACAACTCCAACAGAGGTTATCCTGACGATCCGCCGTGGTGAAACCGCGACCGCTCGATTTGGAAACAGGCCAACCAAACCAACCGTTACCACAAACCAACCGCCAAAAGAGCTTCCAAAGACGGGTGTAGATCTGGTAGCACAGCTCATTGGAACGTTCGGAATCGGTGCGGCAGGTGTCTACTTGCGCAGAAAATATAGAACCTCATAACCATGGCCACAAAACGCGTGTACGTCTACTCGAGTTCGGAAGCGATCCGGACGGAGCGCCAGCGTCCGTTGATTTTTGCCGGCTTTAACTTGTTTTTCTCGATATGTGGCCATATTGTTCAAGACATTGCCCAGAGCTTCTCACCCGCTGTACTGCGCCAGACGGCACTCGAACTTGCCACACTCGGGAAACCCCCAGGTCAGCCAGGAATTGGTGAAAAAACAGCCACTCAACAGGCTAAAACACACAGTGTTCAGCAAGTTCAAACTCAACCCCACCAAATCAAGTTCTCCGGTGTTGTATATCTTTCGCCCACCGCACAAGAACTTGACCACGCCGAACCGTGGAAACTCATCTCAGCGCGCAGACAAAAACATCAAACGTTCAAGCACACCTCAAGTACTTCCGCATTAACACCTCTAGAAAATCTCTTTATCACCCTTTGGGTGCAGAAAAAGAAGGTCGAGCTTGTGTCCAAAAAGACCTGGTATGGTATTCAAACAACAACGGCTCCATATCTTGAAACCACGAAAGAGCTTTTTGAACCCCTGCAGGTCGTTTTTGCACGCATTCCACCTCGTTTGGCATACAGCGTTGGATCAGTGATGGTCGGTATCGCCCTTTTTAGTACAATCTTTTTTGGTGCGCCATTTTTCGCGCTGGAACTGCGTTCACTGGTGTTCCGCGTAACTTCTCCTCTTATCCCAACCGCCGATCCAAATGCCAAACCTACGGTGTTTTCCGACGTTTCCACGCCTGAGCAGAACAAACAGTTCAGTATCCGCATTCCCATGATTGGTATTGATGCACAAGTGACTTCAAATGTGGACATGAATAATCCCAAAGAGTATGAGGAAGCGCTCAAGCACGGTGTCGCGCACGCCAAGGGAACGGGGTTGCCCGGCGATGACGGCGGTATCAATAAAACGATCGTGATTTTCTCGCACTCAACGAACGGAAGCTGGAATATCACCAAATATAACGCACTGTTTTACTCACTCAAGGATCTCAAAGAAGAAGATCAAATCCAGGTGTGGTTTTGGGGGAAAGAGTATTGGTACAAAGTAAAAGAGAAAAAGGTGATTGAACCAAACGATGTTTCGTTCCTCAAGCCGCAAATGGACACAGAAAAGTTGATTTTGCAGACCTGTTGGCCGCCGGGAACGATCTCAAAGCGGTTGCTTATCGTTGCGGAGAGAGTGCAAAACTAAAAACGGTATTGATATTTTGTATAATTATTGTATGATTATTGTATGCAAACAATCAATATTTCTCTTCCGGCTAAACTTCAGGACCAAGCAAACTCTCTTGTGCAAGAGGGGCATTTTGCTTCGTTCAGTGACTTGGTGCGAACTGCAATACGGGATCTTCTTGGGAAATCTCAATATGATCTTTGGGCGGATGAAGCAAAACAGGAACTCAAGAAAGGAGTAGTGCGTTCTTATAAAACAAAAAGAACAATCTCCAAGTACCTATCGCAGATATAGTCCCGTATGGGATTCGTGTTACACTAAACTTTAGTAAAAAGAAAATATATGTCAGCATTACATCCATCAGAACCACAACCATTGAGTGAAGACAAAAAACTCTCTTTTCTTGGCCGAATTAAGGCAATAGACTTACTTATTAGTGATAGCGTCACTCCGTTTGATATTCGAACGGAGGGTGTTGGAGACCCATCATTATGGAACAAATATAAAGAACAACTTCATACAGGGCCTGATTATCAACAAGTCTTTGCGCAAGGAGAAAGAAGTGGATTTTTAATCAAAATATATCAAACAAACATTCCATCGGTATATTGTGTAGAACGTAGTTCTGGAGGAGGAACAACATCCCGAGATATTATTAAACTTGGCAATAGTCGTGAAGAAATTTTTCAAAGAACAAAATCGATATTTGATGCTATATAACTTCATTTCTTAAATTCCCTCTTGACCCCCACAATATTTCTTGATATTATCCAGATCACGTTCGAAAGAATAAATAAGCGTAATGAAGCGTGTGTTGTGCACGCTTCGTTTTCTTGTTTATTTTAATAGTTTGTCGGGGAATATTGACCACTCAACTTTGTACATAACCCAAGTTCGAATCCACACGGGGCATGCGTCTGCCCATTTTGTGTTGGAAGGGAATATACGGGTGTATCACACGAAGTTTAGCAAGACCCCCACCTGCTTACTAACGTACCGTTCGAATACAACACAGCGTACTGAAAGGGTCGTGCATGTCGAAGCAAACTCGTCTTTACTGGGGCAAGCAGAACACAGTTCTTCCGGAACTGGATCTCACAAAAGTTCAACGCGATTCATACGAATGGTTCTTGACCGACGGTATCCGCGATATTTTGGAAGAAGTCAGTCCAATTAAAGATTTCACAGGAAAAAACTGGGAACTTTCTTTTAGTAAACACACGTTTGGCAAACCAAAACACCTTCCAAGAGAAGCCCGCGAGAAATCACTTTCATACGACATGCCGCTCCGCGTTGTCGCGACACTTTTCAATAAACAAACAAACGAAACAACAAAACAAGAAGTGTTCCTCGGCGATATTCCAAAAATGACGCCAAACGGCACATTCATTATTAATGGTGTTGAGCGCGCTGTTGTGAACCAACTTGTCCGTTCCCCTGGGATTTTCTTTTCCGGCGAAGTTGATCCATCATCCGGCCGTACGTTGTACAAATCGGAACTCCGCCCTATGCGTGGATCGTGGATCGAGATGAACATCGGCCGCAACGATGTGATGACAATCAAAATTGACCGCCACCGCAAAATCCCTGTCACGGTATTGCTCCGCGCCGCGGGTGTTGGTGATGACGATGCATTGATCGCTCTTTTTTCTGATGTTGATAAAAACCCAGACCACGCATTTCTCCGCGCGACGCTCGAAAAAGACACAACAAAAACACAGTCCGAAGCATTGATTGAACTCTATCAAAAGATGCGCCCCGGCGAACCGTCCGTGTTAAAGAACGCGCAGGATTTATTCCACGAAATGTTTTTTGATCCCCGCCGGTACGATTTGGGACGTGTTGGGCGGTATAAATTGAACCGCAGATTAAATGTCGCAATTCCAAATGACAAAGACCACCGCGTGCTCACAAAAGAAGATATTATCGCTGCGGTCAAGTACTTGATTGCCTTGCAAAACGGCAAAGGAAAGACCGATGATATTGATCACCTTTCAAACCGCCGTGTCCGCTCGGTCGGTGAGTTGGTTTCTACCAACGCCTTCCGTATTGGAATGCTGAGATTGGAACGGTCCATCCGCGAAAAAATGTCGCTCACAAAAACAGACGAAACATTGACGCCATCTTCATTAGTAAACGCTCGTCCATTGATCGCAACGATTTCCGAGTTTTTCCGTCGCAACCGCTTGTCCACGATTTTGGATCAGACAAATCCGCTTTCCGAAGTAGACAATCTCCGCCGTTTGTCCGTGATGGGTTCCGGTGGCGTAACGCGCGAACGTGCAAGTTTCTCTATGCGCGACATTAACGCATCGCAATACTCCAGAATTGACCCCGTCCGGTCGCCGGAGGGTCCGAACATTGGTTTAGTCACCTACCTTGCGTTGTACGCACGTATTAACGACTATGGATTTTTGGAAGCGCCATACCGCAAAATTGAAAAAATTGAGCGCAACGGCAAAGTAAAAATGAGAGTGACCGACGAGATTGTGTATATTTCTGCCGATGATGAAGAAGATAACTATGTAACACACGCCGGTGTTGAAATGGATAAAGATGGATACATCACACAGGAATGGATTCCGCTCCGCTACCGCAACGAGTTTATGGAAGGTCCGGTTGAGCAGGTTCAGTATATTGATGTGATCCCGCGCCAGGTTGTTGGAACTTCAGCATCACTTATTCCGTTTATCTCGCACGACGAAGCAAACCGCGCGCTGATGGGCACGCACATGCAGTGTCAGGCCGTTCCACTTTTGAAACCGGCATCTCCAATTATTGGAACTGGCATGGAGTCGGAAGTGATCCGCGCGATGGGCCACGTGATTCTTGCCCGGCACGCTGGTGTCGTTGAGTATGCAGACGCAAACAAAGTTGTGGTCAAACTCGAAGAAAAAGATATTGAAGACGCAAAAAAAGCAAAGGACTTGGAAGACCTTGAGTACGTCCGCGTGGAAGGAAAGCGCGAAATCTACGAAGTCCGCAAGTTTGTGCGCAGTGCCCAAAGCACCTGTTACACACAGAAGCCCGCGGTAACAGCCGGCGACAAAGTGAAAAAAGGAACATTGCTCGTTGATGGTCCCTCATCCGATGGCGGCGAACTTGCGTTGGGCCAAAACCTCGTGATCGCGTACGCGTCATTTGATGGTTTGGGATATGAAGACGCGATTGTTGTGTCCGACAAGTTAATCCGCGACGATTTGTTGACCTCTATCCATATTAATGAGTACGAAGCGTTAGTCATGGACACCAAACTTGGTGCGGAAGAAATCACATCAGACATTCCAAACGTTGGTGAAGCAGAACTACGCAACTTGACCGAAGAAGGCATTATCGCAATCGGTTCCGAAGTTGTTCAAAACGATATTTTGGTTGGGAAAATTGCTCCAAAAGGAGACACAGAGTTAACACCGGAAGAGCGTTTGCTCCGCGCGATCTTTGGTGAAAAAGCACGCGACGTCCGCGATACATCTTTGCGTATGCCGCACGGTGAGTCCGGAACAGTCATTGATGTTAAAGTGCTTGACCGCGACAAAGGCGACGAGCTTGACCCCGGCGTGAACAAAAAAGTCGTGGTCCGCGTCGCCCAGCTCCGCAAAGTAACGGTGGGTGACAAAGTCGCAGGCCGCCACGGAAACAAGGGTGTTATTTCAAAGATCGTTCCCGTTGAAGACATGCCGCACCTCGCAGACGGGACAGCGGTCGACATTATAATTTCGCCGCTCTCTGTTTTGGCCCGTATGAACCTTGGTCAATTGTTAGAAGCACACCTTGGATGGGCTGCAGAAAAACTTGGCTACAAAGTTGCAATCCCAGTATTTGAAGAGATTAAAGAAAACGTGATTTGGGACGAGCTCAAGCGCACGGGTCTTCCGGTTTCCGGAAAGACACGGTTGTACGATGGCCGCACGGGCGAACAGTATCTTGAAGACACCGTGGTTGGTATTGGATACATCTTGAAGTTGACACACATGGTTGAAGACAAGACGCACGCACGTTCAACAGGTCCATACTCACTTGTTACACAACAGCCGTTGGGTGGAAAAGCGCAGATGGGTGGACAGCGTTTGGGAGAAATGGAAGTCTGGGCACTGGAAGCACACCGCGCCGCGCACACTCTGCAGGAAATGTTGACGATCAAATCAGACGACGTTGTTGGCCGCGCGAAAGCATTCGAAGCAATTGTTAAAGGGACAGAGATTCCAGCATCCACGGTTCCTGAGTCATTCAAAGTCTTAATGCGCGAACTCAACTCACTTGGCCTTGACGTCATTATGAAGGAAGCGGTTGTGAAGGATATTAAAGATGAAGAGGAAGATGGAACAAAAGAAAAAGTTCAGGAAGCATTGGCCAACGATGTACAAGCAGCCGCGCAAGGATTAACAGTGACTGATGATACTGCGACCGCTGTTGCTGCGGCACCAACCGATAACACAAAAGAAGACGAACCATCAGACGAAGATTTGGCCGTTGTTGAACAAGGGGGACAAGAATAATGAAAACAGTTGTTGATTTTTCTTCATTAAAAATTCAGCTCGCATCGCCGGACATCATTAAAGGATGGTCATACGGTGAAGTGCAGAAGCCGGAAACAATCAACTACCGCACGTTAAAGCCAGAAAAAGGTGGATTGTTCGCGGAAGAAATTTTTGGTCCCACAAAAGACTGGGAGTGTTACTGTGGAAAGTACAAACGCATTCGCTACCGGGGCATTATCTGTGACAAGTGTGGCGTCGAAGTTACGCAGGCACGTGTCCGCCGTGAGCGCATGGGCCACATTACATTAGCAACGTCGGTCGCGCACATTTGGTACTTCAAAGGTGCGCCGTCCCGCATGTCGCTTTTGCTTGATATTTCACCGCGTAATCTCAGCTCAATTGTGTACTTCAACCAATACATCGTGCTTGATGTGAATAAAGACAAGCAAACCGCGATGATTGATCAGCTCGACAAAGATAGCGCAACAGCGGTCGAAGAACTCAAAGAAAAAGCAAAGTTAAACGTAGAGAAGATGAAAGAAGAGCTCGATGTCACGCTCCGCGATCTCAAAGAAAAAGTCCAAGGAAAAGAACAGCAAGAGATTAAAAGAGAGGCGCTCGCGCTCAAAGCAAAACAGAACATGGCGCATGTGAAAGAAGAGCTGGACTCCGAGTCTGCAAGCACACAAGAGATTTACAAAACAGTCAAAGAAATGGCAAAGCGTCTGAAGAAGTTCTCAATTTTGAGTGAAGACGAGTATCTGAAACTTGCTGAGTACAACGCCGTTGACCATATTCGCGTGGGTATGGGCGCAGAAGCGTTGTTGGAAGTGATCCGCACGCTCGATCTCGCAAAAATGGCCGAAGAGTTGCGTGAGGAAATTCAAACAGCCGTGGGACAGCGCCGCATTAAAGCAACCCGCAGGCTCCGTGTTGTTGAAGGTTTCCGCAAAGCAAGCATTAAACCAGAATGGATGTTGTTCCAAGTTCTGCCGGTGATCCCGCCAGACCTTCGTCCAATGGTCCAACTTTCCGGTGGCCGGTTTGCGACATCAGACTTGAACGACTTATACCGTCGTGTTATCAACCGTAATAACCGTTTGAAACATTTGATTGATCTTGGCGCGCCAGAAATTATTTTGCGTAACGAGAAACGTATGTTGCAGGAAGCCGTTGACGCGCTTATTGATAGCTCGAACGTGCGCGCGACACAGCGCCGCGTTGCAAAGCGCCCACTCCGCTCGCTTTCAGAAATGCTCCGTGGAAAGCAAGGCCGTTTCCGCCAGAACCTTCTTGGAAAACGTGTTGACTACTCCGGACGTTCGGTGATCGTGGTTGGTCCAGAACTCGACCTTAATCAATGTGGTTTGCCAAAAGAAATGGCGTTGGAAATGTTCAAGCCATTCGTGTTGCGCGAACTCATCAAACAGGGGATTGCGCCAAACGTGAAGAGCGCGAAACACGCGTTGGAACGCCGCTCACCGGAAGTGCTCGATATTCTTGAAGAAATTATCAAAGACCACCCGGTTCTGTTGAACCGTGCGCCGACTCTGCACAAACTTGGTATTCAAGCGTTCTATCCTCAGCTTATTGAAGGAAACGCGATCCGTCTGCACCCATGTGTGTGTGCGGGGTACAACGCGGACTTTGACGGTGACCAAATGGCTGTGCACGTTCCGCTCACTGAAGAAGCAAAACAAGAAGCACGCGATTTGATGATGCCATCGCACAACTTGTTGAAGCCAGCCGATGGTTCTCCAATTACGATCCCGAACAAGGATATGGCGATGGGTGCGTACTACATGACAACGATTGACGAAGCGTTGCCAAAGGTATCAACGATTTTCACAGATGCCGATGAAGCTGAACACGCGTATCTCGAACGCAAGATCGCGTTGCGCCAGGAAATCAAAGTCCGTATGCCGATGGGCAGTGACAAAAAATTGCAGATCATCACGACCACAATTGGCCGCATCCGCTTCAACGCAATTCTTCCTGAGTCATTACAGTTCATTAATGCCGCGATCAACTCCGGCGCGATTAAAAACTTGATCCGCAAAGCAATCAACACAGAATCACGCGACGATGTCCGCGCGCTCATTGATAACATTAAGAATCTTGGATTCAAGGTTGCAACAATGTCAGGTCTTTCGGTTGCCGTTACGGACTGTGTGATGGTTGATGACAAAGACGTGATGATTGATGTCGCAGACAAGCGCGTTGAAGAAATTCAGCAAAACTTCCTGCAAGGATTGATTACGCAAGATGAACGCCGCCGTCTCACGTTCGAGGTGTGGATGGAAACAACCGACACGATCGCAGAAAAAACATGGAATAACTTTGGCGAGAAGAACGCGGTGAAAGTTATGATTAACTCCGGTGGAACGCGCGCGTCCAAAGATCAGGTGAAACAGCTTGCCGCTATGCGCGGACTTGTTGTTGACCCGCTTGGAAAAATCGTGGAACTGCCAACAAAATCAAACTTCCGCGAAGGTCTTTCTATCTTTGAGTACGTTACATCATCCCGTGGATCACGTAAAGGATTGACCGACTCAGCGCTCAAAACAGCAGACGCAGGATATCTCACGCGCCGTTTAGTTGACGTTGCGCACGACATGATTATCCGTATGGAAGACTGTAAAACAGCAGAGGGTATCGAGCTTATTAAAGCCGGACCGCGCGAAAAAATGTTTGGCGGAAGAGTCGTTGGCCGTGTCGCGCTCAAAGACATTCAGCATCCTGGTAAAAAATCCGTGATGGTACAAGCGGGCGACATTATTACAGAAGAACTCGCGGAAGAGATTGATCACATTGGCATCGCATCGGTGTGGGTCCGTTCTCCGCTCACGTGTGAAGCCCGAATCGGTATGTGTGCAAAATGTTATGGATGGGACTTCTCATCCAAGGCGCTTGTGGAACTCGGTACGCCAGTTGGTATTATCGCCGCGCAGTCCATTGGTGAACCAGGGACACAGCTTACGATGCGTGTGAAACACTCCGGAGGTATCGTTGGACTCGACGTGACGCAAGGTCTGCCACGCGTTGAAGAATTGTTCGAGGCGCGTATTCCAAAAGCACTTTCGCCTATTGCCGAAATCAACGGTAAAGCAACAGTTGAAGAAACAGCCGATGGATACAAAATCACAATTAAGACAACGACAAAACCGGAAGAAGTCCGTGAGTATGTTGTTCCCAAAACACAGGCGCTCGCAATCGCCGATGGCGACTTGGTGCACGCGGGAACACAATTAGCCGGCGGCGCACTCGACATTAAGGAAGTGCTCGAAATCCGCGGCATGCGCGAAGCGCAGATTTACTTGCTGGAAGAGATTCAAAAGGTATACACCTCGCAGGGTATTCCGATCAACGATACACACTTTGAAGTCATTATCCGCAAGATGAGTGACAAGCTGCGCATCGACACAAGTGGCGACACAGTGTTTTTGCCAGGAGAAATTGTGCCAAAGACGAAGTTTATTGATGAGAACAGCAAAACAATGGCGGAAGGTGGCGAACCGGCAACGGCGCAAGTCATGATTCTCGGTATTACCCGCTCGTCATTGTTCATTGATTCCTGGCTCTCGGCCGCATCGTTCATGGAAACCACACGTGTGCTTGGTGAGGCTGCAGCAGAGGGAAGAGAAGATCAGCTACTCGGCATGAAAGAGAACGTCATCATCGGCCGATTGATTCCAACCAGCCCAGACCGCGCGATGGTGGGGTAGTATACTTCATCTATATTCCTGTCCAGGAAGGGTGATATGGGTGTTCCACGGAGTGAGTTGAAAAATAAGCCTACGAATCACGATGATTTTGAGTCAATGAATAATGCCCTGTTTTTGACACTTACAGCTTTCTTGAAGGACAAGCTCTCCATCAATATAGGGAAACTCAAAATTACCGCGCATCCAACGCACAGTGCAACAGCGGTTACGTTCGAAATACGAGTAGAGAATAGTGATGATGCCGAGTTGTTTACCACTCTTGGGAGTTCAAACTCTCCATTGCTGGCAATTGGACGAATGATGGAGATTGAAGAAACACAGCGTGCCATTTTTCTTGAAATGGATATTACCCGATAGTTCATATTGCAAATCAAGAAAAATCAGATATAATACTGATATTCGCGTGAAGGTATCCTCCGTATAGCGGTCAACGCAATCCGGAGAGTAATGCGAAAACCAAAGCGGTTTTCAGACCGCTTTTTTGTTTGTAGAAGGAAAGGCCTAACATATGCCAACAGTCAATCAGCTTATCCGCAGAGGGCGGAAAAGAAAACTCATGAAAGTGAAGGCGACTGCGTTGCGCAAGTCGTACAACTCAAAAAAGAATAGATCAACCAACACATTCAGTCCACAAAAGCGTGGTGTGTGTCTCATTGTCAAAACAATGACGCCGAAAAAACCAAACTCCGCTTTGCGTAAAGTTGCACGTGTCCGTTTGTCCAACAGACAAGAAGTAACCGCCTACATTATGGGCGAGGGACACAATTTGGCCGAACACTCTATCGTACTTATCCGCGGTGGCCGTGTGAAAGACTTGCCAGGTGTGAAGTATCACATTGTTCGCGGAAAGTTTGACTGCGCAGGTATTGATAAACGCAGATCCAGCCGTTCAAAGTACGGAACAAAGAAACCAAAGGCAGTTGCTGCCGCATAACCAAGTGGTAAGGAGAATAGTATATGGCACGACAATCCAAAGCACTCAGACGCCGCCCCGTTGAAGGAGACGTGAAGTATAACTCAACAAAAGTAACAAAACTCATCAATCGTTGTATGAAAGATGGCGAAAAAGGTGTTGCGCTTCGCCAGGTATACGCGGCGCTTGATATTTTAAAAGAGAAAACACGCCGTGAGCCTCTCGAAGTATTTGAAGAAGTGATTCAGCGCGTGGCACCGGCGATGGAAGTCCGGTCACGCCGTGTTGGTGGCGCAGCCTACCAGGTTCCGACTCCCGTTCGTGGGTCTCGTGGATTTTCGCTCGCGATTCGTTGGCTAATTGAAGAAGCGCGCAAACGCTCTAACGCCACATATCACACATTTGGTGAAAAACTCGCGGCAGAAATGTTAGACTCATTGAAGAATGAAGGCGGTGCGGTTGCAAAGAAACTCTCGATGCATAGGACAGCAGAAGCGAATAAAGCATTTGCACATTTTAGGTGGTAAATATGAGTGGAGAACAAATAACAATTGGTGAAGCAATCGATTTGGCTGAAAGAAAAGATAAGATGTTGCACAGAGAGATTGTCTCTTTAGTGTATGATCTTCTTGCAATGAGTCGGTTGCTTCCAGAAACGATACGGACACCAACTGGGTTTTTGACTTTTGATCAAGTTGGGATAGGAAATGAACTGCACGTTATAGTAAATAGATACAAAGAATGTTTGAGAGCTCCTAAATTAAAAGAGAGACTAGCTGAAGCGGCCGATCAAGAACAAGAACGCTTTGATGATTTAGTAGAAAGAATTCAAGCATTGAGGAGTGAATAAGATCTGCCAGCACTATTATGTAGCAATGATGAAAAAATATCGTGATTTTTATATGTCCGCAACACAATAATTCAGAAATAAACTTATGTCCCCTCCCACAACCATTAAAACCACCAGCCGTGATGTCCCGCTCGATCGTATCCGTAACATCGGTATTATCGCGCACATTGATGCGGGTAAAACTACGACAACCGAGCGTATTCTGTTTTACACGGGTAAATCATACAAAATCGGCGACATTGATGAAGGCAACACTCAGATGGACTGGATGGAGCAAGAGCGTGAGCGCGGTATTACGATTGTATCTGCCGCAACAACCACGTTCTGGACGCCGGTGCTCGACACCGCTGTGCCACACGAAGCGTATCGTATCAACATTATCGACACCCCGGGACATGTAGATTTTACCGCAGAAGTTGAGCGCTCGCTCCGCGTTTTGGATGGCGGCATTACAGTATTGGATGGCGAAGAAGGCGTGCAATCGCAGTCTGAAACCGTATGGCGTCAGGCAGATAAGTACAACGTTCCCCGTATTTGTTTTATCAATAAAATGGATAAACTTGGTGCGAACTTTGACCGTACGGTTGAAGATATCCGCACAAAGTTTGGTGTAAAGCCGGCAGTGATGGCGCTTCCGATCGGTGTGGAGAACTCTTTCAAGGGCATTGTTTTAGTGCTTGACCGCAAGTCCATTATTTGGTCCGGTGATGAAACGGGTGCACACTATACCGTTGGCGACGTTCCCGCGGATATGAAAGATCAAGTTGAAGCTACGCGCGCAAAACTTGTAGAGCAAATTGCGGAAACCGATGACGCATTATTGGAAAAATTCTTTGCCGGTGAAACAATTGAACTCAATGTATTGAAAAAAACACTTCGCAAAGCCGTGATTGAGTACAAACTCGTTCCGATTTTTTGTGGAAGCTCGCTCCGTAACAAAGGTGTTCAGCCGTTGTTGGACGCGGTCGTCGAGTATCTCCCTTCTCCAGTTGATATTAAAGAAATCCACGGAACCAATCCAAGAATCGATAAAGAAGAAGTCCGCAAGCTCGTGGCGGAAGAGCCATTTTGTGGATTGGCGTTTAAAATTCAAACGGATCCACACGTTGGCCGCATTACATACGTCCGAGTGTACTCAGGAAAACTGCAGTCTGGTTCGTACACATACAATGCAACAAAAGGTGAAAGAGAGCGCGTGGGCCGTCTTTTATTGATGCACGCCAACCAGCGTGAGGAAGTGAGCGAAACATTTTCCGGTGAAATCGTTGCGATTGTCGGATTAAAATCAACAAAAACCGGTGATACATTGTGTGATGAAGACCACCCAATTATTTTGGAAGGCATTTCGTTCGCCGAACCGGTTATCTCGCTTGCCATTGAACCAAAAACAAAGTCTGACCAAGAGCGCATGGGTATGGCATTGGGTAAGCTTGCTGAAGAAGACCCAACGTTCCGCATTAAAACAAATCAAGAAACGGGCCAAACCATTATCGCCGGTATGGGTGAGTTGCACTTGGAAATCTTGGTTGACCGCATGAAGCGTGAGTTCAAAGTTGAAGCGAATGTTGGTGCTCCGCAGGTTGCGTACCGCGAAACAATCAAGAAAATTGCGATGGGTGAAGGAAAGTACATTAAGCAGTCCGGTGGCCGCGGACAGTATGGACACTGTTGGTTGCGTGTTGAGCCAAAGAACCGCGGTGAGGGATATGAGTGGGTGAGTGAGGTTAAAGGTGGAAATATTCCACGTGAGTTTATTCCCGCAATCGAAAAAGGTGTGAAAGAGTCATTAGAAAACGGTGTGCTTGCAGGATATCAGCTTGTAGACTTAAAAGTTATCGTAACCGACGGAAGTTATCACGAGGTTGACTCGTCCGAAATGGCATTTAAAATTGCTGGATCAATGGCATTGCAGTCCGCGGTGAAACAAGCTGATCTTGTACTGCTCGAACCCATTATGCAGGTTGAAGTGACGACGCCATCCGAGTTCATGGGCGATGTGATTGGTGACCTTTCCAGCAAGCGTGCGCAAATTCAAGGAAGTGATCAACGTGGAACTGCCGTGATCATTAAGGCTCTTGTTCCCTTGTCGGAAATGCAAGGCTATGTTACAATCTTGAGAAGCATGACACAGGGTCGTGCGAGTTCGGTGATGATTCCCAGCCATTACGACGAAGTTCCGCAAAGTATCGCGGCAGGGATTATTGAAAAAAACAAACCGCAGGGTGGGAGAAATTAAAGAATGGATGTCCAAGAAAATATCGGGGATATATTGAGGAAAGTTTGGAGTGGGTATAATGTTCAGGAGTGGGCGCGAGCAAATCTGGAAAGGGAAGGAAAAATAACGTATTATACAATTGATGTCCCTGTAAAAGACTTAGAGACTATTCGGAAAAAAGCGCGGGAACTTAGAGTAGAACTTGGCACTCCACAGACCATGGGTAATGGGAAGTATCGTATATTAGTAGATATATAAAGGAGACACTATGGCAACATTCAAGCGAACAAAGCCACACGTTAACATCGGAACCATTGGTCACGTAGACCATGGGAAAACAACGCTGTCGTCAGCAATTACGACAACGCTCGCAGCCAAAATCGGCGGCGATACAAACAAGGCGATGAAGTACGATCAGATTGACAACTCACCGGAAGAGAAGGCGCGCGGCGTCACGATTAACATCTCGCACCTTGAGTACGAAACAGCGAAGCGCCACTATGCGCACATCGACGCTCCAGGACACGCTGACTACATTAAGAACATGATTACGGGTGCCGCACAAATGGACGGCGCAATCCTTGTGGTTGCCGCAACCGATGGTCCAATGCCGCAAACCCGCGAGCACATTCTTTTGGCCAAGCAGGTGAACGTTCCACAGATTGTTGTCGCACTCAACAAGTGCGATATGGTGGACGACCCAGAGCTTCTTGACCTTGTCGAAACCGAAATTCGCGAGCTTTTGACCAAGTACAAATACGATGGTGAAAAGACCCCGATCATCCGCGTGTCCGCTCTCAAAGCGGCAGAAGGTGACGCGGCGGCACAAGATCAAATCATGAAGCTGATGGACGCGGTGGATACATACATCCCCGACCCAGTCCGTGACTTGGACAAGCCATTCCTCATGCCAGTCGAAGACGTCTTCTCTATCAAGGGCCGCGGAACCGTGGTCACGGGAAGAATCGAGCGCGGCGTGGTGAAAATCAACGAAGAAATCGAGATTGTCGGTATCAAAGACACAAGAAAGTCTGTTGTTACCGGCGTCGAGATGTTCCGTAAACAGCTTGACCAGGGCCAGGCGGGAGACAATGTTGGAGTGCTTCTCCGCGGTGTTGAAAAAGACGACGTGGAACGTGGACAGGTGCTTGCGAAACCAGGCTCCGTGAAACCACACACCGACTTCGAGGCAGAGGTGTATATCCTCACCAAAGAAGAGGGTGGTCGCCACACGCCATTCTTCAAGGGCTACCGGCCGCAGTTCTACGTCCGCACAACGGACGTGACAGGCGAAATCCAACTCCCAGAGGGTGTTGAGATGGTTATGCCTGGAGACAACGCCAAAATGACCGTGAAACTGATCGTTCCGGTTGCTATGGAAGAGGGTGTCCGCTTCGCTATCCGAGAAGGTGGTCACACCGTTGGCGCAGGGGTTATTACAAAAGTGTTGAAGTAACCTTGCGATTGCATTGAAATTGAGACGGCCTGCCAGATATGGTGGGCCGTTTTGGTAAGTAAGATTAAAAAAGGACTTGTTGCTCCATCAAAAAGAAGTGGAAAACTGAAGATGGTAAAACATTTACAAAACAGATTACAAACAAATCTTCTTTCTCAAGAAATTGAGTTGCATTTGAAAAATAACAGAATATTCAGCGTTGAAGAATTTTTCAAAAAAAATGATGGCGCTGTGGATTCATCGGCCAACAAGGACCAACCCACGCACTTCCATCACCAGAGATAGTACTACGGCTAGTTTTCTATGTCAACAACGCTCCCAACCCGCCTCTTGATCTCCTCAAGCGAATCTGGTACAATCTGTTTCTTGTCTGTGGGAAAAGCAATTTTCTCTAGACATTCGCACATTAACGGTTGTGAGTGAAAGGCGCACTATGACTAAGGGTAAAATCCGTGTCAGATTAAAATCGTTTGACCATAGGGTCATAGATGATGCAGCCAAAAAGATCTTGGATACCGCACTTTCCACAGGAGCGAAAGTTGTAGGTCCGGTTCCTCTTCCGACAGAACGGAAGATCATAACCGTCCTTACTTCCCCGCACGTAGAAAAAAATGCTCAAGAGCATTTTCAAATTCTTACTCACAAACGCGTGATTGATATTATTGATCCGACCAGCAAGACGATTGATGCGTTGATGCACCTCGAACTGCCGGCCGGTGTTGGTATTCAGATCAAGATGTAAGGCATGAATATGACAGGTGTATCGCTCTTTGCAATCAAACGGGAAACAAAACAAGCATGGACTGCGTCTGGTCTTCGGATCCCTGTCACGGTGTTGTGTGCAAAAGATAACGTGTTTTTCTCTAAGACCGATACAGAACAATACCTTGCGTTTGGTACAAAAGACATTAAGTGCATGACGAAACCAGAAGCCGGCAATCTTAAGAAAGCCGGCCTTTTATCAGGTATTCGCATGATTCGCAAGGTATTTGGCGATTTTGGAGAACAACAAGTGGGGGGAGCAATTGCTCCTTCAAGTATTTTTACCCTTGGTGATGTTGTAAAAGTCACGGGAACATCAAAAGGGATGGGATTTGCGGGTGTGATGAAGCGCCATGGATTTAAAGGTGGGCCAAAGACGCACGGACAGTCCGACCGCGAAAGAGCTCCAGGTGCTTCGAGCTCCGGAACGCAACTTGGCCACGTGTGGAAAGGGAAAAAATTCCCTGGACGCGGTGGCAACAAAACAGTGTCAGTTGAGAATCTCCAAGTTGTCGCAGTAGATGATGTGACTGGTGAGATTTGGGTGAAGGGTGTTGTTCCAGGCGCAATTAATGGAACAGTGCAGATCACAAAAATAAACACAGGAAAGTTCGAAGGAATGTTTAAAAAAGCAGAGAAAGTTGAAACAAAACCTGTTGAAACAGAACCAGCGAAAATTGAAGAAAAGACTGAAAAACCCATCAAGGTTGAAGCGAAAATTGAGGAAAAGAAAGTAGAAAAAGCAGAATGAAACTACCAGTAGTCCATATCGGTGGAAAACAAACAGAACTTGAAGTTTCGAAAGAAGTGTTTGGCGCAACTCCAAACGCGGACTTGCTTTCCCGCGCAATCTACATGTTTTTGTCGAGCCAACGCCAAGGAACAAGCAAAGTTAAAACACGCTCAGACATCAATAGAACAAAAAAGAAATGGTACAAGCAAAAAGGAACGGGTAATGCCCGGCACGGTGCGCGAACACCAAACATTTTTGTCGGTGGAGGTGTGTCGCACGGTCCAACGGGTAACCGAAACTGGACACGCGAGTTAACAAAACAGCAAAAGAAAAAAGCGATGGTCTACGCGCTCAGTACGAAGTATCCAGACATAATGATTGCTCCGGAACTCGAGTCGCTTGATGGAAAAACAAAAAAAGCGGATATCTTTGTCCGCTCTTTTGTTCCTGAAGCAAACCGTGTGCTTGTCATTTTGCATGAATCTATAACACCGGTGCTCCGCGCGATGCAAAACATTCAGCGCGTGTTGGTGACACAAGCGAGCCGATTGAATATTTACGAACTTTTGCTTGCGGACAAAGTGCTTATGACAGAACAAGCCGTTCGTGTGCTCGAAAAAAGAGTGACAGGAGATCGGGAAAAAGAAAACCCCGGTGTTGAAAAAGCGGTTGTTAAAAAGGCAGTGAAATCAGCAGTAAAACAAATAGCGAAGAAACCAACTGTAGCAGCCAAGGCAGCAGTTAAAAAAACAGTCAAAACACCAGCGAAAAAATCAGTGAAGAAAGTAGTAAAGAAAGCAAAGTAACATGGGAACATACACAATCAAAAAACCAGTATTAACAGAAAAATCAATGATGATCGCACAAAAAAAGCGTGGATTCACATTCCTCGTGGAACTGTCTGCGACCAAAGGACAAATCGCGGAAGCAATCGAGAAAGCGTTTGATGTGAATGTTTTGCGCGTACGTACGGTAACAACAACGGGAAAAGTAAAGCGCCGTGGAGCAAAACGCGTTTCGGTCGCTCTTCCAAAAAAGAAAAAAGCGATCGTGACATTAAAAGAAGGACAGAGCATTTCTTTATTTGATGTACAGAAGTAACACATATGGCAATACGGACACTAAAAGCAACATCACCAGGAACACGACACCAGATCAACATTGATCTGCGTGGTGTGTTGACCGCGGGCAAGCCAGAAAAGTCGCTTCTCGCGAAGGGAACATACAAGCGCCAGGGACGGAATAATCAAGGAAAAATAACGGTTCGCCATCGTGGCGGAGGGGTAAAACGAAAGTTGCGCATGATTGATTGGAAACGCAATAAACGTGATATGAAAGCAAGTGTAACAACGATTGAGTACGACCCAATGCGTACGGCAAACATCGCGCTTATTACATACGCAGACGGTGAGAAGCGATACATCATCGCTCCGGAAGGTTTGAAGGTTGGTGATGTTGTGATGAGTGGCGAGAAGGCAGAGCTTAAACCAGGAAACGCACTGCCACTTTCAATGATCCCAGTGGGTATGCCAATCCACAATATTGAAATCCGGCCAGGAAAAGGCGCGCAGCTTGTGCGTTCGGCAGGTGGAGCAGCGCTCATCCAGTCAAAAGAGGGTGAGTTTACAACGCTCCAAATGCCATCAAAAGAAACACGGCTTATCCGGTCAATCTCGTACGCGACGATCGGGCAAATTGGCAATGTAGAATGGAAAACAGTATCATTCGGCAAGGCTGGACGCAGACGGCTCCTCGGATGGAGACCGGTTGTCCGCGGTACTGCGATGAACCCACGGAGTCATCCGCACGGAGGTGGAGAAGGCCGCTCAGGTATTGGTATGAAGTCTGCAAAATCAATGTGGGGCAAGAGAATCCGCGGTGTGAAGACACGCAACAAGAAAAAGTATTCGAATACATTCATTACAAAAGACAGAAGAGTGAGGGCATAACATATGTCGAGAAGCAGTAAAAAAGGACCATACATCTACGAACGCCTCCTTAGCAAGGTGCTTAAGCAACAAGCATCCGGAAAAAAGGAAGCGATTAAAACGTGGGCGCGTTCCTCACAAGTTCCACCGGAATTTGTCGGACACACCTTTTTGGTCCACAACGGAAAAAAGTTTAACGAAGTATTCGTGACCGAGGCAATGGTTGGCCACAGACTTGGAGAGTTTTCTCCAACACGCACGTTCCATGGCCACGGAAGAATGGTGAAGCGTGTGTTGAGTAAGACATAAAACGCGCGCACAGTGCAAATGCGCAAAGGAATATATGATCATAAAAGCAGAACAAAAAAACAGCAGACAAACACCAACCCGCTTGCGCTTGGTCGCAAAAGCGGTGAAGCGTATGTCGGTCAAAGACGCGATGGATCAATTAACATTTATGAACAAAAAAGCCGCGAAAACAATGCTGCAGGTATTTAAGCAGGCTGTTGCGAACGCGACAAAAAATCTGGGACTGTCATACGAATCATTGACGATCAAAGACATTGTAGTGAACGAAGGTCCAAGATTTAAACGGTTCCGGCCGGTAAGCCGTGGACAAGCACACAGCATTTTGAAAAGAACATCGCACGTCCGCGTTGTGCTCGAATCAAAAGAAACAGAAATAAAGAAACCGGTTGCACAAAAGAAAACAGTAATGCCAGAGAAACAAGGAGAAACAAAACCAGTTGTTCAAGAAGGTGAAGTACTTGCGCGCAAGCCACAACAAACACCAATTATAGAAAAGAAAGTTTCGATGAAATCACAAACAACGACAAAAACAGTATCCGTAAGAAAAACAGGAGAACGCTAACGTGGGACAGAAAGTAAATCCGATCAGTTTCCGTTTGGGTAACCTCTTTACCTGGGGTTCCCGCTGGTATGCTGATAAAAACACATACAAGAAATACTTGTTCGAAGATAAGAAAATCCGTGATTTCCTTGATCCAAAACTTCGGACAGCGGGACTTGTAAAAATCGAAATTGAACGCTCATTAAACGCGATCAAAGTGAAGTTGTTCGTTTCCCGGCCAGGCGTTGTGATTGGTCGCGGTGGCGCCAACCTCGATCTGCTCAAGCAAGACTTGGCGAAAGCATTGAAAGTCAACTTGAACGATCCAAAAGGAATGAAACTCGTGATTGACGACATTGTTGAAGTGAAAGACCCGGACTTGAGCGCGCGTCTTGTCGCGGAACGCATTACCGATCAACTCGCGAAGCGTTTCCCGCACCGCACGGCGGTCAACCAGGCAATCCAGCGTTCGATGGATGCAGGGGCGAAAGGAATAAAGATTGTATTGGCGGGAAGAATTGGTGGAGCAGAAATCAGCCGCAGAGAGAAGTACAGCAAGGGAACGGTGCCAACACAAACCCTTCGTGGGAACATTGACTATTTTGAGTTGCCATCGAAAACAAAATCAGGATATGTTGGCGTAAAAGTGTGGATCTATCGTGGACAGGAAGCGATGAGGTAGTATGTTGCAACCAAAAAAATCTAAATATCGAAAACAATTCCGCGGAAAGCGCTCGGGCACAGTCTCGAGTGGCAACACCGTTGCGTTCGGTGAGTTTGGTTTGAAGGCCATGTCGGCGGGTTGGTTTTCGGCACGCCAGATTGAAGCCGCGCGTAAAACGATCAGCCATCACACAAAACGCGCAGGAAAGTTGTGGATCCGCGTGTTTCCGGATAAACCAACAACCAAAAAAGGGCCGGGAGTAAAGATGGGCGCTGGAAAAGGCGACATTCATCAGTACGTTGCGGTGATCCGCCCAGGCCGCATTTTGTTTGAACTCGGTGGGTTGAGTGAAGTAGAGGCGCGCGAAGCATTCCGTAAAGCCGCGCACAAAATTGGAGTACGCACACACGTTGTCGTGAGAACATAACACAGAGTGATAAGGAATATATGGCAGACACAAAAACAAAAATAAAAACAGTGAAGAAACCAACAGTAAAAAAGGCTGAAGTAAAAATCGACAAAAAAGTTGAGAAAAAAGTCGAAGCGAAAGTCGAAGTAAAAAATGGTCAAAAGACTGTTCAGACAATGCAGGAAGAGATTGTGAAAAAACGCATGGAGTTGCTCGCGGGTAAGTTAAAAGACGTCCGGTCTATCAGCAAGTTGCGGGACGAACTCGCGCGGTTCAAAACGGCCGAGCGTATGAAGGAGTTACAGAGTCTATGAAAATATTTACGGGTGTCGTTACATCAGCAAAGATGCCAAAGACAGTAACGGTAAAAGTAGAGCGTTTGTTTCCGCATCCAAAATATGGCAAGCGGATCAAAGTGACGAAAAAGTTTCTTTGCCACGATGAGGTCGGGGTAAAAGAAGGCGATGTGGTGACGATTCAAGAAACCCGCCCATTAAGCGCGAGAAAACGGTTTAAAGTTGTAAAGAAGGAAGTGTAAATGATTCAGTTACGGTCAGTGATTACATCAGCAGATAACACGGGGGCAAAAAGGCTCATGATTGTCCACGTCCACGGGGGATCAATCCGCCCGTACGGTTCGTTGGGCGACACCGTGACAGCGTCGGTTATTCAGGCAGCTCCGCAGGGTATGGTGAAAAAAGGCGAGATGGTGAAAGCGGTGATTGTGCGCACAAGAAAAGAAGTACGGAGAAAAGACGGAAGTTACATCCGGTTTGATGACAATGCGGCAGTAATCATTCAAGATCTCGAAAATGGCGAACCAAAAGGAACGCGCGTGTTTGGTCCAATCGCCCGCGAGGTCAAAGAGGCCGGCTTTGCAAAAATCGCTTCGTTGGCAAAGGAAGTCGTATAAAGGATATCTATGAAACTAAGAAAAAATGACATTGTGATCGTAACAGCAGGCAAAGACAAAGGGAAACAAGGAAAGATTCTTAGCGTTTTCCCAAAAGAAATGCAGGTCACCGTGGAAGGCGCGAATAAGTACACAAAGCACGTTCGTAAACAGGGCGAGCGCAGTGGTGAAAAAGTTGTCCGCGAACGCCCGCTCCCAACCGCGAACGTCGCGATCTACAATCCTACAACGAAAAAAGCGGACAGAGTTGCGTACATGATCGACAAACAGGGAAACAAAATCCGCATGTTTGCGAAAACAAAGAAAGCGATTGAATCATGAACAGACTCCATAAAACATACATAGAAACAATCCTGCCGGCGCTCAAAAAAGAATTTGGACGGGAAAACACGTTGTCCATTCCACGGTTGACGAAAATTGTCGTGAGTGTTGGCGTGGGAACAAAAGAGGATAACCATGATAAAGCATTGGTAAGCGTTGCAGAACAGCTCGCAATCATTACCGGCCAAAAACCAAAGAAAACCATCGCAAAACAAGCGATCGCGGGATTCAAAACACGCCAAGGTGATGTGATCGGCCTCATGGTAACGCTTCACGGAGACAGAATGTGGGAGTTTATGGATAAGTTAAGCAGCATCGTGCTCCCACGCGTGAAAGACTTTCAGGGGATTTCAAATACGGGATTTGATGGGCACGGAAACTACAATCTTGGTATGACTGAACAGATTGTGTTTCCAGAGATAGAATATGATAAAATTGACCGCATTCGTGGTCTCCAAGTAACGATTGTGACGTCGGCAAAAAATGACGTGGAAGCAAAAAAACTTCTCGTCTTGCTCGGTGTTCCATTCGCAAAAGTGGAGAGTGCGTCATAAATGAGAGGGGATACGTATGGCAAAAATATCGAAAATTAATAAAACAAACAAGCAGAACAAATCGGGAAAATTCTCGACGCGCAAAATGCACAGATGTTCGTTGTGTGGCAGACCACGCGCGTACATCCGCCTTTTTGGCGTATGCCGGTTGTGTTTCCGCGAACTTGTTGCAAAAGGAGAACTGCCGGGAGTGACGAAAGCGAGTTTTTAAAGGGAGATATGACAGATACTATTGCTGACATGATTACAAGACTGCGGAATGGATACGCCGCGCATAAAACGACTGTAGATATGCCGCACTCAAAACAAAAAGAGGCGATTGGTCGTTTGCTCGAAAAAGAGCAGTACATTGAAAAACTCGAGGTTACCGGCGAAGGTGTTGAAAAAGCACTTGTATTATCGCTCAAGTACACAGAAAAGAGACCAGTATTAACAGGTATCGTGCGTCTTTCAAAGCCGGGCTTGCGCAAGTACAGTCCAGCAAACCGCATTCCACGCTCATTGGGTGGATACGGATTGACGATTGTGTCAACGAGTATGGGCATTATGAGTGACAAAGAAGCGAAAAAGAAAGGTGTTGGAGGAGAACTGCTTTGCAGTGTCTGGTAAAACATATGTCAAGAATTGGAAATACCGCAATCACTATTCCGCAGGGAGTTACGGTTACCGTGCAGGAAGGTTTTATTCTTGTAAAAGGGCCGAAGGGTGAACTGCGCGAAAACATGCAACCCAGTATCGAAGTTTCGATTGCCGATGGTATTGTGCGTGTTTCACGCAAGGGTGAAGATAAGCAGGTAAAGTCTTCTCATGGACTTGTGCGCAGTCTTATCAACAACATGATTATTGGGGTAACGCAGGGATTTGAGAAGCGTTTAGAAATGGTTGGGACAGGATACCGCGCTGCGTTGCAAGGAACAACGTTGGTTCTCGCGGTTGGTTTTTCCCATCCAGTGGAAGTTGCCCAGCCACAAGGCATCACGTTTGCTGTTGATGGAAATAGCAAGATCTCTATAAAAGGCATCAGCAAACACGATGTTGGACAGATTGCCGCAAACATCCGCGACATTAAACCTCCTGAGCCGTACAAAGGCAAAGGAATTAAGTATGAGGGTGAAGTTGTCCGCAGAAAAGCAGGAAAGGCTGTAAAGGCAGTAGGAGCGGCGACGGCATAAAAATCGGCATTACCGCTGATACAACAAGGAAAACTATGAGTAAAATACATCACACAGTTACAGCAGCAGACCGCAGAAAGAAGAGAGTCCGCGCGAAGCTTCACGGAACGAAAGATCGCCCGCGCGCAAGTGTACAGCGATCAAGTAAACACGTGTACATACAAGCAATTGACGACGATGCGTGTGTAACATTGGTAGCCGCGTCGGAACACGATGTTGAAGAAAAAGGAACAAAGATTGAGCGCGCAACAATGGTTGCGAAAGCGTTTGCCGAAAAATTGAAAAAAGCAAAGATCACAACGGTTGTGTTTGATAGAGGAAGTTACCGGTATTTTGGACGCGTCAAAGCAGTTGCTGATGCGCTCAGAGAAGCAGGAATAAAAGTATGAGAAGTAACACACAGCGTCGTGATAATCGGCAGGATCGCGAACCAAAAGAGTTCGAGGAAAAAGTTGTTCAGATTAACCGCGTTTCAAAGAAAACGAAAGGTGGTAATCAATCTGGATTTTCCGCGCTTGTTGTTGTCGGCAATAAAAAAGGAAAAGTCGGTGTTGGACTTGGCAAAGCAAAAGACGTAGCTTCGGCCGTGCAAAAAGGTGTGAAGAAAGCAAAACGCAAAATGTTGGATATCCCAATGGATGGAACAACGATTCCATTCGCGATTAACATGAAGTTGGGTGCGGCACACATTTTGTTGAAGCCCGCTCCACCTGGAAGTGGAATTATTGCCGGCGGTGCAGTCCGCGCGGTTGTTGATGCCGCTGGAATCCGTGACATTTCAAGCAAAATTAAAGGAACATCAAACCAAGCATCGAACGTGTACGCGACGCTTGAAGCACTCCGCCAAATCCGCGACATTGTTGCGAATAAAGGCATCGTATTGAAGTCTGCGGAACAAGTTGAGCGTGAAGAAAGAGAAGCGCTCAAACGACAGTTTGAAAAAGAACATCCAAAAGAAGTTTCACCAGTTAAAACAGAACAAAAAGTGGAGCAAAAGAAAAAACCAGAAGTAAAAAAAGAACAAAAGGTAGAACCAAAACCCAAAGTAGAACCCAAAGCAGAACCAAAAACAGCACCGAAAACAGAGGTAAAGGAAAAAGATAACGCGAAAGCATAATCTATGAAATTGAATACATTACCACCAGTCTCAGAAGTTGGAAAAAAGCGGTTGGGACGCGGGTACGGTTCTGGCAAGGGCGGGCACACATCCGGCCGTGGAACCAAAGGCCAGCGATCACGCACGGGCAAAGGTATTCCACTGTGGTTTGAGGGTGGAGCGCTTCCATTAATCAAACGTTTGCCATTTATCCGTGGAAAGTCCCGCTTTGGATCAATTGACCGCAAACCACAGCTTGTGACACTCGCCGAACTCAACGCATTAAAAGAAAAAGAAATAACTCCCGAAGTGCTTTTTGCGCACAAACTTATCCACAACGTTCATCTTTCGGTAAAAATCGTTGGAAAAGGCGAACTTAAAAACACGTACGTTCTACACAATATTCGGGCGTCGGGCCCCGCGAAGGCGCTGATTGAAAAAGCCGGCGGAACACTCGACTGAAAGGGTAAGACCAGTGAATCGAGTCACATCGATACTTCGTAGTATCTGGTCAACACACGAGTTACGGAAGAAACTGCTGTTTACCGCGGGCATGTTTTTGGTATTCAGACTTCTCGGCCATATCCCCGTTCCCTCTGTTGATATTCTTAGCCTCCGGGCATTATTCGCGCAAAGCCAACTTCTTGGAATGATTGATATTTTTTCCGGCGGAACGCTCGCGAATTTTTCGATTCTAGCAATCGGTATTAACCCCTACATCACTGCGTCTATCATCATGCAGTTAGCGACATTTTTGTTTCCAAAACTCAAAGAACTCTCCAAAGAAGGCGAGTCCGGCCGCGAGCTCATCAACCAGTACACGCGGTTGCTTACCGTTCCAGTCGCGGTCATTCAAAGCATTAGTGTATTGCTGATTCTCAACGGCCAATCGCTCATTCAAACAAAAGATCCACTACATATTGTCGCGATGATCTTCACATTGGTTGCGGGTTCACTTATCACGGTATGGATTGGTGAACTTATTACGTTGTACGGTATCGGCAATGGTATTTCATTATTGATCTTTGCTGGAATTGTCGGCCGTGTACCAATTTCTGCGCTCCAAACATTATCGATTTCTCAAACAATCAATCCATTTATGCTGATTTTCATCGCGTTTATGGCGGTTGTTGTTATCGGACTGATGGTGTTTATGAATGAAGCCATCCGAAAAGTCCCCATTCAATACGCGACGCGCGCGCGCGGAAGCAGAACATACGGTGGACAGACAACTCACCTGCCGTTGCGCGTCAACCAGGCCGGCGTACTCCCCATCATTTTCGCGGTCTCATTTATGCTCGTTCCAAGTTTACTGGCGCGGGTTTTTCAGCAAGCAAATCAGCCGTTTTTGAACTCGATCGCGACAACCATGACTGCATGGTTCCAGCCGGGTTCGATTGTGTACACCATCATCTACTTTGTGTTAGTCGTCGCCTTTACCTACTTCTCAACCGCGGTGTTGTTTAATCCCAAAGATTTGGCAGAAGACCTTAAGAAGAGTGGTGCCTTTATTCCAGGAATGCGTCCTGGAAAGCCAACAGAGAACTACTTAACATATGTCATTACAAGGATTACAATTGCGGGCGCTGTCTTTTTAGGAGTCGTCGCGATTCTGCCCTCCATTGCTCAGCAGTTTACTGGAATCTCGACGCTCACGATCGGTGGGACGGGGTTGTTGATCGTTGTGTCGGTTGTGTTGGAAACAGCCAAACAACTGCAGTCTATGCTGGTCGCGCAGCACTATGAACGGTTTTTATCGTAAACGGAACAAAACAGGAGACTATATATGTTAAAACTTATTTTGATCGGCATTCAGGGAGCCGGAAAATCAACACAAGGAAACTTATTGTCGCAGAAACTCGACATTCCCTACTTGTCTAGCGGACACATTTTCCGCGAAATGGCAAAGGAAAAAACCCCGCTCGGCCGGTTTTTGAAAGAAACAATGAACGCGGGCGCGCTTATTCCCGACGACAAAACAATCGAAATTATCGAAGAGTACTTAGCCAAACCCGAGTATGCAAAAGGATACATTTTAGATGGATTCCCACGCACAACCAAACAGGCCGAGATCTTTTCGAACGGCGTAGACAAAGTGATTTATCTCAAAGTTTCTGATAAAGAAGCGCTGTGGAGGATCTCTGGGCGTATGAGTGACCGTGAAGACGAAACGCTCATGGCAATCCGCAAGCGCATCGAACTGTTTCACGAGTTTACGGAGCCGGTAATCGCGTACTACGGATCACAAGGAAGACTGGTTGAGGTAGACGGAGAACGGGACATTCAGGAAATCTTTAATGACATCCTCACACATGTTGAAGCAAAGTGATAACGAGCGTATTTCTGCGATGCGTGAAGGCGGTAAAATTCTCGCTCGCGTTCGTGAAGAGATTGTCCGAACAATACAACCAGGGGTTTCATTTGAAGAGCTTGAACAGACCGCGCAACTATGGCTCAAAAAACTCCGAGCAGAACCTTCTTTTCCAACCGTTGAAGGATACCAATGGGCGACGTGTATCACTAAAAATGAAGGGTGTTGCCATGGGATCCCCAAGAATGGCGTTGTTAACAACGGCGACATTATGACCATAGACACGGGGGCGTTGTACAAAGGCTATCATACCGATACCTCGATTACCGTATGCGCGGGGACGTGCACAAAAGAGGTTCTGCGTTTTCTTGAAGTTGGCCGCCAGGCGTTAAAAGCCGCTATTGCCCGGGTTTTACCTGGAAACACTATCTACGTGGTAAGCCAGGCAATGCAAGATGTCATTGAGAAGGCGGGGTACCGGTCTGTGTACCAGCTTACAGGGCATGGAATTGGCAAAACGCTCCACATGCTCCCCAACATTCCGTGTTATGCAGACGAACGGAGCAAAAAGGACATTATTCAGGAGGGGCAGACGCTTGCGATTGAGCCCATGTACGCCTGGGGAAATCCCACGTTGGCGCTTGGGAAAGACGGCTGGACGTATGAAACCGTAGACAAGTCCTTGACTGGGATGTTTGAACACACTGTGGTTGCGTGGAACGATGGCCCAGAGGTGCTAACGGATTCCCCTCTTGAGAAAGGTCAAGGCATCTGATAGAATGCGCAAAGCCTCAAAGGAGGCATTGTTTTTCTTTGCTAAAAACACATTGGAGGATATGGCAGATAAGCAGGATATATTTGAAGTCGAAGGAGAAGTACTTGAGGTGCTTCCCAACATGATGTTCCGTGTCATGGTGAAGTCGGGCCCGGAAGACTTGGTTGGAAGAATGCTCCTGTGCACACTCGCTGGAAAAATGCGGATGTACAGAATCAGGGTTTTACTCGGAGATATGATCAAGGCAGAAGTATCGAAGTATGACATGTCGAGAGGTAGAATTACGTTTAGAGTGAAGTAACTATGAAAGTAAAAGCATCAATTAAACCACGGTGTAAAGACTGCAAAGCGGTCCGTCGCCATGGCAAGCGATACATTGTCTGTAAAAACCCCAAACATAAACAGAGGCAAGGATAAATCATGCCCCGTATCGTAGGAATTGATATACCAGTACAGAAAAAAACATACGTTGCGTTGACATACGTGTACGGCGTTGGACGGCACAATGTCCGAGACATTTTGAAAGAAGCACATGTTGACGGCGACAAACGCGCAAAAGACTTAACGGTTGATGAAATCGCACGTCTTCAGCGCATTTTAGATAAAGTAAATACCGAGGGAAACCTCCGCAGAATGATCCGCGAAAATATTGAACGACTTAAGCGGATTGGATCATACCGCGGCGGACGGCATATGCACGGGCTTCCGGTCCGTGGACAGCGGACACGCGTGAATGCCCGCACACGCAAGGGTAAGAAAAAGACGGTTGGAGCGCTTACAAAAGAGGCGGCAGAGAAACTTGGAGTGGTAGCGCCAGCAGACGCAGAAAAAACAAAAGAAAAGAAGTAGCGCGTGAAAGGTAGATAGATATGGCAGATGAAACAACACCAATAAAAAAAGTGAAGCGGCACGTTCCAAAAGGACATATGTACGTGCAGGCGACATTTAATAACACGATCGCAACAGTGACGGACGAACAGGGAAACACGCTCTGCTGGGGATCCACAGGAAACGCTGGATTTTCTGGATCGAGAAAATCAACACCATACGCCGCAACGATGAGTGTTGAAAAAGCAGTATCAAAAGCAAAAGAGTTTGGAATGCGGTACATGGACGTGTTTATCAAAGGCCCAGGACCGGGCCGTGATGCAGCGCTTCGTGCGGTGCGTGCGGCAGGCATTCAAGTGTCCATGATCGCGGACGTTACACCGATTCCACACAATGGCACAAAACCAAGAAAGTTGAGACATGGCTAGACGGACAGGACCAAAAAACAGATTAGCGCGCAGAATTGGGGCAGATCTTGGTCTCAAAACGAACGCGCTCAAAACAAACCGTCGCATCAACATCCGGCCGGGACTGCACGGGAAAAAGCAGCGCCGCAAAGGGACAGAGTACGGTGAACAGCTTACAGAAAAACAAAAAGTGAAGTTTATCTATGGTGTTTTAGAAAAACAGTTGCGCAAGTTGTATGAAAAAGCGACAAAAACACCAGCATCAACAGGGAAAGTTCTTCTCTCACTGCTTGAGCGGAGGTTGGACAACGTGGTGTATCGGCTTGGATTTGCGCCAACCCGCGCTGCTGCCCGCCAAATGACCGCGCATGGACAAGTCAGAGTAAATGGAGCAAAGGTGAGTATCCCATCCTACTCGGTAACGATTGGAGAGGTCATCTCGCTGTCGGACAAAGGAATGAAGATTCCGGTTGTCGCAGAGTTATTGAAAGAAAAAGATAAGGCAGTTCCAGGATGGTTGGAACGCAGTGCGGCGGTTGGAAAAGTTTCCCGCCTTCCTGAAAGAGAAGAGATTGACGCAGGTATTAATGAGCAGCTGATTGTTGAGTTCTACAGCCGCTAATATGTGTCGAAGAACAAAGGTATTGAAAAGTATACGTTGTTGATTGAAACAGAAGTGCGCCAGATGGTAGATGGAGCACGGGACCCAATCAACATATAAAAGAAAAGGAGACTACCATGATCCAACCAACATTTACCGTCGCTGAAGAGCAGAAAAAAGACGGATACGCGAAACTCGTTCTTGAGCCATTGGCACAAGGATACGGGCATACGCTTGGGAACGCATTGCGCAGAGTCATGCTTTCTTCGTTGCCTGGTTTTGCCATTACATCGGTAAAAATTCAGGGCGTGAATCATCAATTCACAACGCTCGAAGGGCTTCGTGAAGATATCGTCGAACTTGTCCTCAACATCAAACAGATCCGCCTCCGTTCAACAGTGAACAGCGCGGTTACACTGAAAATTGATGTTAAAGGAAAATCTGAAGTCACGGCAAAAGACATTGAAGCGCCAGCGGGTGTTGAAGTTGTGAACAAAGACCTCCACCTCGCTTCGTTGTCCGACAAAACCGGTCTGCACGTTGAGTTAACGGCAGAACCCGGCGTTGGATACTCAATGGAAAGCGAGCGCAGAAGTTCCACAATTGGTATTATCCCAGTGGATGCGTTGTTCTCGCCTGTCGTAAAAGTTGCATACTCTATTGAGTCAACACGCGTTGGCCGCAGAACAGACTTTGACAAACTCGTTCTTCAGGTGTGGACAAATGGAACGATCGAGCCAAAGGCGGCGCTGGATGAAGCGGCAAAGATTTTGGTTGCCCATTTCCAACAGGTGTATAACCCAATGATTGTTGAAGCGGTTGAAGAGGGTAAACCAGTTATGGCGGGACAGTTGGGTGACGCGATGAAGTTGACTGTCGAAGAGTTAGATCTTCCAACACGTATCGCGAACGCATTGCGCAAGGGCGGATACAAAACGGTTGAGGACCTCATAAAAGCAACACGCGGCGAAATCGCAAAGGTGAAAAATCTTGGTGAGAAAAGTGTAAAAACCGTTGAAGACGGTGTCAATAAGAAAGGATTCTCGCTCAAAGACTAGTTTTTAATAACTAGGCGGATAGAAGAACAACGCATATGAGACACCGACTTGCAGGAAGAACACTCGGAAGAAACACCAATCAGCGTAAAAAGCTGTTCAAAAACTTGGTGAGTTCGCTCATCGTGCACGGTGAGATCAAAACAACCGAAGCACGCGCGAAAGCTATCCGTGGCGTTGTGGATAAAATGATCCACAGAGCACAAGAGGGTACTATCGCGGCCCGCAGAGTGCTTGCGAAGTTCTTTGGCAAGAACGATATGGTGAATCGCCTTGTTGATGAGATTGCGCCGGCTATGAAAGATCGTACGAGTGGATTTACACGTATTCTTCATCTCGAAAACCGCAGGGGAGACGATGCGTTATTGGTGAAGATGGAGCTTGTTGTTAAGCCAGCGCCTCGAGTTATGCCAGAAAAGAAAGTGATAAAAAAGACGGTGAAAAAGGGTGTGGCTCCGTCTGCTGAAAAGAAAGTGGAAAAGTAAATGAGAACACTTACGTTTATGCAAAAACCAGCAGGACTCAAGCGCGAATGGAAGCTTGTTGACGTCAAAGGCAAAGTGCTTGGTGATGTCGCTCCGGAAATCGCGAGAATGCTGTTGGGAAAGACAAAGTCGACATACACTCCGCACATTGACTGTGGAGATTATGTTATCGTCATCAACGCAAGACACGTTGTGGTGACGGGCAAAAAAGAAAACACTAAGATGTACTACCTGCACTCGGGATTCCCCGGCGGGTTGAGAAAAGAAACATTCGCGCAGGTGATGGAGAAAAATCCAGCACGCATTATCGAGCACGCTGTTCGTGGAATGTTGCCAAAAAATAAATTGCTCACGCCGCGTATGAGAAGAATGAAAGTGTTTAGTGAAGCAGAACATACATATGCAGATAAGTTTGGCAAAGCACACACGAAAGCGGAAAAATAACGGAGATACTATGGCACAACCACGCATGAAAAAATCAGTTCCAATGAAAATTAAAAAAGTTGTAAAGGCTGTTGTTGCTCCACAAGGTGAGACAGTAGCAGTAGTAGCGCAGACTGGAAAGCGCTCGGCCGATGTGCTCACGATCGCCATTGGTCGGCGTAAAACGGCAACCGCACGTGTCCGCTTGTCCCACGGTGGAAATGTGTTTACCGTGAACGCAAAACCAGCAAAAGAATATTTTGGTTCTGTGGATCCATTCGGAGTCATTTTGATGCGGCCGTTTGTTTTCACTAACACCGTTGGAACATTTTCGCTCTCGGCAAAAGTAAATGGATCAGGAGTCCGCGCCCAACTGGATGCCGTCATTCATGGAGTGTCGCGCGCGCTTGTGAAAATTGATGAGTCACACAGAAAAACGTTGAAAGAACATGGTTTGTTGACCCGCGATGACCGCATGAAAGAGTCAAGAAAAATGGGCCAGGGCGGAAAAGCGCGCAAAGAGAAGCAGTCGCCAAAGCGTTAGTTTCCACATTTCACTGTGTTTTTCATTGTGTCGGAATACAGTACCCCATCGCCTCAGTAATGTGATGTTTTTCAATGTGGAGTTTTTGTTCCATGTCCGCGATGGTTTGTGCCACGCGCGCCAGGATAACATATCTCCTTGGGGACAAGTGATGAAGATCGGCTGCTGTGTCAAGCGTTGTTTGTGCCTCTGTGGTGAATCTACAGTATTTTTGAACCTCTCCACTTTGCATTTCCCCATTTGCGCTGATGTGCGCTCCCGTAAACCGTTGCTTTTGAAGGAGTTGTGCGGCGAGTACCTGATTTTTAAGTTTCTCAAACTCAAGTTTTTGTGTACGTTCATCACCTTTTTCAAGATGAAACGATTCTTCATGAATGAAAAGGTGAAGGTCAATCCGCTCCATGACTGCATGTTTTAATTTATTGGCATATCTACGGATGTCCGCGGCTGAGCACGCGCATCGTTTGGTTGTGCTGTACCGGTATCCGCATGGGCATGGATTTGCCGTTGCAAACAAAAGAAACCGCGAGTGGTGCGGGATACTTCTAACCCCCGACCGCAGTGGTAAAATCCCGTACTCTATACACGGTTTGAGCGTGTGAAGAAGAGCGGATGGAAACTCAGCAAACTCATCGGCATACACAATACCATGGTGCGCCAGAAGGAGCTGTCCTGGCTGTTTTTTTGCCATACTTCCAAATACAACTGAGGGAGGAGAGGTGGGGTATATAGTGAGGAAAGGGGGTATGCCGTGTTGGAGTTGGGCGGCATCTTGACCTCCGGCCGAGTACACCGCGGAAACTTCTTCAATATTCTCCTGTGAAAGTGGTGGCATGAGGGCGTGAAGATATGTGCTGAGGAGTGTTTTTCCTCTCCCGGGGCTTCCAAGAAGGAAACAATGGTGTCCTCCCGCCGCCGCGATCGCGGTTGCCCGCTTTGCTACGCCGTTTCCGGAAATAAAAGGAGGATCGAGTTGAGCTACTTTTTGAGTAGATTTTTGAGATGGCGCAAACGGCACAAGTTTTTTCTCATTTCGTAGATGCGCAATGATTTCTAAAAGGTGGGAACATAAAAAAATCGAACCTGTTTGTTGAGGAAGAATGTCCCCCTCATTATCTTTTGGCACGTACAGATTTGTATATCCAACCTTTTTTGCAAGATAAATAAGCGCGGTGGCTCCTCCAACCCCGCGGATCTCTCCATTTAACCCAAGCCCGCCAAACACGAGTGTGTTTTGCAGAAGAGGGGGAATGAGTCCATTTGCCACAAGAATACCGAGCGCGATAGGAAGATCGTACGAAGGTCCAGACTTTGGAATGGTTGAAGGTGAAAGGTTGATGAGCGTTTTCTTTGCGCGAATGGATATTCCAACATTGCGCAGCGCGGAACGAATCCGCTCCTTACTTTCCTGAATTTCCTTGTTCGCTAACCCAACAATATGGGTGTATGGAAGGCCCATCGAGGACACATCCACCTCAACGCGTACAAGATATGGGGAAAATCCATCAAGACCGGCTGAACGTATGGTACACAACATACCATCCGTTATACACGGCACACCGAACAAACAGCGTACGAAATGTGTTTTGCCCGCCAATTACTCGAGAAAGATGGCCAGAGTTGAGCGCTAGTCCTTCAACTCTTTTTTGGTGGTGTCGTACCACTCTATCATCATTTTCTCGATAACGGTCTTGCCTCCAAGGCCAAACGCAAGTCCAAAGCCAAGCGCAAGCATCGCGATAAAGCCCATAAAGAGCGTCGAGATAAACTGCGCGGCAATGTTGAGTTCTGCAATGGCCGCCATCACGCTAATAATGACGATCAAGTAGCTGCCAACTTTGCCAAACAGCCTGGCGCTTTTTCCACTAATGCTGTGGAGCGCACCCTTCACAAGACCTTCAACAAGTCCTGCAAGCAATACACCGAAGAACAGGATCAAGACCGCGGATACAACCTTTGGGATATACGAAAGGATGCTGTTGAGTACGATCGAGATCGCCTCAAGACCGAGAATTGATACCGTTGCATAGAGTACAACGAGCATTGCAACCCAATACACCGCGGTTCCAACAACCTCTTCAATTCTTCCAATCTCAGCGTGTTTCAAAAATGACTCAACAGGTGTTTCCTTCAACCCTTTGGAAAGGCGGAGCATCTCAAGAAGTTTTACCGTGATTGTCTTGAGCCAGCGTGAAATTGCTGCGCCAAGAATAAGGAGGAGGAGCGCTCCCAAGAATTTTGGAAGAAATCCTCCAAGCTGTGTCACGACGTTGCTCGTCGCGATCGTCATAGTCTCCTGGAACGACACGGGAATAATGTTATACATGCATACTCCTTTCCTTTCGGGATCCGGAGATTGTCTCCAGAGAAAAACCCGACCTTTTATTCACTATACACCCCGGCTTGCTGTACCGCAACAAATGTGTCAAATACTCGATTACGCCGGGCGCATGCTAAAATACACCTGTCCAAAGACCGAACAATCGCCCCCGGTGTGCGCAAGCCGCCAGGGGAGGAAAGTCCGGACAGCAGAGCGTAGGGTGTTCACTGAAAAGTGAAGCGCGCCGCTTAAAACGGCGTGACAGTCTAGAGCAACAGTGACGAACCGAGGTCATGCTCGGGTGAAACGGGCAATCCTCCCCGCTGCAACTGCCGAACTTCACCATATTGGAAACGCTCCCTCACGGTGATAATGCTGCAGGCTTAGAGAAATGATTGTTGTCCCCCGAGCGTAAGCGAGGGCGGATACAGAATCCGGCTTATAGGTCTTTGGACATTATATTTCTTCGAGTGAATGGAGTGGATTTTTCCCCTGGAAGAATTCGCGCACAACTGCGCGGATAAAGATAAAGGTTGGGATGGCGAGCGCTGCGCCAGGGACACCACCAAGCCGCAAGCCCGCAATCAGTGCGATCAACGCAACGAGTGGGCTAATATCCACGGCTTTCGACATGATTTTTGGAACGATAATATTATTTTCCAGTTGCTGAACTAATACATAAAGCAGAATAACTGCAACCCCCATTGCCGGCGACATCGTGAAAAAAGCAACAACAACAGAAGGAACCGCGGAAATCGTTGGGCCAATATTTGGTATCGCTTCAAGCAGTCCTGCAAAAATGGCGAGTGGAAGTGCGTACTGTACGCCGAGAATCCGCAAGCCAATGTACGTCATGGTTCCAATCACGAGCATGAGAAAAAGTTCGCCGCGCACCCATCCACCAAGTTCTAGTTCGAGTCGGTCAATGAAATGTTTCGCCCGTTTTTCTGGCTCAATTTTCCCAAACAACCAAATGAGATACATATGGAGTTTGTCGCGCTCGATGAGCAAATAATAGGTAAGGACGAGAAACGTAAACACAACAAGCACTCCGGAAAATGTGCTAAACACCGCCCCAATGACAGATGGAATAGATGTTCCAACGCGCGATGTAATGTTGTTATAATCCTCGATTGTTTTTTGCAGTTGAGAAAACTCGAGCGTTTCAGGTAACTGTGGAAGATGCAGTTTTGTGACGAGCGTTACGGATTCACGGACGAGTGGCGGAACGAGATAGGAGAACATCCCAATGAGGGCGCCGATCACTAAAACATACACACTAAGAATTGCGAGCGGCCGTGGGAACCGGAAATGCTGCAACTTTTTTACCAGTGGATTAAGCGCGGAAGAGAAAATCAACGCAAGAAAAAGAAGAACAAGTAAGTCCCGTAGTTGATGAATGAGAAAACCACCGATAATGACGACAAAAACAAAGAGAACTGATTTTTGTGAAATCTCAATGCGTTGCATATGTTTCATCATACCAGTCCGAGACAAGTTTTTCTACATCGCTACGTATGCGTTCTCCTTCTCCGGGGTTTATGGAAAACCAATGGATATCCGGCCGTTTTTTGAACCAAACCATTTGCCGTTTAGCATATTGGAGTTCGTGAAGTGCCCATGTTTCAATAAGTTCTTTCTTAGTGATTTTTCCTTCAAGAAAATCGCGTGTTTCACGGTACCCGAGCGAAGAAAATGCCGGGAGACTCCAGTCTTTGTATGTATGCATAAGTTTACCGACTTCATCACTCATGCCTTGAGTAAGACGGCTGGCAACGCGCGCGCGGATATCTTTTTCAAGCAGATCCCACGATTTTTTGAGTCCAATCCAATATATTGAAATGTGTTCTTCCGGGGTGTCTTTAAGAGTGTCGTTTTGAAGATACTCCGCAACCTCGATTGCCCGGATCAATCTTCTTGGATTATTTTGATCGGAATGATTCATACTGTCGTATTTTTTTACATCGTATTCTTGTAAAAGAGTCTGAAGTTCTGAAGCGGTTTTATGTTCAAGTTTTTTCCGCAGGTTTTGATTTTGTGGAATAGACGCGGTTTCATATGACGAGGTCATGCTTTGCACATAGAGTCCGGTTCCACCAACAATAATGGGAAGCGTGTTTGTTTTCCACAAATGTTTCATGATCGCCTGCGAAGCTTGTATAAAGTGAGCAAGGCTCCACTCTTGGTCCGGGTTAACCTGGTCAATAAGCCAAATCCGTGTTCCTTGTGTGCGGTACGAAGTAAGTGGCTCTGGAAAGCCGTCAATATTTTGCAGTTCCAACACTGCGTCTTTTGGCAGATCTTTCCCCGTTCCAATATCCATACCTTTATATACCTGTCGTGAATCAGCGGAAATAATTTCCCCATGAAATTTTTGTGCTAGATGAAGTGCTAATGCCGTTTTCCCAGTGGCGGTTGGGCCGACAATTGCGATAGCTGCGTGTGGATGTACCATATTATTTCGCCAACTTTGGCCGGACAGCCAAGTTGTCTTTATTAATAAGTTTGTCCAAAAATTCCCACCGTTTCTTTTTCACTATATGTGGAACATCGTCGGGGTAAATGCGCCATGCCGCGGTTCCTGGGCGCGGTGAGTACATCGCAACGTACGCAATTTTCCAGTCTGCTTTTTTTGCGAGATCAACGGTATCTGCAAACTCTTCGTCTGTTTCGCCGGGAAAACCAACAATAATATCGGTGCCAATCGTAACGTTTGGAACAGCATCGCGTAATTTCTTTACAAGCCCAAGATAATTTTCTTTCGTGTATCCACGGTTCATACGGTAGAGGACGGTATCGCTTCCGGACTGCACGGGCAAATGAATGTATGGGTCGAGTTTGGGATTTGTTGCGAGTTCGGTAATGAGTTCATCATAAAAATCCCATGGATTGCTTGTCATAAAACTAATTTTTGTAATACCATTGATTGTACTTACTTCCCGCAAAAGCGTGACAAACGGCGGGACATTATGGATAGATAAATATTGTGATTGGTTAGACGGAAGATCGTCGCGGGTAAATGGCGCGTCTTTGCGGAGCAGCAGCTTGCGGAATCCGATGCCAACTTTTTCCAGTCCCCAAGAATTGACGTTTTGACCAAGCAAGGTAATCTCGGTATACCCCTGGTCGGCGAGCGAACGTACCTCACCTAAAATGTCTTCAAGCGGACGCGATTGTTCCCGCCCGCGCGCATACGGCACAATGCAAAACGTGCAAAACGAGTTGCATCCGGCTGAAACTGGAACCCACGCATGTTTTTTATCTTTCCGTACGGCAGCGAGATTAAATCCAACTTCGTTAATCGGAAGAATTTCATCAATCATCGGCATCATTTCGTAGAGATGTTTTTCTCCGTGATGTGTCATGCATCCAGTCAAAATGAGTTTTGGTTTTTTCTTTTTGTTGGCGATGAAGTACTCAACGAGTGTGTGCGCAAAATGGCGCGCACGGTGTTCTGCACGTTCGCGGACGGCACAGGTATTAATCACAACTTCATCGGCGGTTTTCCACGATCTCGCGCGTGTGTACCCGCGGGCAGCGTAATCACCCGCAATGCGTTCTGAATCGGATTTATTCGCCTGGCATCCAAAAGTGTGAATATAGTAACTTGGCATGGGGGCATTGTACCAAAAATTTCAAATTTTCTTTTTTCGTCTCCAGGGGACCCCACACCCTGAGTTCCTCAAAAAGAAAATATTTCATTTAGCTCGACGCGGACGTGTACATTTTTAGTGCATGTTTCCAGCTGAGGAATGAAAGCAAAAAGACTGTAACGGCCACCAGCGATGCGGTCAGGAGTAAAGACGGAGGCGCTTTCCCGAGTAGAACGCGCGCGGGAATACTCACCATCAACCCGACCGGCACAACGAATGTAATCAAGAAACGCAACGGTTCGCGGTAAATCTCCATCGGCATTCTACCCATCTGCGAAAGATCGCGGTAGAGCATGATGGTGTTGTCCACTTCGGTTGTGACGATGCCAATGCATGCGACAAAAATATGGAAAGCAATCGAAATCAATAATCCATTCACAAGAAACGCGAAATAAAGCACTATTTTAACGGCATCAAGTAGTGGAACAGCCTGCCCGATATACCATCCAGAAAAAAAGAGGAATGGTATAAAAATAAGAACGTCATTAAAATCCGGCGAACCCGCAAGTACACGGAACAATACATTGACCGGTTTGGCAAGATAAAAATCAAGCTCGCCGCTGCGCACTTTTCCCGTAAGCGAGTACACGCCGCGCATAAACATTTGCGAAACCAAATCAATGAAGTTGAACGTGAGGAAAAAAATGATAACTTCATCAATACTGTAGCCTGCCATTGTTTTTGTGTTGTGTTTCAACAAAATCAAAATGAGTAAAAACGAAAGAAACCGGACGGTTTTTCCAATGAAAAAAAGAACGGCAGAACTTTTTGAAGAAAACTGGAACAGGAGTTCTTGTTTTGCAAAGAGAAACCAAATCTTAATATAGCGGATTAGTGTTTTCATCTCCCCTCCGCCTCATAGGAATGGACGCCTTTTTTCCACATGGTAAAAACTCCAAGTCCACACAATCCAACCCACATGCCGGTAAAAAGTATACCGCGAACAACTTCAACTGAACTGAGTTGTTCCAACAGTACTTTCGTGGGGAAGAATATGACATATGGGAATGGAGTATATGAAAGCGCTTGGACAATTGAGTTTGGGAAAATATCGAGTGGAAAAAAACTTCCCGCAGTAAAGAACATGATGGTATAAAATAAAAAGCGTGGAGCCCATACGTCTGGTGTCCAAAATCCAAGAAGACCAAACATTGTATTGATGAGAAAGAACATAACCATTGCTCCGCCAACTGTAAACAGGGTGAGGAAAATGGTTGAAATATGGGTTGGTATGTAGAGTGTTGGATGAAAAATGAAAAATAACACAGCCAACTCAATGGCAGAAAATATAACGTTTTGCAGTTTATCCGCAACGTCACGACTGAACCAAAACAAAAAAAAGTTGAGCGGCTTTACTAAATAAAGCGAAAGGTCTCCGGAATGTATAACACCGGCAACGTCAATAGTACGTGAGGACGTTACAACATAGCCGATGATACTTGCAGCAAAAATATACGTAAACATCTGCGCACTGGTATATCCGAATGCCGTGATGGTTGAAGCAAATATTGCCTCCCACAATGAAAATGCAACAACAACTTGAATGATTTGACGCACCCTAAACATCACAAAGCTTGTTAGATATGTAAATCCATTAATCCAGGAAACTTTTGCAACGATCCAATACTTTTTGAGTGAGTTCAAAAGTAATTTATTTTCCATTTTGGAACACATCCCGGATGATGGCCTCAATTGGCGGTTCCTCAATATTGAGATCGGCAATGGAGAAATCTTCCAAAAGTTTTGCCGCAAGCCGAGACGCTTCTTTCCGTGGAACCAAAATCGTTGCGGACGGGAACTCAAATGATTTTACTTTCCCAATCGTTTCAAGTTTCTTTTGATCAGTTTCTTTTGAGAACACCACGGAAAGGATTTTATTTTTTGCGTACTTATCAATAATATCTTGAAGTTTTCCATCAAATAGTTTTTTCCCGTGATCAATAATAATGACGCGTTTGCATAGTTCTTTTACGTCGTCCATGTAGTGGCTTGTGAGCAAAATTGTCGCGCCAAACGTGGTGTTATACTCGCGGACAAAGTCGCGCATAACTTTTTGCATCACCACGTCCAAACCAATTGTTGGTTCGTCAAGAAATAACACTTTTGGATTGTGGAGAAGCGCTGCGATGAGCTCGCACTTCATCCGCTGGCCAAGTGAGAGTTTGCGGACCTGAATATTAATCACATCTTTTACATCCAAAAGAGTGACAAGTTTATTGAGCGTATGTTTGTACTGCGTGTCCGGAATTTCATAGATCGCTTTGTTGAGCAAAAACGTTTCCATCGCAGGCAAGTCCCACCACAGCTGGTTTTTTTGCCCCATCACGAGTGAAAACTGTTTTTGGAACTCAGGCTTCCTATCCCATGGAGTAAATCCAAGGACGGAAATCTCACCGGCGGTGGGGTACAGCAGACCAGACAATACCTTGAGCGTTGTCGTTTTTCCCGCGCCGTTTGGACCGATAAACCCAACCAACTCACCCGGTTCGATCTCAAAACTAATATCATTCACCGCCTGCACGGATTCGTATTTGCGCGCAAACAATGCTTTGAGCGATCCCATAAGCCCTGGTTGTTTCTTATACACCTTGTAGTACTTTTTGAGATGCTGGACGGAGATGATTGATTCCATGATTCCTCTATTCTATACCATTACGACCCAATCCCTGAGTATTTTTTTATTGAATAATGAAAGAACGCGCGGGTTGCTCCAAATAAAACGATAAAAAATGTGAGAAGTGCGACAAGTTCTTGCCACCGGAATTGATGAAGAAGAAGGCGCGTTGGTGTTGTTGTAATAAGCGCGAGCGGAATAATAATGGTAAGCATAGCGCCAACGAAGCCGGAGTAAATATCGGAAGGCATGGACCAAATTCTGCGGAGTGTTGGGACAATTTCAATAATATTATCGAGTTTTTCAACCCAAAATGTAAATGTTGCGGTAAAAAACCAAAGTGTATAAATAACGCCCATGGAGAGGAAGATTAACGCGATGTACATCAATACTTGGCTTAACGTCACTGTTGGAAGATTGAGTGCAAGCAAGATAATACCGATAATGAGTCGAGGAACATTTGTAAAACTAATGTGCCGCACTGAAAGCCGAAACTGAGCATCAATGGGTTGGAGGAGGAGGAAATCAAGTGTGCCGTTAAAAATGGATTCAGTATAGTTTTGTATGTTGCGCCAAAAAATTGACCATGTTGCCGCATCAATAATCATGTACGTCCCAGCAAACACGAGCATTTGCTGCTTATTCCATCCCGCAATATTTGAAGTTTGTAAAAACAAGATTTGATAAAACAAAAGAGAAAAGATTGTCCAGCCAGTTGAAACGAGTGACCACAAAAAGAAGTCCGCGCGGTACTCAAACAATCGCTGGAGTGATATTTTTGCGAAGTGAAGCCAGATGGAAAAATATTTTTTCATTTTTTTACCCGCCTGCCGATGTGTATTTATACTGTGCGTGTTTCCACATAAACCGGATGATAAAAACGCACACGACAACGTATACAAAAAAGAGACCCAACTCCCGTAGATCCGAGTGCAACACAGAATTTCTGGCCAACAATTGCGCCGGTGTTGAAAGCGCTAGTTTAAACGGTAAAAACGCGGCAATTTTTTGAATCCATTGTGGATAAAAAGTAAGTGGAGCAAGTGTTCCTCCAAAAATGCCCGTTACCATCCATTTGAAATGGCCGATGCTGCTTGCCTCGTCCATCCAGAATGCTGCAAACACCACAAAAAAACTCAGAATAGAGTCAAAAATAAATGCGAGAAGAAGGAATGCTAAAAAGACAAACAGTTTAGAAAAAGTAAACGTGAACCCTGTGATAAGTCCCGCGTGAATGAGTCCAAACATCAATGCGAGAAATGGGAGAAGAAATGTGACGAACGTCATGAGTTTTGATCCAAGTGCTTGGACAATAATGTACGTAGGGAGAGATATTGGTTTTACAAAATAGTAATCAATTTTTCCATACCGCACATTTTCAACCCAGCGTTCTTCAAAATGCACCTCGGCAAGGTTAATAATAATGAGAACAGCAAGATAATAGATAATAAGTTGTGAAAGCGATTGTCCACCGACCGTTGTTTTTCCATGAAACACCGCGAGCCATGATGCGATTAAAATAAATGTCGGGAAAATGTCAAGAATGATCCATAAAAAAGTTTCCGCTCGGAATGCCAAGCCCTGAATGAGGCCGATGCGGAATACCGCTAACCATTTTTTTATCCTACGTTTTACCAATAATACTTTTCTCGAGATCCACATACCGGCATTAAAACATAAAAAGCCCCGGTTTCCCAGGGCTTTATGTTTTTAAGATCGCATTAAACGCACTTACCACACATTCTTTTTTAGCGGTTTTCCAACGCGGAAGTTCACCACACGATGACCTTTAATGGTCTGGCGATTTTCTTCTTTGCCGAATGGAACAACCTGTTTATCTTTCACTTTACCAAGATAAAACGTGCCAAATCCCGAGAGGACAACTTTGTCTCCCTTTTTAAGCGTGCGGATTACCTCATCGAGGAAACCTTCAACAGCATCGTTTGCACCTTTTTTTGTAAGGTGTGCCTTTTTTGCGACAACATCAATCAAATCTGATTTTGTCATGACTCTCCTTTCATTTCTTTATATTTCTACAATACACAATATGCACGAATAAATCAAGCTATTGCCCAAAAGGGAACACGATGAGTTCGCGCTACTTTGCGACATCTGATGCCCGGATCTCGCGGACAACGGTCACCGTGACCGTTCCAGGATACGTCATCTCTTTTTCTACGCGTTCTTTTATTGTGTGAGAAAGAACAGTGGTGTCATCATCATTTGATTTTTCAGGATTAAGAATGACGCGCACTTCTCTTCCTGCCTGAATTGCGTATGCCTCTTTGACTTGAGCATAACTTTTCGCAATGTCTTCAAGTTTTGTAAGACGTTTCACGTATTCTTCATAGTTTTCGTACCGCGCCCCAGGACGTGCTCCTGAAATAGCGTCTGCGATGTACACCAATATAGACTCTTTCGAGGTGAAATGCACATCTTCGTGGTGTTGTTCTACGCAGTCAATAATGACTTGCGGAATGTTGTATTTCTTGAGTAGATTTACACCAATCTCAACGTGGCTACCCTCTTCCCCCTCAACAACTTTTCCAATATCGTGCAACAAACATCCAAGCTTCACGGTCTCCACGTTCGCGCCAACTTCTTTTGCGAGCGCCGCGCCAATTTTTGTTTCTTCTAATGTGTGCGCAATGAGATTTTGCCCGTACGAGAATCGGTACTTAAACCGTCCAAGCACTTGAATGAGATCGGATGGCAAGTTGTACACGCCGACTGCGTAACACAACCGCTTTCCTTCCTCGAACATGATTTTCTTGAGTTCCGTGGTTACTTTTTGCACGGTTTCTTCGATGCGGGTTGGCTGGATGCGTCCGTCTTTGATGAGTTGCTCAAGTGTAATGCGCGCAATTTCACGGCGGACGGGATCAAATGAGGACAGCCGTACTTGACCGGGCTGGTCGTCGAGATCAATGTCCACGCCGGTTGCCTGCTCGAAGGCGCGGATGTTGCGTCCGTCTTTTCCAATAATGCGGCCCTTGACTTCCTCGTCTGGAAGTTTGACGACAGAAACGGTGTACTCGGTTACATACTCGGTCGCGCCGTGGCGCATCGCGTCCACAAGAATCTCTTTTGCTTTTTCATCAGCCTCTTCCTTGGCGACATTTTCTCTGGTTTGGATGAGCGTTGCCATTTCCTTGTCGAGTTTTTTCTCGAGATTTTCTAAAATTTGCTGTTTTGCCTGTTCACGAGATAGTCCAGCGGCCTGCTCAAGTTTTTTAACAAGCGATTGTTTTAACTCTTCAAGCCCTTTCTCTTGTTTTTCAAGTTCTCCACGATGTTTCTGCAGTTCTTCATCTCTGGAGTCCAACGCTTTCAAACGCTGATCAAGACTGGAAAGTTTTTGGTCAATAGATCTCTCTTTTTCTGAAATTTCCTGGCGGAGTTGGCGGACTTCACCTTCCGCTTTTTCGCGGAGCCGAAGTGCCTCGTCTTTTGCCTCAACAATGATTTCGCGTGCACGCGCCTGAGATTCTCGGAGTGAGGTGTCGTCGCGCTGAGGTGCTGATGGGGTTGGTGACAGTGGACGCGCCCCACTTGAGGGATGCCCCAGCTTAATTGGTTCAACAGGAACGTGTTTGAGCGTGCGCTGGTCTCTAAGCTTCTGCGGCGGTTTTACTGGCCCATGTTTTGCCGATTTTTGCTGTTGGTTAGGTCCAACAAAAATGCTCGATAATGTGCTAAAAAGTGACATAGTACTCCTTGTCTGTAGATAAACATACGCATCCTTACTTTTTTGCTTTTATCGCGTGGGAGAATACGCCAAAATACTTGGCGGACTAGTCTTTTTTAAGAATGAGTGAAAAAAGACGGTTTGTGTATAACATATACTCTCGTATGCGTATAAAGCACCGCAATTGTACCGCGGTTTCACCGAATCGTCAATTTTAGCTTTCTACCTCAACCATGTCGCGTGGAACACTTTTTCCGCCTTTAATTTTTGCCCGGATCAATCCCTCAATCTCGTTCATAAGCTTGGGACTTTTCTCAAGTTCTATCTTGAGTGCGTCGCGGCCTTGTGCTAACACATTCCCCTTGTACTTGAAGAAACTCCCCGCTTTCTCCAAAATGTTCATTTCCGCGGCGACATCAACAATACTGCCGGACTTTGAGATACCACTGGAGTTCATGATGTCAAACTCGGCTGTTCTAAACGGGGGCGCAACCTTGTTTTTCACAATCTTTGCCCGATGCCGGCTTCCGATCACCACATCGCCGTCGGTGATGTTGCCGATCTTCCGCATATCGATACGGATTGAGGTGTAAAACTTGAGCGCCTGTCCGCCGGATGTCGTTTCTGGATTTCCAAACATCACGCCGATCTTCATGCGGAGCTGGTTTGTGAAGATCAACAGTGTTTTTGATTTATTGATGGCGGCTGTAAGTTTGCGCATGGCCTGCGACATTAATCTTGCCTGCATACCCATCGAGGCATCACCCATCTCACCCTCAATTTCTGCTTTTGGCACGAGCGCGGCAACCGAGTCCACAACAATCACGTCTAAACCGCCGGAACGAATCAACGTTTCCGTAATTTCTAATGCCTGTTCTCCGGTATCGGGCTGTGAAATGAGTAAGTCATCAAGTTTTACGCCAATTGCTTCCGCGCGTTTAGGATCAAGTGCGTGTTCCGCATCAATAAACGCAACCGTTCCGCCCGCTTTTTGTGCTTCTGCGATAACGTGCAGACACACCGTTGTTTTTCCTGAAGCTTCTGGGCCAAAAATCTCCGCTATTCTTCCGCGCGGCATACCACCAACACCCAACGCCAAATCCAGCGCGATAGAGCCGGTAGAAATGGAAGGAACTTCGAACTGGTGCTGCATACTTTCCCCCAACTTCATAATGGAGCCTTTGCCGTATGTTTTTTCAATTTGTTGAAGAGCAATGTTAACTGCTTGCATGCGCTGTTGCTTGAGGTTTGATACACTTCCCGGGACTGTTTGCTGAACCGTTTTAGCTTGTGACGATTTAACTGGGGACATACTGCTCCTTTTTTGCTATACCGTATACTTTTTGTACCAAAATTTCTTAAAGCCGGTTCCAAAAACAAGAAAGAAAAGCGAAACTCTTATTCACTATAGCACGATACCACAATGTTTCGTGTTTTGCTCGGATATGTCGTACACAACGACGACATAGTGATAGTGTACAAGTGAAATCGAACAAACACCTTACGGAAATGAAGTTGGTCTGTTATTGGATTAAAAATGGCGGGAGGGAAACAAGGGGAAATGCGTGGTAAAATAAGACTAATCTTGCTACGGGGCGTAGCATAAAAGTAGTGTGCACGTCTGGGGGGCGTGCGGACCGAGAGCGTTACTCGGCGCCCCGACATTTTAATTGACTAATCAATATTTTTAATTATTGATTTCGGGTTATTTTTCTGTCATATTTAAAGTATGCATTTTGCTCATACTTCCTGTTCAGTATGTGGAAAACTCCTCGAGAGAAGAATGAATTGGATTCTTGAGAACGAACGGCATGAATACAAAACATATTGCTCCAAAGAATGCCAATCGAAGGGGAAAACAAAAAAAGTACAGTGCATATGTGAAAATCCAAAGTGTAAAAAAGAATTTTCTCGAGAGTTAAATGATGTTTCACCACACAATTATTGTTCACGTTCGTGTGCTGTGGCAATAAATAATGTTCTCTACCCAAAGCGCAAAAAGATTACCGTTACTCGTACACCAACACCAAGAATTTCAAAGTATACAAAAGAAAGCATTATTTCTGAGATAAGCCACTTCTTTCAAGAAAATCAACGCATTCCGTTGAAAATAGAGTTTGCAAAAGAATATTGGATGATCCGCAAATTATTTGGCACATGGAACAGTGCGATACGTACCGCCGGGTTCTCCCCTCATTCTCACCGATTCGCACACCGATATAAAGCGAAGGATCAGCACATGTGTGATTCATTGGCTGAGAAAATCATTGATGACTGGTTATTTACACGGGGCATCAAACATAAAATCCATGTTCCGTATTATTACAGAAACATGACAGCGGATTTTTCGATAGGGACTACGTTAGTCGAGTATTTAGGGTTGTATGGGAAATTACATCGATATGACGTACTTGTTGAGGAAAAACGCAAGTTATGGAAAAGGAGAAAGTTAGACGTTATTGAGATATATCCAGAAGATCTTTTTCCGCAAAATCAACTTTCTGACGTGCTATCTCCATTATTGATTGACGATATTGTTACTTCTTTTACCGTGTAGCACACTCCCCGAGTAACCCCGTGTTTTTGCACAAGACCTTGCTTGACCAACGAGGCAATATCATATGCCAATGTCCTCCCTGGCGTGGCCGGAAAACGCCTGGCGATTGCGTCAAACGTGATATAAGGGTGATCGGTGATGATTGCGAAGATTTCCTGCCTGCGGGGGAGGAGCGCGCGGACAATCTCGGCGTGCAACTCTGGAGAGATGAGGGGCGGATTTTGCAACATCTAGCAATATTATGTAGTATTCAGCAGTATTGTGCAACATTATGCAATGATATAGAGTTTTACAAACAAAGCGGATAGTTTCTCCTTCCCATTCGCCTTTTCATAGGGTATAACACATATATGCCCTCGCAATCTCCTTTAAAGAAACCACAGGAAAAATCCAATGCCGTGTTTTCTTCTCTCTACTCCAAACTTAATCCTGAGCAAAAGAAGGCGGTTGACGCAGTTGAAGGGCCAGTCATGGTATTTGCGGGTCCCGGTACGGGGAAAACACAAGTGTTGGCGATGCGCGCGGCCAACATTCTCAGAAAAACAGATGTCGGTCCGCACAACATTCTCGCGCTCACCTTTACCGAGTCGGCTGCAAAGGCGATGCGGGATCGGCTTATCTCGATCATCGGTGAGGATGCGTACTATGTGAACATCGCGACGTTTCACTCGTTCTGTTCTGATGTCATTCAGTCAAACCCCGAGTTTTTCCCATTTTCCCGTGACGCAGAGCCATTAACCGACCTCGAGCGGTTTACGATCGTTGAAAACATTATCCGCGAGCAGGCATTTGAGGCAATCAAGCCCATCAACAGTCCCATATTTTATGTTCGCGACTGTATTAAAGCGATGCAGGACTTAAAACGGGAGAACGTTGAGCCAGATGATTTCCGCAAATTGATTGAGTATGATGTGCTTCAATTGAAGAAAGCGGAAAGTCTGCCAAAAACAGAGCAAAAGCAGCGGGAGAAAAACATTGCCAAACAGCGCGAACTTCTCCAAGTATATGTGTTATATCAGCAAAAACTCCGTGAGATGGGACGGTATGACTACGAAGACATGATTTCGTTCGCGGTCCACGCGTTTGAACAAGATGAAATACTCCTACGGAGTTATCAAGAGCGTCTGCAGTACATCTTGGTTGATGAGTACCAGGATACGAATGCGGCGCAAAATAAAGTATTAGAGTTGCTCGCCTCCTATTGGGGAAAACAGGCAAACGTGTTTGTCGTGGGCGACAGCGATCAGAGCCTGTATCGTTTTCAAGGCGCCTCTTTGGAAAACAGTGTGGCATTTGTGAAAAAGTACCCAACCGCGTTGTTTATCACGTTGACGAAAAACTACCGGTCTACGCAGACCATTTTGGATGCCGCCACAGAACTCATCGCAAAAAATAATTTTACGCATGCGACATTGTTGGAAAAATTTCAAAAAATCAGTGCAAAAAAATCTACAAGGACTTCGGTTCCGCTCTCCGCAACAGTGTCATATCCTGCTCAGCCGGTTTATGTAGCCGCGTTTTCATCTGATCTTGCTGAAACGGCGTATATCGCTGAAGAAATCAGCACGCTCATCAAAAAAGGCACGAATCCAAGCGAAATTGCAGTGTTGTACCGCACGAATAACGATAGTGCGGCAATTGAAGACGCGTTGGTAAAATGGGAAATTCCATATGAAATCGACAGCGGTGTAGATATTTTGGACTCGCCAGTGGTCATGCAGCTGCTCACGCTTTTTCGAGTGATTTACGATTTGCGCACCACACGAGAAGCGATTGATTTATTCACGGTGTTGAACTATGAATGGGTTGGTTTGGATGCGCTTGATCTTCTCAAACTCTCGCGCCACGCGGCAGAAAAGAAACAATCATTGTTTGACATTGTGCAGGGAAACGAAATCAAAGCACTTCAATTGAAGAAAGCGAAAGAAACCATCGCGTTTGTGCAAAAACTTATTCAGTGGTCGAAAGATGATGCGCAAAAAACATTCCCGCTTTGGTTTGAAACGGTGCTGAACGACAGCGGATTTCTCTCCTGGGTTTTGAAACGGAATGACGCTGCGGAAGCGATTAATAAAATCCAGTCATTGTTCCGTGAAGTAAAAATACAAACTTCAGTTGATAAAAGTACAAAGCTGGAAACATTTTTACGCACAATTGAACGTATGCGGGAGCATCGCATTGCGGTGAACGAAGAGGTATTGCAGCTCCAAAGAAAAGCGGTCAAGCTTGCGACCGCGCACAGCGCGAAAGGTCGGGAGTGGGAGTACGTGTTTATCATCCGCGCGATAGATGGCAAGTGGGGAAATACACGGTCTAAAGACCTTATTCCACTTCCCGAAGGTGTCTTGCGGTACACGAATATTGAAGAAAAAGAGAAAAATGAAGATGACCGGCGGGTGTTTTATGTTGCGCTCACCCGCGCCAAAAAACGCGTTACCGTAACGTATGCAAAAACATCGGTTTCCGGAAACAGAACAAAAGAAAACACCCAAACATTGTTTATTGAAGAAATTCCGGAGAAACTAAAAAAAGAAGTTGACACGACGTCGTTTGAACAATCCGCCAACGCGGTTCTCGCGAAGCTTCTTCACGCTCCGGTCAATCAAACACAGACGATAGAGGAAAACGAGTGGCTTTCTGGACTGCTTGAGAACTTTGTGCTTACGCCGACAACGCTCAACACATATCTTGAGTGTGCGTACAAGTTCAAACTGAATACATTGGTGAAAGTTCCACGTGCGAAAGAGGATTACTTGGCGTTTGGAACGGCAATTCATAAAGCGTTGGAAATGTTGTTTCGGTCGTTTATCGAAAAAAATAAGATTCCATCAAAGGAGTTTGTGATTGGTGAGTTTGAGAAAAGCCTGCATAGAGAAATTATGACGCAGGATGAGGAAAAAGCGCGGTTGAATCAAGGCAGAAAAGTGTTGTCGGCATACTACGACGAGTATACATCGCAGTTTGCCAAGCCGGTCTTTTTGGAAAAATTCTTGGGGTATGGATGGCCACGCATCTATCTCGACGATATCCGAATTGGTGGCCGCATAGATAAAATTGAGTGGGCGGACGATGCGCATAAAACCGTGACCGTTGTGGACTACAAAACTGGCCAGCCAAAAACACGTGGAGAGATTGAAGGAAAAACAAAAACATCCAATGGTGACTACAAACGCCAACTTCTGTTTTACAAATTATTAACAGATCTTGACCGCAGCTTTGGACATAAAGTTGAAAAAGGCATGTTTGATTTTATTGAGAAAGACAAGCAAACGGGAAAATTCAGGCGCGAAGAGTTTTTTTTGCCAAAAGAAGAAGTGGATGGATTACGGAAAATTATTAAAGATGTTATGGGGGAAGTCCGCGCGCTCTATTTCCCGCGGACAACACACTACAGCGTATGTAAAGAGTGTGAGTTTGCCCAGCACTGCTGGCCCGATGGCATTCCAGAGCAAAAAGCGGAACAAATGAAACTTATCTCTTCTTAATTATTTCCAACTTGGCAATGCAAAATAGACCCGATTAACAATCTTTTGTGGTATAGGTATGCCCGTAAGGTGGGGATAAAACACAATAAACCACGCAAGCGCAAGCAAAGGAACAGTCACGACAAGAAACCGCAATCTTTTTTTCCGTGAAATATCGGCAAGAAACAGTGCAAGCATAATGCAAAGTAGTGGAATTGCGGGGGCATAGTGGTACGAGAACATAATCCTCGGAGAAAAAAGCCACGGTGTCCACACACTAAGATACGTAAGCAATAGAAATCCCCTTTTCCAGTCGCGGTTTTTGAGCCACAGTACCGCGAACCACACCGCGGTAATAAGTCCGCCCCAGAACACAATGGGATTTCCCAGGTTATAAATATTGCCGACTTTTCCTGGTGTGTTGTAATCCACATACATCCAGACTGGTTTGAGATCAAACATCCATTGCAAGGGCGTTGATTGAGACGCGTGTGTCGCGTTCAAGTGCGTTTGGTAATACCAAATCTGGTTGTGGAGTTCTTTAAATTGGCTCCACGCATGGCCCTGCAGCCAAAACTGTGAGTAGGACAAAAGGTAAATCAGGATAGGAAGAATAATCCACGATAAAACTCCTTTCAGTAAAAGGATAAACTTTTTTTCTTTTAACACAACTACAAAAGTATCAATGAAAAAGATTGGGAGAAGAAAGGCCCCACTCCATTTTGTTGCAACAGCAAGACCGGTAAGAATTCCCGATACAACAATCTGATATGGCTTTCGGTATTTCCGCCAGCGTGTGTAAAATACCAACGCACAGAGCATAAAGAAAACAAGAAAAATGTCATTCATCGCAATGCGGGATTGGGCAAGCAGTAAACCATCAACCGCGGAAAAAAAACTTGCAAGCAACGCAACACCTCGCACTTTTGTCAATTGAAGTGCCAATACATACGTCATCCACACCACACCAACGCCAAATATAACGGAAGGAAAACGCCATCCAAAACTATTTTCTCCAAAAATATACATGCTTCCAGCCTGGAAAAGTTTTGCTACCGGTGGATGGAGCCATTCAATTGCGGTATTTGGCTCAGGAGCGTCGTGCCACCATTCATATCCGGCGGGGTTGTTGTGCGCGTAGAGCTTGGCGGTAACTGCGTGATACACTTCATCAAAGTAGTACGTTTTTGGTAAAGTAACTCGGTACATTCGGGTTGCGAACGCGAAAAGCAAAATGAGTGGAAGAAGATAAAACGCTAGTCGGTCAAATGATATATGTTTCATAAAACTGTATACAGTATAAAACATTGGAAGAGAAAACATGAGGGAGCGTTTTGGTTTTTTACACTTTTCTCAACGTGGGGCGCATATTTTTTGTATCTTTGGCCACATATTCTGTATAAAACTGGGGAGGGAATTGTTGCTGGATGGATTGGTGTTTGGGCTGATTGGGCGGCACATTTTTCATACGCAAGTGTATTCGCGTATCGCCCACCAAGCGCATGGTTTTTGTGGCACCCATTATTTTTAGGAAAGAAATTCACATATCCGTTTTTGGCCGACGCAATCTCGGGAATGCTCATGCGGCTGGGTATAGATCGTGTTCCCGCATTTATTGGCCCATCCATCATTTTTACCGCGCTTTTTCTTGCGACACTATTTTTATTTTACCGGGAAATCTTAAAAAGTTGGAAGCAAGCATATCTTGCGGTTTCATTGTTTTTATTGAGTGGCGGGCTGGGATTCTTGTGGTTTTTACGCGATCTTTTTCAGACACAGTCGTTACGTGTTGTACAATTTCCTCCACTTGAGTACACACACATCGGCGATTCGTACATCGAGTGGATCAACGTCGTCACGGGCCAGCTTTTGCCGCAGCGCGCGTTTTTACTTGGCTTGCCGGTTGCGCTCATGTTATTAATTATTCTTCACAGGTGGACACAAAAAGGATTTTCAAAAGTTTCTCTAGCCCGCCTTATCTTTTTTGGTTTGTGCTCCAGTCTTTTGCTGATTATTCACGTTCATACATTCATTATGTTTGTCATGGTGTGTGCGGTGAGCTGTATATTTGCGCTCTACAAGAAAAAACAGGATTGGAAGCATTGGGTGATGTTTGCCATTGCGGCGGGAATTCCTTCGATGATCATTTTTTCATGGCTGTATGGCGGAGAAATTACACAGGGATTTTTCCGGTGGTATCCGGGGTGGCTCGCAAACCCACAAGCAAAGAACATCAACTTTTTCTATTTTTGGTGGATCAATTGGGGTGTATTTCTTCCATTTTCATTGTTTGCGATCATCAAAACAAAGTTATATAAACAACAATTTGTGTTGAGTGGTCTATTGTTATTTATTGCATCCAATCTCATTCTTTTTCAACCGTACGATTGGGATAACTCAAAGATTCTTACATGGAGTTATCTATTTTTCTGTATCCCATCAGCACAATTACTAGCGATGATGTGGAGAAGACGAATAATTTTTGCAAAAGTATCAGCTATTGTTTTAGTAATGGTGATGACCGCTTCCGGCGGCCTCGATCTTTGGCGGCTTCTTCACACGGATAAGCTTTCATATCTTATGCTGAGCAGTGACGATCTCTCCATTGCCGAACAGTTCCGCCGCATCTCCACGCCCACCGATGTTGTATTGACCGCGGATAAGCACAATCACTGGGTTACAACGCTGACCGGGCGCCCCATTCTCTTGGGGTATAAGGGGTGGATGTGGACGTACGGCATTCACTACGAACAACGTGATGCCGACATGGTTGAGATGTTCCGCGGCGGTCCTCTCGCGCAAGAGTTATTAAAAACGTACGCTATCAAATGGGTGGTGATCGGCCCCGCTGAACTCTATGATTACCATGCGAACGAGGCGTATTTTGCGAAAAAATATCCGATGGTCCTCAAAAACAGTGAGTACAGGGTGTATAAAATTCAATAGAAATTTATAGTTTCAAAAACTGTTTCGCGTCAAGGCTTGCTCCGCCCACAAGTAATCCACTAATTTTGGATTGCGCTAGGAAGTTCAGTGATGATTTTTCGTCAATGCTTCCGCCATATAAAATGGGAACAGATGCGCCAAATGCTTCATGAATTTCTTTTATAATAGATAAAACAACATCAAGTTTTTCAGGTTCTCCCGAGCCAATGTGATCGGCTGGCTCAAACGCGACAATACATTTTTTACCTAAGCCGTTCTCCAAAGCACTCACTTGTTTCCAGATCGTTTCCTTTTCAACACAGAGTATTGGGGTGATGTTTTCCTCAACGGCCATCGCAACTTTGTTTGCAACTTCCTGTATAGTTTCATGAAAATATCTTCGCCGCTCACTGTGCCCAACAATCGCGTATGTAACACCCAGATCTTTGAGATTGCGGACAGAAACTGCTCCGGTATACGAGCCGGCAGGGAACGGACTCAAATCCTGTGTTCCAAGCGCAATAGCATATTTTTTCTCTTTAATACGTTGTCCTAAAGGAACAAGAAAAGGGAAGGGGGGACAAAGGACGAGCGTGTGTGCCGTATGCCGGACAGATCCAACATCATCAACCCATTGCATTGCCTCATCAAGCGTTTTGTGTGATTTCCAGTTTGCGATAAGAAGTTTATGTGTCATAGCGTGTGCGCAGACTTATTTTAACAAAGTGCGGCAAAAATGTACGCAGTTGAACAAGCAGAAGTATGATAGCATGAAAGCCCATGAAATCTGACTCCGCCCACTCACTCCAAGATCTCCGGGAGCGTTCGCCCCTGCTCAAGCCGTTGAATGATCAACAGCTTTCCGCGGTGCTTCATGGTGATGGCCCCGCAATGGTGCTGGCGGGTGCTGGGTCTGGAAAAACACGCGTGCTCACCACGCGCGTTGCATATCTCATGACAGAGAAAAATGTTTCACCGAACAGTATTTTATTGGTGACGTTTACCAACAAAGCTGCTGCCGAGATGACAAACCGTGTTCAGCAGATGACCGGCAAGCGTCCGCAGTTTTCCGGAACGTTTCACCGGTTATGCGCGCGGATTCTCCGCCAGGACGGCATCCTCATCGGCATTCCGCCGACATTTTCCATTTATGACGATGACGATCAGCTTGATTTGGTGAAAAGTATCTTAAAAAAACTGAACCTTTCGGTTAAAGAGTTCAACCCGCGTCTCATGCTCAGCATGATTTCAAACGCAAAAAATGAGTTGCTTTCACCAAAAGACTATCAAATTTTTGCGAAAGGAAAAATTCAGGAGGCGGCGAACCGCGTGTATCAGCTCTATGAAAAAGAGTTGGATAAAAATGGCGCGGTGGATTTTGACAATTTGCTCAATAAAACGGTTGAACTTTTCCGTAAACATTCAAATATTTTGCAGAAGTATCAGCATATGTTTGAGTATGTGTTGGTTGATGAGTATCAAGATGTGAATAAAGCGCAGTACCTATTAACAAAAATGCTCGCGGCTCCACAGAACAATTTGTTCGCGGTGGGAGATTTTAGCCAAAGTATTTATGCCTGGCGTGGTGCGGATTACCGCAACATGCTCGCGCTCAAAACAGATTTTCCCGGCATTCAAGAATATCGATTAGAGCAAAACTATCGGTCAACGCAGACCATTTTGAATGCCGCCAGCGCGGTGATTTCACACAACACATCCCATCCTATTCTCGAGCTTTGGACAGAAAAGACAGACAAAAGGCGCATTACGTTATATGAAGCAGAAACCGAAAAGGATGAAGCGGAGTTTGTCACGCATCACATTCAGCAGTTCAAGAAAACTTTACCGTATTCCGAAATGGTGGTGCTGTACCGCACCAACGCACAAAGCCGTGTTTTTGAAGAACTTTTCCTCAAGTATGGAGTTCCATATAAACTTGTTGGTGGTGTGCGGTTTTACGCGCGCAAAGAAGTGAAAGATGTTCTCTCGCTTCTGCGCCTTTTTGTGAACGAGCATGACTCTGTTGCGCTTTCCCGCATCGAAAAGCTTGGGAAAAAGCGCCTGCAGGTATATCTTTCGTGGCTCGCGTCAACAAAAAAATTTCCCGAGAAAACACTCGATATTCTTGATGCGGTGCTTGAGGCATCTCAATATCTCACACTCTATGATGAACGCCTTGAAGAAGATGCGGAGCGGTTGGAAAACATTCAAGAGCTGCGGTCTGTGGCGAGCGAATTTTCTGATGTTCCCAGTTTGCTCGAAAACGTTGCGCTTGTCGAAAATAATACGTTGCCGGACTCAAGCTCTTCCAATCAGCAACAAGATGCCGTTTCACTCATGAGTATCCACGCTGCAAAAGGACTCGAGTTTAGTGCGGTATTTCTGGTTGGCATGGAGGAGGGCCTATTTCCACATAGCCGGTCGCTCATGGACAAGCATCAGCTTGAAGAAGAACGCCGCCTTTGCTACGTTGCGATCACGCGCGCGAAAGAACATTTGTACATCAGTTACACACGCCGGCGCCTCTTGTACGGAGCGGTTACAGGGTCCATTGTTTCGCGGTTTATTGCCGAGATTCCAGACCACACACTTGAGAGAAAAGGGGGAGAACATCCAGTGGGATTACTCTCTGGTTCACAACATTTAACTCATCCTCAGCACATCTCCCGTCGCTTTTCTCAGTTAAGCGACGAAACGCTCGAACGCGTGCTCAAGGGTGAAATTGACGTAGAGTCATTTTTGGATATGTAGCACGCATGTTATCATGACTCTATGATTGTCCGCCCCCTCGATTCATCAGAAAAAGACGTATATAACGCTGTGGTGAAGCACCCGCTCCAGAGTTGGGAGTGGGGAGAGTTCCGCAAAAAAACCGGTGTCCAGATTGAACGCTTCGGGGTGTTCGACGGTTCCCGCCTGGTAAGTGGAATGCAAATCAGCTTTCATCCCGTCCCATATACACCGTTTACCGTTGGGTACTTTCCTAAAGGGACGATGCCGGACGAGGAGCAACTCCACGCACTTGAGGGGATTGGAAAACGCAAGAATGCACTGTATATCAAGATGGAGCCTAATATTGGTGTTTCAGTTGGATCAAACTCGGCGCACACCGCGATTATCGAGTTTCTCAAACAACACGGTGCAGTTCCAGGCCGACCCCTGTTTACCCGGTATACGTTCATGCTTGATCTCACTCCATTAGAGGAAAAACTCCTCGAGAACATGAAGCAAAAAACCAGGTACAACATCCGGCTGGCAGAGAAAAAAGGTGTAACAATCGTTGAGGACAGCACCGACGCAGGCCTGGAAGAGTATCTTAAAATCCTTAAGGAAACCACCCGCCGCCAGGCGTTTTACGCGCACAACGAAGCCTACTTCCGCTCGATGTGGCAGACGCTCAAACAGGGCAAAATGATTCACGTCTTTAAAGCAATGTTTGAAGGGAAGACATTGGTAGCCTGGATTGTCTTCATCCACAACAACACGCTGTACTATCCGTATGGCGCCAGTTCGTCTCAGCATAGAGAGTTGATGGCAAGTAACCTCATGATGTGGGAGGTCATGAAGTTTGGAAAATCTGCTGGATGTACAAAGTTTGATATGTGGGGATCGCTTGGGCCAAACCCAAATCCGAAAGATCCTTGGTATGGTTTCCATACCTTCAAGGAAGGATATGGCGCAGTGTTAACAGAGTTTCTGGGAACGTATGATCTGGTACTCCAGTCTGCTCTCTATGCGCTATTTAGAGCGCTCGAGGATTTGAGATGGAAGTTCCTGAGGCTGAAAGCTTCGTTGTTCCGCCATTAACAATGTCTCCAAGGGGAACAAACGTCGCAGGGTTCAAATATTTTCCGTTTTTGTGAATTTCAAGGTGGATGTGTGGGCCAGTCGTGCGGCCAGTCAATCCAACCGTACCAATGACGGTGTTGGCAAACACCTCGTCGCCTGTTTTTACCAAGCGTTTGGCCATATGGGAGTACAACGAGTGTATGCCGTTTGAGTGTTCAATCATAATAAAATTACCATATCCACTTCTCTCGAAGCCTGTCTCAACAACACGGCCTTCAGAAATAGGATGAATCTCGGCATTCAAGTTCGCGCGGACGTCAATACCGTTGTGGAATCTCGAAAAACCTTGGGAAACACCACGGTAGTTTTCCTGAGTAATAGGGAGCTGAAAAAACGCGGAAAGTTTAAGCGCCTTCATCTCCTTTACAGAGGAGATGTGTAACTCATCTTGCTTGAGTTCACGGTTTTCATTGTACTCAATATCAACCGACTGATTGGCAAGCACAATTTCATGGTCATTACCGTTCGCAGCAAATGCTGTGTAAGGCATGACTCCTGTCGCGATAACAATCGCGGTAGTAAGGGCAGTAAACTTCAAAATCTGTTTCATATATGCAGCATCATCGCTGCCAGTTCGGCCTTTTTTGGGCCAAAAAAATCTTCCGCAGATATACGTATATGTATAGTGCGAAAGAAGTGTCCTATAATAGCATTTGAAGTGTCATTTGTCAACCCATAATGGGTGGTCAAACTGAGTGTCAACCGGCACCGGCACTAGGCAAAAAATGTGGTACAATACGCCCATGTTTCGTACCGTACAATCAGCGAATGTCCAAGGCAAAGCGGTACTGGTTCGAATGGATCTTGATCTTCCCAAGCGTGGGCGTGGATATGACGAAACCAGGCTAGATAATGGTCTGGAGAGTCTGCATTGGCTCCTCAAGCAGGACGCCAAGACAGTAACGGTGGTTGGTCACTTGGGGCGGCCAGGAGGAAAACGTATTTTCGCATTTTCCCTCAAGAAAATTGAAAAACTCTTGAGGTCAAAGTTCACCAAGGATGAAAACAAGAAAATCAAGGTTTTGGAGAATCTCAGGTTTGACTCGGGTGAGGAAAAGAACTCCGTGCTTTTTGCCAAAAAACTGGCAAAAGGACAGGACCTCTTTGTGAACGATGCCTTTGCGAGCTCCCACGAAGAGCACGCCTCGATTGTTGGTGTTCCCAGGCTTCTTCCGTCCTACCTCGGTTTCCAGTTCCAGAAGGAGCTTGAAGGCCTCGAGAAGGCCGTACATGAGCCCAAAAGACCCCTTGTGGCGATCCTTGGCGGCGCCAAGCTGTCCACCAAGATGCACCTCCTCAAGCCACTTGAGGAAAAAGTTGATGTTCTCCTGGTGGGTGGGAAGATGGCCACAGAACTTGTCCAACACCCCGTTGAGAATCGCAAGCTTATTGTTGGGCAGTTGACCAAAGATGGGAAAGATATTTCTCCCCCCACAATAGAGCAGTTCATTCGGTTTATCCAGATGGCCCAGACCGTGGTCTGGAACGGACCTCTGGGGAAGTACGAGGACAAGGCGTACCGGAGGGGAACATACGCAATTGCCCAGTTCCTTTCCCACTCGAGGGCGTACACCATCGCCGGGGGTGGGGATACCGAGGCTGCGCTCACCGCGTTTAACATGAAAAAAGGGATCAAGTTTATCAGTTCTGGTGGAGGCGCAATGCTCGAGTACATCGCGTTTGGAACTCTGCCTGGGATCAAGGCTGTAGAGGCGTCGCCGAAGAGATAAAACACTTCAACTCTGTGCTATGCTGATTTCATGAAGTTTGCTATTAACGGTTTTGGTCGCATTGGCCGGACGGGTTTCCGTGTCTGGTATGAAAAGCATGCCGACAAGGGGGAACTTGTTGTGGTCAATACCTCTGGATCTATGGATCTGGAGGGGTGGGCACATCTCCTCAAGTACGACAGCAACTATGGTGTGTGGTCAGTTCTAATCAAGACAGAGGTTCACCAGAAAAAAGATGAGGTTTCGGATGAAGACCCTTTGCTTGGGTATTTCCATGTGGGTTCGCATACGGTTGCGGTGTTAGCTCAGCGTGATCCGGCGAAACTTCCCTGGAGTTCTCTTGGGGTGGAAACGGTTATTGAGTCAACAGGCAAGTTTATAAGCAAAGAACAGGCCTCAGCACATCTGGCTGCGGGGGCAAAACGAGTGGTCATTTCGGCACCACCCAAAGGTGGAGATGTTGGAACCTATGTCCTCGGGGTAAATGAGAGCCCAGGATCTGGTATTGAGTCCAACGCTTCGTGCACAACAAACTGCGTTGCTCCGGTGGCGGCGATTATGCATGAGGTATTCAGGGTGAAAAAAGCGATGATGTCCACGATGCATAGTTATACCGATGACCAGAATCTCCAAGATAACTCACACCATGATCTGCGCAGAGCCAGAAGCGCGGCGATGAACATCATTCCAACAACAACGGGCGCGGCAATCTCGGTGACAGAAACGATTCCAGAGTTAAAAGGCCTATTTTCTGGAGTGGCGTATCGAGTGCCCACGCGCACAGGCTCCCTTTCTGAGATGGTGTTTCTCGTTGAAAAGCCAACAACTGTTGAAGAAGTAAATCAGGCTTTTGTAAAGGCGGCCGATCATCCGCGGTGGCGCGGGATTATCGGTGTTACGAATGAACCCATCGTTTCCTCGGACATTATCGGCAGAAGTGAGTCGGCCATCGTTGATCTTGCGCTTACCCAAGTGGTGGACGGCGACATGGTGAAAGTTGTTGCCTGGTATGACAACGAATGGGGATACTGTAACAGGCTGATTGAACAAGTGGTGATGGGATAACAATTTTTCTCTTGACAAATGTTCCATATATGGCACAATGAATGAGTGACAAAAACAATTTTAATTGATAAACGAGCGGAGAAAGAGCTTAAACAATTTCCCCGCTCAGTTCAATTAAAATTTCAGGCATTTTTTGAGATTCTTGAAAAAGAAGGGAGGTTGGAAGAGCCATTTGGTAAAAAACTTTCCGGAATGGCTCGTATATTTGAAATACGGGTAAAACATGAAGGGCAATGGCGGGTACTCTATGCGTATCTATATAAAGATTCAATCGTAGTGTTATCCGCTTTTGCAAAGAAAACTCAAAAAACACCAAGAATAGAACTTGAAAAGGCAAAGAACAGATTACTTGGGTATAGGGAGGAATAATGAAAACACTTCGAAAACAACAAACCATTACTTTGAGTGATTTTGGGAAAAATATAACAAAAGAAGAGCGGAAATTTATTGATGCCGAAAAAAGGTATTACCAAGTTGTCGTTGCTTTGCGGAAAAAGAGAGAAGGTCTTGGGCTCACACAAGAAAAATTGGCGCATCTTTCGAAATTACCAAGAACAACAATTACAAAAGTTGAGTCGGGATCAAGAAACGCAACACTCCAAACACTCATGGTCATTGCTCAGGCAATGGGAAAAAGTATTGAGCTAAGACTTTTGTAGTGTATGTTAAACAAGTGATTGGGTAATTATTCCGCCCAATTCTTAAACCAAATTCCTATCTCCCGTGCCACTTTTTGCCACTCCTCTTTCAGGTTGTGCGCACTGTGAAACAATGTCATGAGTTGAGCGTTGCTAACGTGCTCACAAAAATTCTTGATTTGTTTATACGGGACAATGGTATCTGTAGTTGTCCCAATGACAAGGAACTTGTATGAAATTTTCTGGGCTTCTTGAGTAATGTCATACTTAGCAGCGTCTTCAAAAAACCGATAATGCAACTTTTTTCTTTCTCCATTTTTCCGTAACTCAACATATCCTCTTTTCTTTGCCTGGGCTAAATCTTTGGGGTCATACAAGTTTGCAAGTACTTGATCGCTTTTTATGGAAGGTGTGGCTGCTACAACCGTGCTTATGCGTTGATCTTGCGAGGCAAGAAGAATGGCGGTAGTAGCTCCCATGCTGTGGCCATATATCCCAACTTTTCTTTTATTGAGTCTTGGTAAAGACCAAACAAACTCGAGTGCTGTCTTGGCATCATCTAAAAAACCAGATAGCGTTTTTTCTTCCCTGGTGCTCCCAGATTCTCCCGTGCCGTGAAAATCAATCCGAAAAGTTGCTATTCCTTGAGGATTCAAGATCTTTGTAATTTTTTCATTTTCTTCTTTTGTTCCTTTGCCAAATCCGTGTAAACACAGGACTAAAGGATATCGTGATTTTTTCTCCGGAAGATCAAGAAGTCCAGCAATTTTAATTCCTCGAGAATTTATAAGAAAAACTTTTTGCATGTTGAGCTGCCGGCCGGATTTGAACCGGCGAATCGAGGGTTTTGCAGACCCCGCCATTAGACCACTCTGGTACGGCAGCGAATCAGATTACCCGTATTCTAGCAGATTTGTTGCCAAACTCGGCCTTGCCAGTGTATGATGTGGGGATCGTATGAGGAAAATCTTTCTTCTCGTTTGTACAGCAGTTCTTTTGTCGGCGTGTTCGGCACCGTCATTTTTTCAGAAAAAAGCAGGATTGCAGATTAAGCTAACGGGTGAAGATAAAGCCGAAGTATTTTTAAACGGATCAACCGTAGGAACAACGCCGTACGAAGCAGATAATCTTAAAGCGGGAACATACACAGTCAAACTTGTTCCACAAGACGCGACAAAACAGCCATACGAAACACACGTTGTCCTATCCCCGAGTCTCATCACGGGGATAACGTGGAGTTTTGGCGCAACGCCGGATGAAAGTGGCGGCGATGTGTTTGAGCTTTCAAAAGTTTCTGGAAAGAAAGCAGAATTATCGATTATTACCACGCCAGACAACATTGTGGTGCGATTGGATGGGCAGTCTAAAGGATTCAGTCCGCTGATTTTGCAGGAGCTTTCCGAAGGCGAACACTCGCTAACGTTGAGTGCGCCGGGATATGTTGAGCGCACAAGTGCTCCAAAAATTATGAAGGGGTATCGCGTAACTGTAACCACAAAACTCGCGCGGGACTCACAAAGTTTGATCACAACTCCAGTGTCAACGCTATCTGCTCTGCCAACACCAACTCCGAAGGCAACTCCGAAAGCGACACCGAAAACAACAACAGCAACGGGTTCGGCAACGATCAAAACACAGGTGACTCCGCCTTTACCCTACGTTGAAGTAACACAGACACCGACTGGGTGGTTACGCGTACGCACTGAGGCAAGCGGAGCTTCTGATGAAGTTGCAAAGTTAGACGTGGGTGCAAAGGTCCCGTATCTCAATGAAACAACAGATGGGTGGCACAAGGTTGAGTACACAACGGGGAAAACAGGATGGGTTTCCGGTCAATATGCGATTGTACATTCGCAGTAAAAATCAGAACACATACAGCACGGTCATCACAGAAAGTCCCCACAGCACGACGGCAATCAATAGCGGTTTATCTTCCAGCAATACTTTATCCGGCGACTCTCCACGGTTTTTTTCGTATACGAGCTGCAAGTACCGCATCACGCCATAAATCACCAAGGGCACGGTAACCATCAGCCATTTTTGCGTGATAAATGTACGGGGCAGAACGGTGTACACTTGTAACAATTTTCCCGCGGGAACGTACGCGTCGCTTTGGAATGCATAGAGCGCGTAGGTCAACCAAGTGGTGTTCGCGAACATGCCGGTATAGATATCTAGCAAACGCTGTGAGTAATGTTCCAATGCTTTGCGCGTGTTTCCACTACCTTCCATGAGTGTCCGCTCGCTTTGCCGTTTGCCAACCGCGAGGAATAAAGCTGCGGAAATGACGGTGAGCAGGAACCACACGCTCATGTGCAGGTTCACTACTACGGCACCAGCGTATACACGGAGAATAAAGCCGGTTGCGATCGCCATGACGTCAAGAATGGGGATGTGTTTCAACGAGAATGAATAGAATATATGAAGTGCAGCATACGCAATCGTAAGCAGTAAAAAGTATGAGGAAAACGTGAGTGAGAAAAAGAATACGGAAACCAAGCCAACGATAGCAAAAAAGAGGGCGATTGGAACGGGCAACTTTCCGGACGCAATCGGCCGGTTTTTCTTAAATGGATGTTGGCGGTCCGATTTTAAATCAATAATATCGTTGATGATGTAAATCGAAGAAGACAATACGGAGAACAACACAAACGCCTTTGTGACGGTGAAAAAATACCGCGGAAAATCATAGAAAAAGAATCCTGAAAACACCAGCGCCGCATACAACGCAAGATTTTTTATCCACTGTCTTGGACGAGCCGCTTTGATGATGAGAAAAAAAGTGTGATCCACGCGAGGAATCCTCCAAAGAGTAACACTGCTGCGATGATTGTATAGAATTTTTGCTCGCTATTCAATTGAAGCGCTAACATTCCAAGAAATGCAGTGGTGATCCAGTAGAATCCTGCGATTCTCCGTTTGCCCCATCCCATGTCAAGAAGACGGTGGTGGAGATGCCCGCGGTCGCCCCACACCGGCGAGTGGCCTTTCATGATGCGGCGCAGAATGACAAACACCGCGTCAATCGTTGGAATGGCTAAAACTAACAATGCAGTTGCAACTTTTGCACCGGATAAAATGGATAAGACGGCGAGGAAGTAGCCGGCTAGTGAGCCTGCCCCGTACCCAGCCATAATTTTTTGCGGATACATGTTCCATACTAAGAATCCCAAGAACGCGCCGGATACAATAAGTGCCAGTGTGGTAACACTCGTTTGTGCGGGATCGGTAGAGAAGCGGAGCGATAGTACACCGATCACAAACGCGGCAATACCAACAAATCCAGGCATCTGCCCATCAATACCCTTCGACCAGTTCACGATGTTCATGTTCCACACAATCCAAAGAACAGCAAAAAAATCAGCAAGCAGCCAAATGGCGTGGGAAGATCCGAATGCTTGAAATATAAGCCGCGGTTGGTCCAACGCAATAACACCAGGGCCAAGCGGATTACTGACGTATGCGATACCAATACCGGAACCCACAACGGCAAGTGCGGCGCAAATGGTAAGTATAAGCCGCAAGTATGGATTGAGATCAAAAAGATCGTCAAAAAAACCAACAAGCGCAAGAATGATAGCACCAATAAAAATACCAATGAAATGTTTATCAATCGGCATAAACATCAAACTCGCCACCAACGTTGCCAAGAAAATAATAATACCGCCGCCACGCGGGACAGGTTTTGTGTGAACTACTTTTGGATGCGAACTTTTTTTAGGATCGTCAATCCACCGGAACTTTTTATAGAGCGCGATAACAATTGGGGTCACGCAGAGCGCGGTTATAAAACTGACAAGTAACGCGGAAATATTGAGCATACGTTTATTTTTTAACCTTTTCTATCCTACGACGACTACAATGCGGATGCACGCAATGTACACCAATACAATGGTAAGAAGTGTTGCAATGTTAAGAATCGAGAGAAGGAACTCTTGCCCGCGGATTCTTCGCGCAATCTGTGATTGAAAAAACGCGACTCCACCAGCAAATAATGGAAAGATAAAAATATATTGACTTTTTACAATGAAGTCTTGTGTCCGCGCGAGTGTGTAAAACAACGGAATCTCCGGCGGAAGAAAAAAGAAGTACGCGATTGTTACGATGAAAAACAACATGCCCACCAATAGAAAGGAGGCAGTTGGAGTAAAAAGAGCACGTTGCGGCATATATATTTCTAAGTCCGATTATTTTGATCCGACTCTACGATACAGATTCATTGTGGGCAGTTGTTTCACAAGCACATATTGGCCATTCAGGTATGTATAAAAATCAGGAAACTTTCCATCTTCATTGCGCATCACAACAATCACTTGTGGCGGATGCGCAACTAAACTATCCATCGTTTCTTGGTACGCGTTGAAGTCTTTAATGTGGAAAGACACAGTAAATCTTCCGGAGGGAACTCTGCGGGCAAGTGCGTACAGCATGGGATCGGTGCCCCATATAAAAAGTCTACTGTTAGAAGGGGTTGTTTGTTGGATGTACGACGCGGCGGCATATGTATCGGCCATGAGCGGGTTGAACTGTTCGCGGTACTGTTCGATCGAGATATCGTGGCGGATAAACTGGAGGAATGTGGTGTAGTAGGAAAGCATAGGGTACTGTCCTGACTGGAAACCAACGAGAATGAGCACGAGTGGAAGAACACATAGCACAGGAACAAGTGATGATTCAATCGTAGATTTTACTTTTCCAAACCAAAACGCGAGCGCAAGCGCGAGTGGAGGAAATGTTTGAAGGAAGTAGTGCGGATACGGGCGTGAAGAAAGCAATGCGGAAAAGAGTGTTAATGCCATCCACGCGTACACAAACACTGCCTGCGGAGAAAGCTTTTTCCTTGCGAAAATTAAGAGTGCGATGATGGCAGCAAACGCAGACAATTTTCCCGGCATACTGAAAAGAAAAAGGAGAAAGGGATGAGAAAAGGGTGGAGAAAACTCAAAACTATACCGGAAGTTGTATAACAAACCAAACGCGAGATAATCTCCCAACGCGTGTTTTGCGACGAAGTACGCAATACTGAGAAGAATCGGGATGGCAAAACCCATGGCAAGAATAATGGTTGCCTTTAAGAGCGCAGAAAGGACTTCCCACGATGGTTTGCGGAGATATAAAAAGAAAAAGAGAACTCCAACCGCCGCGGCATCAAATATCGCCGGGACTTTTGTAAGCGCGCCCAATGAAAAGAGGACTCCAACGCCAAAGAGCGGAACAACATCAAGAATACGTTTCTCTTTGTGGTGAAAAAAAGAGTGCCATAGTGATGTTTGAGTAAGTAACGCAAGTCCGCCGAGCATAAATCCCATGACGAACAACTCTCCGTTCGCGATGTTGCCTTCAAAAAATGGTAATGCTGTGAGGAGTAGTAAGAAAAATGTTGCAAGATATGCCTGTTTTTTTGTCGTAAAAAAGCGTTCGGCAACGCGGTAAAAAAGCGCGAGCATGCAGGTTGTCCAGGTCATCAGCAAAAGCTTGAACCAAAACTGTGACGGCACCATTGCAAGAAGATAAATGATCGGTGTTTTATGATCAATAATGTCTTTGTACAGCGTAAGCCCATTGCGCAGTGCCAAACCAACCGTTAAATAAATGCCCTCGTCACCGTACCAATACGGTTCAAACAAATTTGGGATGCGGAGTAAAATATTGGCAACGAGAATGAAGAAAAGTGGTTCAATGCGGACAAGAAAATGAAATAATCGTTTCACCGAGTCATTGTACTATAGAACTTCTATACTTTCTCAGTGACGCGGTACTCGATGTATTTACCGAGCATCAAGCGGGTATGTGAATCAATACCTGGGAGTGCTGAGAAGAAAAATCCAATGATGGGAAGCAAAATATACTCAAATGGTTGAATAAGTACTTTAAGAAAAGAAACTTCTTTTGGCCGCGGTGGACGAGAACGTGCATCAATAACAAAAATAGTGAGGAGTGAAACAAGGCTCAGGGTTAAAATTGCGGAAGTAACTTGCGGGAGTGTTTTTCCAAGAATGGTTCGGCTGAACTGTTCATTGAGAAGCGTTGGAAATAGTGCGCCAAGCGTGATCGCAAACCAGTTCACGGGCCAAAGGAAGTGATCTTCTACGGTCTTAAACACGCGGATTGTTTTATCCCAGAACGGAATGTTTTCAGCAAGAATCCATTGTTTGAGAATGTACGCATCGTCACTCACACCCCAAGACCATCGTTTGATTTGCTCATACTGATTTTTCATTGTTGGCCAAAACCCATGTGATTCTGGGGCGTCTGCGTATACGGGAATAAACATAGGAACAACCTCCAAATCGCCTTTTTTCGCAAAGTACGCTTTAAAGAACAGACGGTAGTCTTCCGGAATAACATCGGTATCCCAATACCCGATCTCATCAATAAGTTTTAGTGATACTGAGTATGTGGAAAAATTAATAAGCCGGTCCTGCCGCATCAAAATAAACATTTGCATAACTGAGAACATTGAGGCGAGCACGCGCACAGGAGCAGGAACTTTCCAAATATTGTTGTAAAACATGATGGATGGTTGCCAAATACGGTTATATCGTTTGGGATCGTCAAGGAACTTAAACGTGAGCGCGCTAAAATAATTCGGATGGAACTGCGCATCGGCGTCTTGGCTGGAAATGGTCACGTAGTTGATATCAATTTTTTGCTGGTCCACGAGCTTATGTTTTGCCTCTTTTGCTCCCCAGCACATGTTTGATGATTTCCCTTTGACTTCACCCGCAATGTCGGGATGAAACGTACACCACAAATGACCAAACGTTTTTGCATAAAGTTTTTGAAGTGTTTTTGCTTTTTCTTTCCCCCCCTCTCCCTCGCGTTCTTCAAATGAAAGCATAATAGACATGTTTTCTAATGGAAACGTTTGTTTTTTGAGGCTTTCGATGGTGCGCTGGAGTGTGGAAAGCGGTTCTTTATATGTTGGAATCACGACAATGTGGTGAATGCGTTTCCAGTCTGGGAATTGTTGAAGATCTCCGAGCCAGTCAAAGTTCTGAGAGGCGCGGATGCGGAAGTGCGCAACGGTCGCGAGTACAGCCATACTGAGTGAGCGGTAAAGCCAATACATATCGAAAAAAATGATGTAGTACGCGACAACTTCTGGCACAACAAGCGCGCCCCATACGGGAAAAAGAATGAGCCACCACGACGTGAACCCGGGAAGGATTTCCAGGAAGCGCTGTGTTTTGACGGGATAGCGGCGGACGATTCTGCGCAGGAACGGAAACATATCGGGGTATTGTACCATGAAAAAGGAGGTATTACTTGAGGAAAAGTTACGTCGTTTGTAGATTAAAAAACCGCATACTATTTTCGCTTATCATTTTTTCAAATATATCTTTCTCCATCGAAAGAAAATCTGCAAGAAATGCCGATGTTTCTGCGATATACGCAGGTTCATTGATATTTCCTCGCTTAGATTGTGGAGCGAGAAAAGGCGCGTCGGTTTCGATAAGGAGACGGTCATGCGGGGTATGGCGTGCCAACTCGCGGATACCATCTGCGTTTTTATATGTCACATTTCCAGCAAAACTGATAGAGAACCCAAGTTCTAATGCTTTGTTGAGATATTCTATTGAGCCGGACATGCAGTGCAGAACAGCGCGGGGTGTTTTTCCATCGCTTTTTGAAAAATGATTGAGAACATCAAGGACATCATCGTATGCATCTCTGCAGTGAATAATCAGCGGTAAATCGTATGTTTTTGCTAATGTAATATGCTCACCAAACAATAGTTTTTGTCTATGCTTTTCCTGTTCGGCGTTTTGGTCTTTTGGAACATGAAAATAATCGAGTCCACATTCACCAATTGCCACAAGCGAATCTTTATGGTGTTCAATGAGCGCGCGGAGCTGTTGGATTTCAGTGTGTGTAGACGAAGCCGGGGTGTCGGTTGGATGGTAGCCAACCGCGCAAAACAAATTTGGATCCTGGTGCGCAACTTCAATCGCGCGCGCGTTACTTTGCGCATCTGTTCCAATCACAATGCTTTTGGAAACGCCGGCAGCCTGTGCCTCTTTCCAATATCTCTTCCAATCTGCATACAATGGGTCAAGATTGTAATGGATGTGCGTATCAATAATCATGCCGAAAGCCTTGGAAAAAGCGGCGCGGGTTGTGTGATGGTTTTTTCCGTAAAGATACTCAACATGCGTTTGGCAGTTTCTGGCAAAAATGGTTGGAGGTCGTATCCTACCGCAATTACTCCAGCGACAAGCTCGTTGAGTGTCTTGAGACGATCGTCGCCTTTTTTCTCCCAAACTTTTTCATCGCTGATGCGTTTGTTAAGCGCAGAAATACGGTTCCATATATCGTCAAGCGCCCCTCTCAGCGCAAATCGGTTGATAGCCTGAGATACCGCGGGGGAGAATGTTTTTACGTTTGTCGCAGCAATACTGGAGCCTTCGCACAACTTTGCCAACCGCGATACTAAGTTTCCTAGTTCATTTGCCAGCGCGGAACTATACATCTCGCCAACGCGGTCAATGCTAATATCGCCGTCCTCGGTTGTTGGAATCTCGCGGAGCACATAGTAACGAACGGGTTCAACGCCGTATTTTTCAATGATTTCGATGGGGTCAATCACGTTCCCGAGTGTTTTACTCATCTTTTGACCGTTCACCGTAATATAGCCGTGCGAGTAAATGCGTTTTGGAAGTGGTAGTTTTGCAGACAAGAGCATAGCCGGCCAGTACACCGCGTGAAAACGGATAATGCCTTTGCCGATCAAATGGACATCGGCTGGCCACCATTTTTTATATTTCTGCTCATCAATACCGAAACCAACACCGCTTTGATAGACGTTGAGCGCGTCAAACCACACATACATCATTTGTGTCGAATCACCCGGAACTTCAACACCCCAATTATGCGCACGCTCTTTAGAACGCGAAATACTAATGTCCCGCACATCACCCTGTAAAAAGCGGACTACCTCGTTTTTTTGTTTTTCCGGAATGATTTCAAGCTCACCCGATTCAATCAGCTGTAAAATCTTTTCTTTATACGATGATAACTTGAAAAAATAATTTTCCTCGCCAACCTTTTCCAATTTTTTTCCTGGATGTTCAAAACACTCACCATTTTTATTGAGTTCATCTGGTGTATAGAACGCCTCGCATCCCACACAGTACAGCCCTTCGTACGTTTTTTTGTAGATATCACCGTTTTTTGCGCACAGTTTCCACAATTCTTGGCTGGAAACGTGGTGTTTTTCACTACTCGACCGCTGAAATACATCGAACTGTACAGAGAGTTTTTCAGCAAGCTCAACAAACTCATCGGCATGCAATGTGCAAAATGCCCGCACTTCCTGCCCTGCTTTTTCCGCGGCCTGTACGTTTTTTAGTGCGTTTTCATCAGAGCCAGTGAGATACATCGTTTCATCGCCAGCCAAACGGTGGTACCGCGCGATCACGTCACCCTGCACAAACTCAAGCGCGTGCCCAATATGCGGCTTCGCGTTTACGTACGGAATGGCGGCGGTAATATAAAACTTCGTCATAACAGGTATTGTACCGCATTATTTTTTAGATTTTGGTGAGGGTTTTGCAAACATGCGTAAAAATTTCTTACTCATTGAACTTGCCCACTTATCCACTTTCATCTTTTGAAGTGCAAGTTTCATTCCTTTTGCATTTGTTTTTTCTGCAACAGTAGCAATGGTGGCGCTGGAAACGTGAAGAATTTTCCCAATCTCTGTGTAGTTTTTTCCATCATTTAAAAACGCTGCTATAGCAAGTCTTTTTGTAAGCATATCCATTTCTCCGCGGCCCAAAAAATCCTCAAGAAAAACGCGCGACTCTTTCACTGTAGAAAGATCGGCGATCACTTGAAAAAAAGAGCGGTGAAGCTCCTCTTCAAACACACTCTGCAGTTTTTGCGAAGACATTTTTGGCATATATATTCCAGGGCAAACGGGATGTTCAGTACAATAGCAAGCTATTGTTTAGCAGTCAAGAGCAATTCAAATGATAAAAGTGTTAAAAGCAGAATAACGATGTTTAATGCGCTGATCATATGCAGAAAAGAGAACAAAATCAGGATGGTAAGACCAATGGCGAGCAACAATCCTCTTCTCATATTTAAGAAGAGGTAACTCAGTAAAAAACACGCGGAAAGAAAAATAAGGAGAAATATAATGGCATATGAGTTTTCCGGTGGAATGGTGCGAATAATGGATGGATCAACAAAAAAGAAAATTTCGAGAAGGATGAAGAGGAAGAAAACTCCGATGCCAAGAGTGGGAATGGTGTTGAGATATGTTTTTTTTGTCACTCTGGTCATTCTATCCTACTCCGCGCTTTGATAGAATAACCACATGACAGATTTACTCGTCATTCTTCTTTCGCTCGCCGCGCTTGTGGCTTTTTTTGCGTGGTACCTCAACAAGAAATTTTCCGAAATGACTGTAAAAAAGGAAGACACCACATTGGTTGAGTGGATCAAGGCAACGCAGGAAGATATTAAAAATCTTCAGCAAACGCTGCACGACTCGATGCAAAAATCCAATCAGAACATGACCGTAACGCTTCAGCAGAACACAAAGGACATTCATGACCGTTTGACGCGGGCGGCGGAAGTCATCGGCGAACTTAAAAGAGAGGCAGGAGCGTTCAGTGAAGTCGGCCGTTCTATGAAAGAACTGCAGGAGTTTTTGAAGTCCCCTAAACTGCGTGGAAACATTGGTGAGCGTGTACTCAATGATCTCATTGGGCAGATGTTTCCAAAACAGAGCTTTTTTATTCAGTATAAGTTTCGGTCAGGAAATACGGTTGATGCGGCAATCAAAACAGATGCCGGGATTCTTCCGATTGATTCGAAGTTTCCCATGGAGAACTTCCAAAAAATGGCAAAAGAAGAAACGGAGAAGGGTCGCGATCTTGCTCGTAAGGAATTTATTCGTAATGTACGGAGTCATATTGACGCAATCTCTTCAAAATACATTTTGCCGGAAGAAGGAACGATGGATTTTGCATTGATGTATGTGCCTTCCGAGTCGGTGTACTACGAAATCGTCAACATGAATGACGTGATGGAGTACGCCCGCATCCAACGGGTATATATCGTTTCGCCATCAACGCTCTACGCGCATCTGCAAACAATTTTGCTCTCGTTTGAAGGAAAAAATCTTGAACAAAAAAGCCGTGAGGTGCTTCGGTTATTGCACGCGGTGAAAAAAGACTATGGAAAAGCGCTCACGCAGTTTGCGGTTCTTGGGAAACACGTAACGAATGCATACAACAGTGTTTCAACGGTTTCCGGTGCGTTTTCCCAGCTTGGCCAAAAGCTAGAAAGTACGGATAGACTTGAAGATGGAAAAGAAAAATCCCGGACATTGCTACAAGCAAGCGAGAGTGTGGAAGAGGAATAATTTTTCACTACTGTTTTGGTTGAATATAGAGTTCAAAGTTGACCGGAGGGAACGGCAAGTCGTTCGTACGTGGATCCGCGCGCAACACGTCTTCATGTAAAAGATTGAGCGTTTTTTGCATCGCGGATTGTGATGCGGTTTGTTGTTCCGTAACCGGCGTGGGAGTTGGCTGGACAGAAATAGGTAATTGTTTTTTCATTGTCAGAAGCGCTAAAACAAATACTAGCAAAAATATACCAACCGATACTCCGATCATAACGAGGCGGATATTTTTTTTCTTAGGAAGTTGTGTGCCCCCATTGGCCGTGCGCAACGAATCAAACAACGGCTGCTCTTCTGCAAACGTTGTCTGCTCATCCATTACGGGAACGTCAAGTTGTTTTTCATCTGGTTGTAGAATAGGTTCTTGGTTCATTGCGCGAGCTCCTTCACAAAACTTTCAGCTTGTAGAACTTTTGAGTACACCGCATTCAATCCGTCAATAATGCGGACATAGGTTGAAAGCGACATCGGGGTTTGATTTGTTGAGAAACCGAGTTGTTCGTCTGTTTTTTTCATGAACACATCTGCGATATCCATCGTGCGTTGAAGCTCATCAAATCCCCGTAGTTTTTCTGTTTTCTTCGAAACATCAATTGTTTGTTGATCAATGTCGGCGCGGAGTTGTGTTGAAACGATGCGGAGTTGATCAATTGCGTACTGCATGGCGGCAATTTTAGAAAGCGCGAGCGTCATGTATGCGGTAGAAAGCAATGGCGTTTGTCTTTCGGAAAACTGTGTTGAAGCAACGTCGAGTGCAACGCGATCCTGCGCGGCATCAACCAGTAATTTTTGCACGTTCAAATCATCAAGAATCTGCTGAATTTTTGTTTGCTGTTCCGCGCGTTTTGTGAGATCAAGTCCTTTGAGATCGGAAATATACGTGAGCAGTGTTTGAAAATATGACGTTAGTGTTCCAATGCGCGCAAGCTGAACGTTTCTTGACGCGGCAACGGCAACGTCAAGCAGGGCAAGTGTTTGGAGTTGGAGATACTGTTCATGCGCGACGGAAAACTGTTGTTCTTTTTCACGGTAGGTGTTTAATGTCGCGATGTACGCTTGTTTTGCGGTATCAAACGTGGAAGGAGTTTGTTGGGCGTACAACGTAATGGGGGATACAACCAGTACGGTGAAGATAGTGAAGAAAGAAACGATAGCAATGAGGTGGGCGAGTTTCACAGATTCATTATAAAGTGTTTGGAGCACGGCTGCTACGATATTTAAAAATATGCGCTAGATCGTTGCTTTTTGTTTAACGTGGTATACTTCAGCGCAGTAATACTTTTTGAAAGGAGCCAAAATGGGAAAACGATTGGTAGATGCTGAACCAACCGAACTTCAAGATGAGCGAAGGGAGTTTTATGCGATGACCGGCGCAAAAGAAACTGAAATACTTGATGCAATTCGACTTCAATTTCCTACAGTTACTCCGCCAGAAAGAATTCTTGCTTTAATTGCATTAAAAAACGGCTCCGGAACGGTATGTGGTTTTCAACGCAACGGGGGGATAAGTCGTGGTCTTATATCGCAAAATGATCTTGAACGATTTATACAGGAACAACGCCGCAAATTATCTTTACCAGCGGCAACAATAACTAAGCCAAGACCTAAAGCGGGTATGCCCGGGGTTGACTGGTCAATAACAGTTAAAGTTTAGTCCATTGTTATCTCTTATCAAAATGAAATATCTGTGCTCTAAGCATGGCAACAATGGTTGCGGTATCGTGAATTTCTCCACGTTGAATCATTGCGAGAACTTGTTTACGTGGTTTTGTGAGTATTTCTAAACTTTCTTCATCATCTTGATGTTTTTCTCCAGATTTCAATTTCTGTGCAAGAAAAAAGTGAATTTGTTGATTTGTAAATCCTGAAGCAGAATATTGCTTGCCAATGTTTGTCCAGACTTCAGCGGAATATCCGGTTTCTTCTTGAAGTTCGCGTTTAGCGGCATGAAGAGGGTCTTCACCATCATCAATAAAACCCATCGGAAACTCTAATGAATAACGTTGTGTTCCATACCGAACTTGTCCTGTCATAATAAGCGTCTCATTGGTGAGAAGAGGAACGATAACAACAAATGAGGGTCTTTCTATCACGGATCGCTCAATAGGTTTTCCGGTTTTTAGAAATATTCCCTTATCAATCCGGAGTTTTAGCCACCATGTATCGTATAAATATGTTGAAGAAGTAATGTTCCAAGGTGGTGGATGAGAAAAATTGTTTTGACCTTTTTTCATAAAGGACCACTTGATTTTCTAAACAGTTTTTGCGAGTTCTTTGTCACGCACGTATGTGGTTGCTTGGTAGAGCGCCTCAAATGTTCCTGTATCAAGCCATTTACCTTTCACCATCGCAACTTCCAGCGTTCCTTCCTTGAGGTAAAGGTTGTTTAAATCGGTAATTTCCAACTCGTCACGCGCGGAAGGTTTTAATGATTTTGTCTTTTGCACAACGGTGTTGTCATACACATACAGGCCAGTAACGGCGTACGGAGATTTGGGTTGTTTAGGTTTTTCTTCAATAGAAACGGCTTTATTATTCGCGTCAAACTCAACGACACCAAACCGTTCGGGATCGGGAACTTTAGATGCAAACACTAACGCGCCGGACTTAAAATTGCGAACGGGATTAATAAAATCGTCTTCAAAGAAGTTGTCACCTAAAATTAACGCGACATTTTCTTTATCAACAAAATTCTCTCCAATAAGAAATGCTTGCGCGAGTCCATTCGGTTTTTCCTGTACTTCGTACGAGAATGTACATCCAAAATCTTTCCCGCTTCCCAACAGCTTCACAAAATCACCGGCATGGTCGGGAGCCATGATAATTAAAATCTCGGTAATACCGGCGTGAATGAGTGTTTCCAATGGAAAATAAATCATCGGTTTGTTGTACAGAGGGAGCAGTTGTTTACTGGTGACTTTCGTAAGAGGGGCAAGCCGCGTTCCTGCGCCTCCTGCCAAAATAATGCCGCGCATATCATCCTCCTGAATTTCTTACAGCGTAAGCAGAAATAAGACTGATCCTGCAAACAAACTGACAAAGAAATATTCTAACACAATCCGGGCAGTAAGTGACTTTTCATTGCGATGATGCATGATGCCCCATAAAAAGTAGGCGAGCGAAATTGCAAGGGCAAAAGATTGTTGAAGCAACACATTTGGCCAGACCGCGAAAAAGCCAAAGAAAAATACCGCGAGAACGCATACAAGAATTAAATAATCGGCCGGATGTTTGTGTAGTTCTTTAAACATAGTATTTTACGTGCTTTACGGTAAAGTGCCTCTAAAGCAGTGAACCCCCCTTGAATACAATGACAATAATGATAATGGTAATGAAGAGCGCAATGTGCGCAAGGTTTTTTCCAACAACACGGACGGTTTTCTTGTAGTGTGCGACAAACATGTCATAGATCAACACTGCCAATAATAGACCTAACATAGCAAGGAAGACTGATTTTGAAACTTGCAGTGGTGAAAATGTTGGTGTTGAGTCTGTAGTTGTAGTTGTTGAGGTGACTTTTCGTAACGGGGTGGGTTCTGGAGCTGATTCTTTTGCAAAAACGGCGATAGCGGAGCCAGCATTCCCAACTTCCGCCTTTTTATTAGCAGGTGCGCCAAACATCTGCACAACTAATGTTGTTTCCACTCCCTGATACTTTCCATCTATCACCGCGATGCCCGTGTCAGAGTATGTGTTTTGAACAATGTTTGCCCTATGAGTGGGCGAAGCCATCCATGCGGTAACCATGCTATCGGTATCGCCAAAGTCTCGCGCTAAGTTTTCTCCGGCAATACTATACGAGTACCCCGATTTTTGAATAAACACCCAAGGCGTTGTTCCGTCTGGGGCGGAGTGTGCCCAGTACTGTTTCAAAAACATATCTGATGCTTTAGAAAGTGCGGCCTGCGTAAGGAGAGCGTTGTTTTGCAGAGGCTTGAGGTCCGCACGCTCACGCTCTGCATTAATATCTTGCAAGACCTGACTTGCGGTAATATTTGAAGCGTATCCAAGAACATAGCCTGAGGAGTTAAACAATGGTGGCGTCGTTTTCAAAAAGACGTGAAACACAAGGACAAGCGTGGTAAGGACAAAAAAACCCTCGGGGTGAAGAAGTCGTGGCCGGTGGTTATTTGTGTGCCTTGGTGTAAAGAGATGGGCGAGCAGGTCAAACATGAATTCATCATAACACGTTGAGTTTGTGTTTTTTCTTGAGGATTACTATAGCAAGCGTGGTTATTATGGTTACAAAAATGATACCGATGAATACGGCGACAAAAAGAGGCTGTTTATGTAGGAGGGGTGGAACTGTTTGGAGTTCTTGTGTAGTCTGTTCTCCAAGAACTTGCGGTGATGGGGGTGGAAGTGTTGGTTTGGGAAACTGGAAAACGGTTCGTGGTGTTGGTTGTAGAGATGGAACAGGAGTTTGTGTGGGCGATGGACTAGGTTCTGACACCACATTTTTTTCAACACCTGTCGTAATATCAAAAGAAACATTTTTCAATTGGTATTTGAGATCAATGTCTTTGCTGATGGTAAACTCAAGGATAAATTGGCGGTCCGCATGTGCGGGGATTGTGGAAAGCGTTTGATTTCCATCGTGTTGAAACTCAGCGAGTGTTTGTGAAGGAATGGGGAGCTGTGCATCGTTTTCATCGAGAAATGCAATAGAAACGTATTGGGCAGAGCCTTGTAATAGTTCATGTATGTTGCTGAACTCAACTGCACCCATCACCTCACTATCCAGTGTGTTGTGGACAATAACGGACTGGCGTGATGTTACTCCAGGTCTTAACGATTGGAGTGTGAATGATGTGCTCATCCTTCCTCCTGTATGTCTGAATGGTTGCCGAACGCATCTTGACTGATGATGGCAAAATAATATTGTGTGTTGGGATCGAAGTTGTTGATAAACAATGTTTCCTCCGCTTCAGGAATAAGCGGGCTATGAAAACTTTCTTGTGTTTGTTCTACGCGCGTCAGCGTTGAGAGATTTGTTTCATGTGTGATCGGAGTTGGTGATGCGTAGAGTTCGTATTTTGAAATGTTTCCAAAATCATCGGAAGGTGTTGTAAACTCAAGCACATACTCGCCGTTGCCAGCATTCATTGTTGAAAGAAAACGGATTGGTTGAGGGGCAACGTTATTAAATGAAGCGGGGATATGTAACGATTCCTCTTTGTTTTGACTGAAATCCTCACTCCAAAAAGTGAGAGTGTTATTTTCAGGATTTTGCGTAAGCGTAAAAGGAGGTGCTACTGGTATTGGTTGAGTAAAAGAGGAATATTGAATGAACGATATTGATTGTTGAAGGTCATCAATAAGAAATGTGAGTTGTGTTGAAGGATTTGCGAGAATAGGTATCGTTGTTACGTGTGAAAATTCAACCCATGATGGATTTTCGTTATCTCCAGTGTTGCCTGCTGAAAATGTAATAAGAAGATGGTCTTCAGAAAACTGTGTGAGATCAATACGTACTGTTTGTACTTCTGTTGAACCATTATGAATATCTTCCGCGCGGATTTGAAATACTTGTTTGTCATTGATCCGTACCTCAAACGCAGGATCGTCAAAACCCGCGCTTTGTTCTGTTGTAAATATTTGATACGTAAACGTGAGAGTTTTTGCAGTATTTGGAATAAGTTGGGCGACTGAACTGTGTTCAGCCAGTATCGAGTGTTCCGAGCCAATTTGAACAAGATGATCTTTAGTCTCAACTTCTCCGTGAATATCCCACCCCTGTGTTCCATCTACAAAATCACCATTCACAATGAGCTCCTGAAAAGGAGTCGGATTGTTCGAGACATATTGATACGCAATGTGTGTTTTCGGTGGTGTCCAATCATCAAATGAAAGTGTGTTATTCCTGATTGTTTCACTTGGTACGAACATTGCAGTTACTTGAGAAGGGAAACCAACAAACCAGGCTAAAAGCACAAGCATAATCATGAGGGTCATACATAACACTGTACTGCCGAGAACAAACAATCACCTTACGAAAACCAAACTACTCAAACATGGTAAAATACCTCTGTAATTCTTGATTTGGCCCCATCGTCTAGTGGCCTAGGACGTCAGGTTCTCATCCTGAAGATCCCCGGTTCGAATCCGGGTGGGGTCACAGAGTATTTATGAAAAAATTACTGATTTTAGCTTGCATTGTTCTATTTGCTCTTCTCCTGGTGATACGCTCAAATCAAAGTACGACAATCCCTTCGGAGGGGGATGATGCTCAAGAAATAACAAAAGAAAAAGCTATTGCCCTAATACAAAAGAAGTTTCCAGAAGTAAAAAACATTAAAGAAAATCCAAATATTACAATTGGCATGACCATGTATATCCGTACCACACAAAAAGACAATTTTTGGAAGCTATTATTTTGGCAAGGGTCAGGGGACTGTGAGGCGGGATGTTTAAATGATCACGAGTGGTATTTTATTGTGAAAAGTGACAGTTCTGTAGAGAAAGTCGGAGAGTTTGAGAGAATTTTTAATTCAAGAAAAAATGGATCTGATGAAAAGGGAATGCGGATTGCAAACTTTTTAGAGTAAAATAAGGAGTAATAATTATCTATGTTAGAAAAAAGTCCCCATCCTTACGACATACGCGATACATTTGACCAAGAAATTCAGGACTGTGTTTAACAATATCCAGATCATGAAAAATGGGGAACTCCTTTCAGCGCGGTATACCGTATGACAAATAATGCAGGACATCCTCATGATGAGAAGGCAAGGCATCTACTAGAAGAAGATGTTATCAAGGCTATTGACGTAAGAACGCCCGCGGCAGTAATAAGGTTTGCTTTGCAGAAAGCGTTAGAATGGCGCAAAGTACTTATTAAAGAAAAAGGCCGCTCCGAATGGAGTAGAATGCAACCGATAGAATTAAGGATATTAAAGGTGAGATTGATCGGAAAAATCTCTGGAGGCGCTCTTAGGGAAATTTTTGGTTGAAGAATAAAAAATAATGATGAACAATCCGAAAAATCAGACAACAGACACGATTGTTGAGTCCCTTTTAAGTAATACGAGTAGGCAGTACACGGAGTCCGCACATGCTGAGATTTTCCGCCGGCTTATCAACACAATGAAAGAGTTTAACGACAAAACTGAACGTATAGAAAAAGTGATGCTATATCTTGCGGTGGCTCAAGTGGTGCTGGCGGTTACACAGATTATTGTTGCGATACGGTGATTGAAGTTTAGCTCGTTCTGGACTACAATCAGAAAAAATATATGCCACCTCGCTCTCGTGCAGAATATTTATTGAGAGAAGAGAAAAGGGATTTTTCATTAAGTGTCTCTAGTGTTGGACGCCCCCTTCGACTAGTACAAGAACACCCAAACGTTCGGATTAATGTTTTGAGGGATCGTTTATATCGGGATATTCAACGGCAAAAGCCGGAATTAGCAGAAAAAATTCGTCCCAGATGGTCCAAAATGACCATTGCCGAGTTGCAAGAACTCCTTTTATCTCCAAAGTAACTACCCTTCTCCCTGCTCTTGCATCAGCGTCGCCATCTCTCTCCGTACGGCCTGCGCTTCGAGCATCGTTAAACCAAGCTCGTTGAGTGTGCTTTGCTGCTGTTCCAAGTCCCGCACCATCACAATATTCTTATTTAACAACGCCTGTTTGTGCGACTGCGATAACGTGGTGAGCGAAGTAATGGGGTGAAGATGTGATTCCTCGATCATGTCCTGCAGGCTCCCGTGTTCGGGGTAGTTCCAACCGAGAACTTTCATGCCAACACACTGAGCATACTCCAACGCATCGGCAGTACATTTTGTGTTGGTGACAAGCCAAGCCTGATGGGTATCATTCTGTTCTTCAGGAGGTTCTTGTTTTTTCCACGCATTCAAAATATCTAAATACCTCGCCTGCACATACAAACTCACTTTTACATCCGACCGCAGGCCTGGTTCGTTGTGGAACTTGCACTCAATCATGTAATGCTCATGCCCTTTTTTTGCCAACACATCAACTTCATGGCTTACGCATGTGCCGCGCACAACAGTACCGACTTGAACAACATACCCTTGGCGTTCCAACAGCGCTCCTATATAGCGTTCAAACGGATACCCGCTGGGGCCAAGCTCCATAATAGCTTGTTTGAGATTATACCGTGGTGCTCCTTCTGGATACGCGGACATAAAAAAGTTTTGCACATGTTGATAAATCTCGCGGGTAGGAATGCCGGGATATAACGAAGACATGATTTGGCGTACAACGGCGTCGTGGTGCTTTTGTGGAATGTGCGCGCGACGCAACGACCGACGAAGCTTGTGTTCATCGAATGGTTCACGCCGACCATCAGCCTTAATAATGTCAATCATAGTTCAGCAATATTGTTTAAGCGTATCTACTGATTTTTTCAAGTTAACCTGCTCCCCGTCCGACAAGCTTAGATGTAGTACGCTTTCCACGCCTTGTGACCCAAGCACACACGGAACACTCAACGACACCCCGCTATGCCCATAGTAGTTGTCCAGCGGAACGGAGAGCGGGAAAATTGTTTTTGCATCAGAAAACATTGTCTGCATAATCTTTGTTGCCACAACACCGATCGCGTAATACGTTGCGCCTTTTGACTCGATAATCGTATACGCAGCCTTTTTTGTTTTTTCGTGCGCTTCTTGAATTTTTTCGCGCGTAACTCCAGGAAAATCGAGTAGTCGAATTCCGCCAACCGTCGCATACTCGTACACGGGGAACGAACTGTCGCCATGTTCGCCCAGCACATACGCGTGAATGCTTTTTGGATCAACATGAATAATGTCTGAAATATACGATCGGAAGCGGGCGGTATCTAACATAGTGCCGGAGCCAAAAATACGACCGCTTGCGTGTGGAGCAATTCCATGTGCGAGATTGACCAATACATCAACAGGGTTTGCTATAATAAGGATGACAGCGGTGGGATTGGTAGATAGAACTTTCGGCAGAATATCTTTTAAAATGGCTTCGTTTTTTTTGCAGAGGTCCAACCGTGTTTCTCCCGGCGCTTGAGCCGCGCCCGCAGTAATGACAACCAAATGTGCTTCCGCGAGATCAGCATAGTCGTCCGTTGCAACAATATTGACGTAGTCTAAAAACGGAAGCGCGTGTTCGAGGTCCAGCTTTTCCCCGACCGCTTTCTTTTTATCCCGCGCAAGCAAAATAATATCGGTTGGCGTACCGTCGAGCATCATGGCGTACGCAACCGTGGCACCAACCTTGCCGATACCCACGACAGCCACTTTGAACGAGCAGGCAATGTTCATATTTCTACTGTAGCTCAGTTATCTTGGCGAAACAACACCGACACGCTTGCAATAGCGGGCGATAGGACAACGCGAACACCACGGGTGAAGCGGCCGGCATATATCCTGCCCATGCCGAACAAACACGCGGTTTACATCATGAATATATTGGCGGGGGATGAGCTTGGTGAGCGCGCGCTCAGTTTCTTCCGGCGTTTTTGTGTTGGTCCAGCCCAGGCGGTGTGCAATACGGTGTACGTGAACATCAACAGCAATCTGTGGTGTGTTGAAAAATAATGTCAGCATGATGTTTGCAGTTTTTCTGCCAACCTGCGGAAGTGCTAAAAGGTCCACTTCGGTTGAAGGAACTTTGCCATTGTGCTTAGCGATGAGCGCGTGTGAAAGTTTTTGCAACGCTGTTGCTTTTGCGTGATAAAAACCAATGGGTTTAACCATGTTTTCAAGTGTTTTAACTGGGAGATTAGCCAGTTTTTGCGGAGTTGGTGCAAGAGTAAAAAGATTTTTTGCGACAGGAATCGTCATTGCATCCGTTGCGCGTTGGGACAACACTACCGCAACGAGCATCTGAAACGAGTCATGTTTGAACGCCTCATGCATTGGGTGGGTAACGTATGTTCGGCGCAAGATATCCATAACGGTAGACGCATCTTGCGGAGAGGGTGTTCGCATGGCATGATTGTACCAGAACTCGAGGAATATATATGAAGATATTGATTGCTACCCACAATGCGGGAAAAAAGAAAGAAATTCAGCAGATTCTTGGTGGTGCGGTTGAGGTGTTAAATCTCGATGACATTGCTATTGTTGTTCCCGAGCCGGAAGAAACGGGAAGCACATACGAGGAGAATGCGCTTATCAAGGCCCGCCACGCCGGCGATCTTTCAAGTTTGATTACTATTGCCGATGATTCCGGGTTGGAAGTTGAGGCGTTGCCCGGTGAGCTCGGTGTAAAAACCGCACGATATGGTCCAGGGAGTGATGCTGATCGTTACACGAAATTATTGCGTGCGATGAGCGGCATAGCACAACGAAAAGCGAAGTTTGTCAGCTGTATTGTGTTGTATGATCCAAAAGACAAAACTTCTCATACTTTTTTGGGTGAAATGCCCGGCTCCATTGCGCACGAGCCGCGCGGAACGAACGGATTCGGATATGATCCAGTGTTTATTCCAGAAGGCTACGACCAAACCTTTGCAGAACTTGGCACAGAAGTAAAAAATACAATCTCACATCGGGCAAAAGCGTTGGAGAAGTTAAAAGAGTTTATGGTAAAATAAAGGAGAAAGGAAGGATATATGGCAGAGGAAAAGAAAAAGGGAGATGCTGAAAAATCAATTCAAGCCTTTAATGCATGGATTGATGATGTTGTAAATTACGGAAGGAAAGTAAATGAGAATTTTATTGCAGTTGATGCTGGAGGCTCTGTAGTACATTCTGGATATAAGTTATCGGAATTTAAAACAAAATTAGATTTGTTTGAAAAACTAGACACGATAGGTTTGAATAGCAAAGATATTGAAGCGGTTCGCGCACAAGTCCTGATTCTCACTAGACAGGATTCAAAAGATCCAAATGTTGGATATGACACTGATGTTGTTGGAGAAACACTAAATAAGCTTTCGTTATTAAGAAAAAAGTAAGCTTCTTCTGTGTGCTATCATATCCCTCACCTATGACCGATCCGCGCAACACTAAACTCGCCGACATTCTCGTGAACTACTCGATCTCCGCAAAACGTGGGGATACGGTGTGGGTGCGCACGAGTTCGGTGTTGGGTCTGCCACTGGCCCGCGAAGTTTTTCAAAAACTTGTTGATGTTGGCGCGGACGCATACCTTGATATTTCGGATGAGCGCAGTGGATCGTATCTCATCAAGCACGCGGCACAGTCCCAACTCGTAAAGTTACCAGCCGTTTCAAAGTATATTGCTGATTGGGCAAATAAATCCATTGCAATCTATGCTGATGAAAACACGCGCGAACTTGCAAACGTGGACTCCAAAAGAATGTTGTTGCGCACAAAAGCGCTCAAGCCGATCCGCGATGTCAGTATTAAAAAACCGTGGGTGCTCACGTACTATCCAACACCCGCGATGGCACAGGACGCGAACATGGGGTATGAGGAGTTTTGTGATTTTTTCTATACATCTTGTTTGCGCGACTGGAAAAAAGAGGGCGTACGGATGCACAAGTTGGCAAACATGTTAAACGATGCGCGCAAGATTGAAGTGACTGGTGAAAAAACACGTTTGAAACTCTCAGCAAAAGGCCGGTTATTTATTCCATGCGATGGTGAGTTCAACATGCCAGATGGCGAGGTATTCACCGCGCCGGTGGATGACTCGGTGGAAGGTGAAGTGTATTTCAATTACCCGTTGTTACGGCAAGGAAAAATGATCCGTGATATTCATTTGCGGTTCGAAAAAGGAAAAGTCGTGCGTGCGGATGCAAGCGAAAACAAGGATTTCTTGATTAAGATTTTGGATACGGATGAAGGCGCGCGCCGATTGGGTGAGTTTGCGATCGGTATGAACCCCGGGATTCAGACGTACATGAATAATGTGTTGTTTGATGAAAAAATTCAGGGAACGGTACACATGGCACTGGGCGAGGCGTATGAAGAGTGCCGCGGATACAATAAATCAGCAATCCATATGGATATCGTCAAAAACATGAAACCTGTTGGAAGTACGGTAACTGCCGACGGAAAAACAATCCTCAAAAACGGCAAGCTCATTATATAAACATCGTGCGAGGTAAAGATTTAGCGGAATTTCCACCACGCGGCTGCGAGCAGTGCGATGATCACCACACTCACAACAAGTGTTTTTAGCATGTCGCGGACAATATAAAGATTTTGTTGTTTTTGAAGGCCTAAAGTCGGCGACTTACCACCTTTTTTCTCCGAAATTTTCATTGTTTGTGGTGAAAGCGCTTGAAGCGAGTATAGTTTTTCTGCCCCACTATGCCGCCGAAGTTGCGCCAATTCTTTTTGTTTTCGCGTGCGATGTTGTCCCATATGGGCATTGTACTATAGAATACCCCTATGGACGCTTTACAAATTATCGCACTTGTTATTTCCGCGGCGCTTGCAACATGGCTCCTCGTTATTACTGTTTTATTTCTCAAGCTCCGCACCTTTTTCCAAAAAATGACGATTGGAATTTCAAAAAAAGACATGAAAACACTCTTGGAAACAATGGATGCAAAATTAGACGCCGATCATGCCAAGCTCACTCAATTGGGCGAACGTATCCAGCATAATGAAAAAGAAGAAAAACAGCACATTCAAAAAACGGCGCTTGTGCGGTATAACCCGTTTGGCGAGACAGGCGGAAATCAAAGTTTTGTGTTAAGCTTATTGGATGCGGACGGTGAGGGATTTGTGATAACATCACTGCATAACCGCGACTACACACGTGTCTACGCAAAAGAAGTCCGTGTAGAAGGCAAACTAGAGGGAAAAAACGACAGCTTCTCGAAAGAGGAGCGGGAGGCGATCTCTCTTGCGTCAAAAAAACACGGCTAACGTAATGAAAGCCAACTTGGTAATGTAAAAAGAAATGAAAGGAAACTCATGAAGAATACGATTGTTGCTGGCATTATCCTTTATTTCGTTTCAACGGGTGTTTCATATGTTGCGTTTGCGAATATAGGCAAAGGCGGAGGTCTTCTGAGTCCAACAAATTTTCATACTGAAGCAATTCCGACCCCGGATCCATCCAACCGCATTGTCATTGCTCCGGAAGCTCCAAAAAATCAAGCGTGTCCGTTAAATGGCAAGATGTACACCGAGGCAGAAAAGCAGTCATGGGATGTCCGCCGGCCGCTCGCGGTCATGGTTGAGAACCATGTTGATGCCCGCCCGCAGTCTGGTTTGAGTAAAGCCGATGTGGTGTATGAAGCGGTGGTTGAAGGGGGTATTACGCGGTTTATGGCGATGTACTATTGTGAGGCGCAGGCGAAAGATGTGTTGATTGCGCCGGTGCGTTCAGCCCGCCAGGCATTTATTGACTGGGCGTTTGATTACAATTTGCCGCTCTATGTGCACGTTGGCGGTGCAAACGGCGATGACACCGATCCACGTGTCCGCGCGCTTGAGCATTTGAGTGACTATGGGTGGACGATGCGCAACGACCTTAATCAGTTTTCGTTGGGGTATCCAACATTTGTGCGCAACTACAACCGTCTCCCGGGTAAAGACGACTTGGCGACGGAACACACAATGGAGTCCAGTACAGAGCGGCTTTGGGCGATTAGCGCAAAACGCGGATACACCAACTTAAGTCCAGACGTCAAACTGAGAGGAAAAGTTGTTCCAGGAAAAGATTGGCGCACAGGGTTTGTTGAGTGGATGTTCCAAGATGATGCTGAAGGAGCGAAGCGGGGTACGGTTTCAACAGTCTCCAATGAATTTTGGAGCGGGTACAAAGAGTTCGATGTGAAGTGGATATATGACAAAGCGGCGAATATGTACAAGCGCTTCGTTGCCGAACAGTCAGATGTTGATCTCAGCACAAGTAAGCAGATTGAAGTGAAAAACGTCGTGATCATGCAAGTCAAAGAGTTGTCGTCCATTGATATTCACCATCACAACTACTTGCAAACGATCGGAACGGGGAAGGCATGGGTGTTTCAGAACGGTGAAGCAATTCAGGCAACGTGGACAAAGAAAACCCGTGACGGCGGCAGACTTATCTTTACCGATTCCCGCGGCAAACAGATTCAGTTTGTCCGAGGCATGATCTGGATCTCGGCAGTGAATCAAGAAGTTGCACCGGCGTACTAAAGCGAGACATTTTTTTCGGCATTAAGGTAATGACGAAGTCTTGTCAAGAAAAAATAACGACCGAGTCTCATTGAGTACTTTTCGTTTCCAAATAAATGGTGTATAGTTTGCGCTAGATCGTTGCATACATAAAGTGTGCGAATACGATCAAATCCTGCACACAAATATATACACAATTCCTGCCGTAAGGAGCATATATGGCCGATTTATCAGACTTTATTCTTTCCAAAGTTCGCGTGAAGCTTCTTCAAGTATTTTTTGAGCAACCAACCGGAATGTGGTATGTCCGCGAACTTACACGCAAAACAGACGAAGAGATTAATGCAGTCCGCCGTGAACTAGACCGCATGTTGACCGCAAGTATGGTGAAAATGGAAGAGCGTGGAAACCGGAAGTATTATTTCCTCAACCCCGCGTATGATTTTTACCCAGAACTCATGCGGCTTGTTGCCAAAACAACCGGAATTGGGCATGAAATCAAGAAAAACAGAAAAAAGCTTGGAACAATAAAATACGTCATGTTTACGGGCAAGTTTGCGAAACATGAAAAACGCGCGAATGACGAAGTAGATATCTTGATGGTTGGCGATGTTGTTTTGCCGGAGCTTGCAGCAATTGTACGCACAGAGGAAAAACTCCGCGGATTTGAAATCAACTACACCGTGATGACCGAAGATGAGTTTATGTTCCGCAAACAACGCCGCGATCCGTTCCTTCTTGGTATTTTAGAGCTTCCACGTGTCATGGTGATTGGTGAGGAAGAAGAGATGTTGGAGAGAAAGCCCACCATTCAATAACCTGCCATGAAGACGAAACGCCCGATCCGATCACTTCTTTTTATCATGGTAGTTTCAATCATTTCACTTGTGCTTGCGATGCCAAAAGAGATTCCAATCAAGTTTTCTGCGATGGGGAAAACGGTGTCGTACACACTTCAGCGGCCGCACCTCGATCTTTCACGTTTGCGCATTCCGTTTAAACGCGATTTAGAGTTCAAGATGGGATTGGATATTCGTGGAGGCACGCGTGTTGTGTTAGAAGCGGATATGAGTAAGATCGCGCAGGCAGACCGGGAAACCGCGTTGGAAAGCGCTCGCAATGTCATTTCCCGCCGTGTGGATTTGTTTGGTGTGGGTGAGTCTGCCGTGAAAACTTCTCGGCTTGGTGAAACCTATCGCATTATTGCTGAGCTTCCGGGTGTTACCAATACGCAGCAGGCTGTTCAAATTATTGGGTCCACCGCTCAGCTGGATTTTCGCGAGGAGGCGAGCAGCTCCGCCCCCCTGACTCCGGGTACAATTGATCAGCTCCTTGGCGGTCATTTTGTGCCAACAGGTTTAACAGGAAAAGATCTCAAGCGTGCGACCGTGCAGTTCAGCAGCGAAACCAGCGAACCGGTTGTAAATATCGAGTTTAATGATGAAGGAAAAAAGAAGTTTGCCGAGATCACGACGCGCAACATCAAAAAGCGGGTGGCAATTTTTCTTGACGAGTTCCCTGTTTCTGTTCCGGTGGTGAACGAGCCCATTGTGAATGGGAGTGCGGTCATCAGCGGCGGCTTCAAGGTAGACGACGCGAAACAGCTGAGTATCCAATTAAACGCGGGCGCTCTGCCAGTTCCCATCACGATTGTTCAGCAGGAAACGGTAGATGCCAGTCTGGGTACAGAAGCGGTTCAAAAAACCGCGATTGCTGGTTTGGTCGGTGTTGGTTTAGTCGCACTTTTTATGGTGTTGTACTATGGATGGAAAGGATTGCTGGCAGATTTAGCCCTTGGTGTGTACGCGCTCATCACGATTGCGATTTATAAACTTGTACCGGTTACATTAACGCTTCCCGGCATTGCTGGTCTCCTCCTCTCTATTGGCATGGCAGTAGACAGCAATATTCTGATTTTTGAGCGCATGAAAGAAGAACTGCGGATGGGTAAGCCGTTTGATTTAGCAATGACATTGGGGTTTGGTCGCGCATGGGACAGTATTAAAGATGCCAACGTTGCAACACTGTTCACCTGTTTTATTTTATTCAATCCATTCGAGTTTGAGTTTCTCAATCGCAGTGGAATGGTTCGCGGATTCGCGCTTACCCTAGCACTGGGTATTTTTGTCAGCCTCTTTACCGGCATTGTGGTTACCCGCACCTTTTTGCGGTTATTCTTGAAAGAAAATATAGAAAAAACAGATATACAAAAGGGAGCCCGAGCATGATCCACTTCATGAAACTCCGCTGGCTGTACTTTACCTTATCTGGTTTGGTCATTTTGCCGGGTGTTGTGTCGCTGGTGTTGTTTGGTCTGTGTCCCAGCATTGATTTTACCGGCGGAACAGAACTCGAACTAAAGATTATTGATAAAAATCACAACGCAATTACCGAAGAAGCGCTGAAAAAAGAAACAGAAGGTGTATTAGATATCCGCGAAGTACGTATGCTGAAAAATAGCCATGTTCTCATCAAAACAGTCCCTATTGAACTAGCAAAAAAAGACGAAGCAGTGCAAAAACTCCAAGTGGCAAATGAATTAGTTGAAGAAGTCCGGTATGAAACGGTTGGGCCGGTGCTAGGACGTGAGCTATTGGTGAAAACGTTGGTCGCGGTGGCATTGTCTGCGGGTGGCATCATGTTATATGTTGCTTACCGGTTTAAAGAAATGCGGTACGGGGTATGCGCGGTGCTTGCGATGTTCCACGATATGCTTGTGTTGATTGGTACATTTAGCCTCCTTGGATACTTTCTCCATGTTGAAGTTGATGTATTGTTTGTGACGGCGGTATTAACAATCTTGTCATTTTCGGTGCACGACACTATTGTGGTGTACGACCGCATCCGTGAGCTTCGACGCAAAGAGCGCGGGCTCACCTATGTTGAAATGATTGATACCGCGGTAACAGAGACACTTTCACGGTCGCTCAACAACTCGCTCACGATTATCTTTATGTTATTAGCGCTGTGGCTGTTGGGTGGCGAGACAATCCGATGGTTTGTGTTTGCACTTCTAATAGGAACGATTACGGGCACATATTCTTCAACATTTACCGCGGCTCCCCTGCTGGTGATTTGGGATAGCTTGCACAGTAGACGGAAAAAGGCGAAGTAGTATAATGGGCGGAAGAGTCAAGGAAAAGGAGGAAAATGCATGAATGGATAAAAGAAAAAAAAGACGTACTGGAGAAATTGAACCAATGTTGTATTTTCTTAATAAAGGTAACAGTCTTCAGAAAGCGATTGCAGAGGGAAGAGTAACACCAGGGCTTATTGTGGGCATTCAGCGTCTTTCTAATATTGATGGGGAGTTTGTGGTTGTTACAAATCCCGAACTTTATACCCAAGTATATCAAGATGTAAAGAGGCGTGGAAGTATGGCACATGCAATTTCAATAGGAATGTTTGATTTGGAGAAAGAATACGGTTTAATTCTTGTTGATCCAACAGATCTTATCGGGGAACGTAGTACAGAATTGCGTAGCATAGTACATGCGCTCAATGTACTCAACCCACTTGAAACGGATGATCCGCGAAGTAGCAGGCGAAGATAACAAACAGAAAGACTACTAAAAAAGAAAAAGAAACGTTAATCTTTTAGTTCCTTCACTCTTCCCAGTAAGTACCCCCTTGTGTTTTTACTCGGATCTTTCTCCACCTCTGCGAATAATGTGTGGAGTATCTTTCCAACTTCCGGTCCCGGCTTGAGCTTCAACGTCTTCATTACATCTCCCCCATCAACCGCCATATCGTTCATCGTGAACGTTACTTTTAACTGTTCTTTGATCCGTTCCTGTAGTTCTTCTAATCTCCAACTCGTACGTTTGGCACCGCTTCCCAATCGATCGGCAATACGCAGATCAATCATGTCATCGAGGTTATCAACGTCGACGCGGCGAATAAATCGGCGGATGTACGCGTCCGTAACGCGCCGATCATACACAAACATATGCCAGCGCACGAGTGTAAACACGCGTTGAATATCTTTTTTAGAAAAACGGAAGCGGGTTGCAACATCTTTGGCAACACGCGCGCCAAGCACTTCGTGGTTATAAAACGTAACGACTTCTTTCACATCTTTCGCGGTTTGCGGTTTTGCAATGTCATGAAGTAAAACGGCAAATCGGACAATAGGATCTTGAGATGGACATGCGTGCACGGATTTCAGCGTATGCGTCCACACGTCATAAATATGATGATGTGCCTGATCTACGCCTTTTGTTGCCAATAACTCTGGCAAGATATGTTTCAATACACCCGTTGAGGCGAGTAACTCAATGCCGTCAACAGAGTGGTCTGAAATCAGAATCTTCAAAAACTCATCGCGGATCCGTTCCCAACTAATATGTTGAATCATGTCCGCATTTTTCTGAATAGATTCCAGTGTTTTTACTTCAATAGTGAATCCAAGTTGAGCACCAAACCGGATTGCCCGCATCATACGCAGGGCATCTTCGGTAAAACGAGTATTGGCATCCCCGACTGCGCGGATGATTTTTGCAGAAAGATCTTTTTGACCATCGTATGGATCAATAATTTTTTGATCAATATCAAGCGCGATCGCGTTGACCGTAAAGTCGCGCCGCTGAAGATCATCCGTAATAGAACTACCCCACTCCACTTTTTCCGGCCGCCGATGGTCTGTATACATACCCTCGGAACGATACGTCGTGATTTCATATATTTCTTCCGGGTTTTCAAGATCATCAAGATATTTTCCCGCGATGCCGACCGTGCCGAACTTATTGTCATAAAAACTGTCGGGGAAAAGTTTTTGCACCTGTTCCGGGGTGGCGTTGGTGGTAAAGTCCCAGTCTTTGGTTGGTGTATGAAGTAAAAGGTCGCGCACCGCGCCGCCCACAATATACACCTCAAAACCGCCGGATTTCATGGTTGAAAGAATCTTTTTAACTGGGCCGGGGAGCGTAAATGCCATGAGGTGATGATATCATACTCGCATGGTCTGGAATGTTCTTTCCCCAGGTGTGCCAAAAACTCAAGATGAGCTTCGCGCGGTCTTGTTGAAAAACCGCGGTCTTACAACAAAAAAATCACAAGAAAACTTTTTACATCCAGTCTCCCCGCTCGAGTTATCGTTAAAAGATGTTGGGCTTGATGGTAGTGTGATGAAACGTGCTGTAGCACTCATTACCGAAGCAAAAGAAAAAAAATGGAACGTCATTGTGTTCGGCGACTATGATGCAGACGGAATCTGCGCAACTGCAGTGCTGTGGGAAACATTATTTGAGATGGAGATTCATGCGCTCCCCTTTATCCCCGACCGCGAGCGGCATGGATATGGCCTTTCTATCAAGGCGATCACCGATCTTGTGAGCGAACACGGAAAACCTGATCTTCTCATTACGGTTGATAACGGCATTGTCGCGCACGATGCATTTGAACACCTCAAAACGCTCGGTGTGAAAACGATTTTGACCGATCATCATCAGCTCGACGTTCGCGGAGCTCCTGTAGCCGATATTATTTTACATACCACCGCATTATGTGGAACCACAACCGCTTGGATGCTTGCCCGCGCGCTCAATCCAAAAAAAGCGGAATCATTGCTCGATTTGTGTGGTATTGCGACAATCGCCGACCAAGTTCCTCTCCTCAACGCAAACAGAAGTTTTGCAAAGTTTGGCATTGAAGCTATCCGGCGCACCACCCGTCCAGGCCTCCATATGTTGATGGACACTGCTGGTATTAAAAAAGAGGACGTGAATACATACACGATTAACTATGGAATTGCCCCACGTATCAACGCAATGGGAAGAGTTGGCGACCCCAAAGATGCGCTTCGGTTGTTATGTGGAAAAAATACGCAAAAACTACAAGCGCTTGCTTCAGCGGTTCAGGAAACGAATACCCTGCGGCAGGACATGACGTTCCAGTTTATCCAAAAAGCGAAACTGCAAAAAAATCTGTGGATAACCGAGCGCGTCATTATTATTGAGGATGAGGCGTTTCACGAAGGAGTGATCGGGCTGATTGCGGGTAAGTTGGCAGAGGAGTTTGGAAAACCTGCTATTGCGATTGCACGCGGGAAAACGACTGCAAAAGCCAGTGCGCGCTCAATTGCGGGTGTGAATATCACTGAGTTTTTGCGCCAAGTCCGCGATGACCTCATTGATATTGGTGGACATCCTATGGCCGCGGGGTTTTCACTGCTGGCAGAAAATATTGCGAAAGTTAAAAAGCGATTAGAAGTTTTGGCGAAAGAGCAAATTGGTCTCGAATTGCTACAGAAGAAACTGGATGTGGAGTGTGAACTACCATGGGACCTTATTTCTGAAAAAACAGTAAAATCGCTGGAGGAGTTTGAACCGCATGGTGCTGGGAATGTAACACCTCTTTTTGGTGTACGCAGAGGACGGTTGATTGAGGCACGGCGGATTGGAAAAGAATCTCAGCATTGTAAGTTAGTGGTCCAGCCAGAGAATGATCCAAAGCAATTTTTAACTGTACTTGCATTTGGCATGGGCGAAGCATGTGAGCGCTTAGCCAAAGGTGAGCTATTTGATCTAGCGATTCAGTTAAAACTTAACGTATGGAACAGGAGAAAAGAAGTGCAAGGGGTGGCGAAGGATATAAGGATGCAATAAACCCTTGCTTTAATAGCTGTTTCTTCATTCACTCATATATGCGATTTCTCCATCATCGACTCTTCGAACAAGTTGTCCACCAAGTCTGTATGGTGTTTTTTCTTTAGGATCAAGTTTTCCCGCGCGCGTGGCAGCAAATGGATCTTCGTCGCTCATTACAGCTACAGGTTTTCCGTTTAACATGTAATAATTTTTTTCCCCATTTTCATTCATATTTCCTCCTTCTATATTCACAAACTTTGTTATTATACACTTTTACTTTCCTGCAACCTATCAATCTTTTCTTTCTTATCCTTTGCTTGTTCAAGCATAAGCGCAACCAATAAGGCCGCGGCTTTCTTAGACCCATGTTCTTTCCAGGCTTGCAGGTTGTTCATTTCTGATGATTGCGCTGTTCCCAGCATAGTACTCACCCCCTCTCCTCTATGCAATAAAGCATAAAAAAACCTCCGGGTTAATTCGGAGGTTTGGTTGTTTCTTTGCTTTTTCTATCGTACTATTCCACCAAACCTCCCCCCGCGTGCGGGACAAATTTGCCTTGAATGGAAAGACGATACCACTGGTTCATAATCTTGGGTATCATACAAACCAAAAAACTGCTTGTCAACGTGTGATTTTCTGGTACACTGAAAAAAGAATATGTGGCGATGACCCTGCCGACACCAGGTGAGCCAAGCCGCCAGAGGCGGACGGGTAAGCCCGGTATAGCAGGAAAGAGAAACGACAAGGTGGCACCGTCTTCAGCACGAAGACCCTTTCGCACAAGGGCTCGTGCTTTTTTGTAGGCGAATACATACAATGGAGGAACTATGGAGTACGGAAACAGAGTATTAATCCAAGAGTCGCTTGTGCAGGTTGGCAAAACGATCACCCTCAAAGGGTGGGTTGCGACAAAGCGTGACCATGGGAAATTGACCTTCATTGATTTGCGCGACCGGTCTGGTATTGTGCAGTGCATGGGGTACCAAAAAATGGGTGAACTGACCACGGAGTCGGTGATTGAAGTGACTGGTATTGTAAAGCAGCGGCCGGCAAACATGGTGAATACGCAGATTGAAACAGGAACGGTTGAAGTTGATGTACAAGAGTATCGCATTCTGAACACCGCAAAAGAACTTCCCATCCAAGTTGAGGGTGACGGATATGAAATCAACGAAGAATCTCGGTTGAAGTACCGCTATTTGGATTTGCGGCGTTCCCGCTTGAACTCGATGCTAAAGTTACGCTCCAAATTTATCCGCGCGTTCCGTGAAGCCCTCTACACTGAGGACTTTGTTGAAGTTGAGACGCCGATGCTCACGAAATCAACCAAAGAAGGCGCGCGAGATTTCCTGATTCCATCCCGCTTTTATCCAGGAAAGTTCTATGCATTGCCCCAAAGTCCTCAGCAGTATAAACAGTTATTAATGACGGCGGGCGTTGAACGGTACTTCCAAATGGCGCGGTGTATCCGCGATGAAGACCTTCGGGCAGACCGTGGGTTTGAGTTTACGCAGTTGGACTTGGAGATGAGTTTTGTTGAACAACACGATGTGATGGCGTTGGTTGAACAGGTGGTGAAGTCTGCAGTAACCGCGGTAGGCGGAAAAATCAAACAAGACCCCTTTCCCGTTTTTGAGTATGCCGATGTGATGAAGAAGTTTGGCGCGGATAAGTTTGATGTGCGCACGGAAGAAGAAAAAAAGGCGGGAGTACTCGCCTTTGCGTGGGTGGTGAAGTTTCCGTTCTTTAAGAAAGTAGATAAAAAAGATGCTGCAGAAGTTCGTGATAGCAAGAGTGGGTGGACGTTCACGCATAATCCATTCAGCGCGCCAATTCCGGAACACGAAGAGTGGCATGTGAAAGGCGAGCACACTGGCGAAATCATCACCGCGCAGTATGACTTGGTGTGTAATGGGTATGAAGCTGGTGGCGGAAGCATCCGCGCGCATAAGCCGGAAGTGTTACGTGCGACATTCCGCACGATGGGCTACTCGGATGCCGAGATTGAAGCGAGTGTTGGCCACATGCTCGAAGCGTTTGAGGTGGGAACGCCTCCGCACGGTGGGATTGCGCTTGGTATTGACCGCTTAGTCATGTTGTTGGCGGGCGAAAACAACTTGAAAGAAACAATTGCGTTCCCAATGACGTCAACCGGCCGCACCGCGGTGATGGACGCGCCAACAGAAGTGAGTAAAGAGCAGATGAAGGAGTTAGGGATGGAAGTCAAAGAGAATAAATAGTTTCGTTATCCTTGACTTCTACCTTCTAAATATTGTAAATACGCACCTTTTTGTGCCAGCCAAGATTTAAGAAACTCTTGCACATGCTGCAAAACATTACCCAAGGCAAGATTTCCCCTATGTTGTTCGGATAATCCTAGTGTTTTTTGACCTTCGCCATAGTCTATGTTTGCACAAAGAACAGTCGAAGGATAAGAAAACACTTCCAAGGAGGGTTGTGTGCGGAGATCAGGGAGCTTGATACATACTCTTATCACTCCTAAGTCAGAATTTCTCCAAATAACAGAAGCCTCTCCACTTTCTACGGAAAAAGGATAACCGTGGTCTTTGAGTTCTTGGAAAAGAGGGAAAAGAATCTCATCAACTCTTCTTTTAATGCCATCAATTTCTCGTTGAAGGGTATTTTCTTGTAGAATTCTTTGATCCCTCGTTTCCCCAGCTTGAGTTAAAGCTTTAATCGCCTTGTTTCTCCCTCGTCGAAGCGTTTCTCCAATCCATGCCATAGCTCCTCCTTTATAGAATACGGACAGTATACGAAAAAGCACGTATTTGTCAAGATAAATTAAGAATTCATGCGGAGGTTCATTATTTTTGTCATAATATCCCCATGTCTTCCCGCATCAAACTTACCCTCATTCTTTTCCTTATCCTTCTTTTGGTTCAACCCGGGTCAAACGCAATTCAGCAACTTAATCTTCACCGCGGCACTCCTGTCATCCGCGAAACGTCATTAGTTATTCCAACCTCTGCTGTAGTTCCAGTCTCCAAAAACCGGCTCAACATACCACGGCTTTCGGCGTATGCGGCAATCGTGATTGATAAAGAGTCTGGATCGATTTTGTACTCCAAAAATCCTGACACACAACTTTTTCCTGCTTCGATCACAAAACTCATGACCGCCGTTGTTGCGCTCGATACGTTTCAATTGGATAAAGTTGTTACGATCACAAAAGAGAGTCAGGCGGTGGGAAGCACGATGAAGTTGCAGGCAAACGAAAAAATTTCAGTAGAAAACTTGCTGAAAGGCTTGTTAATTTCCAGTGGGAATGATGCGGCATACGCGCTGGCTGAGGCATACTCCGGCGGGTATGAAAAGTTTGTGGAAGCGATGAATACTAAGGCACAAGCGCTTCATATGGAACGCACAACATACAAAAACGTTTCTGGCGTTGAGCAGGATGGTCACGTAACAACGGTGCGTGATATCGCGACACTTGCAAAAGTTGCAATGACGTATCCGTTTGTCCGCGATACGGTCAAACTTGAAAAAGCAGTTGTGACTGATACAACAAACCAAATCACACATGAGCTTCAATCAACAGATAAACTGCTTGGGAAAGTTGTTGGTTTAGAAGGGATTAAAACAGGATGGACGACACAGGCCGGTGAGTGTTTAGTGGCACAGGTTACACGTAATGGGCACACGATTATTAGTGTGGTGCTCAAAAGCGACGATCGATTTGGAGAAACAGAATACTTAATCGAATGGGCGTTTAGTAACTACACATGGAAAACATTTCAGTTTGAAGAAAAGTAGAGAAAATCGAAGAACTATTTTTTTCCCGTCGAACTTTGTTGAGCCACCGCGGGAACGTACGCAAAAAAGTTGTTATCTCCGGTAAACACATAGATCGGTTGGAGATAATTTTGCGGTGTATCAGAGTCATAGTATGCCAACGCAACATTCCGCACCACAGCGCTTGTAACATTTTGGTCAACATACGCGACATATCCTTTGCCCGCTTGCAGTTGTTTCCACGCTTCTAACGTAGAAACAAGGCCGTACGTTTCGGCTCGGTCATACTCAACAGAGAAATGCATAAACTCCATTTCAACAACGCTCAAATCTTTTTCTTCACTTCCGGAAAAAATCATCCGCGCACTCCCTTTAGACGGATCTGGACGGAATACAGGATATCTCAGTCCAAGCGCTGTGCGGAAAAGATCAACTTGGACGAAGTCGGCTTCAGAAAAACTTACCGCGGGAGTGTATGAAGAACCGGAACTTTTGAGAAGTGTTATCCGTGCTTCTCCCGTCGCCATGTCGTCGGGAAGAAGGCTTGCGTCACGCAGAATCCCACGCGCGCGGTTTGCAACCTCGCTTTGTGTGGGAAGTTTCCGGTTGTTCGTTAAAAAGTTTGGATCGGTGGACCAATCCGTTCTCATCGTAAAATTCTGTGAAACAATATCCATCTCAAGCGTTGAGGTCAGCGGCGTTGTACGTTTCCAGCGGTACACTGTTTCCGAGACTTGCTCTGGTGGGAACTCAAAACCAAGATCACCCGCAACCTGTTTTGCATTGTCCGAAGAGAACAAACTCGCCCGGCCAACGGGAATGAAATAAACCGGCAGTTGGTTGGCAAGCATAGGAAGCGATCCATCTTTTGTTTGGAGTGTATATGTTTTTATCTGGAACGGCGATTGAGGAAACGTTAATGATGGGAGGGTGCCAAAGCCATACGTTGGTTCCGGTGGTTTGGGTGGATTCAGCAAGCGATATAACGAAAAACTCATGTTTAAAATCACCCGGCCAATGATAAAAAAAGCAAGAAGAAACGCGCCATACTTAATCGCGTTGCGCGCGATAAACGCAACGTTGCTCAAACTTGCCTGAGGAACCTCGGTTGGAGTCATACAGCCATCATAGCAAATCATAGAGAGGTTGCGATATAATCGCACTAGAACAAATCTAGAGAAAATTATGACAGCCACATCAAAAACCAAAACCGTCCGTACCCGCATCGCCCCTTCCCCGACGGGTCTTGCCCATGTTGCTACGGGATATATTGCGCTGTTTAACTACGCGTTTGCACATCAACATGGCGGCCAATTTATCATCCGCATCGAGGATACCGACCGCGCGCGGTTTGTTGAAGGTGCTGAACAGGTTATCTATGACTCACTGAAGTGGTTGGGAATTCCACACGCTGAAGGGGTAGATATTGGTGGACCGTACGCGCCGTATAAGCAGTCCGAGCGGTTGGATATCTATAAAAAGTATGCCGAAGAGTTAATTAAAAAAGGTCACGCATACTACTGTTTTTGCACATCAGCGGAATTGGAAACGATGCGTAATGCCCAGCAAAAAGCGGGGAAACTCCCCATGTACGATGGCCGGTGCAAGCAGTTGGATCCCAAGGTTGCACAAGAGCGCGCGCAAAAAGAAAAGCATGTGATCCGCCTTCATATGCCAGACGAAGGGAAAACCGAGTGGGAGGACTTAATCCGCGGACACATCGAGTTTGAGAACGCGCTTGTTGATGACCAAGTATTGATAAAGTCCGACGGCTTCCCCACATACCATCTCGCGGTGGTGGTTGATGACTACTTGATGAAGATTACCCATGTGATGCGTGGTGAGGAATGGATCAGTTCAACACCAAAACATATTGCGTTGTACACCATGTTTGGATGGGAGATTCCGCAGTTTGCGCACATGCCGTTACTGCGCAACCCAGACCACAGCAAGCTTTCCAAACGCAAGAACGATGTATCGTTGATCAGTTATATGAAAAAGGGATACTTACCCGAAGCGCTTGTGAACTTTTTGTGTCTGTTGGGATGGTCGCACCCCGAACACGAAGAAGTATTTGACCTGCAAAACTTTTTGAAACACTACGCGATTGACCGTATGCAAAAAACAGCTCCGGTCTTTGATTTTAATAAACTCAACTGGATGAATGGCCTATACATTCGGGAAAAGCTCAGCGCTGCGGAGTTAAAGAAGCGGTTGGAACCATTTTTGCCAAGTGATTTCCCCAAAAAGAAGTTTGACACGATTCTCCCACTTATCCGTGATCGTCTTGTTTTATTAGCGGATGTTGAATCATTAACAGATTTCTTTTACCGCGACATTGTCGTGGATAAAAAAGCACTTCAATTTAAAAAAGCAGACGATGCCCTCATCGCGCAACAATTACTTTCATCAATTGAAGCGCTTAAAAAGACCGACTGGACACTTCAGTCAATTGAAGCGGTACTCCGCAGTCTTCAGGAAAAAAACGACTGGAATAAAGGTCAATACTTTATGTTACTCCGTATTGTGGTCACCGGAAAAACCGCAACCCCACCGCTTTTTGAAACAATAGAGGTGCTAGGGAAAGAAAAAACATTCCAAAGACTCGAGAAAGCCCGCTCACTTTTCGCCTAAAAATCTGGTAAAATTCTCCTGTATTGATGCCCGGTCATCTAATGGTAGGATGCGACACTCTGAATGTCGTCATTGTGGTTCGAGTCCACGCCGGGCAACATCTTGTACTGCTTGAGTGAATAGTGCCATAATAAGAGTATGCGGTTTCGCCTGCGGGGTCTCTTCATCGGTTGTGGAGTAACAACGGTTGCACTGTTTGCATATCTCTTTTTCCTCGCGTATACACAAAATCAAACCATTACAGAACTCAAACAAACAACAGAGTACCTTTCTTCTAAACTTCAACAAGGTTCACAGCAAGCATTACCACAACAACTCGCCTGTTCTGGAGCATGTATTGATGTGATTCAATCAGCAACGGCGTCGTTATCGCTCAAAACATCTACAAAAGCGCAATCTTCGACGCCAAAAACAACTTCGGGAGTAAAGGAATACTATATTCCGTTTGGCACAGGCTTCACGCAAAACAATAAATGGGAAGACGTTTCTGGCACCGATACAATGATCGATCCAGCCAACTATGGCACCATTGTAAGTGTTATTTTTGAGGCAGGCATGCGCATTCCTGTTGCGAATGGAACGATGTATGCCAGGCTCTACAATAAAACCGACGATCATCCGGTTTGGCTTACTGAAGTTTCCACAAGCGCCGGCGTAAGCACAATGGTGAAGTCGCAACCCATTACTTTGGATGCGGGAAACAAACTTTACCGTGTGCAGATCAGCACGTCTTTGCAGTATCCGTCATACTTGGACTTCGCACGCCTCCATATTACGGTAAAATAATCATTTGCATTCTCCCCTGTTATCCGTTACGCTAGCACCACATGAAAAAACATATGTTCACTCTAAAAAACACAACAACAGCAAGTCTTTTTCTTGGAATCCTTCTTACTTCTTTTACCATTGTTGCCGCAAAAACTCCGGTGATGACGAAATACACAGCTGGAGTGGTATTGGGTGATGAGTTCGAACAAAAGACAGAAAAAACCAATGAAGAAACAAAAAAATCGGAAGAGCGCTCACGAGAACAGCAAAAACAAGAAACTTCATCAGGTACATCGAATACATCGGTGAATGTTCAGCGGGAAGGAACAAAACAGGAGCTTGAAATTCAAACAGGCAACCGGAAAGTGAAAACAAAAGCTGAGGACAATGGAAAATTCAAACTTGAAATCGAAAATCCAGATGTGAAACTCAAATATGAAGTCAAAGATGGAGAGTTATTATTAAAAACTGAAGACAAAAAAGGAAATGAGAAAGAAGCAAGCGAACAAGAAAAAGAGGAAACGGAGGGTCTTTTTGAGCAGGAAGACATTGAAGTTGCATCGAAGGAGGGAGAGATTGAGTTTGAACACAAAGGAGTTCGCACGCGGACAAACTTCCCACTTTCGATTGATCCCACAACAAACGGACTTGTTGTAACAACGCCAGCCGGACAGAAAACTGTCACCACTTTGCCTGACGTTGCTGTTCAGAACATGCTTTCCCAAGGAGTTCTCACGACTATTGTGAGCGAATCTGTGCAAACTTCTCCCGTTCAACTCGAAACGTTTGAGGGTGAACTGGCGTATCGCATAGAAGGAGAAAAAGAAATACGTGTACTCGGCTTCATTCCTGTAATGGTGCAAACAACAGCGTATGTTTCTCCGGACGATGGTCAAATCGTTGCTCAACGGCGGTCGCTTCTCTCAAATATCTTGAACTTTATTTCAACGAAGTAATCCACACGGAAGACTTCTCTGTGTTACCATATCCCTATGTCTTGGCAGATACTCATGTTTATCAGTGTTGTAACATATGCTTTCTCCATTCTCCTTCAACGTATCCTTCTTAAAGAAGACACAAGTGATCCAAAAGCATTTTCTGTTCTTTTCACAACAATAACGGGGTTGTTCATCGGTATGTTTGGATTTGCGACGATGGATATGCGCCTTCCGGCTTTGGGTTCCATCATCCCGAATTTTTTATTGATGATTGTTTTATACACGATGGGCAATTTTATGTTTTCGACTGCGCTCAAACATTTAGAAGCCTCGTTTGTCACGATTTTATTTTCTAGTAAAGTACTTTTTAGTGTTTTTGCATCAACGATCTTTTTACATGAAGGATTACAGGGCAAGCAATTTATAGGAACTTTTCTTATTCTCTTGAGTATTGTGTTGGTCAATTTAAAATCAACAAAAATATCTTTTGGAAAGTATGCATGGATCACAATACTCGCAGCACTCTTTTTTGGTGTGCAAACAACAAATGACAGATATTTACTCCAGACGTTTTCTCTTTATCCATACGTAACATTAGCGTTTTTGCTTCCAACAGTTCTTCTAGCACTCACCGACCGGCACATTGTGAAGCACATGCAACCGCTTTTGCAGAAAAACACAGCGTGGAAATTAATTCTATCATGCGCAATTTATGCGCTTTCTGCGATCACTTTTTTTGCCGCACTCCAAATTGCACCAAACTCTTCACAGGTTGCCTCAATGAATGCGTCGAGTGTCATGCTGATCGTCATTCTTGGGATGATCATATTGAAGGAACGCGGCGATATGGTGAAAAAAATAATTGGTGCGGTGCTAAGTACGATTGGATTGTTGTTGGTGGTATAAAACACGGTTTAGTCGTAGTAAAATGATGCGAAAGGAGAGGAGAAAATATGTCACTAAGAGAAATGGAATGAGTTATTGGACAAGCTATTATTAGTGATGCACTCAGGAGAGGGCTTCTTGGTCATCGTCGTGCCGAATTATTAAAAAGTTTTAATTTCTCAGAAAAAGAACGGGAGTTTTTGCTGAAAATTCAAGCAGACACGTTTGTGGAGTTTGCACAAGCCGTCACTGATTATATTAGTAGTCATCCGGAAGAGAAACTTCCTCCAGCTGCAACAAGATAACTTACAGCCCATACCCACTCAACTGCGCGTTTCCAATCCGGATTCTTGGTGAGTGAAAGAATCATCATGAAGAGCAACAGCCTGAAAAATCTCTCCCGAATATAACTCGAAGATTTGATATACTGTGGGCATCATGGCTTCCCAAATTGAAGAGATAAAATCGGCGGTTGACATTGTGCAGGTGATTGGCGAGCGCGTGAATCTCACGAAGGCGGGAAAAAACTTTAAAGGCCTGTGTCCGTTTCATTCAGAGAAAACGCCATCGTTTTTTGCAACGCTAGAAATTCAACGGTATAAATGTTTTGGATGTGGCAAATCGGGTGATGTGTTAACGTTTGTGCAGGAGTATGACTCGCTCACGTTTGTTGAAGCGTTGGAGATGTTGGCAAAACGCGCCGGCATTATGTTAGAAAGGCAGGCGTTTAGTCCCGAAGATGCCCACCGCAAACGGTTGTATGAAGTTCTCCACCTCGCGCGTGAGTACTTTCATTATGTTTTAACGGAACACAAACTGGGTGAACCCGCCCGTAAGTACTTGAAAACCCGCGGTATTACGAGTGAAACGATTAAAACATTTGGACTTGGATACGCGCCGAACTCATGGGATGGGTTGTACAACTATTTAGTAAAGAAAAAAAAGTATGATGTGCGTGAGCTTGAAGATGTTGGATTGGTGATCCGCAAAACAGGCACGCGAGGCACAAGTAGTGGTATCGGTGCGGGTGATGTGTATGATCGTTTCCGTGGCCGTATCATGTTTCCATTGACCGATGCTCAAGGAAAAGTGGTTGGTTTTTCCGGCCGTGTGCTTGATCCGGAAATTAAAGAGGCGAAGTACATCAACTCGCCGGAAACGCAGTTGTATCACAAAAGCGAGTTATTGTTTGGCTACTCGGTACTCAAAAACTTTATCCGCAAAGAAGAGGAAGTGCTGGTTGTTGAAGGAGAACTGGACGCGTTGTCCTCGTACCAGGCCGGTGCGCAGAACGTTGTGGCGATTAAAGGCTCTGCGCTCACCGAAAAACAGGTGCGGTTGTTGTCGCGTTCGGTGAAACGCGTGATTTTGGCGCTGGATGCAGACTCAGCTGGTGTTGAAGCAACCAAGCGCGCGATTGAAACTGCCCGCCCGTTTGAGTTAAGCCTACGCGTGCTTCCTCTCGTTGGCGGCAAGGATCCCGACGTGATCGCGCGCGAACAACCAAAAATCTGGCGCGACATGGTCAAAAAAACCGCCTCGGTATATGCATTTCTCATTGACTCTTCGTTTACCGCGCATGGTGATGAAGGTAAAACTGGTGAAGGCAAACGGCTTATTACTAACGAAGTCATTCCCGTGCTTGCTTCGATTCAAAACTCGGTGGAACAGGCGCATTTTCTTGAGTACGCGGCCGAACATTTAGACGTCAAACAAGAGGCATTGGAAAAAGAGTTGGAAAAGTATTTGCAGAAGCGCAAATTCTCCCCCGGTTTTACGCCTCGGAATACACCACCGCAGGAAAACCAAGACATACGAAAAAACCCAACGGTATTGTTCACCAGCCGCACGTCTCTAGAGCGGTATTTGTGCTCTTTACTCCTGCGTTTGGAGCCGGCCGACGTGCAAAAATATGTGGTACAACTCCTTGATATTGGTGTGCAGGAGCCCGTGATCGCCAAACTCATCAAACACCTCGCGCGGTTTATAGAAACACAGCCACTCGACCTCACCAAATTTGCCCAGTCTTTGCCAGAGGAACTCCGGCAGCCGTTATCCGACTTGTATCTCGAGTTTGAAGATGATGATAGCAATGTCATTAAGGAGTTTGAAAAGGCCCGCCGGCGCCACGCGGTTTTGGCGCTTAAGGAGCGGATGCAGGAAATCGCGCACACAATGGCGGAACTTGAACAAAAAACACTGCAAACCGCTGAAGAAGAACAGACATTCAAAAGCTTGCAGGATGAGTTGGTGCTCGTTGGCGAAAAAATCCAAGTTTTTGAGGGGGAAAACGGGCCATTATAAATGCCATTATAGGTGCCATTATAAATATCTTGCGCATTTCCCCTTTCTCTGGTACACTGCGCGCGGTATCATGAGGATACGTCGTTGTGTTTGGTCGTGCCTATGCCCAAGAAATTACCCAAGAAAACTATGCCAAAAAAAACCGTTTCCCACAAAAAATCCGGGGTTCGAACGAAGTCCGGGTTTAAAAATACACCAAAAACTAAAAACATACAATATAGTGTCTCTAAACACGCTGCTTTTAAACACGGTGCGTCGAAGCAGGGTGTTTCCAAGCAAAATACTCCTAAGCAAGGTGCGTTTAAACAGTCAACCTCTCCGCGGCCAGCTCCAGTAACACTCTCTGCCCGCAAAGAAGCCCAAGCGAGTGCGCTCAAACAACGCATCGCCGATCTTCTCAAACGCGCGAAAAACCAAGGATTTATCACACAGGAAGAAATTCTCGGTGTATTTGCATATCCCGAAGATCACCTCAAGGAGTTGGATGGGTTATACGGCACCATGTTTACCGCGGGTGTAGACGTGTTCGAGACCGTTGAAGAAGAGCAGATGAAGGAAGATTCTGGCGTCATTTCTGACCTGGAGAAAGAACTCGAAGTATTGTCTACACTTGATGACCATTCCGTTGCCGACCCCGTCCGCATGTACTTGAAAGAAATCGGCCGCATTCCCCTGTTGACGCGCGAAGAAGAAATTGACTTGGCGCAGAGAAATGACGGCGGCGATCCGGTTGCAAAACAGAAGCTCATTAATGCAAACCTGCGTCTAGTGGTTTCAATCGCGAAAAAATACATTGGCCGTGGCATGACATTTTTGGACCTCATTCAAGAGGGTAACAAAGGATTAATCCGCGCGGTTGAAAAATATGACTGGACGAAAGGGTTTAAGTTTTCCACATACGCAACGTGGTGGATCCGCCAAGCCATTACCCGCGCGATTGCCGATCAGGCCCGCACCATCCGTATTCCCGTTCACATGGTTGAAACGATCAATAAGTTGATGCGCGTCTCCCGCAAGCTTATGCAGGACTTGGGCCGCGAGCCAACCGCCGAGGAAATCGCGGACGCGATGGAAGGCATTGACCCCGACCGCGTGCGCGAGATTTTAAAGATTTCACAAAAAACCACGTCGTTGGAAACACCGATTGGAGACGATGACGATTCCTATTTGGGTGACTTTATTGCCGATGATACGCAGACCTCGCCGTACGATGCCACGAGCAAGCGGTTGTTGAAAGAAAACATTGAAGAAGTATTGAGTGCGTTGACCGACCGTGAGGCCAAGGTCTTGAAAATGCGGTTTGGACTAAACGGCGCTCGCCCGATGACGTTGGAAGAAGTTGGTCAGAAGTTCGGCGTCACGCGCGAACGTATCCGGCAGATTGAGGCGAAGGCGCTGCGAAAGCTCAAGCACCCGAGCAAGCGGAAAATGCTCCAGGATTACTTGGAGTAGAATGACGATCCATAATAATGAGCGTACAAAACTTGCAAAACAATATCTCGCTCAATACTTTCCGAATATGGATAAAAACACCAGAAAAATTGTTGTCGAACTTGCTGTTCATCACTTTACTGGTAACTATTCACCAGTGAAAGTAGAACAAGATGATAGAGGAGCAATAGGGTCAGGAACAACATTCGAAGAATTTGTTATTTACTTGGGAGAACTTCGTGGAAACGAAGAACCCATGGGTGTTGATCATGCCTGGCTTGGATCTATTATTGCAAAAACAGGTATGTAAGTTCTTTTCCCTGTGCTAAAATACTCATATTCTCTTGCGTAGAATATAAAATATCGTTTTCCACCGTTTAAACGTTGTGTGTAGCGCAGATAGAAGTGTTGCATATGACCGTGCCGAAGTATGAACAATGATTGAAGAATCAAAACCAATAGTCCCGAACTGAGAGAGTCTACTTGCAAGTTCAAAATCTTCAAGATTGATTCCGAGGAATAATGTATTGCGAAACCCTTCTGCCTTTTTTAATGCAGATGAACGTACCGCGCAATTAAATCCCTGAAGTGATGTAAATCCGAACATGTGATTCTTTATTTTTTCCCAGAACTCAAAAAGATGCATATGATTCATCCAAAGAACGAGGGTTGGAGCGTCAAATAGAATAAGTCTTCCAGTTACGGCAATATCAGAGGATGTTGAAAAATGTTCTGAAATTCGTTCGATCCAAGTTGATGTTGGTTGCGAATCAGCATCGGTCATAGCGATAATAGAAGATTGTGCACATGAACACCCTTTTTGTCTGGCAAGCCCGGTTCCAGAGTTCATTTCCTGAAGAATGTGAAATGAAACATTTCTTTCTTTAAATTTTTTCACATATGAACGAGCAACATCCAATGATGAATCGGTAGATCCATTGTCAACAACGATCACTTCCGTGGGGAGTACTGTTTGCTGAAGGAGTGACTCAAGACAGTCTGGAAGCAGGGAAGCCTCATTCTTCATGGGGATGACCACACTGATGGGTAAAATTTTCATCTGTAGAAAGTATACCAAGTATGCTACAGTACATCTTCTTTGTTGTAGTATGGGCAACTATGAGTTGATTGTTCCTATGTTCAGGACTATAATTTGAACATGGGTTACTTTGGAAATTTGGAAAAGAAAATACAGGCGCAGCAATTAAGAAAAAAGGGCTTGTCCTACTCTGAAATCAAAAAACGCATTAATGTTCCTAAAAGCACTTTAAGTAATTGGTGTCGAGACATTGCACTTACCGAAGGACAAGCTCTTCGACTTTTTAAGAATAAACTTACAGGTTCAGCTCGCGGACGAATAATAGGAGCAAAACGCCAACAGGCAAAAAGATTACGACAAATTTCCGATATGTTAACTGAGGGGAGGAAAGAAGTAGGGTCTTTGTCGACAAGAGACGTATTCATTGCGGGAATTTGTTTGTACTCTGCTGAGGGAACAAAAAGGGACAAGGCGTGTGGTTTTGCCAACAGCGATCCTTTGTTGATAAAATTTATGGCAAATTGGTTTAGAAAATTTTGTCATGTTTCGGAAGAAAAATTTAGGGGAGCAATTTGGATTCATTCGGGTTCTGATTATCGGAAGGCAACACACTATTGGTCTAAAGTTGCTGGTATACCAACATCACAATTTCTCAAACCATATATCGTAGCAAATAAAACAGAGAGTCGAAAAATTCGGAAAAATATCCATCCATATGGAGTATTTTCCATCAGATTTTCTGATGCAAAAATTCATAGAAAAATAATGGGATGGATCTCTGGAATACTCGATTCCTAGCTGATATAATACCCCTGTTCTTTTATAGATCGATCCCCGGTAGCTCAGCCTGGTAGAGCGGGAAGCTGTAGCGTACTGCAGCCCTTTTTAGCGATGAAAAGGGAAACACAGGGTGAATTCAGGGAAGCCTTCGCTAGTGGTGAAAATCAATAGCATGGTAATCCTGAGCCAACTCCGATGAATGGAATAAACGTAGTCGGAAGGGTGCAGAGACTAGGAGTGAGGATCCAACCAATACTCTCCAGAAGCGCCCTGCTCCAACATTATTTCGGTAGCGTTGGATGAAGAGATAGTCCACACTTTATGGAAACATAAAGAGCATGTGTAACTTCAAGGTCCAAGGTTCAAATCCTTGCCGGGGAGCATAGTATAGTTAATATAACCAATATGAAACCTTCTGAAAGAAAACAAAGATTGGTTGAAGAGTTAGCCGATCTTTATGAAAAATTAGATACCAATAAACTTTATGGTTTTCCGAACCAAAAAGATACACAACAATGGCTAGCAAACGTGGCATCTGTTCTAAAAAATTTAGATGAAAGCGATTATCAAGAGATTGTTAGATTAAGTAAAACTGTTGGCCTTTCTGAATCTCGTGAAGAAAGAAAAAAGGCAGCTAAGGAAATTAATCAGTTTTTAGGGCGCAAGGTTGCTGAGTATAAAAGATATGATTTTGGTTATCTAGATAGAAAAGTTGAAGATTATCCTGAAGATATTACAAATTATGTCCACGACAAAGAATTAAGAGGTAGATGCCTAGATTTACTTCAAGCTAGTTCAAAATTCGATAGGGTTATCAATCAAGCAACGCAGGTACTGGAAGATCGAATCAGAACTAAATCTGGTTTGCAAGAGCATCTTGTTGGAGAAGCATTAGTCAATAAGGTACTTAATCCAGATTTATCAAAAACAGTGATAAATATTTCTAGTGATGCTGATGAACACCAAGGATTCTGTAATATATGTCGTGGCATGATGGGAACATTTAGAAATCCATCTCACCATCATTTAACAGACACAATTACAAGAGAAGAAGCATTCAAGGTTTGTGCCTTTGTGGATACGTTACTTTCTATTCTGGAGCGGGCTAAAAATGTATAACGATAAATATATTGAAGACTTATTTAACAATATAAAAAATAGTATTGTTAATGACGTTGGATTGGCCATAAAGGCTTACTGTTCTGAGTATCACAACGGCAATATAACGTCTGGTTTCTTTGCTGTGCCTCGATTGTTACTACCTGAAATTGATGGCATGGGAGCATATATCACCGGAAATGTTAATTCCACTGCTAGTAATATTGAAAGTTATCTCGAAAAAATTATGTCCAAAATCGATGATAAGTACTCCGTATATGCGAAGTTTATCTCAAAAATATATAGGCATGGACTACTACATCAACATGAACCTAAAAATTGCAAATACCAGGGTAGGGATGCAGCGTGGAGTTTTGTGGTTAGTAATCCAAATAATCCTATAGAGATTCAGCACAAGTATCATTTGGTAGAAAACCAAATTACTTTCGATAAATCCATACAGAACCCTCCTTTTGTTCTTCAAACAGACATGACACTCTTCTACAAAGATGTTGTTGATTCAATCGATAGAATGAAACAAGAATCTAAAACTACCTACAGGAAAACATTTGATAAAGCTAGGAATGAACAACTTAAAGTACAAATATTAACATGAATAAATTGTGTGTTTTACACCAAAACTTGAAGCATCTAATTCATTTCCTCCCTTAATTACTAAACAAACCTAAAATCCTCAAATATATTGGACACTTAGGCTAAATTGGTGATTATATTAACATTACGATCTTCGAGCAAACGTATTTAGCCTTTCAAAACGAGCCATTTTTGAATGTTATAATGAGGTTATGGAACTCCATCGATTTAGCCCAATACAAGACGAAGCGCAGATGATGAAAGCAATAAAACATATTCATTTTGCTTGCCACACGTTGTGTATGCAATCAATGGGGAGATATTTACCAGTTGCTGGGAACGTGGGAGTCTTTTGTCATGATGATGACGAATATGCGTTCCTTACAAAACTCCGTGAAAAATTTACGGATTCGTCTAACAGTGTATACGGAAAATATTTTCGACTTCACAAACCTATCGTTATTCCAGCAAAGGGTGATATTCCAAAAACCACGTACAGTTATCTTTATATTCGGAAACCTGACCCAAATAAAAACCAGGTGGGTGATATAGATTTCTACTTAGAGCCAGAAAAATATGCAGAATTAAAACAATCCTTACTTGAGGGTAAGATGATCACAGGCGCACGAGTGCTTCCCAATCGTCCCGACTTGGATTTGATTGAATTATATAGTCAAGACATCGACGCGTTCGGCTATATTGGTAACAAAAAATGGCAATAAATATGACTCCAACCCTTTTATTAACATCCGCAGGAATGCAGGTGCAGCAAGAAATACGTAAAATTTTACCCAGAACTCCTGGAAACATACAAATCGCACATATTATCACCGCGTGTAATCAGCTAGAGTCAGCCCCTTGGAGAGACAAAGATAAACAGAACATGCTTGACGTTGGGTTCCAGGTAACGGATGTGGATATTCAAGGCAAAAATGAAACTCACCTGCGCAAAATATTAAAAGATTCCGATGTTATCTATGTTCAGGGTGGCGATCCATATCTTTTACTCAAGCATGTAAAACTCAGCGGATTTGACAAGGTAGTCAAAGAATATCTCAAACAGGGCAAAATATATATTGGGGTAAGTGCGGGATCGTATATCGCTTGCCCGACAATGGAAATGGCATTGTGGAAAAAGCCAAAGAGATCAAAACACGGGCTTGCTGGCAATGAAACCGCAATGAACCTTGTCCCATTCCTTCTTTCAGTGCATTACGAAGAAAAATTCAGAGCGATGATTCAAAAAGGAATATCTTCAACGCGTTATCCCGTAAAAATATTAACTGATGATCAGGCAATGCTGGTAAAAGGAAACTCATATACGTTGGTAGGAAAGGGTAACGAGATTACACTGGGATAATATAGAATTTTTCATCCGCAGGATACTACACTTGAAACAACTTGCCGATAGTCGTAAGTTTCCCCTTTTGTACATCAAAAATTTTTTGATTGGCAATGAGCATAAGTCTTTCTCCATGACTGTTCATATATGTGAAATTTCCCGAACTATCCCTGGAGTCACGATATGAACTTTTGACATATCCTTGTTTTGCGGTAAGTTTTGGAAGATTGCCGATCACATCATTTCGAACAAAAAAAGCATTCACTCCCGCAGAGTTACTTCCAACAAACTGATACCCTTTCTTTTTCGCTAATATGCACAGAGCGTGCAAAGAAGAACCAAAATATAAACCTGAATAATGTTCTTGTATTCGATCAAAATCACTTTTGTAGGGAACAGTAACTGCAAAATCTTTACCAAAATGACTGTTGTACTCAATAATCACAATTCTTGGAGATATGAGCGTTATTGCTTCCCATATCCAATAATCAACTCCATCTAGATCAATTGATAATATTCCCACATCTCTTGGAACATTGAAATCCTTGATAAGTGCAGAGATATTATTCCTGTCAATAAATGCTGAAACAGCCGTAATATCGTATCTGTAATAAAAATCTCCACGTTTTTCACTGTGAAGAAACTCAATATGTTCAGTTCCAGAATTTATTATTTTTCCTTGCCAATTATTATTCATAAGAAGGAAGCGGGTATTTGATTCAGAGTAATTTCCAACCCCTAATTCGATAAAAATTCTGTTTTGAATTGGGACTTTGTTGATTAAGTATTGAATAATCCCATCTTCTCCGAATTGAGAAAATACTCTAAACTCAGCCTCTTGAATAGAAGCCAAATGAAGATCTTTTATAGTCCTCGCCTCGTGTTTCCCTAAGGCAAGTTTAATAGATTCAAGCTCTTTTTCGATGTGTACATACTCATACGTGAGGTGTCCGAACAAGAGGTGTCGGATATGTGTGAGCAATGCTTTTAGAGTGGATTTAAATGGATTCATTCATGTTAAATTGTATACAAGAGAAAGACATTGTTCCAGTCAGTCTTGGAAAAGTTTCTCTTATCCTGCCATAATCGAACTATGCTCAAACTTATACGAAACTTAATCCTGGGGGCAGGTGTGGTGTTTGTTGCGTTTTTAGGCTTACTCATTCTAGCGAGTGCAGTTCCGTCCTCATCTGTGAACTCTCGGCTTGGTGACTCAGTTACTACGCTCAAAAAAGAGGGATTATATCCCTCCGTTGGTTTTCCCTGGCGGAAGATTGTACTCGACAACTTTACCGACTCGGTGATGCTGAATATTGCGTACTCGGTTGACTCCTCCAATCCGGTGCGTTCTGCAATACGAACGATTCAGTTTGACGGGGATGACAATGCCGCAGACCAGATTCTCAATCTTGGAAAGCTGTACAAAAAACAGGACATTCATGAAACGGTATACGAACGGTATTGGCACGGGTATCTTGTGTTTCTCCGACCACTGTTGGCGATCACGTCATATGCGGGAGTGCGGATAGTGCTGACCGCGGTATTGTTTAGCATATTTGCGATATTCATGCATACATCCTGGAAACGGCTTGGTGTCCGAACAACATTTGGCTTACTCGTAGGCTTTATCGCGGTTGATTTCTTCTGGTTGGGTAAATCTCTGCAACTCTCAAATACATTTATCACTGGCATGCTTGGGTCGCTGTATCTTCTGCGTAAAAAAAATCTGTCTTTTTTGGAAGTCAGCACGGTGTTTTTTATTGTCGGGGCGGTTACGCAGTATATTGACGTGTTGTCGGCGCCGCTTGTGAGTCTGGGTTTGTTGTTGGTTATAACAGCTGGTCTCTTGAAAAAAACAATTGATCTCAAAAAAGTGGTATTTTTCTGTATCTTATGGTCGGTTGGATACCTGTCCTTATGGGGAGCCAAATGGATTCTTGCAGAACGCACCTATGTTCCCGGCGCAATTACTGTTGGGTACAAAAAAGTGCAGGATCGGACCATGAACTCTGTTGACGCACAGTTCAGCAGGAAAAATGCGGTACTGCGGAACTTCTACCAATTACGAGGATATGACAAGCGGGACAAAATCGTTCTGCTTGTTCTCGGGATTTGCTATGCGATGTTTATGGTGCGGTATTTTTCGGTGAAATCGGCGAGTACAAAAAAGGTAGTCATGTGGATCGCGGTTGCCACTATTCCCTACCTCTGGTACTTTATCGTGGCTGAGCACTCATACATCCATGTGCTATTCACGTATAGGAACCAGTTCGTCACCGTTTTTGCCCTGTTTTTGGTTTCTACAGAGTTTGTTGACTGGAAGCGGGTGAAGAGGGATATACTGAATATAAGAGAGATACATATGGGAAGGGGGTGAGTAGAATGAAAACTGTCCATGAATCCCATGTTGCACTTTTCTTGGCAAGCGTTTTAGCTCTTTTCCACGGATTTTGGTCCCTGTTAGTCTTTTTAGGATTAGGAAAGCCGCTTCTCGACTGGATGTTCTGGATTCATTTCCTCGCGAACCCATTTAAAGTTCGGGCATTTGATATACAGACAGCCATCATATTAATTGTGATGACGTTTGTTATCGGATACGCCGGAGGTTGGGTTGCAGGATGGGTTTGGAATAGAGTTGCAAAGAGAAAGTAATAAAGAACGTTGAGTTTTTCGCACGCTTCTTTAGGGGGGTGTTTTTTTGTTTGCTTTATTTTTCAATATACACCAGGCTAGATTTTTACGCCATTCCGTGCTATACTACACACCTTCGGTTTGAAGTTCTCCTCAATGGTGAATAATGTGATTCTTTCCGCAGTAACACAAAGGAACTATGTCTCAAGCGTACGGGAGTACCCGTTCATATGGCTCGTATGGCGCATCGCGTCAACGCAGACCATTCCAATTCCGCGCTCAATCACGTAGACAGATGGGTGCGTATATCGCCCCGTCTCGGTATGTTCAGGCAGCGCAAGCTCCAGAACAAGAAGTACCATATCAACCAACACATGCATTTATTGATTTTGGTTTTGATGGTCAGATTCTTGCGAACGTTCAGCGTCATGGATATACCACACCAACCCCGATTCAGGATCAGGCGATTCCTGCGTTGATGGAGGGGAAAGATGTGGTAGGGATTGCGCAAACAGGTACGGGGAAAACCGCTGCCTTTTTGCTCCCACTGCTCAATAAAGTACTCCTTGATTCCAATCAGGGTGTACTGATTTTGGCTCCAACCCGCGAGTTGGCACTCCAAATCACGGAAGAGTTCCATGCGTTTGCCGCGCGACTACCGGTGAGTTCGTGCTTGTGCATCGGGGGGATGAATATTGAACGGCAAATACTCCAGCTCCGTAACAACCCGCACTTTGTTATTGGAACTCCAGGACGCATTAAAGACCTGATTCAGCGCAACGTTTTTGATACTTCGATGTTTACCAATATTGTATTGGATGAAGTAGATCGCATGTTAGATATTGGTTTTCGGCAAGACATTAGATTCTTGATTTCAAAGTTGCCACCAAAAAGACATGCGGCCTTCTTCAGTGCAACATTAAACGGTGAGGCTGATGCTATTGCACGTACATTTTTAACAGATCCTGTTATGATTCAAGTGCACAAAAAAGAAACACACCAGCATATTGAGCAGGACATTGTGAGGGTACAACCGGGACAAAACAAGATTGATGTTCTACACCAGTTGTTACTCCGTGCAGAGTTTAGGAAAGTGATGGTGTTTGGCCGAACCAAACATGGCATTAATAAACTTGAAGAAATGCTCGCGTACCGCGGTGTCCGCGTTGCCTCGATTCATGGGAACAAAAACCAGAATGCGCGTCAGCGGTCTTTGGAAGCGTTTAAGTCTGGACGCGTGCAAGCTCTACTCGCAACCGATATTGCCGCCCGTGGTATTGATGTTGAAGACGTCACGCACGTCATTAACTTTGATGAACCGCAGTCGTACGATGATTATGTGCACCGTATTGGCCGTACAGGTCGGGCTGGCAAGATGGGGAAGGCGTTGACCTTTGTGTTATAACATTTAGTGCACCCCGTCTATTTGAGGAATTCTATGAAACCAACACTTTTTAATGTATTGATCGTGTATTCGCAAGATCTCGCGGATAGCGCATCATCGAACTCCCCATCGGTTGTTGTGCCTTTTAATTCTCGTTCAAAAAGTGAAGGATATAACGATGTATATGGCTATTTTATGAACGTATGCCGAAAGAATACCGTAAAAGTAGCGTTTACAACGTCCGCGGATATTATTGGGGCAGGCTTGTGTAGAAGTTATTGGGTATATACAAAGAATGTTTGGATAAAAGTAAAAGAACATGGATACGCGGAGCTGATTTTTGACAAATTTTTGCCAACAACACACACGCTTATTCAAAAAAGAGACCTCCTTTTTTCTTCAGAAAGAGTGAAATCGTTTAGCAATCCATATATTCATACACTTTTCTTTGATAAACAAAAAACATATATGAAGTTAAAGAATTTCACCATTCCCACGGTGGCGGTTGCGGATCATACAATGAAGAGTGTTTCCGCCGCGTGTTCCTCTTTACGCACCCTCATGAAACTCCATCCGCATACACAAGATTTTTCAACTGACATTATTATGAAAGACAGGTTTGGAGCATGTGGAAATGATATTTATAAGTTTGAGAAAAATCAGGAAAACAAGATGCGCGCAGTTCTTCAAAAGAACACAAAAAAGTCGTTTATCATTCAGCCATTCACGCAGTTCGATAAAGGGTACCGCTATAACAATACGTTGGTATCCGCGGACATCCGACTCATTTATCTTAAGGGAAAGATTGTGCAGACCTATGTGAGAATGGCAAAGAAAGAAAGTTTTTTGTGCAATGAACACCAGGGAGGTTTGTTGAAATATATTACACAACGGGATGTTCCACGAAGTGTTATGGCTCAAGCAAAGAACATCATTAAGACATTGAACAGAAATAGTTCGCTATTTGCACTAGATTTTGTTATCAGCAATGACGGAAACCCGTATCTTATTGAAGGAAACGCGGAGCCAGGACTCGATTGGAATCCATTCATTCAAAAAAATATTGATAAATCAAAAGAATTTATCAGGATTATTGTCCGCGAGTTGGCTCGGTTGGTGAATATTTCAAAAGCTCCAGTTCAAACGCAAACGCGCACGTGGGTTTCTGAGTGGTACAATGGTTTAACGAGATAGTATCTGAAAGTTTTCTATATGTTACTCCTCATTTTATTTTTGATCGTTGGATCAATGCTTGCGTATATATCAAAATATAATCTCATGCTGGTTTCGGTGAATTTGGGGCAGTATGTTTTTTCGAACATTCCGCTCTTTTATGTGATTACTGGTTCAGTGGTAACGGGGTTGGTTCTGTCTTATCTGATTTATTTTACCCATGACATTTCTACTTCTTGGATACTCCGTGGAAAAAAGAATGAACTCAAAAAAGGTAAAGACGAGGTACTTGAGTTGACCAAGCGCGTACACCAGCTAGAGTTAGAGAATGAAAAACTAAAACATAGCTCTCGTAACGAACCCGAAGATCTGAATGCATTGTGAAAACATTTATTGCAAAAATCTGGAAAGCGCTTCATCTCCCCAAAGGTTTACAACTTTTTCTGATGTGTTTTTTCCAAGATCAATTTCTTGTCGGCGTAACGGGAATTATTTTTAATGACAAGCACGAAATCCTTCTTTTTAAACATATCTATCGGCCGCACGCGTGGAGTTTGCCGGGCGGTTATTTAAAATCTGGCGAGCATCCGCGTGAAGCGCTTGAAAGGGAAATCAAGGAAGAATCAGGCTTTGTGGTCAGTATTGATGAGTCGCTGAAAACCCGTACCGACCGTGATATCGCGCGCCTAGACATGTGCTACATCGGCGTTCTTATTGGCGGTGAGTTCAAATCAACGCACGAAGTGTCCGAGTACGGCTTTTTTGCGCAGGATAAACTTCCCCTTCTTAGAAAAAATCAGGTATTTCTCATTGATGAGGCGTTGAAACAACGAATTCCGTTTTACCGCGCACTTGGGGTGTTAGTATTGTCTGATCCGAGTTGTCCTGCGTCTTCTGCGGCTTTTCTCTCTTGATCTGTTTCAGGCTTCTTCTCGGGTTTTTTAGGTTCTAAAGCATCCGTTACCGCTTTTGCCGCCGCTTCTTTCTCAGCCGTTCTTGCTTCTTCTGGAGTTGGTGCCATACTCCTCCTTCATGTGGTTTTGTCTTATGCCATCACTACTATATGCTTTTTCTACTTCTTTGTTTTCGTTCTCTCACCCAACTCCATCATCGCGATGCCTTGAACGAGATCAAGCACTATGGCAAGCGCAGCAATCATGTACCAGGAGCTCACTCCCAGACCAAACTGGTATGAAAACCGGGTAATGACCGCAAGACCAAGGAAGTTAAGGATGAGATACTTAATCATCCATTCCATGGGAGTCAACATTCTTTTCTTCAACTTTTCAATTTCGTGGATAAATGGGATGGCGAGCGTATCAATAAGCGCAAGCGTTCCCATACTCAACACAATAGCCAACGCCAGGCTTATTGTGGCAGTTCCTAACACAACATACTGCGGAAAGAACATGTTGGCGGCGTACACAACCAACGCGTTTACGGCAAAAAGCGCGCCATATGTTATTACCAACATCATTCCCGGATTTGCAAGGATGGGGCGGGTTTGTTTTTTGGGCATAGTTCTCCTTCACAATGAATACTACATATAGTGTAGCAACAATACCCAAAAAGCACCATTGACGAAGTTTCTCGAAAGCGGGTATGCTGTGTGCATGACAATGATCCGCACGTTTTTTACCACGCTTGTTCGATCATCCACGTCTCCCCGTTACTATACTGATGTTGTCCATGCGCCGTTTTCTTTTTCGCTGAAGTTCTTTATTGCGCTCGAAGCGCTTATCGCGTTTGTTCTTGCGTGTGTCGTAAGTATGTTCGCGTGGAAGTTCAACCTTAAACAAGTTGTCCAGAACGCTGGGACTGTATATCCCGCCGATCTTAAACTGGATGTGCGTGGCGGAAAATTAGCAATCAACAAACCTCTGCCGTATACAGTGAGTGTGCCGGTGTCATGGGGAGAATCGGGAAAACAACCAATACCTTTTATTGTCTTTGAGTCGGATAAAAAAGTCCGTGGAATCAATGATGTGACAGCGGAGCAAGCGCCGATCGTTATAACGGAAAGTATTGTTTACCTTAAAAAAGGAGAAGGCAGCGAAATCCGCGCGCTTCCATTTTCTTCATTTGAAGGATCGTTTTCGTTGACAAAAAAAGATATTGATGGAATGGTCAACCGAATGTTTATGCATCCGCTCTTCGCGTATAAGTTATACATCCCACTTATCGGATCATTCGTGTTTGGCGCGGGATTTGTGTTCCTCACACTTTCGACAATGATAAAAATTCTTTTGTTCTCTTTGATTATATTTGTTATCGTAAAGATTTTTATGAAAAAGAACGCATTGAGTTATGCAAAAATATATCAGGTAAGTTTGCACGCGATGACCCCATTTTTGCTCATTTCAGTTCTTGAATTTTCAACAAAATCTCATATTCTTGTTGGACCGCTTGCTGTGGTTCTTCTTTTTGTTTGGGTGCTCTATATACTTTCATCAATCAAAGTACACGATCTGCCTATAAAGAAACTGGCGCGTGTACGAAAACCGCGGCGTAGATAGTTCTACTTATGGCAGTACAACACAAACGCGTATCATTGCGGACAAAACTGTACAGTATTTTCGTTATTTCTTTATTTTTACTCACAATTTTTTTCCGCGCGTATCATTTTTCGCAGAACATTCAGTTTGATCAGGATTTTGGTCGTGATTCACTGTACGCGATGCGAATGCTCAATGGTAAGTTGACGTTGCTTGGTCCGCAAGCAAGCGTGGGGGGATTTTATCTTGCGCCACTCTATTTTTATCTGGTTGCGGCGGTATACGGTCTTGTTGGATATATTCCCCAGACAATGTCGGTTGTGTTTATTAGTATGGGAATAGCGACAGTTTGGATTGGATTTCATCTACAGAAAACATATTTTTCGCGCACCGCAGCGCTCCTTTTTCTCATATTTGTGGTTACACATCAAACACTCGTTATCGCAAGCCGTTCCGCAACCAATCAGCCAATTATTCCGCTTGTTACAGTGGTGACAGTACTTGCATACATGGCGGCTTTACAGAAAAAAACGCTACGGTCATATCTCTATGTTGGATTGGCGTACGGTTTATACTTCCACGTTCACTTTAGCGGACTTCTTTTGTTTCCCGCGCTTTTACTTTTGACTTTTATCCAAAACAAAGGAACGGTTCGATACACCATACAAAAATTTATTGCAGTCGGTCTCGGTATTTTTATTATGCTGAGTCCACTCGTGTTTTTTGATCTTCGGCACAACCTTATTACAACAAAAGCATTTGTCACATATATCTCCGCGTCGGCGGAAGGAAAAGCGATTGCGACGAACTTACCGCACTGGAATACTGTGGAAAAAATTCAACACACACTCAAATTTTTCTCGCCAAATATGGTGTTGAGCCTCTTGATTATTGGTTTAGCGGGTGTGTGTGCGGTCAAAATGCGCGAGCGGCATATTGGAAGCATGCGGAGGTCATATCTCATGGCTTTAGGTGTGTTTTCTCTGAGTTCAATCGCATTTATTTTTGTGTATCGAGGATACTTGTTCGATTACTATGTACTTTCCCAGCTCACGGTATCGTTATTGTTTGTTTCCGCGTTGTTATCTTTATTGCGTCCACGTATGATCGCGTTTGGACTTGTAAGTATAACGGCGATTTTTTTCCTCCGCACATTGGACTATAGCCCAAAGTTTCGGACGATTGCGAACCTGCGCCCCATCATGGATGTGATGGAAACAGATCTCAAAAAGTCTCCAAACAAACCGTTTGCTGTCTTTCAGGACAGCGTTGACGGACTTTCAAGTTTAGCGTATTCGTACCGCTTTTTGTTTGAACGCGACGGATTTCACCCAGTGAGTGAGTATTTTTATGAGCAAGCCACTGTATTGTATGTGGTGGCTGAGGGTGGTGAGATTAATCCGGCGTTACTTGGGAACTTTGAAGTGCGTATGTTTGGGCCTGGTTCATACGCGCTTTTGCAAAAAGTGCATACTGGCGAACAAGATATATTTGTATACAGAGTAGAAAAGCACAAAGACTAAACTTGTTGAAACTCGTGTTTTGCTTGAGAGCGGAACTGTTTTAGAATTTCGTCAAATTGTTGGCGCAATTGGATACTTTCAACGTGGAGTTGATCTCTGCGATGTGGACTTATGGGAACAGGATCGAAAAATGATCGCTGCCATGCCCCACTTTTCTCTCTCGCCCTCTTTTTATCTGCTTCGAGCAGATCTCGATTGGTTCTAATCATATGGGCGAGTCGGGATAGTGCAATAAGGTCGTTCCACATATTTGTCATAGCACCAACGGATACATATGCGGTTTCGGTCCTATACAAGAAGACCATTGCGGTTATATTTGAAAGAGAAAATGTGTGTGCTGCTGCAACGCTTGTAAGAATGGTTTGAAGCTTAAACCGTTCAAGATGTTTATGATTTGGAGGTTTAAAATCCACAACGGTAAACCCTCCGATGACTACATCGGGGATGGCAGTAAGAAGGAGTCTATCACTGAGTGGTCTTGTTAATACTGTTCCTGGTTGCACGGATTGTTCTTCATGTAAGATTGCGGAAATTCCTTCTGACTCATACCCAGGAAAAGTTCCGTATGCCGTACGTAGTTTTGCAAGAAGAGCTTGATGTTTAAGAATTCCTTGGAGTGCTGCCTCTGAAGTGGAGTCAGGATGGTCGTTGTTTGTTGCAACTGCAATAACATCCGTAGCAGAGATTGTCTCAACGTTATTGTTCATATCGTGCTAGGCGGGTATGTCTGTTGTAGCATACAATAGATAAACATGAAATCGGCACAATCCATCGCGCAACCTACCCACCAGCCTTCTCAGCACAAACTTGAGGAACTCAAAGATAAACTCAACATCTATGAGGAAAAACTGGCATGGAAAATGAAGTTTTACCGTGGTGTTATCCACGAAAGCGCATCATCCGAGTTAAAACATGCTGAGGTTATGGTACTACGTGCGATGGTTGATGGGTTGAAACAAGAAGTTGCCGAGTTAGAACAAAAGATACATGATACAAACGCTTAAAAGCAACGCATTGGTATAATGCCGGTATGAAATATCCACAATGGAAAGGACTTACGCGGTGTTGTGTTTGTGGTGGAAAAAGATTTATCCAAAAGAACATTTTATGGAAAGAACTTATTCAGGATTGGGAGCTTTCTGACGACGAAGTCATTGCGATGAATCAGCAGCAGGGATATACGTGTACAACGTGCAGATCAAATCTCCGGAGCATAAACTTGGCGGCCGCACTCATGCATGAAGGAGGAGTTTCATGGGCGCAGCTTAAGCATGAAACATTCGATCATTTTTGCCGGTTTTCATCTTTTGCACAAACAACGTCACTTTTGGAAATCAACTCCGTGTACACACTTACATCAAGACTCAAACATTGTATACACCATACGCTTGCCTCGTATCCGAAATATGATATGCAGCATTTATTACTCCCGTCCCATACATATGATATCGTTGTGCACGCCGATACTCTAGAACACCTTCCAAAAAAAGAAAAAGGATTGAAAGAATGCTATCGGGTGTTAAAAAAAGGCGGGGCGTTACTCTGTACAATCCCCATTGTTCTCACAAAGTTAACGCGCTCACGTATTGGAATGAAGCCGAGCTATCATGGAAAATCGTTTATCCGGAAGCATGATTATCTTGTGTATACAGAGTTTGGCGCCGATTTTTGGACATACTTTTTGGATGCGGGGTTTTCACGTATAGAGCTTTTTACGATAAGCGGACCAAACTCTCTTGTTATCATTGCAAGAAAATAGTGTGCCTATTCAAATCACTGTACAATGAGCATATGCAGACTATTGTTTTGGGACACGATGAGCCCATATTTTGTGAACAGGAATGCCAGGACAGTGTCCGGCAGAAAAATGGCAATACTCTGCCCACGTTCACGTTATTTTCTTTGGATGACGTTTCTTTAGTACGCCATATTGAAGGATGTGTTGATCGTACGCACGCGAAACGTATAACAGTTGTCGCGAGGGCACACTCGTATACACCATTGTTTGCTGATATGACAAAACTGACGAACCAAAAACGGTTTGGTGTTACGTTTCTTGTGGTGGAAGAGCATCCGCGCGAGTCTTTTACGGTTCTTCCGCACGTTCTCGCGCTCATGGATGTGTTTGTTACACTACCGTGTTCTCTCCAGGAACTTTCTCAAACGCTGCGCGAGCTCCGCGACACAACGCAGCACCTCGCGTGTTTTATCCATGATGGCATTCCACAAACGACTGACCGCATTCCACACGTTCCGTTTGGTTCAATTCCCACGGTTCACGCGGGCGGGTCGTGTGCAGTGTTTGCGACGGGGTTTGATATTGTCCGCGCAGAAGACATGGTGTCATCGCTTGAAAAAAACGATACTCTCACCACACTGTTATATGTTCCAACGCTCAATCCGTTTGATCGTAACGCTGTGATTTCTGCGGCAAAAGAATGTGGCGCGTGTGTGGTGATTGAACAAGAACACTGTGTTGGCGGTTTAGCTCAGCAGATTGGTGAAACGCTCTCGCGGTACGCGCCCGTGCCTATGGAAGTGTCACGGAACATGACTGCGCTTCCGCAAACAATCAAAAAAGTGTTACAGCGCAAGCGGAAATAGGAAGAGAAGCAGTATGGCGAGCGCAATACGGTAGATGACAAATGGTGTGAATCCATACTTTTTTAACAGAGGAAGCGTGGCGGAAATAGTAAAAAATGCAGTGATAAATGCGGCAATAAACCCAACCGCCGTCTGCATCAGCAGCGCCGTGGTGAGTCCCGCAGGCTCTTTGATTAATTTCAAACTTTCAAACACGGCGGCGGCGCCCATCGCGGGAATTCCTAAAATAAATGCCGTTTCAACCGCGTCATCAAATGAAAGTTTCCGTGTGAGCGCACCAACAATCGTGATACCGGATCGCGACACACCGGGAATAACCGAGATTGCTTGAAAGATACCGACGACAATGTAGTCCCAGAACTTTAATGTGGATTTTTTTACACCATGAACAAGCGTGTGATGGAGTTTTTTTTCTGCCCACACTAATATAAACGCAATAAGAAATGTTGTAAGTGCAACAACGTGCACGCTCGCCTGCAGCTTCTCGATTGTGCTGTGGAATAACGCACCAATAATAAGAACGGGAATGGTTCCGGCCACAAACAACATCCATGTCTTTTTTTGCGATGTGGAAACTGGCGATACAAATGACTGTAAAATCTGTACAATCCGCTTCCAAAAAAACACAACAACAGCCAAGATTGCGCCCAACTGGATCACCACATTAAAAAATAGCGATGGCTCTGTAATACCCAACAGTTTCTCGGCAATAATGAGATGGCCGGTACTGGAAACAGGAAAAAACTCGGTAACACCTTCAATCACACCAAGCAAAAGAGAGTTCCAGAACTGCCAAATATCCATATCTTTAGCCTACGGGGTTAGAGCACGAATAACAAGATGGTTGCAGTGGACATGACTACGAATGTAATACCGCCCAGCACATTCGATACCAACGAATTCGCATGCTTTCCCATCACTTTTTTGTTGTTCGCAATGTGCATGATAACGAAAATAAGCGGAGGAGAAATGACGCCATACATCACTGCGGTGTACACGAGCGCCTTGATCACGTCTACATGAAACGCGTTCATTAAAACACCAAGAAATGTAGACACAATCATCACGATGTAAAACTTTGCCGCTTTATGAAACGGTTTATTCAGCCCCGTATCCCACCCAAACGCTTCGGAAAGGACGTACGATGAAGAACCTGCGAGCACGGGAATGGCAATCAAACCCGTACCAACGATGCCGAGCATGAACAATACATACGCAAAATCACCGGCGATTGGGCGCAGTGCCTCAGCGGCCTCTTGTGCCGTGGTGATGTTCGTGATGCCGTGCGAAAACAATGTGACTGCGGTGGTGAGAATGATAAACCACATCGTGATGTTTGAAAAAATCATGCCAATCGTTACGTCGCCGCGCATGCGTAATAACTCGTGTTTGGTTACAATCCACCGTTCAAGTATTTTTTTCATCTTGTCTTTTTTATCTTCCACTTCGATGGAAGCCTGCCAAAAGAATAAATACGGCGAGATCGTTGTTCCCAATAGCGCAACAAGAAGCATGGCGCGGTCTTTTGTCCACACAATCGTTGGAATTGCGGTGTGTTTGAAAGCGGCGAGCCAATCAATGTGCAGACTAAACGGAACAAGAAAGTACAGCAAAAGAACGAGTGTCATCCACTTCATGTACTGTGCAAACTTGTGATATGGAAGAAAAATAATCACGAGAATCATGAACGCCGCATACCCGAGTGCAAGCGTCCACTGCGGAATGGGGAAAACAAGATGCGTTGCGGCGGCCATGCCAGCAATGTCTACACCAATATTAATCGTGTTCGCGGTTACAACAAGCGCCGCGAGAGAAAAAAGAAGAAATGGTGGATAGTGTTTTTTCAGAACACCGGTTAATCCTTTTCCTGTTACAAGCCCGATGCGTGCGCACATCTCTTGAACTGCAATCATGAGCGGTGTTGCAAACCATGCCGTCCATAAAAACAGTGTGCCCGTTGCTGCTCCTGCCTGCGAAAATGTTGTAATGCCGGAGGGATCATCGTCTGCGGCGCCGGTAACGATGCCGGGACCAAGTGCAGAAAGCCACGCACGCAATTTTTGGCTGAGTTTCTTCACAAGTGATTTGTGGAATGATGCCATTGTCTACTATCATAGAGAGTATGAACTCTGATGTGCAATATGTGTACCGCACGCATCCCCGCGCCCGTTCCGTAAGCATTAGTATCCGCGATGGTGCGGTGGTTATAACCTCGCCGCGATTTGTCCCCCGCATGTTTGTGCAGGCGTTTGTAAAACGGTCGGAGGCGTGGATTTCCCAGCATTTGGAAAAAGCGCGCGGTGCATTTGAAAAAAAACAGAGTATGCGAAAAAAAAATACAGTGCTATTTTTGGGAAACGAGTATCAAGTTACTGTTGATGAAACACGTCCCCGTGGTATTACGGTGGAAGAAACAACGCTGTATGTGCACCCCGTAAATCGCACAGAAACATCGGTACAACGTGCTATTGAACGGTGGTACAGCGCACAGGCAGAATCGCTGATTACACGATTAGCGCACGAGTTGGCAAAGCGCATGGATGTGTCATTTGAAAACATCCGTTTCCGAACGCAAAAAACACGGTGGGGTAGTTGTTCAATACGCGGAACGTTGTCGTTTAACCGCAAGTTGATTGGTGCGCCACGTGAGGTGATTGAGTACGTGATTATTCACGAGCTGACGCACATTACGCACATGAATCACGGAAAAACGTTTTGGGAAAGAGTTGCGATGTTTGATCCGCTCCACAAGACACACAAAAAATGGTTGAGAACGCACGGAGTACTTTTGTAAAATCTCAGAGAGTCCTCTGAAAGGGGACTTTTGTAGTGCGGTATGATGGATATATTGAAAATTATGGCAAAAATCTTGGAGTGGTATCGTTCGATGATGATGCAAGTTCAAAAATGGACTGCCCCGAAGCGTATGCAGATCATTCATGCTTTTGTGGTGGCGGAGGTTCTGTTTTCTTTAACGACTGTGGTATTGGTTCTGTTTGTGCCAACCAATATCCGCTTATTTGTGTTGTTATTCGCAGTTGGCAAAAAACTTGGTGTGTTGTCTGCGGGCATGCTGTGTCTCACACTCGTGCCAGGAATCATCCGGCGGTTTGGGATTCTCCCGGAACTGCGAGTCTTCCTGATGATGTTCCGTAGGCATTTTGGCATTCTCACGTATCTTTTCGCGGTAGCACACTCTCTATTAACATATTGGCTGCCGGCGCTCCGGTTTGGGTTTACACCGATTTTAACGTTTCAACTGCTTGGCATGATCGCGCTTGGATTTGGTACACCGCTATTTATTACGTCCAATGATTTTTCTGTCCGCGTTCTGCAAAAGTGGTGGGATCATGTACACTCGCTTGTCTACCTCATGTTGTTTTTCGCTGCACTCCACACACTGTTTACCTCGCCAACAACGGGAATCCTCCTCATGGCAGTCGTTGTCCTTGAGGTGATCTCATACCTTGTACAATACAGCCATGGTCATACTGTTCCACGGGGATAACACCACGCAGTCGCGGCAGGCATTTGTTTCCGCATTGGGCGAAGCTCAGCGCAAAGGCGAAGTTCTGCGGCTTGAAGCAAAAGCACTCAGTTTGCGAATATTAGAAGAAGCGTTGGGAACGCAGGCGCTTTTTTTTGGAAATAAAACGGTTATCATTGAAGAGCTGTTCAGCCTGCCCAAAAGCAAAGCGAAAGACGAGTATATCAAGCAGATCGCGCAAGCCACCCATGTTGATATTTTGTTGTGGGAGTCAAAACAGCTTTCCCCTGCCCAGCTCAAAAATTTTGTGCAGGCAAAGGTACTTGGATTTAAGTTGAATCCGGTCGTGTTCGCGTGGCTTGATAGCTTGTTTCCCGGAAATCTTGCATATGCGGTCAAACTTTTGCAGGCTGCAGTGGAACGGGAGAGCGCTGAGATGTGTTTTGCCATGCTTGCCCGCCAAATCAGATTATTGCTGTCCGTGAAAGACGGTGTCATTCCCAAACTTGCACCGTTTTCCGTTGCCAAACTGCAAAAACAAGCCCGCGTGTTTACACTGGAGCAGTTGCTTCGCGCGCATACCGCACTTGTAGATATTGACCGCCAGCAAAAAACATCAGCAACCCATCTTTCGCTTCACGCTCAGCTGGATCTTCTTATGGCAGAACTTTTGGGGTAGTTTTCGGCAATGCTCATTAAGTAGCCCTTTGATTTGTTCTTTTGAAAGCACCGCAATCACGCTATTGTTTCCAGCCTCAATGGTTGGCGGACCGAATCCGAGTTTTTCATATGTGCGGATTGAAGGAATATTGTTCTTCTTGGTTTTGAGCCAAATGGCGCGGAGCGGATGATAGGTAAAGTATGCGCGAAAGCAGGCTAGGATAAACTCTACCGCCAACCCTTTCCCACGGGCTTCAGCATACAAGCGGACGGCACACGTGAGCATGGGTTCGCGCGATGCGGGATGTTTTACTAATGCAGTTGGCGGGGCGGACTCCCCGATCCAAAAGATTCCCATCAGGCGGTTTTCTTTTTCAAGGAGCGCGTATATCGTTCTTCCTTTTTTCTTCCACACTGCGAATGACGAAAAACTGTGGAATCGGGTCGCGTCCTCCGTGTACGCCCGGACAGCATCGTCTCTTTCGGTGTACGCGATAAGCTGCTTGATGAGCGCGGGGGTGACGTGTGATGATATAGTGTAGGAATGAAGGCGGATCGAAGCGGGCTTTTGCATAGGCCCATGATACCGCAAAAAAGGCACACGTAGGCGGACGTTCCCGCCTTGACGGAAAAGGCTGACCAGAGGTACAATATGGATGATATGAGACACGAACAACTTGGAACACGTCGTCCCACCACAAAAGAAACAATGCTGGGACGCCGCATTAAAGCGATTCGAGAAATGGTCGAAATCCCTTTTGAAAAAGGAGTGGAACTTCGAGATCTTGAAGGAAAACTTGCGTGGTATCAAACGCAACAAGATGCTCTTCATTTTTTTCAGCAAACACAGCGTAATCTAAATCGATTTCTTGCGACTCCGCGGCATACATTTGAACGTGCAAAACGAGGAATCGTGAAGCGTGTGACTCGAGCATTTACCCAGTACCAACGAACACATGCGGTCGTAGAGGAGCGTCGTGCGGAAGATGCTGCTAATCAGCAGGAAGAGCGTCGTGCGGCAGAGGAAACACGCATGGAAGCTCTTCTCCAAGAGTACCTCGGGTTGGATACAATGTATCGGAACGACCAGGATCTCACCATGGAAGAAGGAGCACGGTACAGTGATTTGATTGCGTACTTGAGTGTGAAGGAGACCCAAGCGCAGATTGTACAAACATACAATGAACTTTCCCGCGAATTTGCCGATGTGGCAACATCACTGGAAAGAAAAGCGAGACTTGCAACAGTTCTCGCTGTTTTTGTCGTTTTTCTCTTGGGAGCGTGTTCTGGACCAGGGTCTGTAACTCCTCCCCCCACACAAGAAGCTACAACAACGCAGGTTCAGCCTTCCGCCGAGAATCTTGATCCTACGGCGAGACAGGAGAATTCCACGCAAGTACCGGAAATCACGCCACAGGTGGAACAAAACACGGCATCACTCCCATATACTCCAGAAGATGTATTTGCGCATCCTGAAGCGTATACTCCGGCAATCCGTATTGACGAAGCAACGCTCGTCGAAATTGCGGCGATTCCCCCCGACCAGCAACCAGACAATGCACTGATTGAGCAGTATGGATTATTGCCTGCAGGCGCACAGTTTTTCTTAGATCAGATTGCACGATTCCGCTACCTCGCCGGTGTCGCGCAAACCCAGGAAAAAGATGCGGAAGGCAATCCAAATCCAAAACCCGCAGTAACAATAAAAGATGTGTTCCTCGCCTGGAATGGCCAAGCTGGTGAAGCCAGCCGGGATGATCTCCTTGGCTTTACCGATGATGGTAAACTTGTGATCCTCACCACAACAGGACTCGTAAATGGTGCGCAGGAAACATACATGTCCGGCTCCGCATTTAACTATTGGCAGGTAAAGGGGCAAGAGTTTAATCAATACGATTGGGCATATGTTCCCATTGATGTCCCAACAGGTGATGGTGAAGTGACAGTGTATTGGAATGCGAATGGAACAGGGTATATTGTAAATACTGATCCGCAAAGTGGAAGTGTGCATGAGGTGCTTGACGTGAAAAATTCGGCAGACTTACTTTGGGTAGGAAAGCCGGAGTCTCCTCAAGATTTGAGCACACGCATTGCGATTGAAGCAAATTTTGATCCCGCCTACGGTACGTTTACACTAGGAACAGACGATCGTTATCCTGGCCAACAAGTGATGTTTCGCGATGGCAATTTGGTAGCGGTAAAAACAGATTCAGGGTGGGAGAAAGTATACATTGGACCGTATGCGGATATTGGTGAGGGTTCTTCTTATAGGTGGGCGCGAGGTGCCGATTACCCGCATTTCTTCCCGGGTTTTTCGATCTATGCCGCAAATATTTCTCCTGTAACATTGGTAGATGTTGAAAATACGCCTGATCGATATGGTCTAAAAGTGCTTGTGTTTGGGTTTACTGTGAACGGGAGAAACTTCTTATGGAGAGTTTCTTATAATCCGTGCAACCAAGGAAAAACAATTAGCTTCCACTCCGAAAGTTCCCCGTGGGTTATCGGAAAGGACTACCATGTCGGCCCGACAGTTATTTATGAGATTGCTGACCGTTCCAAGGTGGAAGAAGAATTTTCGGTTGATGGTCTAGGTTGTAGCCAGTTCAAGGAGATTGAGACGGCTACCGTAGAAGAAGTAAAAACATTTTTTAAAGGTCAAGATATTCAATCTGAAGGTCAACTAAGAAACTTTGGCAACGGTGTAATTCTTACTATTGTTTTCGCACCTAACTAATTTCCTCCATATTATGCTCCATAAAAACATTGATTTTGCTCCGAAAAGATGATTCACTTGGTCTACTGCGGAGTAAGTCATTAATGAAAAAAATAATTATGTCTTCAGCGATAATAATAGCCGTTTTAGTTGCGATGATTATTTGGCAAACCGGTATTCCTGTTTTCTTGGTCTGGAAAAATTTGGAAATATTCAAAGTTTCAGATCGCTATAAAGCATTAATTAATAGACCGTCTTTAAGATTTGCCAGTAGAGAAGTGGTTGTCGATGTGGACGGAATAAAACTTTACAATAAAACTCTAATAGAAACAGTTTTATTATTTTCACGACCTCATAAATTTTTAAGTTCTGGAACTTCTTTAGATTTATTATTTGGATTTGAGGCAAAAGATCATGCTGGGAAAATTCAGAAGTATGCATTTTGGGTTTCCCATTCGAGGTGTACAAACATAAACAGCATTGCCCTTTACCCCCGATTACCAAATAAGATTAAATCTTTAAATCTATATAACCTCGGTCTTGTAATGAATAGTTTTTCTTCAGATCTTTCAAAATTAAATTTTCTCCCCAAGGAAGGTACTTCTTGCAATCTTTACAAACAATTGCAACCAGTTATTTTAGAAGAAATTGAAAATTATTTTCAAGGAAAGGACGAGTCCAAAAAACTGAAGATTATCGATTTGCGTAATAAGATACTAGTAGAAACTATGTATGAAGGCGGTGATCTCCAAAGATGAGATTAATAAAAATTTTCTACTTAATTATATTCATCCTGTTGCTATATTTGTTTTCTTATAAAAAAGAAGTATTCGCTGGTTGGTCGTGTGCCAGTTCCGTACGTATCGATTATTTCTACTGTGATGGATCAAAAGACATTACGGGGGCCTGTTATCCTCCAACGTATCTATGGGAATCAGTGTTTGGATGTGACACTTCCGATCCAAGTTGTCCAACAATACTAGATATATGCAGTTCTAATGATTCTTGCTCCGGAAGTAGTTGTACGACCTGTTCAGAGTCTCCTTCCAATTGTTGGGTACAAACCTGTGACCCTGTCTGCAACTCTCCCCTCTGTGGCCAACCCGATGGATGTGGCAGCTCGTGTTCCAACGCCTCTGCCGGAACTGGCTGGACAGATACCGGTAATCGTACCTGTGGTGGAGGATGTGGCAATCAGAGCTGCTCAAAGGAACAGATAGACACATGTGGCAACTATCAATGGGTTGCCGACGGTTCAACATGCAACGAATGTTTGAATATAGGTGCATGGGGAGCGTGTTCCTCGGCTACGTTCCAACGCACCCGCACATGTTCGGACTCCTGTGGAGGATGTGGTGGGGTGAGTCAGGCAGAGAACTGTCTTGGCACTATCTCCGGCACGTACTTTGACGCGACGGACTTCACGTGTCCGCAAATGGCCCTTGCCCCCAAGGTAAGCGGTGGCACTACGCAAATGGACTCCACACTCTACGCTCCGCCTATCACGTATACGGCAACCACGAACTCGAATGGCGTGTACACGCAGTCGGTTCGCAGTCCAGAAACATATGCGCTTTCCGAAACCGTCCCCGCAGGAACAGGCTTTCTTGCGATACCTCGCTACATCTGTACCAGCAACATCGTGAGCTTTACCGGCCAGGGAGAAGCGGCTACTCGTGACTATGGATGGTGGAAGTCGGTGCCTGCCTGGTTCCAACTCATGGGCGGGAATATGGGCGCAGAAGCGAGTAGTGGGGTCGCCATCCAAACATACGTCCCGTCTTCCTGTGTCGGCTCCCCCTGTGCCCCCCGTGCCATCTTGGCCAAAGATACGGCGGGTACGACCGGTTCCTCAGGATGGGTGGCGGTTGGCCCCAGTGCCTCCATTGTAACCACGACCGGCGCTTCCACGCTTGCCAATCTTAATGAAGAAGGCACGAACGTGTACGCGCAGTCTGCCCGTGCCGCCCGGCGTGAAAACTACGGGGAGTTCTACCGCCGCTTCTCGTTGGGCTTCGATCCAAGCACGCTCTCCAACACCCCGCTGGGCGGGGTTGGCGGTATCACGTTGGGCAACCTCGCTAAACCCGATCCCATCGGCAGTCCGCCCGCCCGTGGGGCCTACTACGCCCCCGGCGACACCACGATTGCCAGTGCCTGGAGTGTGGCAAGCACCGAGAAGATCGTCATCTTTGTCAACGGCAACCTCACCATTGCGGCTCCCATCACCGTGGCCCAAGGTGGCTTTCTCGCGTTTATCACCACCAGCAACATCACGATTGACTCCAGTGTTGGTACCAGCGATACCACCTCGACCACTCCCCAGGTGGAAGGCGTATACATTGCCAATGGGACGTTCACGGTGGCAAGCAAGGGCGTCAAACAGGGAGATCTCAAGTTTGTGGGGGCTGGCACGTTTGTGGGCTGGACCGGCGTGTCCTTGAACCGTGACTTCCGGTTGGGTGATGACACCACCGAAGGACTCAAAAACTTTGATGAGCCGGGCGAACTCTTTCTCGCCCGCCCCGACTTTGTTGTGAACCTGCCACGGAAGATGGCCCGCCCAGTCATCGACTGGCAGGAAGTGGCGCCGTAGCGTTTCTCAAGCATACGAGCTTTTCTGTATATATCAACGTATTTTTCTTCTTTACAACACCACCGCACTTTGCTTAAATGAGGCTCTCTCCGTTTGCCGCACGTTTGCGATTTTCCGCAGGCCAAGCGCCCACTTCAGCAAACACATTTCTTATTCATCACTATTGCCCACCAATGGGCGAAAGGAGTGTGTATGCACCAACAAAGTACTATCCCATCCTCTCAAGGATTTACAGAAAAACAATTGGAACAACTGGAACATTTTTATAACAAAGCATTCGACGCGAAATTTCCGGCGGCTTTCGAAAAAGCGTTTACACCTGCCTTTGATAAAGCATTTACCCCCGCCTTCGACAAAGCCACCCACACGCCCGAGTTTGGAAAACGAATATATACCATCGTGAGCGACGCTATTGTTGACGCAATGGATTCAGTATATTTGCCGGGAATTCAACGGATGATCAACGAATCATCTGAAAAAATCTGTGCACGGATACACACCATGGATGAAAGAATGGGCATATTGGTAAGACGTATCGAAGGAGTTGAGCACATTATGGACAATCATGAAAAAAGACTTGAAGGCGTAGAGCGTACGCTTAAAAGTGTTGATGATAGATTAGACTACTTAACCGTTCGTGTGAATGAAATCCAAGAAGTTCTTCCTAAAAAGGAAAAATTTGCATGGAAAATCCCGTCAGCATTTCAGGTAGCCGAGCGTCGATGGGGATACAACACTTCTCTGGATGAAGAAAAGAAGGAAATGAAATGATTTGTGTTTCAGTAAAGAAAAGATTATACCTAAGGAGGTAAAATGTATGGAAGAAACAATGAAACTCGCAATTTTCCAAGGCAAGGGAATCCGGAAAACACTGCACAATAATGAGTGGTGGTTTTCGGTGGTGGATGTTATTGAGGCTTTGACGGATAGCAGTAAGCCAAGAGTGTATTGGAATGCAATGAAAACTAGAGTTAAAGCGAGTGATGGAATTGAGTTGTCTACAATTTGTAGACAACTAAAATTATCAGCATCAGATGGAAAGCTATATGAAACCGACTGTGCAAACACCGAAAGTGTTTTTCGTATTATTCAATCCATCCCCTCCCCCAAAGCAGAACCGTTTAAACGCTGGTTGGCAAAGGTGGGCTATGAACGCGTACAGGAAATTGAAGATCCGGAACTTGCTACCAAGCGAACCCGCGCACTGTATAAAGCAAAAGGATACACCGATGACTGGATAGAAAAACGGATACGCGGGATTGCCATCCGCGGAGAGCTTACGGAAGAATGGAAGAAAAGAAACGTGGGAGCGGAAAAAGAGTATGCCATTCTCACCTCAGAAATCTCGAAAGCAACATTTGGCATGACACCAAGCCAGTATAAAAAGTTTAAAGGACTACGCAGGGAAAACCTACGTGACCATATGGATGATTTAGAGCTGATTTTCTCTATGTTGGGAGAAGCATCAACTACAGCAATTGCAAAAGGTAAAGATGCTCAAGGATTTGAGCAAAATCAGACTGCGGCACACCAAGGAGGATCAATTGCTGGTCATGCAAGAAAAGAACTTGAGGTAAAAAGTGGGAAAAAAGTATCAACGAAAAAAAACTATCTTTTTACACCGCAAAGCCAACAAAAAAAACTAGCAGGAAAATGATGCCAAAACTATCTATTTTTGCTTGATTTTACCCCCTCCTCGATGTAGCATGGAGTCCTGCTTCACTTATGCGTATTTCTTCCACATATACGCAATACAAAGGAGGGATATGACCGTTCATCCTGGTATTTTTAAGTCGTATGATATCCGCGGCGTATATGGCAAAGAAATTTTTGATGAAACAGGCGCTGCAGTTGGCAAGGCGTTTGCAAAAGTACTCCAACCAATGACCGTTGTTGTGGGACGGGATGCGCGCGTGTCCAGCCCCGCTTTACACGATGCCCTCATCCAAGGCCTCACGTCAGTCGGGGTGAACATTGTTGATGTTGGCATGGTGTCAACCGATATGTATTATTTTGCCTGCGCGATAAAAAAACTCCCCGGTATTATGATCACGGCGAGCCATAGTCCCAAGGAATACAATGGATTCAAAATGGTTCGCCAAATTCCATACCTCCTTTCCGGCGACGAAGGTATTGGCGATATTAAAAAAGTGATTGAGAGTGATGCCTCCCCCCCCACTGCAAAAACTCCAGGGAAAGTGGAAACATGGCAAGTGATGCCCGAGTTTATCCAAAAAATGCTTTCACTTGTTGACACCGCAAAACTCAAACCAATGAAAATTCTCTGCGACACCGCAAACGGCATGGTGGGACCAACACTTACAGAGCTACTCAAACATATCCCGCAAATACAAATGATCCCTATGTACTTTGAGCCAGACGGCACATTCCCCAATCACGCCGGCGATCCGTTGATGGCAGAGAATAGGAAAGAACTGCAGGAGCGCGTGCCAAAAGAACATGCCGATCTTGGGTTTGCGTTTGACCCGGATGGCGATCGGTTTTTCTGTATTGATAAAACCGGCCGGTTTGTTTCTAGTGATTTTTTGACGGCACTGCTCGCACAATACTTCCTTAAAAAGCACGCAGGATCTGCAATTATTTATGATATCCGCGCCTCACACGCTGTTCCTGACCTCATTAAAAAAGCGGGTGGCAAGCCGCTTTACGAACGTGTTGGCCATGCATACATTAAAAAACGCATGAAAGATGAGAATGCAGTATTTGGCGGTGAAGTAACCGGACATTACTATTTTACCGATTTTTTCTACTGTGACTCCGGCATCGCTCCAATGCTTTTTCTGATGGACTTGCTTTCGGGTTCTACCCAAACACTCGACCAAATGCTTGACGAGCTGGAAAAAACATACTTTATTTCCGGTGAGATAAATACAAAAGGTGTTGATGCAAAAGCCGTGTTCGAACGGATAGAGAAAACATATGCACCACAGGCAAAAAAAATTATTCGGATTGATGGCATCACGATGGAAATGGACGATTGGCACTTTAACGTGCGCGCGTCAAACACGGAACCTTTGGTGCGATTAAATCTTGAAGCAACTTCTGCAAAGCTGATGGAAAACAAACGCGACGAAGTACTTGCGGTTATTCGGCAAAAATAGAAAGGAAAGCATAGTATGGCAAAACAATCAATCTTGGACTCCCGTGATGAAATAAAGAAACTTGATATGAGTAACGTACTTGGTTCTGTTGAAAAACTTCCTGATCAAATTGAAGATGCGTGGGGCGCAACAAAACAGATTCAAGTTCCCCCCTCATACAAAGAAGTGAAGCAGATTGTTGTAAGTGGCATGGGTGGTTCAGCACTTGGTGCCAAAGTGATTAAAACGCTGTACAAATCGTCATTAAAAGTTCCTTTTGAAGTTGTCAATCATTATGAACTTCCCACATATGTAGGGAGCGATACACTCGTCGTGTTGTCCAGTTATTCCGGAACAACGGAAGAAACATTGGCCTCTGCGGAAGACGCAAAAAAGCGTGGCGCAAAGTTGGCGGTGATTTGTGCAGGAGGAAAACTTGCGGAGTTTGCGAAAAAAGAGGAATGTCCCGCATACATTATTGATCCAAAATATAATCCGTCGAATCAACCAAGAATGGCAATCGGATACTCCGTATTTGGCCAGCTTGGTTTGTTTCACGCGATGGGGTTGATTGAATTGGGCGACGATGATGTGGCAAAAGTAGTTGCCTTGCTTCGCACAAATGCAAAAAACTTGGTGCCGGAATCGGTTGACCACAACACCGCGAAGTTTTTGGCGTATGCCGCAGTAGATAAAATGCTTGTACTCATTTCCGCGGAACATTTGGAAGGGGCAGCGCACGCGTTTAACAATCAGCTCAATGAAAACGCGAAAAACTTAACCGCGGAAGCGCTTATCCCAGAACTCAACCATCACTACTTGGAAAGCCTTTCTTCTCCAATACACATGAAAGACGGTGTGTTGTTTTTCTTCATTGATTCAGGTTTGTATCACCCCCGGGTGCAAGCACGGTTCCCGATCACGCTTGATGTTGTAGAGAAAAACGGGTTTCATGGAGAAATGATCCGCGCGGTGGCAAAAACAAAACTCGAGCAAGTATGGGAGATCATTCAGCTCGGCGCATACACCAATTTTTACTTGGCTATGCTAAATGGTATTAATCCCGCTCCAATTCCATGGGTTGATTATTTTAAAGAGCAGTTAGCCAAGGTAAAGTAATATTTGCATACCGCGCGAGACATATGAAATACAAAGCACTTTTGCTTGATCTTGACGGGACAACCGTTCCCATGGGGTTTGGTCAACACACGCCAACAAAAGCGGTAAAAAATGCGATTATTGGTCTCCGTGGCAAAGTCCACGTATGTATTGCGACGGGGCGCGCGATGGATGGCACACTTCCCGTTCTTCAATCGTTAGGTATTTCTGATCCGTGTATTTTGTGTGGCGGGGCTGTGATCTACAATCCAGCACAAGCTAAAACGATTGAAAAATTTACGATCCCGGATAAACATCTCGAAAAGATTTTCAGTATTCTTGGGAAAAAATTGAACAAGGCATATGTCCAAACGCAGGAACAGGAAGTCCGGTATGATTCAACGCACCAGTATCACGATGTTACAAATATTTTTATCCAGGATATGTTTGAAAAGATTCAACACACCTACCTCACACCGCTGCGGAAAATCCGCGGCCTTTCACTTCAGGTGATGACAAAAACATTCAACGGGAATCCTGTTCTACAAATCTCCCATCATTCCGCGACAAAACAGCAGGCAATCAATCACCTCATCACTTGGCTAAAAGTAAAGCCTGATCAAATTGTCGCGGTTGGCGACGGTGAAAACGACCTTCCAATGATTATTGCCGCTGGTATGGGTGTTGCGATGGGAAATGCTGCCGATGGTCTCAAGTCCGTTGCCGACTACATTGCTCCTTCGGTTGATGAGGATGGCGTCGCGCACGTCATTGAAAAGTTTTTCTCTTGAAGATATGATGGGTGTATGCCCAAAACTGCCCCTTTTGTCGTATGGTTTAAGGATGTTGATAAAGATTCCGGAAGTCTTGTTGGAGGGAAAGGTGCAAACCTCGGCGAGATGGTGTCCGCAAAGTTCCCCGTTCCCGATGGATTTATCGTAACTTCCCCCGCGTACTTTGCCATGCTCGATCATAATAAACTGCGGGACAGGATCCGTGCGTACTTAAAAGGGGTTGATGTATCCGACCCCGTCGCGTTAAACTCTGCGTCAAAAAACATTAAAAAGCTGATTAGCCGCGCGGAAGTTCCGGATGATATGGCCCGCCAAATTATTGCGGCGTACCAAAAACTTGGAGAAGGAGCGCCGGTTGCTGTGCGGTCCAGTGCCACTGCTGAAGATTTACCTGGAGCTTCGTTTGCCGGCCAGCAGGCAACATTTTTGAACATTGCGGGCGATGCGAATGTCGTGAACGCGGTCCGTGATGCCTGGGCATCGTTGTTTGAAGCGCGTGCCATTTTCTACCGCGTACAAAAAGGATTTGACCACTTCAAGATTGGACTGGCAGTTCCTGTTCAGCGCATGGTGCAGTCAGAAGTCAGTGGTGTGATGTTCTCGATTAACCCCGTGAACAATGACAAGCGTATTATCGTGATTGAGGCGGTGTGGGGACTTGGCGAAAACATTGTGCAGGGGTCAGTGACGCCAGATCACTACGAAGTGGACAAGCAAACATGGAAAATCGTGCATAAAGAGACGGTCCCGCAACTCATCGAGATGGTGCGCAAAGAAGGTGGGACAAAAAACTATCCCATGCCAAAATCCCGCCAGAACAAAATCAAGGTAAACGATGCGCAGATTCTTGAGTTGGCACACCTTTCTCAACGGCTTCAACAGCACTACTTTTTCCCGCAGGATAGCGAGTGGGCGCTGGAGAACGGCAAACTGTACCTCGTACAAACGCGCCCAATCACCACGATTGAAACAGTTGATAAAAACCGTGCTGATTCCGGCGGTGCGGACAAAGAAATCAAATCTGCAACCGCTTCAATGAAAGTGCTAACGAAAGGCGATCCCGCTTCTCCCGGTCTTGTGTCCGGTATTGTTCGGCACATTTTATCGCCAAAAGAAATCCACAAACTCAAAACTGGCGAAGTGATGGTGACGAGCATGACAACGCCGGACTTTGTTCCTGCTATGAAAAAAGCAGCAGCGCTCGTGACAGACAAAGGTGGGCAGACCTCGCACGCCGCAATTGTTTCACGCGAACTTGGGCTTGCGTGTGTTGTTGGAACAGGAAATGCAACAAAAGTATTAAAAGAAGGAAAACTTGTTACGGTGAACGGGAAAACCGGTGAAGTGTTTGAGGGTGGACTGTCCGCGCGTGTACTCAACAGCATTGATCTTGCGAAAAAAGCTGGATCTGCTCAGCAAAATCCACATGCACAGCAAAAAACCGCGACAAAAGTATACGTGAATCTTGCTGAGCCGGAACTTGCGCAAGATTTGTCACGGCGGAATGTTGATGGCATTGGTTTGCTCCGTGCGGAGTTCATGATCGCGCAAATTGGTGTGCATCCAAAAAAATTAATTCACGATAAACATGCGGAAGTATTTGTGCACAAACTTGCGGAAGGAATGGCAAAGTTTTGCGAAGCGTTCAATCCCCGGCCGGTGGTGTATCGCGCCACAGACTTTAAAACAAACGAGTACCGCAACTTGGTTGGCGGTAAGGACTATGAACCGCAGGAAGAAAATCCAATGCTCGGATACCGCGGCGCTTTCCGGTATATCAGCGATGAAGCGGTGTTCAAGTTGGAGCTGGAAGCGATCAAAAAAGTCCGCGAAAAAATGGGACTCAAAAATCTTTGGCTTATGATTCCATTTGTGCGGACGGTTAAGGAAATGGAACAAGTCAAAACAATGGTCAACGCGCACGGGTTGTACCGTGGCGCTTCATTTAAACTCTGGATGATGGTCGAAATTCCCAGCAACGTTGTCCTCCTTGATGATTTCATTAAGGTTGGAATAGATGGTATTTCTATTGGAACGAATGATCTCACCATGCTCATGCTCGGCACCGACCGCGATAACGAGCACGTTGCGAGTGTGTATGACGAACGTAACCCCGCCGTGCTATGGGCGCTTGAAAAAGTTTGTACAACCGCGCGGAAACACGGCATCACCGCTTCTGTGTGCGGCCAGGCTCCATCAAAGTATCCCGATATTACTGAAAAATTAGTTGAGTGGGGCGCGACATCGGTGTCAGTGTCGCCGGATATGATCGACCGCACGCGCGAAGTCATTTACCAGGTTGAAAAAAAGATTGTTTCAAAAAAACACGATAAATAGGGCAAAATAGCGCAAAGAGGACGATGCAATAATACTATGGCAAGTATTCAAACCATAAAAGCACGAGAGATTCTCGATTCTCGCGGGTATCCCACTATCGAAACGATGATTACGCTGGACAATGGAATTGTCGTGAGCGCTGCCGTGCCGTCGGGAACTTCAACCGGCAAACATGAGGCGGTGGAACTCCGTGACAACGATCAGTCGCGGTACTATGGTCGGGGTGTTTTAAAGGCTGTGAAGAACGTGAACGAAATCATTGCGCCGGTGGTAATTGGACAAGATCCAACAAAACAAACCACCATTGATCAAATTTTGGTGAACTTGGATGGAACACCAAATAAAAGCAAACTTGGAGCAAACGCAATCTTATCGGTTTCGCAAGCCGTCGCAAAAGCAGGCGCGGCGACGGTGGAACTTCCGCTCTATGAATACTTCAAACAAAAATATCAGATTGTGCAGAACTACCACATCCCAACACCAATTTTTAACTTAATTAACGGCGGGGCGCACGGCGCGGGCAATCTTGATTTTCAAGAGTTCCAGATTATTCCCGCGAGTAATAAGCCGTTTTATAAAGCGCTGCAAATTGGGAGTGAGATTTTTATGAAACTTGAAGAAGTGCTCATTGCTAAAGGTGCGGTTCACTCAACCGGCATTGAAGGTGGATTTGCGCCCAATCTGTATACCAACACTGACGCGTTTCAACTCTTTTTTGAGACGATTACGCGCACACCGTATGTCGTCGCGCAGGACGTGTTTCTCGGGCTTGATGCGGCGGCGAATTATTTTTTCCATGGGGGAAAGTATAAAATCCGTGACCGGAACGATGCGTTTTCAACAAAAGAAATGATTCAGTTTTACAAAGAAGTGTCGCAGCAGTACCACGTGTTTTCGCTTGAGGATGGATTGGCGGAGGACGATTGGGACGGATGGAAAGCGATGACAACTGAGTTGGGTGGAACGGTGATGATGATCGGTGACGATCTTCTCACAACGAGTAAAGAACGGGTTCTGCGCGCAATTCAGGAAAAGTCGTGTAACGCGGTGCTCGTAAAGCCAAACCAGATTGGTACGGTAAGTGAAACCGTTGAAGTGGTAAAAATCGCAAAAGATGCGGGATGGCAGATTGTGTTTTCACATCGTTCCGGTGAAACCACCGATGATTTTATCGCCGATATGGCAGTGGGACTTGGTGCGGACTACGCGAAATTTGGCGCGCCCGACCGCGGTGAGCGCGTTGTGAAGTACAACAGATTGCTGCAAATTGAGTCGGAGATTGCTCCTGTACCTGCGTCCCCCGCGGTTTCTCCAACTCCATCGGGAATGCCATCAACTTTTGCGCCCCGTACCTAGACTTTTCTCCTGAATTTCACTACACTGAATGCGCAATGAATCAAGATATTTCTCAGCAGAATAGTGCTCAGCCAACTGTTTCTGTTGCCGCCATTCCTCCCGCTATTTCCAACGTCGTTTCTGCAGCTGTTCCCAAACCCGTTGTTCTTCTTATTCTCGACGGTTGGGGTATTGGCCCCGATAATCCCGGCAACGCCATTCTGCGTGCAAACACCCCCAACATGAAGTCGTATTGGGAAAACTATCCCCATGCCCAGCTCGAAGCATCCGGCGCTGCGGTTGGACTGCCAAAAGGTGAGGATGGAAACACGGAAACGGGCCATTTGAATATTGGGGCTGGGCGCATTGTCTATCAGGACCTTCCGCGTATTAATATGTCGGTTGGCGATGGTTCGTTTTCCCAAAATGCCGCGTTTATCCAAGCATTTGATCACGTTAAAAAAAATAACAGCGCACTGCATCTGATGGGACTTGTTGGTTCGGGAGGTGTACACAGCACGCTTTCACATTTGTATGCGTTGCTCGCGGCGGCAAAACAACACGGTATTACAGACCGCATTTTTATCCATGCGTTCACTGATGGCCGTGATTCCCCACCAATGTCTGGAACCGATTACATCCGCCAGCTTCTTGATCACATCAAAACGTTGGGGGTGGGAAAACTGGCGACCGTGATAGGACGATATTTTGCGATGGACCGTGACCACAGATGGGAAAGGACCGAAGTTGCATATAACGCGTTAGTCACTGGTGCAACCACATGCACACAGAACATTGAAGAAGAGATGAAAAAATCATATGCGGCAGGGAAAACCGATGAGTTCATCGAGCCGATTAGTATATGCGATGAGAATGGGAAACCGTATACCGTACAAGACAATGACGCGGTGATTTTCTTTAACTACCGCATTGACCGCCCCCGGCAACTTACGAAAGCGTTTGTCTTGCCGGATTTTGAACGCGGTACAGGGCGTGAAGGATTTGACCCATACTCGGTAAAGTACACGAAGTCGCACCTTCAACAAGCAAGTGAAACAAAACCGTTTACCCGGAAAAAAGTTTTACACAATCTTTTGTTCATCACAATGACAGAGTATGAGCGTGGACTTCCAACGCTTGTTGCGTTTGCACCAGAGTACGTTGCGAATCCACTCGGAAAAGTTCTTTCAGAACACAATATACATCAACTTCGTATGGCTGAAACCGAAAAAGAGCGGTTTGTGACGTATTACTTTAATGGCCAGCGGGAAGACGCATTTACCGGCGAAGAGCATTTGATTGTTCCATCGCAAAAAGTGGCGACGTACGATCTCATGCCGGAAATGAGCGCGAACGAAATTACGCGCGTCCTCCTTGAAAAAATTTCTTCAGGATCGTGTGATGTGATGATCGTAAACTATGCGAATGCAGATATGGTTGCACACACTGGAAATCTGCAGGCAACAGTAAAGGCATGCGAAGTTACTGATGCATGTGTCGGCCAGATTGTGTCCGCAGTTACTCAGGCTGGCGGTATTGTATTGATTACCGGTGACCATGGCAACGCTGAAGAGTTAATCAATAATGAAACCGGCGAAGTTGATACAGAACACAGCATTTACCCCGTTCCTCTTCTGGTGATAGGAAAGCAGTTTGAGCACGCAGAAAAAAAGGAGCTTGGAAAGGGTATTCTTGCCGATATTGCTCCAACACTGCTTCATTTACTTCATATTCCTCAACCACCAGAGATGACCGGCCGCGCGCTTATCTAAATTAAAGTACGTGACACGTTGACCACTTTCATTTTCGTAAGGTGATTGTTCGATTTCACCGATATACTGATATATATTGCCTCTTGAGAGTGGAGTCTTGCTACAATATAGTTTAGGCATGACGGAGAAAGAAGTGAAGCAAATCACCGATGCAATGACCAAGGTCTTTTTCAAATGGCTGGAAAGTCCGGAGTTTGATGCAAAAGTAGAGAAAATTATACACAGGGTTCTTGGCGAGTATACGTCTGAGGTTGTGGAGAGTTCGTACACAATCCTCTACGAGAAGATTGATGAGCTAGAAGTAAGTGTAAGAAAAGATATTGCTGATTTAAAACAGGACGTTGCAGTTCTTAAACAAGACGTACATGTTCTAAAACAAGACGTTGCCGCGCTCAAACAGGATATGGGTATTCTTAAGCAAAAAGTTACACATCTTGAGCAAGACATTGCAATCCTCAAGGAAGACGTTGCCGACCTCAAGCAGGATATGCGTCTTGTAAAACGTGCGCTTAGTTCGCAAACTTCCTAATCAATCCAACCACTCTTCCTTGCACCCGCACGTTTGTCGCAAAAATCGGCTGCATGGTGGAGTTTGCCGGCTCAAGCCGTACCCGCGTGGCTTCCCTAAAGAAACGTTTGAGTGTTGCGAACCCATTGTCGAGCAGAGCGACAACAATCTCACCATTTGTCGCATCCTGGCGCTCTTCAATGACTACATAGTCACCGTCAAGAATACCGTCCTCAATCATGGAGTCACCTGTCACCTTTAATACGTATGACCGCGAACTGTTCGAAACAAGATCCGGTGGAACTTTAAACACCGCGTTGGGATCGGTATACGGCTGAATGGGCCTGCCCGCGGCAATAAAGCCGAGGAGTGGAATATCTACACTATCTACTGTACGCAAAAAGGTGCGGTCCAAAAGTTCCAGTCCGCGTACCGCCCCCTCATACTTTCTCAAGATTTTCTTGCGGATGAGCGCTTGGAGGTGTTCATGAATTGTCGCGAGCGAGGACACACCAATCGCGGTGGCAATTTCCTGCAACGTTGGAGAGTACCCGTTGCGTTGGATGTACTGCGCGATAAAATCAACAATCTGGCGCTGACGCTTGTATAATGTAACAGCCATGTGGGCTCCTTTCCCTGGTTTGTTTGTGTTCTGTTCGCCCGAATAGACATCGAACTATATCCACAATAACCGAAGGGAGAACGAAGAGTCAACTAGAACTTAATAGATCGAAAGAGATCAAGTAAAATAAAGAAAAAATATGCAGTTTCATCTTAAATCTCCATTCCAGCCGGCCGGCGACCAGCCGCAGGCGATTGATCAGCTTGTTGCTGGCATTCAATCACAGCAGAAAAAACAAGTTTTACTTGGCGTTACTGGTTCAGGAAAAACGTTTACGGTGTCCAACGTCATCCAAAAGATCCAAAAGCCAACCTTGATTATTTCGCACAACAAAACACTCGCAGCTCAGCTCTACCAAGAGTTCCGCGATTTTTTTCCGGATAACGCAGTCAGCTACTTTGTGTCGTACTACGACTACTATCAGCCCGAAGCGTATATCCCAACGACCGATACGTACATCGAAAAAGAAACACAGATTAATGATGATATCGAAAAACTGCGGTTGGCGGCAACGACCAACCTTCTCACCCGTCCCGACGTCATCGTTGTTGCGTCGGTTTCATGTATTTATAACCTTGGTTCTCCGGTAGAGTACGCGGCGAACCAACTGGAACTCATGACTGGTGAAGTTATTCCCCGCGACACAATCTTTTTGCAGTTAGCGAACTTGCAGTACCAACGTGTTGACACCGACCTCCGGCGTGCAAGTTTTCGCGTGCGCGGTGAACGTATTCACATTTGGCCGGCGTACCAAGACACCGCGTTTGCCATATCGTTGTTTGGCAACACAATCGAAAATATTCAGGAGATTGATCCAACAAGCGGTGAGCAAATCAATGAAGAACCGCTTAAATTAATCGTGATTCATCCCGCAAAACACTACATCGCGAGCGAAGAGTCGCGAGTAGGTGCATTTGAGCAGATTCGTGCGGACTTACAAAGCCAGCTTACAAAACTCCGCAGTGAAGGAAAAGTGTTGGAAGCGTACCGGTTGGAACAACGCGTAAACTACGATCTCGATATGATTCAGGAGATTGGGTTTGTTGGTGGAATTGAAAACTACTCGCGGTACTTTGACGGAAGAAAACCCGGCGATCCGCCGTATACATTGATCGATCACTTTCGCGAAAATGCCAAACGATTTGGTGATGGCTCATTTTTGACCGTGATTGATGAGTCGCACATTACGGTTCCGCAGGTCCGTGGTATGTATAACGGCGACCAATCACGCAAAAAAACGCTTGTGGACTATGGTTTTAGGTTGCCGTCTGCGCTGGACAACCGCCCGCTCCGGTTTGAGGAGTTCATGCGGAATGTGGATGACATGCTTTTTGTTTCCGCGACACCAAACGAGTGGGAGGTGAGTGTTTCCGACCACCACGTTGTTGAACAACTCATCCGTCCCACCGGCCTTCTTGATCCCGAAATTGAGATCCGCAAAAGCGATGGGCAGATTGAAAATCTTGTTCTTGAAATTCTAAAAAGAAAAAAGCGCGGCGAACGCGTATTAGTAACAACGTTGACTAAACGCATGGCCGAAGCATTGACAGAGTATTTGAATGACCCGAAAAAAGTAAAAGACCGCATTGGCGCGTTTCCATTCGAAATGCCAAAAGTGCAGTATCTCCACTCCGATATAGAAACGCTGGAACGGTCTGATATTCTTGATGATCTGCGCCGCGGTGTGTTTGATGTTGTGATCGGGATTAACTTGTTGCGTGAGGGGCTCGATCTGCCCGAAGTATCGTTGGTTGCGATTTTGGATGCAGATAAAGAAGGGTTTTTGCGGTCAACAACGTCACTGATTCAAACGATGGGCCGTGCCGCTCGGCATCAAAACGGGCGGGTCATTATGTACGCCAATACGATAACAAAATCAATGAAAAGTGCGATTGATGAAGTAAACCGCCGCCGCGAAGTTCAGATACGATACAACGAAAAACACCACGTTACGCCAATGTCTATCCAAAAACCGGTGCGTGACCAAATGATCGCGCGGGTGAAGGATGAGGGTGCGACATATACTGCGATCCATCGGCATATTATGGTTAAGCTTTCCCCCAAAAAGAGCGTTGTTCTACAGGATATCCATCCCGAGGCGCTTACCCCGGAAGAAAAGCGCGCACATATTCGGGCGCTCACACGAACGATGAACGCTGCGGCAAAAGTAATGAACTTTGAGCTAGCCGCTGAGGTGCGGGACACAATTAAAAAAATACAGAGTTAGAACGTATTGTGCCATCACGAATATTCCTGTACGATGAACAAGTTTTCTTTTTAAAAAGGAGAAAAAATAATGCCGCACTTTGACTTAGTTGAACTCATCAAAACGTTAGGCTACCTCGGAATGTTCACGATCGTGTTTGCGGAGTCGGGATTGTTTTTTGGGTTTTTCCTGCCCGGCGATAGTTTGCTTTTCACCGCAGGCTTCCTTGCTTCGCAGGGCTTTTTGAACATTTGGGTCCTCGTTCCCATTCTTGTCATTGGCGCAATTCTTGGTGATAGTACGGGATACTGGATGGGCCGAAAGTTCGGTAACTGGCTGATGAAACAGAAAGACTCGTTCTTTTTCCAAAAACATCATTTATTGCGGGCGCAGAAATTCTATGAAAAACACGGTGGGAAAACGCTCATTTTGGCTCGGTTCATGCCGGCAGTCCGCACATTTGCCCCCATCGTTGCTGGTATGGCAAACATGCACTACAACACGTTTCTTTCATTTAACGTGATCGGTGGATTTGGATGGGCGATGGGCATGACCTTACTAGGGTACTTCTTGGGAAGTGCTATTCCAGATGTTGATAAGTATCTCTTACCAATTGTCGGGGCGATTGTTGTGATTTCGGTTGTTCCCGCTCTGCTTCACATGCGTGCAGATAAATCCGCAGAAGAAGTAAAAAAGAAAAAAAGTACAGGATTTTCATTGTGGTTCCGCATCAAGATCGCGCTATCCCGTCTTGTCGGAAAATAACTTTCCGTGATACACTAGACATTCGTACTTCTTATGGGTACACCTTTTAGTACACATCTATAGGAATTTGTCATGGAAACGCAGTACATTAAGATCCGCGGCGCGCGTCAGCACAATCTCAAGAATGTTTCGCTTGATATACCAAAAAATAAGCTTGTCGTGCTCACGGGCATGTCAGGGAGCGGAAAAAGTTCACTCGCGTTTGACACATTGTATGCAGAGGGACAACGGCGGTATGTAGAGAGTCTTTCTTCGTATGCCCGCCAGTTTCTTGGTGTTATGACAAAGCCGGATGTGGACTCAATTGAAGGATTGTCGCCGGCGATTTCGATTGACCAAAAAACAACGTCGCACAATCCCCGCTCAACCGTGGGAACAATCACTGAAATTTATGACTATCTGCGATTATTATTCGCGCGCGTTGGCCATCCGCATTGTCCTGTGTGTGGAAGTGAAATTTCGCAGCAAAGCATTGATCAAATTGTAGAACATATTCTCAATCTCATCCGTGAGGATGTAAAAAAGAAACACGCGTCCAGATTTATGGTGCTTGCTCCAGTTGTGCGGGATAAAAAAGGCGAGTTCCAGGCACTTTTTCAAAACCTCAAAAAGCAGGGATTTCAGCGCGTGCGTGTAGACGGCACAATCTACGATATGAATGACGACTTTGTTTTGTTGAAAAATAATAAACATACCATTTCCGCGGTACTTGAACGATTTGTGCTCACAAAAGAAATTTTGAATGATTCTGCGTTATTCAAACAAGACCGTTCGCGCATTACACAGGTTGTTGAGCAGGCGCTCCGTGTTTCTGACGGTTTAGTCATAGTGACGTTTATTGATGACAAAGGACTGAGTTTTCCGGAAAAGCCACAGGATATGCGCGACGTTGTGTTTTCAGAAAAATTTATGTGTCCAAAAGACGGAACGAGTATGCCGGAGATCGAACCGCGTATTTTTTCATTCAATACACCGCATGGAGCATGTGAAACGTGCCACGGTCTTGGAACATTGTTAAAAATTGATGCTGAAAAAATCATTGCGCCTTCATTGTCGCTGAGTGAGGGGGCGATTATTCCGTTTTCGCGGATGTACGAACATGAAACGTGGTTTGGCCGGCTGGTTCACACGGTGATGGAAAGCTATGGAAGTAATGAAAAAACACCGTTCCAAGACTTGCCGGAAGAAGTTCAGCATGTGTTATTGAACGGCGATACGAAAACGTACACCGTGCATGGTGAAAACCGCATGGGGAGAAGTACAACGATTCAGGAACAGTTTATTGGATTTATCCGCGAGTTGGAACGCCGGTACACGGAGACAGAGTCCGAGTTCATCCGCCAGGAAATCGAGCGGTACATGCGCAAAGAAGTATGCCCTTCTTGCCAGGGGAAACGGTTAAAAAAGGAAAGTTTGAGTGTCACGGTTGGCAGTTTGAACATCGCTGAAGCAACGGATCTCCCCATCACTTCCGCGGAAACATGGGTTTCCTCTTTGGCGAAAGAAACGCTTACGGTGAAAGAAAACACCATCGCGGCACCCATTCTCAAAGAAATCATTTCGCGCTTAGCGTTTTTGAATGCGGTTGGGTTGAACTACTTAACCCTTTCCCGAGAAGCCTCAACATTGGCCGGCGGCGAAGCTCAGCGCATCCGTCTTGCCTCGCAGATTGGAACGGGATTAAGCGGTGTGTTGTATGTATTGGACGAACCAACAATTGGTTTACATCAGCGGGATAATGCACGATTGATTGCCACGCTTAAAACTTTGCGCGACCTTGGAAACTCGATCGTTGTTGTTGAACACGACCGCGATACCATGTTGGAGTCTGATTATATTGTTGATTTTGGTCCGCGCGCGGGTAAACACGGCGGTGAAATTATCGCGGAAGGAACGCCAAAAGAAATCAAAGCGAATAAAAAATCATTAACAGCAAAGTACTTGAATGGTACAAAACGCGTTGAGTTACATAGAGCAAACAAACGGCAAGACGTACACACCAATCTTGAAATCCGTGGTGCGGCGGAGCATAACTTAAAAGCACTTGACGTTGATATTCCACTTGGCAAGTTCGTATGTATCTCCGGTGTTTCGGGGTCTGGAAAATCAACACTTCTATATGATATTTTGTATACCAACCTCGCGAAAGCACTCGGGAAAGTTGTGGAAGATAAGCCGGGGAAAATCAACTCGATGATGGTTCCGGACATGCTGAGGCGCGTGAGCTTGATTGACCAAAGCCCGATTGGCCGTACGCCACGGTCTAACCCCGCAACGTACACCAAAATTTTTGATCTCATCCGCAATTTGTTTTCGCAAACGCAGGACGCGCGCGTAAAAGGGTACACCGCGGGCCGGTTTAGTTTTAACGTCAAAGGAGGACGGTGTGAGGCGTGCCAAGGCGAAGGTCAAATTAAAATAGAAATGCAGTTTTTGGCCGATATGTACGTGATGTGCGATGTATGCCATGGTACCCGGTACAACTCAGAAACACTACAGGTGCGGTATAAGGACAAAACGATTGCCGAAGTTCTCGCGATGACTGTTGATGAAGCGATCGAGTTCTTTACGTCAGTAAAAACAATTCAAGCAAAACTGCGCACTCTACAGGACGTTGGTTTAGGGTATATTCAACTTGGCCAGCCTGCTCCAACACTGTCTGGTGGTGAAGCCCAGCGCGTGAAGTTGGCAAAAGAGCTATCAATCCGCTCCACAGAACACACACTGTATTTGTTAGACGAGCCGACAACGGGCCTGCATTTTGAAGATATTCAAAAACTGCTTGAAGTACTGGATCGGCTTGTTGAGTCAAACAACACGGTATTAGTCATTGAGCACACGATGGATGTCATTCGCAACGCCGACTGGATTATTGACTTGGGGCCGGAAGGTGGAGATGGCGGCGGCGAGATTGTGTGTGTTGGCACTCCACATGATATTGTTGAGAGTCCAAACTCGATAACGGGAAGATTTTTAAAGGAAGAACTCTAACTATGCGCACGTGGATTTTCACAATAGTACTTTTCCTCTTTTCACTGTTTTTTTCTGTCCCGCGCATATTTGCAGTTTCCGAGTTTACGACAACACTTCGTGCGCAGTACACCGTGGATGCGCGTGGAAATACGCATGTAAAACAAGAAATCCGCATCGTGAATAATATTTCAACAATTTATGTAACACAGTACTCGTTTGATGTTGGCTCAACAACGCTTCAAAATGTCCGCGTTATTGGAAAAGACGGTGCCGCACTTCCTACTTCCGTAACAACGACCGGTGGAAACACGCACATTGCGTTACATTTTCCGGATAAAGTTGTTGGAAAAGATAAAGAACGCATCTTTATTATTGAGTACGACCACCCCGACATCGCGGTTGTTGCGGGAAATGTGCTTGAAGTTGATATTCCATCACTTGTTAAACCAGACCAGTTCCAAACATACTCCGCGGTGTTACAAGTTCCCGCGAGTTTTGGTGATCCTGTCCGTGTGGAACCATCAACATATATTCCAAAACACACCGATCAAACATACGAAATGACGTTTAATCAGGCATACAAAGGTGTTCATGTATTATTTGGCACAAAGCAGATATACCGATTCCAGCTCCGGTACCATGTGTCTAATCCGTCAATTTCTCCCGGTGTTTCGCAGGTCGCTTTGCCGCCCGATACGAACTATCAAAAAATTCAGTACACCGCAATTCAACCAAAACCCGACAGTATCGAAAAAGATAAGGATGGCAACTGGATCGCAACGTTCACTGTTGGCGGGCAGAAAGAGATGGATATTACCGCGGAAGGATACGCGACCGTTTTTCTCGAACCCACGACACAGGTGCCAAGCGGCCGGCCGGATAAGGCATATACACAGCCGCAAAAATATTGGGAAACACAAGATCCCGAGATCCAGAAACTTGCCAAGCAGTTAAAAACACCGCAGGCAATCTATAACTATGTTGCAAAAACGCTTTCGTATAGCTATGAACGGCTCAATCAACAAACACAAAGCCGCTTTGGCGCTGTTGAAGCACTTAAACGACCAACCGAAGCGCTTTGCCAGGAGTTCACCGACACATTTATCGCGTTGGCCCGCGCGGCAGGCATTCCTGCCCGGGAACTCAACGGTTTTGCGTACACCGCGAATCCTCGGCTCCGCCCGCTTAGCCTTGTCGCTGACGTGCTTCACGCGTGGCCCGAGTACTACGATGCCGAAAAACAACAGTGGATTCAGGTTGATCCAACATGGGGAAACACAACCGGCGGAGTAAACTTCTTCACACTCCTTGATCTGAACCACATCGTGTTCGCCATCCATGGTGTATTAAGCGAAAAACCGTATCCGGCTGGTATGTATAAAATTGCGGGGAAGGAAGAAAAAGACGTACTGGTTCAAGTTGACCGCGGTGTTCCGCAAGACGATATCCACGTTTCACTCGAAACAGATGTGCGCCTGCCTTCCGAGTTCGGGGTATTCAGCCAGACCGACCTCCTCGTACGCAACCTTACTGGATCAGCGTGGTACGATATCCCCGTAGATATCGCGGTGAGTCAAGGACTTTCACTTGAGAAGGGGACGCAGAAATCAATTCCCATTTTACTGCCATATCAAGTTGAAAAAGCGCGGATTATCATAGGTCCAAGCTTAGTATTTACGCAGAATACGGGAAAAGTTGAAGCCTCGGTTGGCGACACAACAACATCATATGAAACAACAGTCGGACGAAATCTCCTCCCGCTTGCGCTGGGTATTGGCGCTGTCATCCTTGCCGGAGCAGCCGGGGGTGTACTGGTTCTCAAACGCCGCCGGTAAAGTTGTGTATGTGGGAAAGGCAAAAAATCTCAAGAAAAGAGTGTCGAGCTACGCAAGACCGCAAGTGGCGGGGAAAACAAAACTTTTAGTTGAAGAAGCGGTTACACTTAAACATTCTATTCTCCATTCCGAGTTAGAGGCGTTGCTTGTTGAAGCAGAACTTGTCCGGTCATATCAGCCTACATACAATATCTTACTCAAAGATGACAAGACTCCGCTCTATATTGTAATCACAAAAGAAACATTCCCGCGTGTTTTAACCGCGCGGAAAAAATCACTCCTCTATACTCAGCAAAAAGGAACGATCTTCGGCCCGTTTCCTTCCGCATATAAAGTACGGCAAGTGCTTCACATCGCGCGCAGAATTTTTCCGTGGTGCAACGAAAGGATAAAAACTGGAAAACCATGTTTTTACTTTCATCTCGGATTGTGTTCTGGCGCGTGCGCGGGAAAAATAAAAACAGAAGAGTATCAGCAGACGATCGTCCATCTCAAAGAATTTTTACGCGGAAAAACATCGAAGCTACTTTCATCAATGAAAGTGGAGTTAAAACGTGCTTCGGCGGCGCAGGATTTTGAAAAAGCGGCGCTATACCGTGACCAAATGCGTATGATTGAAGAAGTCACAAAAAATCCGCATATCCTAGGTCCCAACCTTGACCTTCCCCAACTTTCATCTCTCGAAAGCGAGAATATGCTTGCAGAACTTCGCCGCGTTCTTTCGCAGTACATTTCGTTGCCCAAAACGTACGTGCTGGAGCGCATTGAGGGGTATGACATTAGTAATACGCAGGGTTTGCGGCCGGTTGCTTCAATGGTTGTGTTCACGCATGGCCGTGCAGATACACAAGAGTATAAGAGTTTTAACATCCGTCTTGGAGAAACGCCCAATGACTACGGGATGCTAAAAGAAGCGCTCACACGGAGGCAGCTCCATCCCGAGTGGGGTATGCCAAATGTGGTATTAATAGACGGCGGTAAAGGTCAGCTGCGCGCGGCGCTTTCTGTGTGGAAGTGGCAGACACCCGTTGTATCGCTTGCGAAAGATCCCGACCAGTTACTCATCTATAACCAAGAAACAAGACTATATACTGAGCATCCACTTCGTGAACGCGATCCTGCGTCAATTCTGCTTCAGCGCGTCCGCGATGAAGCCCACCGTTTTGCCAAGTCACGCCATACAAGAAGAAGAACAAAGAGCGTGTTAGAATAAAAATATGCGCGGTTTATTAAAAAGAATTGTTTTTACAACGCTTTCACTCTACGTTGCCACAGTAGTGTTCAACCAAGTGCATTTTGCGAATCCAACAGCGCTCATTACAATGGGTATTGTTTTGACTTTGCTCAACATTTTTATCCGCCCATTTCTTTCTATTATTTTGCTTCCGATCAACCTTATTACATTTGGATTATTCTCGTGGATGCTCAATATGATTGTGTTGTACTTGGCAACACTTCTTACGCCGGGATTTTCGATTGGCGCAATCGCGATTCCAAGTGTTACGATCGGCATTTTTGTGTTTCCTGCATATCACCTCACCGTGTTTTGGTCGTTCTTTCTTGTTTCATTTCTTATTTCGCTTGGAAACAGCCTCTTCGCTTGGATATTTACGTAAAATACAGTAGAATACATGCCTGTATGAAAACAGTTCTTCTCGTGGCGCAAATCATCCTTTCCGTTCTTTTGATTGGATCAATTCTTCTTCAGGCGCAAGGTTCCGGATTAGGAGCCAGCTGGGGTGGCGGAGGGGAAAGTTATCACACGAAACGTGGTATTGAGCGTGTTTTGTTTGGATTCACGATTATCGGCATCATTCTTTTCGTGATTCTTGGGATACTGAATCTTGCGATTGGATCGTAATGACATTTTTCAGAAAAACATATTGGTATGCTTCGGCGTTTTTTAAAAAACGGTGGAAACTTGTCCTCGGGGTTGTTTTTGTGAGTATTGTACTTTTTCCAACAGTATTGGGTGGATTGATAACGTTTCTACGCCTCAAAAAAACAACATTCATCGGGAGAATTGGGAGTGTTTCGCTTGCCACACTTCCCCGTGATATTCAGGAAAAAATGAGTGATGGACTCACGCGTGTTGATGAACGTGGCGTTGTTCTTCCCGCGCTTGCAGAACGATGGAGTGTTGAAGATGGCGGAAAAACATACCGGTTCATTCTCAAACAACGTGTGAGTTGGCAAGATGGCAAAGAAGTGAAGGTTGAAGATATTAAATACAACTTTTCTGACGCACAAATTATTCCAACACAAAATGAAGTAATTTTTAAGTTGAAAGACGCGTTTGTTCCATTTCCTGCTGTTGTATCTCAACCGGTATTCCGGCAGAACAAGTCGCGCGTGATCGGAACTGGAGAGTTCCGTATGGTGAAGATAAAAAAAGAAGGAGCGAATATAAGTGAAGTTCAGCTGGAATCATCGCGCGAAAAACTTGTATACAGATTTTATCCTACCGAAAGTAGCGCGATCACGGCATTCAAAACGGGTGCGGTGGATGTGTTGGAAGACATGACGGGAACGGGAGGTCTTGCTCAATGGAAAACGGTCAAAACGAGTCCAGTGATACGGAAAGACCGGTATCTCGCGGTATTCTTCAACATGGATAATCCGTTGTTCGAAAAAAATGTACGGCAGGCGCTCAACTATGCGCTTCCCAAGAGGGGTGGTGAAGAACGTGCGACGAGCCCTATTCATCCAGGGTCTTGGGCATTCAATAAGACGGTAAAAACATACGATGAAGACAATGGACGCGCGGTAGAGTTGTTGTTAAAAAGTGTCCCGCAGTCACCAATAAACATTGAACTGACTACTACTGTAAACTTTCAAGACGAAGCTGAAGAAATTAAACGCGAATGGGAAGCAGTGGGAAATGATGCCGCAAACGCGTGTAAACGAAGTAAAGAATTATCAAAAAAAGTTGAGTGTAACAACTTTGCGCTCACAATTTCGTTGCGAGTAACGAACTTTCCAGACTTAAGTAACTTTCAAGCCATGGTGATCGCACAACAGATTCCAAAAGACCCCGATCAATACTTCTTGTGGCACTCAACGCAAAGCACCAACTTTATGCACTACAAAAGCCCGCGTATTGATAAACTTTTAGAAGACGGAAGAAAAGAACAGGATAAAGATCAGCGCACGGCGATCTATCAGGATTTTCAACAGTTTTTGGTTGAGGACTCACCAGCGATTTTCTTAACCCACCCAACAGAGTTTACGATTGAGCGGAAGTAGCTATTTCTTAAGAATATTTGTCGCAATCGATCGCGTCCAGCCTTCTTGCGTCTTTTTTCTTTCCAACGCAACACGGACGAGTTCATCAATTAACTTTGAATACGGCATACCGCTTGCCTGCCAAAGATAAAAACTCATTGAACCCGGAATTGTATTGATTTCGTTGATCCAAAACTCCTCGGTTGTTGGGTTGGCAAAGAAGTCTATGCGTACGACACCAGAACAATCGCAGTATGTAAACGCGGTTTTCGCGGCCTCCTGAACTTTTGCAGAGAGTGTTGGGGACACGGGCGCGGGGATGCGGCGGTCTAAGCTTGCCATCCCGCTTTTCTTTCCTCCTCCGCGCTGATACTTGTCCGCGTAACTCAAAATCTCATCGTGCTTCACAGGCTGTTCAAGTACAGAGGCTTTGAGATCTTGAAAACCGAGCACAGAAACATTCAACTCAATGCAGTCAGGCGCTTCTTCTTCAACAACAACGCGGCGGTCAAAGTGGAGCGCAACCTCAATGGCATACAGGAGTGATTTTTGATCGGTCGCTTTCGTAATTCCCACGCTTGAGCCAAGGTTCGCGGGCTTTACATAGAGCGGGTAGGAATGGCTGAGGAGTTTTTTCAGCACATCCTGTTTATGCTCTTTCCAGTCTTTTGCGGTAAACCACTCATACGGCAGAATGGGAAGCCGCGCCGATGCCAACACTTGTTTTGTAATGATTTTATCCATACACACTGCCGAACCAAGCACGCCTGGGCCTTGATACGGAATGTTGGCAAGTTCTAATAACCCTTGAACAGTTCCATCTTCACCCAGCGTTCCGTGACAACAAATAATCGCGGCATCAAGGGATCCTAATGATTGTTGTGCCTCACTGGAGGAGCGTGCGAGAAGTTTGATATCTGGCGATGCTAGCAGAGGATACGCTTCGTTTTTTTGAACAAGGTCAAGATTGCGGTAGGTCTCAATGAACTCAAGTTTTGGCCCTGTCAGCCACCGGCCGTTTTTATCAATATATACAGGAACAACGTCATACTTTGTACGGTCAACATTTTTCATCAACTGGACGGCGGTAATAACACTTACCTCGTGCTCGACTGAGCGTGAACCAAAAATAACACCCAACCGCAATTTTTTCATGCCGCCTCCTTCATTATGTAACCGTTTTCTATTATACCAATCTGCTACTGGTAAATCTCTGGCGTTCCACCCTCGAACAGCAACACAGTATCTGCCTTGAAAAAGGTGGAGAGTACGCGGACCGCATCGTTTTCATTCTTTGCTGTAAAGAAAGACCGCTTGGGAAACTTCTTTTTCTCCAATCCTTTTTGAATTGCAGAAAGATTCGATGCTCCGGTCACACAAATAATGGTTGCAACCTCCGCAAGCTGTCCCCCCAACATTTCGTTGTACATTGCTTGTTTCTCTCCCATTTCGACAAACCCCGGGGTTACTACAATCTTTATTTTTCCTGGAATTTCTTTAAGCACAGCAAATGATTCTTTCACAGAGTCGGGATATGAGTTATATCCGTTATCTAAAATAAGCATACCGCTCTCGGTTGAAATCGGCTGAAGCCTGTGTAATACGGGTTGAAGCGAAGCAAATGTGTTGATGATGTCCCACGGCTGAAGACCAAGTTTTTCCGCGATCCAAAAGCTTGGGAGGATGTTCACAATGTTATGTTTGCCGAACAGTGGAACAAAAATATCGTAGTTTGCATTGTTGACTGCGAGCGTGCACGATGTTCCGCTTCGCGTAACGCGGACATGTGAAATATCAAACGCGGAGTTCGGAAAAAATCCATAAAATGAAACGCGTGGTGTTTTGAGTTTTTCTGGAATGATTGTGATGTTTTGATCGTGGCTTAACACGGGAATAGGAAGAGTTGTAATGAGTTCTGTTTCTGCTTCTACTACGTTTTCAAACGAACCAAACCGTTCCAAATGTTCTGCGCCGATGGGTGTTAAAATCCCATAATTTGGATGGACAAACCGCACTAGTTGTGCAACATCACCTTTTTGGTACGCGCCAAGTTCAACAATAAAAATGCGGTGAGTATTTTTCAGATTTTTTAAAATGGTGAGCGCGATCCCTAAAGACGTATTGACGCTGTCGGGTGTTGCAAGAACAGAAAGATATGGAGAAAGTGTTTGTGCGAGCAGATGTTTTGTAGACGTTTTTGCATAACTTCCAGCGATGGCGATGATAACTAAGCCGCGGTGTTGAAACGCTTGGAGTTTAAGTTGCGCGAGCACCGAAATGATTCCCCGGATTATTGTTTCGGGAATGAGAACGAGTGTGAGGGCGATGCGGAGTGTTGTTTGTGGGGCAAGGAAAACAGAAAGCGGTGCGGAGAGCAGAAACATGAGCCAGTACTTTGCTGTTTTTTTCCTTGGTTGAACTTCAGCGTGGTCACCCGTATGTTTTTTGCACCACGCCCAATACCTTTTCCAGTCGTACTCTGCCTGCTGAAGGATGGCAAGGTGTGTGTGAAGCGTCATATCTTCATCCAAGATTGTACATACTCAAGAACTGCTTCTGTTTGTTCAATATGCGGGAAATGACCAGCCTGTTTCACGATAAGGAGCGTGCTTTTTGGAATGGTTTTGTGAAATACTTCCGCGTGCGCGACTTGCGCGGACGTATCGTGGTCACCCCATATAATGAGCGTGGGAATCGTAATGTTTTTCAACTCAGTGGTAATATCTTCCGGCAGAACTTTGCGGAGTGTTTTTTGCTGAAACGGAGTTGCGTATGCGTAATCTGTTTCGCCAATCACTTTTTCATAAAACTTTCTTACGAATGCGTGAGGCAGTACCTTTTTTACTACACCGGGAACCGCTTTTGTGATGCCCGATAGGACAACATTTTTCTTTGTCATGGCGTTTGGAATTCCGCTTGGTCCAATCAGAATAAGCCGTTTTGGTTTTTGATCCTTCGTATGGGGCGATACGCAAAACACTGCGCCGATTTTCCCACCAAATGAATGGCCGATTAGTGTGTAGGTCTTATTTTTTGTGAACTCAGAAAGAAATCCAGAAAGCCAGTGCGCGTAGTCCTGCGTTGTCCATCCTTCACTCTGTGGTTCATCACTTTTTCCAAACCCTGGCAAGTCGGGGATTAACAACGCGTGGTGTTTTGAGAGCTCTGGAATGAGAGGACTCCAGGCTTCCCACCTATTTGCCCAGCCGTGAAGCAAGACCAATAACGGTCCTTTGCCGATGAGCTGATAGTACGTGCGAACCCCGTCTGAGATTTGATACGGCATATGCGCCTAGTACTCTGTATTATACCAGGGAAAACAGGAAAAATGATGAGGAAAACGCATCTTGCGCAGATGGTCATTTTGGCTTATGGTACAGTGTATGAAAAGGTTGATTCTTTTTGGCATTTCAATGATTGCGTTAAGTGGTTGTTCTCTGGTAAAACAAAAGACACCAACTGCTACGCCGACGCCAAGTACGGTACAGGCAGTTCAACCAACGCCGGTTCCAACTCCGGAAGCCTCGACTATTCCAGATACAAACATAGCAACACAAGGAGGAACTGTGGAAAAAACAATACCAAAGCAGGCAACGATTAAAACATCGAAAGGCGAGATTGTTGTTGAGTTGTACCCAACAGATGCGCCAAACACGGTGCAGAATTTTTTAGCAAAGACAAAAAGCGGCTACTACACCAATCTCACGTTCCACCGTGTGGAAAGCTGGGTAATCCAAGGCGGCGATCCGGTTGGAAATGGAACCGGCGGTGGCAAGATGCCAACCGAACTAAGTGCTCGCAAGTTTGAAATCGGAAGCTTGGGTGTCGCGCGTGGAGGAGATATTAACGTAAGCAACGATAGCCAGTTCTTCATCTGTACGGATGATTGTAGTTGGCTCACCGGCCAATACACCAACTTTGGCAAGGTGACCAAAGGTATGGATGTGGCAAAGAAAATGGCGGTTGGAGACAAAATTCTCGGCATTACGGCAAAATAACTTTTCCTTGGTATCATGGAATCATGAGATTGTGGAAGATTTCTTCTTTTGTTGCGTTTATCGCATATGCAGGAGTTTCGATCGTCTTTCTTTTTCCTATACTTCGCCATCCTTTTTCTACTCTTTTTGATCCATATGATGGTTTGTTTATTACTTGGACGATGGACTGGGTTATCCGCGCGTTCACCACGGTGCCAACGCTCCTTTTTCATGCGCCAATTTTTTCCCCGTACCGCTACGCATTAACTTTTTCAGACCCTATGTTTACCGGAGCGCTTCTCGCATTGCCGTTTGTCCTTTTGACACACCAACCAATAATCGCGAGCACAATCAATCTTTTTCTTGCCACGATGTTTACGGCGTGGTTTAGTTTTCTCTTTTTGAACATACATCTCGGTGACGCGAAAGCGGCTTTTTTAGGCGGACTTTACGCAGGGTTTTCTGTGACACATCTTCACTATCTTGGCCACCTTCACACGTATATGGTGCAGTTTATTCCACTCGGCATGTACGCGTGGATGAGATTTGCGCGGGAAGAAAAACTCCGGTGGCTCATTCTTTTAGCGGTATGTTTTTTTGCGCAGGTGATAAATAGTCCTTTCACGGGATATGTTTTTATCGGTGTATTGAGCATATTTCTGTTTGAAAAAAAATCACGCAGTATGATGAAAAAATACTGGAAAAAAATTGGTGTAATAGCATTTGTCACACTGGGAATCACGGCTCTTATCTATCTTCCGTATATATACTCTGCGAAACTGTATAACTCCTACCGCACGATCCGTGATGCGGCGCATTTTTCACTCTCTATAGATGAACTGTTTGATAAACAAAGAATATCGATGCTCGCAGTTGTTATTTTTTTGTGGTCAGCACACATTTTTATTGGCAAAAAAAGGTGGAAAGACTCTTTTTTATGTGGCACTATTATCGTTGCGTGTGCTGGAATGGTTTTAGCGCTTGGTCCCGCGCTCAAATTTCAAACAAAAACGGTAAAAATTCCTTTTCCCATCTCTTTTCCTATTCCGCTTCCATACGCGGTACTGTATGAGATTGCTCCTGGGTTCCGTGCGTTCCGCACGCCCTCGCGTTGGCTTGTTCTCACGCATTTTTCTTTGGCAATACTGTTGGCGTACATGACGCACGGTATGTCACGGCGAAGGTGGATTATGCTTGCCGTTGTTCTCTCTGCAACATTTTATCTAGAGTCTCAACAGCTGCGCCATACCGGTCGATTTTCACCAACTCCGCCGCCCGTGTACACTTGGCTCCAGCAGATGCGCTATACCTCGGTTGCCCACGTTCCAACCTATCTCTATACCATGGGGAGTTTTGGACAGAAAGAGGTCGAGCGCATGGTGTACAGCCTTGATGGTGTGCCGGGATACGCACTGTACAATGGTTATAGTGGATTTGCCCCGAGGGAAAGGGTTGATATGTATGGGAAAATTTTTACAGAATTTCCATCGGAAGAAACAATACGGGAACTACAGCGTTCTGGGGTTCAGGCAGTTGTCCTTCATCTTGATGAAATGAAACCGGACGCGGTTGACCGGGCGGAAAAACTGACACTACCGGTTGTATATCGGGATGCCATAACAAAAGTGCTGGAGATTCAATGAAAAAAATCATTCCCATACTGCTTGCCATCGCAGTGCTTTATGTTGCATTGGTGGGAGTTCTTGTAAGCACACTTGTTTTCCAACTCCGCGCCGCATACATACACGTTCGCGCGCATCGTTTTGTCGAAGGTGCAAACATAGCTCCGCGTATCACAAACACATTTGGATTTTTTGATACTGCGACACTTCACATTGTTCATAACGAAGTGGTGTTAGCAAAACAAGTGATGCAAACAATTCAACACGACCTCATTTGCGCTGATGATGGGATGAACTACTTCCGCTCTGCGACAACTCAATCTATAGATTCTGCCAAAACATTTTCTCCGGACATGTGGGAAAACATGCGCGCGTGCGTTCGGGAAAGCAAGCAAACACTGCAAGACGTTCAGAAGCACCGCACGGTTTTTGGTCTCCTTCCAAAGAATATCAAAGACGCGATGATGAAGTTTCAAACTTCTTCAGCAGACATCGATAAAGCGCTTACCCTATTTCCAGAGTTAATGAAAAAGCCACACTCTCAATATCTCGTTCTTCTACAAAACAACATGGAGTTACGTCCAACGGGCGGTTTTTTGGGTTCGTTTGCGGTGATGAATCTTGAGTATGGAAACATAAAAAACATTGAAGTTCAGGATATTTATGTGCCCGATGGTCAACTCAAAGGCTATGTTCCTCCTCCGGCGCCGGTTGCAAAATATCTTTTCCAAACGGGTGGATGGCATCTGCGGGATGCGAACTGGGATCCTGATTTTCCAACTGCCGCTCAAACTTTGCAGTGGTTTTTCAATAAAGGAGGATATGCGCAAAATGATGGGATCATCGCGACAAACTTTTCGTTGTTTCAGCAGATTTTGGACGTAATGGGTCCCATATATCTGCCCGATTATGGACAAACCGTTTCCGCGGAAAATATTTATGGATTCACGCAGGTGCAAACAGAAAAATCATTTTTCCCAGGATCTATCCAAAAACAATCCATTTTGGGAAACGTGGCACGGGCAGTATTGCGCGATCTCCCCCAGCTTTCTCCAGAAAAACAACTCCGCATATTTGAGATTGTTCTTCAAAGTCTGAACTCAAAAGATATGATGATTTGGGTGAAGGATAGTGAGAAGCAAAGTCAGATTAAAGAAGTTGGATGGGATGGTGGTGTTCGCGAATTGAAATGTTCTTTAAAGAACTGTATTGTGGATAATCTTTTTGTTGTTGAAGCAAACGTTGGGATTAATAAGACAAACTGCTGTGTTGACCGGCTGGCATCGTATGACGTATGGATTGCAGAAGATGGATCAGTTACCACAACGCTAGAACTTGCATACGATAATCATAATCCGGGAGAAGTTCTTCCTCCGCGGACGTATGGAGGTGGATACAGCGTATACCTTCGTATGTTAAAAAATACTCCATTTACACTTACCTCTATTGAGCGTGACAGAGTATTGATCTCGCAATCAGATATTACACGCACACCGCGGTCATCATCCACGCTTCAAGAATATGGGTTTCAAACATTGATTAATGGTGGAGAGAAAGGTGTCGTTTTAGCGCGTTTTGAGTCTCCGCAACGCGTTGATCTCACTAAAACGGTGGTGTATGCTCTGCTCATTCAGCGTCAGCCTGGGCTTCTCACAAACGAGTATATAGTCCGATTTCACTACCCGCCAAGTGTTACGGTCTCTTTGCAAGATGAACATGAAGAAAAAAGTGGTGTTGTCGAAGTGAAAAAAATAATAAAGGAAAACACGCAGATTCAAGTAGTTATTCATCCACAATAACAATAAAAATGTTATAGAAGCGTTGCGGTACGAATAATTGTGCGCTATGCTCAAGATATGAGTTTCGTTCGTATGTTCGCAACCGCGTGTGTGACGATATTGTTAGTTGGCGGAACTGCGTATGCGTGGCAGAATAAAACGACACTCCTTTCTCGGTTTGGGAAAAAACCACCGCAAAACACACAGCAAAACGCTGATTCTGGAAAAGACCAGAAATTGGCGTTGGACACACAGCAGATTGGTGAGGTCCTTGGCGAGACACAAAAAAATATTGTTGATACGGTGCAAACCATTCAATCAACCGTTGGAGACACTGTTTCCCAAATCGTTACCTCCGTGACCACACAGGATCAGAAAATTGAGATTGATAAAGCCGTTCAGCAAGTTCAGCAACAAGCCGCGAACATTCCGCAGGAAATTTTTGAAAAAGCGCGGTATGAGTACTGCAAACAAGTCGTTTCGGACTACGAGAAGCGCTAAACCAGAAGCCGAAAAAGGCTTTATAATATCACCATGAGTTTTGATCAGCATCTTCTCCAGAGTATTGAGGAGCTTCGTGCCCGTGAGGCCGCGATTATGAAAAAAAGCGGTCGTGCGGATAAAGAGGCTCGGCTTGCCATGCTCGAAGCAAAAACTTCAGATGCTCATTTTTGGGATACCGCGGAAGAAGCAAAACAAACGTTGCAGGAAGTTGCGCAGATTCGGGATAAGCTTGCGTCGTTGGATGAACTAGCAAAAAAAGGAAAAGACGTTAGCGCGTACATTGATCTCAATGCCGAGTCCACAGACGACTCGCTTGTTGCCGATGTAGAGCACTCGCTTCAGCAGTACCGTTCCGCGCTCGATCAACTCGAATTGTTGTTTTATTTTTCTGGGAAGTACGATCGGTTTCCCGCCGTATTCTCAATTCATTCAGGCCAGGGTGGAACTGAAGCGATGGATTGGGCGAGCATGCTTCAGCGCATGTACACCCGCTACTTTGAACGCCGGGGATGGAAGTATCAGCTTGTTGACGAGTCGCGCGGTGAAGAAGCGGGGATTAAATCGTGCACATTTTTGGTATATGGCAAGTTTGCGTACGGATATATTAAAGGTGAGGCGGGAACGCATCGGTTGGTGCGGTTAAGTCCGTTCAACGCGGACAGCCTTCGTCAAACGTCATTTGCGGGTGTCGAAGTGTTACCGTTGGTGGAAGAAAACGACAAAGAAGTTGAGATTAATCCCGATGATTTGGAGTGGCAGTTCAGCCGGGCGGGCGGGCACGGCGGACAGAACGTAAATAAAGTGAATACGGCGGTGTTGTTGAAACACAAGCCAACCGGGATAACGGTAGAGGTACGGCAGGAACGGTATCAGGAGCAGAACAGAAAAATCGCGCTCACGTTGTTGAAATCACGTTTGGCGGAAATCGAAGAGCAAAAGTACCGTGAAGAAATGGCGCGGGTCAAAGGTGTCCATAAATTAGCCGGGTGGGGCAATCAAATCAGAAACTATGTACTGCATCCGTATCATTTAGTCAAAGACGTGCGCACGCAGATTGAAACATCGGATACGGTGGGAGTGCTTGACGGCAATCTTGATCTTTTTATTTCCGCGGAAATTAAACAGTAGCTTTTTGTAAATCTAAGAGAATCCCCGAAGCGGACTCTTCCCTTTGCAAAACAGTTGATGGTATAGTAGTGGCAGATACATAATTATAGAGGGAGGAGCATGAACGACAGCACAATGCAAAAAGTGAAGTTTACTGATGTTGAGCAGGTTCAGCCCCCCGTAAATGAAACAGTAGTACCAGTTTCTGGAGGAGGACGCGCAATGATACAATCATCGCCTATTGCCCGCATATTTTTACCGGTAGCGATTTTCGCTGTTCTCGCGGGAGTGGGGACGGGATACCTTCTTTCAACAAAACTTTCGTTTCCAACAAAACAATCCGCGACACAGGGTGGTAAAACAACCACTCCAGTAGCACAGAGTATAAAAGTGGGAGACACGTTTGGAAGTAAAGACGACTCAACGTTCAAAGACTCGGCAGAAGGAGTCCTTCTTGTGGGTGGAGTAAACGGTGAAGGATCGTATCACGTTGTGCGCGAGGGCGGAGAAAGCCAGAATGTGTACTTGACGTCATCTGTTGTTGATCTTGGTCTTTTTGTAAACCACAAAGTGACAGTGCGCGGCGAAACATTTAAGGCGCAAAAAGCAGGATGGCTTATGGACGTTGGACAAGTAAAAATATTAGAGTTAAACGCGCAGCTTCCCGCTTGGGCGCAAAAAGCGCTGGAGAAGCAAGAAAAAAGTGCTGGCGGCAGTCAATAAACCACGGTAGCCTGCGCCTGTTTAATGGGAATCTGCCATCATGATACAGTTCGTCAATGTGACAAAGTCTTTTCCAACGGGGAATGTTGCCCTCGACGACGTGTCGTTCGATGTTGAACCCGGAGAGTTTGTGTTTATTGTTGGCGAGTCGGGAGCGGGTAAAACAACGCTCATGAGGCTACTCACAAAAGATATGGATCCGAGTCAGGGAGAAGTCTTCGTTGAGGGAAAAAATCTTTCAAAACTCAAACACCGTGATGTTCCTCAGTTGCGCAGAAATGTCGCGGTAGTGTTTCAGGATTACAAGTTATTGCCGGAAAAAACGGTGGCAGAAAATATTGCGTTGGCACTCGACATTATTGGAAAAGGAGAAAAAGAAATCGTTTCACGTATTGATGATTTGCTCAAACTTGTTGGTCTGGAAGATAAAAAACTCTTTTTCCCTCGCCAACTTTCTGGGGGCGAGGCGCAAAAGGTGAGTATCGCGCGCGCGCTGGCAATCGGTCCCAAAGTGTTGTTTGCCGATGAGCCAACCGGCAATCTCGATCACGAATCCGGTATGATGATCGCGAAGCTTCTTGAAAAAATTCACGAGTTAGGAACGACTATTTTGATGGCAACGCACAATCTCGATATTGTCAAAGCGTTAAAAAAGCGCGAAATTCATCTGCATAAGGGTAAACTGATAAAAGATACAAAGAAAAAGAAAGTGGAGAAACATGAGTAAGGCGCTCGTTACTGCATGGAAAAACATCCGGAGAACGCCGTATCAAGCAATCGGTGTGCTGCTTGTGCTGTTTAACACCTTTTTCTTGGGGTATGTGTACTCGATTGTGTTTTTTGGTTCTGCGCATCTTTTGCAATATGTGGAAACCCGCCCGCAAGTGATCGCGTTTTTCAAGCAGACCGCGACTGATGAGCAAATTACCCAGGTACAAAGCGAAATGATCGCGAAGCAATATGTGCAGACGGCAAAAATTACCACGAAAGATCAGGCGCTGGCCGCGTACAAGGAAAATAATAAAAAAGATCCATTGCTCTCTGAGCTGGTGACGGCTGATGTATTTCCCGCAAGCCTTGAAGTGAGTGGAAAAGAAGCGTCTTCACTCAACCAAATTCAACAAGATCTCTCCCAACATAAAGACAGTATTGATGACATTGTGTTTCAAAAAGACGTGGTGGACACGCTCGTGCGGTGGACAGCAACGATCAGGATTGTAGGTGCGGGCATGATTAGTGTATTGCTTTTTACTTCTTTGCTCGTTGTTGCCACGATTATCAGCATGAAAGTAACAATGAAGCGGCAGGAGGTATCGATTCTCCGGTTGCTTGGAGCAACCTCCGGGTACATTAATCTGCCGTTTCTTCTTGAAGGTGCGCTCTACGGCGTCGTAAGTTCCGTTGCCGCTTGGATCATTGTGTTTGTTGCGATGCTGTACGCAACGCCGTGGCTCGTTGGATTCCTCGGAGACATTCCACTTCTTCCCGCTTCGCCAATCTTTTTTGTCGTTCAACTTACTTCAGGCACACTCCTGAGCGTGCTTCTTGGCATGTTCGCGAGCTGGCTCGCCGTACGCCGCGTCATACAGTAAACTAGATGAGTATGAGATTTACGCATTTCACACGTGTTTTTGTGGGCGCCGTAATTTGTTTTGTGGTTTTCTTGTTCGCAGTTACCAGAACATCGGCCATTTTGGAAAATTGTGCGACAATTGAAGCTTGCAAACAACAGGCCGCTGAGGCCAGTCAAAAAATCGCGGAATCTCAGGGAGTTCAGAAGACACTTTCCGCGACGATTACCTATCTTAACAACCGTATAAGACTTACCGAAATTGAGATGAGGAGAACACAGCTTGAGATTGATGCGCTTGAAGCTCAGATTGCTGATCTCAACACCCGGATTGACGGTTTAGAGCTTTCGCTTCAGCGCCTTACCGAAATTCTCCTTGAGCGTGTCCAACAAAACTACAAATTACAAACGCAGGACCCATTTCTTTTGTTGTTAACGTCAAACGGTATCAGCGATTTTCTGCATAAGTACCGGTATATCCAGCTTAGTCAAACATATACTCAACGTGTCATGAAAGATGCCGAGTCACAAAAAGTTGCGTACGGAGAAGAAAAATTAGTGAAGGAGAAAAAACAAAAAGAAGTTGAGGCACTGAGGAAAAAACTTGAGTCTCAACGCGTAACACTCCGCGACCAGCAGAATCAAAAGACCGCATTGTTGACTGCAACAAAAAACGACGAGAAAAAATATCAAGATTTGCTCGCACGAGCCAAGGCACAGATTGTGGCGTTTAGCCGTTTTGTAAGTAGCCAGGGTGGCGCGTCGCTTCTCAATAATCAGCCAGGGCCTGATGGGTGGGGATATTATTACAACCAACGAGATGAGAGGTGGGGGAATATCCTTATTAACGGACAAACTGATTGTGAGGACGAAAAAGGGAATACAATTCCCTGCACGATGGCAAGATTCGGTTGTCTCGTGTCTTCTATGGCAATGATCGCAACGCACTATGGAAAGTCTCTCAATCCTGGACAAATTGCTGAATCATATAGTCCTTTTGACCCCAATACGGCATTTATGATTCGTGACAGGTCGTGGACTGTAAACGGTGTCACAATGACGCGCACAAGAATTGGAAACTCAAGTTCAGCTATTGATAGTGAACTGAATGCAGGGCGCCCAGTTGTTGTTGGATTGTACTACGATCTAGGGCACTTCATCGTGATTAAAGGAAAGGATAGTAATGGATACATTATGAATGATCCATTTATGCCCGGTGGGAAAGACAAAAAATTCACGGATACATACTCACTTTCAGACATTAGAGCGGTTGATAGTGTCCGCGTACAATAACTTTTGTTCGCTGTTTGTTCGATTGGGCGTGTAGTGTGGAAACATGCGGACATTATTTTTCTTTGCATTGTTTTTCCTTTTCTCTCACATTACATATGCCATTGATGTTGAAGTCTCGGAATTTTTTCCAAATCCGGTTGGCGATGATGTTGGAAAAGAATGGATTGAACTGCACAATGTTTCAACGCGCGATCTTCAGTTAGACGAGTGGAGTATCGCGGATACGTACGGCACACCACATACATTCGCATTACATGGATTGTCGATTTCTGCCGGCGAGTATCTTGTGTTGCCGCAAACACAAACAAGCATAACGTTAAATAACGATGCCGACCAAATCAAGCTAACGGATTCTACGGGACAAACTTTTTTGTCAGGAAAAAGCGGTGCGGTGCATGAAGGCATGTCATTTGCAAATGTTTCAGGGGTATGGAAAGAATCATTGCCAAGTCCGGGTGATGCAAACGAGGTATCTCCTGGTCCAACACCGAGTCCAACGCCATTTCCCTCGCCCTCCCCTTCGCCAAGCGACGAAACAACACAGCCCCTCATATATCTTGATCTTTCCGAGTTTTCCGCGTGTAGCGCGGGTGAGGAATGGGTGGAAATCTTTAATCCAAATGATCAAGTGGTTGATCTTTCAAAATGGAGTATCGGAGATAGTTCGGGGCACGCCGAGTTACTATCGGGATCGATAGACGCGCACGCGTATCTTGTAAAATCATGGTCCCAACCGTTTCTCAACAATGCGGGAGATAGTGTACGCCTGTTGTATCAAAATGAAGCGATGGACTCATTTACCTACACGCAGTGCACCTCAGGAAAAACATGGGTAAAAAAAGGTGACGGAGGGTGGGCTCAAACATCGCAAAACACAAAAGGGGTACAAAATAGTGATAGTGCCACCGGTGTGGTACTATCGGCAACGTCATCGGCGTTATCTTCAACGCAAGCAGCGCAGAAACTTCCACTCACATATGTCCAACCTTTTTCTCAAAAAACCCTTTCGACTCAGCAATACATTTATGCACCCCGCTTATCAAACAACGAAGAAGTTGTTTTCATAGACAAAGAAAAACCTCGGGAATACTATTCGCGTAACACGCGTACTCCAGTATCATTTCTTTTGTCAACACTCCTCTATTTTTTTGGCGGAGGCTATTTTGTTGCCGCCGCAGTCATAAAATCTGCATGGTACAATGCTCGAGCATGAAAAAATTCTTTTATTTTGACCTTCCCGTCCTCTTGTGGATGACATTCATTTTCATTCTCTCTTCCCAACCGCACCTTCCAAGTCCGCAAAACGTTTGGGTGGACTTTATTTTCAAAAAAGGTGCGCATATTTTTGTCTATGCTGTACTCTATACACTGAGCTATCGGGCAAACGCCGCACATAGAAAGAAAAAAGGATGGATATTACCGCTTCTTTTTACTTTAGCGTACGCGGCAAGCGATGAGTTTCATCAATCATTTGTTCCCGGTCGCACTCCGATGATCCGCGACATTGGATTTGATGCGATTGGAGCAGGTATTGCAGTGTATCTCTTGAACCATCGGCGGCAATACAGTACGCTTGCCTCATGAAGCCGCGCTTTTCTGTCCCCCTTTTTCTCATTGTGTTTGTTTTAACCCTCCTCGCGATCCTCTTCCTTGGCGTTGCGGTACTTTTCAAGTAAAATAGCCTGGACAGAAAGAGTTGACGATTAGCACTCAATGAGATAAACTGCTAAATATGGATATTCTTCTCCCTCCATCAACTACCCAACCGGAAGTATATATTCCCGTCATCGCGATCAGGGATGGGGTGGTGTTTCCCAATACCGAAACGGTGCTCACGTTTGGCCGACATAAATCCATTATCGCGGTGAACGAGGCGGTGAAGTCCGATAAGCGCGTCATTTTCATATCACAGAGGCACGAAGCTGTTACCGATCCCAAGGCGTCGGATCTCTACTCTATCGGTACGCTCTCGATCATTGACCGCACACTCAAAACCAACGATGAAGTCAACGCGCTTGTCCGTGGAATTTCCCGCGTAAAGATTGAAAAATATGACGATACTGGGCCATTCATCCGCGCGACGTTCAGCATGATTCCTGAAATTATCGAAGAGTCCCCCGAAGTACAAGCGTTGGTTCGTCATCTTACCAACGAGTTCAGGCGCGCGGTCAACATCGGCAAAAGCGTGGAGTTTTTGAACTTCATGAAGTTGATGAGCGGCGCAAATCCAAGCGAGTTGGCAGACCAAATTGCCAGCACCCTTGAGCTGGATACACGAAAGAAGCAAGTTCTGCTTGAAACGGTTGATGTGAAACTGAGGCTGCAAAAAATTATTGACGCGCTTGCAAAAGAAATTAAAGTGTTGGAGATTGAGCGCAACATCGCGAGCAAAACACAGAAAAAATTTGATAAACACATGCGTGAAACAGTGCTGCGCGAACGCTTGAAAACAATCCAAAAAGAGTTGGGTGATGGCGGTGCAGACGAAGAACAGGAAATTTCGGAGCTTTCTGCCGCAATCGAAGAGGCTGGCATGCCAAAGAAAGTAAAGGCAAAAGCCTTGAAAGAACTCAAGCGGTTGGAGCAGATGCAGATAAGCAGCCCCGAGTATAGCTACATCCGCACATGGTTGGACACGGTCATCGAGATGCCGTGGAAAAAACGGAGCCGTGGGACGCTTTCATTAACGAAAGCAGAACACATTCTCAACGAAGACCACTATGGACTCAAAGATGTGAAGGAGCGCATTCTTGAGTACTTGGCGGTGCTCAAGCTCAAATCACAAGATAAACGGAGAAAAGAAACGCGCAAAACTCCGACTATTTTGTGTTTTGTGGGCGCGCCGGGTGTTGGCAAAACAAGCATTGGCCGCTCGATCGCAAAAGCGGTGGGAAGAGAGTTTGTGAAAATGTCACTTGGAGGTATTCATGATGAGGCGGAAATCCGCGGACACCGCAGAACATACGTTGGTGCGATGCCGGGTCGCATTATTCAGGGAATCCGCACTGCAGGAACAAAAAATCCTGTGTTTATGCTCGATGAAATTGACAAAGTTGGCGCCGATTTTCACGGCGACCCTTCTTCGGCGTTGCTGGAGGCGTTGGATCCCGAGCAAAACAACGAGTTTGCCGACCATTATCTTGAAGTTCCATTCGATCTTTCCGAAGTCATGTTTATTACAACGGCCAACGTGTTGGATACGATTCCTCCAGCACTCCGTGACCGTCTTGAAATCATTCCATACTCTGGATATACCGAAGATGAAAAATTTGAGATCGCGCGCCGCCACCTTTTGAAAAAAGTTTTGGAAGCCAATGGTGTTACTGAAAACAGATTGGAGATTCCTGACGCAATATTGCGGGATGTAATCAAACTGTACACACGGGAAGCCGGCGTGCGTTCGCTAGAACGCCAAATGGGTAAGGTTGCACGTAAAGTTGCGTACAAAATGGCAAAAGGATTTACAAAGAAAATCAGGATCACTCCTAAAATGCTCGATGACTTTCTTGGAGCGCCAAAGTATCTTCCCACGCTTGCTGAAAAAAAGAATGAAGTTGGGTTGGCGACGGGTCTTGCGTGGACGCCCGTTGGCGGTGACGTCTTGTTTATTGAAGTTGCATTGATGGATGGCAAAGGGAACGTAATTTTAACGGGCCAGCTTGGAAAAGTGATGCAGGAGTCCGCGCGCGCGGCACTGACATACGTAAAAGCCAACGCCACAAGCCTTGGTATCTCGAAAAGTAAGCTCACAAAGACCGATATTCACGTTCACGTTCCTGAGGGTGCGGTACCTAAAGACGGACCGTCTGCTGGTGTAACAATGACAACCGCGATGATTTCGGCGTTCACGAACACGCCGATTAAAAAAGATGTTGCGATGACAGGAGAAGTAACGCTCCGTGGCAAAGTGTTGGAAATCGGCGGGCTCAAAGAAAAAGTGATTGCCGCGCACCGTGCCGGCATTACGCACGTGATCGCGCCTGAAGCAAACAAAAAAGACATGCGCGAGATTCCGGAAAAAGTGCAAAAAGATATTACGTTCCACTTTGCGTCAACGGTGAAAGACGTGCTTTCTTGGGCGCTTGCGAAGAAAAAGTAAAAATTATTTTTCCCGCGTGATCACAAACTGTGCAAGCTCAATAAGAAGTGATTTTTGGTGGGATTCTGGCAGTGATGCAAGCGCTGTGACTCCTTTTTGCACACACTCCACCGCGCGTGTTTTACTGTACTCCAGCGATCCCGTTTTTTGCACAATATCCTGCACTTTTTTCAAGTCCTGCTCTGTAAGATTTGATCCAAGCACGTTTTGAAGGAACACTTTATCTTCTTCTGTCGCGGTTTTATACGCGTGTTGAATCAACAATGTTTTCTTTCCCTCGCGGACATCGTTTCCAACGGCCTTGCCGGTTTTTTCAGGATTGCCAAATAGTCCAAGAACATCATCATGGATTTGAAACGCGGTTCCAACCTGCATGCCGTACTCGCGCAGCGGTTTTTCATACTCTTTCCGCTTTCCCGCTAAAATCGTTCCAATCAGTAAGGGTCCAACAAACGTGTACTGCGCGGTAACTAAGTTCAATCCTTTCACAAACCGTTCTTCCGTTGCGTTTTCTAGAGGTTCCCAGTTTTGCATCATGTGGATTTTCCACCCCGTCGCGGTATCCTGGAACATTTCCTTGTTCATCACACCAAGGCTTTCCAGGATGCGTTCAGCGGGGAGTCCTGAAGTTCGCATGCACTCGTGCGCGTATGAGAACAGCAAGGCGCCGGCAATCTCACTAAAGGATCGGGCGTAATGAGGGCGCTGATCTTCCGGCAAGTTTTTCAATACCAATTTGTACTCTTCCTCGAGCGTTGGACCACCGTGCCGCACTGTATCACGGTCAACCATGTCATCGAGGCTCAATATATAGAAATGAAGCATATCCAGCGCCGTGCACGCCCGCAAGATATGTTTTTGGTCTTTTCCACCCATCATGGTATATCCAATCCAGCACAAAAACGGCCGGGTTCGTTTCCCCCCACGGAGCATGAGCTCTTCCAACACATCAACCATTTCCTCAAGTGTTTTGTCAGTTTTCTGCGCCTCTTTCCGCTTTTCGGCAAAAAACGCGGTCAACTCACCGTTAATTTGTTGAGAAAAAGCGTGAAGTTCTTCTGCAAGACGGTGCTCAAGAACCTGTGTGCGTTGCGTATTCATAGTATCGGTAGTATACTACCCTCCTAGTATTCGAGTGCGCTTCTCGTTCTGTGATAGATCTACGTTATCGTGTGAGATCCGTGAGTGTGAAGCATTCAGGAAAGAAGGTGAATATTCATGGATCAAAACAATAAAAAGTTGTTCGTAGGAAACCTTGATTACACTGTTACATCAGAAGACATCAAGGAATTTTTCTCCCAGTTTGGAACCGTTACAGATGCTATCGTTTTAACCGATAAGTTTTCTGGACGCTCCAAAGGATTTGGATTTGTCACATTCGAGACGGAAGACATGGCGACAGCAGCGGTTAACGCGGCTAACGAAATGGAGTTCAAGGGAAGAAAGCTGAACGTTTCTATTGCCAAACCACCCAAACCAAGAGAAGATCGCGGTTTTGGAGGCGGAGGAGGCTATAACAGAGGCGGAGGCGCAGGCGCAGGAGGAGGAAGTAAGTTCTCAAGAGGCGGTGGAAGAGGCGGATACTAAACTTTATTAGCAACGCAAATAGAGCCCCCGCGAAAGCGGGGGTTTTGGTATGATAGGGTGTTATGCGGCAACGACTTCTCTTTCTTAGTGTGTTTCTTTTTTCATTCATCATGAGTTTGGCGTGGTTTGTGTATATTCAACCATTTTTCCGTGTTTCTCAACTGAACTTGCGCACTGTCGTAGCAGGTGTACAGACAGGACTGAACCAAAACGTTCGTCAATGGAACGGCCGAGTAAACTTTCTCATCCTTGGGACGGACGATATTGAGGGAAGAAACGGCTCGGGCATATTAACAGACACAATGATTGTACTTTCGCTGAATGTACATACAGGAAAAGGCGTGTTGATTCCCGTGCCCCGCGATCTCTGGCTTGCTGATGAGAAAACAAAAATCAACGCAATGTACTACTATGGAAAAACAACCAATCCTGCTCATCCGGAACAGCGGTCGGCCGAGGCAGTCAGCGTGGTGCTTGGTGTACCAATACAGTACACAGTAGTTACACAACTCCAAACGATCTCAGAAGTGATTGACGCGCTCGGCGGTGTGGACATTCATGTTCAAAAAACATTTACCGACGCGATATTCCCACGCGAAGGCGTTGATGTTACTAAAGAGAAAGATCCAAATGTTTTGTATGAAACGGTTACGTTTACCGAAGGCGACCACCGCATGTTGGGCAAAGAAGCCTTGCAGTACATGCGTTCCCGCCACAGCACGGACTTAGAAGAAGGAACGGATGACGCGCGTTCCCGCAGGCAGGAGCAGGTCATGTACGCGGTTATTGGCGCGGTCAAACGTGAAGTTCAACATAAAAACGCACTGGCGCTTGGCAAGCTTTTTGCGATCTATGAGAAAAACTTTAGTCAAGAGTTGCCCCTTCCCGATCTCGTTGCTCTGGCAAAAACAATGAAAACAAACCTTGTCCACATCGAGTTGAAGCAACACACGATCATGCCGCTTTTGGTGCATCCAGCAGTGGCGAAGTACAAACAGTGGGTGTATGAACCCATTGATCCAACCTGGCAAAAGATCCATAAAGATGTTTCTTTGGCCCTTTTTGGTACAATAGCCGAATGACCGACGTGTATTTCCAGAGTCCAACCAAGGGAAAACAGAGTCTTGCTGGTGTTATCGGCGAGATTGCAGTGTTTTTGGATGAAGACAGACAAAGCCAATACCGCCTTGTTATTGGTTCTGATTCGCACGAACGCAAACTCGAAGGTAAAAAAGTTTCAAACTTTGTTACAGCAATCGTGATTCACCGTATTGGCAAGGGCGGGAGGTATTTTTGGCGCAACGGCAGACATGAAAAGATGAACTCGCTGCGGCATAAAATCTATACAGAAACACAGCTATCTTTGGAGACCGCTGGGATTTTAGTTCCAGAGCTCAACAAACAATTGGTTGGGAATAAGAACTGGGAGTTAGAAATCCACATTGATGTGGGAAACGTTGGTGATACGCGCGACATGATCAAAGAAGTTGTCAGTATGGTTATTGGCAACGGGTATAAAGCAAAAACAAAACCTGATAGTTTTGGTGCAAGCACGGTGGCAGATAAGTACACGTAAAGTATCCAGAGTTTTCAGAATCTTGTACAATATCCATATGAAACTTCTTGTTACGGGTGGCGCGGGATTTATTGGATCAAACTTCGTCTTGTATTGGTTGGCACATCATTCCGAAGATGTTGTTGTAAACTTTGACGCACTTACCTATGCCGGCAACCTTGAAAACCTCAAATCAGTAGAAAAAAATCCGCAGTACTCTTTTGTGAAAGGCGACATTACCAACCCGCAGGATGTAGAAAAAGCGATGCAAGGAGTTAATATCGTTGTTCATTTTGCCGCTGAATCGCACGTTGACCGCTCAATCATGGATCCGTCAACATTCGTCCGCACAAACGTACTCGGAACGCAGGTGTTATTGGAAGCTGCAAAAAAAGTCGGAGTAAAAAAATTCCACCACGTATCTACTGATGAGGTGTTTGGTTCACTCGAGCTTGGTTCAACGGAAAAATTCAGCGAAACAACCCCCTACAATCCCCATAGTCCGTACTCCGCATCGAAGGCTGGTTCAGATCATTTGGTGCGTGCGTACCACGACACATACGGTCTTCCAATTACCATTACAAACTGTTCGAACAACTATGGTCCATATCACTTTCCGGAAAAACTGTTTAGCTTAACCATTACAAACATCTTGGAAGGCAAAAAAGTACCGGTCTATACGCCAGGAAACCATGTTCGCGACTGGCTCTATGTTGAAGACCACGTGCGCGCGATTGAGATGGTTTTGCAGAAGGGGAAAGACGGCGAAACATACTGTATTGGTGGCATGACGCAGGATGTGTCTAATCTTGAAGCGGTAAAGATGATTCTCCGTCTTATGGGGAAAGACGACAGTTCGATAGAGCTTGTAAAAGACCGCCCGGGACACGACGTCCGGTACGCAATTGACTGGACAAAAATCAATACAGAACTCGGGTGGTCCCCGTCTGTTTCTCTTGAGGAAGGACTGCAAAAAACCATTGCATGGTATACTGAACACCGTGACTGGTGGATGGACGTAAAAAGCGGTACATACGCCGAGTATTACACAAAACAGTACCAAGAACGGTAAACGAGGAGGAACATGACGGTCCGTGAGATTACAGCAGATTGGCTCAAGACACAAAAATGGCAGATTCAGAAGCCAAATACGGTAACAATTGACGGCGTGTTGCTCAAAGAATTGACAGTTCATTTGGACGGCCGTGGCGACGTGATCGAGTTGTGGAGTGAAAAATGGTTAAGCGAAGGAGTTGTTAAGCCTGCACACGTATATCAGTCGGCAACGGATTACGGCGTGGTAAAGTGCTGGCATTTGCATGAAACGCATACCGATCAGTTCACCGTTACGCGTGGAAAACTCCAGGTGAGCATGGTTGATGTCCGCGAAGGGTCCCCCACTTTTGGACACGTAAACACGGTTATTCTTGGCACAACCAAGCCGCGGTATCTCAAGATTCCAAACGGCATTATGCACGGATGGAAGTCGCTTGCTGAACCAGAAACACTTGTCGTCAATTTACAGTCGCACGTCTATGATCCAGCTGACGAACTCAAATTTCCATGGGACACAGTGCTGACCGAAGTGTGGCAGCCATTAAACGGATAATCCAATGAAAAAAACACCTCTTCTCCCGCTCGTTGGCACGGGGCTTTCTGGTCTGGTCGGCTCGAAGTTTGTTGAAATGTTTGCCAAAACATATGCGTGTACGAATCTTGACCTTACCGTTGGCGTAGATATTACAAACGAGTCGCAGGTGATGAAAGCGGTTGAAAAATCTCCAGCAGATGTTGTGATTCATTTTGCCGCATTTACCGACGCAACAGCCGCATGGCGGCAAACGGGAGATAAAAACGGTTTGTGCTACAAAGTGAACGTTGACGGAACGCGGAACATTGCAAAAGCTGCGCATGCATTTGGGAAGCACTTCATTCATCTCTCCACGGCGTTTGTATTTGATGGAGAGAAAGACACGATGTATACAGAAGATGATGCAACAAATCCCGTTGAGTGGTATGGGGAAACAAAGGCGATGGCCGAGGATATTGTGCAAAACACCTGTTCCAGTTGGACAATTTTTAGAATTGATCAACCATTCCGCAGTGATGTATTTGAAAAAAAACCCGATACCGCACATCGGTTGATTACAGGCCTTACACAAGGAACGTTATACCCACAGTTTATTGACCACTGGTTTTCACCAACCATTTTGGAAGATTTTAGCCGAGTGTTAGACTGGGCGGTGCAGGACAAGCCACAGGGAATATTTCACGCGACCTCCGGGGTAAAAGTGAGCGATTTTGAGTACGCGACGATGATTAAGGAAGCGTTACATATAGACGGGGAGATCAAGCAAGGAAAGTTAGCTGAATATCTCCACACAATAAACCGGCCGTATCAAAAAAATACCGCGATGTCCTCAGAAAAACTCAAGTCCGAAACAAATATTGCGTTCACGCCTTTGCATCAGGCGCTTGAGCAGTTGAAGATGGTGTAAAACAATGATTATTGAATAAGAAGAAGGTTATACACAAAGAATCCACCGATCAACGCATGTGATAGAGAAATAGACACGATATTTCGGTATTTTATAAAGTTAATCTCCCAGAGAATACCTAAAAGTAAAGCTACAATCGTAATAAAGAAGTTTTGGAGTGGAAGATGAATGAACATGAAGATCAAGGATGTATATGCAATAAGGAAATATTTATTTTGCGAAACTAATTGTAAACGAGATGTAAGAAATGCTCTGAATAAGAGTTCTTGAAGTGGAGCAGACACAATGAAATAGGTAAAGACCACATGAAGAAAAGGATTTGTGATACTCAATATATTTCTCATGCTATTTAATGTATGAATGTCGAATATTGAAGGGAAATACCTAAATGTTATAAATATGATAAATATGCATAAGATAGTAGGAAGAATTAAACTCCGCATAGATTGTAGAAAGTTTCGCAAAGACAGTCCTAATTTTTTCTGTGATATTCCAACTGTTTTCATGACAAAAACTAGGTAAGGAAGAGCAATAATCATCGCAATTGTTCTAAAACGATACAAAGAAGGATGAACTTTTAGGATGACTAAAGGAAGAATAAAAAGAAAAATTGTTTCCAAAAAGAGAAATAGTTTATTACCGTATAATCTTGTGAAAGAGTAATGCATATTTATTTTTGGACGAATTCACCCTTTCGCCAAGCAAGAATGTTTTTGTGGTTTCCAGAAAGTAGCACTTCTGGGACGTTCATACCTTTATACTCTTCCGGCCGCGTGTACTGCGGATACTCAAAATATCCCGGACTACTGTGTGATTCTTCTTTTGTACTTTCATCATCGCCGAGCGCGCCGGGAAGTAAACGCACAATCGAGTCCACCATCACCATCGTTGGAATCTCCCCGCCGGTTAACACATAGTCACCAATCCGCACCTCTTTGTCTACCAAAAGTTGGGCAACGCGCTCATCAACGCCTTCATAGTGGCCGCAGATAAACACAAGCCGCTTGTACTGTACGTAAGCCTGGGCGGTAGACTGGGTGTAGAGCTCGCCTTTTGCCGATGTAAGAATAATGAGTTCCCCCGGCATTCCTTTTTTTGCTTTAAGCGCTTTGAGGGCGGTATCAATGGGTTCAATCATCATCACCATACCTGGGCCACCGCCATACGGCCGGTCATCGGTTGTCTTGTGCGCATCCGTTGTCCACTGGCGCAAATCATGGACGGCCACGGAAACAAGCCCCTTTTTCTGCGCGCGGGCAAGAATGCTCTCGGTAAGCGGGCCGGTAAACATTGAGGGAAGTGTGGTAAGAATGTCGATCTGCATACCCTGTATTATACCGTCTACGTTTGATATCATGTGGACATGACTTTAACGATGATCGGCACGGGTTTTGTGGGCGTTGTTTCCTCGGCGGTGTTTTCTTCTTTTGGAAACACAGTATATGGGCTTGATGTTGTTGAGGAGAAAATTGAGAAGCTCAAACGCGCCGAAATCCCCTTTTATGAACCAGGACTAAAAGAGTTGGTTGAAGAACAAATAAAAAAGGGCAATCTTCACTTTACAACGTCGTACCAAGAGGCAATTTCAGGTTCTGATGTTGTTATTCTCGCTGTTGGAACTCCTTCTGCTGCGGATGGCCAGGCAGACTTAAAGTTTGTGTTTGCCGCGTGTGAAACACTTGCTCCGTTTTTAAAAGAAGGAGCCATTGTTGCGATTAAAAGCACCGTACCTCCCGGAACGAATGCAAAAGTTGAACAGATTATTCGTGAAAAGACTCATGTGAAGTTCTTTACTGCGTCGTTGCCAGAGTTTTTGAAAGAAGGAACCGCGGTACAAGACACATTGCACCCGGATAGAATTCTCATTGGTGCGACAGACGCATCTGTTATTGAAAAATTAAAGACGCTTCACGCCTCCTTGGGGGCTCCAGTCCTTGTGATGAAGCCGGAAAGCGCGCAAATGGCCAAGTATGCGGCCAATGCGTATCTCGCTACCCGCATCACGTTTATTAACCAAATTGCCAATCTTTGTGAGATCAATGGCGCCGATGTTTTGGAAGTGATTCAGGCGATTGGACAAGATAAACGAATTGGGGGCCATTATTGGTATCCCGGGCTTGGATATGGGGGGAGTTGTTTCAAGGGGAACGAAACAGTTTTTATGCTCAATAGTCCACGCGTGGCTCCTAGACGCTTGGATGAAATTTTTCAGAAAGCAAATGAGTCAACTTCGATCGGTCGAGTCGAAGTTCGAGAAGCAAAAGATGCACGCGTACTGGCGTTTGACCTTCACACGGGAAATCCTACTATTGCAGATGTACATGCGATAACCCGGCGACCATATCAAGGAGATATGGTGAAGATCACAACAAGTATGGGACGTTTGTTACACATAACTTCAGATCATCCAGTTGTTCTTCGCGCCGAAAATACATTTATCATAACGCCTGCCTCACATGTTTCTGAGGGAGATCAGGTTATGGCACTTATGGAACTTCCAAAAACTGAACGTACGACGGAACTGAACTTAATCGAGTTACTGCGGGGGACAAAGTTAGAAAAAACTGTGTACGTTTCTTCCATCGACGCATCTTTCGAGCAACAATACCCGATATTTGTTCACCATATTCCAAAAAATATGCTCCATTACCCGCTGGAAATAAAGAAACATAACAGAATGTCACTAACACTCTTTCGTTATTTAGAAGAGCGCGGAGTACTTCACATTTCTTCCAAGAAACTTCAGGTATACACGGCAAAGGGAGCGGCAACAAAAATAAATGCTGTCATTTCCATTGATCAGGACTTCATGCGGCTTTGCGGATACTATCTTGCAGAGGGATATATTGGCCTCGATGTAGGAAGGGTTGGCGCCCTGCGCAGCAGAATAGGGTTTTGTTTTAGTGAACGAGAATATGAATATATTTCCGATACCTGCGGCATTCTTAAACGCTTAGGAATGAAATATATTCAACGACATGCCACACACGCTATAACGACGATCGTGTCCTCACGAGTTTTTGCATGGGTGTTTCGTGATGTTTTAAAGATGGGGGTGCGTTCTGAGGATAAATCATTACCGCGAATTGCGTTTAATGTGCCGGAAGAATTACGTTTCGAACTTGTTCGTGGGATGTTTAGCGGGGATGGAGCGGTGACGAAAGTACAAAAAGGCCGCAATATGTTTTTTGAGTATGCAACAGTAAGTAAGTCACTTGCGGATGGAGCGGCATTTCTCTTGCAAACACTTGGTATCGTATCCTCTATTCGTGTACGCATGATGAACAAGTCTAAACATCAGGCATACATTCTTCGCATCAATGGATATCAACAAATGAAACAACTTATGAATGTGTTTGGAGAAAAACGACGGGATCAAATTCAAACAATACTTGCCGGTTATCAAAAACATATTAAGCAAAGCGGTTTTACACGATGCGGACCTTATACACTGCTCCGTGTCCAGAAAATCGAACGGGAAAAAGTTGATACCTTTGTGTATAGTTTGGAAACGAGTACAGGTACACTTATTGGTTCGTCCGGATTAATCGAACATAATTGTTTCCCCAAAGATGTGAAAGAGTTGGCCGCTTATGCCAAAGGAATTGGTCAAAATGGCAATCTTATGGTCAAAGTAAGCGAGTTGAACGAAGAGCGGCCTTTAGCACTATTAGAGCGGTACGAGAAGCAAATCGGCGGTTGGGAAGGAAAAACGGTTGGTATACTCGGCCTTTCCTTTAAACCGAACACAGATGATATGCGGGAAGCTCCGAGTACGAAAGTTATTCCATATTTGTTGACAAAAAATACTCACATGAAAGCATACGATCCATTGGCGACAAAAACTGCTCAATCGTGGTTTCCCCAGTGGAACATAGAATATACTCAATCAACACAAGAAGCATTGAAAGATTCGGATATTGTCATGCTTCTTATTGAGTGTGAAGAGTTTATTTCACTCTCCGTTTCTGACATTGCCGCCGGTATGAAGAAAGGCGGATGGTTTATTGATGTTCGCGACCAGTTTGCATCCAAGCGGAAAGAGTTCGACCAATACGGTATTCACTACATCGGGGTTGGCATTTCATGAAAATTCTTGTTACCGGCGCCTCCGGTTTTGCGGGCTCCCATCTGATTGAAGCATTAAAATCAGCCGGCCAGTCCGATATATACGGGACGGCATATGGAAACTCAAGTTATTTGGCGACGCTTATCCCCGAAGATCATATTATCAAAGTGAACTTGACGGATGCTGAGGCAACATTCACACTTATCGAAAAAGTCCAACCAGACCAGATTTACCATCTCGCAGCATTTGCATTCGTCGGTGAAAGTTTTGACCGCGCTGCCGAACTTATGCAGAACAACATTGCTTTGCAGTTGAACATGTTGGAGGCGGTGCGCAAGTCTGCGCCCAAAGCGCGGCTTCTCGTCATTGGTTCTGCCGAAGAGTATGGGCTGAGCACAAAAGAGACGGAAAAAATCAATGAAGAACACCCATTTCGGCCAGTGAATCCATACGCGGTATCTAAAATAGCGCAAGATTTGTTGGGATACTCATACCAGGTTTCATACGGTCTTCAAGTGCTTCGCGTCCGCCCATTCAATCACATCGGTGAGCGCCAAACACCGGATTTTGCCATTCCCGCATTTGCCAAGCAAATTGTGGAGATAGAACGGGGGAAAAGCAGCAGCCTCAAAGTTGGCAATCTTGACGGCGTGCGTGATTTTACCGATGTGAAGGATATGGTGCGTGCATACATGACTATCATGGAAAAAGGAACGGTTGGCGAGGTGTATAACATCGGAACCGGCATCGGGGTCAAAATGAAAGACGTTGTAGATAAGTTGGTTGCGTTGTCTACAGCAAAAATCCAGATTGAAGTAGATCAAACCCGCATGCGCCCACTTGATATTCCTTCGATTGTTGCTGATGCGTCTAAAATCATGGCGCTTGGGTGGAAACCAGAAATAGTACTAGATGAGACTCTAAAGAGGGTGGTAGAATATTGGAGAGTACAGAAATAAGGAGGATGTATGGTTTCGCTTGTTTCGCCCGAACTTGATGCGCAGATTAATGAACTTCATAAACTCGTTGAACCTTTACGCGAAAAAGTTGAGAAATTGAGAGAGTTACGGAAAAATGCTCCCGAAAGCATGAAGCGTGGCGATGGATATGTTCATGAAATTTCAGAGATTATTCATGCAAAAGACCTTCGGGTTGAAGAAATTGTTCAACAACTTGAAAAACTGAAAACAGCTATTCGTGGTGATGAAGTGTTGCTGGAGAGTTATCGTGATGCATTTTTGGATAGAATTGCAAAAGAGAAACAGAATCTTATTGAGGATGGAAAAAAGATATTGGAAATTCAGCCAGATGAAGCTGCACTTCAGACATTTTTGGAAAATGAAATTAGGGGATCAAGGTATCCAGTCACGTCAATTGTGGGGTATTTTTCCCCAACAGAAAGCGACGTCTAATATAGAAACCCCTAGGAATTTGCAAAATCTGCTGTAGGAAAAAATAGCATATGCCTAAAAAAGCACTTATCACTGGCATTACCGGCCAAGACGGCTCCTACCTCGCCGAGTTTCTCCTCGAAAAAGGATATAGCGTGTACGGCCTTACCCGTCGCACGAGCACGCAGAACTTTGAGCGCATTAAACACATCATTCACGACGTTGAACTTGTTTCCGGTGACCTCATTGACCAGCACTCCATCACGAACGCCGTTCACACAATTCAACCGGATGAGGTGTATAACTTAGCCGCGCAGAGCTTTGTTCAGGCATCTTGGGAACAGCCAGTGTTGACTGGCGAGTTTACCGCACTTGGTGTTACACGTGTCTTGGAAGCCGTGAAGCTTGCCAAACAGGACGCCAAGTTTTACCAAGCCTCGAGCTCCGAAATGTTCGGCAAAGTGTTAGAAACACCGCAGAAAGAAACGACACCATTCTATCCCCGCTCGCCGTATGGTATTGCCAAAGTATATGGTCACTGGATCACGGTGAACTACCGCGAGTCGTTCAACATGTTCGCGTGTTCAGGCATATTGTTTAACCACGAGTCGCCGCGGCGTGGGCTTGAGTTTGTAACGCGTAAAATCGCAAACGGTGTTGCGCGGGTAAAGTATGGTATGCAAAAAACCATTAAACTTGGCAATCTCGAATCAAAACGTGACTGGGGATATGCTCCGGACTACGTCGAGGCAATGTGGCTCATGCTTCAGCAAGATAAACCGGATGATTTTGTGATCGCAACGGGAGAAACACACTCCGGCAGTGAATTTCTCGAGGAAGCGTGCAAAGTTGTGGGGATTTCGGATTGGAAAGCGGTGTACGAGCATGATGCCAAGTATGATAGGCCGGCGGAGGTTGATTTTCTCATTGGTGACGCGTCAAAAGCGAAAAAAGTTCTCGGGTGGTCCCCCAAGACGAGTTTCAAAGACCTTGTCCGCATTATGGTTGAGGCAGAGTTAGAATCGGAAAAGAATCAGACCTAAGAGTCTGCTTGAAAAGTCGCATCTTCACTTGGTCCAAAAGACATGGAATAATGACACCTATGAAGATTTCGCGTGTAGTCATGATCATTCCAACGTACAACGAAAAAGAGAACATCTCTAAACTTATTCCGGTGCTTCAACAGGTTTTTTCCCGCGTTCCTAAAAAATATGAGATGCACATTCTGATTGTTGATGATAGTTCTCCCGATGGAACGGGAAATGTTGTTGAAAAGTTTTCACTGTCGAATAAAAACGTTCACTTGTTGACGAATCCAAAAAAAGGCGGATTGGGTGCGGCATACATGCGCGGGATGACCGAGGCGTTTGGTCCACTCAAAGCAGATCTTATTTTTGAGTTTGATGCGGATTTTTCGCACGATCCAGAAAAAATTCCGGAGTTTTTGCAGAAAATTGATGAAGGGTATGAGTTTGTCCTTGGTTCACGGTATATTCCCGGTGGTTCTATTCCTCCCAACTGGGGGTGGCACCGGAAGTTTCTCAGTATCTACGGCAACCTGTTTATTAATTTGGTATTGACGACGTTGGCTGTTCACGACTGGACAACAGGATACCGGGCGATTACTAAAAAAGTGTACATTGCCGTCCGCGATGAAATGAAAGGTGAACGATTTACCGGATATACCTGGCAAATTGGATTTCTGCACAAAGCAATGCGGAAAGGATTCAAAATTACCGAAGTGCCGTTCAAGTTTGTTGATCGTACAATGGGACACTCAAAACTCGGTGCGGAGTACATTAAAAATACGTTTATGTATATCGTAAAAGTGCGCTTGCAGGAAATTTTTGCGATGCGCGTATTTAAGTTCGGCATGGTAGGTGGATTGGGATTTGTCATTAACACGCTTGGTTTGTTTCTTTTTAGCAGACTTCCGGTTGTTGTATCGCTCTCAAATGCGTTATATACCACGACGAAACTCAGCATGGTAAATGTTTCGGGATTGGCGGCGGCACTTGGTGCGGAGTGTGCGATTATTTCAAACTTTACATGGAACAACCTGTGGACATTCCACGACAGAAAGCTTACAAGTGCGTGGAGCATTTTTCCAAAGTTTATTCAGTTTAATCTTGCCTCGTTTGGCGCAGTTGCCATTCAATTTTTAGTTGTTGGTGCGGGAACCGCGGTAACGGGACAAACAACATTTTGGCGGTTTTTCTGGCTCGTTGTGGCAACGGCAATAGGAATGGTGTTGAACTATATTGTCTATAGCACATTTATTTGGAAAGTAAAAAAACCACATCCTGCAGTATGAAGAAGTCTTACCTCTTTTTAGTGATTTTAATGCTAATTGCTTCTTTTGTCCGATTTTTCCGGTTTACCGATTATCTCGAGTTTTTAGACGATCAAGGACGTGACGCGATTGTGATGAAGCGTATTCTCATAGATCACGATTTAACATTACTTGGTCCGGGTACGAGCGTTGGAAACATGTATCTTGGCCCACTCTACTACTATGCGATGACGCCGTTTTTGGCGCTCACATATCCCGATCCCACTGGTCCCGCATATGGAATGGCGCTACTCGGGGTTATGACGGTGGCACTCGTCTTTCTTTTGGGTAAGGAAATGGTTGGTGAACGTGCTGCTGGCATGGCGGCACTGCTGTATGCAACTGCGCCTGTCGTCATGCATCTTTCGCGATTTAGCTGGCAGCCCAATCCCGCGCCGTTTTTTGGTTTACTCATGATGTGGTGCACGTACCGCGCGCTTAAAGGAAAAACATGGTATTGGTTGGGAGTTGGACTGAGTTTTGCGGTCATGACACAACTGCACTATGTTGCGATGCTGACGCTTTTTCCTTCCGCGATGTTGTTTTTGTATGATGCGTGGAAACATCCAAAGAAACGCACAACGCATATTCAGATTGCCCTGTTGTCATTTTTCGCTGTTTTTCTTGTGTTTTCTCCTTTGATTGCGTTTGATCTTCGCCATGACCACCTTATTCTTAAAGGTTTCCAAGAGTTTCTTACTTCCCAGCACCAAACCTCGCCTCTTTCTGACAGGATCGCACGATTCTTTCTCGATTTGCACGGGCGTGGACTACAAACCATTGTGGAAACACTGGGACTGCCGCACACCACAATGACCGACCGCGAAGTAAATACAATACTGCTTGTAGTGTTTATTGTGAGCGCTATTTTTATTGCGTATACAAGAGTGAAAAAGAACAAAAATAGCACGGCGGAACTCATACTCTATGTATGGATTGGTATGACGATTATCGGGTTGTGTATGTATAGGAACACGGTATATCCACATTATTTTGCATTTCTTTTCCCTGCGATATTTCTCGTTACAGGAATGATTTTTGCACACCTTGCATCGTTGCGGAAGTTTTTACTGCCGGTTGTATGGGGTGTTGTTGCGCTCCTTGCATTGTTAAACGCTGGACAACTGAGCATTTGGCGCCACAAAGATTCTGACATGAAGCTTTTCCGCACGATTGTCCAGGATATTTCTTCCTCAATTAAGCCAGGAGAACGATATAACCTTGCGCTGCTGAACTCGAACAGGGAATATCGTGCGATGAAGTACCGCTACTTTTTTGAGGTAAGCGATAAACAACCGCAGTCACAGTATGACTACATGAATTTGGATAAACTTATTGTTGTTGTAGAGAACGGTGAACAGCCATTGAAAGCACCCATTTTTGAAGTGCAACAATTTATGCGCGAAGTCAAAAAACCAGTTCTACTGACAAAGAAAAGTTATCAGGGTAAGATTATAGAAGTGTACGTTTTTTCGAGAAAGTAACGAGAATAACTATGCAGTCAGCGAAAACATCAGTAAGAATTTCAGTCATTTTGCCCTCATACAACGAGATGCAAAATATTTCCCGCGGTGTTCTTGATGAGGTCTATGCCTATCTTGAAAAACAATCATATAGTTGGGAGATTGTTTTGACTGATGATGGTTCAACGGACGGAACGTTGGATGCGTTATACGCGTTTGAAAAAACACACGACCATGTAATGGTGATAAACAATCCGCATCAGGGAAAAGGCCCAACTGTTGCGAATGGAATGTTGGCGGCACGTGGGAAACTCCGGCTGTTCTCCGATTTTGACCAAGCAACGCCGATTCATGAAGTTGAGCGCCTTCTGCCTTTTTTTGATGACAGATACGATATAGTAATCGGTTCACGCGAAGTTCAGGGGGCGCGGCGGGAAAAAGAACCGTTTCACCGCCATATTATGGGAAAGGGATTCAACCTTTTTGTGAAGTTGTTTACTGTCCGTGGCATCCAAGACACGCAGTGTGGATTCAAAATGTTTACAGATCAGGCCGCCAAAACGCTGTTTCCAATGTTATCTGTGTACAAAGCAGGGAATGTCCGCGGCGATGCATTTACCGGCGCGTTTGATGTTGAACTGTTATACATTGCAAAGAAAAAAAACCTCAAGATCGCTGAGGTCCCTGTGTTTTGGAAACATATTAAAACAAATCGCGTTGACCCGATCAAAGACTCTACGCGCATGCTGATTGATCTCGTCAAAATACGCTTTTCAGACATGCTGGGGGCGTACTCCGAAACACGAAAACAATGAAAAAACTCTTTCTTCAACTGCTTCTCATCATTCCGTTTATTTTATTTGGTGTGTATTCGTACGCGCAGACTGATCCCAATTTAGTCATTTCGTCATACCCTCCGTACTGGAAGTTCCAACAACACATGTGGCAGTTGGGATATCACCAGCGGCCGCAGTCTACCGAGATATACGCAGGGATTATTGTTCTGATGTTTATTGCTTCAGTTGTTGCGGTTCGCAAGTTATCTAAACTCGCGCTGTTTCCATTTTTTTTGAGTGTTGTACTAATTCTTATCTTTGCATACCCCGCACTTTCGCATGATCTTTTCAACTACATGTTCAATGCAAAAATGGTCACGGTATACCATGCAAATCCACATCAACACGTTGCGCTGGAGTTCCCGAGCGACGATTGGTTACGGTTTATGCACAACACGCACACACCAGCACCGTATGGATATGGATGGACCGTTCTCTCTTTACTCCCGTACGCTTTTGGCATGAATAAGTTCAACCCGACCTACTATTTGTTTAAAACATTTATGGTTGTTGGATTATTTGGGCTATTTTATGTGCAAAAACGCATTGCAGTACTGTTGAAAGAAGAAAAACAGTGGAGCATTTCACGATGGTTGTTTTTTCTCAGCCCTTTGGTGCTCATTGAAACAATTGGAAACGCCCATAATGATGTGTGGATGATTGCGCTGGCACTTGGTTCGATGTGGATGGCGTTTCTTTCACTCAAACAAAAAAAGATGATGATGTGGATAGCCTACGCCGTATCCTCGCTTGCGTTTCTTGCGGCATCAATCTCGATAAAATTTGCAACGATTGTTCTTCTTCCGGTTGTGGTTATTCTTATGTTTTCAAGCCGTGTGAAAAATAAGATGATTGCAATAATTACCCGCTACTGGGCAGATATTTCTGCTGTTTTGCTCTTTCTGCCATTGCTTACCGAGCGGTCTCAACAGTTTCATCCGTGGTACCTCATCTGGAGTTTAGCGTTTGTCCCATTTATGCAAAAAACATGGCTTAAAGTGTGGATATTGGCGTTCTCTCTCTCAAGCATGTTCCGGTATGTTCCATTCCTCTACTATGGCGAGTACACACCACGGGAACTACAGCAGGAGTTACTTATTACTTGGGCGGGAGGTATCGGGGTATTTGTGGTGTGGGGGTTGGTACGCAAATTCAGTGTTGCAAGTCATAAATAATGTTCAGAATTATTATTTTATAACTTGATGTATCGAAAAATCTACAAATTCATTAACTTTTGATATGGCTAGCCCGACACTTTTCTGTTCGTTGCTCCATTGTACCTTTCTCCATGTTACTGCATTTTGTATCAATGACTTCCATTGAGGAAATTCTTCACAAATCCATTCTGCAGCTTGTTTTTTTGATACTTCTTCACCGTGTTTGTAACCATACAATGCTCTGCATAATGTAAATACTACATAAGCCAAAGAACCTCGGGAAGACTGAGTATTATATTTTTTTATCCATTCACTCCAAAGAAGCGTATTTTCTTTGACAGCATTAATATACTCATCTTTAGATATTTTTGTAATAATTGATGCTTGATTAGGACCAAAAAGCACAATCCCGTTTTCCTGAACGATATACCAATTTATTAACCAATCTTTTCCTGCTTCAATGAAATGAATTGGTTCACCGGGGCTAATATTAACAATCTTACTGGTTTGAACCTTGAATGTTTTTAAACCAGAAAGAGAGACATATTGCACCTCAATTCTATCCTTCCACGTTTTATATTTGTGGATTAAATCATCATGCATTTTCTTGAGAGCTTCAAATTCTAGTTCATCAATATCTACCGATGTTACGGTGAGTAAATCGATATCACTTATATCATGATCAAAATCTCCCGTTACAAGTGATCCGTAGAGATATAAACCCACGAGTTTATCATGAAGAATCGATTGCATTCGTGTTAATAAAGTATTAAGCAATCTATTGACGTCACTATAAGGCGTTACATTCATAAGAAACATTATATATCGTGTTAGAATAACTGTATGAAGAAATATCTTCTCCTAGCCCTTTTTCTTCTCACGCACTTTCTTTTTTTAACAAAGCTTCCTGTTTTTTCTGATGAGGCAATTTATATCCGGTGGGCGCAGGTTGCATTCAATGAACCGCAAAAATATGCGTTTCTTCCCATGCTTGATGGAAAACCCCCACTGCACGTATGGCTGATGATTCCATTTTTACGTATATTTTCTGACCCACTATTTGCGGGGCGCGCATTTTCTGTTCTTGCCGGCGCACTCACGATGCTTGTCGTCGGAAAACTTGTGCGGCTGTTAGGCGGAAAAGAACGCGAAGAACTTTTAGCCATGGCGTTGGTTGTGGTTGTGCCATTTTGGTTTCTCAACCATCGTATGGCGTTAGCAGACGGACTACTTGTGCTGTTTTTTAGTATGGCGCTGTATTTTGGATTACGGTTGTGTATGAAACCACGGCGTTTCGAGATGATCGCGTTTGCACTGAGTTTTGGTGCTGCGTTGTGGGTCAAAACAACGGCGCTATTTTTTATTCCGGTGTATGCGTGTTTACCACTGCTTGCACTGAGTACAGAGAATAAAAAAATCTCATTGAACGCGATAATAAAAACGTACATAAGCAGAGCCACTCTCAAACTTATCATCGGTGGTCTTCTGGCCGGTGGACTATTTTTACTCCTAAAGTTTTCACCTCTTTTTCCGTATCTTTTCAAGCGAAGCGAAGACTACACGTTCACCATTCCTCAGCTTTTGGGCGGGGAATGGAAAGTCGTGCTATTTGATTCGCTTCCGCAAAAACTGTGGTGGATTGTGTGGTATATGACGCCGTTTGCATTTTTGCTCTCTTTATTTGAACGGAAGAAAAATAGTGTTCTTTTTCTTATGGCAGCAGCCTATGTTCTCCCTTTAATAATAATAGGAAGAGTTTTATATTCAAGATATTTTTTGCCCACCGCCGTACTATTTACCCTTTCTGCAGTCATTGGATACGGCAGAGCAAGACAACAAAAGTCTTTGCAAAATATCGCGCACATTTTAATGGCATGTTTTCTCGTGTTTTCAATTGTTTTCTCTGGTATTTCAGTATTTAAGCCGGAAAGCACGCCATATGTCCAGCTCGACCGCAGCCAATATCTCCTATCTTGGGCTGCCGGCTACGGCATTCCGCAGGTCCGCGACTATCTCACCGAACGCATAAAACACGGTAAAGTAACGGTTGGTGCAGAGGGATACTTTGGGACGCTTCCCGATGGTCTTCTCATGTACTTTGACCATGTGCCAAATGGCGGAAATATTCGCATAGATGGTGTCGGCGTTTCTCCTGAAGTGATCCCGCAATGGGTTCTGGACTCCGCAAAAACAAGCGAAACATATCTCCTCCTTAATGATGACCGTTTTCACATGGCGGACAAATCACACCTTCAATTGGTTTCGTCTTATCCGCGCCCAGATCACGCGCCCTCGCTTTTGCTCTTGAGAGTCGTGCGATAACCAGGGTAAAATACTGGTATGCGGCGCATGTTTGTTTTTCTTATCTGCGTGATCGTTACACTATTCAGCCTCCGCTTCCTTTTTAACACAACATTTTTTCCGATTCATGATTACACGCACGTAACCCGCCTTGTCGAGATGGATCGGGCGCTCCGCGATGGGCATTTCCCCGTGCGATGGGTGCGCGATCTTGGGTATGGATACGGCGAGCCACTGTTTAGTTTTTATGGACCCGCACCGTTTTATCTTGCCGAAGTGTTCCACCTTCTTGGTTTATCGTTTCTCGTGAGCATTAAGGCGCTTCTTGTTGTGATGACGCTTGCCGGATTTGCCGGCATGTATCTTTTGGCGTCAAAACTGTTCGGGCGGACAGGCGGAATACTAGCGGCTTCCGCGTTTTTACTCATTCCATACCGGGCGCTTGACCTTTTTGTCCGCGGTGCGTTCAACGAGCTGTTTGCCATTACAGTAGTTCCTTGGATTATGTACGGCATGCTGAACATGAAAGAGAAAAAATCGTGGAGATGGGTCGGCGCCATCACTGGGCTGTTTTTCCTTCTTTTTACGTCGCACAACCTCATGACGATGATGTTTCTTCCGTTTTTATATATTTTTGGAGTTGTTGTATTGTTTGGAGTAAAAGATAAACGGACGTACGCGCTAAAACTTCATTCAGCGCTTCTCTTGGGGGTTGTCGCGGCGGCGTTTTATCTTTTCCCCTCGTATCTTGAAAAAGGATTTACGCAGGTGGACAAGTTGATCGGTGGGTATGGTCTGTACGCATATCACTTTTTATATATCCGCCAATTTTTCACGGGTGTATGGGGATACGGTGGCTCGATTTCCGGAATAGAAGATGGGCTTTCGTTCCATCTTGGACTGGCGCATGTGGTATTGGCGGCGGTTGGCATAGCGGGGTGGTTTTTTCTCAAAAAGAAACGATCTGAAAAAATGCTCGCAGTTTTTATTGCAGCAGCAGCAGCGCTTGCGCTCTTTCTAACAATTTACAAAAGCCAGTTCATTTGGGATAGAATTCCGTTTTTTGTGTATTTTCAATTTCCATGGCGGTTTCTTTCGGTCACAACAGTGTTTTTGCCGTTGATGGCGGGTGGGGCGGTACTATGGATTCATAAAAAGTCGCATCGTATTTTGGCGGTGTGTGTGGTCATCATTGCATTACTCATTCTTAACTTGAAATACTTTGCACCCTCCAAACTTCTTGATAATCCGAACGCGCTGTACTACTCCGACCCGCAGAGAATTCAGGACTCAATGAGCGACACACTGCCGGACTACATTCCAATTGGCATGAAAGTCATTCAACCGCCGTTCCAACAACCGTTTGAGTTGCTTGGAGCTTCCACAAAAGATCAAATCCAAGTTTTTGTAGATCGCACACAAGAAAAATTGTTATCCTTTACTCTGCAAAAACCTACGACATTAATCGTTCGCACGGCGTGGTTCCCCGGCTGGACGGTGTACGACTTTGATCAAAAAATCACATATACTGTTGATACCACGACGGATTTTATTTCGGTTCCGTTACAAGAAGGACAACATTTTATCAGCGTTGTATTTGAAAATACTCCAGTACGTGCGGTATCAAATCTGATATCGATACTTGGGTTGTTGGGTATAGCGGGAGCATTGTTTTATGGTAGACATGATTGATGTAAAGAAAAAATCAGTGCGGGGCGTTGTGAGTTACGCATTCCGAACACTTGCTTTGCAGGCTATTGGGTTTGTCGCGACCTTGCTCCTGGGGTATTACTTGTCGCCAGCTGACTTTGGCATTTATTTTATCGTAACTGCAGTCATTGGAGTCTTTACATTCTTATCTGATATTGGTTTGGCGGCAGCGCTTGTGCAGAAAAAAGAGGAACCAACGCGCGAGGATCTTCAAACAACGTTTACCGTTCAGCAAGGATTGGCGTTCACGATTTTTGGCGCAACAATTCTGTTGACGCCGTTCTGGAAAACGTATGCCAATCTCGATACCGAGGCGCTGTGGCTTTTATATGCGTTGGGTTTTTCATTCGTGTTGGCCTCGCTCAAAACAATCCCATCTATTTTGCTTGAAAGAAAACTTGAGTTTACAAAACTTGTTTTTCCTCAAATCATTGAAAATGTCTTGTTCTACAGTATCGCGGTTGCCTTGGCCGCCTCAGGCTTTGGCGTGCGTAGTTATACCATCGCGGTATTGGCACGGAGCATTGGTGGAGTAATCGCGATTTATTTTATTCAGAGTTGGCCCATTGGTTTTGCATTTTCCAAGAAGGCGCTCCATAACTTATTGCGGTTTGGCGCAAAGTTCCAGTTGAATGATTTTCTTGCCCGTATCAAAGACGATCTGTTTATTGTCGTGATTGCCAGATTTATTCCCGCGACGCAGATGGGATACTTGAGTTGGGCAAAGCGATGGTCAATGTTCCCGTACCAGTTCAGCGTGAACAGCATTATGTCGGTTACGTTTCCAACGTTTTCCCGCCTTCAGGAGCATCCAGATAAACTCAAGCGCGCGATCGAGAAATCTATGTACTTCGTTACGCTTGTTATCTTTCCCGTACTCGTGGGGTTGTGTGTGTTGGCGTATCCAATGATCGGCATCATTCCAAAGTATCAAAAATGGCTGCCCGCACTTCCCGCGCTGTACTTTTTCTGTATAAACATCGCATTCGCGGCGCTTTCAACCCCGCTGACAAATACGCTCAACGCAATCGGAAAAATTAATCAAACACTCAAACTCATGCTCATGTGGACGGGGCTAACGTGGACGCTTACCCCGCTCGCCGTGATGATGTTTGGATTTACCGGTGTTGCGGTCGCTTCGGCGGTTATCGCGTTGAGTTCAGTTGCAACAATTTGGATGGTAAAGAAGTACGTGCGGATTAAAACTCTCGATCAGATTTGGAGGCAAGCGTTTGCCTCACTTGCAATGGGTGCTGCAATCCTTCTTGTACAAAATATATTCCACGTAGGATTAGTAGAAGTGTTAGCAGAAATTGTTTTGGGTGGTCTTTTCTACCTCGTGTTGTTATTAATCACGGGCAAGAAAAAACTCTTTTTTGAGCTCGAGTCCATTAAACCTTTTTTTGTGAAAGGATAGGAATGAACAGCGTGTACTCGTTTCTAAGTATTCAGTTTTGGTTTTTTACTCTCGTTTTTGTTCTCGCGACGTATGTTGTATGTTTTCTTGCCGGCAAGCTTGTGTTAAACCACGCACCGGTAAAATCGGAGGGAGCATTTCACTTTTTTCTTGCGAATGTCATCGGCCTCGTATTGTGGTCTTTGCAGGGGTATGTTTTTGGATACGCGCACCTTCGATGGCTTAGTTATGTCTATGTAGTGGGCGTGCTGTATCTTTCGCGCAAAGATATACTTCAGACTATAAAAAGAGGAATCACTCCTGTTTTGCGGAACATTCTCTCATTTGACCGTGTCATAGTAGGATGTATTGTTGTTGGCGCTATTCTCCAAGCGCTTCCTGTTTTTGGTTCCGGAGCAATGTATCCGGATGGCATCCGTTTTTACAAAAACAACGCATACGATGGTGTGATGCATCTGAGTTATGTCGAATCAATCGTGAGAACATTTCCTCCGCGTGAACCCGGTTCATATATTTTGCCGCTTAAAAATTACCACTATTTTGGGGACCTTTTTATTGCAGAACTTACGCGTATTTGGCGCATTCCCATCTCTCATATTTTTTTCCAATACATCACGATATACATTTCGGTGCTAACGGGCATTGGATTATATCTGCTCGTGAAAGAATGGGGAGGAAAAACTTCGACCATCCGTTGGGCGCTTTTCTTTTTATATGGAGCGGGAGAACTCACATATCTTTTTATCCTCTTTTTTCACCGGATTGTAGAGTTTAATACGCCGGCATTAGACAACGGCATTGATCAGTTCTTAAACCTTCCGCATACTTTTGGGAAACTTATCTTTTTTGCAGGACTTCTCACATTATGGAACTGGAAAAAATCGCGTAAAAACGTATGGCTCATATTAACGATACTGCTTTTTGCTCCACTCATCGGTTTCAAAGTATATTTTGGATTATTTGCCGGCATTGGGTTGGGATTGGTTTTACTTGACTATCTTGTGCGGAAGTATCTGCAGATAGTTCGTACACACGGTATGTTCGGCGCTATATGGAAGACAATACTGAAAGAAAAAGTTGCTGTGCTTTGTGGACTTGGTTACATTCTCATCACGTTGGCAGTATATCTTCCAAGTAATGCTACTTCCGGAGGATTCTTTTACGCGCCTATGGAATGGCCCAAAATCTTTCTAGGGGAAGAAAATATTAACTGGACCGCATGGTGGTTAAGAAGTGCTGTATATCAAGATGCAAAAAATCTCCGCGGGATCATTGCGATGAACACAATCGCGATCGGTATTTTTCTTTTATGCATGCATGGAACACGCTTGCTTGGTGTATTGGTTGTCCCAAAACTACAGAAAGCGCTGGGGAGAGAAGGAGCGCTGTTTTTTATTCCCGGAACAGTCATTTTTACGATCATCGGTCTTACAACACTGCAAGTTTCTGGAATGTTTAATGTGTTTAACTTTTTTGTTGTAACAAGTGTACCACTCGCAATTTCTGCCGCGTTTTTGTTGGATGCATTATGGAGCTCGAAATGGCGGTTTCTGCGGTTTGTAGTCACACTCATCGTTCTTTTTACCCTCCCGAGAGTGATGAATGACGCATATGAAACAATACTCATGTACACAACAAAAGAGTTTTATTACGCTATTCCCCGTGGTGAGTTAGAAGCGTTTCGGTATATTGATCAACATGCACCAAAAGATGCAATCGTTCAGTCACACCCCGAAAACCCACTTGATACGTACACGCAATATAGTTCGTTTTTTGTAAACAGGATGACGTATATAACGGGCGCAGGCAATCTAGAAACGCACAATGAGCCATTCAAAGAACAACAGCGGGAGGTAAATAAAATATTCTATGCTCCATTCACGTCTCAAATGTTTGAACAAATGCGGGAAAAAGGAATTTCGTATATCTTTTTCCAAAAACACAATCCTGCACAAAAACTTCCTTTTGATGCCAAAGACCTCGACACAAATATGGTGCGGCCATTTTTTGAAAACGACACCATTCTTGTATTAGAACGTGTGCGATAAGGAGACTGGTGCATAATAGAAAGATGAAATATCTTGGTTTGTTTCTCGCAGTGTTTATCACTGGATACCATGTGTTTTCGCAGTGGCAGGTCTTTTCTTCCCCAACGGATATGCGGGCATTTGGCAAGGCATATGCAAACTCACAATATGTAAAAGGAGAAGCGAGCACGCAGAAAGTTGATGATGCGGCGGTGTATACATACGCGGCTTCTGCATACATGCGTGGGGAAGACCCAACGACAATTAACTTTGAGCATCCGCCATTAGGAAAGTATCTTTTTGGAGTGTCGTACCTCCTAACAGGAAATATATTATGGGCGAATGCAGTTGCGCTTTTTCTCGTTTTATTTTTTCTTGATGTACTTATGCGGCGCGTTAGCCTCATGCCACTATTACGCGCTATCGTACTTCTTCTTTTTGGTCTCCAGGAGATGATTCATGTTCACATGCGGTTGGGATTGATGGATCTCATGGTGTTGTGCGCGAGTGTGATATTTTTTGTGGCGCTTTTTTCGCAGAGTCCAAAACAAAATCCGAAATGGAAAAAATGGCACGGGGTTGGAGTAGGCCTTGTATTAGGGTTGCTTGCTTCGCTTAAATATCCTGTACCCTCAATTGGAATGTATGTGGCGATGATGGTGTGGTGGTACGTCCGGCAAAAAACATACCGACAGATTGTTGTTGCAAGTTTGGTGGCAGTGAGCATGTACATGTTTACGTACGGGGTGTATTTTCTTCATGGTCATTCGCTGATCGATTTTGTGAAGTTCGAATGGTACCGGTTCCGGTGGTGGACGGGAGATCGGAGTATGCCAAAGTTTTTAATTCTGCAGACTTTATTTACAGGGGGATTTCCCGCTTGGTGGGATAAAGGAGCGCGGTATGTGGAGACGGAATGGTCGGTGCTATGGCCGGTAGCGTATATTGCACAGTTCATCGGGCTTCCAGTGATGAGGAAAAACAAAGAGCTCCAAATGTATTTTGTGTATGGTACTGGATTTTTAATGTTATTTGCCGTTGGTGCGGCCTCGTTTGGTCGGTATCTCCAGCAGCTTTTGCCATTTTGGTTGATTATTGCGGCATGTGGAGCGCAGTGGGTGTACACGCAAGTCAAAAAGAAAAACTATGCAAAACAAACATAACATTGTTTTTATGAAATATGTGATGCAGTGGGCAGTATGTGTAGGAGTTGTATTTTTTGTGTTTCTTCTTGTGATTCGTCCACTTCGGCAGTTCGGCATGATTCGTACATTTGATGATGTGCAGGTGGTTCGGGTGCAAGCGATGGTAGATGAGTTGAAGAGTGGGCAGTTTCCCGTGCGGCTGGTGAGCAAACTTGGTATTGGTGGTGGATATATGCTGTTCCAGTTTTACCCGCCATTGGTGTACTACATTGGTGCTGTTTTTTTTGCGGTTGGATATCCAGTCGTGCATGCGACAAAACTCGTGTTTTTATTGGCGTATGCAGTTGGCGCAAGTGGAATGATGGTCCTGGGATATACGATGACGCGGAACAAAGTGTTGGCAACACTTGGGGCGATGATGTTGATTACATCGGCGTATTTTAACTTTGATGCCTACTCGCGTGGAGCGCTTGCAGAGTTGATGGCATTTGGGTTTGTCCCGTGGGTTTTGTGGGCATATATGCAACTTCGGGGTGCAAACTCATCACTGCGGGATACGGTGTGGATTCCGGTTTCCGCTCTTTCATATGCTGCGCTTGTGTATGCACACACGATTATTGGATTTGCGTTAGCGCCTTTTGTTGCACTGATGTGTATATGGCGGCCATTTTCTCGAGGAAGATGGATGAGATTTGGTGTGTCTGCACTTGTGGTGTTTGGACTATGTGCATCATTACTTTTGCCGGTCATGAGTGAACGGAAGTATGTGGCATATGACAGCACTGAGTATGCACAGGATGCGTATCGTGGAACGTTTCGCAATTTTTCACAAATATTTGGAAGCGAGAGTCTTTTGAATGATTTTCGGGCACCAAGTTTGGGTGTAGGTTTGGCAGTTGGTGGATTGGTAAGCTTGATATATGGATTGTGGTATATACAAAAGCATGTTCAAGGAAAAAAAGATAAAGTGATGGCGTCGCATATGCAGGCAATTCTTTGGAGCACAATACTTGCTATGTTTTTAATGCACCCTGCAAGTACATGGGTATGGGAGCGCGTGAGTTACCTCCGATTTATGCAGTATCCATATCGGTTTCTCACGGTGCTAACGGTATACGCGATTCTCTGTGTGTTACTATTTTTAAAACTTTCTCTAAAATCCAGGGTACATCGTGTAATAAAGATAATAGTTATTCTTGGCATACTTACAGCTCCATGGATATTTCAACGACAAAACTTTCAACCGCTTGGACATGTGTTTGTAGATACGTTCGAGGCAACGGGGAGTTGTGGGACAACGACCTGGCAAAATGAGTTACTTCCGCGATGGGTTGAAGAGTGTTTAGACGGGGGCGGAGGAGATGTTGTTCGGGCAAAAAGTAACGTAGTGAAGATTCAATCAATTTCTGTTGACAAAGGAGAACGGAAAATTTCCTTTATAACAAATGGCAAAGCGGGGGAAGTATTTGTGCGGAAGTATTATTTTCCCGGGTGGATTGTACGAACACCATCAGAGAGTTTTGTTCCGAGCTACACAACGCATAACGGACTCATAACTTTTTTTGTGCGCAAAGGGGTAACCGAGTATAGGGTTGTGTTTACAGACACTCCTGTTCGAAAGATTGGAAATAGTGTAACCGTGGGAACTGCAGTAGCTGTTGCGATATATATAATTGGGTGGGGAGTTCTGCGTGTTTGGAAGCGCAAACAAGCATGATGTGTTATCTCAATGATCCATATCGCCATACTTCATACGCAGTACGTTGGTGTTCATCTTGAACTGCTTCAAGAAACGACATATTTGAGTTCATGCGTTTATCATTCGACATCTCTTCTGGTTTGAAAATAAGAATAAGTGGTTGTAAAGCTGTCCGAGTTGCAAGATCATCCCATTGAATGGTTTCAAAATAAATGTTTCCTATGCGTTTAACGTGCTGGAAATGTTCTGCATCGGTTGGATACCGTTCAATATTTTTCCAGAGCTTTTGAGGAGCATACTTCGTTTCAAACAGATACCATATATATGGAGAAGATGACGGTGACTGCGTAATCACTTTAACGTTGCCATTATTATAGTATTCATACTTTGCCAATGCCTTGCCCAACATATGGTCTTTTTCGTGAGTTACAGCGATATTTGGAATAATTGCCAAGTATGAAACCATATACCGCGTTATGAAAAAAAGACCAGCGATGATAAAAATAACCGTGCACATTAACCGAATAATTGGTTTTTTGATTGTTGAAAACATCCACGCAATACCGAAAGCACTGAATATTTCCAGGAGTGGAAAAATTGGCGAAAGGCGCACTGTATGCTGAGGCTGGATGGTAAACGCGGGAACGGCAATTCCAAGAAAAAACCAGAGTAAATATCGTTTGGCGAGTGGATGTTTCCGTTGTTCCCAGAGCGCAAGAAATCCAAGAAGCATAAATGGCGCGGTAAATAAATGGAAATTGGGAGTGTTTCCCGGGTTGTGGTCGCCATGATCCGTTCCATTCACGAAAAGAAAATCTCCTGCAATCACGCGGACATAATTTTGTGCAAAGGCTATAAAAGCTTGAGATGGAGTGTTTGCGATAAATATATGTAGGAATGAAAGGTGTTTCGGGAGTGCCTGTCGGTAAACAAACACCTGCCTTCGTAAACTATCAAGATGAAAAGGAGAGATTCCTTCACTTTTATTTATATTCCCACCCAACACGCCGCCAATAAATAGAAGAAGAACAGTTGTCCCACCAATAAGAAATGAAATAAGAAGCATTTTGCTAGGGAGTTTACTCAGCGCTTTTCTATCTAAAATTGCGAGTCCCAACACAAAAAGTGGAATCAAGATATGGTAGCTATGATAGGTGAGCAGAGTGAATGACCACAGCGCTGCGGTCACGATAAAAAACCTCAAGCGTTTTGGTTGAGCAAGAGCATGAATGTATGCTGCAAATCCCCATAAAAAGGCCGCCATTGCAAGATGTGCTTCGTATGCGGTGCGTGAAAAATGATTTCCCCATGGACTAATCGCCACCAATACCATCGCGATAATGGGAAAAAACTTTTTAACACTACTGCGGAGGTTTAACCCTTCCGCAACTTGAAATGAAAGTGTTCCAACGGCAAACAGCACAAGCCAGCCTGCCAAAAGAGAGGGAAGGCGCACGGCAAAAGGAGTAACTCCAAACGTTTGAATAAATGGAATGAGGGTGTACACATATCCAGGAAGTTTTTGGTCGCCAAACGAAGTAATGCTTATGGGAAAGAGTTTGCCATACTCGTCACGACCGGTTTTCAAGATGCTAAACGCGTTGTATCCAAGTGCCGCTTCATCGCGGTTCAGTCCTGCAGGAATTTGAGAGAAAAATGGCAGGCGCACAATACATGAAAGAATAAATGCGAGAATAAAACCCTTCAACACAACCTTCATATCTTGTAGGATACCATGGAACTACACTATACTATAGAGGCATGCGAGCACAAAAACGCCCGTACCATCTCTTGCGATGGCTGATTCTCTTCTCAGTGTTTTTCTTGACTCGCTTTTGGATTCTTCAACATCCTCCAGCTTTGTACTCTGATGTAAAACATGACTATGAACGGTACGCAAACATGTGGAGATATGGACTTACTCCATACCGCCAGCATCTCTATGAGTACCCTCCGGCAACAATTCCAATTCTCTCTGCGCCTTTAGTTGTTGACCAAATAGGCGTAGGGCATTATTACCTGAACTATCGTGTTGAAATTTTCTTGTTTGAAATAGTTTTGTTCAGCATCCTCGCATATACGGTGTTCCGTTTACCGATGAAAAAATCTATGCAGTGGGGAGCAATAATGTTTTATCTTATTGCCGGAGTGTTGGCAAAAGATTTTTGGTATGAAGGACTCGATCTTATGTTTTTTGGCATTTTCTCGATACTTTTTTGTCTGATTTTGCTTGTTAAACAGCCCTCACTCTTTTCAAGAATTGTAACGTGGTCGTTATATTGGTTGACCGTGAGTATAAAAATCATGACCGCACCACTCGCGGTGCCAATCGTACTGCTCGAAATGAAAAACTGGAAAAGGGAGTTCAAAGCGATTATTGCAGGATTTCTTATTATATGGGGCTTACCACTGGCACTGTATCGCTCATCACTTTCTGTTTTTATATTTTTTCACGCGGTGAGACAAATGAAGTATGCATCATTTGGTTCATATATTGTCGAAGTTATTAATGAGTTCACAAAATCTGAACATCGTTCTGTTTCACCCCCGGACTTTGAGTGGATCGGTCCAGTAGCACATCAAGTTACTGAAATATTTAAGGTTCTCTTTCCAGCAGCGATACTCGTGGTTATGTATATTGCCTGGAAAAGATATCGGCAGCATGTGAAAGAACTCGTGAACCCGTTCACTCAATATACCTATCTCATCGCAGTTTCTTTGGCATATGTATTCGCCATTTTCTTGACGGGAAAAACATTTTCCAGTCCATTTCATATTTGGTACATTCCATTACTCACGCTTTTTCCGTACAAAAATTTAAAACAGCAATGGTTTGCCTATGTGTCGGCGCTTCTGATGTTGGGCATGGATACATCTTCTTATCTCATCGCGCCCAAGCTCCATATTTGGGGGAGTCCTATCACACTTACGAATGTCCGCGACGCTTTCCGTTTTATTCCCATGTTCCTCCTGTTAAGTTTTTTCTTGAAAGAAGGTACAATGGGGCTCAAGAAATCATGAACGCACATTCCATTTCTGTCATCATCCATACAAAAAATGCTGAAAAAACGATTGAGAAAGCGATGAACTCGGTGCGGTCGTGGGTAAATGAAGTGCTGGTGATTGATATGAGCAGTACGGACGCGACGGTAAAGTTGGCGAAAAAACTTGGCGCTGGTGTGCACATCGTGGCCGATCAAGGATACGCTGATCCCGCGAGGAACGAAGCGCTCAAGTTGGCAAAGAGTGCGTGGACTCTTGTGCTTGACGCAGATGAAGAAATTCCCCCAACTCTTGCGGAGTATCTTCAACAGATAGCTCGAAATGGTGGTGCGGACGCGTACTTTTTGCCCCGCAAGAACATGATTTTTGGAAAATGGGCAAAAACAGGATGGTGGCCGGACTACATCATCCGCTTTTTCCGCTCTGGCGCAGTGCAATGGTCGCCAGGCGTTCATGGTACACCGGTAACAAAAGGGAAAACGGCGTATGTTCCAGTTCAAGAAGAACTAGCCATTCTGCACCATAACTATGGTTCGGTTGAGCAGTTTGTTGACCGCATGAACGTATATACCTCGTTGCAGGCGAAAGAGCACGCGGAAGAAAAGCCACTCTTGCGTGCAGGAGCGGATGAGTTTTTCAGAAGGTTTTATAAAGAAAAAGGACACGAACAGGGTGTGTACGGTTTAGCATTATCATTTCTGCAAACCATGTACATGGTAACGTTAGAAATTAAGCGGTGGGAAAAAGCAGGAATATTAGACGAGAAAAAATCAGAAGCACTCGAAAAAGAAATGCGGATGATTGGGAAACATTTGCGGTACTGGATTGCGGATATGCACGTACACACAAGCGGTTCTCTAGTAGGTAAAACATATTGGAGAGCACGAAGAAAGTTTTGTCTATGAATCCTGTAAAAAATGTTAAACTTTCTGTCATTGTTCCCGCGTACAACGAGGAAAAAACAATCGCACAGATTTTAACAGTACTACTACATCAGAAAAATATCTATGAAATTCTTGTTGTGAACGATGCTTCTAAGGATAAAACAGAGCAGCGGGCAAAGTCCGTACACGACAAGCGCATTCGAGTATTTTCTCATAAAACAAACAAAGGAAAAGGTGGCGCAATTTTAACCGGTTTAGCCGAAGCAAAAGGAAACTACATTCTCATTCAAGATGCCGATATGGAGTACAACCCAAGAGAGATTGCAACGTTACTCGCTCCAATACAAGAGGGCAGGGCAGAAGTCGTGTACGGGTCCCGCTTTTACGGCGCACACACGAATATGTTTTATTGGCATTACTTGGGAAATAAATTTCTCAACTTTGTCGTAAATATTCTGTACAACACGACGCTTTCAGACATGGAAACGTGCTATAAAGTGGTTCCAACACAAATGTTGCGAGAGCTTAACCTACAAGAAACGGATTTTCGTATTGAGCCGGAAATGACATGTAAAATGATCAAACGTGGTGTCCGTATCCTTGAAGTTCCTATTTCTTACATGGGCCGTACATACGAGGAAGGAAAGAAAATTACCTGGGTAGACGGAATTAAAGCGCTTCAAACAATTCTATACAACCGGGTTATGGGCTAAACTACGATGAAACGCCTTACATTTTTTGAGCCGATTTTTCAGGAGTTGCGGATACGAAAAATTTTGCCATATCTATCCAAAGGAGGAGTACTTGTTGATGTTGGGTGCGACCAACCGCAAGTATTGATTGATCGGGTATGCGAAGAAATGAAGGAATGTATTGGCCTTGATATCGTGGTTGATCCTCATACACATGGGAACGTGCGAATTCTCCGCCAAGACTTGCAGAAGAAAATTATTTTGCCATCCAATACGGCGAACGTTATCACACTTCTTGCCGTGCTCGAACACATGAAGCATCCTGCCGACATCATCCGTGAATGTTTTCGCGTATTGAAAAAGGGTGGTGTCTTACTCATCACTGTGCCTTCCGCCCAAAGCAAACCCCTGCTCGAACTTTTTGCGATACTTGGTTTTGTGCGTAGAGAAATGATTGAACAGCATGAGAATTATTTCTCACACGACAAACTTCATACAATATGTAAAGATGCTGGATTTAAAACGGTGCATGTTGAGTCATTTGAGCTAGGATGCAATACATTTATTCGAGCGGTGAAATGAAAAAAACAGCATTCATTTTGTGTATTGTGCTTTTGATCGTATATTTCCCAGTGTTCTTTTCAGGAAAAACTTGGTATTTCGCAGATAACTACGCGCTTACAGTTCCACAAAAACTATATGCGGTGGACTCAATCAAACGCGGAGTACTTCCGTTTTGGAATCCTCTTGTTCTTTCAGGATTGCCATTTCTTGCGGATATCAATAACTCAATGGTGTATCCATGGACGGTTTCATTTTTCCTTTTTTCTCCCGCAGTTGCGCTGAATATCACGGTTCTTTCACACCTTTTCCTTACAGGCCTTGGAATGTATGCGTTGTGCCGAGTATTAAAACAGTCGCCGTGGCAAGCGAGAATTGGTGCAGTGGCGTGGATGCTTTCGGGGCATATGGTTGCGGTGTCGAATAATGTGGCCTTGCTCCAATCCACAGCTTGGCTACCGTGGATATTTGTGTTGGTGGTTTTGGCATTGCGTGACCGTTCAAAGAAAGCATTAGCGTTACTCCCACTTGTGTTTGTGTTGGAAATTTTAGGTGGGCATCCACAGCCGCCGCTCTATATAGGAATGGTATTGGCAGTGTATCTTTTATTCGCTCCGTACTGGAAGGTGTGGAAACGCGTGGTTATGTTTGTTGTTCCGGCAGTTGTTACCCTTGCGATGACCGCATTTCTTGTATTTCCATTTCTTCAACTTTCTGCACGCTCGACACGTGTACACATGACGCTTAATGAGGTAATCAATGGTTCGCTTCATCCAGCACTCCTTGTTCATTGGTTTTTCCCAAATATTTTTGATAACGCTGATCTGCGTATGGTATGGGGACCGGAATGGGGAAAACTTAAACAGACGGATGGATACATCACGCTTATTGGTATTATTGCAGTATTACTTTTTACTTGGAGGGGAAAGAAAACATACGAAGAAAAAGTACTTGTGTACTCTGCGTTGTTTTCGATATTTCTCGCTTTAGGAAAATATGTTCCCGGCATGGAAGCACTATATGAGCGAGTTGCTATCCTTCGGCTTGTCCGGAATCCATCGGCAATGATTATCGTGTGGAGTTTTGCAGGAGCTGCGGTAGTTGGAAGATCATTTGAATGGTTTTCCCAGCAGAAAAAACTTCTTCTTTGGCTTACTAGATGTATATTGATTTTACCTGTTGTATTGGGCTTACTTCTGGTTACGCGCGAGTGGTGGTTTGATGCTGGTTGGAACATGTTAAGCACAAGCGCGTTTCACACGTTACCTCGGGACTCTATCATTGTGCACGCGATTCTGCTTTCCATCTTTTTTACCTCACTTTTTTTTGTTCTTGTTATGCGCGTGTTGGAAAAAAAGCGTGTGTATTGGCCGCTTGTTTTTGCACTGATTGCATTAGACATGTGGATTGCGATAAAACCAACCATTTTTCTTGCCCCATCAAATGTGTATGACACGCGTTCAGAGCAGGCGAAGTTTCTTTCCGCGCAGCCTAAGGGATACCGGTACATCAGTGTAAATGATTATCTCCCATACGCTGGACTTTTCTCATACTTTCACGATGTTGTAACAGCTCCACCGTTTACCACAGAAACACGTTTTACAGATATCGAAAAACAGAGTTTTGAAGAACTTCTTGGGCGTCAGCATAATCTTGTTGCTGATTGGGGAATGGCTCATAATCTTTCAACGATCTATGGATACGAAACGCTCGTGCCTGCCAATACGGCGGCATATTGGAAAGTGAATGCTGAAGGATCAGGTATTAACGAAGTTGATCGTATTCCTTTCACAGATTCTCGGATGAACGAGCAAGGTGTCCGGTATATTCTGTTAGATAAGCGTATCTATCCCGAAAACTATCTTTCTAAACAGTATCCTTGGCTAAAGATTGTGAAAAGTACGTCGGAGTTTGCTATTTTAGAAAACTCACACGCGCTTCCCATTGTGCATCCCCGTACACCCAACAAAAACGTCCAAGTTTCTGCCATAGATGTGCGGCCAAATACTGTCGCCTTTGTTGTTTCGGCAAAAATCACGGCAGATCTTTTTATCGCTGAAACCTATTTTCCGGGATGGCGGTGCAGGATAAATGGAAAAGAATGTGTGTTAAAAGAAGTTAATGGTGGAATGAGTATGACCGCAGAACCAGGCGAATATACTGTTCTCCTCAACTTTGTTCCAGATAATTTCCCCCTGTATGCAAGAATTTCTCTCTTAGTGACGGCGGGGTACGCAGTATGGGTGTTTTTTGTTTTACGAAAAAAACTGTTATAAAGTACTGAATTTATTTGTATACTCAATCACTTTATCGATAATTCCCCGCTCATCTCCTTTGTGTCCTGCATCCTGCACAAAAACGAGTTCTGATTGTGGTAATTTTTTGTGTAACTCCCATGCTGTTAACGGTGGACAACACACGTCATATCGTCCCTGAATAATTGCCGTTGGAATGTTTTGCAAAACTGTAGCCTTATCTAACAATTGACCTTCTTTAAGAAATCCATTGTTTTGAACATAATGAAACATAATCTGTGCAGAATATATTTCGGATTCTGAGATGGGGGTTATCCGATCAACAACGGGAAAAAGTTTCATGAGATGAGCACTCCATATGGTATATACCTTTACCGCCTTAGTAATTGCTGTTTTGTTTCCCGAGAGCAGAATCTTTTTCATTTTCTCCCCAAAGTTGTCTCCTTCAGAAAAATTTAAAACCTTACATACTTCATCCCAGACATCAGGATAAAAAAGTCGAGCATTCTTATATACCCAATCTATTTCCCATTTTCGAAAAGTAAAAACACCACGAACAATAAGTGCTTTTACATGCTGGGAATATTTTTCTGCATATGCCAAAGCAAGGGCGCTTCCCCAACTTCCACCATGAACAATCCAAGTATCAATACTAAGACGTCTGCGAATTTTCTCAATGTCTTCAACGAGCTGATCTGTTGTGTTCTCCCGCAATTCTCCAGCTGGGGTACTTTTTCCACACCCCCGTTGATCAAATAGAATAATGTGATATTTTTTTGGATCAAACAAACAACGATGATCGGGTTTGGAATGGCTGCCTGGTCCGCCATGAAGAGCAATAATAGGTTTACCCTGGGGGTTTCCTGATTGTTCAAGATATAATGTGTGGATATTTGAAACAGGAAATTGTTCAATTTTGTATGGTTCAAAAGGGGGGAATAACGTATTCATGTAAGAAAATTATACTCCATCTCTGGGGTATGCAGTGTGGGTGTATCGGGCTTTACACAAAACAGTGTAAGATGAGTAGTTGGATGTGGAAGCCTAATTAGGTCCTTTTCAGTTTAACTATGAGTGAATTATTTCTTGTAACTTTTTATGAATACTGGGAGCTCCAGCGCAAATTGTAAAATTCTCTTGAAATCTTTGTAGTGGATTGGAATAATCAATGGGTTTACCCCAAAAATCTGTTACTATTCCACCAGCTTCCTCAATAATGGATTGAATTGCAATATTATCCCAAATTTTTGTTGTTTGATTGAGAAATACGCCATATTTTCCGTCAGCCACATGCGCCATATCATAAGCACTGTTTGTTGTGCGCAAATTGCGAATGTTCAAGATAATTTTTCCAAGTACTTGTGTTTCTTCGATTGTCTTTTGTGGATTTTCCTGATGTCCATCGATTCCGTAAGCAACAAGTACGGCAAGCGGATCAGTTTTTTCGGTAACATGAATGAGAACGCCATTGCATGTGGTACCACTTCCTTTTTCTGCCATAAATAATTGATTGAAAGCGGGAAGAACAACTCCTCCTGCTATCGGAGTCGCATTGTCGAGTAAACCGACCATGATGCCATATGTTGGAAGTCCTGCGGCAAAATTACTTGTTCCATCGATGGGATCTACCACCCAAGTGAAACGACTTTTGTGATCAATGACACCAACTTCTTCATCAATAATATTATAATCGGGAAAAACTTTTTGAATTTGCTGAATAATATATTTGCCGATAGCAAGGTCTGTCTCAGTCAAAACTTGATTATTATCTCCTTGTTTTGTTGTCTCGGCGATTTTCCCAAAGTTATCATTGGCAATTCGGGAAGCCTCCGCGAGAGTTTGAGAAATAAAATCAAGATATTGTGTAGACATAAATAGAGTATATCACTGTACTTCTACATTTAGGAAAATTTAGAACGATTTGAATTTCCAGAGGAAAACAGTATAGATAGTAACTAGGTGTAGAGTGTGGAACATGGATAGTGTTTTTCAAAAAAAATTGCTGTATAATCTTCCGAAAAGGAGACTTTATGCCATCAGAATTACAACCCAAACTTACAGTTGAATCTATCTATACTATTCGCAACATCTTGATAGATAATGGAGCAGATAGAGTAGAGGTTCCTATAGCGACGATTTACAGAGAACTTTCTGCTATTACTTCTGAAATGACAGCATTGCGAATGCTTCAAGAAGTGGCAGCTTTTGCGAAGGAAGTTGAAAGAGAAAAAGCACAAGGAGTCGCTCTTGGTTCGTCGGATTTACGAATTGCGATAGATTCTATTTTTTACGAGCAAGGAAAAAGTGATCCTACACAATATGGACTTAAGACACAAATTGAGTTAAGGGCATGCGCAAAACTGATTTCAATGCTCACTACGCATCCAAAAATCACTGAATAAAATTCTTCAAGTTTCCCTTTCCCCCTCTTGATTGATACAATAGGAGCATGCCAGAGGTAGAGCGCGTTTCTGTTATCCTTTTGAACTATCATGCGTATCAAGACACCACCGAGTGTCTGCTTTCGATCAAAAAGGCGAGAAAACATGGTCTTGCGATCCAAACGATTGTGGTTGATGTGCGTAATAAGGAAGATGTTGAAGATCAAGACGCGCAGAAACTTTCAAAAAACTTCCCCGAAGTTACCGTTCTTCCAAGTGAAAATAAAGGATACACCGGGGGAAATAACGTAGGAATACAACATGCGCTTGAGCATACAAATCCTGACTATATTCTTCTGTTAAACAACGATACGCGTATTCATCCCAATCTATTTGAAGAGTTGATAAAAACAGCGCATACGCATAAAAACCAAGGTTTTTTTGTCCCCAAGATCTACTTTGAAAAAGGGAAAGAGTTTCACTCTGGTGACTATACCGAAGAAGAACGCGGAAAAGTGTTGTGGTATGCCGGCGGATTTGTTGACTGGAAGAACATGTACGCCTGGCACCGTGGCGTTGATGAGGTAGACCATGGGCAGTTTGATACGGAAGAAACAACGCAGTTTGCTACTGGGTGCTGCCTTTTGATTCCTGTGCAAACACTGCGCTCCGTAGGCCTCTTCAACAAAAAATACTTCTTATATCTGGAAGATTTGGAACTTTCACAGCGCCTACATAAAAAAGGTGGAAAGATTTGGTATGTTCCAACCGCGGTTGTTTGGCACAAAAACGCTGGGTCAACGGGCGGAAGCGGTTCTCAAACGCATGTATACTACTCCACAAGAAACAGGTTGCTCTTTGGGATGACATACGCACCACTCCGAGTTAAATTCGCGCTTCTTAAAGAGGCAATGGGAAAGCTTTTTCATGGAAAATCGGAGGAAAAAGAAGCAGTGCGTGATTTTTTGATCGGCAAGTTCGGAGCGCGGACACATACAATATAAAGGAGCATCTATGCCAACAATTTCTGCTGTCATTATCGCAAAAAACGAAGAAAAAATGATTGCAAACTGCCTTGATACGCTCCAATGGTGTGATGAATGCATCGTCATTGATAATGGCTCTACGGATAGCACTCCAATGCTGGCAGAACAAGCCGGCGCACACGTTATTGAACTCAAAAACGCTGGTTTTGCCGAAGCGCGCACAAAAGGGAAAGATGAAGCAAAAAGCGATTGGATTCTATATATTGACGCTGATGAACGCGTTACTCCAAAGTTAAAATCAGAAGTACAGAGAGTGATATCGTCTCCTGGATATCAGGCATACTCAGTGCCGCGGAACAACATTCACTATGGAAAATGGATGCAGTATGGAGGATGGGAAAAAGATCGCGTTGTCCGTCTTTTTCAAAAGAAGCACCTCAGCGCATGGGAAGGGAAAGTACATGAACACGCTATTGTTGATGGTGTGACTGGAGAACTCCGTGAGCCACTTGTGCACCTCACGCATCGGAACATGAAAGAGGGGCTTGAAAAGTCAATTGTATGGACGGACATCGAAGCGCATTTATTTCTCGCGGCGGGCCATCCAAACATGACGACACTTCGATTAATAAAAGTGACACTGTGGGAGTTTTTCAGCAGAGTTTTCAAAAAGAAAGCATATAAAGACGGAACTGAGGGGATGATTGAGGCGATGGTGCAGGCGATGAATCGTTTCTTGGTATATGAACGCGTGTGGGAGCTTCAACGGAAACCATCGTTGGATGAAACATATCAAAAGATAGAAAAGGAAATCGCATCGCTATGGCGCAAACAAAACGGATAGGACTGTACTCACCATACGTTCCCGAACACGCTGGAGGCGGGGAACGGTACTTTATGTCGGTTACCGAAATTCTTTCGGAGTCGCACGACGTTACGATGCTTCTCGCGCGCGGCGGAGACGAGCAAGCGGTGCGGGAAAAATATGAACAGGCGTTTCATCTCGATCTTTCGCGCGTTCACTTTAAACAAACGGCGATTGGAACACGGGCCTCTTTCTTAACCAAGGTATTGGAAACCGCACAGTACGACGTGTTGTACTATCTTACCGACGGAAGCCTCTTTTTTAGCCTGGCTAAACGCAATATCTTACATATCCAATTTCCGTTTGCGTTTGTGCAGTCAGGCCTCATAAACAGAGTAAAGTTGTGGAACTGGCATATCTGTAACACAAACTCCGCGTTCACAAAAAAAATTATTGAGCAGTGGTGGAAAATTTCGGTTCCTTTTGTCCACTATCCGTATGTTGATTCAGCGCTTTATGTGCCGGCAACAAAAGAACAGATTATTCTTTCTGTTGGTCGGTTTTTTTCCGGTGAAAAATCAGTCATGCACTGCAAGCGTCAAGATATCATGGTAAAGGTATTCCGCTCGATGGTTAATCATGGATTAAAAGGATGGAAACTTGTGCTGATTGGGAGCATTGACCCCGGTGAGGACAACGCGGCATACGCGGCGCGTGTAGCAACGGCTGCAAAAGGATATCCCATCAAAATTTTGCACAATGCATCGTTCGATATGCTTAAACAATACTATGCCGTTTCATCGGTATACTGGCACGCGGCGGGTTTTAGCATTGATGAAGAAAAAGAGCCTACAAAAGTCGAACATTTTGGTATTTCTCCACTGGAAGCGATGTCTTCGGAAGCAGTACCCGTTGTTGTTGGAAAAGGCGGATTAAAAGAAATTGTTGAACATGGTGTTTCCGGTTTTCTTTGGCAGACCGAGGAAGAACTTACGCGCAATACCGCGCAGCTGATTGAGAATCACGATATGATGGAAACAATGGGACAGAAAGCCCGTGAACGCGCCAAGTTTTTTAGCAAAGAGCAGTTCCGTAAAACACTTGAGGAAATGATAGGATGAACGTTTCGTTTGTCATTCCGAACTACAACGGAAAACATCTTCTGCAAAAACACCTGCCCGCGGTGCTTGCTTCTGCCCGCGGTGGTGATGAAGTTATTGTGGTGGACGATGCCTCAACTGATGGCTCTGCAGAGTTTATAAAAGCAACTTTCCCGCAGGTACGCGTTCTCGTTCAGCAAAAAAATATGCGGTTTGCTGAAGCGTGCAACGCTGGAGTTCATGCGGCAAAACATCCGCTTGTTTTTCTTTTGAATACCGATGTTTCTCCAGAAAAAGATGCGCTTTCATATCTCGTTCCTCATTTTGAGGATAAAAATGTATTTGCGGTTGGATGTTTGGAACTCGATGATACGGGAAAACAAAGCGGGAGAAGTTCCGGAAGTTTTCAACGCGGATTTTTGATTCATAAAAGAGCAGAAAATCAGAATGCGCCGCAAACGCTTTGGGCTGCGGGTGGAAGTATGATGGTAAAAAAAGAGCTGTGGGAATCACTCGGAGGGATGGATCATCTTTTCCGGCCGGCATACTATGAGGACATTGATTTGAGTTACCGCGCACAAAAACTTGGATACACCGTTGCTTTTGAGCCGCGCGCAAAAGTACACCATCACCATGAATCAACAAATCCATCGGCGTTAGGAAAAAACCAGATGCACATCTACGCATTTAAAAACTCTTTCTTATTTATCTGGAAAAACGTGACGGATACACAACTTCTTATTCAACATCTTCTTTGGTTGCCGTATCACTTTGTTATAACGGGATGGAGAAGTTCCGGATTTTTCGTTCTTGGATTTTTTATGGCACTGTTCCAACTACCCGAAGCGTTGCATAAACGGTGGTTGCTTCAAAAAAGATGGAAACGTACCGATAAAGAAGTTATAAACAGGGTAAACGCTATATGAACCGCAGAGATATGATGATTTTTGTGTTGATTCTCATTCTTGCAGTGTTTTTGCGTTTTTTCCACTTAGGTAGTTTGCCAATTGGCCTCACTTGGGATGAGGCGGCGATCGGATACAGCGGATTTGGCATTATGTCGGTTCACCGCGATGAGTGGTTGAATAAAATGCCGATCGTGTTCAAATCTTTTGGTGACTACAAGGCGGCGGTGGCAATATACGCTGATGCAATCACCACGTGGATGTTTGGTCTCGACACGTTTGGTATCCGCTTTCCGATGGCGGTAGCGGGTGTGATAACCACCGCAACTTCGTATTGGCTGGGATTATTTCTGTTTAAAGAGAAAAAATATGCGTTTCTCCTCATGGGACTTTTGGCTGTTTCTCCGCTGAATATTCATTACTCAAGAATGGCGTTTGAATCCGGCATTGCGGTCATGCTCGTAACGATTGGGTTTACATTGTTGTTCTATGCGCAAAAAAAGACAGCACTTTATTTCCCAGCTGCTTTTTCTCTCGTTCTTTCGCTCTACGCGTATCACAGCACAAAGATTGGTGTCCCGCTTTTTCTTTTTGTGTATGTTTTGGTATTTTGGAACATCATAAAGAAACAGATTGGTATTATTGGTTTAGCAGGTTTGTTCGGTGCAGTTTTACTCTTTCCTTTAGCAAAAGAAATGATGTACGGCAACGCTGCAGCGCGGTTTGCGATGACTTCGGTTATTTCTACGCCGGCGGAACTAAAACCTTTGCCGGAAGTAGTGAGTATTATTGGTGAAAACTATGCAAAACATTTTAATTTCTCCTTTTTACTACAAGGAAAAACGCCGATTTACCGGCACGGAAACAATGTGTTTGGAATTCTTTCGCTTGTTGAGTTTGTGTTGATGTGCGCGAGCATAATTTCATGTATGCAGAAAGAAACACGGAAAAAGTTTTGGTGGATCCCCATCTTCATTCTTGTAGCAATATTTCCGGCCGCAATAAGTGATGATGCTCCGCACAGCAATCGTGCGCACATTATTATTCCATGGATTCAAATGCTGGCGGTTATGGGATACATCTATGTTGAAAAATTCTTTCCCAAAAAAGCTTTTTTCTTTGGAGTTGTAACACTTCTTCTCATTCAAACAGCTTGGTACGCGCGGATTTACCAGCGCGTGTATACATATGACAGCGCCCGTGATTTTCAATATGGATATAAAGAAGCAGTGTTGTACGCGAAGTCGCAGGAGGGCAAAGTAGACAAAGTATTGCTCACAAGCGCGTATGGTCAGCCGTATATTTATGTTCTGCTCTATAAAAAACTTACTCCAATTGAGTATCAGCAGGGGGCGCTCGCGAACTATGAAATACGTGATCTCAAATGGGACCAGGATAAAAATAGAAAAAATGCGTTGATTATTGGAACACCTTGGGAAATTCCAGCAAACGCAGACCATATTGTAAAAGAAATTCACTATCCCGACGGGGAAGTTGCATTTAGGATTGTCAAACAATGAAGTACTGGAAACTCTTTTTGATATTCATTTTGCTTCTGGCAGCGTTTTTACGGCTATATAAGATAACTTCCATTCCTCCTTCGTTGTATTGGGAAGAGACTGCGCTTGGATATGACGCGTACTCCATTATGCAAACTGGCAAAGATTATCATGGGAATATTCTGCCCATACTTGCCCTCTCATCATTTGGCGACTACAAACCCTCAGGATATTTTTACGCGATTGTTCCTTTTATGCGTGTGTTCGGTCTGAGTGAACTCGCCGTGCGCTTGCCTTCGGCGTTTGCGGGAATAGCAACGGTGTTTGTCGTGTATGCGATTGGTTCCGCGTTGTATAACAAGAAAATTGGTTTGTTTGCCGCGCTTTTTTATACGATTCAACCGTGGAGCATTCAGCTTTCGCGTGTTGGGTTTGAAACAAACCTTGCGACGTTTTTATTGGCAATGGGAGTACTTTTGTCAATAAAAGCGGAGAAAAAAACATGGTTGTACGTGGTGTCAGCTTTATTTTTCGGATTATCGGCGTATACATATCACTCGGAACGCATTGTTGCCCCATTATTCGGCCTCGTCGTAGGTGTACGTTTTCTTTTTTCATATCTACGTAGTCCAAAAAAGGGAAAACCATCACTTGGTTGGGCAGTTGCAACGCTTTTCATTGGTATCGCAATGCTTTTTCCGATCCTTAGCAACTTGAAAAATCCAATCATTGCTCACCGCGCGGAAGAAACGAGTATTTTCTCTGACCCAACTCCCGTACTTGAGAGCAACGCTTTGCGTGCTGAGGATGGAAATACTGTAGTGAGCAGAGTTCTCCATCACCGGTATGTTTTATTTGGCGGGTTGATGCTCCAGCAGTATGTAAAAAACTTTTCCCCAACATTTCTTTTTCTTACAGGAGATGAAAACAATAGACATGGAACGCACGAGTTTGGTTTGTTGTACCATGTGGAATTTTTTCTCGTTGCCGCCGGGTTATATATAGTATGCGTGCGAAGAACGTTCCGTCATATGCTACCAGTGATGTGGGTAGCATTTTCCGCGCTTCCAGTTGCGCTTACTGTAACTTCACCGCATACGCTTCGATTTGCTTCTGCCGCGCCGGCGTTTGCGTTACTTTCCGCGCTTGGAATAGTTTTTCTTTCAGAAGTTTTTGGGAAAATATGGCGCAAAAAACTTATCTTAGGTATTCTGGCGATCCTTTGTATTGAATCTGTCGTGTATCTGCACTTCTACTTCACCCACTATCCTGTTTTATCCGCCACAGATTGGCAGTATGGATATAAAGATCTTTTTTCATCACTCGAACAACTAAAAAAACCAAATCAGAAGGTTTTTGTCACGCGTGAGCAAGGAAGACCGTCAATCTACTACATGTTTTATACCAAACAGGATCCGCGGTATGTTCAATCGCAGGATGCGGTTGTAAAAAAAGATCAACAAGAATTTCTGGAACTCGGTCGATATGTATTTGTAGATAATATTCCTCCAGAAAAAGGAACACTCGTCGCGTCCTCACCTTCAAAAATGCCGAAAAACGTACAACCAATACAAACGATTTTAAATCCTGATGGATCAGTGAGCTGGGTGATTTGGGAGCAACAATGAAAAAACTACACGTACTCATATTTTGCATGATTTTGCTGATTGCTGCTGTGCTTCGATTGTACAAACTCGGAAGTATCCCGGTGAGTATGTACATTGATGAGATTGCGATTGGCGTTGATGCAAAATCTATCGCGCAAACGGGCAGGGATATGCACGGTCATTCCTGGCTTACTCCAATGTTTTTGTCGTATGGTGACTACAAACTTCCAGTCTATATATGGATAGCCACCGCTTCGGTCAAAATATTTGGCGCTACAGAGTTCGCGGTCCGCCTGCCCTCAGCAGTTGCGGGAGTATTGACGGTTTTTCTTATCTATTTTATTTCCGTTGAGTTGTTTGAGAAAAGAAAAGACCGCATATGGATTGGTTTGGCCTCTGCTGTGGTAACGGCGGTTCTTCCGTGGAGCGTACTTTTCTCGCGGACAGGATTTGAGGGACACGTCGGCCAAATGTTTCTCCTTCTTTCAATTCTTTTTGCCTTGTATGCAAGAAAACGGCCATGGTTTATTGTGTGTTCTGCTGTTACTGGAGCTCTCGCGGTGTATACGTACTTCAGCATCCGGTTTGTTTTCCCAGTTGTTCTTTTGGCATCATTTATAGTATCCGCAAAGAAGTTTGAATCAAAACATATATTTCGTGGCGTTTTAGGACTTGTGGTATTTGGCCTACTTTTAATTCCATTAGTGAGGTCTCCATATTACGCTCCAAGCAACGCCTTTCGTTTATCGGCTTCTAGCATTCTGGATAACACGCAGCGGGTGCTGTATTCCAATGTATTACGGGCGCAGGATCGTGAAGCGTGGTACTCAAGAGTACTTCATCACCGCGAACTCTACTTTTTGAAGGATTTAATCACGCACTATGCGGCACACTTTGATCTCTCTTATCTTTTTATAAGTGGTGACGTGAATCTACGGCATAGTACGGGAAAAACAGGCATTATGTTCTTAACATTTGCTCCCCTGTTTTTTGTAGGACTCTATGTTTGCACGCGTAAAGAACAAAAAGTTGGCATATTTCTAGCGGTATGGTATTTGATTGCCCTTCTTCCCGCGTCGGTGCCAAACGAAGTTCCGCACGCATTGCGGTCAATAAACGGAGTCGGAGTTGCTGCTCTATTGTGCGGGCTAGGAGCTGTTGAACTCTATTCATTTCTTTACAAAAAACGATTTGGGAAAGTGGTGATCGGTGTATTTGCATGTGCGATACTTTTTAACATTTTTTCATTTCTTCACGACTACACCATACATTATCCAACCCGATCAAAAAAGGCGTGGTCATACGGGAAAAAACAGATCGCACAGTTTATTGAAGAAGAAAAAACATCATACGATCATGTTATTGTCGCAACTGATGATTCAATGTATTTATGGGTGCTTTTTTATGGGAACTATGATTTTACCAAAGTTCAGCGCATGCCATTTATCGATAATAAGTTGCAAAACATCAATACGATCAATTTCCGTAGGCTTATAGAAAGCGATAGTGAATCAAAACATACATTAACTGTCGGACTTTCTGATGAGGTATACAAAAAAGACGGATTTTATCCCATTCCAACAGCACATTCGCAAGACTATATATACAGGAGCCAGCCATGAAGTTCACAAAAACAACATACATTCTGATCTTTTGCATCATTATTGGTCTTGTTGCGCGGGTTGCGTTGTTTCCGTCAATTCCTCCTGAATTAAATAGAGATGAGGCGGCGCTTGGATACAATGCCTACAGTATTCTAAAAACAGGAAGTGACGAGTGGGGCGTACGGTTCCCAGTAACATTCCGCTCGTTTGGCGACTACAAACTTCCTGGATATATCTATACGCTTGTCCCATTTATTGCGGCGTTCGGACTCACACCATTGGCAGTTCGGCTTCCTTCGTTACTCGCGGGAGTTGTGCTTATTCCTCTTGCATATTTTTTTGCTGTTCGGCTCACAAAGAACAAAAACATTGGGTATGCTACAGCATTTCTTCTCGCAATTTCTCCATGGGCAATTCATTATAGTAGAGTTGGTTTTGAAGCAAATCTTGCACTCACACTTCTTATTGGTGGAATCATTCCATTTTTATCAAAAGAAGTCCCGTGGAAATTGTTTTTATTTTCACTCGTTTGTCTTTTTGTTTCATTTATGACGTACAATACTCCACTTATTCTTTTTCCATTCATACTTGGCGTTTTATGTATGTGGAAATTTTTGTCTTATCGTCAATCTTTTCTATTACTTCTTGTTGGAATCATTTCTTTTGCACTGATTCTTCCCGCTACACGAGGCAAGGGAACAATTACAGTGTTTTCTGATCAAAATTTAGGAGAGCTAAGAAGAGCGGGGCGCATGCAGGATAGTAGCATCATCGGAAGAATCCAATACAGCCCATTTATATTTTATCTCCCAACAGTGACGAAGAACTACCTCGCGACATTCTCACCATCATTTTTGGTCACTCAGGGAGGAAGAAATCCATGGCATCAACCATCTGGTGTCTCACATATGACGTGGCCACTCTATGTTTTATCACTTTTGGGCATGGTTGTGCTTATGCGCGATGCGGTAAAAGGAAAAGGAGTTGTTCTAGGATTACTTCTATCGGCTCCAATTGCTTCGGCAATCACAACAGATGCGCCCCACGCCACCCGAAGCCTTTTATTTTTCTTCATGCTTGTCGTATGTGCAGGAGTTGGTCTGGAAAAAATATTTCGATACAAGAAAATACTCGGCATAGTAACGTTAGGAGCGCTTCTCACTGGATTTTTCACCTACATGCGCACGTATCTTGTATATTTTCCTGCCCACCCACAACAAGAATGGAGTACTGGAATATCATCGGCAATCCGGCAGGCAGAGAACATGCGAAAAAATGATGAAGTGATTACGATTGTCGGCGATACACATTACTCGTACATCTACCCATTATTTGCTTTGCGTCAAGATCCGGGGGAATTAAGAAAAACAGAAAAAACATATGGTAAAGATGTTCTAGGTTTTACTCCGGTTCAAAGTTTTTCACACTATCGTTTTGTTGAATCATTAGACAAGGTTCCAGTAAACAGTATTGTGATTTTTCAAAAAGACCCGCTCACATTCACTATTGCACGCACGGATAGCTATGGGAAAATAAGCCAATGAAACTTTCAATCGTTTTAGCGGTGTATAACGAAGAAAAAAATCTCGCAGAGTGCTTGAAGTCTATAGAACATATTGCTGATGAAATCGTCATTGTTGATGGTGGAAGTACGGATAACACTGTTGAGATCGCGCAAAAGTTTGGCGCGCGAGTTATAAAAACAACTAATCCACCAATGTTTCACATCAATAAACAAAAAGCGCTGGAAGCCGCAAAAGGCGACTGGATTCTTCACCTTGATGCAGATGAGCGGGTAGCACCGGCGTTGGCTAAACAGATTCAGGAGGCAGTCAAGGGATATCCCATAGAAATTGTTGATGCGAAAAAACAGAATCTTTTTATCCGCCACCAACAAAATATTGAAGCAAGAGATGGAAAAATTGGAACAGATAAAAGTGAAATCACTGCATATTTCATACCACGATTGAATTTTTTCTTAGGGGGGTATCTCAAACATGGCGGTGTATATCCAGACGGTGAGATCCGTTTGGTCAAAAAAGGGAAAGCGTACTTTCCATGTAAAAACGTGCATGAGCAGATGCATATTGATGGCAGAGTTGCGTGGCTTTCTGAAGATCTCATTCACATGGCCGATCCAACGTTCAGCAGATATCTCATGCGCGCAAACCGGTATACAAGCCTTACCGCGAAGGAGTTTGAAAAACAGCACATACCAAAGTTCGGCATATCAGTATTCATGTATATGTTTGTAAAGCCGTTCACCACATTTTTATCGCTCTATTTTCGACATAAAGGATTTCTTGATGGATTCCCAGGATTTGTGTGGGCAGTGTTTTCTGGTCTTCATTTTCCACTTGCGTACATGAAATATTGGGAAAACCATGATGCATAAACTTGCCGCGCTTGTCCCATTGCTTGGATGGTTTTATTTTACTATTGGTGGATATGCGATATTTTCATGGATCACAAAAGATAAATTTTCTTTCATGAAACGCGTATTTTTCGTAGTATTCGGCCTATACGCGACGATGCTTTCATTTCAATCATTGCGATCTGAAGTAATGTTATATAAGGAAACGCGGAAAACACTTTTTGATACGTTTTATCAGAAAATCTCATACGAAGCCGGCACATACTACGATATGTACTATCATGCGTTCCGTTTAGCAATGCCAAACGGCAAGTACGTTATACATCTAGAGGACGTCCCAACACGCGAACTGCACTACGCGCGCATGTACCTGTATCCCGACTCTGTATTTATTGTTGACCATGTACCGGCTGTCGCGGGCAATTTTGGTATTGTGCGAGAAAGCACAAAGTCTGCGATCGTAAAACAGTCTGACACAATTTTAATATATGGGGGAAAACAGCTTATCCGTGTAAAAGGAGCACAATAATGTTTGAAGTATTTTTCCCTATCGCAATCATGTGGCTGATGTATATCGGTGTTGGTGTTTTAGCGTTTCAGTTTCTTCAAACACGCGAAAAAATAAAAGTAGTATCAGAGTCTCCAGCATACATATGGAGCGTGTCATTTTTGATTGGAGCAGGCATCGTAACGCTCGGAGAGTTTGTGCTTTCATTAATAAAAGTACCGTTTTGGATTTCATTATGTGGATTTGGTGCAATCACTCTCTATAGCCTTTTTCTTTACCGCCACACACTATGTTCACCAACACGAAAACCTCAAACGATCTTTACCACTCTTTTTTGGGTCGGCACAGCAATCATGATGTTTTTCTTTTTTACACGGTCAATGTCCCGCGTTACGTACACATGGGACTCGATCGCGTTTTGGACGCCAAAAATGTTTGCACTGTGGTCCGACCAGACCGTACATCTTGAGGGATTGCGCAACTTCAATCATCCTGAGTATCCGTTACTCCTACCATTAACGGGCGCCAACGCGTTTACCGTTGTTGGCGAGTACAACGAAGTTTCGGCAAAAGCGGTGATTTTTGGTTTTTCACTCGCACTTTTCCTTCTTATCGGCAACGCGCTTCTCACGCAAAAATCGTCAAAACTTAAAAAAGTTTTCTGGATGGTTCTTTTTCTTTCAATATTCATTGTCCGTGAACACGTCGCGGGAGAGTATGTCGGAACGGCCGATATTTTTGTGGGAACGTATTTCGTCGCAGGAACGATTGCATTACTAAAAAAACATCGGCTTATTGCCTTAGTTCTCTGGCTTTTTGCCGCGTGGAGCAAGAGTGAGGGACTAGTATTTGCCGGCGTTACAACGTTTTTACTTTTCCTCAGTTATCCAAGCCTTCGGAAGTGGATTGTCCTTAGTTTTGCTGCGATTGCGGTTCCGTGGCAGCTTTTCACAAAATTAAGCGGATTGGGAAGTCAGTACTTTGCGTTTGGCTCGTTGTATGCCCGGCCATGGATTGAGTACGCGGTGTACAGTGTTCACGCATTCCGCGAAGAGTTCCGCAATCTGCAAAAATGGAATCTCGTGTTCTTTTTCTTTCTCGCGCAGTCATTTGCCACAATCAAACGCATTGCACAACACAAAGAACTGCGGATTATTTACGCTGGCTTAACTGTTCAACTTCTTTCATATATGGTAATCTTCACGATAGCTCCGGAAGAGCAGGCGAGTTTTATCGCGGCAGCTATCTCGCGGTTAACGCTTCACCTTGCTCCAACGGCTCTAGTTATAACGGCGTACCTTTTTTCGCAGGAGTTTCATGCAAAACACCAAAAAACATAGCATTTCAGTCGTTCTTCCGTGTTTAAACGAGGAGGAAACACTGAGGGCGTCTATTGCGAAGGCAAAAGAAGGTATTACAAGAGCTGGGCTTGATGGAGAAGTGATTATCGCGGATAACGGTTCACACGATCATTCGGTTGAAGTGGCAAAGAAAGCAGGCGCGCGCGTCGTTGAGGTAACACGCCGCGGGTATGGAGCCGCGCTTATGGGCGGATTTGCAGAAGCAAAAGGTGATCTCCTTGTGATGGGGGATGCCGATGATACGTATGACTTCCGTGAAATTCCGTTGTTGTATAAAAAATATCTTGAGGGATATGACTTCGTGAGTGGAAATCGACTCAAGGGGAATATTGATCCCAAAGCGATGCCATTTATTCACCGATATATTGGCGTTCCGGCGCTTACACTTGCGCTTAACCTCTTTTTTTGGACCGGCATTTGGGATGGACACTGCGGTTTGCGCCTTTTTTCGAAAAAAGCATATTTGCTTATGCGGTTAAACTCACCAGGGATGGAGTTTGCATCCGAAATGCTGATGAAGGCTAAAAAAGCGGGGTTAAAAATGGCAGAAGTGCCCGTAAGTTATGGATCCCGCCACACAAAGTCATACTCAAAGCTCAATACATTCCGCGATGGGTTCCGTCATCTTGGTCTTATTCTCGCCTATGCGTTTGGCATAAAAACTTGAGTAAGGTATGATGGGAACATGCGAGTCCAGATTGATGTCTCTCAGCTCAATGCGATGAATGCGTATCGTGGCGTTGGCGTGTACACCGATCTTTTGTTCCAACACTTGCGCCACCTTAAAACTTTAGACACATTTTCTTTAACAACAGAAAAAACAAAAGAACATCCCGATCTCATCCATTATCCGTATTTCGATTTGTTTTTCCACACTCTCCCTATCAAAAAGCGGGCAAAAACAGTTGTAACAATCCACGATGTTATTCCGTTGGTTTTTCCCGAGCACTATAGATCTGGTATCAAAGGATCGATCCGTTTTTTACAACAGCTTCTCGCGCTCAACACAGTTGATGCTGTGATTACTGATTCGATGTGCTCAAAAAAAGATATTATTCAACATCTTAAGTTTCCTGCTGAAAAAGTATACGTTGTGCATTTGGCGGGAAACCCACTCCTTCATGCCACACCAAAGACTGATGTTGATGCGGTGCTAAAAAAATATAATATTCCAGAAAAATATCTCTTGTATGTCGGCGATATTAACTACAACAAAAATCTTCCAGCATTGTTGCGCGCGTTCTCAACACTTTCGCAAAATCTTCATCTTGTTATGGTCGGGCGGTCGCTGAACAATATAGAAATTCCAGAAGGCAGGTGGATTCACGATACTATTCAGGAAAAGGGAATCGCGCAAAGAGTTCATCTCCTTACAGATATTCCAAAACATCCTGCGACTGAACTTGCTGCGTTATTTACTGGTGCATCGGCATATGTTCAACCCTCTCTGTATGAGGGGTTTGGCCTTTCTGTGCTTGATGCAATGCAGTGCGGAGCACTCGTCATTTCTTCAACTGGTGGGTCGCTTCCAGAGGTTGTGGGTGATGCGGCATTATTTTTTGATCCCCGAAATGAACATGAAATGGCAGATACGATGAATCAAGCCCTTTCTCTCTCTATGACAAAGAAGAAAGTTTTCCTTTCGTTGGCTCAGCACAACCTCAAACGGTTTTCTTGGGAGAAAACGGCACAGAAAACATACGCCATCTATAAAAAAGTACTTGAAACAGTATGAAACGGTTTTTATCTATCATTTTGATTCTCGCTTTTGCATTACTCGCACTTCCTATGTTTCATTCAGGATTTCCTTTTACGCACGACGGGGAAAATCATCTGGCACGGATTGCAAACTATGCTGTCGCGCTTAAACAGGGCCAGTTTCCACCGCGGTGGGCGCCAACATTCTGGGGCGGATATGGCTATCCCGTGTTCAACTTCAACTATCCACTAGCCAACATTGCAGCACTTCCATTTTTAGCGGTTGGACTTCATGTTGAAACAACACTCAAACTTCTTTTTCTCCTTGGTATAGCGCTTGGAACGGTGGGCACGTATTTCTATTGCCGAACGTTTATTCCAAAGAGTGCCTCACTTTTCGCAACATGTGTATACCTCCTATCCCCATTTCTTTTTTCTAATGTATATTTGCGTGGAGCAATCGGCGAAGTCTTGGGGTACGCTCTTTTACCCATAACACTATGGATGGTTGAGCGCACGCGTCAGCACCCCTCAATGCAGAATAAACTTTTTCTTTTTATATCAATACTTTCTTTGGCACTGGCGCATAACATTGTCGCGATGTTTGTCATCCCGCCTCTTCTTATCTATATTGCACTACGGGCCAGAACTTGGCATGTTATCCTGCCATCATTTTTTGGACTGTCCGCATCATCCTTTTTCTGGATCCCCGCATTGGTTGAGAAAAAATTTGTTACGTTAGATCTTGTGAGCGTGTCAAACCAGTACTATCTTCATTTCCCAACACTACAACAGCTTCTCTTTTCCGTGTTTGAACATGGATTTTCATATCCTGGACCGATTGACACAATGTCGTTCCAAATAGGGGGACTCATTCTTATATCACTCTTTTTTGGTATCCTTCACGTTGTTTTCCGCACAAAACACGCAAAACAAATTTTTGGATTAGTATGCGGAGTTCTTACACTTTTTTTTATGATGCTTTCTTCCTCGCTTTTTATATGGAAACTCATTCCAATGCTTTCGTATGTGCAGTTTCCATGGAGACTATTAGGTCCAGTCGTATTTGTTGGCTCGTTACTTGCGGGATACGTGTATCTTGATGCTTCCCGTGCGGTGCGCGCAGTATTGATTGGAGTATTGATGTTTTCATTGATTTCAACCGCAAAAAAACCAGTAACGGATTTTATTCATCATGATGATCTGTATTACAAGACATTCACGCAAACGTCCACAATTCTTGATGAAAACCGTCCAAGAACGCTCGGTATTCAACCTGGAACACTGAGTAGCCAGAAGCCAGTTCTGGAAAGCAAAGCGGATATTCAGATTCAGTCATGGAGTGGTACGCAACATGTCTACGCGATCAATACCGAAAAAGAACAAACAATAACGGAAGAAACGGCATACTTTCCTGGATGGGAGACAAGGATTGATGGCAAACTGGCCACAGTAACATTTGAAAAAACACAAGGCCGTATCAGTTATAGTATCCCCGCAGGAAAACACACCGTTCAAACACGGTTTACACAGAACACACCGCCAAGGTTGGTTGGAAATGGCATCACAATAGCGTCATTTCTCGGGATGGGCAGTCTTATAGTGATACAGAAGAAAAAGAAAAAAAATATGACACCATTAGCAAAACGCACTTTTTTTCTCATTAGTGCTGCTTTTGTGATTTGGCGAGTACTCCTTCAAGTTTTTGCATTGCTAAGTCCCCGGTTTTTGTCTTTCCAGCCGAGTTATCCGTACTACGATGCTCTTCTTGTTCCGCTTGGCCCATGGTGGCTTGTGCGGTGGGCTGGGTTTGACGGGGTACACTACCTCACAATTGCGATGAAAGGATATCTTGGAACGGGTCTTATTCAAGCATTTTTCCCCATGTATCCATTTGCGATGTATTTCTTTAACCTCTTTCGTAATCTTTTAATGTCGGGATTACTTGTTTCTCATCTGAGTTTCATAGCAGCACTTTTCTTGTTGTATAAACTTTTTCGTTTGGATGAGAGAAGAAACGTTTCTGTATTAGCAGTTCTTTGCATGCTTATTTACCCCGTCTCATTTTTCTTTGCTTCGTTGTACACAGAATCATTATTTTTACTATGCATTGTTGGAGCATTCTATGCTGTGCGGAAAAAACAATGGTGGTTTGCGGCGCTGTGTGCTGCCGTAGCAAGTGCGACTCGGATTACAGGAATTTTTATTGTTCCAGCAGTCATCATAGAAGCAATCATGCTTTCAAAAGAAAAAAATGAAAAAGTTCCATGGCAAACAATCGCGATTCTTTTAACAGGAGTACTGGGTCTTCTTTTTTACATGGGATATTTGGCTGTTACTTTCCGCGACCCATTATATTTTTTGCACGTACAAACTGCATTTGGAGGAGGAAGGCAGGAAACACCAGTGTTGATTCCACAGGTATTTTACCGGTACATTAAAATTTTCATGACAGCGCGCACAACATCACCATTGTTAATGTACGCGTATGCTCAAGAGTTTTTAATGACATTGTCGGTTGGCCTCGTTCTTTTCTTCGCAACACTCAAAAAATGGTTAAGGCCGTCGTATCTTCTCTATGCGTGGGGGGCATACTTGCTTCCACCGCTCACAGGAACGTTTCAAAGCATGCCAAGATACATGATGGTAATTTTCCCGCTGTTTTTACTACAAGCAAAATTGTGGAAACATAAACCAATACTTTTTATTTTGTTAGCGATTGTGCTAGTCATTCACCTTGCGGTGAACACAATGCTGTTTTTTCAAGGATATTGGGTGTCGTAACACTACTCCCTGTGAAGGAGGTGTGCCTCAACTTTTTTTGCGCCAAAGAACGTTTTACAGAACCTTTCTGTCTTCTTTGCGTCAAACCACGCACACGAAAAAATATTCAAGTAAATGCTTTTCTTGTACTCAGAAAAATGTGCGGTTACGGAACTCGTTTCAATCAGTTGGACAAGTGAGTATCCTGAAGTAATTGGATTGTCGTGTCCGAAATGCGGGATAAGTGGTTCACCATACCGCTTCATCTTGATAACGTCGTCGCACAAGGTGATCACAAACTCCTTGATTTTTTCTCCAGAAGAGATTGTTGCGAGGTCGCACTCATACAAATTAAGAATGAGTTCTTGCCCAAATGACTCTTTATCACTGAGTTTTGAAGAGTTTAGCATTGGTTCAGTATACGATATACTATGCACATGAACATCCTCGTTACGGGCGGGTCTGGGTTTTTAGGAAAACATCTTTGCCGTGTGCTGGTTTCTGCCGGTCACAGCGTGTTGAACATTGATAAAAAACCATTTTCAGAAGTTGAAACAATTCAAACAGACGTACTGGATCAGGCAAAAATCGAACAGTATTTTGCAGGAAAAGATGCGGTGTTTCACTTGGCAAGCTATATTGAGGCGGGTGAGTCGGTTGAGCAGCCGGAAAAATACCTGCAGAACAACGTTATGGGAACCCTTTCTGTTTTGGAGGCAATGCGGAAACACGATGTAAAGCGTTTTTTGTTCAGTAGCAGCGCCGCTATCTATGGCAACCCACTTCACACACCGATTAAAGAAGATGAGCGTACTATCCCAATCAATCCGTACGGTGTAACAAAGATGGCGATGGAAGGGTTAGTATCTTCGTATGTTGAGTCGTACGGGTTTACTGGTGTCGCACTGCGATACTTCAACTTGTACGGCCCTGGAGAAGACCACGTTCCGGAAACACACGCAATTCCCCGGTTCATCCAACAAATCAATAAAGGAGAAGACGTTACAATCTGGGGCGACGGAAGCCACAAAAGAGACTTCGTATACATTGATGACATTGTCCGCGCACACCTTTTAGCGCTCGAACTTCCGCAGGGCTATCACTATATGAATCTCTCCGGGAAAAACGCAACATCGGTCATTGATGTGATTCATATGCTTGAAACGATACTTGGAAAACAGGCAAACGTGAAACATTTTGAGTTTCGGCCTGGTGATCCGCTTGAGCTTTTTGCCGATGCGTCAAAAGCAAAAGAAGTTTTGAAGTGGGAACCACAGGTAGGATTAGAAGAAGGCCTTCAGAAAACCGTAGAGTGGTTCCGTTCACACACGGCGTGATCTACAAAAATACACAAAGATCTAGTTGATTCTTTTCCGCATTTTTTATACACTTATGATCCATTCGCCGCATCGCGCGGTGACCGGCACTTCCTATCCGTTGCTTGTGAACAAAGAGCATACACTCTTTTCACAAGTATCCACGCCGAACGGATAACCTTTACACACCAAGAGTCCCTCTTCGTGGGGACAAGAAAGGCATACTATGCTTACACCTGGAGATAAAAAGTGGATCAAAGGAAATTTTAAGGAAGAGTTTCCTATAGCTTTTAAAACGGCTTTCAAAGCGGCCTTTAAACCAGCATTTGATGAAGCCTTTGACGAATCATTTGGGAGAGTGTATCTGTTTCTCCGCAATGATATTGCTCAATTTAAGGACGAAATCTTGGCGGTTCTTAATCCTCGTATCCAAAACAGGGGCTCCAGAAAACCGTGGAGTGGTTTAGAATAAAGTAATGCGGTTTTTTATTCTGCTTTTTTGTATTGGCTTAGCCCTTCGTATCTACCCGAGCTTTCATCATATTGTATTTCCGTATGACCAAGCGCGCGACGCGCTTATGTTCCAGGACATGGTAAATCGCACACACCTGCCGCTTCTCGGTCCTGTGACCGATATTCCCGGGGTTCACCATGGCCCGCTTTTCTATCTTCTTATGATTCCGCTGTACGCACTGAGTAACAGTGATCCATGGCTTCCGGTGTTTTTTCTTATGCTGGTAAATCTTTCAACGATGATTCCGCTCTATTTTTTCACAAAAGAAGTTTTTCATGACAAAAGAGTGACCATAATCACACTGGTATTGTTTATAGTTTCGTATGAGATGATTTCGTACTCAAAATGGATCAGCAATCCCGTACTGGCGGTTCCACTCTTTGCAACGTTTCTCCTCCTTTTATGGAGGGTATGGAAAACACAGAAAAAACAGGTGTTTTGGCTGGGGCTTGTTTTTGGACTTCTTGTGCAGAGTGAAATTGTGCTGGCTTACCTGCTTTTTCCTTGCTATATCATTTTATCTAAAGGGCGCGTACATATAAAACAGTGGCTGCTTTTTCATTTGGGCGTTGGTGTAGGAATTCTTCCGTATCTCGTTGCAGAATTAAAGTATCATTTCCAAGCAACAAACGCCCTCATCCATTTCCTGGGAAGTACTGCACAAAAAAATCCCCTCGTTTTTCTCACAACATTTCGGCATGGTATCAGCATATTGAGTACATTGGTAAGAAATAATCTTTTTGGACTTCCCCCCATTTCTGCTTTATTAACGTTTGTGATTATCACCGTGTTGTGCTTTTTCGCGGTACGGAAAACGATACCCTCATGGAAGCCGGCTCTACACTTTCTATATGGCATGTTAGCGTGTGGCGTTGGTGTCCTCATGTTCGGTAAGTCTCCGGAGATATTCTTTTTTGCAGGATTCGGTTCAATTCTACTCATCATCGCCGCGGTCTTTCTTGTCGTTATGATGAAAGAGAAGCAGTGGGAGTTTGCCGCTTTTATCACGTGTATTATTCTCGCAAGCCAGATAGCGTTGACTGTTGAACAGGCGCGTGCTGGCAACGCATATATTCAGGCGCAAAAAGGAGTGTTGTTTGACCAGCGGTTGCAGGTTCTTGATGCGATATATACGCGTGTTTCCAGTGATACACCATTTACTATTAGTGTTTTTGGGACGCCATACGGGGTACGTACATCATGGGCCTACTATTTTTCGTACTACAGTTCTCGCCAAGCGGTGATACTGCCGAAGTGGTATGGGTACACCGTGAATGGTTTTATTGGAGATGATATTCTTCCGCACGTTGATGCGCCAGCGCGAGTTCACATTGCGGTGTATGAACCGGAGTTTTCCATTGCGCCACAATATAAGGATGAGTTTACGGCGTACCAAAACGCGCACACCACGATTGTTGAAAGATTTACACTCAATAATCACAGTATTGAAATACGAAAACCGAAATAATTATTTCGCGACTTGTTTTGTTTTATACACCGTAATTGCATCGTTGATTTTCACCGTTTCTAGAATAGTAAGGTGTTTTGCGACACGGTCCCACCACGGATCAAAAAACTGTTTGTGGTCGAACTTTTCAACAATCAAGATAATAAACTCCGGCTTTTGTGTGTTTGCTGGAACGTGCTTCTGTGGGATATATGTGATCTCCCCCGGAGCGTAACTAAACTCAGTAGGAAGCGGTTTCCCTTTTAGATTTTCTGTTAGGTACAGCAGTTGGTATGTGTAGTCATAAATCTCAGGAACGAATTGGTATGAAGAAAATGGTTTGCCATCACTCATTGCATACGCGGTTTCAATAGCTTTGAGCTTTGGAGCCAGTAGAATACGATCGGTTTGTGCGAGAGAACGATAGTTCTGCCAAGATCCATACATACTCCCCACGCTCAAAATAAGAAATGCTATCACGATGTGAGGTTTATACTTTGGAATAACAGACTCAACTGCTTTTGAGAAAAGATAAATCCAAAGAGGGGTAAGCGCGACTAGATAATATGGTTTGATTGGAAGGTCTAAATAGAGAAGAAATGTTCCAGCAAGAATGAGAAGAAGAACGCGGTACTCATATACTTTGCGATTTTTATAGAGAAAGAATAATACAAGCAAAACGCTTGCAACGGACAACGCCATATTTGCTAAAGGAAGCGTGCTTAAGTGGATGTTGTCATAAAAGTACCGCGCAACCTCGACAATTCTGGCAGGTCCATCACTATTCGGTTGAATGATTGCTGATTGTTCACGGTAGCGTGTTACAAAGTTCATAACGGCGCGGGTCTGCAGAAAATCATGACGGAGTTCAAACATCGCGGAAGGGGCGAGTGTTATAAAGAAAGCAACGCACATCAAAACGAATTGTTTGAGTTGCATCTTCATTTTTGAAAGGAAGAGCAAAACGATCACAAGCGGGAGAAACACAATCGCAAACGCCACTTCAAAATGGAACATAAGAGAAGAAAAAAACGCGATGCCCATAAGAACCCAAGTGTTGGCATATTTTCCAGATTTCAACTTTTTCAAAAGCAAAAAAACCGGCAAAGTACAAAAGGAAGTCATATACGGAGTCCACGCGGTTTGTTGACTCGCTATGACGCTAATAGATACAGCATACAAAAAAGCGGAAAACCTTCCGACGTACCGGTAAAACACATACAGCGTAATAAGTGAGAGGAACAAGACACCAACAACGCTTGCAAGCGGGTGAAAACCGCCGAGGATATTAAACGGAAGGGCAATGTAGTACCACGCGGGGCCGTAAAAAAGACCGCTGATGCTTGTCGTCGGGCCAACCAATGCCGGTTTGTGCTGAAGATACATCTCCAACATGACTAATGAGTCTTTTGCGCCGTCAAACATAAAGGGAAAGTTTCCACCAAGAATAGGAACAATACGGAGAGCAAGTGCAAAAAGAGCGAGAAGGATAAACACCATACGTCAAGAGTATCTCACGTGTTTTCCTTTGCTACAAGCCATCGGAAGAACAGATTGATCCATTAAGATCATGTTGATTTTTCCACGCACACTGCGTATGCTCATCTTCCGTTCACTTCAGTGCACAGTGGACATCTCCCCTATTCGTCACTTGCGCGCAAACAAGCATGCGACAAGTGTCCACACCAACGAATACGCACATCGTACACACGAACTGTCCCCTTGGGGACACCAATCGTCCCCCTCTGGGACAAGAAAGGAACGTCATGCTTACTTTAGGAGATAAAAAGTGGATTAAGGCATATTTTGATGGGTCGTTTGACCGCAAATTTCCCTCAGCCTTCGATAAATCTTTCGATAAATCCTTCGATAAAGCCTTTAAACCAGCCTTTAAAGAAGCCTTTGGAGAAGTCCATATCTTGCTCCGCAATGATATCGCTCAGTTTAAAGATGATATTCTCACAGAACTTCATCCCCTGCGGGAAGATCATGATGTTCTCTCATATCATTCATCCGAGCACTCAGATCAACTGGAGAACCATGACCGCCGTATTACCGCGTTGGAGCGCCACAATCCCCGTTCGCCAGTAGCCGCTGTTTCAGAAAAAGTACGGTTGAAGTACAAAGCGTAAGACAAAACATAATCCATCAGATGCTACAATGGCAGTATACTAAGAAGTATGTACCGCAAAGTGATATCCCGGATAAATAAGAGTTACTATCTTCACAAACTAAGTGAACCGATTCGCACATTCACCGTGCGGGGGAAACTGTATCGTTATTTTTGTCACCGGTACAACACAACATGGTTAAATGAGCGCGCAGTTGAGGTGCCGCTCATATGGTCTGAAGTGCAGCGTTACCCAAACGATCAAGTTCTTGAAGTTGGGAATGTTTTGTCACATTATTTCCCGACTACTCATCAAGTCGTTGATAAATACGAAACTGCTCCAAAAGTTATGAATCAAGACATTGTTAAATTTCATTCCAAGAAAAAATTTATGCTTATTGTAAGCATTTCGACCCTAGAACATGTTGGTTGGGACGAATCGCCCCGCGATAAACAGAAAATACTTACTGCCATAAAGGTATTAATGCGTTTGTTGCGTCCGGGAGGCACATTGATTATGACATTACCATTAGGATACAATCCTCATTTGGATCAATATCTTCGAACAAATACATTACATTTTGATACATCACTCTTTTTAAAACGTACTTCCGCTTTTAACACTTGGCGTGAAGTGAGTAAGCATGTTTTGGAAGAGCATCCTCAGTATAATCACCCTTTTCAAAATGCCAACGTCATTGTCATCGGTACGTATCGAAAAGAACTATAGTTGATCAGATGCTACAATACGCGCATGCGGATTGTTGTTATTATCCCTGGCTACAACGAGGAAAAATACCTTGAAGAAACACTGAGGGGGGTGTTAAAGGTAACTAAAGACGTTATCTATGTTGATGATGGTTCTTCGGACTCTTCTGTGTCTATCGCGAAAAAATATCTTACACATGTGTTGGTACACGAAACAAATCTTGGCAAAGGAGCGGCGCTCAAAACGGGATGCGAGTACGCGTTTTCACACCTCAAAGCAGATGCGGTAGTGTTTATGGACTCGGATAATCAACACAGAGCATCAGATCTTCCCCGCTTTTTTTCAGAGTTAAAAAAGGGAACTCCCGTCGTGTTTGGTGTGCGTAAGTTTGGTTCCGCGACACCGTTGATGCGTTTTCTCGGCAATAAGTTTGCGTCGGTGCTCATGAGTTTCCTTTATAGGCGATACATTCCAGACATTCCGTCTGGCTATAAAGCGATGAATAAATCCGCATATAAAGAATTAGTGTGGAATTCCGCTGGGTATGAGGTAGAAATGGAGATTGCGGTCCGTGTGGTTCAAAAAAAAATAAAGTACACAGAAATTGAGATTGAGGCGATCTATCACGATAATGACAAAGGGATGACGGCGATTGATGCCCTGCACATCGCAAAATGTTTGCTACAATGGAGAATAGGTCTATAAGGAGAGTTATGATTCCACTTCAGGCAATTTCCGTCATTTTCGCTCTTTTCATGTTATATATCGCGCGGATTCATCACAAAAAAGAACATATTGAAACATTTGAGTATGTGTTATGGGCATTTATCTGGGTTGCATTTATGTTTGCCGCGATTTTTCCACAGACGTTCCAGGGAATTGCTGAAACACTCAATATTTCACGCGTCTTTGATTTGCTTGTCATTATTGGCATGATGATTCTTACATTCCTCACATTTCAAAACAGAATTTACTTCAAAAGATTAGAAAAAAAGTTAGAGAATGTAATAAGAAAAAGGGCGATTGATGAAGGGTAAGATTCTTATTACAGGTGCGGCAGGTTTTATCGGAAGCAATCTCGTTGATCTTCTTCTTCAAGAAAAAGTCCCAGTGAACGAACTACGATTGTTTGTGTACAACGATGAGTCGCTAGAGAATTTACCCGATTTGCCATTCGATATTGTGCGTGGGGACATCCGCGACAAACAAACGGTAAACCGTGCGATGGATGGAGTTAAAACGGTATACCATTTAGCAGCGCGGATAGATTTTGATGGAAAAACATACGAAGAATATGAAGATGTGAACGTGGAAGGAACGCAGAATCTTCTTGATGCATGCCGTGGTAAAAAGATTCAAAAGTTTGTTTTTTTTAGTAGTATCGGAGTGTTTGGTATGCCGGCAGATACTGGAGATATTCTTGGCTGGGACGAAACACATCCAAAAACGTATACAAACTTTTATGGTAGATCAAAGTGGGAGGGTGAACAGCGCGTGATGAAGGCGCACAAGCAATGGGGGCTTCCATATGTGATTGTGCGTCCCGCGAGCGTGTATGGTCCCAGAGAAAAAGGTCCAACATTAGCGCTATATAAGGCGATAAAACATCATGCGTTTGCAATGATCGGAGGCGGAAAAAACGTGATGCATTATGTGTATGTTAAAGATCTCGTAAGAGGGGTTCGGCAAGCCCAGTTGAGCAAAAAAACATTGGGAAATTATATTCTTGCCGGCGCCGAACCAACACAATTTCGCGATGTTGTCCGTTATGTTGCCGAAAGTATCAACGAACACGTTCCTCCGTGGCACATTCCCGTGCCAGCTGCGCTCGTGTTGGGATACGGTTTGGGAGCAGTAGGCCGCGCTACAGGAATAAAACCTCCGCTGTTTCCCTCAAGGGTAAGAACGATGACGACAAGCTATTACTACTCAATCGAAAAAGCAAAAAGGGAGATCCATTATCACCCCGAAACATCATTTCAGCAGGGGACACGCGTAACTGGAGCATGGTATCTTGAGCACCACTCTCTATAACGATCATCACTATGAAACATCCTAAAATTTCCGTTATTATCGTTACACATAACTCTGAGGCATACATTCGGCAATGTTTGGACGCTTTACTTCGTGTAACATACAAACCAATTGACATCTACGTGATTGACAACGTTTCAACAGATAACACAACGCGCATACTAAACACATATAAACGAATTCATGCAACGTATCTCACAAAAAATATCGGGTTTGCAGAAGCCAACAATCAAGTGTGGAACACTATTCATGATGAGTATGTGTGCTTACTAAATCCAGACACAGTTGTAGAAAAATCATTTTTCGAATCTCCTCTTGCTGAAATGGAAAAAAATCCGCGTGTAGGAGCATGCCAGCCAATTGTGTATCTTCTTAAAGATAAAAATACCATCAATCTTACGGGAAAGAAAACACACTTTTTAGGATTTGATTGGATCGCGGGGTACAAAACAACTCGTGTTCCAATGCAACAGGAAATCACATCGTTTTCCGGATCAGGAGTGCTTTTGCGGTCGTCCGCGCTTCGTGATGTTGGATTTTTCGACCCATCGTACTTTATGTATTACGAAGATAGTGATTTGGCGTGGAGGATGCGTATGCGTGGATGGAGCATTATGTTTATCCCGCAAAGCAAAATGTTCCACGACTACAAATACATGCCGGAGAAAGGAGGACTACATTTTTCAGAAAAGATCTTTTTCAACGAAAGAAATCGACTGATGACCGTGCTGAAAAATTATTCGTTGTGGACATTGATCTTAATACTTCCCGCTTTTCTTGCAACAGAACTTGGCCTTTTGGTGGTCGCTCTTTTGCAGGGATGGTTTCGTGCAAAGATCCGCAGTTACTTTTCTCTTTTCATTATGCTTCCTTCTATTTTGAAAAAACGTTCTCTGGCGCAAAAACAAAGAACAGCGCAAGATCGTGATATTGGTCAAGGATTTGAAACTGCTATTACGTTTGAAAAGTTCCAGCACCCCCTCGTGCGGTATATCGCAAACCCAATACTCAAGTGGTATTGGGGAATAATTCGACATATCATATAACTATGAACATCGCCGTAACAGGTTTTTCCGGCTTATTGGGTCGCACGTTGCAAGATTGTTGGCATGGAGACGACATTTTTGTTGATATGTACCATCGCCACCCAACAGATAAACAGCATATCCAGCACATTTCTCTCGACTTATTAGATCAAAAAAACATTGTACAAACGCTTCGGCAGGTTCATCCCGACGTTATCATTCATATGGCGGCAATGACACACATTGACGCGTGTGAACTCGACAAACAACAAGGAAAAGCTGGGGCGGTGTGGAAGATAAATGTAGATGCGACGCGGGCAATTGGAACATACGCGGCTGAAACAGGAGCCCACGTTGTGTATTTATCAACAGAATGCGTGTTCGATGGCGAAAAGGATATGTACAAAGAACATGAAGAAAAACACCCTAAGAATTGGTATGGAGAAACAAAAAGCGAGGGTGAAAACGCGCTTCTTTCACTTGGAATAGATCTTTCAATTATCCGTTCTGTTATCGCGTACCGCCCCATGGACTCTACAACCGTATTTGGAAAAATTGTTGATGCATATAAAAAAGGTATTAAATTTCCCGCTGTTTCTAATCAATTCTTTATGCCAACACATGCGGAAGACATTATTAGTGCAATAGAACATATCACCCACAATCATCTTTTTGGTACATTCCATATTGTCCCGCCGGAACATATCACGCCATTATCGTTTGCGCTCGAAATAGGAACGCATTTCGGGTATGATACTTCTTTGGTTTACGGGCAAACGCTTGAGGAATATTTTGGTATAGAAAGAGCAAAATTGCGGTTGAAACACGCGTGTCTTGATGCAGCGCTCTCCCAGAAAGTCCTAGGAAAATCTGCACGCATAGTGCGGGAAGTATTGAGAAAGTTATCGAAATGAACATTCTCCAACTTGTTCCATATTTTTATCCTGCGTGGGCATACGGCGGTCCGGCGAAGCTGGTATACGACACAAGCGAGTACTTCGCAACACACGGGGATAGGGTGACTGTTTACACGTCAGACGCGTATGACAAACACCACCGCATGCCAGCAGATAAACGACTACCACAGACTCCGAACTTCCGCGTGAAGTACTTTAGGCATATCAATAACGCATCAGCATATATATACAACATATTCTTTACGCCGGGATTGTACCTCACCGCATTATTTGAAGTTTCCCGTTTTGATGTGATCCATCTTCATGATTTTTATACTCCGCAAAATGTGTGGATTGGATTTCTTGCGAGAGTGTTCCGTAAACCATATATCTTGAGTGTGCACGGATGTCTTGAGGAAAAGAGGGTTGCGCAACGGAGCATCTTTAAGCGGATATTCCTTTTCTTTTTTGGAATGTCCCTTCTTCATCACGCGGATAGAGTCATTGCGTCTTCACCCAATGAAGTTCGGGCATATTTGGCATATGGTGTAGCAAAGGAACGCATTGTTTCTTTAGGTCACGGCGTTGATCCGAAAGAGTTTAAAACATCGGTAGCGCGCGTAGCGTGCAAAAAACAGTTTGGAATTGATGCCAAGAATATCGTTGTGACATATCTTGGGCGTATTCACAAAATAAAAGGGCTTGATATGCTTGTTGACGCAGTAGCGATGATAAAAAATACACAGATCACGTTCATTATTGCGGGATCGGATGATGGATATCTCTCTGAGCTAAAGAAACGTATCCGCGAAAAAGGGTTAACAAAACGTATCACGCTTCTGGGAACGTGCTACGGGGAGCAAAAAGCGCGGTTATTTAGAGCAACTGATATTTTTGTCTACCCTTCGTACTCTGAAGGATTCTCTTTGGGTATTCTAGAAGCAGCTGCTGCAGGATTGCCCCTTGTTATTACAACGGGATGCCATTTTGAAGACGTGCAAACGTATCAAGCTGGAGTGATCGTTCAGCCATCAGGGAATGCCATATCTGCTGGTATAATGAGACTTGTTTCGGACCCCGCGCTTCGGAAAAAATGCGGAGAAAATGCCCAGAAACTTATTGAATCGCGGTACTCTACAGAAAAAATAGGGAGTACGCTTCAAAACATATACAAATCAATCATGCGTTAGGAATATCTATGTCAAAACAAGTTCAAGATTTTTATGAGCACATCGCGGATATGAAAATACATCATAAACCGCAATATACAATAGTTAAACTTCTCAACATGACGAAACCATTTTCTCCGGACAGGAACGAAGTCATTAACAGTCTGATTACCCAAAAAACACGCATGCTTGACATTGGCGCAGGCGAAGGACACCTTCTCCGCACCAACATTGACCGCTTTCGTGAATCATACGGCATAGATATTTCCAAAAAGCGCATTGATCATTTACAAAAGGACTCAGTGTTAAAACGCGTGAAGCTTTCCGTGCAAAATGTGGAAGAAGGAACGACATTTAAAAACAATTTTTTTGATACCATAACAATGGTTGCGGTTCTTGAACACGTGTTTGACCCGCACGCTGCGCTTGATGAAATACACAGGATTTTGCGTGCTGGCGGAGAACTCATTTTGGAAGTTCCAAACATTGGATGGTTATATCCGCGTATATCATTATTTTTTGGATATTTTCCGGTAACATCAACTGATCCAGGATTTGATGGAGGCCACCTTCACTATTTTGAGATCCATAACCTTGTTTCGATATTAAAACAACATGAATTTTCTATCGAAAAAATCACATGTTCTGGATTTTTCTCAAAATGGAGACACATATGGCCATCGCTTCTTGGGGGAGATCTTATTATCCGTGCGGTAAAAAAACGAGTCAGAAAAGAAAAGAAATAATGAAAAACATTGCGATTGTTATTGGCACGCGGCCCGAACTTATTAAAATGGCTCCTGTTATGCATGAGTTGATGAAAAGAAAAATTCCTTTTTCGTTCATTCACTCAAATCAACACTATTCCAAGGAGCTTGATGGAAATATCATCCGGAATCTTGACCTTCCGTCCATAGATGAACACCTCGATGTAGGTTCCGGTTTGCATGGTGCGCAAACGGGGAAAATTATGGAAAGTATAGAGCGCTTGTGGACAAAACACACCCCACACATTGCGATTGTCCACGGTGATACAAACACAACGCTGGGAGCCGCGTTAGCCGCTGCAAAAATGCATATTCCGGTTTGTCATGTTGAAGCAGGTCTCCGGAGTTTCGACAACGCGATGCCGGAAGAAATTAACAGAATACTTACGGACAGAATAAGTGACGTACTTTTTACCCCAACAGAAACTTCAAAAGAATATCTTCTCAAAGAAGGAGTAGATCCAGAAAAAATTGTTGTAACGGGAAACACAGTCGTTGATGCGCTTCTTCAGCACATTGAGATCGCAAGAAAGAAAAGTGCTGTACTTCGTACGTATACACTGGAAAAAAATCACTACGCGTGTGTCACAATGCACCGTCCGGAAAATGTTGACTCAAAAAAACAGTTAGAGAAAGGGATTGAACTGCTTGTTGTCTTAAGCAAAGAGCTTGGATATCGCCTAGTATTCCCCATACATCCGCGGACACAACAGGCGTTGGAAAAATGGCAGATTCATGTTCCGGCACAATATATTACGGTCATTCCCCCTGTAGATTACTTAGATACACTTATTCTTCTTGAGAATGCGGTGCTTGTTATTACGGACTCTGGAGGCATTCAGGAAGAAGCGTATATGCTCAAGCGTCCGCTTATCACAATCCGCACATCAACAGAGCGACCCGAAACACTGTCCGCAAACGTTATCGTTGGTCTTGATAAGAAAAAGGCAATCGCTGCTTGGCGAGCCTACAAAAAGGGATGGGGAAAGTGGGGAAATGAACTCGGCGATGGACACGCGGCGGAAAAAATCGTTGATGTTCTTGAGCGCATGGTAAAAAAAGGAAAAAGATGAATATCACAATCATTGGCCTGGGGTATATCGGCCTTCCCACCGCGTGTTTGTTGGCGCAGGCCGGGCATACTGTATATGGGTACGATGTTGATGCAAAGAAAATCGCCTCACTTCAACAAGGAAAAGCTCCGTTCGAAGAACGCGGCATCCAGACTCTTCTTCAAGACGTGCACAAACAAGGAAGTTTCACCGTAGGAACAACGTTGAAAAAAGGCGATGTTTTCCTTATTGCCGTTCCAACTCCGGACATCAATCATAAGGCGGACCTCAAGTTTGTATTTCAAGCGATTGATGCGATTACGCCCCTGCTTGAAGACGGGACGTTGGTCATTATCGAGTCCACCATTGCCCCACGGGCAAGTGTTGATGAAATTCTTCCAAGATTAGCAACGGTAGGTAAAAACATTCTTCTTGCACACTGTCCGGAAAGGGCAATACCCGGGAACACGCTGGAAGAAATGGTAAAAAACGACAGAATCGTTGGTGGCGCGACACAAGAAGCGGCGAAGCGGACTGCTGAGCTCTACGCATCGTTCGTGCGGGGAAACATTTACCAAACCGACATTACAACCGCCGAGTGCTGCAAAGTCATGGAGAATACATTCCGCGACGTAAACATTGCGTTGGCAAATGAGTTCTGCAAAATTTCAGAAGAGGTTGGTATTAATGTGTGGGAAGCGATTACACTGGCAAACAAACATCCGCGGGTACATATTCACCAACCAGGACCGGGAGTGGGTGGTCACTGTATTCCCGTTGACCCTTGGTTTTTTGTTGGGATTTCTAAACAAGCAGAGTTAATACATACGGCAAGAAATGTTAATGATGGTATGCCCGCGTACGTTGTCAAAAATCTTATGCAGTATGTGCGGAAACATAAGATTAAAAACCCAGTCATCGGTATTCTCGGCGTTTCATACAAGAAAAATGTTGATGATGCGCGGGAAACACCGGCATCCACAATTATTGAGGCGTTGTGCAAAGAAAAACTCTCATTTTTGGTTCACGACCCATATGTGAAAACATTTTCAGTTCCATTGTCTCCTCTCAAAGAATTGGTGGAAAAGGCGGACGCGCTCTTACTCATCACAGACCACGATGAGTATGTCAAACTTGTGTTGCCAAAAGATTCTCCTATCAAGTTTATGTATGATACCCGGAATGTTTTACCTCATACGTTCAATGTTCCCGTGTACACGCTTGGAAACGCGAAAAACATATGAACATTGTCCACCTCATTGAGTATTTTTCGCCGGCGTTGGGATATCAGGAAACGTATCTTGCGAAAGAACAACAACGGTTGGGGCACCATGTCACGGTAGTGACATCAGACAGGTACTTTCCTTTTCCGGATTATGATGCAACCGTTAAAAAAGTCTTAGGGAATCGGATTGTTGGAACAGGATCTTTTACAGAGGAGGGTATTCATGTTATCCGCAAGCCGATTTTATTTGAGTTTTTCTCACGCGCGTGGATTGTTGATCTTCTTCCAGCACTTCGCGCGTTAAAACCGGACGTTATCCATATTCATAGCACGAGTTCATTGAGTACTGTCCGCGTAGCGCGTGCAAAACACACACTAAAAAACACCATTGTGTTAGTGGATGACCATTCGCACCTTTCTGTTGTGGCAAACCACTGGAGTAAAGCATGTTTTTATTGGGTGTTTCGGATGTTATTTGGGAAATATCTTTCATACCGCATTAATACCTTTGTTGCGATTACAAAAGAAACGGCGGATATTGTGCGCACATACATGGGGATTTCCGCGCCTATTCATATTGTCGAACTGGGGGCGGATACGCGATTATTCTATCGTTCTCCGCAAAAGCGCTTTAAGATACGCAAGAAATATGGATGGAAAGATCAAGACGTTGTGTTTATCTACACGGGGAAAATCATTTCAGATAAAGGATGCGATACACTGGTTGATGCATGTTGTGCGCTTCCAGGACACACCGCAAAACTTCTTTTTGTAGGGAGCGGGCCCGAAATGTTTATTGCAGATTTAAAAAAGCGACTGAAGCAAGCAAAAAAAGAAAACGATGTTGTGTGGGTCCCGATGGTAAAGCCAATAGAGCTACCGGCGTATTATTCGGCAGCTGATGTTGGTGTTTGGCCAAAACAGGAGTCTATTTCTATGATTGAGGCGGCTGCGTGTTCACTTCCTGTTATCGTCAAGTCATCTCCGAGCATGCAGAAACGGGTGCGGAATGAAAATGGAGTGATGTATAAAGAGGGAAATGTGCAGGAACTTACCCGCGCAATGCAAAGCATGATGAAAAACAAGGCGGTACGGATTACTATGGGAAAACGCGGAAAACAGTTGGTAGATCAGGCGTATAGTTGGACATCAATTGCCAAACAGTTTCTCTTGCTATATACGAAAACATAAGGAGTATCTATGAATCTTCGTCAAATCTATCTTCGATATGTCGATGCACGGTATGGGGAGTACAAAAGCGCCTACGATACATATTTAAAAAACAAGAAACGCGTTTTAGACGTTGGATGCGGCATTGGAAATTTTATCGCGTTTGATCCAAAACACATTGAAGGAGTTGATCAGAATGAAACTTCGCTGAAGATTGCAAAAAAACGTGGATATACAGTGACAAAGGGACAGGTTTATACACTTCCATATAAAAATGATTCTTTTGACGGAATATTTTGCGGACATGTGATTGAACATCTCTATCCGCATGAGGCATTAAAAATGCTCTCTGAGTTTCATCGTGTTCTCAAACGCGGTGGCGTACTTGTCATGAAAACGCCGCTCATGTATGCGCGGTTTTATAACGATCTTACGCATATCCGTCCGTACCCGCCGGAAGCGATTATGGACTATCTCATGCGTACGCCACAGACGTCCACCCAAAGAACGGCGGATGATTCACGCATGGAGTTCGAAATTGTTGATTTGCGGTACCGGTACGATTATCTATACTATCCGCAACTTGAACCATCGCGCTACACAAATATATTTATACGATATCTCATCACAGTGTTCAAAATCTTTTCTTTGGCGTTGTATCAGCTTGGAATCAGAAATTATTTCGTCAAAAATGGCTACACGATTGTCCTGCAGAAGAAAGCATAATCATGGATTTGAAGAATCTTTTTTTCCGCACAGTGGGTGATGCCGTTGGACGTTCCTATGGGATAGTAGACAATGAGCGATATATCCACGAGGGGCTTCGATGGCTCATGCATGCCCAGGATATAGCCGGTGATGGCGGAGTGTCGGCACAGTACTCTCTTTTTCATGGGTGGGATGGATCATATATTGAAACAACGGGATATATTTTGGAAACATTTTTTACTGTTGCACAGAAATACCGCAACGCTGAGTATAAAAAACGAGCGGTTCGTATGGCAGATTTTCTTGTCCATGTTCAGCTATCAAGTGGTGCATTCCAAAGTGGAACACCACAAGACCTTCCAGCTGTTCCCAGAGTGTTTAATACGGGAGAGGATATCCGGGGACTTGTTACGGCGTATGAGAAAACAGGGAGGAAACAGTACCTTAAGGCGGCACGCAAAGCCGCAGATTGGTTGATTGCCATACAGGAAAAGGATGGGAGTTGGATACAGCATGAGTTTCAACACCGCAAACACGCGTATCATGCTCGCACGGCGTGGGCGTTGCTTCGAGTATGGCAAGCCACAAAAGAAAAAACCTATCGCCAGGCAGCGGAAAAAAATCTCCGTTGGGTTCTCAGCAAACAGCAAAAAAACGGATGGTTCTCTGAATGCGATTTCACCACCCCAAAATGGCCGTTTACACATGCGATTGACTACACAATGAGCGGTTTTTTTGCCTCTTCGCGTATCTTGAAGAACGCGACCTATTGGAAGGCAGGAAAAACGTGTGCGGATGCATTATTACGGTACTATGGTCGCCATGTATTTATGCCGGCGACGTTTGATCCAGACTGGAAAAGTGTTAACACATACACATGTTTAACGGGAGATGCACAAATTGCATACACGTGGCTTATGGTATTTCAAGAGACACACGATCAGAAATACTTGAAATACGCGGTCAAACTTCTCGATGACATAAAAAAAACCGTTGATGTTAGTACAGAAGATTTAAATATCCGCGGTGCAGTTGCCGGCGCTTTCCCACATTATGGCGGATACAGCAGATGGAACTATCCAAATTGGGCAACGAAGTTTTTTGTTGACGCATGTGTGTTATTAGAAGAATGTCAGAAGGAACAATGATTCATCCAACATACACGACAATACTGAATGTTATCAATCGCCGTTTTCCCCAAAAGAAAACGCTGCGGATTCTTGACTACGGATGCGGAAGCGGATATTTTCTTGAGGTTTTTGGAAAAACACGCATTGGCGAATACTATGGATATGATCTCAGTGAGAAAAGTATTCAATGTGCAAAAAAAACACACCATAATCGTAATGTACATTTTTTTCATATACAAAAAGATAACGCATCTCTTCTCAAAGAAAAGAAAAACATTGATGTTCTTGTCCTCATCGGTGTTTTACAGTACATGAGTAATAAAGAATTTACTGCCTTGCTTCAAAATGCAAAAAAACTGTTGGCTCCAAATGGGGTGATAATCATAAGCTGTAGTGTAGATCATATTGTGTATAGAGCGATGAACGTATTGCAAATATTCTCACCGCACCAGCTGATTCATCGAAAACGCGCTGTAGACATGCTCAAACAGGTTGGATTTAGGGTTGTACATCAATATGAGCGGGGAATTATCTTGAGTCCCATATTTTCTCAACTCATGATAGTGTTTGATATTTTGGACAAACTCATTTTTTCAACGAAAGGAACGATTGGCCCGATTGGAAAGACTATGCGAGGCATCACAAACATTCTTTTGTCTCTGGAGTATCGGTTGCCGGTGGATTATGGATATACGTTGTTTATTGTGGCGGAAAAATGAAGCAAAGAAAAACTGTGAATGAAAAGTTAAGAATAGTACTGATTTGCGATAACAAATATAGAGAATTTGAGTATCTTTTATTAGTGAAGAAGGAGCTTCAAAAAACACTTCACGCAGATGTATATATTATTGGTTCTCTTGCAGAACAGCAAAGAATGTTTTTCTTGCTCTATGGAATAAAACCCCATTTTGTATTTCTTCAACAAATTGTTGAACAATGTTGTCGGGATATTGCTCAGTATGTTGTTTCCTCCGGAGGAAAAGTAGCCATCCTTCCATCTGAAGTCACAATGAATACATCTTTGGAAGCCTTATTTATAAATCCCGCACAACGGTATAACGATATGGCACAGTATTTTCTTCTACCTGGGGAGAGAATGGCAGCGGCGTTTAGAAAAAATGGTATTGATAAAAAGAAAATACACATCGTTGGGGCTCCTAAAATGGATCTGCATTTATTGCACAATGGCATGTCCCGTTATGATTTTCAAAAAAAGTATGCTCTTAATATAAAAAAGAAAAATCTTTTTATATTTACATCCTTTTCTGAAAATTCTCAAGATTATATTCACAAAGATTCAGGTTTTAAAAATTTCAGAAATGAGACAATCGCATACTATGAGCATGTGAAAAAAATGAAACAAGCATATAAAAAAATGCTGACGCAACTCCCCTCAGATTTTAAGAACTACAATATCATTCTTAAACCCCATCCTTTGGAAAAAGCCCATTTTTATACAGGAATAAAGAAAATTACTCTAGTGCATGAAACTGTTACAGACTGTCTAAATTCGATAGATTTGGCAATTCATTGGAACTCGACGGTAGCAGTAGAATGTTGGATAAGGAATATTCGAACAATTCAATATGATCCGAATAAAAACCATACATGGTTGAGCGAGTTTAAGACAGGAAATCCAGTGTGTTCAACGTACACTGAACTTAGAAAAGCGATAGAAAAATTCTCTGAAAAAGGGTTTTTCAACACATATGTATCGAAACGAAAAGCGTACATACGCAATAATTTTTATGCTGTTGATGGAAAAAGTCCTGAGAGAATATGCAAAGCCTTAAAAAAAGACGTTATTTTCTTTGCATACAATCAATTGCATTATAGGAGAAACTTTAATTACGGAGTATATGTATTTGATATACTGGATCGCATTATTGGAATAACCCTTTCAAGAAAGATAATAAACATGTTATTTCCAAAATTCAATTCGGTATACGCAACAGAAAATTACACCTATGTTATATAAACAGGATAAAAGACAACATTACTGGGAAAATAACTATCTCAAGTATTGGAGAGAGAGGGTAAAGTTGCAGAATACACTCTCTAAAAAAGACAGCCTACCTCCGGATATGCGCGTCTATAAGAAGTTTTATGACAAAATCGTGGTTTCACTGAAGAAAAAAGGAGAAATGTTAGATGTTGGAGTTGGTTTTGGTCGATTTTTAACGACATTCCAAAAAGATTTTCCCCACAAAGTTTGGGGGACCGATATTTCTCAACAAATGATTGATTATTGCAAAAAAACGTATCCTGGTCTGAAAAAACACCTTTTTGCTGCTCCAGCGGAAAAACAACCTTTTACCAAAAAAAGCTTTTCGTTTATCAATGTTTGGGCGACATTTGACGCGGTTTATCAGGAAAAAACATTAAGGCATATTCTTGAACTTTTGGATGATGAAGGACTAATTCTGCTAACAGGCAAGAACTTCAACTACTATGATACCGACAAGAAGGCATTAGAAGCTGAGATAAACGCAAGAAAGAAAAAACACCCAAACTATTTCACAAACACAAAGAAACTTATTTCTTTATTAAAACGAAACAATATCGAAATTCTCTATCAATATTTCTTTAAAAGGCGTGGAGATTTTGCCAAATTTTCACATGTTCGTACGATGCCGAAGAAGTTTTATGAGTACGCCATCATCGTAAAAAAAACAAAAAATAAGGTATATAAAAAATTTCCAACATTTTCATATAAATACAGTGACACTTTTAAAAGAGTCCACATATGAAACACACGCTATACTTTGTTTTTTGTATGGACACAGAGGGTCCTGTAACGGACAATTCTGATCCAACACTATTAGAAAGTTGGAAAAAAGTTGACGTTGCTCTTGGTAAGATTTTTTCTCCTGGAATAAGAAACCTCATCCGCGATGATTCTGGCAAGTCTTTTAAAATGAGTTGGTTTTTCTTAGATTGGGTTGGTTTTAGGACAAATCCCGTGAAAAGAAAACTTGGGTACCACAAAATCCGCGATCACTACACCAAAACGTGGTCTGCGCAGATAAAACAGTTTTCAGATGGCATGTATTGGCACTACCATCATCCTCCCAAAGATGGGGTAGGAAACCATTGGGAAACTGATTGGCTTTGGAGCAATCAGCATGAAGATATCATGAACCACTTAATCATTGATAGAAAGTTTTATCCCACTATTTTTAGGGCAGGTGGAACGATTGAAAATAATGATGCCTCACTTTGGCTGGAGAATCATATTCCTTTTGATTTTTCGAATCGTGCCCCTTTCAAAAATCCATTTTTGGATTGGTCTAGGGCTCCAAAAAAATGGGGAGTGTATCACCCGTCAAGAACTGATTATCAAAAAATTGGTAATATGAAACGCGCTATAGCCCGCAGTTTAGACTTATCTGGCAGAGAGTACACAATTCCCGAGGAAGAGGTGGAAGCGGCTTTTTCCCAGGCGATGCAAACAGGAAATGCCATATTTTCGGTTTTTTCACATGACTATAGGGATATTAGTTCTCAAATAGAGCATTTTTCTCTCATTCTACGTGACATGAGAAAAAAATATCCCCAGGTTAAATTTGTGAACGCAACGGCTCAAGATGCTATAAACAGGAATTTGTATCCAACAAAAAATATTCCAAAAATAGACCTCAAGATTCAGAAAGGAACGAAAGGATTAACAATAAGATTATTAAGCGCAAAACATATGTTTTTGAGAGCTCCGTATGTGGCGCTGAAAAGTAAAAATAAAGAGTATTCACGAGTAAAAGTTGCTCGCATGGAGGATAATACCTGGGTAGTAGATCATCATGCACTGCGCAACGGAGAGAAGATCGGGGTTGCAGTGTGTGATACGCGCGCAAACTTTGCTGTACGAGTTTTAACTCTATGAGCACACAACAACCAAAAATTTTAATCATAGGCTATGGTTCAAGTGCGAAAAGATTTATTGAAATCCTCCGGGATTTGGGTTGTGCAGTTACCTTGTTGAAGCATAGAAAAGACTTAGTAGTTTCAAATAGTATAAAAACGATATATCACTTAAAGGATCTCCAGAAGAAGTTTGACGGAGCAATTGTTTCTTCTCCCACGCATACACACATAAAATACTTAAGTATTTTAGTCAGGCAAAATATTCCAACTCTCGTTGATAAACCAATTTCCGATACGCTTTCAAAAGTAAAAAACATTATCGATGAAGCAAAAAAGAAAAACCTTTATATTCAAGTTGGATTTAATCTTCGCTTTTTACCAATAGTCCACGAAATAAAGCGTTATCTCAAGAATATATTGGGGAAACCACTATCAGCAGATTTCTATGTCGGACAGTATCTTCCCTTTTGGAGACCGTTGAAAAAATATGATGAAACATACAGTGCTTCTTTTAATCAGGGAGGTGGAGTTGCTCTCGATCTTATTCATGAAATGGATCTTGTTCTGCATTTGTTTAAAGGAATAACTTTTAAAACAATATACAAAAATAAACTTAGCTCTTTACACATTGATACAGAAGACTATGTGGAATTTGTGTCGGTCGGCCAACCAAGGATAAGAATTACGCTTGATTATCTTAATCACAATAAAACACGGCGGTATAGAATTATCGGAGAAAAGGGATCGATAGAATGTGATATTATTGGGCACACATTTATATATACAGGAATAAATCATATACAAAAAACAGTTATTGGTGAGCGATATTTTGACATGCTTTCTAGTTATGAAGCTGAACTGAAACAATTTATAAAAAATCTGCACAATAAGAAAAACGATTTGAACGATCGCAATCTGGGAATGGACGCTTTAAGAATGACGCTAATCGCAAGGAAACATGTACAAAAATAAACGCATTCTTGTCACAATATGTGCACGAGGGGGATCAAAAGGCCTTCCTGGGAAAAATATCAAAGTTCTGGCGGGAAAGACTTTGTTAGAGCACACGATTAATTCTGTGCGCCACTGTTCCTTGGTTGATAGGATCATACTTTCCACGGATGATGGAAATATCAAAAAAGTAGGAGAAAGATTGGGCTTAGAAGTTCCTTTTTTACGTGCAAAAGCGCTGGCTACGGATCAAAGCGGAAGGGTGATGGCCGTTATTGATGCTGTCAAACGGGCGGAAAAACACTGGAAAGAGGAGTACGACGTGGTTGTAGACATTGGCAATACTGTTCCATTCCGCCAGTCACAGGATATTTCTGCGTGCATTAAAAAACTCGTTGATACTCCAAAAACAAACCTCGTATTCACCGTCAATGAACCTCATCACAATCCGTATTTCAACATGGTAGAGGTAGATGGAGATGGCAACGCTCATTTGGTGAAAAGAACCTATGTTCGTTTGAGGCGTCAAGATGTTCCGCCTGTCTACGATATGAATGACGCAGTTTTTGCAATTTGGAAGGATAAACTTTTTCAATATAAGAGTTTTATTATTCCGCGAAGGAAAATACATGTTATGCCAAAGGAAAGATCAATTGACATTGATTCAATATTTGATTGGAATGTTGCGGAATATTTTGCATTACATAAAAACAAGGAGAAAAACATATGAGTGCATTATTCAGTTTACAGGGGAAAACAATTGTTATCACGGGCGGTGCGGGATTACTTGGGTCTGAATTTACTCGGGTATGCATCCAACATGGCGCGCGTGTTGTTATTGTTGAATTACATGAAGAAAAAGCAAAAAGTCTTATTGCATCTGTTCGAAAAGAGATAAAAACTGCAGAAATACTTTTTGTAAAGTGTGATATTACAAAAGAAAAAGATATTCAAAATGTATTGATAAAAACAATAAGAGAATATAAAAACATTGATGTTTTAATCAACAATGCATATCCCAGAAATGCCCATTATGGTCGGAACATGGAAGATGTTACGTATGAAGATTTTTGTAACAACCTGAATATGCACGCCGGTGGATATTTTTTGATGACGAAAAAAGTTATAGAAGTTATGAGAAAGCAAAAGAAGGGAAACATTATCAATATTGCCTCCATATACGGGATTCTTGGTCCCGATTTTCGTATCTATAAAAATACACCAATGACGATGCCCATAGAATACGCCGCGATAAAAGGAGCAATTGTTAATATGACAAAATACTTTTCAACATATGCCGCATCATATGGCATTCGGGTGAATTCTATAAGTCCGGGAGGAATTTTTACCGATCAACCAGCCTCTTTTGTCAAGAAATATTGTGAAAGAGTTCCTCTCGGGAGAATGGCTAAAACAAAGGATATTGTTGGGGGAGTCATATACTTGGCTTCCGACGCTTCCTCATATATTACAGGACAGAACCTTATGATCGATGGTGGATTAAGCGTATGGTGAAAAATACTAAAGTTGTGCACATAGGAAATGTATCCGTAGGAGGAAAACACCCCTGTTTCATTATTGCTGAAGTCGGAGTGAATCATAACGGTAGCATAGCTATTGCAAAAAAACTGATCAAAGAAGCGAAGAAAGTTGGTGCAGATGTTGTAAAGTTCCAAACATTTGTTGCTGAAAATATCGTTACGAGATCTGCCTCTACGGCTGAGTATCAAAAGGTGAATACAAAATCACAGCAGTCCCAATTTAATATGTTAAAGAAGTTAGAGCTCTCAGAAAAAGATTTTCAAAAACTGAAAGCGTATTGTGATAAGGTTGGAATTATATTCATGTCCACTCCGCACTCCAGTGCGAAGGATATTGAAGTTGTTGCAAAACTTTCTCCAGCAATCAAAATTGCTTCCGGTGATATTACAAACTTTCCTTTCCTCGAGCACATTGCGAAATCAAAAAAACCCATCATCATGAGTACGGGTATGAGCACGTTAAAGGAAGTAAAAGGCGCTGTTTCGTTTGTGAAGAAATACAATAAGAATCTTATCGTTCTTCACTGTACAACGAATTATCCCACCGACACATCTGATGCGAACTTGCGCGCAATGGAAACAATTAGTAAGGCATGCAGAGTTTCTGTGGGATATTCTGACCACACAGCCAACGCGATGACCGCGGCAGTTGCCGTTGCTATGGGGGCATGTGTTATTGAAAAACACTTTACCTTGGATAAGCGTATGCCTGGCCCGGATCACCGTGCCTCATTGGAGCCGATTGAGTTTAAAACGATGGTACAGAATATCCGCTTTGTTGAAACACTGATGGGATCTCCTACAAAGAAACCAACGGTCTCCGAACAGAAAACAAAGAAAGTTGCAAGAAAAAGTATTGTTGTCCGCATAATGATTCGGAAAGGCGAGCGCATTACCCCGCGTAGTTTAATAATTAAAAGACCGGGAACAGGTCTAGCATCAAAGTATCTACCTTTGGTTATTGGTAGAAAAGCAGCAAAAGACTTATTACCAGACAGTCTAGTGCCAAAAGAAGCGTTGTATTGGAAAAGAAAGAAATAAGCTCATGGTGAGAAAAATTGCAATAGTGACTGGTTCAAGGGCGGAGTATGGGTACCTGAAGCCATTAATACAAAGAATTCTCCGTGATGAAAATTTACAGTTACTACTGTATGTTGCTGGCATGCATCTCGTAAAATCACACGGAAACACCATAGAAGAAATAAAAAAGGATGGGTTTAAAATACAGGCAACAGTTCCCATGGGCGAAGAAGAAAATAATTCAACAGACGAAGTCCCTCTTTCTATAGCAAAAGGAATTATTGGGTTTACTAAATCGTTCAAAAAAGACAAGCCCGATGTTGTTGTCGTGTTGGGTGATCGGGTAGAACCCTTTTCCGCAACTATAAGTGCAGCTTCGCTTAATATTCCCGTGGCCCACATTAACGGTGGCGATGTTTCCGGAAACATCGATGATAGTTTTAGGCACGCAATGACGAAATTATCACATCTCCATTTTCCCGCCAGCGCGTTGAGTATGAAAAGAATATTGAAACTTGGTGAGGAGAAGTGGAGAGTGCATCAAGTTGGAGCATTATCATTAGATACTATACTGCATGAAAAACTTCGATCATTGAATGAGCTTAGAGCGATATATCATGTTCCAAAGAAAAAATATATTCTTTTTGTCTATCATGCTGTTACAACAGAATGGAAAGATGCTAAATATCAGATTCACCGAACGCTTCAGGCAATGCAGAAGATAATGCAAAAACAAGATATGTTTGTCATTATGGTTTATCCCAACACCGATCCTGGAGGAAAAGACATTCTACTAGAAATAACTCAATTTGCTTTAAAAAATTCACAGGTATATCTATTCAAAAATCTTCCCTATCAGGATTTTTTATCTTTTATGTCTGCAAGCTCTGTGTTTGTTGGAAACTCAAGCTCTGGAATTATCGAAGCTCCGTCTTTTGGTATCCCATACGTGTGTGTTGGAACAAGACAAAAAGGTCGAGAAAGAGCGCAGAATGTTATTGACGTGGATTATGATGAAAACAATATTATAAAGGGAATAAAAAAAGCGTTGTTTGATGAAGCATTTCTAAAAAAGATACGACGGTGTCATAATCCGTACGGAAACGGAACGGCAAGTCAAAAAATCGTTAAAATACTCCACACAGTGTCACTTAATGAACGATTATTGAAGAAAAGAATGACATACTAATATGAAAATAAAAAAGAACGAAAAAACAAACAAAAGATTCACTTCATGGAAGTTTCCCGTGTTTAATAAGAAGAATATAACGCGATGGAACTGGATGTGCCAATACCACAAACATTTAGTTTTAGGAAAAAACACGGACATTGGTGCATTCACATACATTAATGCAAAGTACGGGGTGTACATTGGAAAAGATGTACAAATTGGATCCCATTGCAGTATTTATTCAGAATCAACCATTGATGAAAAAACGGGAAAAGTTGTTATAGAGGACGGAGCAAGAATAGGAACCCATTCAACAATCATGCCGGGAGTCCACATAGGAAAAGAAGCCATTATTGGTGCATACAGTTTTGTAAAAAGAAATATTCCTGCACATAGCGTAGCATATGGTATTCCTGCTAGAATAGCGAAGCCTTAAAATTATGGCGACTAAAAAGAAATTTATACCGGTTGCCCGCCCCTATATTGACTCCCTGGATAAAAAAGGTGTTTTGGAGGTTCTTAACTCCCGCGCGCTTTCCTTAGGACCAAAATACAAGATATTCGAAAAAAATATTGCATCGTACTGCGGTGCTACATACGCATCTACAGTGTGCAATGGTACAGCGGGTCTTCATTTGACGGTATGTGCGTTGGGATTAAAAAAGGGAGATGAAGTTATCACGTCTCCGTTTTCTTTCATCTCTTCATCAAACTGTTTGTTATTTGAGGGAGTGAAACCTGTGTTTGTTGACATAGAGGATGTGACGTACAACATGGATCCTTCAAAAATCGAAAAAGCTATTACAAAGAGAACAAAAGCTATTCTTGTGGTGCATATTTTTGGTCAAACGGCAGATATGGCGGAAATCATGCGTATAGCAAAAAAACACCGTTTATCCGTCATTGAAGACGCATGTGAGAGTTTGGGAGCACGTTTTAAGGGAAAAATGGCTGGAACAATAGGGGATGTTGGGGTCTACGCGTTTTATCCAAACAAGCAAATGACAACCGGAGAAGGTGGCATTGTAGTAACAAATAAACGAAAGATTCATATGCTATGTCAAAGTATGAGAAACCAGGGAAGAAATACCCACGGAGATTGGCTTATTCATGAGCGGTTGGGGTACAACTACCGCATGGATGAGATGAGTGCATCATTAGGCGTAACACAGTTACGCAAATTAAACTGGATGATCAAGAAAAGAAGAAAAATTGCAGAGTGGTACAAAAACGAACTTGCCAATATTCCGCAGATTGTAACTCCAAAGATAGGGAAACAAAGGACTCATTCCTGGTTTGTTTATGTCATTAGAGTTCTCCGTGGGAATCGTAATGCCATCATAAAAAAGTTGGCGAAAAAACATATTCAAACAAAACCATATCTTCCCGTTATCCACCTTCAAAAGTTCATGCGAGACATGTTTGGATACAAAAAAGGTAACTTCCCCGTTGCGGAAAACATTACATCACAAACCATTGCTTTACCATTTTATGTTGAGTTGAAAAAAAGCGATGTTGTTTTTATTTGCAAAACTTTAAAAGAAATTTTGGCATGAAAAAGAAGTTCCTCAAATTATTTAAAGGAAAAGTCATTTTAGTGACAGGTGGAACGGGATCCATTGGGAGTGAAATTGTCCGGCAGCTCCTACAATATAAACCCAAACAAATTCGGGTATACTCCCGGGACGAATCAAAACATTTCTTTTTACAACATGAACTTGAGCTTTTACACGCACGTGTAGATATTCGTTATTTAATCGGCGACATTCGTGACAAAGAACGTCTAGACAAGGCTTTTAACAACGTTGATATTGTTTTTCATGCTGCGGCATTAAAACACGTGCCATTCTGTGAATATAATCCGTTTGAAGCAGTAAAAACAAACGTATATGGAACGCAAAATGTCATTGATGCAGCGTTAAAGTACAATGTGTCAAAAGTTGTGGCGATCTCAACCGATAAAGCTGTGTATCCAAACACGATCATGGGCGTTACAAAGCTTCTTATGGAACGCATGATCATCTCATCTATGCATTATGCTGGAGAAGCAAAAACAAAATTCGCGGTTGTTAGATTTGGGAACGTTCTGAACTCCCGCGGTTCTGTTATTCCCATGTGGGTTGAGCAGATCAAGCGGGGTGGCCCCGTTACTGTGACCGACAAACGCATGACCCGCTTCTTTATGAGTATTCCAGAAGCAGTTCATCTTATTTTTCTGGCCGCAATTACCATGAGGGGACAAGAGATTTTTGTGCTCAAGATGGCTGAACGAAACATGTACGAACTTGCACAAGAAACCATTGCAAAACATGGAAACGGAAAGAAAATCAAAATTCGCATTGTGGGGGCAAGAGAACGTGAAAAATTGCGTGAAAAACTTCATACGGAAGAGGAAAATGAGTACTTGAAAGAGAAAAAATCGTTTTTTGTGATATATCCCGATAGGGACTTATATGAAAAGAGAGAAAAAACGGTATATAAGGTAAAATCTCAAGTAAATGGATCGGGGTAGGGCGGTGGTGTCGGTTTTTCTTTTCTTGCTGAAAGAATAGTATTAAATATTTTTTGGTTAAACGGTTTACTTACGAGAATAAATCCGAACATGATCCCAGTGTACACTCCTCCAAAGAGTATATATTGATAAAAATTATATGGTTGGAGATTGAATACGCGCGTAAGTGTGAAAAGAAGTACCGCGAACAATGCAAGCTCTCCATAAAACACGATGGGGTAGCGAAAGGCAATGATGTGTGAAATGACCTTACCCAGGAGAAGAACAGAACAGCATTGTATGAGGACAGCGGCAACAACTGCCCCAACAACGCCATATGTATAAATGAGTATAGAGCTTAAAACGATATTTATAATGGCAAGAAAAAGCGCAATATGTAGTCTCTTTTTAACAAGGCCGATACCAGCAGCAATCGTTGTAAAATAACTTGATAAAGAAGAAAAGAATGAAACAACGATCGCAATCATTAATGGAATCGTACCAAGTTCTGTCCACTGTTTACCAAATAAAAGACCAATTGTTTCTTTTGGGAAAAGAAAAACAAAAATTCCAAAATATGCCGTAACGAGAGGAACAATTTTTAAGATTGATTGCATAAGATATAACATTTGAGCCATTCCGCCTTTTTCTTCAAGATGCGAGACAAGGGGAAAGAAAAAAGAGTTGATCGGATATAGAAAAATTCCTGAAATTGCCGCAATGGGCATGACAACGCTGTACACTCCGACTTCCCGGACGGTTTTAAATAGCGTCAAGAAGAAAATATCTGTTGAGATAATAAATGTATAAATTGATGTTGTAAACAATGTCGGTAGCGCGTACGCGAACATTTTTTTACATAAACCCTTGTCCCAGGTTGTCTTTAGTACAACGGAAGCATGTTTTTTATAAAGTATATATGTATATGCTAACGAAGTAATAAGATATGCTCCGGACCACGCTAACGCATAATACAAAACGCGTGGAACATCAAAAAACCAAAAGAATAATGAAAAAACGAGTATAGAAAATAGTGAGCTAGTCTGAATTGAAGAATAAATATGTTCTTTTTGAAGTCCTAAAAACAATTTTTGTATTGATGAAATAAAACTATTTGTAATAAAATATACACAAAAAATATATATAAGGTACTCAGCCATCGGATTCTTAAAATACACAAGCGCAAGCCATTTCGCGGAAAAGAAAAGCACGATAGAAAATAACATCGACGTTCCAAATTCAATATACCGGTCATATGCGTGAATGTTCCAGACAGACTGTTTGTCTCCTTTTGCAAGAAATTTTGGAATGAAATAGGCCGCGCTTAATCCAAATCCAAGGTCGTTATATGTGATAAGAGTAGCAAACAGAGCTAATACGGCATAAAACAACCCATACATCTCTATTGAAAGGGTTCTGGACAGCAGGAGCCGGAAAGCGTATCCAAGTGGAGATGCAAGAAAGCTAAAGAAGAGGACAATCATTCCTCCGCGCAAAACTCGTTGTGTGAGTGGGTGAGTGTATTCTTCCATTATTTTTCTGCCAAACCCGTTGTTATGGCTCCTTTATAAAAACAATAAAGTATCCACTTTAAAAGAAATAATTTCGTTCTCCACGGTATGTAACGCAAACCTGGAAAAGATATTTTTCGTAAAATATTCCAAGCCTCATTGATCTGGCTATCATCTTCGACCCTTGTAGTACACTTGATGTATTGAAAACCCTCTTTTATGAACATATCCTTGAGCGGTTTGGGTGGAAGAAGCGTAAGGTGTTCCGGTAAAAGCATATACCAAGTATTCCCCATGACTTGAGATTGTACGCTTTCTGGATTTGGAGTTTCAACATATACGATTCCCTGAGGTTGAAGTACCCTGTGAAACTCCCGAAGCGTTGCTTGAACATCCAGTGGGGAAAGATGCTCCAGTGTTTGCAGGGAGATAATCATGTGAAATGTGTTTTTGGGGAAAAGTATCTTTGTCAACGACCCCTTAGAAAAAGCAACAGACGGGGGTAAATCTTTCTTTATGGTTTCATCGATATCCATCCCGAATAACTTCATTGGAATTTTTGTTTTTGTATGAATATCTAATAGCGCTCGTAGCGCAACACCATCTCCACATCCGGCATCTAAAATAAAAAGAGTTTGTTTTGGATAAAGACGATGGGTGCGTTGAACAATCGGGAGCAGTATATTGAAAAAAGAGGTGCGCAATATATGTTTACGGTCTGTATAAAATTTTTTCTGTTGCGCATTACGTTTTGTTGTATACCCCGTATAAGAAATTTTTTGAAGAGGAGTATTCCTTACATAATATCCTTTGTGTTTTGTGAACTGTGAAAATTGATGGTGTTTCATAAATTTATCTGCAAGAAAATACTTCAAACTGCGTATTTCCGAATAAATCAGTTATATCTGTCTGTGTATATTGTGGCACATTCGAGAGAATCTTTCGAAGATTGGAGTCTGCCAAGGAAAACTTAGCAAGTGACGTTGGCCGTAAAATGATAGGCGCACATACCTTGGTTAATGGAGAGAGAATCTGTTCAATCAACGGATCATTCTGTTGGTTGGTGACAAAAGCGACTTCATGAATATCAAGTTTGCCGTTAGAAAGGAAGAGAAGTTGTGTTGCTATTCCCCAATCTCCAACAACAATGGGTACGTTTTCATGCCTTACACGTTCGTAGAGTGGATAGATTGCACAGGTAAATGACCCCCTTCCACAAGTAGTTTTTCCTAAAGAATCAAAAGAGATATATGTCGAAAGAAAAATGATGAGATACATAGCAAAAATGCCATACAGGATAGATCGGCGTTTGAGGTGAGAGCAAAAAAGCGCAAGTGCAAGTTGTGGGATGGGATAGATAAGTAAGCGGTGGTATGAAAAAATAAGTCCCTTATAACTCATATACACGATGAAAAAAATGAAAAAACTTATACCAATCCACACATGCTTTGATTGCTTTATTGTTTTATATGCTGATAAAAACCAGAGAAGTATACAAAAAACTGCTAGAACAGATATCATTTTGGGAAAAGTCGGAACTATTTCAAAAACGTAGGAAAATGTTTCCGGAATCTGGAGTTGGAAAAAGAATCCATGAAGTTTTTCGATGTATGCCGCAAGAGTAAAGCCTTGCAGTTTTTGTGCTGTTGCAAAAACGTTTATCCACGCTGAACGAACATAGTAGAGGAGGGGGGAAACCGCTACAAACATTCCCGCAAGAACAGATATTGTATTGCGCAGATTTATTCCATGTATAAGTTTAGAAAAATGATGAAGATATATGTGTTGAATAAATAGAGCCAGTGCAATCGAACCTATCCAAAAGACTGCATCGAGTTTTGTATATATGTTTAACCCGGCGAAAAAACCAAGAAGAAAGAAAATAATTTTCCCAATCTTTCTTTTTGTGTACAACACATGAAAAAGAAATAAGAGAAATATCGCTTTGAGAAAAAATGGAAACACGCTTGTCCGATCAAGACGTTGTGTAAGAAGAAACTGCGCGTCAAACACGAGAAAAAATAATGTATAGAGCGCTATTTTTTTACCAAAAATCTTCCATATACTTATCGCTAGAATGCAAAGCGACGTTCCAACAAAAAGGATATTCGCCATCCGTATAGCTTGAACGGAGGGCATAAGAAAGGTAAAAATGACTCTGGGAATAAACGCCATCGGGGCTCCAATGTATGGAGAAAGCATAATGGGAATGCATCTGTTTCCGATGTGTACTGCATAGGAAAGAAATATGTCCGGATGCGGGCATCCTAGTGCGGCATTTGCTGTTAGTATTTCGTCGTACTCTAGCCCAACACGAAGATATCCATAGAATGAAAAGGCGAAAAACAACGCAAGCAAAATTACCGCAATAATGATGGAAAATTTATTAGAATGGTATTTTTGAAGGATATTTTTCATTGCGTTAATACATACTTCTCATTTTGAAACAGAATACGGTGTTTTTGAGTATATTCTTGATACGTGGGTTCGGGTGATGTTGTGTCATAAAGAACGTTATTTGAGGTAGGAAGAGCGGGACAGTCTTTTTCTAACAGCGTTGGGCAAAGCTGAGCGCACGCGCCTACGGTATTTGCAACAAAGTACGAAGTAGATCGGACATTTGTTGTTACGAGAGTGCATGGAAGATTTTTTTTAATATGTTGAACGAGTGCACAATCTCCTTCATCTTGAATGACCCAATACCGTTGTATGTTCCATGTATTTGCGGTAAGAAAAAAGTATAACGATGGGATAATGCCGGAAAATACTAAAACAACTGAAATCATTTTTATAAAACCGCGTTTTTCCCTAAGGACTCCATAGTATATACAAATGAATGTTGTCCAAAAAAATGTTGGACGCAAAAGTTTGTTTAGGGCAAGTGAGGATGAGTCTATTTGGCCAAAATATGCTACGGAGAGGAAAGCCAACATAACTGTGAAAAAAAAGATTGACCAAATACGATCTTTTCGTTCCATAATAATTTGGCGAATAAGCAGGAATAATGCAAAAGCCCACAATACTCCAATACCACGTATGGTTGAAAAGTTTTGTATTGACGCGTATGCGGGCATAAGCGTTGCGTCTTTTGCATACGGAAAACCCCATAATAGTGGTTCACGTATGTGGACAAGTCTGACGATAATGTTTCTAACATATTCAGATTGGATGAGTGCGAGCGCAATCAATCCACAAGCAACGACAATCTTAAATATATGGAAATATGTTATATGAAATGTTTTTCTGTTTAAAAGGAATGACCATCCAAGAAATACCACGATACTCACAACGTATGTTAAAAGAAAAGCCTTATTTATGACATTAAGCGCGGTCGTAGAAAAAAGAAGAAAAAGTAAGAAGGGCACATGAAACTTCGCTTTTCCTTCCCCATATAAGGTAATGAAAAAGAAAAAATATACGAGAAAGAAAATGAGACCGAACCAAGTTAATCCTGCCAGTTCATAGAAAATTGGCGTGTACAGTAGTTGGTATGAGGTGTGGAGAAATACATTTGATGAAAAAATATCGAAGAAAAAAAGACTAGGACCGGAAAATAAACAAGCAAACGCAATAAGACCAGCCACCCAAAACTTCCGAATGTGAAATATCTGCATAAATATTACCGCAAATAATGGAATAATCGGGAGAAATAATGTGAGTTTTGTCAGATCAAGCGCAGATTCTACCGATATGTTGTACATGATCTTCGTAAGAATGACGGGAAAATATAATCCAACATGGTAATACTCATTGAGTATATTTCTTGGAGAGTACGGATCAATAAACGGATATGTGTTATTTTCCAAAAACAATTGAATAACGGCGTGGTGCTGATACTCATCATGTATTCCGTTTTTATACGTGAAATTAAAAAGCATGAGTGCGGAAAATATGGTAACGCCTGCTAAAAAAACAAGAGCATTACTCGATTTTCTTAATGGAGCTAAAAGACGGAATATTTCTTCTTTTCTTTTATAAAGTTGAATGAGTCCGAATACTGTATAACCAGAAAAGGACGCAATAAGCGTTTCGATAGGCTTTGGAGTGATATAGAGCAGATAGTACGCGGTAACAATAAAAAACCCGATTGAAATGTACGGAAGAAAAAGAAGTTTGAGCAAAGAAAGCCGTTCTTTCCCATAGATCCACAGACAGCCGCTGGAAATTAAAAGAAGAAATACGCTTGCGCCGAATATATACGGAAGAAACTCTGGAAGTAAAAAAATTGTGTGAGTAAAAATAATCCTAAGAGTTTCTAGCATTGGTTATGAGTGTAACTTCCTTTGAATTCTCCAATATATATTCAGCGGAAACCTCGAGTGTGTCATCAAATAATGGGCTCTCCAGAAGCGTAATTTTTTCCTCATCGTACGTAATCCCGCTGACACCTGTTGAGCAGTATCTTTTTCTTCTGGGAAACCCTCTCGCTCTGCCTGTTTTATTGTAATGAGCATATTGTACATTCCTTGGAGCAAAGAGAGTCCAACGCCCCTCAAGCCTCCATCAATGCCATTTAGACCGAGAAGTCTTCGTTCAAACTCAGAAAAAAAAGAATTTATAAGTACTTCCGAAGTAATGTGTTTTTTGGGAGACTGTTCTTGTTCTAAAGTTGTGTATCGATTCATGCGGGAAACAAACTCCTCTACGGTGTTGTAGTTGGCATGGACGATTGCATACTTTAGCTGTGGAGGAAGAAATACGGTTTTCCCCATCGGTTTGGGGTTTTTGTGAACTTTTCCGCCCCATTCTGCATGACCTTGTTTAAAAAGCCTGAGTTGATAATCTGGCCACCACCCCGCGTACTTTACCCAGTCTCCCCAGATGATGTTTTTTCTTGGGAAGTAGTAACAATCTCCGAGTAATGCTTCTGGAACTTTCCCCATAAGGATAGATTGGATAAAAGAACATGTTTCAGGTTCTAAATACTCATCGGCATCTAGCACAAGAATCCATGGATGATGCGCTTTCGAAAGGCCAAAATTTCTTGCGGGATCAGCGTATCCAATGTCTTTATATGAAAAAATACTTTTTGTGTACTGTTTCGCAAGAGCAACGGTATTATCCGTACTCTGCATATCAACAATAATGATCTCATCGGCAAGATTTTTTACGCTCTCTAACGTTTTCATCAGTGTTGATGCAACGTTTTTCGTATGAATAACCAAAGAAAGGGGGGGAAACTTCATGCTTTCATTTTAGCATCACAGTTTCTACAATAACCACAACTATCATAATGTATGGTACTCGGAGAGAACGGATCGGGGATCCCCATCTTTTATAAGTTTTCCATTTTGTAAAAGGAGTGCTCTCTCACAGAAATCTAAAACGGATTCTTCATTATGGCTTACATAAATGATCGTTTTTTTCCGATCTTTTTTTATCGCATGAAGACGGTCAAGACATTTTTTTTGAAATTTAAAATCCCCAACCGCCAGTATTTCATCTATAAGCAGAATGTTTGCGTTTGTATGGATCGCGATAGAAAATCCTAATCTCATATACATTCCCGATGAATACTTCTTGACCGGCACATGGATGAACTCTCCGAGTTCGCTAAACTCTATGATTTGGTCAAGTTCTTTTTCAACTTCTTTTTTATGCATTCCAAGAATTGCTGCATTTAAAAAAATGTTTTCATATCCCGAAAGCTCTGGATGGAAGCCCGCTCCAAGTTCAATGAGGGGTGCCACTCTTCCTCGTACAGCGACAGTTCCTTTGGTGGGATATGTTACCCCGGCAATAAGTTTGAGGATTGTTGATTTTCCTGCGCCATTTTTTCCAATAATGCCAACCGTTTCCCCTTCGCGAATTTCAAAAGAAAGATCGTGGAAAACGGTATATTTTTTTGTTAACGATTTTCCTCTTAGAAGGTTTGGAATAACTTCTTTAAATGTCCGGTCTTCCTGTAGGTAAAAATCTTTATGAACATGCTGGAAGGTGATGGCGGGATTTGGCATAGTGTTCCTTAAGCAACATCGGCAAATGTGCGCTCCGCTTTTTTGAATATAAAAAATCCGACAAAGAAAATAACGATGGCGATACCAAGAGACCATACAATGATTGTCCACTCAAATGGATCATGAAAAAGGGCTGAACGGTATCCCTCCATAAACCCAACCATGGGATTGAGTTTATAAAGCCATACATATTGAGATGGTACTAAGGAAAGCGGGTACACAATAGGCGTCATGTACATCCACAGCATAAGAAGAAGGTTGGCAAGGTATTGAATATCTCTATAAAACAAGTTAGACGTGGAGAATATGAAAGAAATACCAACGGTAAAAAGAAGTTGACCTGCTAGTAATGGAACAACCCACAAAGACGTTGTTGAAAAAGGTACGTGAAGAATCATCATAAACAATGAAAAAATGATGGCGGAAATAAAAAAGTCAACAAATTTTGCTAACACAATGGCATAAATAATAATTTCTCTGGGAAAAGCGACTTTACGGAGGAGAGATGAGTTATCAACAAGTCCTTGTGTTGCGGTAAATATGGATCCCTGAAATAAGCCCCAAGGGAGAAGCGCCGCATAGAGGAAAATAATATAGGGGATATTATTTGTTGAAAATCGGAAAATCACCGAAAATACGAATGAATACACCAACAGCTGTGATAAGGGATTGAGAATAACCCACGCGTATCCAATGAATGACTGTTTATATCTCGCCTTGATTTCCCGCTGTGTAAGCTGCAGAAGAAGATATTTGTAATGCGTGAAGGGGAAAACAAGTGTTTTTAGAAAAGTCATAGTTTTAGTATATAACGGGAACGACATATATTTATTTTTTCTTGTACAAATAACGCGTTTTTTTAAAGAAGAAGATCATCGAGGCGATGTTTATCAGGAAAAGTACAGAAAGAAATGTTTGAGGTTTATCCCAGTAGTACACATTTTTCAGCCACCAAAAATCAAATGTTTCTTCATAAATTCTTGCCCGCAAGTTCCAGAGCTGCCATGGGTCTGTTACAGTCTTTCCCCAGTATTGATACGGAATGGAAGTGGTCTTTTCTCCTAATAAGGTTGAAACATCGGGATAATCTAACGATTGGAGATTGACAGAGTTATTATTTATTGTCATCTTTTTTACATAAAGCGTGTTTTGAGCGGAGGATGTTCCAACGTATGTGACGCGTACATCTAATAAATTCATACCATTTTGAATGATTCCAGCAGGGGGTGTTATAGAAAAAGAGCCGTCTTTAGAAACAGGAATGACAGAAACATCAGAAAGAATATGTGTATTAAGAGAACCAGAAATTTGTGCGGAGTACATGCTGGTTGGTTCGTCGGGATTGTTATACAGAAGGAAAGAGATTGATTGAATAGGATTCTCTGCTTTTTGTGTGAAAGAAAGATGTCCTACACTTTTTATCCCCCGGAACACTCCAATGCCCGTCCGAAGCGGTGTTTCAAAACCATCATAAAACCGGACACCATATAGACCGTGATCTATTGTTTTTGGGAAATCATGGATTTTTACAAGAAAGTCCCTCGTCATTGTAATGATAGGCGAGTATCTGGGAATGAAGCTCGCATACTCGTATCGGGTAATTTCGGTTGTATCAATAAAAAAATGATATGGGAGACCCCGGTATTGGACTTGATATGGTACTGCAACGCCAAGTAATTGAATCAACGCTCCCAAAACGAATACAGGCGTAACAATAAATTTTTTCTGCAGAGAAGAAAGTCTTGTGATGATGTGAAAAATAATAAGCATAAGCGGAGGAATAAGCATTGCCATGTAGCGGGGTCCCCAAACCGCTCCTCCATACCAAATTGGACGAAGCTCCTGCGCTCCGGGAATAGAAATAGTCGCGGAACCATAAGAAAAAACATAAATAGCAAAGAGGAAAAGAAAACTTAACACTTCCGGAAGCAGACGCTTCTGAATCCGGTGCCAAAAAATAATAAGAAGAACAAGCGGAGGAGAATACAGAAAAATACTTTTCCCAGGACTAAAAAGAAGTCCGTATGCCCCTTCAAAAAGAATTTTTGGTTGAATCTGGGAAACAGCGCTTATAATGGACTTAATTTTCCAAAAAAGAAGAAACGAAAAACATAATAAAATGCCAAGAAGCACGCGTTTTACAGAATGATATTTCGGGTAAAGAAGAAGAACGATGTACAGAAGTAGTGCTGGAATAGGAAGAATATATGATTCGTTATACGAAAAAATAACAACAAGATATGAAATCAAACTAAAGAGAAGATACCGAAGGTGTTCTGTTTGCGCGTATCTTTTTACACAGTAAAACGTACACATTGTGAACGTAATAAATGGCATATGTGCAAATCCAAACTTTGAGAGAGGAAAAATGTTTGTCGCAAACACGGTAGCAAGACTCAAGAGTAAAGACATCTTATGTGAAAGTTTTAACGTAAGGCCATACTTGAGCATAATAATGCCAAGAAGCGCGGCGAAAAAAGAGTTTGTAAAACTCGCAAAAAGAAGTACGGACCAGTCTGATTCTAGGGGAAAACGTGTAGGGGGTGGTGCCCCATAATATGTATGAACAAGATCAGAAATTGCCACTGCGGGAACCATCACTATAGAATACCCCAACCCTCCAGGCGCGCGCCATGTTCCATCGGGTTGTTTGACGGAGTTCATGTGAACATTTTTTCCCTCGTTAAACTCGTATGGAGCTGATGTTGCCTGATGGTTGTAGTACAAATTTCTTGCAACGGTCAGATATAAAAGTCCGTCTTCCGACTCAATGAGACCGGAGGAAAAGAAGCTTAAGACAGAAAAGAGGAAGAAAAAATAAAAAAAGAAAAACTTCCAACTGAGCTTTGTATCTTTCATACCATGTATTATGATACCTCATACGGGAAAATATACCGAACGTATATGAGCAACAACATTTTAGCCTCCATTGTTATCGTGAATTATAACGGGAAACATTTTCTTGAACAGTGCTTCTCTTCACTTTTTTCCATGGACACGCCAAAGCATTCGTACGAGATTATACTCGTTGATAATCATTCATGGGATGATTCTGTTGTTTTCACGAAAACACATTTCCCCCAAGTTCGCATTGTTGAAAATAAAGAAAATCTTGGTTTTTCCGCAGGAAATAACGTGGGAGCAAAAATTGCCCGTGGAAAATATATTGCCTTTTTAAACAACGACACCAAAGTTGATAGATTGTGGTTATCTTCATTGATACATAGAATCGAGAAAAATTCTACTATTGCTGCGGTAAGTTCTAAGGCGCTTTTGTATTATCCTTTTTTTAGGCTTCACGTCCAGTCAGATACATATGCAAAATCAGATTTTATGCGATTTTCCGGCAGAAAACGGGTTGGAGTTTCTCTCGAAAATGTTACCCCCGCTGACATAAAACTTAAACCATATATCCAATATGGGTGTGGTTTCTATGATGTGGATGATAAGGAGGCCATAGAAAAATGGACTGATGGAGATGCGGAACTTTTAATTCCATTCGACCCACTGGCACACGAGGTGCGGTATACAGTGACTCTTAGTACTGACCAACCCTTTTCAGGAATAAATACAGAACTATCTCTTACCATTGAAGATAACGTGCTCATTCACGACACGCTTGCTCCACATGAAACAAAACAATACACACTCGTTTTACACGCTGATCAAATAAAAAAGTATGCAAAGTATGCTGTGCAGAACGCAGGAAATATTGTTTTTAAAGATGGGTATAGTCGGGATAGGGGGGCGGCTGTACGAAAAACGACACAAATATTTGAGTTGGATTGTCCTTTCTACGATAAACCAGTTGAAGTTTTAGCGTTTTGTGGAGTCGGAGTGCTTGTACGTGAGGACATTTTTACAAAACTTGGCGGATTTGATGAACTATACTTTATGTACTACGAAGACATTGATTTAAGTCTAACGATGCGTCGTTATGGATACTCCATTTGGTACGAACCAAAAGCAGTTATGTATCATATTCATGCAGGATCGAGTAAAGAAGGGTCGCGCTTTTTTGCATCACATGTTGAAAAAGGGCGCCTCATTCTTATCGCAAAACATTTTCCATTGTTTATTGTTTGTATGCAGTTTGGATTATATGTACTATCATTTTTATTTGCATGCGTATCCATGATGAAGTGGGGATTGAGAGGGAATTGGCGCCTTTACGAAACGTTGAACGAAAAAGTTGAGTCGCGTGGCGATATTATGAAGTGGGTTGTGGGTCATATATTTTTCCTAGTAAAGAAACGGTTTGTACTAAAACTTCGACAAAAAAAATCTATGAGTGAAATATTTCAGTCATTGTATTAATCATAAAAAAATGAGGAAGTAAAACATGACTACGAGAAAACATAAACAAATAGCTGCAGTATATGACCGATGGCTTCACACGTTAGGCGGTGGCGAACAGGTAGGATTTGCATATGCGGAAACACTTCGCTACCTGGGATATAAAACCGAAATTCTTACACACAAAAAGTTTGATGTAGCTGAAGCAGAACGGAAAATGCACGTAAACCTTTCCGATATACATGTCCGTTACTTACCAAACCTTCCCGATTACCAGTTAAGTCAATATACGGAGGGGTATGACGTATTCGTTTCTAATTCATACCTTGATTACATTCCAAATAGAAGCAAATATGGCATTCTTTCTATTTTTTTCCCATCAAGAATTAAAGTCTCAATATATGAGTATTTAAAACGCGCGCACATTATCCCGTCGCTTCGCAGATTTTTCGTATACCCGTCATTTTTTGAAGGTTTCCGTTATGACGAGTTTATAGAAGGAAAACTGTACAAATGGTTGGGAAGAGAATCGACAGTATACTTCAATCAGAATTTTTCAACTCTGCAAATAGAGTTGAGAGCAGAATTTCTAGCATTTTCGTGTCTTGATGACATTCAATTTCGATTGGGAAAACAACATATTGTTCCCGACTCACGCGCAGTAAATCATTCGAAAAATACGATAAAGTATATATTTCAATTTAAAAGACCAATAAAAGATATTGGCCTCACCATCATTCTCCCCGATTCCGCATATGCAAAATATATTGCCTTAACGAGTATGAGAATTGTGGACTTCCGATACGTTCTCTATAACATGTTTAAAGTATTATTTCCGGTATGGGAAATGCGGCTTCATGGGGGTCCGTCGGCAACAAAGTTTTCTGATATTGATTCATATGATCGTGTTGTTGCCATTTCAAAATTTTCGCAAGACTGGATTCGAAGATATTGGGGTGTGAATTCTGATTTACTCTATCCTCCGGTAGACGTGAAAACGTTCGTTCCAGCGAAGAAAAAAAAGAACATAATTGTGCATGTGGGACGTTTTTTTGTCGGGGGACATTCAAAAAAACAACTTGATATGACGAGGGTATTTAAACGGTTAATTGATCAAGGATTAAAAGGTTGGGAACTCCATTTTGTTGGCGGGATAGCTGAGGGAGGGATACATCGGAAGTATGTAGAAACGATTTATGAAGAAACACAGGAATATCCAATTTTTTTGCATACAAATGCACCATTTGATGAAGTAAGGATGCTTTTGTCTGAGGCAAAGATTTATTGGCACGCGACAGGCTTAGACGAAGATAATACCAGATATCCTGTTCGCCTTGAACATTTCGGCATCACAACAGTAGAAGCGATGGCTTCTGGATGTGTTCCCGTGGTAATCCATGCTGGTGGCCAGCCAGAAATTATTACTCCCGCGTGTGGGTATACATGGAAAACGAGAGAAGAATTAATGAAACGCACGCTTGAGTTGATACGCAATTCAAAACTTCTTAAAGAAAAAAGTTTTGCCGCGGTAGAAAGAAGTAAAGATTTTAGCAGAGAGCGGTTTAAAAGAGAGCTTATTGAGTTATTGAAAGATGCAAAATGATAAACTTGCTCCATAAGTTGCGACAACCATTTTTTGCACACATACTTTTTGTCTCTCTCCTTTTTGTTCTCCTCGCCCGCAATCCATTTTCTTCCCGCACGCTTATCCCCAACATGGAGCCGTTCCCCGATACATTCCATTACATTGTCCCAGCACAGTCACTTTTGCGAGGGGAGGGATTTTTCATTTCAAGGGAAGGAAGAACGATTGTTCCTGCTGTTCCACCGCTATACTCACTTTCATTGGTTCCTGCTTTTTTAGTGAAAAATGACGCACGCATGTTTTATGTTACAAACGTTATACTTGCGCTCACTGCGTACGCGCTCTTTGTAAACATTCTCCGAAAAACGACAGATAAACCTGCCATTGAAATACTTCTTTCCTTTATGTATGTCACCAACTTTTACATCTCTTGGTACCCACAATGGGCGATGGCGGAAAACTTGATGCTTCCAGTTGTTCTTTATAGCATACTCCTCTTGCTTCAGCCCGCAACAAAAAAACACGCGCTCATCGCCGGCGTTATTCCGATCGCACTCTACGGCATTAAGTTTGCAAATGCTCCACTTGTTGTAGTGTTTCTTGCGCTGTATGCCATCAAATTTTTCAAGAAATTCTTCATATTATTTATCGCGAGCGTAATATGTTTCACCACGCTCTATATTTTGGGCGATTACGCTATAAGCGGAAGAAACTTGATTTTAACAGGGTGGTCTCTTGTATTAAGTCTGGTGAAACAACTTCCCATGTTTGTCTCATCGGGACAACGTGGCAGTACAGCGACCCAAGCATCACTATCACCATGGTTTTCCCTCTCTTACCTTCCCGAAAACTTTGCAATGCAGTGGCGCGGCCTCCACGGATATGGGGCAAAGTTTCTGTGGGAACAAACGCCGATTCTCTCACACGCTGTTGCCGTTTTTGGATGGGTTGGTTTTGGATGGAGCTTGTTGTACGCACAAAGGCGGTGGTTTTCGCTTGCGCTGGTATTGGTTATTCTCGCGGAAACACTATTTATGTCCACGTTTTACTCAACCGACATGCGGTATCTCATGTTTGCCATCCCCTTCCTCTTGATCGGCTTTGGATGGGCGGTAGAGTATTCGGCAAAAACCTTAGGAAAACTGTTTCATGGTTTTTCCAGCATGTGGCTCCTCAACTGTTTGGTGATAGGCATTACAATGGTATATCTTTTTTCAAACGCCCTCCAGCTTAAGTCCCAAATCATGGTCAATCTCAAGTATGCGGAAACTCCGTGGTGGTACCTTGCGGTGGTGGACATGAACACATATTTTTCTAAAGTTGAAACCAAGGACGGCAAAAAGCCAATCGTGATTAGTGCAATGCCGCCGTATTTTATTGATTTTTATTCAAATAAGACATATACGCTTTTGCCACTTTCTGCCCAGCAGGAGTTCCGCTCGTATCTTGTCGAGGCTTGGGGGCCGAATGATTATTCAGACATGATGAAACTTTACGCGACATACCTTAAAAACGGCTATGACATATATCTTGAAGAGTACGGATTGGGGAATGAAGGATACCTGCACGAAGCATTTCAAAACGTGTTAAAAAACTTTACTGTAATAAAGGTGCAAAGCGGGTGCTACAACGTGTGCAACATATACAGCGTGATCACAAAAAATTGACAGGGATAACTTGAGGTGGTATCCTTCGCGCAGATTGTGGAAGTGCTTATGATCCTGCCATAAAGGGACTATTGTGAAACTACCTCGTTTGGGTTTGGTCCGAAAATTTTTCAAGAAACTCACCGTACTGAGTACAATTGTTGGGCTCCTTTTTCAATCATTTATTCCCACAGTGTTATTGGCATATCCAGCTCCGGTTGCTGCTATTGAAATGGCCGTTTCTCCTTCTGTTTCTTTACAGTATGACAGTGGAGCACATACGTTTGCACTTGATGTGTTTGGTGTCTCTAAAACGTCATATACATTGACGTATCAACACGATGGCGGAGTTACAGAGGCGGTTGAGGGGACTATTGATGCCTCGAGTGATGTTGCCCATGCTTCACTGTATGCAGGGACATGTTCAACGGGCGGAGTATGTGTTCCACACGATGTACAAAGCGGAACGATCCATGTTGATGCACTCTATGGCGATACGCAGTCGTATATGTACGATGAAAACTTCTCGTTCAACAATGGTGTGTTCTGGAATGAACATGACAGAGTGTACACCACACCAAAAGTTGAACTTAATAAAACATATGTTGCTCCACAAAACGGCGCGGTTACTGTTACATTTACTTCTTTGCCAACGAACCCCGGAACGCTTTCCATTCAAGAACTTACGTTAACCGAGGAACAAAAACTTCAGCTTGGTGCGATAAGCGACAAAGCCTACGACATTACTTCAACCATGGCAGATGGAACGTTTACCTACACACTCACCCTGCCGGTGCCGGATCTTGGAGAAAACAGCGATACGCTCAGCGTAGCGTCCTCCGAAGACGGTCAACGTTTTGAGAACGTTGCGGAAACCCAGCAAACTTTTCATGAGGAGAAGCAGGAGATTGAGGTTCGCAGTCTTGATCACTTTACAGTTTTTGTGATCCGCGACCCATCGGCTTCTGGAGTTGACGGAGCGGGAGGGTCCTGGGTGAATCCCGGCAATGTCTACGTCTCCGACAACGCGCGGGCCACTGTTCTGCTGAATCTTGGAGCAACCTCGGAAAATCTTCTTGCGACGGGGTTTGGGTTGTCTGTCCCAGGAACGGCGGTCATTGAAGGCGTGGAGGTGATGATTGAAAAAAGTGTGAATACATCGAGGACAAACGCGAGCAAAGATTCGCTTGTAAACCTTATTGTTGGTGGAGTAGTTGTTGGAAACAACAACGCGGGAGCGAGTTATTTTAACAACACGACCGATGCGGTAACAACATACGGATCGTCAAGTGATCTGTGGGGATTAACGCTCACACCAGCGCAAGTAAACTCGGGTGACTTCGGGGTTGCATATGCAGCGCAGCGCCATCCGTCGGGAAGCAGTGATCAGCGGGTGCGCGTTGATCACATGCAAGTAAAGGTGTACTACAACACACCGCCAACAATAACAATAACATCACCGGATGGCGGCCAAATCTACCAAGGCGGGTCAGCGCAAGATATTACATGGAACGCAAATGACGTGGATGCAGGGGCATTGTTAAGTGTGGCATTAGAATATACAACGGATGGAAGTACATACACACCCATTGTTTCCGGATTGGCGAACGTGGGAAGCTATACATGGACTCTTCCGGGGGAAACTTCACAGACAGTGCGTGTTCGTGCAACGGTAAGTGACACAGAAGCTACGGCAAGCGATGATTCAGATGCCGATTTCATTATTGATACTACTGCGCCAACGATGACATACGATGGCCAATCGCCAATATCGAATGCGTATGGGTGGAATAATACTTCGGTTACATTAAGCTGGACATGTTCAGACGCAACGTCAGGCGTCATAAATGGAACAGTAACGGAAACGCTTTCGGGAGAAGGGGAAGATCAATCGGCAACGGGTGTGTGTACAGACAATGCGGGGAACTCGTCTTCGGATACACAAAACGGCATTGATATTGATTTGACTGCACCCACAGGCTTGGGGACTCCTACTTCGGACGCCGCCACAAATCCGACAAACATTAACATCATTACGTGGACGTGGGCAGTCCCAGATTCTTCAATCTCAACTCTTCAAAAATACCTCTGGAATCTCTCGAAAACATTGTTCGGTATCGTCCAGTCTGGTGATACAACGTCCGACAGTGTTACAACAACGATTGTTGAGGGAGATGGGGAGTACGCGTTCGACGTCCAGGCTGTAGATAAAGCAGACAACACAACTGCCGTACTTACCTCTGATAGTGTCACACTTGACCAAACAGGTCCGGTCCTTCAATCGTTTTCTTCTCCAGAATCGGATGATATATATGGGCCGGGTTCGAGTATCGCCCTGGAGGCAAGTTATGATGAAACACTTGCCCCTGGAAGCACGATAACAATGGAGTTAGACAATGGTGTTTCCGTAACACTGGACTCGGTATCTGGAAACACACTGTCTGGTACGTATATTGTTGGCACAACGGGAAGCGGAGAAGATAGCGCGGATCTCACCGTTTCATCAATCTCTTCGGAGTCGGTGATGGATGCCTTGGGGAACACGCGCACCGACAGCGACTTGCCTGCCAGTAATATTGAAGACACAAGTGATCTTGAAATTGACACAACTGCGCCAACGAATCCCACACTGGACTCAACCAGTCATAGTATTTCTACATGGTCGAATGACTCAACGGTTGATGTAGAATGGGACGGAGCAGGTGACTCGAGTGGTATCAATGGATACTCGTTTGAGTGGGACACGAACGCTTCCACGAATCCTGATACAACACTTGAGCCTGCTGGAACGACAACAACGAGTCCGAGTCTCACTGACGGCGATTCGCATTATTTCCACCTGCACACAGAAGATGCTGTTGGAAACTGGTCAGATAACGCTGATCTTGGTCCGTTCTACATTGATCTCACCAAGCCTACGAGCACAATTTCTGATCCTGCAAACACTGGAACCGGATCTACGACCTACATAAACAGCTGGGCCGGCGCATTGGGCGGCTCTTCTGCAGACACGCTCGCGAGTGTGAACTCGGACGTCAATCATGTTGATCTTTCAATCAGGCGCTCTTCAGATGGGTTGTACTGGGATGGTGTAGCTTGGGTTGCTGGCACCGAAACTACAACACGCGTAACAACAGCGGGCGCGCCGGACTGGACATACACATTGACCAGCCTAGTGGAGGATACCTACACAGTGACCTCGCACGCGGTTGATAACGCAACGAATGTTGAAGATTCGTATGTGCTCACGATTGTGTATGACCTTACATTACCCACAGTTTCTTCGAGTATTTCACCCGCGACTCCAGATGGAGCAAATGATTGGTATCTGACTGAGCCAACAATTACTATTACTGGCGCGGATGACATTCTCTTAAATCATCTAGAGTATCAGTGGAACGGCACAAGTGGAGCATGGACAACGTATTCGGTACCGTTTACAACATTTGGCGAAGGCGGATACACCGTGTACTTCCGTGCATTTGACGAAGCAGGAAATGTAAGTCTCGTTGGATCACGGTTGGTAAAGTATGACAAAACCGAGTTGGACAATGGACCGTTGAATGTAAGCATTAGTCCAAATCCAACCGGCGGTTCCACGGCAACCGTAAAATGGGATGCGGCAAAAGACAACGTTGGCATTTCCAAGTATGAAGTTCAGTGGACGTTGAATGGCAGTTCGACAGGATACACAGATACGGTAGGATCGAATATCCGCGAGCATGTGATTACCAACTTAACAGAAGGCACATGGACCGTCCGCGTGCGCGCGTTTGATGACGCCGGACACAATAAAGACGCGACGATCAATGAAGTTGTTGACCGCACCGCCCCCGTAGCCCCAACCCTGAGTTTGACAGGAACGGGTACGGGAACAGCAAGCCTCGCATGGAATACAGTTGCGGACGCAACGGACTACATTATCTGGTACGGCGTGACCACGGGAACGTATATTTATGGCGCACGTGTTGGTAACGTGTCATCGTATACAGTCCAAGGTCTTGGCGCGGGAAGCTACTTCTTTATCGTCCGCGCGGTTGATGCTTCAAATAACCAGAGTGCAAACTCAAACGAAGTTTCAACGGGAGCGATTGCAGGGGCGCCTGGAGTTCAGCCTGGAGCGCCAGCGCAGGGATTTGCGCCTGAGGTGCTTGGTAAGACAACAACAGAAGAGGCAACACCATCACCCTCGCCGACTCAGCTAGGCTCAATTGAAGGTGCACAGACAAACGATTGGGAATGGCTCTGGTGGCTGACACTCACGCTTCCGGTTGGCGGGGCTCTCTACTTCCTTCTCCGCAGACGAGTGATATAACACGAACTACAATGCTAAGTATTTAAAAAACGTTTGTAATACTCAATTGTCTTTTTTAATCCCTCTTCGAATGAAATTTTTGGTTCCCAGCCTAATATCGTTTTTGCCTTCGTAATATCTGGCTTCCTTCGCACTGGATCATCGCCGGGCATAGGCGTAAACACGTACTCGCTTGTTGCGCCGGTAATCTTTTTTACAGCCTCTGCAAGCTCAAGCACGGTTGTTTCATTCGGATTCCCGAGATTGACTGTTTCACCTTTTGCCCTGTCAACAGAACCCAGAAGCAAGAATCCGCGAATTAAATCATCAACGTAGCAGAACGACCGCGTTTGTTTGCCGTCGCCATAAATCGTCATCGGTTGATTTTTGATTGCCTGTTGGAAAAAGTTGATGGTGACGCGCCCATCTCCAAGACTCATCCGCGGACCATGCGTATTAAAAATGCGGGCGATACGGACATTCATACCGAAATTGCGGGCATGTACGCCGCAGATCGTTTCACCAAACCGTTTGCCTTCGTCGTAGCATGAACGGACACCATTCGGATTGACGTTTCCCCAGTAACTCTCTTTTTGCGGATGCTCCAGCGGATTTCCATATGTTTCAGAGGATGAAGCATAGATGAATCGTGCGGATGGCGCGTGAGCTACAAGATACTGCAGAATATTGTGCGTTCCCATTGAGTTCACGAGGTATGTTTCTACGGGGTGTTTTTGATAGTGTGGCGGGCTTGCGGGAGAAGCAAGATGGAACACAGCATCGGGAAGAAATCCGCTTGGCAAGTATGCCTCCGGCGAAGTAATCGCATCGGCTTCCACAAACGTAAACTGCTGATTTTTGCGCGCATCAGAAAGATTTTCTTTGTTTCCGGTGATGAAGTTATCTACGCCAAGCACCGTTGCGCCAGCTTGAAGAAGCGCATCACAGAGATGGGAGCCTAAGAACCCGGCGGCACCGGTCACAAGAACGCGGAGGTTGGTGTATTCCATGGGGATATCTTAGCATGAAACCTGTGTTTCATACCTCAGTGATTCAATGAATTTAAAATCATCCCACAAGAAAATCCTCAACATATTTCTTGAGCGTAGCGTACTGTAATGAGAAAACTTTATTGGGGTATCTATCCAAAAAATCCTTCAACTCAGTCAAATCTAGCCACCGTGGATCCCGAGCCTCTTTGATATTCATCTTTACCTCACCCACCACCTCACATCGAAATACAAACCCATACCAAGGTAAACCGCCATTCGTAGACAAAACCTGCTGACACAAGTAGGGACGAAAAGCGAGCGATCGATCTCCTTTCCGATTTTCCATCACATCAGTTATAACATCGTCTAGAATATGCACAACCCGTAAACCAGTTTCTTCAAAAACCTCTCTTTTTAGAGCATCATACACATTTTCATAAGATTCTATCCCACCCGCTGGTATCTCAAGTGTGTCTACATAATAAGGAGAACTGGTAGGTTTATTTCGTGTTTGAACAAACACCTGCCTTTTCCCATTATGGGTGCGCTCCAACAAGGCTGACACAACTATTCGAGGTTGATTCATTTCAATATCCCTTTTGTGCAAGCAATCTCATAAATGTTGCAGGCACACCATTCCACTTCTCCTGCCTATCTTGCAAGTTCAGTATACCCCACCGCATCGTTTCACAAAGCTGTTTCGCAAACCGACAAGTCCAAACACGCCGCAAATGCCCCTCTTCCTCTTCATCAATGACCAAGGGGCTAGTAAACTTAAAGCGGTATAATAAGCCGCAATGTCTTCATTAATCAATCTAAATAAGTATTACAAACATTCTCACATTTCGAAAGCTAAATTCAGGGTGTTTTTGAAGCATTTTTGTTACG